>OLQC01000002.1_pt1 | contig 536575 bp, 475 predicted proteins | sample 1672471 | NCBI WGS metagenome assembly OLQC01 (sample SAMEA3136689, study PRJEB25190) | human gut metagenome | biome: human gut; feature: human-associated habitat; material: faeces | place: Austria | collected 2013 | reverse complement strand
TGGCGGTCTATCTCTTGTTTTCGGTTGCTTGCTTCCTTACCGTACATGAGCATTGAGAGAAGGAGACAAGCAGATGTTGGGTTACGAAGAAAAGATATAGCGCCTCGAACTGCTCGACGCGGTGGCAGATGCCGGGAGGCTGGCGAGGGGCCTGGACCAGCTGCTCGAGTCCCTGGCTCACGCCGACCAGCTGGACCCGCTCGACGTCGAGGGGGTCCTGGCCCTGAGGTCTATAAGCGAGAGGTGTGCCGAGCGCATCGGCGACGCGGCGCGCATCCTGGAGGCTCAGAACGAGGTCCTCTATGCGGAGGAGCGGGCCAAAGTCAAACCGCGCGATAACTGAGGAACGAAACCCGGTCCGGAAACTGTTCCTTGATTCCGGCCGGATGATCTTCTCCGCCGCCCGGTGTCGCATTGTGTCCGAGCGGCTGATGTCCCCCTATTCCCAGTGCCGCGGCGTACCGCTGCGTTATAATTCAGAAAACGCATTTGTATTGCATTTCGAGGGATAGAGGCGCGAATGTCTAACGGCTATAAGGAGCTCATCAAGGGTAACCCCGGCGAGACCGAGATCAGGAGCTTCCTGGTAAACGGCGACCAGGTATCTGTGACCCTGCGCATCCCCGACACCCTGCGCGACGCGGCGAAGGAGGAGGCTGCCCTTCGCGGCATGAGCTTCTCCGCCTTTGTGCGCACTTGCATGATCGAAGAGCTCGCGAAGAAGGGACAATAGCCCGTGACGGAGCCAATGCACGACATCTCGGTCGAAGGCTTCATAGAGTCCTTCGACCGCCGATACCCGACTTTCATTCTCAAGACGTTGCTGTGCGACCGCACTACGGGGCGCAACATCATATGGGCCGACAACGAATACGAGGCCCTAGGCGACGGCTACATGGGCGATGACGAGATGACCGTCGAGAAGATCACGGGCATGAACTCCGGCGTCATCAAGCCGCGCATCGCCAAAGAGCAGGAGAAGCAATCCCAGCGCACCAAGAGCCGCGCCGAGGTGTTCACCCCGTCATGGCTGTGCAATCAGATGAACAACGACTTGGACGAGGCTTGGTTCGGCCGGCGCGATGTCTTCAACACCGAGATCGTTGCGGATGATGGCGCCAATACATGGACGCCGACTAGTGATCCAATCGAATTTCCAAAGTCAAAGGGACACGGCTGGCGCGCATACGTGGAGGCTACGCGGCTCGAGATCACGTGTGGCGAGGCGCCGTTTGTGTGCTCGCGCTACGACACCGTGACGGGAGACGAGCTACCCGTAAGCGAGCGCGTAGGCTTCCTTGACCGCAAGCTTCGCGTTGTGACCGAGAAGACCAAGACTCGCAAGGAATGGGTGCGCCGGGCCCTCGACGCGCTGCGCGCGACGTACGGCTTCGAGTACCAGGGCGACAACCTGCTTATTGCTCGCGTCAATGTGCTCGAGACGTTCGTCGAGCATCTCCGCAATCGCTGGGGGTCGGGCCCCCAACAGGACGAGCTCGAGCAGGCGGCATGGATCGTTTCCTGGAACTTCTGGCAGATGAACGGCTTCACAGACGCCGTGCCCACCAACAAGATGGGCGCCGAGGTGGAGTCGACCCTGGGGACGTTCGAGGAGCCCGAGCCGGAGCCGATGCAACCGTCGCTTTTCGACCTGTTCGATGACGTATTCCCCGACGAGACAACCGAAGAGACCAAAGAAGAGGAGCCAAGGGAAACGGTTCCCCTCTGCGTGATATACGACTGGCAGAACGGCGAGCCCTTCGAGTTCGCCGCATTGAAAGGTGAGGCAGCAATTATGGGAAAGAAGTTCTATGCGGTAATCGGTAATCCCCCATATTAGCTTTCAGTGGCGGAACAAGATTCTGGCAATAAGACCTATGCACCGCCCATCTATCACGAGTTTATGGACTCGGCGTTCAAGGTTTCCGACAAGGTGGAGCTTGTCACTCCCGCTAGATTCCTATTTGACGCCGGCTCAACCCCAAAGGCCTGGAACAGGAAGATGCTTAACGACCCCCATTTCAAAGTGATGAGCTATAAAGCGGATGCGTCCAGCGCCTTTCCGAATACCGACATCAAGGGCGGTGTTGCCGTTACCTATCGAGATGCTGATCGGGATTTCGGTGCGATAGAAGTGTTCACACATTTCGATGAGCTTCGTACCATCAAAGAGAAGGTTGTAAAACATGGCATCCAACCCCTCGGCGATATCATCTTCGCGGCCGATAGCTACCACTTCACTGAAGCCATGCACGAAGACCATCCCGAGATTCGTTATGTTGACGACGACCATGGTCTGTTGAGCAAGAACCACGACTATGACCTTAAGACAAACGTTCTCGACAACCTTAACAATGTAGTTTTCTTTGACGAGATGCCTGGCGACGGAGATAGTTGCATCAGAATCTTTGGCAGAGGTCGCGCCGGAAGAGCTTACAAGTTCATTTCCGCCAGATATATCGCTCCGCATCCGAACCTCGACAAATGGAAAGTACTTGTTCCTGCCGCCAACGGATCGGGCGCGCTTGGAGAAGTGCTTTCTACGCCCTTAATAGGGCATACGCAGTCCTTCATAAGCATTGGCAGTTTCAATTCCGAAGCGGAAGCTACGGCTCTCCTCAAATACATAAAATCGAAGTTCGCTCGGACCATGCTCGGAATTCTGAAGATTACGCAGCACAATCCCGCACCAAAATGGAAGTATGTCCCCCTACAGGACTTTACTTCTGACTCCGACATCGATTGGTCGCAGTCTGTTGCTGACATCGACCGTCAGCTCTATGCGAAGTACGGCCTCGACGACGAGGAGATTCAGTTCATCGAATCCCATGTGAAGGAGATGGACTAGCAATGGCGAGCATCGACATCTCCCAGATCATCGAGACCACCGCTCCCGCGGTGCCGCAGATCTATGCCTACACCACGCCCGAGATCGTCCGCCACAACGGCTGGACCAAGATCGGCTACACCGAGCAGGACGTGCGCGAGCGAATCAAACAGCAAACGCACACCGCCGACGTGCAGTGGCATCTGGAGTGGAGCGGCAACGCCACGTGGGAGCACCGTGCGGGCACGTTCCATGACACCGACTTCCACGCCTACCTCGAGAAGCAGGGCGTCGAGCGCGAACCCAAGAAGGAATGGTTCAAGATTAGCGGCGAGGAGTCTCACCAGCAGTTCTACCGGTTCCGCGACACCGACGGCGTGCTGGACGCACCCGGCGCTGCCTCCTACACCCTGCGCGCCGAGCAGCAGCGCGCAGTGGAGCAGACGGGAGCCTTCGCCCGCGCCCATTGGGACGAGGGCGGCGCGCACGGCGGCGAGTTCCTGTGGAACGCCAAGCCGCGCTTCGGCAAGACGCTCACCGCATACGACCTGTGCCGCAGTATCGGCGCGCAGAAGGTGCTCATCGTCACCAACCGCCCTGCCATCGCCAACTCCTGGTACGACGACTACGTGAAGTTCGTGGGCTTGGAGGGCGGCTACCGCTTCATCAGCGGCGTGGACGCTCTGACCGGCAAGCCCTACTGCCTCAGCCGCGAGGAGTACCTGCGCGCCATCCGCAACGACCCGGAAGGCCCCAAGGGGTTCATCGAGTTCGTGAGCCTTCAGGACCTCAAGGGCTCCATCCGCTTCGGCGGCGTGTACCAGAAGCTCGACGAGGTGGCCGACCTCACCTGGGACGTGCTCATCATCGACGAGGCACACGAGGGCGTGGACACCTTCAAGACCGACGTGGCATTCGACCACATCAAGCGCCGCTTCACGCTGCACCTCTCTGGCACGCCCTTCAAGGCCATCGCAAACGAGAAGTTCGCCGACGACGCCATCTACAACTGGACCTATGCCGACGAGCAGCAGGCCAAGCGTGACTGGCCTGCCGACTCTGAGCAGCCGAACCCCTACGCCAACCTCCCCAAGCTCAACCTGCTCACCTACCAGATGAGCGACATCGTCGAGCAGGAGGCCCGCGGCGGCATGGAGATTGATGGCGAGCAGACCGAGTTCGCCTTCGACCTCAACGAGTTCTTCTCGACCAAGCACAACGGCGGCTTCGTGCACGACGCCGACGTGGATAAGTTCCTCGACGCGCTCACCACGCAGGAGAAGTTCCCGTTCTCGACACCCGGGCTGCGCGACGAGCTGCGTCACACGTTCTGGATGCTCAACCGCGTCGACTCCGCCCGCGCCCTCGCCAAGAAGCTGCAGGCGCACCCCGTCTTCAAGGATTACGAGGTGGTACTCGCTGCTGGCGACGGCAAGATCGACGCCGATGACGAGAACGAGAAATCGCTCGACAAGGTACGCCGCGCGATCAAGGACCACGACAGGACCATCACCCTTTCGGTCGGCCAGCTGACCACGGGCGTGACCGTGCCGGAGTGGACCGCCGTGCTCATGCTCTCGAACATGGCGAGCCCCGCACTGTACATGCAGGCGGCCTTCCGCAGCCAGAACCCGTGCCTGTTCGACCTGGGCGGCGGCAACTACGCGCGCAAGGAGAACGCCTACGTCTTCGACTTCGACCCGGCGCGCACGCTTACTATCTTTGAGCAGTTCGCCAACGACCTGTACGGCGAGACCGCGCGCGGCGGCGGCGATGTCGAAACGCGCGAGCGCCATATCCGTCAGTTGCTGAACTTCTTCCCCGTCTACGGCGAGGACGAAGAGGGGCAGATGGTCGAGCTCGACGCCGAGCAGGTGCTCAGCGTGCCGAGGCGCATCCATGCCCGCGAGGTGGTCAGGCGCGGCTTTATGAGCAACTTCCTGTTCCAGAACATCGCGAGCGTCTTCCGCGCGCCGGCAGAGGTCGTGGAGATCATCCAGCGCTTCGATCCCTACGAGCAGGGCAAGGCACAGAACGCCGAGAAGAACAAGGTCGAGATCGATGAGGGCACGGCCGACGAGCTCTCCATCAACGACGAGGGCGAGGTGGAGATTCCCGACGAGCAGGTCGTAGGCAAGGCTGCGGACATCTTCGGGCCGAAGGTCTACGGCGACATCGCCGTCGAATTCTCAGGCCACATGGACGACATCGCGAAAGCCCACGAGGCCGATGACGACGATCGGGTGATGCTCGACAACCTCAAGGAGGCCTTCAAGCAGAGCGTGACCGCGCCTCTGGTACAGGCCGCCAAGGAGAGCTACGGCAGCGAGCTCAAGCCGCGCCAGCAGCAGCAGATCGAGCGCAAGGTCCAGGCGGACGCCGACATCCAACTCAACCGCCAGGTCGGCGACTACCAGATTCAGGCGCGCCGCATCGAGCAGTCGCGCAAGGACGAGCTCAAGGCGGCGACAAGCGAGACCGAGCGCGCCGAGGTGAACAAGCGCCATGACGAGCAGAAAGCGGAGGCGTTCCAGACGCTCGCCCAGAAGCTCGAGGACTCCCGCGAGGAGCTCGTGCAACGCGCCGGCGAGACCGTGGTGCGCGAGGTGGAGACGGCGAAGAAAGAGGACGAGAAGCAGGGCATCGAGGACAAGGTGCGCGCTCATCTGCGCGGCTTCTCGCGTACCATCCCGTCGTTCCTCATGGCCTACGGCGAAGAGGGCACGACGCTCGCGAACTTCGACACCGTGATCCCCGCTGACGTCTTCCAGGACGTCACGAGCATCACCGTTGATGAGTTCCGCTTTTTGCGTGATGGCGGCGACTACACCGATGGCGAGACCGGCGAGGTAAAGCGCTTCGTTGGGCACCTCTTCGACGAGGTCGTATTCAACGACTCCGTGAGCGAGTTCATCAAGCTGCGCGAACGCCTGGCCAATTACTTCGACGAGTCCCAGACAGAGGACATCTTCGACTACGTGCCGCCCCAGAAGACCAATCAGATCTTCACGCCGCGCAACGTCGTGGTTCAGATGGTGGACCTCTTCGAGAAGGAGAACCCGGGCTGCTTCGATGACCCGAGCCACACCTTCGCCGACCTGTATATGAAGTCTGGCCTCTACATCACCGAGATCATCAAGCGCCTGTACCGAAGCGAGGGCATGAAGGCCGCCTTCCCGGACGACCGCGAGCGTTTGGACCACATCCTGGAGCATCAGGTGTTCGGCATCGCGCCCACCAAGATTATCTACGAGATTGCCACCCACTTCATCCTGGGTTTCCACGACGAGGTCGGCCAAGGATGTGACTCTAACTTCGAGCTCGCGGACGCCGCGGAGCTCGCCAAGGAGGGCACGCTGGAGGCATACGTCGAGCGCGTCTTCGGGCCCAAGCTGGGCGAGGCGTAGCGCGTGGCGGAAGTAGTCGACAGCAAACAGGATGGGCGTGCAGAGGCTGCGCGAGCGGCGGTGAGTGCGGCACGGCGTGAGGATACCGAACTTTGCGCCCGTCTAGTCTTTCGCGTCTCGCGCAATGAGCTAAGGCGCGTGGGGATCACCACGCCCATCGCTCTCTACGATGAGCTGAAGCAGGTCTTCTGGAACGCAGACGAGGGCGTCACCCTGGGCGACCACCTCTCTGTCGGGTTCGGCAAGGTCGACCGCCGCCGTCAGGTGCGCGCCTTCGCCGAGCGCCATGCGGACGAGCCCAGAAACGTCGCCGCGAAAGCCTACGAGCGCGAATACGGCTTCAGCGCAGGCATCGCCGCGATATGGCTCGACCTGTTCGCCGAGCCCGCGGACGTGAGCTTCTCGGAGTGGCTTGGCGTCGAGGTCGCTGAATGCCCGACGGGCGCCCCGGCCTCCCGTGCGGATGTGCCCGTAGCGCACGACACCGAGCGCGAGGCACCCACCCTCGAGGGCTTCCTTGCCCGGGAGCTTGCCGGCCGCATCTGCGACGAAGGCCTCGTGCGTCGGCGCTTCGCCTTCGAGTTTCCCGACGATCCGCCCGAAGCGCTCGACCGCGGCATCGAGGATGCGGGCTACTACGAGGACCGCGGCTTGCTCTTCCGAGAAGGGAGCACCCCGAACGACCACTTCACGCGGCTGCTGGCCGAGCATCCGTCTTTCGCGAAGGGCGACGCCGGCTTCGAGAACGCCGTGTGGCAGCACCCCGCCTTCCGCCAGGTGCTGCGCCAGGCGCTTTCGGACCACCGCTTACTTCTCTACGAGGGCGACAGCTACATCTCGTTCTCGCGGCTGCACGACGTGCTAGGCGCGCGCATGGCGGACATCGAGTCGTACGCGCCCGCGGTGAGCGTGGATGCGCCCGAAGGCGAGCCCTTCACCGTGGCGAGCCTGCGCGCGGGCGGCGCCACTCCGCATCCGCTGTACGGGCTGGACATGCCCGACGACTTCTACGAGGGACTGCTCGACGCGGGAGGGCTCCTGCGCAGCTGCACGCTCGCCGGAACCAAGGTGTTCGTCGCCGGAGGCGAGGGGCGGCTTTCCGCAGCCGACCTCATCGAGTGGATCGTCGCCCACCATGAGGGAATCGAGCGCGATGACCTGCCGAGACTGCTCGCGAACGATCTGGGCATCACGTGCCCGGCACCGCTTCTGACGACGACCATTTACAACTCCGACGTCTACTACGACGACATCGGGGACGCATATTACTCATCCATGGAGGCATGGAAGAAGGAGGCACGAAATGAGCTTGCTTGAGGAAGGGATCGCGACTGGCAACGTCCTGCCGACGGGTCGCAAGGAGAAGCACTCCATCGACAACGTGACGCGCGACTTCGACATCTACCGCATCAAGTGCGATCTGCTGTTCTACAACGACCAGAACGACCGCATCGCCACTTGGGTAAGCGAGTACAACTCCGCGCAGGGCGCGGATCTGCTCGCCCTTGGCCGCGACGAGTACAACGGCGTCATCGAGGACTTCATCGTCGAGAGCAACCCCGGCGCGCTCAGGAAGACCGAGAAGAGCATCGCCCTTCGCGGCCAGCTTAGGCCGGGCATCGTGCTCAACGACGGACGCGTCATCGACGGCAACCGACGCCTGACCTGCGTCCGCCGCCTCGCGCGGGCGAACAACGAGGCGGGCTGGTTCGAGGCCGCCATCCTCGACGACGCCACAGGCAGCGACCCCAAGCGCATCAAGCTGCTCGAGCTCGCCATCCAAATCGGCGAAGAGGAGAAGGTGGCGTACGATCCCGTCGACCGCCTCGTCGGCGTATACCGCGACGTGGTTAAGAACCACCTCATAACCCCTGCGGAGTACGGCAACGCGACGGGCATGACCGAGGCGGAGGTGAAAAAACTCGTCGACCGCGCCCAGTACATGGAGGAGTTCCTCGAATTCTGCCAGGCCCCCGAGCAGTACCACCTCGCCCGCGCCCTCAAGGTCGATGGCCCCTTGGGCGAGTTCAGCCGCGTGCTGAAGAAGTACGACAACAGGCGCGACAAACAGCTTGTCAAACGACTCATGTTCGCCAACATGGTGGTGCAGCCCGAGGGCGACATCACCCGATACGTGAGAGACTTCGGCAGCGTGGCAGGCACGGATGCGGAGGCCGACTTCAAGGCCGCCGAGCTGCAGGCCATGTCCGAGCTCCTCGAGAAGATGGGTCCCGACGCCCTCACGCGCGAGAAGGTGAGCGAGCTGCGCTCGGACGGCAACCTCGTCGACGGCTTCAAGCGCGCAGGCGACCGCGCAAGAGAGACCGTGCGCCGCGTCAAGCTCATGGACACGCCCGCCAAGAAATCCGCCGACTGCCTCTCCGAGCTCGAGAAGATCCTTCCCGAGATGCTCGACGTGCTGGGACCCGACGAGCTCGAGAAGGTGCGCCGCAACCTCGTTGCCGTCGCCGACAAGGTGGAAGAGCTGATCGGTGAGATCGATGAGCGCGCCTAGGGCCGTCGTCTGCTACGACGAGGCGCGCCCCGGCATGTACCTGCGCATCGAGGGGCAAGACATCGCCTCGTTCATGGCCTCGGCCGCATGGCGCGCCTGGCTGTACTACCCGGCGAGCGCCGTCGACGGCACCGATCGCGACCGCATCCTACTCGACGGCGGCATGGGCCTTCGCGAGTGCCAGGACATGCTCGAGGCGATCATGGAGGCCGACGGCCACGGCGTCGAGGTCGCGGTTGACCCGAGCTTCGGCGCCTTCGTGAACGCCGGCGAGACCTACATCCGCGAGCGCTCCGAGGTGGGGTTGGCCATCAAGGCGCAGACCGCCGAGGGCATCGCCGACGACCCCCAGCTGGGGCCGCGCTTCCGGGAGTTCCGCGACGTAGTGAACGCCTCGATGGTGCGTCCCCTGCGCGACCGGCAGATGCTCGACGCCTTCTTCATGGCGACGGTTGGGCGCGCGGCCGACTTCTCGGTGCCCGGCGCCGGCAAGACCGCGACGGTGCTCGGCGTGTTCGCCTACCTTCGCCATTTGGGGCTCGCGCGCCGCATCGTGGTGGTTTGCCCCAAGAACGGCTTCGAGTCGTGGGAGAAGGAGTGGGTCGCCACCTTCGGGGATAAGCTGCCTTTGAGCTGCTTCTCGCTGGGAGACCCCGCCATAGCGGCGATGTCGACCGAGCGCAGGCGCAACGCGCTGTCGCTCGACAGCGGCGCGTGCAACCTGTTCACGTTCAACTACGAGTCGCTCTCGGGCTACGTGCGGGAGCTGCATGCCATCATCCCCGACCAGACCCTGCTCGTCTTCGACGAGGTGCACCGGGTGAAGGCCATCGGCGGCAGGCGCGCGGAAGCCGCGCTCGAGGCGGCCGACGGCGCGAAGTTCGTGATCGCCCTTACGGGAACGCCCATCCCGAACACCTACCAGGACATCTACAACCTGCTGCACATCCTGTACCCCGAGGACTACGACACGTTCTTCGGCTACGAGCCGGGCGAGCTCCGCGCGCCCGATGCGGACCTCCAGGCAAGCCTCAACGACAGCCTGGCGCCCTTCTTCTGCCGAACGAACAAGGACGAGCTCGGCGTGCCGCGCCCGGAGCCCGACGAGATCGTGGAGGTCGAGGCGACGCCCGATGAGGACACATTGCTGCGAGTCCTGTACGCGTCTTGCCCCAACGCGCTCGCGAGGATCATACGCACCCTGCAGCTCGAGAGCGACCCCGAGATGCTCTGCTCTGCAGTGGACCCAGGCGACCTCGAGTACGTGCTCGACCAGGTCGGCGATGACTACTCGGATATCGACTACGTCGACTTCTCGCAGACGTTCTACGAGGCCATCGAGCGAAGCCGCCCGAGCTCGAAGCTCGTGGCGTGCGAGCGGCTCGTGGAGCGCATCGTCGCCGAAGGCCGCCCCGTCATAGTATGGTGCATCTTCGTACGCAGCATCAGCAACCTCCGCCGCGACCTCGCCGCCATGGGGATTCCGGCAGAGGCGATCTACGGCGCCACGCCACAGGAAGAGAGACGCGAGATTCTGGACGACTTCCGCGCGGGGCGCTTCAGGGTGCTCGTGACCAACCCGCAGACGCTTGCCGAGTCGGTCTCTCTGCACAGCGTCTGCCACGACGCGGTGTATTTCGAGTACAGCTACAACTTGGTGCACCTGCTGCAGTCAAAGGACCGCATACACCGTCTGGGCCTGCCCGACGACCAGAAGACGCGCTACTACTTCATGCGCGAGAAGTTCATGCGCGACGGCAGGGAGCTATCCCTCGACGCCGTGATCTACGACCGCTTGAAGGAGAAGGAGCAGACGATGCTCGACGCCATCGACCGCGGCTGCCTTGAGGGCGGCTACCTCGATGACGAGGACCTGCGTATCGTCTTCGAGCGCCTGCTGGGAGAAGATGCCAAGAGCCTGGAATACTAAGAGGCCGAACGGCGCACTGACGATATTGGCTCATAAGTAACAACTGCGAAGGAAAGATAGGGCTTTAAGGATGGATGCAGGAAAATCTACGATAAGCGGCGTGTTCAACGGATCGCGCCTGCTCGAAATACCTTTCTACCAAAGGGCGTACGTCTGGGGAGAAGAGCAATGGGAGCGCTTCCTCGGCGACATGGAGTTCGTCACGGCTTCGAAGCGACCTTATTTCCTGGGCTCGATCATCCTGAAGCAAGCCTCCTCCGGCAACACTTGGTCCGAGGTGTCCGAGGTTCGCACAGTCATCGACGGCCAGCAGCGCCTCACGACCATGGTCATCTTCTTCAAGGCACTCTGCGCGAGAATCGACGCCGATAGGCTGTTCGAGCGAGATTTCGTCCTGGAGACCGGCGAAGTCGCCTTGAGACATGGCAAGTACGACCGGCAGGATTTCGAGAAGGTCGTCAGCGCCACGGGCTGCGAGCCTGTCGAGGGCTCCTCGTCCATCGTCCTTGCCTACAACTATTTCCTCAAGAACATCGACCCAGAGAAGGTCGACAGGAACACGATCAAGTCGAACGTCCAGTTCGTCTGCATCGATCTCACCGAGGGCGAGGACGAGCAGCAGATATTCGACACCATCAACTCGCTCGGGGTGCGCCTGACGACGGCGGAGCTCCTCAAGAACTACTTCTTCAACCGCGAGAACGAGCAGGCGTTCAAGGAGTGCTGGGAGGACGTCTTCGAACCCACGGCGGAGAAGAGGGAGTATTGGGAGCAGGAGGTCGTTACCGGGCGCATCAAGCGCACGCTCGTCGACCTGTTCTTCGACGCGTTCCTCCAGATCCTGGTTCAGGACAAGAAGCGCGGCGTCACGACCGAGGACAAGCTCTTCTATTCGCGCACGTCCAACCTCTTCCAGTCCTACAAGGACTTCATCGGCAGGTACTGCAACGGAGACAAGGACGAGATCCTCGACAGCATGAAGGCGTATGCCGAGGTGTTCGAGTCCACGTTCGACCCCGGCTACTGCGACGCGGACATCCCCTCCGCTCCCGGCGTCGAGCGCCTGAACGTGCTGATATTCGGCCTCAAGAACTCGACGCTCATCCCGTACGTGCTCTACGTTCGCAAGAACGCGGAGTCTTCGGGCGAGGAATCCGAGGTCTTCGCCCTGCTTGAGAGCTACATCGTCCGCCGAACGCTGGTTCAGGCGACCACGAAGAACTACAACAGGCTGTTCACCTCGCTGATCCTGAACGAGGTGAAGGACGCGGAGACGCTGAGGAAGGCTCTTGAAGCAAACGAAGAGGCGACGACGTACATGCCCGGCGATGACGAGGTTCGAAGGGCGTTCGAGGAATCGTGTCTGTACAACCTTCAGTCCAAGGGCGTTCTCTATCTGCTGGAAAGCGCCATTCGCCCAGGCATGAGCAGCACGGCCCTGCTCGGGTTCAACCAGTACACCCTCGAACACATGATGCCCAAGAAGTGGCGCAACAAATGGGGAGCCCTCGACGATGAGGCTGCCACGCGAAGGGACAGGAAGCTCCTCACGCTCGGCAACCTCGCCATCATCACGCATTCGCTCAACGCCTCCATCCGCGATGCCGATTGGCCCACCAAGAAGCAGGGAAAGGGATACAAGGACGGTCTTGCCCTCTGCGCCGCCGGCCTTGCGACCATGGCCGGCGCCCTGGAGAAGGAGTCTTGGGACGAGGGCGATATCGCCGATCGCGCCGAATGGCTTGCGGACAAGGCGTTGGAGGTCTGGCGTTAAACCTTACATGCGCCCCATCTCGAAGATGCTTGCGGTGTCGGAGCCCGCATCCATGACGGATGTTGTCGGCTCTTCCAAATGCGAGGTTTGCGGTGGCGCTTCCGTCACTGGTGCCTCAACCCCCTCGCCGAGCGCCAGGAAGAACCTCATCACGAGCTCGATCCTCTGCTGCAGGGACTCGCTCAGCTCGCCGTAGGAGGCCGCCAGCCGTACTTCCTTGGACAACTCCGCCATCGAGTCCTTCAACGCCTTCTGCACGCTTACAGAGGGCCTCACCTCGACCTGGGTATCGGTGAGCTTGGCGATGATGTAGTCCTGCCTGCTCATGCCGCTCCAGGCTGCCATCTCGCATATGAGCTTGTGCTCCTCGGGCGTGCAGCGAAACGCCATCGTCTTGCTGCGCTTGCGGGCGCTGTTCTCGCACGGCATCTTGCTTACCCCCTCGCTCCATCGAGCGCGGCGGCCATCTCGTCCTGCTTCGTGGGGAACAGGTGCGCGTAGCGGTAGGTGATGTCCACCGCCTCGTGGCCCATGCGCTCGGCGATGGCCAGCGCGGAGAAGCCCATCTCGATCAGCAGGCTCACGTGGCTGTGGCGTATGTCGTGTATGCGGATGCGCTTCACGCCCGACGCCTTGCACCCGCGCTCCATCTCGTGGGCCAGGAAGTGCTTGGTCACGGCGAACAGGCGCTCGTCGGGGGCGACGTCGTCGCGCATCTCGATGAAGTCCGCCATCTCGTCGCGAAGGAAGGCGGGCATGACGATCGTGCGCACGGACTTGGGCGTCTTGGGGTCGGTCACGGTGTCCACGCCGTGGAGGCTCTGGTACGACTTGTTGATGCGCAGCCGCGAGCTATCCAGCATGAAGTCGGACGGCGTGAGCGCCAGGAGCTCGCCGCAGCGTATGCCCGTCCAGTACAGCAGCTCGAAGGCGTGGAACGACAGCGGCTTGTCCATGACCGCCTCGCTGAACCTCAGGTACTCGTCCTTGGTCCAGAACTGCATCTCGCCGCCCTTCTTCGAGCCTATCTTGTCGACCCTGCGCACCGGGTTGTCGGTGAGGCCGTAGTAGCGCTCGGCGTGGTTGAAGATGGCGTTCAGTTGGTTGTTCACCGTGCGCAGGTACGTCGGCGCCCAGGGCTTCCCGTCGGCGTCCCGGTGCTCGGTGAGCTCGTTTTGCCACCTGATGAGGTCGATCGGCCTCACGTCGCACATGCGCATGTCTCCGAAGAACGGCACGAGCTTGTCGTTGATGATGTACTCCTTGGTGATCCACGTGTGCTCGCGTACGCGCGGCTTCACCTCGGAGGCGTACACCTCGACGAACTCGGAGAACGTCATGTCCATGGCCCCGCCGTTAAGGCTCTTGAACTGGCTCTCCCACACTGCGGCCTCCACCTCGGAGGAGAAGCCGCGCTTCGTCTTGTGGCGCTTCGAGCCGCGGGCGTCGCGGTAGTAGCACTGCACGTAGAACGTGCCGTTGTTGCCATCCTTGTACACGGGCATGTCAGTCCACCTCCGGGAAGTACAGGGCGTCGAAGACGTCGCTCCGGACGCGTCCGCGGATAACCACGCGCCCGCGCGCCTCCTGCTCGGCGTTTATCTTCCTGATCACCTCGTAGGCGCTGCCTTTCTTGATCCTCAGCAGCTCCGCGACCTCGTCGGCGTCCAGCATGTGCGGCCTCGGCGTCTTCGCCACCTTCTCGTCCATGGCTCCTCCAATCAATGGCGTACGAATACGTACGGTTTACAGATTCAGAGTAAACGTACGTATCTGTACTGTCAATAGAATTGCGTACATTTACGTACGCTGATAAGATGTGCTGATACGTAATTCCAGGAGGAGGGCGCATGTCCGTAGGCAAAAACATAAGGCGGTACCGCAAGTCGCGCGGCATGACGCAGGCTCAACTCGCCGAGGCCGTCGGCCTGACCGAGGGGGCCGTGCGCCACTACGAGAGCGGCATCCGCGCCGTCAAGCCCGAGCTGCTCGAGTCCATCTCCGCGGCGCTCGGCGTGTCCGTCAACGCCCTCAAGGACTATGGCGTCGAGACCGCGGGCGACCTCATGTCGCTGCTCGTGCGGCTCGAGGACTCGTTCGGCATCGTTCCCTCCGCCGACGGCACGGGCCTCTCCCTGAACCCCAAGGCTCCGCACGCGCCCAAAGCCGCGACGGCGATCGAGCTGTGGGCAGAGAAGCGCGCGCAGCTCGAGAACGGCGAGATCGACGCCGACGAATACGAGGACTGGAAAGCCTCGCTGTAGCGGCTCCCCGCATTTCGCAACCAGCGCAACCGAATCAGGACGCCAAGCTAGGCGGTGAGCGCCGCTCACGCCTGCGTATGTTGAGTTTTTACTCCCCATTGCATGCAAAGGCATTTTCGGCGCACCTGGGGAGTAAATGACGCGGTGGCTTACATGGCGGCACACGGCGGTACCCCGCGGCATTTCCCCTGATTACTCCCGCTTTCCTTGAGACGGTGAGATTCTTTACTCCCCATTAACGACCTGGGAAAACGCCGCACAGAGACCGTCAAAAGGCCTATTGAGTTCGATTTGAGTTTCAAAGGACCTAAAACGGCCCCTTTTCGTTCTCGGGGACAAAAATCGCGCGTCTACTCACTCGGGATAAATCCTTACTCCCATTCCTCCGAATACCGCCCCGTGCCTTGCCGTCTCGAAACACGGGGAGTAAATCGCGAAATTGCAGGTGAAAGGGAGTAAATAGCCAAAGAAAAAGCCTCCGTTCCGACGCGGGAACAGAGGCTCGATAATCGGATTTACTCACCAATGTCGCTGGCGGCTTTGCCGTGACTCTCGTACAAAACGAAACTCAGCAGCACAGTGCGGCACTCAAAAATACAGGTCAGAACCCTGTCAGACTACTCCCACTCAATCGTGGCAGGCGGCTTAGACGTTATGTCGTAGCACACGCGGTTGGCTCCAGGAACTTCAGCAACGATACGGCTGGAAATCTTAGCCAGCACATCGTAGGGGAGCTTTGCCCAGTCAGCGGTCATTGCATCGCTTGACTCAACAGCGCGCAGGATGATGGGGCGCTGATACGTGCGCTCGTCACCCATAACGCCAACGCTCTTGATGTCGGGCAGAACCGCGAAGTACTGCCAACAGCTATGCTCGCTGTTGCGTTCGCCCGTTTCCTGGAACAAGCGCTCGTTGTATGCGTCCAGTTCTTCGCGAACAATGGCATCAGCATTCTTAAGAATCTCAAGCTTTTCGGGGCTTACTGCGCCAATGATGCGAATAGCCAAACCAGGGCCAGGGAAGGGCTGGCGGTGAACGATGTGTGCGGGCAAGCCAAGGGCGGTGCCCAGCGCGCGAACCTCGTCCTTGAAGAAGTGGTCAAGCGGCTCAATAAGGTCGAAGTGAACACCCTCAGGGAAGGGGATCAGGTTGTGGTGGCTTTTGATGGTGGAAGCCTTTCCGCCGGTTTTGCGAGCACCAGATTCAATGATGTCAGGATAGATAGTGCCCTGAGCCATAAACTGCACGGGCTTGCCGTCTTCTGCGATATCTTGTGCAACGGCGAAGAACTCTTCCCAGAACTGGGTACCGATAATCTTGCGCTTTGCTTCTGGGTCGGTAACGCCGTCAAGCAGCTTGGCGTAGCGCTCTTCGGCATGAACATGAATGAAATCCACATCGAACTGCTTGGTAAATACCTCTTCAACCTCTTCGGGCTCATTCTTGCGAAGCAGACCATGGTTTACGAATACGCATACCAGCTGTTTGCCAATTGCCTTAGCGCACAGGGCTGCAACTACAGAAGAATCAACGCCGCCAGAAAGACCCAAAATAACGCGCTTGTCGCCAACCTTTTCACGGATAGCGGCAACGGAGTCTTCGATGATGGAATCCATAGTCCAGTCGGCTTTCAGTCCTGCGATATTGAACAGGAAGTTGGAAAGCATCTTGTTGCCGAACTCGGAGTGCTTAACTTCAGGGTGGAACTGTGTGGTGTAGATGTTGCGCTCAGCGCATTCCATAGCCGCAACGGGGCAAATGTCAGTGGAAGCGGTAACGGTGAATCCTGCAGGAACCTCAGTTACGGCATCGCGGTGGCTCATCCAAACCGTTTGTTCGGCGGGGGTATCTTCGAACAGCGCACCGCCCGCTACATGGAGGCCAGCTGCTCCGTACTCACCCTTTTCGGTGTGACCAACGGTGCCGCCTAGTTCAACGGCAATGGTCTGATGGCCGTAGCAGAAGCCGAGAATCGGTACACCAAGTTCAAGTACACCGGGGTCGATCTTGGGCGCATCGTCTGCATAGACGCTGGCGGGGCCACCGGAAAGAATAATGGCGCTTGGCTTCAAAGCTGCAATTATTGCTGCATTTTCATCGCAGGGTACGATCTCGGAATAAACGCCCAAATCTCGAATGCGGCGGGCGATGAGCTGACCGTATTGGGCGCCAAAGTCCAGAACGATAACCTTCTGATCCGGAGAGGTTGCTGGCATGTGTTCCTCCTGCTTGACAGTATGATTTTTTAACTTTGAAATTTTACCAAAACAGAAAAGGGGAAATGTGACGTTTCCGAAAAACTAGCATTCATCCCTTCATTTAGCTTTTGCGCCTGATCATCTTTTGCGGCATTTAGCCAGGGAATAAGGGTAGTTTGGTTCCTGCGGTCCTTTGGTTTGCATCCCATTTTCCGCATCAGAAAATGCTGTCATTGTTGTTTTACCCAAAGAGCGCTCACTCGCGCTCAATTTTGGCACAATTACGCAAATATGGTTTGTGTCTATCTGGTTAAACGCCTGGTAAACCTTATAATCCAGCCAATTGTTCGGCTCTCGTGAAAGGGGTGTCAAATGAATGGCAACGACAAAGATGCGCTTCGGTCGTCTCCTTCGGCTGTCTTGGGAATAGGAGAAGCGCTTATCAATCGTAAGCGATTATTGGTTAGCTTGCTTTCTGATAGGGAAGCAGTCCGCGTGATATGCGCCCCTCCTCTGTATGGGAAAACGGTGCTTGCCAACCAATACGCAAGAATGGCTTTTCCTCCCGGAAACGTCACTTGGGTGCAGGCATCCGAGCCTGAATTTCTCGTAAGCCTTGATTCGGGAAGTATCGAAGAGGTATTGGACTCTGATGATTCTTCGCCCGGAAAACTGGTGGTTTTCGATGGCATTTCAAAGCTCAAGGGCAAAAGGCGTACAAGCTTGGTAACGCTTATGGGCAAGCTTCACACCAAGCAATGTGAAGTGATGGTAACTACCGAAGATTCCACGCTGGCAGCTGATGTTGAACTGCCGGTCGTAGTACTGGACGCCCGTGAAATGGCCCTATCTTCCGATGAACTGCCAAAGTGTCAGGACCACTCTGGCAACCAAGACTCTCTTTTTGAAAGTGGTTACACGCCGACAAAGAGATCTGTACCGCCTGTAGCTCTCGATAAAGAAAAGGGCGCCGATCGCTTCCTTAAAGCACTCCTTCGCCAAACCCCATCCCCTCCAGAAGAATCGCTGGCGTATCTGGCCCTTTTCTTGGGAAGCGGCAGTCTTTCGCTGATCACTGATTTCTTTGACGAACACACCCAGCCCGATATTTCGTTGGTTGAAAGTCTCTTTCCTTTTGCAGGTGTAAGTCTCCTGTCGTCTTCGTTTTCTGCGTTTGAGCTTACCGTAGAAGCTCGGCACGAGCTTATGGCTGCACACTATTCTTCCATCGTTCCTTTTTCTCGTTTCGAAGATGAAGCGGAATTCCTTTTAGCCTGTGTTGACTCGTGCTTGGCGGCTGGTAAGCGTGCGCTTGCCTCAAAGGCGCTTGAAAGCAGAAAAGTCCAGCAATGGTATGCGGAAAAGCATGGTGCGGAAACCGGTAATTTCTCGCTGCCGATTCCCGCGAACGAACATTTCTTTGGTGATGGTGGAGCAATAACAGATGCGGTAAAGACTGAAATCGTTTCTCCTGTTCGGATTAATCTGTTCGGTCGTTGCGAGGTTACGCGTGACGGCAAAAATGTATTGCCAAATGGGGAACTGCGCCGCAAAGCGAAGCTCGTTCTTGCTCTACTTGTGGTTAACGATGGCAAAGAACTGCCACGCACCTGGATTGAGCGCATCGTTTGGCCAGAATCGGATCCTGCTTGTGTGCGCTCGAGTTTCTATAACTTGTGGAGTTACATCAGGCGTGTTCTTACTCCGCCTGACGAAGAGCCGTTTGGATCGCGGCGTTCGCGCGATACGGTTTCGTTGGCTGGATTAAATTATGTAAGCGATGTCGGTGAAGTTCATGCGCAATGTCTGCTTCTGAATGGATGCAATGATCCTGATATTTGCAAAAGGGCGTTAGGCGAAATTGAGCGTTTGTATTGTGGTCCACTTCTGCCTGGTGTTCAAAACGACCAAATAGATGCATATCGCATCACGTACCAGAATCGCGTACTCGATGCGTTGGTTGATGGAGTTCGGGCGCTTATTCGTGCTAACGATCTTCGATTGGCACAGCATTACGCCGAGTTTGCTTTCGGTATTGACCAAACGCGTGAGGACGTTGTGTACCAATATATGAAAGTTCAGCAATTGCTTGGTCAGTATGCTGGTGCCATTTCAACGTTTGTAAGTTGCCGACGCGCTTTAGTGGATCGTTTTGGTATCGATGGCTCAAGCAGGCTTGAAGAGCTGTACGAAGAAATCCTTGAAGAAGTTTCGTCTTCTGGCGCAACTACTGAAGCGCCTAAAGATGATGAAGCTTCTTATCGATAGCAAGGCGAACGCGCTGACTCGGTAACAAATGGCTCACCAATAAGCGGAAATGGCGTGTATTCAGGAAATGCAGAAGATGCCACACGGCGTATGCGAGTGTGCCTGTGATAGAGTGAAGCAGTTAAACGAAAGAAAGAGAGATCATGGGTTTCTTTTCTAAGCTACTTAGCGTAGGCGAAAGCAAGCCACTCAAGAACTATCAGCGCAGGGTTGCAGAGGTCAACGCCTTCGAGCCTGCTATGCAAGCACGTTCCGACGAAGAGCTGGCTCACCTTACCGTCGAGTTCCGCGAGCGTCTGGCTAACGGCGAAGATTTGGACGATTTGCTTCCTGAGGCGTTCGCTGCCGTTCGTGAAGCCAGTGTGCGCACTATCGGTCTTCGTCATTTCGATGTTCAGCTCATTGGCGCCATGGCGTTGAACGATGGCAAAATCGCTGAAATGCGCACGGGCGAAGGTAAAACGCTCGTTTCCACATTGGCTGGCTATTTGAATGCTTTGCCTGGTAATAATGTTCACATCGTTACTGTTAACGATTACCTTGCTGCGCGCGACTCTCAGTGGATGGGTCGCATCTACCGCTTCTTGGGTATGAATGTTGGTCTTATCCAGAATGGTATGGGTCCCGAGCAGAAGATCCCTGCCTATCAGGCCGACGTTACCTACGGCACTAATTCCGAATTCGGCTTTGATTATCTGCGTGACAACATGGTTGCCCGTGCATCACGGCGTGTACAGCGTGGCCATTCTTTCGCTATCGTCGACGAGGTCGACTCCATCCTTATCGACGAAGCGCGTACGCCTCTTATTATTTCAGGCGCTGGCTCTCAGGCCGCCGATACGTATAAGCGTTTTGCGGCCGTTATGCCTTCCTTGAAGCGCGATGTCGATTTCGAGATGGATGAAGCGAAAAGGACCATCTACACCACCGAAGCTGGTTTGGAAAAGGTTGAGTTCCAGCTTGGCATTGAAGACATTTTTAGCGATCCAACCGGTCAGCTGCCCAATCATTTGCAGCAGGCGCTGAAGGCCCAGTTCCTGTTCCATCGCGATGTTGACTACGTAGTGGTAAACGGCGAGGTCAAGATCGTTGATGAATTCACCGGCCGTATCATGGAAGGTCGCCGTTATTCCGAAGGCCTTCATCAGGCACTGGAAGCAAAAGAGCATGTATTGGTTCGTCAGGAAAACCAAACTCTGGCAACTATCACGTTGCAGAATTATTTCCGTTTGTACGACAAGCTTTCTGGCATGACCGGTACGGCAATGACGGAAGATTCTGAGTTCCGTCAGATCTACAACTTGCCCGTTATGTCTATTCCTCCCAACAGGGAAGTTCAACGTATCGACGAAGATGATCTTATCTATCGCACAGTAGATGCTAAGTTCAATGCTGTTGCTGACGACATTGCAGAGCGCCATGCTGCTGGGCAGCCGTGCCTGGTTGGTACGGTTTCTATCGAAAGCTCTGAGCGTCTAAGCCGTTTGCTTTCCAAACGTGGCATCAAGCATGAAGTGCTGAATGCTAAGAATCACGAACGCGAAGCCGCCATTGTTGCTCAGGCGGGTCGAACTGGCGCGGTTACCATTGCCACGAATATGGCTGGTCGTGGTACCGACATCTTGTTGGGCGGCAACCCCGAAGCTATGGCGCAGGCTATGCTTCTTGAACGATTTGGCGAAGATGAGGAGCCTACGCCAGCCCAGGTGAAGCAGGCTGAAGTTGAGGCCGAGGCTATTACCAATCGTGAATCAAAAGAGGTTCTTGCTGCAGGTGGCTTGTGCGTAATTGGTACCGAACGTCATGAGTCGCGCCGTATCGATAACCAGTTGCGTGGTCGTGCCGGTCGTCAAGGCGACCCGGGTGCAACGCAGTTCTACCTTTCTCTCGAAGACGACCTTATGCGTTTGTTTGGTGGCTCGCGCATGGATTCTATTGGTCGCATGATGGAAAAAACCGACATGCCCGACGATATGCCTATTAAGGCATCTATGGTTTCTAAGGCAATTGAAACCGCGCAACGTCAGGTTGAAGCATCCAACTTTGCTGCACGTAAGCATGTTCTTGAATACGACGACGTAATGAACCTGCAGCGTAAAGCAGTCTATGCAGAGCGTAATGCCATCCTTGATGGCAAAGACCTCACCGATCGCATGCCTGAGATCATTGAGGACATCGTAGAATCGCATGTTTTGGAGTGGTGTCCCGCGAAGCAAGCGAGCGATGACTGGGATCTGGACTCTCTTAACAAATGGGTTATCCAGATGACGGGCATTGAGGATTTCACCGTAGATTCTATCGATCATGACGACGACGTGAATGCGCTTATCGACGGTCTGGTTGAATATTTCCAGGGTCTCTTCGATACGAAGGCAAAGGAGATTGGTGCTCCATTCTCCGATATCGAATCGCAGGTTATGCTGCGATTCATCGATACGCGCTGGATGGCTCACCTTCAGGAAATGGATTACCTTAAGGCTTCTATTGGCCTGCGTGCGTATGGTCAGCGCGATCCGCTTACTGAATATCGCGATGAGGCGCATCGTGCTTTTGCGGCCCTTACTTCTTCGATCTATGAGGATTACCTGCGATTCTTGCTTCGTGCCCCCATCGTTGTGCAGGTTGCCCCGCAGGAAGAATCCAGCCCGCTTGATGGCAAGGTATCGTACTCCAATCCCGAGCAGACGCTCAATGAGGGCTCTGGTGTTCGTCGCGGTGCTCCCCAAGGCGGTCCTAGCCCGGCTCCTGCTGCGCCGAAGTCTGAAGCTCAAAAGCCTCATACCTACGAAAAGGACAAAAACGACCCTTACGCAAATGTTGGTCGAAACGATCCTTGCCCATGTGGTTCTGGCAAGAAATACAAGAAGTGCCACGGCGCAAATCACTGAACTAATGGGGGATAGCGCAAGCTTTCCCCTTTGCGGCTTTAAGCCGCATTCGATGCCCCTGCTTTGATGGTAGGGGCATTGTGATGTTCAGCCAGTTTGTGAAACCGAGAGGAATCGTCGATGATGACCCTTGAAGAAGCGGAAAAGCGCACCGAAGAAGCGCGCGCTTACCTACATATAGATGAAAAAATAGCCGAGCTTGCCAACTTGGACAGTCGGATTGCCAACCCTGATTTTTGGAACGATACCGATAACGCTCAGCAGGTCAGCAAGCAGGCGTCCGACATTCGTGATGTGATCGAGCGCTACGAATCTGCCTGCGGATTGCTCGATGACATCAAAACTGCAACCGAGTTGGCAGAGGAAGACCCTGAGTTCGGTGAGGAAATCGAAAACGATCTCGAGCGTCTGGAGAAGATGCTCGATGATTTCGAGGTCGAGTCTTGGTTCAATGGACGCTTCGATTCCTCCGATGCAATTCTCTCTATCCACCCTGGTAGTGGCGGCTTGGAGGCTCAGGATTGGACCGAAATGCTGTATCGTATGTATTCGCGCTACGCCGATTCCAAGGGCTGGAAGGTCAAGGTTCTCGACCTGGTCCCTGGCGAAGGCATCGGTCTAGACCGTGCAAGCATCCAAATTGAGGGTCGCAATGCGTACGGTATGCTGCGCAGCGAATCGGGTGTTCATCGTTTGGTTCGCATTTCACCTACTGACGACAAGAAACGTCGTCACACCACGTTTGCTGCGGTTGAGGTAATCCCGGTTCTTCCCGATAACGATATTTCCGTGGAAATCGATCCGAATGATGTTCGCGTCGATGTATACCGAGCAAGTGGCCCCGGCGGTCAGTGCGTCAATACTACCGATTCTGCTGTTCGCCTTACTCACATTCCTACGGGAATCGTGGTTACCTGCCAGAACGAGAAGTCCCAGCTCCAGAACAAGGAAGCGGCTTTCAGGGTTTTACGTGGTCGTCTGTACGAGCTCGAAGAAAAGAAGCGGGAAGCCGAACTCGCTGAGTTGAGGGGCGAAAAAATGGACAATTCGTTCGGCAGTCAGATACGTAACTATGTTTTGTATCCGTATCGACTGATCAAGGATACCCGTAGTAATATCGAAAGCGGCAATGTCGAAGCGGCCCTCGATGGCGATATCGATGAATTTGTAGTCGGATACCATCGTTGGAAAGCTTCGTTGTAATGCAAAGCCAAGTAATCGACCGAAAGGAAGCCATGAATTCTCTGGCAGCTAAGGAAAAGGCCTGTGCCATTCGCACGGACATCATTGAGATGCTGCATGAAGCGGGCAGCGGCCATCCAGGCGGATCTCTTTCCTGCACCGATATCCTTGCAGCGCTGTATTTTGGCGGCGTGATGAAACACAACCCCGAAAACCCCGAAGATGAGGCACGTGATCGCTTCATCCTCGCCAAGGGGCATGCGGCACCGGCAATTTATGCAACGCTTGCCGAAGCTGGTTACTTTCCTGTTGAGGAGCTGAAAACCCTCCGTAAGCTTGGTACTCGTTTGCAGGGTCATCCCGATTCTAATCTTCTTCCTGGCATCGAAGTTTCCACCGGCTCTCTTGGTCAGGGTCTTTCCATCGCAGCGGGAATTGCTGCCGGTTTTAAGCTTGACGGCGTTTCCAACCGTGTTTTCACTGTTATGGGCGATGGCGAAACCGAAGAAGGCCAGGTTTGGGAAGCAGCAACATTCGCTGCTTATCAGAAGCTGGGCAATCTTATTGCCGTTGTTGACCTTAATGGCCTCCAGATCGATGGCAAGGTTGATCATGTGTGTGCCAGCGGCACCCTTGCTGGTAAGTTTGCTGCCTTTGGTTGGGAAGTTCACGAGGTAAACGGCCATGACATGGACGCACTTATCGAGCTTTTCTCTGACCTTAAGGCGTCTGAAACTGCACAGCCTAAGGTGGTTATTGCTCACACCATCAAGGGCAAGGGCGTTTCCTTCATGGAAGACCAAGCTGGTTGGCACGGTAAAGCCCCCAACGACGAAGAAACCGAGCGTGCGCTTGCCGAGCTTGCTGAAGCCCGCGCTGAGCTGAATGGAGTGAAGTAACGTGGTAAAACTCGCTACCCCTGAACAGGCACAGGAAAAGAAGGCAACGCGCGCTGCATTTGGCGTAACGCTTGCTGAGCTTGCCGCAAGCGGTAAGAAGGTTGTTGCGGTAGACGCCGACCTTACCGGCTCCACCACCACAAAGAAATTTGCTGAGGCTTGTCCTGAAAATGCAAAGCGCCTGTTCAACGTTGGTATTGCCGAACAGAACATGATTGATGTTGCTGCAGGTCTTTCTCTTACGGGAAACATTGCCTATACGGGTTCGTTCGCTGTTTTCGGAACCGGTCGCGCCTATGACCAGATCCGCAATACCGTGTGCTACTCCAACCTCAACGTTAAGGTTGCCCCCACGCATGCTGGCATTTCTGTTGGTCCCGATGGCGGTTCTCATCAGATGCTTGAAGACATTTCGCTTATGCGCGGTTTGCCCAATATGCGCGTTTTGGTTCCTGCCGACTATGCTGCTTGCTGTGCCGCAATTCGTTTGGCTGCAGAAACCCCTGGTCCTGTTTATATCCGAATGGGACGTGCTGCTGTTCCGGCAGTATATGCTCCCGATGTTGAGCTCGAGGTTGGTCGTGCCTACGTACTTCGCGAAGGAACCGATGTCACCATTATCGCCTGTGGCGTAGAAATCGCTGAGGCTATGAAGGCCGCTGATGCTCTTGCTGAAAAGGGCATTTCCGCTGAGGTCATCGATGCTTTCTGCGTAAAGCCTCTCGATGCCGAAACCATTCTTGCTTCGTTGAAGAAGACTGGCTGTGCGGTAGTAGCAGAGGAACATTCCATCTACGGTGGCTTGGGCTCTGCTGTAAGCGAACTTGCTGCTGAGCAGTTCCCATGCCCCATTGAATTGGTTGGCGTTCGTGACCGGTTTGGTAAGTCTGGCGAGTTCAACGAACTGCTTACCTACTTTGGACTTGACGCTGATGCCCTTGTTCAAGCTGTGGAAAAGGTTCGTGCTCGAAAGCATGCCTGATATACTCATTTGCAGTCTCAGAATTACACCCTATGAATGGAGCATACTGTGACGAATGAACAGAGTGGGGTTCCAATGGGCAGGCATGCCCAGAAGCAGCCCCCAGTAAATCAGGTTGCGTCTCAGCTTTCGCAGTCGCTTCCTGTAGTGAATATCGAGGATACGGCTCCTCAGTACACGGGTAATCCGGTTATCACGCTTGACCACGTTACCAAGATCTACGAAGCGCAGCCTAACAATCCTGCGCTGAGCGATATATCGCTGCACATTTTCCCTGGCGAATTCGTGTTCTTGGTAGGTCATTCTGGTTCTGGCAAGTCTACCTTTATCAACTTGCTTATCCGCCAGATCAAGCCAACCAAGGGCAAGATCTATATCGCAGATGAAGACCTTACTCAGATGCGCAATTGGCGTGTTCCGTACCTCCGTCGCAACATTGGTTGCGTTTTCCAGGACTTTAAGCTCCTGCCGAATAAGACGGTTTTCGAAAACGTAGCATTTGCGCTTGAGGTAATTGGCAAGTCGCGTCATGTTATCCGTACCCAGGTTCCTGAGGTTCTGCGTTTGGTTGGACTACAGGACAAAATGAACAAGCGTCCCGATCAGCTTTCTGGCGGCGAACAGCAGCGTGTATCCATTGCGCGTGCTATCGTAAACCGCCCTCCGCTTCTCATTTGCGACGAGCCTACGGGCAATCTTGACCCGCAGAACTCACGCGGCATTATGGACCTGCTCGAGCGAATCAACCGTACGGGCACCACGGTTCTTGTTGCTACGCACGACCGCGAAATGGTCGACAATATGCGTCGTCGCGTAATTGCGCTCGACAAGGGCGTTCTGACCCGCGACCAGGACAGGGGAGTGTACGGTTTCGATGTCTAGTATTTTTTATTTCTTCCGCGAATCGCTTACGGGCTTTACGCGTAACCTTTCCACTACGCTTGGATCAATCATTACGATTTTCCTTTCGTTGCTGATCATTGGCATCTTTTGCATTGCTGGCGCCGTGGTCAACAATGTTGTTGCGTCGGTAGAAAATCAGGTTTCCATTACGGCATACGTAAAGGACGATGCCAGCGATGCCGACATCGAAAAAGTAAAGAAGACTATTGAAGGGTATGACGGCGTAGAGAGTGTTTCCTTCACCACGAAGGACCAGGCTCTTGATAACTTCCGTAAGTCTACTTCTAACCCTGAAATCGTCGATCAACTTGATGGCGAAAACCCTCTGCCAGCATCTATCGATGTTCAGCTTGATGATGCCCAGAGCGTACAGAACATTGCATCTGAGATTTTGGCAAACCAGGATTTCGTTGACATTTGCGATAACGCAGATGATCCGACTGATTCTTTGCAGTACGGTCAGAAGACGGTTGATAAGCTCTTCTCGCTTACTAATGCTATCCGTACCGCAGGTATTGCTCTCATTGCGTTGTTGATCTTCATTGCGTTCATCTTTATCAACAACACCATTCGTTTGGCAATTCTTGCTCGTCGCAAGGAAATCGCCATCATGCGTCTGGTTGGCGCCTCGAATGGCTTCATTCGGGGACCTTTCTTGGCAGAAGGTGCGCTTCATGCTTTGATCGGTGCTTTGCTGGCAATTTTTGTACTTGAGATTGCCCGCAATCTGGTACTTCCTCAAATGGCAGTTGCTCTCCCGTGGTTGCCTATCGGTGTCGATTTTGGCATGTTCCTGCTCATCTACCTGGCTATGTTGGTAGCAGGTTTGGTTATCGGTCTTTTGGGCTCGCTGTTTGCAATGAGCCGTTATTTGAAGGTCTAAAGAAGGGCTGAAATGTTCAAGGAATCGAAGGCACGTTAGTGAACGATTTCAAGAAAACCACTAAGGTGGAATCTTCGAACAAACGAAATGCAAGCATCGTGAAGCTTCTCGGTGCTTGCATTTTCATATGCTTGGTTTTTTGCGCAGGCTTCTTCGTCCGCGGAAATACCGATTTGCTTAATGCTATGGGTCTCTCATCTCTTGATGTTGACACGGAAGTGAATCCTGGTCTTACTGTTTCAGGTGATACTTACGATTCTCTTTCGGCTCGTGTGGCTGAAATGGAGGGCATTTTAAAGAAGAGCAGCATGGATGATTATGACCTTGGCCAAGTTACGGCAAAGGTCTTGTCCTCGTATGCTGAGGGTACCGGTGACAGTTTCCTCAAGTATTACGACGAAACAAGCTATCGCGCATACCTGGCAAGCACCAAGAATCCCGAGGCGGGTATTGGTGTGCTCTTTGGCGAAAATGACGGAAAGTGCTTTGCGTCGGATGTTTTCGAAGATTCTTCCGCTGCTGCGGCCGGTATCGAAACTGGCGACTATGTGCAATCTATCGATGGCGTATCCAAGTCCTCTTGGAGCATTCCCGAAGTGCTCGATGCTCTCTCGCGTTCGGAAGGTGAAAGCGTATACGTTACCTGGAGTCGTCCCTCCCAGAAGCAAGGTGAAAGTGGAACCACGTTTTCAACTACTCTTACGTTTTCTTCCAGTTCGCAGGAAAACGTTACCTGGAGCGTTCACGACGGAGTTTGCACTATCGATATAAAGCAAATCACTTCAGACACGGCCGCTACGGTTTCTTCGGCGATTACCGATTCCTCTTCGCAGGGAGCTCAGGCATTTATCCTCGATCTTCGTGATGTTCCCGGTGGCTATCTAACCCAGGCGGTCGGCATTGCTTCGCTGTTTATACCCAGCGGTGTTGTTGCGCAGATTGAAACGGTAAATGGAATCAGCACTCGCAGTGCAGATGGTGACAGCATCACCACTGCACCTTTGGTTGTTATTACTAACGGCCGTACTGCTGGTTGTGCCGAGGTTCTTGTTGCAGCGCTTCAAGAATCCGGCCGTGCTGAAATCGTTGGTGAAAAGACTCAGGGAAAAGGGTCTGTTCAGGCAATGCAGCCGCTCTCGTTCGGTGGAGCCATTCGCTATACTGCGGCATTCTATTTGACCCCCAGCGGCCGCCAGATTGATGGCAATGGAATTAGTCCCAATGTAGAAACATCGAATGTATCTACGCAGGAATCGGTTGCCTTCGATTCGGCGCGTTCCCAGATCTCATAAGGACGGAAATGGCACGACGTAGTTCTAAGGCGCGCAGACACCCCAAAGCAAAGCCTCAAGGCATTCTTGAGCTGAATGCTCAGGGGTTCGGTTTCGTTAAGACAGCTGAGGGAGAATTCTTTATTCCCGCTTCAAAGGTCAACGGTGCGTTTCCCGGCGACCTTGTTGAGATTTCGCGTCTTTCTGGGCAATCTCCCGACAGGCATTACTCTGAGGCTTCCCGCAAACCCTCCGCTCGTGTTGCGCGTGTTATCATGCGTGCACGCGATACCCTTATTGGTCGCTATGAGGTTGCTGAGCCATTTGGTGTTGTGGTGCCTGAAGATCCTTCTGTCCCTTGTGATATTTTTACGCTCAGAAGCGATGCGCCTCATGTTAATGATGGTGATTTGGTCGAGGTTCGCATCATTGAGTTTCCTACGCGAAATTCTGCTGCTACGGGCACCGTTGTACGTGTTCTTGGCTCGGAATCAGATACCGATATTGCTATCGACCTGATTATTGCTGATCATCGATTCGAAACAGAGTTTTCTCCGGCTGCCCTCGAAGAGGCTGAACACTGTTCGCTTGATGCTTCTCTTGCTACGGTGCAGGGTTATCGCGATTTACGCGATGAGTTTATCTTTACCATCGATCCTGTTGATGCTCGAGATTTTGACGATGCGATTTCCCTTGAGCGCAAGGATGACAACTTTGTGCTTGGTGTGCATATCGCTGATGTGTCTCGATTTGTTGCCTATGACTCATCGCTCGATATGGATGCACGGAGACGCGCAACCTCGGTGTATTTGGTGGACCGAGTGTTTCCTATGCTACCGGAGAAACTGAGCAATGGACTGTGCTCCTTGATGCCTGAAGAGGATCGCTGCACCATCAGTGTTAAGGTCGAACTGTCTCCAGGCGGCTCAGTGCTTTCGTACGAGGTGTTTCCCTCTGTTATTCGCTCTAAAGCGCGCCTGTCATACGATCAAGCTCAGGCGATCCTTGAGGCGTCCAACCGCTCTCGTTCTGTGGGGCAATATATGCAAGCTCTCGCTGAATGCGAAGTGCCGTATGGGGCAAAGGCTTTGTCTGACGAAACGGTCCATGCCCTCATTGACCGCGTGCCAAAGCTTGATACATTGGCAAAGGCTCTGTTTTCTCGCCGTAAAAAAGATGGCTGCATGGATTTTGACAGGGTCGAGGCAAAAGCTAAGCTTGATGGGGAAGGGCATCCTCTGGAAATCACCTATCGTCGCCGAACTGCTGCGACTGAGCTTATAGAAGAAGCTATGATCTTAGCCAATAGCCTTGTTGCTCAGTGGCTTACCGAAATAGGATTGCCCTGTGTGTACCGAGTGCATGATGCCCCTGATGGAGATGCATTGCGCGCGCTTTACGAAGTTCTTCAGGAATCCTCTTTGTTTTCGGATGTGAACAAGCGCCTTTTCTGCGATGGCAATCCTCATGCCTTGCAGGATGTATTAGCCCGCGTGCAGGGAACGCCTCAACAAGAGCTGGTGAATGTGCTGCTGCTTCGCGCGATGAAGCGAGCCGTTTATCGTACAGAGCTGAGCGATCATTATGGCTTGGCTCTGCAAACGTATTGCCATTTCACCAGTCCAATTCGTAGATATCCTGATTTGCTGGTGCATCGAATGCTTAAAGAGGCATTTTTCGGTCACAGCGCAACCTATGAGGCGCAGCGTAATTCGCTTGCATGGATGGCTGAGCATTCGTCTCATATGGAGCGCGAAGCGGAAAAAGCCGCTCGGCAGTCTCAGCTCACTAAGATCATTGAGTATCTTGAGCGGTTTACAGGGCAAACTTTTACTGGTGTTGTTTCTTCGGTTTCCACCTTCGGCCTTATGGTTCGTTTGGAATGCACGGCAACGGGCTCTCTTGCCATCGAGGATCTTGGTGAAGAGTATTTTTCGTTTGATCCTGAAAGGCAAATGCTCAACGGTGCATCAACGGGTGTTCGTTATCGTCTTGGACAAACAATTCAGGTTGTTCTTGTTTCCGCGAAGCCTCGTGAACGCAGATTGCGTTTCAAGCTTGCCACTTCGTATGAGTAATGCTTGTACCATGACTACATCACAATTGATTTCCTGGTGCGGGGTATAATTCTTCAGTATTCGAATTGTTACTACTGGGCTTGCGCCCCTTAAGAATCGTAGGTCTCTTATGGCTAAACTCGCAGACAAAATGTATTTGAAGCGTTTGCTTGAAACGCCTTCTGTCACAGGCATGGAATCTTTGGTTGCTAGCTTGGTTCGTGAGCGGCTGGCCGAATGCGCCGATATGATTGAGACCGACGTTATGGGATCGGTTCATGCTCGCCTACTGGGCAATGGTTCTGCTCCTTCGGTGATGATTGCCGCCCATATGGACGAAGTCGGTCTTATGGTAAAAAGCATCGACTCCCAGGGTTTTCTTCGTGTTGTTCCCGTTGGGGGTGTTGATGCGGCTATCTTGCCGGGTCTTCGCGTTGATGTGCATACTTCGCAGGGTATCCTGCGTGGCGTGGTGGGTCGCAAGCCTATTCACCTTATCGAATCCGACGAGCGAACCAAGGTGACTCCCATTAGCGGGCTTTTCATCGACCTAGGGCTTCCGCCGCGTAAGGTGCGTGAAGCGGTTCGCGTTGGGGACGTCATTACGTATGGCGTTGGTTTCGAGAATTACGGTAAGGGGATGGCCGTTTCACGAGCTTTCGATGACAAAGCGGGCGTGTATGTGATTACCCGTGTCATGGAGGAACTTAAGCGTGCCGACGGCTCGCTAGGCGATTATATTTGTGCTGCTACCGTTCAGGAAGAAATTGGATCTCGAGGGGCAAATACGTCCGCTTTTAGCATTAAACCTGATGTCGCTATCGCTCTTGATGTGACTCACGCAACCGATTATCCGGGTATTGATACCGACAAGTATGGTTCGGTATCCTGCGGAAAGGGCCCTGTTATTGCTCGCGGTCCCAATATCAACCCTGTGGTATTTGAGCGCTTGTGCGCTGCCGCCGAAGCCGAGGGGATCAGGGTTCAATTCGAAGCTGAGCCTAGCGATTCGGGCACGGATGCTTCTGAGATGCAAATTCAGCGTGGTGGTTGTGCTACCGGCTTGGTCTCTATACCGCTTCGTTATATGCATACCCCCACTGAAGTGGTTAAGCTGTCCGATATCGAGGATACTGTAACCCTGCTAAAACGCTTTATCCTCGATCTTGATGAAGATGTGTCCTTCGTTCCAGGAATGTAAGAATGCCCAAGAAAGAAACAACCAAAGTAATCGCCAAGAATCGTCGTGCATTCCATGATTACGAGATCTTGCAAACGTACGAAGCCGGTGTGGTGCTCACAGGAACCGAGGTTTGTTCGTTGCGCGAAAACAACTGTCAGCTCACGGATTGCTTCGCCCTTATTCGTAAGGGTGAGGTTTGGGTGAACAATTTGCATATTTCTCCCTACAGTCATGGCAATTTGAACAACCCTGATCCTGACAGGAAGCGCAAGCTGCTTTTGCATCGAAATGAAATTCGTGATCTTGAGCGCAAAACTCAGGAAAAAGGCATGGCGTTGGTGCCAGTCAAGATTTATTTTGATCGCAATTCACGAGTGAAGATCGAATTAGCTGTTGCTCGTGGTAAAAAACTGTACGACAAGCGTGCTTCGATGGCCGAACGTGATTCGAAGCGCGAAATCGAACGTGCTATAAAAGAGCGTTATCGATAGGAGCTGCTTTGAACGAAGATATCTACCAGATGATTGATACTTTGCATGCGCGTTTGGACGATGTTCGTGCCGCAGTGGACTCTTTGGAATCGGATGCTCCGGGCTTCGCGAAGCGCTTGGATAAATTGGACGATTCTCTGTACTTATTGCAGCTTGATTTAGAGAAGCATGCCAAATCCCCTCTGCAGGAAAATGAGCCTAGTCCTTCTGCAGAAGAGGATAACGTTGAGCAAGCCTCTAAGGCTTCCGCATCGGAATCCGACGAGGATAATGAGAGTTTTTTGTCTGACAAGGCGAAGGACAATCTTAAGGATGCGGGAAAAACAATGGCTGGCATTTATCGAGATGGAAAAGAAGTGGTAAGCGAGCTTTCAGGCACTATGAACGAAATTAAGGGTCTATTCAAGTTCAAATAGTTTTGCTTTATTTGAGTGAAGCTAACTGTTTTGAGGCAAATTCAGCTCCGTGAATATGGCATTTCAGAAAAGAAAGGCGACCAGCGTGTCGCCTTTCTTACTTGCTTGAAGTTAACCACATAGGGTATGTGGGGAAGTATAGAGGGCAATTAATCTTGCGTTCCGAAAGCACGAGCCTGTTCTTGTCTGACATAGCAATTGCTGCATGTCCTAAAACCAAGAAAAGCCACCCTTTCGGGTGGCTACTTAGTTGAGAAGCAAATGCCCTCGGTAATGGAAAGGGAAACGCTAGGCGCGCTCTACCTTACCTGCCTTCATGCACTTGGTGCATACGTTGGCGCGCTTAACCTTGCCGTCAACCTTAACGGTGATCTTCTGGATGTTAGGACGGAAGGTGCGGTTGCTTACGCGATGAGAGTGGCTGATGCTACGACCAGCAACAGGTGCCTTACCGCAGATCTCGCATACTTTGGACATTCTTGATCAACTCCATTTACTTCGTATTTTGATACGGCTGAATACCGCTGATTTCCAAAAGCCTGAACACTATACCACAGACCCAAGCATCAACCAAGAGAATTCTTGGAGGTTTGGCGATCAAGCAGCAAGGATACCACTCAATAATGAAATTGATACGGGAATAGCGGTTTTGCATAAGAAAAAAATCCAGATACTTCGACAAACTAAGGACTTTTGGATGTTCGGTGCGTAAGGGTTCCCCGGGCGTTCATTCTCGTGCCATCAGCTATACTGGTTAACTGGTCATTCGTCATTGGGCGCCCGCTCATGTGGCAAAGCGTCTATGAAAGGATAGATAAATGGGTAACGAAATCGCAGGAGACCTTATCGTTTCTGAAGATGTCATTGCAGACGTTGCTGGTCACGCAGCATTGGAATGCTATGGCGTTGTGGGTATGGCGGCTCCAAATGCCGCAGATGGACTGGCGAAAATCCTTCCTCAGTCTCGCCTTCGCAGGGGCATCGTTGTCTCCTCCGACGAAGAGGGCACTACGGTAAGCCTCTACGTTATCTTAGAGCACGGTGTGAACATCAACGTGGTGTCCACCAATCTTGCCGAGCAGGTAACGTTTGCTCTGAAGGAATTTGTTCGCACGCCTCTTAAGGGCGTTGAAGTTCACGTTCAGGGAATCAAAGTTCGCTAGGACGCACTGCTTAGGTGTATAGGTCATTCGAGGAGTACAACTTAACTATGAGCAATTACACATCTAACGACATCATCAATGCCATTGCTGCTGCAGCGAAGGCATTGGAAGCTCGTAAGGATGAGATTAATCGCCTGAACGTTTTCCCCGTTCCCGATGGCGATACGGGCACCAACATGTCCCTTACTTTGGCTATGGTTGTTGATAACCTGGCAAAACTCCCAATTGGTGCTTCTAGCGAAGATCGTCGTCGCGCTATCACCACAGGCGCTCTTATGGGCGCACGAGGCAATTCGGGCGTTATTACCTCTCAGATCATGCGCGGCTTGTGCGAAGGCATTGCCGACCATGAGGAGTTCGATATCGTTGCAGTAGACGATGCTTTCTCACGTGCGGTAGAAGTTGCTTTCAACGCCGTCCGCAAGCCGGTGGAGGGTACAATCCTTACCGTTCTGCGTGACACTGCAACTGCCGCCCATAAGGCTCGTAAGAAGAAGATGGAGCTCGACGAGGGTTTGCAGTTCATCGTGGGCGAGTCCTATGCTTCCGTTCAGCGTACGCCTGAACTTCTTCCTGTGTTGAAGGAAAACGGTGTAGTTGACGCTGGCGGTTTCGGCATTGCTATTTTCTTTGATTCGTTTGTTGCTTCCCTTACCGGTCGCGCTGAAGCTATGGTCGACGAGCTTGCTTTTGCCCGAACTGCTGCTCCGAAGGTTGAAATCGAGCAGATCAACGACTGGGAGGGCTCGAAATACAAGTACTGTAACGAGTTCCTGGTTAATTCCGAAACGCTTGACCCCGAAGAAGCGCTCGACTTCCTGCAGACTATGGGAGATTGCGAGCTGTGCGTAGGAAGCACGCCTAAGTTCAAAGTTCATGTTCATTCAAATACCCCCGATAAGGTCCTTGCGTACTTCTTGGAGCGCGGTGAGATCTTTGAGGTATTCATTCACAACATGAAGCTGCAGAGCGAGGAGCGTACTGAGAAGCTTGAAGCAGAGCAGGAAGCAGCCCATAAAGCTATCGGCTTTGTTGCGGTAGCTGCTGGTTCCGGCAATGCGGCTATCTTGGAAAGCCTTGGCGTTGACTACGTGGTATCTGGTGGGCAGACCATGAATCCGTCCACTAAGGAACTGTTGGATGCGGTAAATGAGGTAAACGCTGATTCGGTAATTATTCTTCCCAACAATAGTAATATCATCATGGCTTCTCAGTCGTGTGCTCAGGTTTCGGAAAAGCCTTGTGCTGTTGTAACAACCAAGAGCGTCCCTGAGGCTTTCTCTGCTTTGTTTGCCTTCGATGAAGATGCAACGCTTGAAGAAAACGTTGAGGCAATGACCGAAGCCTGTGAAGACGTGAAGACGGGTGAAATCACTCGCGCCATCAAGGATTCGAAGGATGTTCACGGCAACCCCATTCATGATGGAGACGTTATCGGCATTGCTGATGGCGATCTCGAGGTGGTTTCCGACTCTATCGAAGATGCCACAATACGCGTGCTTGAAGCCATGGACGCCGAAGATGCTGATACGCTCACTATTCTTGCTGGCGAAGATTATTCCGATGAGGAGTTCGAGGCGCTTTTGGCTCGCATTGAGGAAGAATTCGAGGATCTTGAGATCGACTCTCACCGCGGTGAGCAGCCGTTGTATCCTATCGTTCTTTCTGTTGAATAACGTACCAATTAGGAACGGCATACGTGTCGGGTAATAGAAAAAGTGATTCCCTGAAGGCGGTTCGTGGGGCAAGCCCCGACCGCCTTCATGCTACCTTGGCGCTTGACGCTCCTGTTTCCTCCGTGAAGCAGGTGAGTCCTGCGCGCGCGCAGGCGCTTGCTTGTGCGATGGGCATTGGCACTGTCCGCGATCTTCTGCAATGCTATCCCTTGCGTTATGTAGACATGTCGAAAGTGGTTACTGCGCAAAGTGCGCAAATTGGAGCACAATGCACACTTGCGGCTCAAGTTTACGAAGTTAAGATCAAGCGAATCCGTCCAAAGCTTACGCTCACCGAGGTGTCGCTTGTTGATGGCACGGGCTTGGTAATCGCTTCCTGCTTCAACCAGCCTTGGCTTTCTGAGAAGATCGTAAAAGGGGATTCGGTTGTTGTTTCGGGCAAGGTTGAATTTTCCTACGGCTTTAAGCGAATGACCAATCCGCTTATTGAAAAGCACGAACCTGGGGAAGAAGTCCAAGGCAAGATTTTGCCTATCCATCCTGCAACTTCGAAAGTCTCACGTGCAATGATGAAGAGGATCGTGGGGAATGCGCTTCAGCAAGTGCAGGGCGCTTACGATCCCTTGCCTCTAAAGCTCCGCCGAAAGTATCGTCTCTATTCACGTTTCGAAGCTTTTCGCGGGATCCATAATCCTCTGTCGCTTGAAGATTCCATCCAGGCTCGCCGACGCCTCCGGTATGAAGAGCTCTTTTACCTTGAGCTGGAATTAGTGGATCGTGAGCGAAAGCGCGCGCTACAGCATGCTCCATTTCGGCAGGTTCTCTCTGATGGGGATATGAATCGAGTCAAGGCTTGTTTGCCCTTTAGCCTCACTGAAGATCAGGAAACTGCAGTGAGGGACATCCTCGCAAAGATGGCCGAGGGGTATCCAATGAACCACCTCCTACTGGGCGATGTCGGTACGGGTAAAACCGTAGTTGCCGCGTTTGCGCTGGTGTGCGCTGCTCTTAGCGGCCATCAGGCTATGCTTATGGGTCCTACCGAGGTCCTGGTTTCTCAGTACGGTATTTCGTTGGGGCCTATTCTTGATGCTTGCAACGTGCCTTGGTCAACCCTCATGGGGCAAACCCCTCGTGAAGAAAAAGAAGCTGTTATTGCCCAGTTTGCCCGTGGGGATATCAAGATTCTGTTCGGCACTCATGCTTTGTTGCAAGATGACGTTGTTGCACATGATTGCTCGCTTGTGTGCATTGACGAACAGCAACGTTTTGGCGTTGAACAACGCCAGACATTGATTGCTAAGGCTCCAGGTGCTGATATCCTTTCCATGACAGCAACCCCCATTCCCCGATCGCTTGCGTTAGCTCGTTATGGCGGGCTTTCGCTCTCCTATCTCCATCGCCCTCCGGCTAAACAAGGGGGGCGCACCACGAAGGTTTGCCACTTCTCTGAGGAGGGGATAGCGTACGATGCCTTGCGTGCTGCTCTTTCTCGTGGCGAGCAGGCATATGTTATTTGTCCTTTGATTGGTCTTCAGTTGCCTAAGAATAAATCTACTGCACGAGATGACGAAGACGATGATGCCCCCATCGAATATGCGGCAATCGAATGGGGTCTTGAGCATGACGCGATAGGCGACACGTTATCGGCTGCTACTAAGCACGCTGAGATACTGCGTTCCCAGGTAGCACCTCAGGCTTCCGTTGCTCTACTTCACGGAAAGATGGCACCTCGCGAAAAGAACGAGGTGATGAGTCGGTTCCGCGATGGGGATATCGATGTGTTGGTGTCCACTACCGTTGTAGAAGTTGGCGTTGATGTTCCTAATGCTACGGTTATGATCATCGAAGATGCAGATCGTTTTGGTTTGGCTCAGCTCCATCAGCTTCGCGGCCGTGTTGGCCGTGGCGCTTTACCAGGTCAGGTCTTTCTGGTGTCTCGCTCACGTGCGCCCGAGGCGCTTGAGCGTTTGAGCGCCATGGAGAAAACCGAAGATGGATTTGCTCTTTCCGAAATGGATCTTTCTTTGCGTCGCGAGGGTGATATCTTTGGAGATCGGCAGCACGGTGCTTCGCCGTTGAAACTAGTCAACGTTGTGCGAGATAAAGCGGTTATCGAGGCTGCGTACCGTGATGCGCGAAGTATTTTCCGGGCCGATGCTCTTACAGATGATGAACGGGCAATTATTATGCAGGAACTGCAGACCATACAGGAGATGAGGAACCGATGAGAATCATTGCCGGCGAATTTCGCGGTCGCCCCTTGAAATCGCTGAAAGGTGACGCGACTCGCCCCACAACCGATCGTGTTCGTGAGGCACTTATGAGCTCGCTCGTTAGCGCTCGAGGCACTTTGGAAGGCGCTCGGGTTCTAGATGCATTCGCAGGCTCGGGTGCATTGGGTCTGGAAACGTTAAGCCGTGGTGCTGCCCATGTTATGTTCTGCGAGCAGGGCAAAGATGCGGCTCGAGTCGTGGAAGGCAACATATCATCATTGAAGCTTTCGCGGGGTCGTTACACGTTGCGTCGTGGTGACACGTTTACCCTTCCTCAAGTTAAGGGACTGGCCTTTGACCTGGTTTTTCTTGACCCTCCTTACGCATTCGAAGCCGAAAAGGTACTTGGCTTGGTACGTGATCTTGATAAGGCTGGTCGTATTGCCTGTGGCGCTTTGGTTGTTTATGAGTATGCCAAAAAAGACAAAGCCGCTGTTGAGCAGGCATGCGATGCGCTAGAATACACGGTGGTCTCTGTGAAGAACTACGGAGACACATCGCTGGTAACCCTCAGGAAGGATGCATAATGAAGCGAGCGGTTGTACCGGGAACATTTGATCCCATTACCGCAGGTCATTTCGATGTTATATCGCGTGCTGCACAGATCTTCGACGAAGTGGTGGTTGCTGTTGCCAAATCGGCAAAGAAAAGCCCCATCTTTGATTTGGAAACCCGAGTAGGATTAGTGGAAGAGGCAGTTGCAGACCTTCCCAACGTGCGTGTAATCAGCTTCGAGGGCCTGCTCGTTGATTGCGTTCATCAGCTTGATGCCCATGTTGTGGTTAAGGGTTTGCGCGCCATTACCGATTTCGAATATGAGTTCCAGATGACCGCTTTGAATTATGAGCTGAGCCACGATCTGGAAACCTTCTTTTTCATGTCCCCTCCGAAGTTTATGTATCTTTCCTCTTCAATTATTCGTGAGATGGCTTCTATGGGTGGCAGCGTAGCAGGCTTTGTTCCTCCCTGCGTGGAAACAGCACTTCGCGAGTATTTCGCTGATGCTTATCAGAAAGGGGAAGGTGAATAGCGGATTACGCTAGGCGCCCTCGATGTGGCGTTTTTTCGTATATTGCTGCTTTTTGATACACTATCGACAAAGTGACGTAAACTAATTAGTTGCAATTATGTCGTTGTATGCTGTTTTGCGTGCGCGATTTCGGAAGGATGTATATGGACGAAACAGGAGTATTGAATCTCATCGAAGAGCTCTCCATGCTCATCGAGGATTCTAAGCCGGCGCCTTTTGGTAAAGGCGGGCTTAGGCAGGTTGATGCTCAGGCTGCATTTGAGATCTTGGACGAGATTCGCGACACGTTCCCTAGCGAGTTCGCTCAGGCTCGTCAGGTTATTCGTGAGCGTCAGGCTCTTCTTGATGAGGCAGAAGCCCAGGCAAGCCGTCTGATTGAGGACGCTCGCAGCCAGGCTATTACCATTGCCAGCGAACAGGAAATCGTTCGCATTTCTCAGCAGCAGGCAGACACCATCTTGGCGGAAGCACGTGAGCTCGAGCGCGAAACCCGCGCTGGTGCTGAAGATTTTGCTGACGAGGTATTCAGCCATGTAGAGCAAAGCCTTGATACGGCGCTGAACAGCGTTCGCCGTTGTCGCGATCGTCTCAATGCCAATTCCATCAATTCGGGACGCTAATGGAATCTCCGCACATTGAGGTTCCTGCTCAGCTCTTCGCTCCTGCGGAGAGCTTGTCTTTTGCAGGCACGTATAATCTTCCCGAACTTGTTCAAGGTGTTGATACCTATACTTTTGAACACCCACTTACTTGGGAAGTAACTATTTCCAATACCGGTGGTGCTCTATTAGTTACCGGAATTGTTACGGCGGATGCAGTAACAAGCTGCGTTCGATGCCTTGAGCCTGCAGAGTACCGCTTGGAAGGCGAGGTTGAAGGGTATTACCTTATCCCCGATTCCGATGTAGAGCTTACCGAAGAGGAAAAAGAAGAATATGAGCTTTTAGGCGAAGATCACATCATTGATCTCTCTCCTTTGCTCGTAGCGGCGCTTTCCCTTGAGCTTCCCCATACTCCTTTGTGCGATGACGAGTGCAAAGGTTTGTGTGCTGGGTGCGGCGCCAACCTCAACGTTGAAGAGTGCACGTGCGAAAAAACGGAAGAGGAGGAAGATGAATTCCATCCAAATCCGTTTTCTGTACTGCGCAATATTAAGTTCGAAGAATAGATTTTGTAATTCAAAGGGTTTATCTCTTGATTCGAACAAGTTCCTTTGCTAGGATATTTTTTCGCGTAATTAGAATCTTCAGGTTTACCTGTAGCATAGAAGGAGTTTAATCATGGCAGTGCCAAAGCGTAAGACCGGTCGTGCTCGTACCCACGCACGCAGGAGCGAAAACGATAAGATCGCTTCGCCTTCCCGTTCTGTGTGCCCCCAGTGCGGTGAAGTAAAACTTCCCCATCGTGTATGCCCCAATTGTGGCTTCTATCGCGATCGCGAGGTTATCCAGACTGCTTAATGCACGCCATTAACGTGTAAGGGAATCCCCCGGATACGTCCGGGGGATTTTTGTATGGGCTGGTTTTAGTTTTAGCTCCGCATCAGCAATGCATGCTGATTGCACGACAGCAAGGAGATGTTATGGCGCAACGAGTGGTTATCGCTGTTGACGTATTGGGTGGCGATATCGGACCTTCAGTTGTTCTTCCCGGAATCGAGAAAGCGCTTCAGGCTGATTCTGAACTGGAAGTAATTGCCTGTGGACCTGCTGAAGTGGTAGAGCCATTTGCAGAAAAGCACGATCGTGTTCGTGCGCAGGTGACCACCGAGGAAATCGCCATGGATGAACATCCTGCTAATGCGGTGCGTAAAAAGAAAGATTCCAGCCTAGTTGTTGGCAATCGTCTTGTTAAGGAGGGTCAGGCTCAAGGATTCTTCTCAGCGGGATCTACCGGGGCGTGTCTCGCCGCTGCTACTTTGGTGGTGGGCCGTATTAAGGGCGTTTCCCGTCCTGCCTTGTGCACTGTTATCCCATCGCCTGTTAAACCCGTGGTAATGTGCGATGTTGGCGCTAATGCCGATTGCAAGCCAGCCTATTTGGTGCAGTTTGCGCAAATGGCAACTACCTATGCCCGTCAGGTTATTGGCATCCCTGAACCCAAGGTTGCTCTTTTGAATATTGGGTCAGAAGACACCAAGGGTTCAAAAATGGCTCAGGAAACCTTCGAATTGCTTAAGAGTGAGGTTCCTGAATTTGCCGGGAATGGCGAAGGATCCGATATTCTTGCCGGTAAATTCGACGTGTTTGTCACGGACGGCTTTACCGGTAATGTGTGCCTGAAAACCATTGAAGGCGTAACTAAGATTTTGTTTGGCGAAATCAAGAAAGTGATGATGGCTAACCTCGCTACGAAGCTTGGCGCCGCCACCATGAAGGGCGGTCTTTCCAATTTGAAGGAAAGCACTTCCGCCGACACTTACGGCGGAGCCCCCATCCTTGGCGTTAAAGGCGCTTGTTTGGTTGGCCACGGTTCCTCGAACGAAACGGCAATTATGAATGGCGTTCTAACTGCTGCTCGTGCGGTACGTTTGGATGTTTCGGGGATAATCGAGCGAACCGTAAATCAGACAAAGCAGGCAGAGTAAAATAACGAACAACTTAGAGTTTTAACGTAAGAAGCGAATGACGAAACGTGCAAGAGCAATCTGAACATACTGAGAAGCTTAATAAGGCTGAAAAGATCTTAGGACACGAGTTCTCGGATCGCTCGTTGCTTTTAACTGCTCTTACGCACCCTTCGGCGGCGGAGGGCCATTCCATCAGCGATTCATACGAGCGTCTTGAGTTTTTGGGCGACAGCATTTTGGGAGCTATCGTTTCATACGAGGCTTATCATGCCTACCCGAACCTGGACGAAGGCGGCCTTACCCGCATCAAGGTTTCTCTTGTTTCTGGCGCTTCGTTATCCGAGGTAGGCAAAGAACTCGGCTTGGCTGACTGTATCTTTTTTGGCTCATCTGAGCGTGGTACTGGTCGTCGTGGTTTGCATTCTGCGTTGGAAAATGTTTATGAGTCGCTTGTTGCTTCGCTCTTCTTAGATGGCGGCATTAATGCTGCAGCTTCTTTCGTAAAGCGTACGCTTATCGTTCGCATGAGCGAAGATATGGCGAAGGAACCCGAAAACCCCAAGAGCGTTCTTCAGGAGCGTTTGCAGGAGGATGGCATTACCCCAACGTATCGCTTGGTTGAAACACAGGGGCCGCCCCATGACCGAACTTTCGTAACCCAGGTATTTGTAGGCGTAAAATCTATTGCAAAGGGTGTTGGGCGCACGAAAAAGGAATCTGAAAGCCAGGCAGCAAAGTCTGCTTTAGAGATCCTTGGTTCTTTCTTTGAGGGCAAAGATTCCACCGACAAAAAGCGTAGGGCAGAAGCTAAAGCTGCCATTAAAGCCGCCAAGGCCGAGGAAAAGGCTCGTAGGCAGGCCGAGCAGAAGGCTCGCAAGAAGAAGCAGCAGTAAAGGGGCTTTAGGTGTATCTCAAATCGCTGACGTTGAAGGGCTTTAAGTCTTTCGCTGATCGAACGGTTATGAGATTCGAACCGGGCGTTGCTGCTGTGGTGGGCCCTAACGGATCTGGCAAATCGAACATCTCCGACGCCGTGCTATGGGTTCTTGGCGAACGTAACGCTAAGAATTTGCGTGGTCAATCTATGGAAGATGTCATTTTTGCTGGTTCTTCTGCCCGTAAGCCTGTTTCCGTGGCGGAAGTTGAGCTGCTGCTCGATAACACCGACGGCACGCTTCCCGTTGATTTTGCTGAGGTTTCCATTGGGCGCCGTATGTATCGCAGTGGAGAAAGCGAATACCTCATTAATGGTAATGTGGTTCGCCGTATGGATGTTCTTGATATCCTTCACGACTCCGGTATGGGTACGGGCACCAATTCCATTATCTCCCAAGGCAATTTGGACTCTGTTCTTTCATCCCGTCCAGAAGATCGCCGTGCTCTCATCGAAGAAGCTGCTGGCATTCTGAAGCATAAAGAACGCAAAGCAAAAAGCGAGCGTAAGCTTGCTCAGATGGACGCTCATCTTGCCCGCGTTAATGACATTACTGCTGAAGTTGAGCGTCAGCTCAAGCCCCTTGAGCGCAAAGCTAAGAAAGCTCGCTTGCATAAGGATCTTTCTTCTGAGCTTGCCAATTTGAAACTTGCTCTTGCTGTTGACGATCTGCGCGTCCTGCAGCAGAAGTGGGATGCTGTTCTTGCGTCAGAAAAAGAACTCGAAGCGTCCCAGCAATCATTCAAGAAAGAACTAGAAGCATCTGAACATGCTCTTGACACTCTCCAGCGTCAGCTTCATGAGCGCAGCAATCAGGAGAACAGCCTGAACGAGCGCTATCGTCGCTCGCAGGCTTCATTTGAGCGCCTGAATTCTACCGCTATGCTCTTAAGGGAGAAACGCAGCGGTTATCTTCAGGAAATCGAGCGACTTACTCGCTTTCTTGAAGAGGCTCGCGTGCGTCGTGGCGCCGCTGAGCACGAGCTTGCCGAAGCCCAGGAGACAGCTGAAAAGGCTAAAGAGGAATCGGTGAAGGCCGAAAAGCTTCGTGGCGATTTGGAGATTTCATATACCCAACGGGTCAACAAACGAAACGATCTACGTAAGAAGATCGATACCTTGATGTCTGAGCAGCGTGCGTTGGTCCACCGTCAGGAAACTGCTAAGGCAACTCAGCAGGCACTGCGTGAAAACCTTTCGGAGCGTCGTGCTCGTGCCCAAGTTATTGACGCCCATGTTGCTGATGCCGCCGAGCGCCTTTCGACCGCTAAAGCGCAATCTGAAACACTAGAAACTCAGGCCAGTAAGCTCGAGGGCGATCTTGCGTGTGCTCGCGAAGAAGAGGCTACAACGCGTGAAAAGCTCAATGCGCTGGTTGTTGCGCGCGATGCTGCTCGACGCGCTCTCGACGAGGCTCGCACTGCGTTTACGAAGGCCACTGCTGAGCGGGCCGCTCTTGAGGAATTGGAGCGTTCGAGCGAAACCTCTAATCCTGCCCAGGCAAAAATGATGGAAGAAGCGAAGGCGCTATCGTCGGATTGCTCTCTTGTTTCACATGCGGTTTCCGCTCCTGCGGGTCTAGACGTATTGATTGAAGCGTTGCTTGGCTCTGAACTGCATGCTGTGATGGTCTCTGAAGATGCGGATGCCGAACGGCTTATTTCCGCTGTGGCTAATAGTGATGCTGTGGGAGCAATCGCAACGTTTGTCCCTGTTTTGAAGGAAGACGGCAGTTCTTTCCCTGTGGGCCTTCGTCGATTGGTTGATGAGCTTGATATTGACCCCCGTTATTCTGCTCAGGTCAGTGCCTTGATCGGTGATGTCTTCATTGTCGATACATTTTCGGATGCGCTTTCGTGTGCTCGTAATTTGCAGGGGACCGCTGCACGTTTTGCTTCACTTGACGGATGCATCGCCTCAACTGATGGCAAATTATCCTTCGTGCGTTTCACTGAAGCCGACAAGCAAAATAATGCGCTTGCCCGTCGTCGCGCTTTTGCTCAGGCTATCAAGGAAGAGGAGCGGTGTCGTGCGGATTACGAAGCTGCGCAGTCTGAAGATGGCAGGGTTGAATCTGAGCTTCGCCAGGCGCAAACAGCGTCGTTGAAGCTTTCAGAATCTCTTGCAAATCTTAAGGGGCAAAGCGAGTCAGCGCGTCGTGATGCCGATGCATCGGTCCGGGCGCTGAAGCAGCTCGAAGGTGAGCACCAACGCTTGCTGGCAGAGCAGGAAGAGAACACTGCATTCTTCGAAAAGGCTCAGCCCGACTCAGACGAGTTGGAGCGTACTTTGTCGCAAGTTACCGCCGATTTGGAATTGAACAAAGAAAAGGTTTCCGAACTGGAGGAAACACTTTCTCCAATGCGTCGCGAAATCGTCTCTCTTTCCGAGCGCCTGAGCGATGCTCGCCTTGAAACGGCTCGTCTCTCCGAGCGGCTTGCCTACGCTGATCGAATGGTATCCACCCGCAAGCAGGAGATATCTGCATCTTCACGTGAAGATGCAAGTTCAATGCAGCGTATCCATGTTGCTCGAGTAGCGGCCAATAGGGCAGATGAGCTTTTGGCCACCCTGCATTCCTTGTCAGATGCCGCTTCTCTGGTTTCGACACGCTTAGAGCAGGAATCACGCAGCGAAAAAGAGCAGTCCCTTTCGCTCCACGACAAAATCGCACAAGCCACTAAGGAGTCGCGAGAAGCTCGTGAGCGCTTTGAGTCTGTTACTTCGCGCATTTCCGAGGTCCGTATCGAAAAGGGCAGGCTTGAAGTTCAGGTTGATGCGGGGGTAAACGTTATCGTTCGTGATTGCGACACGCCTCTCGAGGTTGCCCTTGCTGGCGATCGCCTTGATAATCGCCAAGAAGCCGAAGCGCAAGCTTCCTCGCTCGAGCGTCGTATCAAGAACATGGGTGCCATTAATCCTGATGCTGCCGAAGAGTTCGAGCAGGTAAGCGAGCGTCATACTTATCTTAGTTCTCAACTCGAGGACATGAGGCTTGCCCGTAAGACGCTTGCCCGAATCGTCAATGTCATTGACGAACGAATGCGAGACGATTTTGTTGCTACGTTCGAACAGGTGAATGCTAACTTCTCTGATATCTTCTCTACGCTGTTTCCTGGCGGGCAGGCTCACCTTTCCTTGGTTGATCCTGACGACTTGGAAAACACAGGTGTTGATGTTAATGCTCAACCGGTGGGCAAGCGCGTTAAGAAAATGTCGCTGCTTTCCGGTGGCGAGAAGTCGATGACCGCTATGGCGTTGCTGTTTGCCGTGTATCGCATTAGGCAGACCCCGTTCTATATCTTGGACGAGGTTGAGGCGGCGCTCGACGATACGAATCTGCGCCGACTGATCGCTTACATTAATGTGGTACGTGACGAAACCCAATTCATTATGATCACGCATCAGCGTCGCACTATGGAATCTGCCGACATACTGTATGGTGTCTCAATGCAGGCTGATGGCATTACGAAGGTGATCAGTCAAAAGCTTGACAATGCTACCCGCAAGGAGGGCTAAATGGGATTTTTCGATAAAATCAACGAGGGGCTTCATCGCTCAAGAACCCGCCTGAAAGAGCAGATGAACATCTTGCTCGATCGTGGACCTGATGTTGACGACGATTTTTGGGATGACCTAGAGGAAACGCTGATCCTTGCTGACATCGGTGCGGCTGCCGCCGATAGCATCATTGAGGAATTACGAGATCAGGCAAAGCGCAAGGCGCTTCCCGATGCCTATGCGGTGTTCGATATGCTTACCGATCAGATGGCGGCGACGTTTACCGAAGCGGAAACTGATATCTTCGAGGAGAATCCATCTTTGGTTCTGTTCGTCGGCATCAATGGAGCAGGCAAAACAACCACTGTTGGTAAGCTTGCTGCTTCTTATCATGAGAAGGGAAGAAAGGTTCTCCTGGGTAGTGCAGACACGTTCCGCGCTGCTGCTATTGAGCAGCTTGAGGTGTGGGCCAAGCGCGCTGACGTTACTATTGTTTCTCGCGAACGGGGCAGCGACCCTGCAAGCGTATGCTACGAAACCATCGAACGAGCCGAAAAAGACGGTTCCGATATGGTGCTCATCGACACTGCGGGACGTCTTCATACATCCGATGACCTTATGCGTGAGCTGCAAAAGGTTGTCAACGTTGTGCGCAAACGCTCAAACGTTCCTGTATACACAGTGCTTGTCATCGATGCCACAACTGGGCAGAATGGCCTTCAGCAGGCTCAGAAGTTCAACGATGCGCTTGATTTGGATGGCGTCATCGTAACGAAACTTGATGGTACGGCTAAGGGCGGTATCGCTCTGGCGGTTTCGCACGAACTCGAGCTTCCGATTTTCAAGATCGGCGTAGGCGAGGGTATAGACGATTTGCAGGATTTCGATGCGCATGATTTTGCTCGTGCGCTGATTGGGGATATGGCTGATGTTCGATAACCTTTCCGATAAACTCCAGTCCATCTTCTCTGGCTTGCGCGGCAAGGGTCGCCTTACCGAAGAAGATATCGATACCGCCATGCGTGAGATTCGCATGGCGCTACTTGAGGCCGATGTTAACTTCAAAGTGGTAAAGGAATTCACCAAACGCACTAAAGAGCGTTGCCTTACCGCGGAGGTCCTTGATTCGCTTACGCCTGCGCAGAATGTAGTGAAGATCGTTCTCGATGAGCTTACGGCTCTTATGGGTGAAGAAAGCAAGCCACTCCAGCTTTCCAGTCGCATTCCTAACGTGATCATGCTTGTTGGTTTGCAGGGTTCGGGCAAAACCACGGCTGCTGCCAAGCTTGCCTATCTTCTTAAACAGCAGAATCATAGCCCGCTTCTGTGCGCATGTGACGTATATCGTCCCGCTGCAGCCGATCAGTTGCAGACGCTGGGTGAAGAAATCGGCGTGCGCATATATCGAGGCGAAGGGAAGGATCCAGTCAAGATCGCAAAAGAAGGCGTGCGTGATGCCATCGATTCGCTTCGCGATGTCGTGATTGTCGACACGGCGGGCCGTCTCCATGTTGATGAAGAGATGATGGCTGAGGCTGAAGCCATCAAGGCGGCTGTTGAACCCGACCAGATCTATATGGTTGTCGACGCCATGACCGGCCAGGATGCGGTAAACGTTGCTAAGGCTTTTGCTGATCGAGTTGATTTTGATGGCGTGATTATGTCAAAGATGGATGGCGATGCGCGTGGCGGTGGCGCCTTATCCATTAAACAGGTTACCGGCAAACCCATCACGTTTATCTCTCAGGGTGAAAAACCCGACTCGCTCGAACGCTTCCATCCCGATCGAATGGCCAAGCGCATTTTGGGCATGGGCGATGTCGTTAGCATCATCGAGTCCGCATCGAAGCTTCGTGCTGAGGAAATCGAGCAAGCGGAAGCCGAGCGAATGGCGCGCGGAAACCTGACGCTTAACGACTTTCTTCTTATGAAGCAGCAGATTGGCAAAATGGGCGGTGTCCAGAAGCTTATCAGCGCTCTTCCAGGTGGAGACAAGGCTATGCGCGAAGGCCAGGTAAACGAGCATGCGCTTGACGAAATGGCAGTCATTATTGGGTCTATGACCAAGCGCGAGCGCGAGCATCCCGAAATCTTAAATGGTTCTCGTAAAGCCCGAATTGCCGCAGGCGCCGGCGTCAAAGTTTTCCAAGTTAATCAGCTGCTTAAACAGTTTATGGAAACCAAGAAGATGGTTCGAAGCATGATGAATGCCCAAGAAGCCCAAATGAACCGCAAGGGCAAAGGCAAGGGCAAGAAAGGCAAGAAGGGTAAGGGCGGCAAACGCCGTATGGGTCTTCCCGGAATGGGGGGAATGTCCATGGCCGATGTGAAGAAGATGCAAGAGATGATGAGCGGTCTTGATGAATCCGCTTTCAAGAGGTAATATCAGTAATCGCTGTTTTGCGACCTGTGCAGCATTAGCTTAACCGGTCGCTCTTAAAAGTTTAGAAGGAGTACAACTCGATGGCAGTCAAGATTCGCCTCGCCCGTCACGGCGCTAAAAAGGCACCTTATTATCGTATCGTTGTAGCTGATTCTCGTGCTCGTCGCGACGGTCGCTTCATTGAGCAGGTTGGTTCTTACAACCCCACCACCACCCCTAAGCATGTAAAGATCGACCTTGAAAAGGTTGATAAGTGGATTGCTGACGGCGCTCAGCCCAGCGATACCGTTGCACGCCTCATTGAGGCAGAGCGTAAGAACGCTTAGTGATGGCGGAATCCCGCGAAGACATCTCGGGTTTGGTCGAAACCCTGGTTTTGCCTTTGGTTGATGAGGCCGATGCTGTAAGCATTGAGTCTTCAGATACCGAAATGGGCTCTGTCCTTATTGAAGTACGTGTTGCTCAGGCAGATGCCGGCAAGGTTATTGGCCGTCAGGGTCGTGTTATCAAAGCAATCCGCACGCTTGCTCGCGCTGCGGGTTCTCGTCATGGTCTCGATGTTGAAGTCGAACTTATCGACGAATAGGTTCAGGTACCATGGGTTCTTGGACTAACGTTGCAGCTCTTTTACGAGCTAAAACAAATGAAGGAGGGCTTTCCGTCAAACCGACGGAAGGTCTTCCTTTTTTGCTTGAAAAGGGAATGGAGGTTACCTTCGTTCCTCCCGTATTGCGTATTCCGCGCTCTGGCAAGGTGCTGGATGTCGAGGAAATTGCGGAAGGCAGATATATGGTTTGGTTCGATTGTATCGACAATCGAACCGATGCCGAAAAGCTTGAAGGCCATTTCTGCTTGGTACGTACCTCCTGTTTACCTGAAAACTACATGGATAAACAGGATATCGATCTTACGGGCTTTTCTGTTGTCGACGAAAACGCTGGTTGCATAGGAAGGGTGGTTCGCATTGACGAAAACCCCGCCCATGCTTTGCTCGTTGTTGATCGTGGTTCGGTTTCTGATTCGTTCGAGGGCAGAGAAGACGAGGTATTGATTCCTCTGGTCGATGAGTTCTTGGTAGCCGTCGAAGAGGAAATGGGGGAGATACGAGTATCCCTTCCTGACGGTTTGCTTGATCTATAGGAGCTCACGTGAAAATTGAAACCCTTTCGGTGTTTCCCCAATGCTATGACTCGGTTGTGAACGAGTCTATTATGCGTATCGCGCAAGAAAAGGGCTTCCTTGATTTCAAAGCGCACGACTTGCGTAAGTGGACGCATGACAAGCATCGCACCACCGACGATGAGCCTTATGGCGGTGGTCAGGGCCTTGTGATGAAATGCGAACCTATTTTCGAGGCTACTGATGAGTTATTTTCCTCTGCCTTGAAGAAGCCCTATGTTATCTTCCTTTCTCCCACGGGAGAGCGTTTTGATGACGCAATGACTCTTGAGCTTGCTCAGCAGGATCACCTGTTTTTTATTTGCGGTCATTACGAAGGAATCGATGAACGTGCTTACTCACTTGCGGATAAGGTTATTTCTTTAGGCGATTACGTTCTTACCAGCGGCGAGCTTGCTTCGATGGTCGTTATTGATGCTGTAGTGCGTCGTATTGACGGTGTGTTGGGCGATGAAGGTAGCGCCGTTGATGAAAGTTTCTATGATGGGCTTCTTGAATACCCTCAATATACGCGTCCAGCCAGTTATCGAGGCATGGAAGTGCCCGACATCCTTCTATCCGGCCATCATGCAAAAATCGCTCAATGGCGTCGTGAGCAAAGCCTTTTGCGTACCAAGCGCTGGCGACCAGATTTGCTCGAGGGGGCAAATCTCTCAAAAAAGGAACGCGATTTCCTCGATATAGCAGAGTAGAAGGGTAATTTGTCAGTGACGTGTTGTTTGCTCTATCATAGGAGCATTCGACTGCTGGTTTACACCCTTGAAGGGATGGGATAGGTTTGGATTCCGGACAACACGCTGGCGTGCGCCGTCCCGGTATTATTCGGAGATTTGTTAATCTCGTTGTTTGCATCGCCATTGTCTTGGCGGCGGCATGGGGCATTAGGTCATTCGTTATTGAACCCTTTGAAGTGCCCTCTGCTTCTATGGAAACCACCATCATGACGGGTGACAGGCTTTTTGCAGAGAAGGTCAGTTACCATTTTTCGGAACCAAAAGCGGGCGACATCGTTGTTTTTTCCGATCCTCAAGTTCCTTCTCGCGTTTTAGTTAAACGCATCATAGCCACTGAAGGTCAAACGGTAAACCTGGTTAACGGATACGTCTATGTTGATGGCGTAAAGCTCTCCGAGCCTTATACACAGGGTCTGTCGTACCCTCTTTCCAAAACTGCCAGCAATGTTTCCCTTTCTTTTCCCTGCACTATTCCTGCCGGCGAAGTTTGGGTAATGGGGGACAATCGTGAAAATTCTTCCGATTCCCGCTATTTTGGTCCGGTCGATTCTGATTCGATTTTCGGAAAAGCCTTCGTAACATACTGGCCGATTAACCGTATTGGACTACTGAATTAGTTTACATTCATCGTTTATCGATAAGGAGCATTATGACTAACCACGAAGTAGGCAAGGCGAATGCCGACGCCGCTCAGGTGCTGACGTTTCAGGATATGATCCTGCGCCTTCAGCGCTATTGGGCAGATTTGGGTTGTGTAATCATGCAGCCGTACGACAACGAAGTTGGTGCCGGTACGTTTCATACCGCCACTACATTGCGCAGCCTTGGCCCCGCTACGTGGAAGACTGCCTATGTGCAGCCTTGTCGCCGACCCACCGACGGCCGTTATGGTGAAAACCCCAACCGTCTCCAGCATTACTATCAGTTTCAGGTCCTGCTGAAGCCTTCTCCCGACAATGTTCAGGACTTGTATCTCGAATCGCTTCGCGCTATCGGTATTGAAGTTGAAAAACACGATATCCGCTTTGTTGAAGACGACTGGGAAAGCCCGACGCTTGGCGCTTGGGGTCTTGGCTGGGAAGTCTGGCTCAATGGCATGGAAGTCACTCAGTTTACTTACTTCCAGCAGGTTGGCGGTTTCGAGTGCCGTCCGGTTCCTTCTGAAATCACCTATGGTCTTGAGCGATTGGCTATGTATATTCAGGGCGTAGACTCGGTATATGATCTGATTTGGGCGCGCGGTGCCGATGGTACGGTGTTTACCTATGGCGATGTATTTCTGGAAAATGAGCGTGAGTTTTCTGCATACAACTTTGAAATCGCCGATACTGATCTGCTCTTTGGCGAATTCGATCGTTACGAGGCTGAATGCACTCGCGCGCTTGAAGCTAAGCTTCCGCTTGCCGCTTATGATTACGTTCTGAAGTGCTCTCATGCCTTTAATCTGCTTGACGCACGCGGCGTTATTAGCGCCACTGAGCGCATGGGCTATATTCTGCGTGTGCGCACTATTGCGAAGGCGTGCTGCGCTTCATATCTCGAACATGTTGTAGGTCAGGCTCCGGAGCCTGACAGCTCCGAGAAGAAGGGGGAGTAACTGATGGAAAAGCGTACGCTCGCCTTCGAAATCGGTACCGAAGAAATTCCGGCTTTCGACCTTGCGGGTGCTGTAAAGCAGCTCTCTACTATGGTTCCGAGCCTCCTCGATGATGCCGCTATTCCGCATGGTGCCGTCAAGATCTTCTCTTCTCCTCGTCGCCTTATCGTTATTGCCGAAGAAATCCCCGAGGCTACGGAAGAAAAAAATGAAGTTTTCAAGGGTCCTTCTGCCAAGATCGCCTTTGATGCCGAGGGCAATCCCACCAAGGCGGCTCAGGGTTTTGCGCGTGGCAAGGGTGTAGATCCTTCTTCGTTGGTCGTAGAGGACGGCTACGTGTATGCCCGTACGCATACGCCCTCTGTGAATGTGGCATCCTTGCTTTCTTCGGTGCTCAATAAGATTATCCATGGACTATCTTGGCCTCGCTCTCAGCGTTGGGGTGTCCATAGCGAGTACTTTACTCGCCCAGTACGTTGGATCGTTGCCCTTTTCGGTAATGAAGTTATCGACTTTACTTTTGCGGGCCTTGTCGCCGGCCGCACTACATGCGGCCATCGCTTCTTGGCCCCTGGTCCATTCGAAGTTGCTGATGCAGACTCGTTGGTTGATGTTGTGCGTAGTGCTTCTGTTATTCCTTCTGAGGCTGAACGCGAGCAGGTTATTCGTGAAGGTGTTGCTAAAGCCGAAGCTGAAACCGGCTTTACTGCGGTGCTTCATCCTAAGACGCTTGTCGAAGTTATTAATCTGGCCGAGTATCCCACTGTGCTTGTTGGCACTTTCGACGAGGAATTCTTAAAAGTTCCCGAAGAAATCATCGTTGATGCCATGTTGGTTCACCAGCGTTATTTCCCGTTGTATGACAAGGATGGCAAGCTTACCAATCGTTTTATTGTGGTAAGCAATGGCGACCCTGCTTGTGCCGAAACCATCGTCGATGGCAACGAGCGTGTTGTTCGTGCTCGCCTTTATGACGCGAAGTTCTTCTATGACGAAGACCTGAAACAGCCTCTTGAGTCTTACGTTGATCATTTGGGCGAAGTGGTCTTCCAGGAAAAGTTGGGCACCATGCTCGACAAGACTAACCGTATCCAGCGCTTGGCAGATCACCTTGCGGAAGATGCCGGTCTTGCTGGTCAGGATCTTAGCGATGTTGAGCGCGCTGCTCGTCTTTGCAAGGCTGACTTGGTGACGAGCGCTGTAGTTGAGTTCACTAGCGTTCAGGGTGTAATGGGTAGCTATTATGCTGCGGCAAGTGGCGAAACCGCCCAGGTCGCTCAGGCTATCGAGCAACACTATCGTCCCCGTTTCGCGGGCGACGAAGCTCCTGATACAGTTGTGGGCAAGATTGTGGCTATTGCCGACAAGCTTGATACCGTATGCGGTTTGTTTGCCGTTGGTCAAGGCCCTACGGGTTCTTCCGATCCGTTTGCTTTGCGTCGTAGCGCTATTGGCATCGTGGCTATGTTGTCCGGTAAAGATGCCGTTGAAGTATCGCTTGTAGCTGCAATTGACGCCGCGCTGGCATCTTATGCTCAGCAGGGCATCGAATTCGATACCGATGCTGTTCGTCGTGATGTAATTGAGTTCTTCATTACGCGCACCAAGGTAATGATGCGCGATGCTGGCAACAGCATTGACGCAATTGATGCCGTACTTTCTGCAGGCATTCAGGAGCCTGTTGAGCTCATTAATCGTGTTTCTGCTCTTGAGGCTGCTCGTAGCGAACAGCCCGAGGTGTTCGAGGATCTTGCAACAGCTTATGCTCGTGCGAATAACCTTTGCGATTCTAAGCTCGGTACTGAAGTTAATGAGGGTCTTCTTTCTGAGGTTGAGCAAGCTTTGGTTCGTGCTGTTGGCCAGGCCGAAAGCAATGTTGCTAGCGCCCTTGAAAACAACAATTACGCTGCTGCATTGTCCGAGCTTGCTGCTTTGCGTAAACCCATTGACTTGTTCTTCGAGAACACGATGGTTATGGACGAAGACCAGACATTGCGCGAAAATCGCCTTCGTCTATTGAATAGCTTCGTTGCGGTATTCGCCAACGTTGCTGACTTTGCTCTGCTGTCCAAGGTAAAATAATCCAAGTTAGCGGGCAATTTCGCTTTCGCGTTTCTTGAAGCGGCCCAGTGATGGGCCGCTTTTTTGTTAAGGGGGAATTTCATTTTGCAGAAATGGATAACACAAGGGAAGGCCTCTGACACTTTTCCAGTGATCCACGTTGTTTCCGATTCGGTTGGCACCACTGCTCAAACGTTGGTTCGTGCTGCATCATCTTGCTTTGAGGTATACGACCCGGCAATTGAGATCTTGCCGCGTGTTGAATCCTGCAACAGCATGATCGAGGATTTAGAGGCTCACCTCGCGAAGCATTCAGAGCTAGGCCGGATTCCCTTCGTATTGTTCTATACCCTAATTCGTGCCGATTTGCGCTCTTGCATGGAGGAGTTTCTTCGAACTCATCTCGAGGAGGTAATCGGCGTTGATTTGATGAGTAATGCTCTATGCGCACTTGTACGGGCAACGGGCAGGGAGCCGCTGCAGGAACCTGGGCGATTGCATTCGGTGAACGAATATTATTTCCGTCGTATTGACGCAATGGAATTTACTATTTCCCATGACGACGGTCGCAACCCGCAAGACCTTCGTGAAGCCGATATCGTACTTATCGGAGTGTCGCGATCTTCTAAAACGCCGCTGTCAATTTACCTATCGCAACTGGGCTATCGCGTAGCAAATGTGCCGCTCGACCCCCAAAGCGAACCGCCAAAAGAAATCTTCGAAGTTGATCCTACACGCTTATTCGGGCTCATTATCTCGCCTGAGATTCTTGCGGACATACGTAAGCGGCGCCTCGGGAATGCCAGCAACGTGGCTTCTTCATATGCAGATTTGGAGTGCGTGTATCAAGATTTGGAGTGCGCAAGGGCTTTGATGCGTAAGCTGGGATGCATCATTGTTCGTACCGACAACAGGGCAATTGAGGAAACAGCGCAAGAAATCTTGCGGTATTATGAAAACGCTCATCCTCAGGTTTTTGGACCTGGGAAATGAGGGAGAAATGTTTAAGTCTAAGGAGAAGATGGTGACAGACCAACTTAAGCGCGTCTACGCTTTCGGCAAAGACGCAAATGGGAAGAACGTTACGGAGGGCAACACCAACATGAAGGCCATCCTTGGCGGCAAGGGCGCTAACCTTGCTGAGATGGCTAACATCGGACTGCCGGTACCTCCGGGATTCACGATTTCCTGCCAGACTTGCATGGAGTATGCAAACTCCAACAATACCTGGCCCGAAGGCGTTTTGGACACCATCCAGGAATACCGCCTCGACCTTGAAGAGCGTATTGGCAAGAAAATCGGCGACGCAGAAGATCCTCTGCTCGTTTCTGTTCGCTCCGGTGCTCCTATGTCCATGCCTGGCATGATGGACACCGTATTGAACCTCGGCCTTAATGATCAGTCCATCAATGGCTTGATCAAGCAGACCGAGAACCCCCGTTTTGCGTGGGACTCTTATCGTCGTTTTATCCAGATGTTCTCCAACGTTGTTATGGGTCTTGATGGCGATCTGTTCGAGAACGCGATTAACCTGATGAAGCGCTCTCGCGGTGTTGAGACTGATACTGACCTTTCCGCTGAGGATCTTCAGGAACTTGTTGCTGAGTTCAAGAAGATCTTCTCTGAGAACGTAGATGCCGCGGAGTATCCTTCTCTGGTTGTGGATGGCGCGGTTCAGTTCCCCCAGAGCCCTGATGTCCAGCTTCAGCTTGCTATTGAAGCGGTATTTGGCAGCTGGAACAATCCTCGCGCTATTCTCTACCGCAAGCAGAACAAGATCTCCGATGATCTGGGTACTGCCGTAAACGTTCAGTCCATGATTTTCGGCAACAAGGGTGACACCTCCGCTACGGGCGTTGCTTTTACGCGTAACCCCGCAAATGGCGAAAAGGAATTCTACGGCGACTACCTTGTTAACGCACAGGGCGAAGACGTTGTTGCCGGTATTCGTAACACCAGCCCCATTGCAGAGCTCAAGGAAACTCCTGGCCTTGAAGAAGCTGGTCGTGAGCTCGAAGAGGTATTCACCATCCTCGAAAACCATTTCCGCGATATGTGCGACATCGAGTTCACCATTGAACAGGGCAAGCTTTGGATGCTTCAGACCCGTGTTGGTAAGCGTACTGCTGCTGCAGCTTTGCACATCGCAATCGAGATGGAGCAGGAAGGCCTTATCACCAAGGAAGAAGCTGTACAGCGCGTAGACCCCGAGCAGCTTGATCAGTTGCTGCATCCTCAGTTCGATGCCAAGGCTGACTACGATGTAGTTGCCAAGGGCCTCAACGCTTCTCCTGGCGCTGCTGTCGGTGAAGCTGTATTCTCCGCCGACGATGCCGTAGAGGCTGCTAAGGAAGGTCGCAAGACCGTTCTGGTTCGTTGGGAAACCACTCCCGACGATCTTGCTGGCATGATTGCTGCTGAAGGCGTTCTTACCTCCCATGGTGGCAAGACTTCTCATGCAGCTGTTATCGCTCGTGGTATGGGTGCTCCCTGTGTTTGCGGCGTTGACGCTCTCAAGATTGACGCCGAGGCAAAGCAGGCTTCTATTGCCGGCACTGACATCGTAATCAAGGAAGGCGACGTTATCTCGCTTGACGGTACCACCGGTATTGTTGTTCTGGGTGCTGTTGAGCTTGTTCAGCCCGAACTTGCTGGCGATCTTGATACCATCCTCGAATGGGCAGACGAGTTCCGTACCATGGGTGTTCGCGCAAACGCTGACAACCCCGAAGATGCTCAGCTCGCACGTGATTTCGGCGCTCAGGGTATTGGCCTGTGCCGTACCGAGCATATGTTCCTTGGCGAACGTAAGCAGATCATTCAGACCTTCATCCTCAACGATGACGAAGCTATTCGCGAAAAGGCCTGCGACGATCTTCTGAAGGCTCAGACTGGTGACTTCCTTGGCATGTTCCGCGCTATGGACGGTCTGCCTGTAATCGTTCGTCTCCTCGATCCTCCTCTGCATGAGTTCCTCGAGTCTGCTCGTGCTCTCGATGTTGAGATTGCTCGTCTTGAGGCTACTGGCGGCGATCCTGCTGTTATCGAGAAGAAGCGTGCTCTTATGGAGCAGATCGATAGCTTCTCCGAGGCCAACCCCATGCTTGGTCTTCGTGGCTGCCGTCTGGCAATCAAGTATCCTATCCTTGCTGAAATGCAGGTTCGCGCTATTGCTACCGCTGCTGCTCAGCTCAAGAAGGAAGGCCTCGATCCTAAGCCTGAAATCATGATTCCTCTTGTTTCTGTTGTTCCTGAGCTTGCTAAGCTTCGCGAACAGGCAGAGGGTGTTATTGCTCAGGTTGCCCAGGAAGAGGGCGTAGAGCTTGAGATCAAGATCGGTACCATGATCGAGCTTCCTCGCGCTGCCGTAACCGCTGATGAGATTGCTACTAAGGCCGACTTCTTCAGCTTCGGTACTAACGACCTGACTCAGACCACTTTTGGCTTCTCCCGCGACGACGTTGAGGCTGAATTTATCCATCAGTATCTCGCTGAGCGAATTTTGCCTTACAACCCGTTTGCTACGGTTGATCCTGGCGTTGCTAAGCTCGTCAAGATGGGTGTTGAGCTTGGTCATCAGGGCAACCCCGACATCGTTTGCGGCGTTTGCGGTGAGCATGGTGGCGATCCTGACTCTATCAAGACTTTCTATGGTATTGGACTCGACTACGTCAGCTGCTCTCCCTATCGCGTGCCTTTGGCTCGTCTTGCTGCAGCACATGCTGCTCTTGCAGATAAGTAATTGTTTCGTAATTACCATTTGCCATCTTGAAGGAGCCCTACGGGGCTCCTTTTTTTTGGATGCAAAGGTCTGTTTGTCCTGGCGTTCCCTATACGTGTTTGAGACTCATGACCACTGTAAGGTCGATTAAGCTGCCGTATTTGTTATACTAGGTGAGCACTTTTACAAGGGGATAACCCCATTCGGGGGCGACTGGTTTCGACATGGTAAGTCGGATCCGAGGAGCAGGTCGTGGTCTCCTCGCCACGTTAAATAGGGGTACCGTCAAGTTAATTGGCAAAAACAACACTCAGGGCCAGCTGGCCCTCGCTGCTTAATTTAATTGCAGCGTGACGACGTGAAGCTATCCTTCGCCTTCACCTTCGTTATCATTTTTAGAGGGATGCTGTTTGGCACGTAGCTGGTATGGCTAAGCAAAAGAATGAACCCGCTAGGGTGTGCGCGGACCTGTCAATGGGTCTTGCTCATCTGAAGATTGAACATTGAATAAGCTTGTAGAGCCTCGTTGATGATTTAGTATGGACCGGAGTTCGATTCTCCGCGCCTCCACCAAAAGAGGAAGCGTCGAACTCTTCTTTTACAAGAATGAGTTTGCGCTTGTGTATAGATTTGGGGACGCCTGATGGCGTCCCCTTTTCGTTCGCATTGATGTGAAACGCCGTATTTTGCGTTCTAAGGCGTTTTAAGCTCGTTGGGGTACTCGTGTACCCAACGCTATTAAGTTACGCGACGCTTTGGTGGCACGGCTAGCGCTCCAATCAGGTTGGACGTGCGAAGCATGCGTGGAGGTTCCGCTCAGCAGAGCTGCGCAGACGTGTCCGCTCGAACGCATAGTTTGGAGTCAAACGTGCCACTGATATGTTTGACTCGCGCTATCCGCACTCGCTAGAGTGGCGCTCGTTGTTTCGTCCGATTCTAGGGCTTCACTATCGCCCTTCCAAGTGTTTTGCTCAAGCTTGCTTCGCTCCTTGAGCATTGCGTCATGATGGTCTCATTTTGCGTAGTTTCGTGGTATCGTTTGTTGCGCTATTTTCGAAAGGATCGGTATGTTTCGCATCAATCATGCAATTCTGCACGTATTCGATTTTACTTCCTGCGTGAATATATTTTCGCAGGCTGAGCTTGATCTTGAAAGCAAGCAGGTTAAACAGTACATCACTAAACATGTGCGCAAAGGGCTTACTCATATCGATAACAAACGTGGGGAATTTTCCGTCGACAGTTCATTCGCTCCTGAACTACGTGCCTATTTTCGTGGCGAGCGGGAGTTCATTGATCTTTCCGTTCAAATCGCTGAATTCATTTCAAGTGAGCTTGGACGTATGAGCAAAGCGGAATCAACCGATTTGCTTGTTGTTGATTTCGAAGAAGAAACTAAGCTTGAAGGCGGAAGTGCCGATGATGCAGAAATCGAGGCTTCTTTTGAGGGTCGTATAAACCGCTACTTCGGCATTTTTATGCTTGAAAGCCGTCAAGCATTTATGCATTCGGTAGGATATGGAGAAAACGGCGAGCCAAGTAATGCCATTGAGCGTCATCATGCAATCCTTCCTAGTCCTTCGCAAAAGATTGCCTCTTTTGCGATAATCGACTCCCGTTCTTTAGAGGTTGCGTTCCAGGATAAGAAACGTACTATTGCCGGAGAAGATCGTTACCTCATTCCCGACGGCTTGCTCCAATGCTCTATGGAGGCATCCGGCAAAGAAGTTATCGATGAAATAACCACTATTGTGGAAGAAGTCGCTGAAGAATACGGTGCAAACGCTACTGTCGCCCTTACACGCGCTAAGACGTATGTTTCAGAAGCGGCTGAAGAGGGTAGGGGTGTAGTTCCTCACGAGCTTGCTGCTGAGGTTTTTGAGGATGAACCATTGCAAGAGCGTTTTGTGGAGACTGCGGCAGAAGAGAATATTCCAGAGCGTGTTCGCGTTGACAAAAAGGCTGCTGAGCGTATTACCCGTAATCACAAGATTCGAACCGATACTGGCATCGAAATCACGTTTCCGTCCGAATATGCTCACAATCCAGAGTTCATTGAATTTGCTAGCATGCCTAATGGCCTAATTTCGATTGAGCTGAAAAATATTACCCAGATTGAGAACAAGTAGGTTTTCCTGTTTTGCTTTGTTCTCGACCTCGGCTAAGTGTTAATAAAAAAAGAACCCCTGAAATTCAGGGGTTCTTTTCGTTTAAGTATGATTCCGATTTAGAAAACTGGTACTACAGCACCTTCATAGGTGTTGTTTATATAATCCCGAACTTCGTCGGAGTTCAGTGCTTCAGCAAGAGCCTTGATCTTGTCGGAATCCTGGTTGCCATCTTTTACAACGAGCAGGTTGGCGTAGGTCTTAGCAGCCTCGGAATCAGCGCTTTCAACAGCGAGTGCATCAGTGTTTACCTTGAAGCCAGCAGCGATAGCATAGTTGCCATTGATGATTGCGATGTCAACGTCGTCTACAACATTGGGAACATTGGCAGCTTCAAGTTCGTTGAAGGTGAGGTTCTTGGGGTTGGAAACGATATCGTTTACGGTAGCGGTTACGCCAACGCCATCCTTAAGGGTAATCAAGCCTTCCTGCTGAAGAAGAAGCAGAGCACGAGCTTCGTTGGTTGCATCGTTGGGAACAGCAACCTTAGCGCCGTTCTTCAGCTGCTTGAGATCGGAGATGCTCTTGGAGTAGATGCCCATGGGCTCAAAGTGAATTGCGGTCACGGAAACAAGATGGGTACCCTTTTCCTGATTGAAGTTATCAAGGTAGGGACCATGCTGGAAGTAATTTGCGTCAACGTCGCCGTTTTCAGTTACGTCATTCGGCTGAACGTAGTCGGTGAATTCCTTTACTTCGAGCGTGTAGCCTTCCTTTTCAAGGATAGGGGCAACGGCGTTGTTCAGGATTTCAGCATGAGGGGTAGGAACAGCTGCGATGGTGATCTTCTTGTCGTCAGAGTTGCTGTTGTTTGAAGAAGAGCAACCGGTGAGAGCCAAAGCAGCGAGTGCAAAGGCCACGATACCGGCGAAAAGGGCAATTGCTGCCTTCTTCGAGGTGAGGGAGTGAGACATTTTGGTTCCTTTCGTTCATTGAGGGCAGTAACCAGCTGCCCAAAAGCGATGGGTTTTATATTAGGGATTTATGATGGTTTGGCAACGTGGTTGGTTATTGCCAAATTTGAGTGCTGGTTATAAACATGCCGTGTTCGGTTTATGAAATTTCGATTTCCGAATGGGCACAACCACCGAAAAACCCTAAAGAACAGGTTATTTCTCCTGGATAATGCTTTAAACGGCAGTACACTGTTCAGGACGTAGTCAACGAGGAATTTGGGAGAGATTCTCTTATATGAAAGGATCCAGTAAGCAGGGCTCCAATGAAGCTTATCAGGGTAAGCATGTTGTTCAGTCTCAGGCTTCGGCATCGAACGGTTATACCCCGATTCAGCAAGGTGAAGTTGTGGTAGACGGTACGGTGCTTCAAAAACAGAGGGACAAAAAACCATTCATTATTGCGGCTGCTTCTGTTATTGCTGCTTTGCTTGTGGTGTATGGGGCCGGTTTTCTGTATTTCTCGAGCCATTTCTTCCCGAATACCAATCTGAATGACGAAGATCTCTCCATGCAGTCTAGCGATGTTTTGGCAGAAAAGATTCAGCACCAGGCCGACTCATATGCGCTTACCATTTCCGGTCAGGGTTTTTCCTATTCGTTTCAGCCCGGTGAAACCGCCATCGACATCGATGCTCATCAAATTGCCGAAGATGCCGCTAAGCGTCAGGATGTGCCCCTGTGGTTTATTGAGGTTTTCCGTCAGCACGATGTTTCCGATATCGTCGTAGCAAACTATGAAGAGGGTGCTCTCGATTCGATCGTCGATGAGCAGATCAGTGCATTTAACGAGGGTATGAATCCTTCGGCAGATGCCACGGTTACGTATAATGAACCGATGGATTCTTTCGTGCTGAAGCCCGAAGTGTATGGCACTCAGCTTGATGCAGATGCGGTTTGCGCTAAAGCCGGCGAATGCATTAAGGCAATGCGCACGAATTGCGAACTGACTGAAGATGACTTGATTAAACCCAAGGTACTGAGCTCTGATTCGCGCGTGATGGATGCTGTTCAGCGTGCAAACGATCTGTTTCCAGACTCATTTTCGTTGATGCTCAACGGATCCGTTAAGGCTGCCACCATTGACAAAGCAACGTTTGCCGGCTGGCTTTCCATCAGCCCTGAAGACTATTCCTTGAGTATCAGCCAGGACGGTGTTGCTTCCTGGGTTAATGAAAAAGCAGAAGGCATGAATACCGTTGGAGCTACGCGAACCTGGACTCGCGAAGATGGTAAGGTTTGCACCGTTTCGGGTGGCACGTATGGATGGAAGGTCGATACCAACTCGCTTTCCCAAGATGTTTATGATGCCCTCGTTGCTGGTGGCGCAACTTCCGTCGACATTCCCTGCAGCCAATCTGGTGATACTTACAATGGCGCTGGTGCTCGTGACTGGGGTGCTTATGTGGATGTTGATATCTCTGAGCAAACGGCTCGTTATTATGACGCAAGCGGCAATTTGCTTCATTCTTGCGGTGTGGTTACTGGCAAACCCGTCAACGGTCGTAGCACACCCACTGGTGTGTACTATCTAAACAACAAGCAAAGCCCTTGTACCCTGATCGGCTACAAGCCGAATGGAGAGAAAGATTACGAAACGAAAGTTACGTACTGGATGCCCTTTATTGGTAACTCGATTGGCCTTCATGATGCTACTTGGCAATCCTCTTTCGGCGGTACTCGTTACCAAACCAATGGTAGCCATGGGTGCGTAAATCTCTCGTCTGGTGACGCGCAGTGGTTCTATCAGAATCTGAATAAGGGCGTATGCATTATTACGCATAATTAATGTTCGAGAAGCCGTCTCTAGGGCGGCTTCTTTGTTTTAGCTAAGTGAGTTATAATCATCTGGCTGTGCGCCCATAGCTCAGCTGGATAGAGCAGCGGACTTCTAATCCGAAGGTCGTAGGTTCGAATCCTACTGGGCGCGCCACGATAACATCAGGCCATTGCGGAAGATTCCGCGATGGTCTTTTTGTTTGGATTTAATGTGATGCCTCGTTCTATTATTTTTAGTTCCGTTGGTGTCTAGGAATTGGGATGCTCTATTTCCCTGTGATTAGATTTAACTCTGCGGTTGTTTTGTTTCATGTTATGCGTACTTTCTGGGATTGCCCATAGACTGTTCCAGTGTCTCTTCAACGCGTTATGCTGAATATCGGGCATGTTTCATATGCCGTTAAAGGAGTGCTTTGTGGATTTTGATAATCGACCTATTGGAGTGTTCGATTCCGGTTTCGGCGGCTTGACGGTAGCTCGTGAATTGGTGAAACGCCTGCCGGAGGAAAATATTATTTACTACGGGGACACTGCTCATTGCCCGTATGGCCCGCGTGACCCCGAAGAGGTTCGTTCGTTCGTTCTTAATATCTGTTCATGGTTGATTAGCCAGAACGTAAAAATGATCGTCATTGCGTGTAATACTGCCACGGCAGCAGGCTTGGAAGCTGCTCAGAAGGTATTTGACGTGCCTATTATCGGCGTTGTTGAGCCTGGTGCTCGTGCAGCCGCTCGTGCAACCCACAATCGCCGTGTTGGCGTTATAGCTACTCAAGGCACCGTCGATTCTGGCGTGTATACTCGTGCCATTCGTAATATCGATGCCGGCATCACCGTTTTCTCCACTGCAACACCTCGTTTCGTCGAGATTGCGGAACTTGGTATTCAGATGGCGAAGGGCCCTATTGAAAGCTACACTTCACTCGCATCTAAGGTATTCATTCGTCCTGCTTTCCAGGAGATTGCTCAGGACTATCTTGATCCTTTGCGCCGTTGCGATATTGATACGTTGGTTTTGGGATGCACCCATTTTCCTCTGCTGAAAGCACTTATCGGGGGTGTTGTTGGGTCTCAGGTAAAACTTATCTCTTCGGCTACTGAGGTTTCTCTTGATTGCGCAGATTTGCTTGCAAGGCGGGAATCGCTGGTTAAACCTGGAAATGTAGCTATCCGTCGTTTTGCTACATCGTCTGATAACCTCGATGATTTTTGCTCGTTTGGCGAGCGAGTGTTGCGTATGCCGCTCGGTTCTGTCGAGCACGTTGTTTTGTAGCTCTTTATTGAGATGGAGGATGCCATGACAAAGACTGTTGTTATTGCGACTAACAACGCTCATAAAGTTGAAGAAATTGAAACTGCCCTTAATTTTGAGGGGTGGGAATTTAAAAGCCTTAAGGATGCGGGTTTGGTATCCGATCCTGAGGAATCCGGCACTACGTTTCTCGAGAATGCGCGCATAAAAGCTCGTGCTGCGCATGAGCTAGCGTGCGCTGCGGTGTTGGCGGATGATTCTGGGCTTATTGTTGATGCTCTTGATGGCGCTCCAGGCGTGTATTCGTCTCGTTACAGCGGCGTCGATGGAGATGATAGCGCCAACAATGCCAAGTTGTTGCGTGAACTTAGTGCTGTGCCGCTAGCAAAGCGCACGGCGCGCTTTGCTAGCGTATTGGTGTTTATTGATGAGGATGGCCTCGAAACGGTCGCTGAGGGTTTTGTGGAGGGGCACATCGGCCTTGTCGAGCGTGGAGAGCATGGTTTTGGATATGATCCTCTGTTTTTCCCCGATGCCTATAACGGAGAGGTTACAATGGCGGAGCTTACCCAGAGCCAGAAAAATGCGATATCCCATCGTGGAAATGCTTTGCGAGAATTAAGAAAGAAGCTACACCCATGCGATTAGTTCTGGTATACTAACTAACCGTTGCGTTCGGGATGTGGCGCAGTTTGGTAGCGCGCCTGCTTTGGGAGCAGGATGTCGCAGGTTCGAATCCTGTCATCCCGACCATTTTGCGGGTGTAGTTCATTGGTAGAACCTCAGCCTTCCAAGCTGATGAGGCGGGTTCGATTCCCGTCACCCGCTCCAGATTTATTGCTGCCAAGAATACTGTTCTTGGCCGTTTTTTTGTATGGGGAAAGGGCATGTTTTCTTTTCATCGAACATGCACCCTGGAGTTCAGTTCCAAGATCCCTTCGCAAATATCGCATTCATAGTGTTGGTGGCGAAAATGGCGTAAACCTGCTCTTTTTAGTATCGCTAATACTATTCCGCGATATGCACGAAGAGATTGATTGCCGAATATTTGATCCGCCCCCCTCATTTCTGCGACAAGAGAAATGAGGGGGGGGCGATTTGTGCTTGTTCGGGATTTGCCCTCTAATGGGTCAATGAGGCTTAATTCCTATTTGGATTTTGGCAGGTGGACAGTGAATTCGGTGCCTTGGCCAACTGTGCTATCTACTTCGATAGAGCCATTACCGCGTTCTATAGCGTGGCGTACCAGCGATAAACCTAATCCGGTTCCGCCGACTTCGCGGCTTCTCGCTTTGTTTACGCGGTAAAAACGCTCAAAAATGCGTGATTGATCCGCTTGGGGGATGCCGATTCCGGTGTCCTTTACCGAAATAACCGTTTCATGTGATCTTGGTTCGAGAGATACGAGAATGCTTCCTTCGTCGGTATACATAATTGCGTTTTCTATGAGGTTGTCAAAAATCAGAGACGCATCGGAAGGTTCCATGTTGGTGTAGCAATTGTCGTTTGGAGTTGATCGATCGTCTAGCACTAGGTCAATGCCCTTGTCTTCCGCTTCTCCTTTGTGTGCAAGGTAACTTGTAGTTAGAGTGCTATGCAAGTCGGCGCGAGGTGTACGATCCGAGTTCTGTTGCTCTTCGAGGCGAGATAAATCAAGCAGATCGATCACTAGGCGCTGAAGGCGCTCCGCTTCGTTGTCTAAGCGGTCAATGAATAGATGCAGGCTCTTTTCATCGCCTGCGTCAGATGCGTCGCGGATTGCTTCCGACAGCAATCGAATGCCTGCAACGGGAGTTTTCAGTTCATGGCTCGCGTTTGCCACAAAATCAGATCTAACTTGGTCGAATTTCTTTAAGGGCGCCTTTGATTCGCGATAGGTGAATAGGGCGATGGCGACAAAGGCGATGATTCCTATTCCGCATATGATTAGGGCAGTGTTGCGTGTTGCATCGGCTGCTGTCGTGATGACGGTGGATGGCTCACTGATGCGCAATGCCGTCCGTTCGCCTTGATAAATTGCTGGAACGGCAACGTAAAGCCTGCTGGTGTCGTCAGTGGAGCTCAATCGTTGGGCTTCTCCGTTTTCGCCCTGAAGTGCACTGTCGACTTCTTCTCTGCTTAGGTGATTTTCGAGTGTTGCGGGATCAACCTCAGAATCCGCTATTACTGTTCCATCTTGCGCGATGATCGTAATGCGCAAATCTGACCCCTCAGCAGCTTTTTCTGTAAACTCTTGAGCGTCATCGACATATTCAAGAGCATTTGCCTCTGCTTGGGCGGTCGAGGTGAGGTTCGAGCTTTGTCGCTCTACGACCTTGTTGTTTATAGGGTTAAGGGCGAATGCGGCAAAGCATGCGGCGAACACGATTGCCACTATGAGATACACAAGAGCAAATCGCTTTTGCCAGCGTTTTGTTGGAGAATCGCTGGCCCATTTTCCCCGAAATCGAGCGTCGTTCATTATTCTTGCGTTTTCTTGATCGGCTCAAAGCGGTATCCCATGCCATGTACGGTATGGATGAAGCGATAGTCGCTGTACTCATCAAGAACCGAACGGAGCCGACGTATATGAACATCAATGGTGCGTGAAGTGCTGAGGTAGTCTTCTTTCCATACTTTTTGAGTCAACCAGGTGCGACGACAGAGCATCCCTTCGCGTTCCGCCAACGCAAATAGGAGTTGAAGCTCTTTGCTTCGGAGCTTTAGCGTTGTGCCGTTGATGGTGGCTGAGCTGTTTTCCATGTCAAGAGTAAGATCGCCAAACGTTTGGGGCGTTGAAGTGTTTACTCCGTCAAGCTCAGTTCGGCGGAGATTCGCTCGAATGCGTGCAAGGAGAACCTCTGTAGAAAAGGGCTTTGTTACATAGTCGTCTGCACCGGCATCGAGGCCCTTGATCTTGTCTTCGTCTGAGTCGAGTGCGGTAAGCATGAGGATAGGGGATTTGAATCCTTCATTGCGCAAGTTGCGTGCAACCTCGAATCCGTTCATTCCTGGAAGCATAACATCTAGAAGTACTAAGTCAGGCTCAATGGAGAGTGCTGTTTCGTAGCCCGATTGACCATCATCGCATGAACTCACCGCGTATCCGTGTTTGGTTAGGGAAAACTCTGTGGTAAGGCGAATGGTGGGATCGTCCTCGATAAGCAAGATGGTAGTCAACGCATGTTCCTTTCCTCGTATTGTTAAATTATCGTGGCAAATTCAGCATGCGCTCCCTCGTTTAACAACTTTTTTTCAATAGCTATTCAGTTAACTAAATGCTTACTTGCTTTCAAGTCTGTGTAACCAACGGCAATAGGGGTTTGTTCACTATTGGTCATGCAATCTGATCCTTTCGTTTACGAGGGCATCGTTACCTAGGAGAAAGAAGGAATTTGAAAGTGAGTACAGTAAGGAACAAGGTTCTGATTGGTGCCTTTGCGCTCTGCTTCGCCGCTATGTGCGGATTGTTGGTTGGTTGCAGCGGAAATAACAGTGATTTCAAGAGTGAGTCTAACGATGCGTCCATTAACGTAACATCTCGTGAGGATGGATCTGGCACGCGGGGTGCGTTTATTGAGCTTTTTGGCATTGAAGAAAAGGACGATAGCGGCAAAAAGGTCGACAAGACCACTTCTTCTGCCGCAATCACTAACTCTACTGCCGTTATGAAGACTACGGTAGCTAACGATGCTGATGCTATTGGCTATATTTCGTTGGGCTCTCTTGACGATACCGTTAAGGCGGTAAAAATTGATGGCGCTGAGGCTACTGCTGAAAATGTAAAGAGCGGTTCGTATAAGGTCTCTCGTCCATTCAATGTTGTTACCAACAGCGGCAAAGAACTTTCTCCTGTTGCTCAGGACTTCATGAAATTTGTCTTGAGCTCGGATGGCCAGAAGGTCGTTGAGGAAGAGGGTTATATCCCGATGGACGCTTCTGGTTCCTATGCTGCCAGTGGTCTTTCCGGTAAAGTCACCATCGCTGGTTCTTCTTCCGTAACTCCCGTCATGGAGAAGCTTGCGGAAGCTTATAAAGCCTTGAACCCGAATGTTACCGTTGAGGTAAACCAGTCGGATTCCACCACAGGTATTACTTCTGCAATTGAGGGTGCCTGCGATCTCGGTATGGCCTCCCGCGATCTGAAGGATTCCGAGAAGGATCAGGGTGCAACTGCCACCGTTATCGCGACCGACGGTATTGCCGTCATCGTGAATAACGGTAACAAGGTTGATGGTCTTACCGCTGATCAGGTTAAGCAGATCTTTACCGGTGAAGTTTCCAAGTGGAGCGAGATCGGCTAGTCAATGACCCAAGCAAAAGAGCTCATTGCTAAGATGCTCTTCGCCTTTGCTGCAGCCATCTCGGTGGCTGCAGTTTTGGTAATCTGCATCTTCATATTCGGCAACGGTATTCCCGCTATTGCTGAAATTGGTTTTTCAAACTTCCTTTTTGGGACTACCTGGCAACCATCTAGCGATATCTATGGTATCGGCGTAATGGTGTTAGGAAGCTTCTACGTTATGGCCGGTGCATTGGTAATAGGGGTTCCGCTGGGCATTCTGTGCGCTGTTTTCCTTGCTTGTTTTGGGAGTGACCGTGTGTCGAGTATTGCCAAAAATGGCGTCCAGCTCTTGGCAGGCATTCCGTCGGTTGTGTACGGCTTTTTCGGTTTGGTTGTGCTCGTTCCATTCATTAGAAGCAATATCGGGGGTACAGGCCAATCGATTTTATGTGCTTCGCTTGTGCTTGGCGTGATGATTCTTCCAACCATCATCACGCTTTCAGAATCTGCCTTGAGGTCCGTTCCTCACTCCTATTACGAAGGGGCTTTGGCTTTAGGGGCCGACCACGAACGATGTGTTATGCACGTTGTGCTTCCTGCTGCTGCTTCCGGCATCCTTGCTTCGGTGATTTTGGCGATTGGTCGAGCTATTGGCGAAACCATGGCAGTCATCATGATTGCTGGCAATCAGGTGAAAATGCCCAGTGCGATTACCGACGGTGTTCGTACCATGACCGCCAATATCGTTCTTGAGATGGGCTATGCGGCTGATCTGCATCGAGGTGCACTGATTGGGACGGCTTGCGTGTTGTTCGTGTTCATCCTGATCATTAACTTTGCATTTTCGGCGTTGAAGCGGAAGGGGGGCAATGGCTAACAATTCGATTCTTGCTCGCACGAAGCCATCTAGGCCTTCCTCATGGGTGTTCCGTGTTTTGGTGTATGCCAGTACAGTTTTGACGGTTTTAGCGGTGTGCTTCATTATTGGGTACATTTTGGTGATGGGGGTTCCCCAAATTAAACCTGAAATGTTTGAGCTTACGTACAATTCGGACAATTGCTCATTCATGCCCGCATTGTTCAACACTCTGATCGTTATTGTTCTTTCGGTTTCATGCTCATCGGTATTTGGTATAGGTGCCGCCATTTTCCTGAATGAATACACCGACAAAGGCAACTGGTTCGTGCGAGTTGTAGCGCTGGCTACCGAAACGCTTTCAGGCATTCCTTCGATTGTGTATGGCCTATTCGGATTGCTGTTTTTTGTCTACTACCTACAGTGGGGACTTTCGTTGTTGGCGGGTGTTTGCACTATGGCAATCATGACGTTCCCTGTCATTATGCGAGCAACTCAGGAAGCATTAGCGGCTGTGCCGGATCTATACCGTGAGGGATCATTTGGTTTGGGAGCCGGTCGTTTTCGCACAGTATTTCGCATTGTGCTTCCCACCGCTATCCCTGGAATACTTGGCGGCATAATTTTGGCGATCGGGAGAACAGTGGGTGAGTCTGCTGCATTGATTTATACGGCAGGTTCAATTGCCGCAGTTCCAGTTTCGATGTTCAGTTCAACCCGAACGCTTGCTGTCCACATGTACCTTCTGGCAAGTGAGGGTCTGCATATCGATGCCACCTATGCCACGGCAGTGCTGCTTCTTGTTTTTGTTCTGCTTATTAACCTTGCAACCTCTGCTGTTGCAAAACGAATCAGCAAAGGAGGAATGACTGATGAATAGTCCTGCGAAGATGGATGTTTCGCATATGGATTTGTTCTATGGCGATTGCCAGGCTTTAACAGATATAAATATCTCATTCGCCGAACATCGGGTAACCGCCATGATCGGCCCTTCGGGGTGCGGCAAATCAACGCTTCTCAAATCCCTCAATCGCATGAATGATTTGGTTGAGGGATGTAAGATAACGGGACGCATTACTCTTGATGGAGATGATATTTACTCCGGCTACGATGTGAATGTACTTCGTAAAAAGGTTGGCATGGTCTTCCAGAAAGCTAACCCTTTCCCTATGTCGATTTACGACAACATAGCATTCGGGCCGCGGACTCATGGCATTAAGAAAAAGTCGGAACTTGACGATATCGTTGAGGACTCCTTGCGTAAAGCTGCGATTTTTGATGAGTTAAAAGATCGTTTGAAGAAGAATGCTTTAGGGCTTTCTGGCGGTCAGCAGCAGCGTCTGTGCATTGCTCGCGCTTTGGCGGTAAATCCAGAAGTATTGCTGATGGATGAGCCAACTAGCGCTCTTGATCCAATCTCTACTTCAAAAATTGAAGAGCTGGTTGGTGAATTGAAAAAGACTTACACCATTATTATCGTTACCCACAACATGCAGCAGGCTGCTCGAATATCAGACACCACAGCTTTTTTCTTGCTTGGAAGCATGGTTGAGTGCGCTCCAACTCAGACAATGTTTTCGAATCCTCGCGATAAGAGGACTGAAGACTATATTTCAGGGAGGTTCGGCTAGTATGGCACGTCCGATATTCGATGAAGAACTTCATCAGCTCCGTTCCGATGTTATCGAAATGGCAGAATTTGCAAAAGAGGCTATAGAAGGTTCGTTTGATGCAGTTCGTCAGGTTAGTGCTACAAAAGCGTATTTGGTGGCGAGCAACGATTCGTTGATTGATGGGAAAGAACGCGAGATCGAATCTTTGTGCTTACGCCTTCTTCTTTGCGAACAGCCAGTTGCCTCCGATCTTCGTTCGGTTACTGCCGCTCTGAAAATGATTACCGATATTGAACGTATTGGCGATCAGGCTGCGGAAATCTGCGAGATTGCCACTGCACTTTCGAAGGATGCCGACCTTTCCCTGTTTCCTATGCTTGGCGCTATGGCTCAAGCTGATTATGATCAGCTGGATTCTGCAATTCAGGCCTATGTTGACCTCGACTTAGATAAGGCGCAGTCATGCATTGAGGGCGATAAGGAAGTTAATGCTTTGTTTGAAGAGGCAAAACGAAGCATTACTCGTCATATCATCGAGCATGAACCCGATGAAACCTATGCACTCGATGTATTGATGATTGCTAAATACCTTGAACGTATCGGCGATCATGCAGTCAATATTGCAGAGTGGGCCGAATATGCCATTACAGGCAATCACAAAGGAGTGAATATCGCCGAAGGGGAGCAGTAGTGCGATAATAGGGTGTCCGCATACTTTGGTGCGCGGGCATCGGTCGCGCCAGCTCGTCTGGCTATAACTTCAGGAGGAACGTATGACTCAATCGCTTTCAGGGCGCCATTTTCTGAAACTGCTCGATTTTTCTTCCGAGGAAATCGTATCGCTTGTTGATCTTGCGCAGGATTTGAAGGAAAAGAAACATGCTGGCGTGTTGCATAAGGAGCTCGAGGGCAAGAATATCGTCCTTCTATTCGAGAAAACCTCCACGCGAACCCGTTGCTCGTTTGAGATTGCAGGTCATGATTTGGGCATGGGAGTGACATATCTTGACCCTGCGGGTTCGCAAATGGGTAATAAGGAATCCATTGAAGATACCGCCCGTGTTCTTGGTCGTATGTTTGATGGTATCGAATACCGCGGCTATGGTCAGGAAATCGTTGAGACGTTAGCTGAATATGCGGGTGTTCCTGTTTGGAATGGCTTGACTACCGAGGCTCATCCTACCCAGTTTATTGCTGACGCGCTGACCATCCGGGAGAATTTCGGCGATGTTCGCGGGCTTACCGTAGTGTTTATGGGCGATGCAAAAAACAACGTCGCTAATTCTTTGATGGTTGGCTGCGCTAAGTTGGGCATGAATTACGTTGCCTGTTGTCCTGAAGCTGATGCGCCTGATAGCGAATTGGTCGAGAAGTGCCGTGCTATTGCGGCAGAGAACGATTGCACCGTTACGGTAACAAGCGATGTCGATGAAGGCACTAAGGGTGCTCATGTTATCTATACCGATATTTGGGTTTCCATGGGTGAGCCCGCCAGCTTGTGGGAACAGCGCATTAATGAGCTTTCGCCTTACCAGGTGAATACCAAGGTTATGGCAAACGCTGCAGACAATGCCATCTTCATGCATTGTCTGCCTGCATTCCACGACACCAAAACCACGGTAGCTCAGGAGATCGAAGAAAAGTTCGGACTTACCGAAATGGAAGTTACCGACGAGGTCTTTGAGGGTGCTCAGTCTCGTGTTTTCGACGAAGCCGAGAATCGCATGCACTCTATTAAGGCCGTTGTTCTGGCCACCCTTCGTTAATGGTGCACCATGAAGAATATTGGTTACTACAATGGGGAAACCGGCCTGCTTGAAGACCTGAAGGTTCCATTTCTTGATCGAGTGAGCTTTTATGGCGACGGGGTCTACGATGCCACTATGGCCCTTGATGGGGTTGTGATATTTGCCGAAGATCATATAGATCGATTCTTCAATAGCTGCGCCAACATGGAGATCGATCCTGGTATTGGGCGGGAAGATCTTCAGCATCTTCTAACTGACCTAGTTGCGAAAGTTGATGGCTCGTATCATTTCGTCTATTGGCAGGTAACACGCGGCACCGCCCATCGCAGCCATCCATTTCCAGAGGGAAATGCTAATTTATGGGTGATGGTAGAACCAGAGGAAAAGAACCTCCAACCTGCACCGATTCAGCTTTTAACGGTTGAAGATACGCGTTTTTTCCACTGCAATACCAAAACGCTTAACCTTCTACCTAATGTAGTTGCGGCGCAGCATGCCAAGGAAGCTAGATGTGAGGAAGCGGTGTTCATTCGCGATGGGTTTGTGACGGAATGCGCCCATAGCAATGTCCATATCCTGAAGGATGGGGTTTTCGTAACGCACCAGGCGGACAATCTCATTCTTCCAGGCATAGCACGCAAGCATATTATCTCGGCTTGCGAAAGGCTGGGCGTGCCGGTTGAAGAGCGTCCCTTTACTAAAGCAGAGCTTATGGACGCTGATGAGGTTATTGTCTCTGCATCGTCTGAGCCCGGTGGGGTATTAGCAAATAGGATTGATGCTATTCCCGTTGGTGGACGCGCTGCAGAGTTGTTCAATCAGATACAAAACGAAGCGGTGCGTGAGTTCGAAGCGTACGTTGAAGCGCGTCGAGCATAACGATGGTACAATAAAGCACGCTGCCTATTTGTTGGTGGCGTGCTTTTGTTTTTCCTAGGAGCACAGCGCTCCTTTGGCATAGTGCATAAGGAAGGTAAGGTTCCATGACCATTCGCGAATCGCTTGAGTCGGTGTTGTATCAGGCCCTTAAGGCAGCCGTTGAGGCAGGGGAGTTACCCTTGAACGAAATTCCACAGCCCTCTCTTGAGCGTCCTCGCGAAGAGGGTCATGGAGACTGGGCCTGCACTATTGCCATGCGATTGGCGAAGGCTGCCCATATGAATCCTCGCGCCATCGCTCAAGCAATTGTTGATCATCTGCCCGAAAATAACCTTGTCGAATCGTTCGAGATAGCAGGTCCTGGATTCATTAACCTGACCTTAACGAATGCATCGTTTCAAGCGGTTGTTTCCGAGGCTCGTCAACAAGGTTCTGATTTCGGTAAATCTGAGCTCTCTGAGCCCTGCAAGGTGAATCTCGAGTACGTTTCTGCCAATCCTACCGGTCCTATGCATGTTGGCCATGGTCGCTGGGCTGCTCTTGGTGACGCTATTGCTCGTGTTATGCGCCATGCTGGCTATTCTGTCGACGAGGAATTCTACATCAATGACCAGGGCAACCAGATGAATGTATTTGGTAACTCTGTTGTCGTTCGCTATCAGCAGCTGCTGGGGCAGAATGTTGAAATGCCGGAGGCTTGCTATGGCGGTGCCTACATTAAAGATATTGCCCAGGCAATTATCGATGCGGATGGCGACAAATGGCTTGATGCGAATGAGGACGAACGTCTTGTCGCTTTCCGTGAGCGTGGCTATGCCATGATGCTTGATTCTGTTAAGGATACGCTTTCTACTTTTGGGAATAACTTTGACACGTGGTTCAGTGAACGTTCTTTGTTTGTTGCCGATGAAAACGGTGAAACCAAGCAACAGCGTGCCTTTGATGTGATGAATGAAAAGGGTTTGCTATTTGAGGCTGAGGGCGCAACGTTCTTCCGTTCTACCGATTATGGAGATGATAAGGACCGCGTTCTGGTGAAAGCCAACGGTGATCTTACCTATTTCATGAGCGATGTTGCCTACCATTACGACAAAATGCAGCGCGGCTACGATCACCTGATTGATATCTGGGGCGCTGATCATCATGGTTACATTCAACGCTGCAAGGCCATGATGGCTGCTTGGGGGTACCCTGATGCCCTAGAGGTGGTTCTTGGTCAGTTGGTCAATCTTTTGCGTGATGGCGAACCTGTCCGTATGTCTAAACGAACTGGAGAAATGGTCACTTTCCAGGAGCTTATCGACGAGGTTGGCGTAGATGCCACCCGTTATTTGATGCTTTCGAAGTCCGCCGATCAGGCAATTGACTTCGATATAGAGGTGGCTAAGAAGCAGGATTCGTCTAATCCTGTTTACTATGTACAGTATGCGCATGCTCGTATTTGCTCAATCTTGCGTAAGGCCGGCGAGGCTCGTGGCATGAATGTTGAGAGCGCTGGCATCGAAGAAATCGTTGCTGAGTTGGGCTTGGATGATATTGATCTTTCGCCGCTTGCGCATGAATCTGAACTTGCACTCATGCGCAAGATGGCTGATTTCTCGGACTTGGTTGCTGGTGCTGCCCGAGATCGAGCTCCATTCCGCCTTACTCACTACGCTCAAGAGCTGGCGGGTCTTTTCCATTCGTTCTACGGTAATTGCCATGTATTGGGCGAAGAGGAGTCCGTAGAGAAGGCTCGCCTTGCCTTGGTTGATTCGACTCGTATCGTTTTGGCTTTGTCTTTGGATCTTCTGGGAGTATCTGCTCCCGAACGAATGTAGAGGCTAACGATTTACATCTTTTCACGAGACGTCCTTCGGGGCGTTTCTTTTTTGTAGTGGTTTTCGGAGCCGCTTGCCGTAGTTTTCGTCAGCTTCCCCATTCAGTATGTTTCTACCGTGTTACAGAAGTATTGCGATAGGTTTGTATCGTTGTTTCGGAACTATTATTGATCACGTTGAGTTTCTATAAAGGAGGTCCCATGAGCTACGTTGACTCCGTCATCGAGCAGGTAAAGGCCAAGAACGCAAACGAGCCTGAGTTTATTCAGGCTGTTACCGAGGTTCTTACGTCTTTGAAGCCCGTCATCGACGCGAATCCCGAGTATGAGAAGGCAGGTCTGCTTGAGCGAATTGTAGAGCCCGAGCGCGTTATTATGTTCCGTGTTCCTTGGGTTGATGATTCGGGCAAGGTGCAGGTTAACCGCGGCTTCCGCGTGCAGTTCAATAGCTGTCTTGGACCTTACAAGGGCGGTCTTCGCCTCCATCCCTCTGTAAACCTGGGCATTATCAAGTTCCTTGGCTTTGAGCAGATTTTCAAGAACAGCCTCACCACGCTTCCAATGGGCGGCGGCAAGGGTGGATCCGACTTCGATCCCAAGGGCAAGTCCGACGCAGAGGTTATGCGTTTCTGCCAGTCTTTCATGACTGAACTTTGCAAGCACGTTGGCGCCGACACCGACGTTCCTGCTGGCGATATCGGAACCGGTGCTCGCGAGATTGGCTATATGTTCGGCCAGTACAAGCGTATTCGCAATGTTTGGGAAGGCGTTCTCACTGGCAAGGGCCTGTCCTATGGCGGTTCCTTGGCTCGTACCGAGGCTACTGGCTATGGCCTGATTTATTTTGTGCAGGAATACCTCAAGGGCAAGGGTGACTCTTTCGAGGGCAAGACTGTTGCGGTTTCTGGTTCTGGCAATGTTGCTATCTACGCAACCGAAAAAGCCCAGCAGCTTGGTGCTAAGGTTGTTACGCTTTCTGACTCCACGGGTTGGATCTACGACGCCAATGGTATCGATCTTGATCTGGTAAAGCAGATCAAAGAGGTTGAGCGCGGCCGCATCTCTGAATACGCCAAGCGTCGCGAAGGCGTTGAATATCATGAGGGTCGTGGCGTTTGGACCATTAAGGTTGATATTGCCCTTCCTTGTGCAACTCAGAATGAGCTGTTTATTGAGGATGCAAAGATGCTTGCCGCCAATGGCTGCCAGATCGTCGCTGAGGGTGCAAACATGCCTACTACTATGGATGCAACCCAATATCTCCAGGAAAATGGTGTGGTATTTATGCCTGGTAAGGCGGCAAATGCTGGTGGCGTTGCAACTTCCGGTCTTGAGATGTCTCAGAATTCCGAGCGCCTTTCCTGGTCCTTCGAAGAGGTAGACGCCAAGCTTCAGGGAATCATGGTTAACATCTTCCATGCTGCCGATGATGCCGCTCGCGAATACGGCGTAGAAGGCGATTATGTAGCTGGTGCAAATATCGCTGGCTTCAAGAAGCTTGCTGACGCAATGCTCGCTCAGGGTATCGTTTAAGCTCTGCCCGTTTCCTCGATTCAGGGTCTTATATGTTGAAAAAAAGGAAGCTCAATCGAGCTTCCTTTTTTATTTGCAACAATTTGGAGCGAGGATTGTTAATTGTTTTGGGTGGAGAGCAATATCGTATTCCGTGGATAGAAGCTCTTCGCCGTCAATCTGGGTTGGGATTTCTGAAGGAAGCGTCAAATGAGCTCTGCGCGCCTTTGAAAAGGTTAGGTTGGGGTGCTTAGTGTGGCTTCCATTCTTAGCCTTCAGAAGCAGCCTTATGGCTTCTGAAGCGGAGAGCGTTGGAGTAGCGAAGCAGATATCAAGAAACCCGTCGGTAAGGCTTGCTTTGGGACAGATTTTGAACCCTCCACCATAACTAATGCCGTTTTGTATGGCCAAGAGGTAGAAACCGAGCTGTTGGGGCTTATCGTCGTCAAGGGTCAGTGTGGCCTGCCTGATTTCGCGGTGATTGACGAGTTGATCGATTCCGCACTGAAGGTAAAGGCTCGTGCCTGTGCGCTTGGTTTTCTTTCGTAGATCTGCAGTTCCTAAGGCGATGGCGGCATCAAGGCCGAATGAAAGGGTCTCCAGGAACCAGATATCGTTAGCGCGCCCTACATCGATCGTTATTGGAGTCAGTGCTAATGATTCTATTTGCTTGAGCGATTCGTTTGGTTTTCGGCTCATTCCTATGGTTCGAGCGAAGTCGTCGCCATTGCCACAGGGGATAAGGGCGAGCGTTGGGCGTTGATTGATCGGAAGACTCATGAGTCCATTTGCCACTTCGTTTATTAGCCCGTCTCCTCCGAGCGCAACTACGGTGTCGTAATTTGGGCCTTCGTGTTGTGCGATTTGCGTTGCGTCTTTGGGTCCCACGGTGTAGCGGAATGTCAGTCTCATAGGTTGAGACTGACGTTTTTGAATCCGATCGAAGATGAGTGCTGCATGCGCTGCGACTTCGGCAGCTTTACCGCTGCGTGCTGCTGGATTTACTATGACAAGCGTTCTTCCGAACATCATGCCTCCTTTTGCTTCAATAGCATTATGAACCACTGCTCTTATCTGCGCTAAAAGCTAGACCCGATAGATCAGGATTAACACTACTCCAATTTTTTTTCAAAAAGGGGTTGCACGTTTTCCGGAATCCTGTATAGTACTTACCTGCGCCTACGGTGGGTATAGTTCAGTTGGCTAGAATGCCAGATTGTGGCTCTGGAGGTCGTCGGTTCGAGTCCGATTACCCACCCCAGCGCAACCTTGATAATTCGCATCTATGATGCATAATAGATAGCCGTTAAAACACACGGCATTTCTCATGGACCGTTAGCTTAGTTGGTAGAGCAGGGGACTCTTAATCCCAAGGTCCGGGGTTCGAGTCCCCGACGGTCCACCATTTGAGATTTTCACGTTCGCTCTGAACGTTTCCATGGACCGTTAGCTTAGTTGGTAGAGCAGGGGACTCTTAATCCCAAGGTCCGGGGTTCGAGTCCCCGACGGTCCACCACTTAATTGTTAAGCCCCTTAGGGGCTTTTTTTTATGCACAAATACGTAACGCCTCGTTTCCTTTTCAAGTAAGTATCTATTTGGCTATACTCCGCTCTGCTTCCTTGAACATCTCTTCACTATGAGATGACGCGTGTTAGCTTTCTCCTATTCAAGGGAATAGCGCGGAATATGTCATGTTGGATTTTTCTGTCGATTGCCCACTCGCGTTTTTGACGCTAACGCCGTACGTTACTTTTAATAGGTACCTTTTTTGTGACAGTTAGGGGATGCATGTGGAAGTTTTTGAGCTGATTTTGATGCTGTTATTGGCCGTGCTGCTCTCTTCCATTCTCGATCAGGTAGTTCCTCGCATTTCGTCACCGCTTATTCAGATTGCTCTTGGCATTGGCATTGCTATGCTTGCTATTTCTCCGATTGAGGTGAATATCGACCCAGAGCTGTTCTTGGTTCTGTTTATTGCCCCTTTGCTTTTCAGCGATGCGCTCGAAGCGGATAAACGCAACCTATGGGAAAACAAGACTACTATTGTTTCATTTGCTATAGGTCTGGTTATTGTTATCACCTTGTGCGTTGGATTTGTTCTTCACTGGCTTGTTCCCTCTATTCCTCTTGCGGCTGCATTTGCGTTGGGTGCGGCACTTGGTCCCACCGATGCGGTTGCGGTTCAGGCTTTGAAGAAGGAAGCCAAACTGGGTAAACGTGAAGGAGCTATTCTCCAGGGTGAGGCTCTTATTAATGACGCATCGGGTGTTGTTTCATTTCAGTTTGCGGTTGCCGCAGCTGTTACCGGTGCATTTTCTCTTGCCAACGCAGCGACTTCGTTCGCTATTGGATTCATTGGGGGCATAGCGCTTGGCATCCTGCTTGCTGTCGCTTTCCTTTACATCAACAAACGTATTCGCGAAATGGGATTGGACAACGTCACATTTCATGTGCTCTTTGAAGTCTCAATGCCCCTTGTCGTATTTCTGTTCTCTGAGCTTGTTGGCGTCTCAGGCATTTTGGCTGTTGTTGCTTGCGGCATTATGTGGTCGATGTACCGCGATCGCAAAATCTCTCCCTATCAGTCTCGCTTGAACATTGCCCTTACCAGTGTGTGGAAGGTAATCGGCTTCGTGCTCAATGGTGTCGTGTTCGTTCTCTTGGGTATTCAGCTCCCCAATGCCATGCAAAGCACCTGGGATAACTTATATATCGATAATTTCGTTTTAATCGGGTACGTTCTTTTATTGACCGTTCTGATTGTTGTGCTTCGTTTTGTTTGGGCGCTTATCATGACGCGCCTCATCAAAAATCCTGATACGGGAAAGCGCGATAGGTTCAGCTTGAGCATGGTAAAAGATTCGCTTGTCACCACTGTTGGTGGCCCTAAGGGCGCTATCACGCTTTCTATTGCCTTCACCATTCCATTTCTTCTCGCCGATGGATCAACCTTCCCGCAGCGATCGCTCATTATTTTCTTGGCCTCGGGCGTAATTGTGTGCACGCTGCTCCTTGCTAATTTCCTCCTTCCCGTCCTTGCTCCTAAAGAAGAAGCCGAGGATGACGAGGAGGAAACAGAAGAATTAATGCGCACCAAAATTGAGATCATGCGCACTGTCATTGAGCGTCTTATGGCGGATTCTACTGAGACGAACGACCGTGAGACGAAAATCGTTGTCTCTTCTTACAACAACCGTATTCGCAGTATTCGCTCTATTGCGGATATCGAAGAGCCTGCGGTTGCCAAGCTACGTATCGAGGTCATTGACTATCAGATTGAACAGCTTATTCGTGCTGTTGAACGGCATGAGGTCGAGGCATTTGAGACATTTGAGCATCTGAATCGGCTTTCCAAGCAAAAAAATCTAATTGCTCATTCCAATGAAAAGGCTTCGTATGCAACAAGTTTGCGCGTAGGCCGCCTTCGCATTATGACCTCAATGTTGATTCGTAGCGTTAAGAGCATCTTCTCTTCCGGAAGCGACGAAGACCACGAAGCGATGGATAAGGTTCGTGAGCTTGCTGAACGTTTTGCAATTGAGTACCTTCAGAGGCTCGTAAATAATCCAGATTATCCCAGTGAGGTAGTTGCAAAACTCATGATCAATCACGAGCGTGCCCTTTCGGTGTTTGACAAGTCTGAAGCCACTATGACTTCGGAGGCTGTTCAAGACGCTACCGTGAGCATCGATGAGATTCAGCGTCGTGGCCTCCATCTCGAACTTGAGGTAATTCAAGACTTCTATGCGTCAGGCAGTCTAACGCGTGAGCAGGCGAAGGATATGCGCGATAACGTGTCGTTGATGCTTCTTGATTTGGAAGAATCGCTTTAAGGGATTTTAGGTGGATCAGGACAAACTCCAACAAATCAAGGAACAGCTCAAAAGTGTTCCAGCCGAGCCTGGTGTATATCTTTGGAAAGATAAGTCGGGCACGGTTATTTATGTCGGCAAGGCAAAACAGCTTCGTGCCCGTATGCGCCAGTATGTAAATTTCCAAGACGACCGTGCGAAAATCCCCCTCTTGGTGTCGCAGATAGATTCCTTTGAATATGTTGTTACCGCCAATGAGCATGAGAGCTTAGTTCTAGAGCGCAATCTTATCGAACAATATTCGCCGTATTTCAATGCCGATTTCAAAGACGATAAAAGTTATCCATTTATCGCTCTTACTAAAGGCGATGTTTTTCCTGCAATCAAGTACACGCGTGAATCTCATAAAGCCACAACGCGTTATTTTGGTCCCTACACGGATAGCCGTGCTGCGCGCAACCTGGTTGATATTGTGCGCAGGATCGTCCCCATCTGTTCATCGTCATGCACTGAGTGGCGACGTCTTAATCGCAAGCTCGATCAGTTTCCCTATGATGAGCTCGAGCTGGATGAGCGCCCGTGTTTCGACTGTCATGTTGGGCTTGGACCTGGTGCATGTTGCGGCGATATTTCCCCAGATGAGTACCAAGAGCAAGTTCGTAAGGTTGAGCGATTCCTTTCTGGCTCCCATAAAGAATTCATTGATGAGCTCAAATCCGAAATGGCAATTGCTGCTCAGAACCTCGACTTTGAGCGTGCCGGACGTATTAAAGCGCGTATCGATACAATTGAATCGCTTGCTCAAACCCAGCACGCTGTATCATCCCATAGGCTTAACGCCGACGTGATTGGCATTTTTCGCGAGGAGACCATTGCTGGCATAACGGTGCTTATGTTGCGCGAAGGCCGCATCATGAATACCAACGAATTCGTTTTCAACAAAGGCAAGGATATTCCTGCATCTGAACTGCTTCGCATGTTTGTGCTGCGCTATTACGGTTCCACCGAATCGATTCCGCATGAGCTTATTGTCGAAAAGGTTCCAGAAGACAATGACGTCATTTGCGAATGGCTTACCGAAAAACTTGCAAGCGTTCATGGTGCCAAGGTGTTTTTTACCGTACCCCAGAGGGGCGAAAAAGCAGCGCTTATGGACATGGCTTCGAAGAATGCTCGTCATGTTCTTATGCGCTATAAAGCCCGAAGTAGCTACGACGATGACCGTATCAACGATGCATTGTTGCAACTGGAGAGCGCTCTTGCCCTCGATGCGCCTCCGCTGCGCATTGAATGCTTCGATATCTCCACGATCCATGGTCGCTACTCAGTTGCTTCTATGGTGGTGTTTACGAATGGGCGGCCCGATAAGGGGCAATATCGCCGTTTTAAGATTCGGATGGAATCAGATGAGGCCAACGACTTCGCTATGATGAGCGAGGTTATTGCTCGTCGTTACTGCAAGGAACGTCTAGATGACGAGCGGTTTGGGAAACGCCCCGATCTTATTATCCTCGATGGCGGTAAGCCCCAGCTTTCAGCCGCTATTGAGCAGCTCAATGAGCTTGGGGCGGGCGATATTCCTGTATGCGGTCTTGCAAAACGAGACGAAGAACTCTTTGTGCCCTGGCAGGAAAGTGGTCCTGTGGTTTTGCCAGGAGGGAGCCCCAGTCTTTATTTGGTTAAGCAGGTTCGAGACGAGGCTCATCGCTTTGCTATTACCTTTCATCGTGAACTTCGCGGAAAAGGCATGACTACGAGCATCCTTGACGATGTAATAGGCATGGGTCCAAAGCGGAAAAAAGCGCTTTTGAAGGCGTTTGGTTCATTTGGCGCATTGCGCAATGCAACCCTTGAAGAGATAAAGCAAACACATACCGTGCCTGAACAGGTCGCCGAGGACGTGTATGCTGTTCTTGTGCAATATAACTCAAAATCAGAAACACATCCGCAGGAGCAACATAAGTAGACCCTGCGAAGCAATACGGGGGGAGAGGTTTCGATGACCCAGACATTTTCCAATGGGGACACGCCGCAAGATCATTCGGAGACTTCGAGCACTGCGCCTGATGTGGTTATCATTACGGGCATGAGTGGTGCTGGCAGAACTGAGGCAATGCATACGTTTGAAGATTTGGGCTATTTCTGCATCGATAATCTGCCGCCTTCGTTGATTATGAACATGATCAGTCTCGCAAGCCTTCCGGGGCAAAACGAGATCGGCAGAAAACTTGCAATCGTATGCGATGCGCGCAACAGAGAATATTTCAAACAGTTGGTAGGCGAGCTGGCAAACATGGAAGCTGCAGGGGTGACTTTTAGGGTGATCTTCCTTGACGCCGCTGACAGCATTCTTATTGCACGTTACAAGGCTTCGCGCCGTCGCCATCCTTTATGCATCAATAACAAACGTTCCATTGGGCAGGCAATTTCGTATGAGCGTAGTCTTACTCAAGAGTTGCGATCGTTGGCTGATTCTTATATCGATACCTCCAATATGAGCCCCCGTGAACTGCGCGAAGAACTTCGTCGTTTGTACTCTAAGCAAACTGCAAAAGAAGGAATGAACGTAACGGTATATTCGTTCGGCTTTAAACATGGTGCTCCGACAGATGCCGATATCGTTATCGATGTGCGTTTTCTTCCGAATCCGTTCTATATCCCTGATCTGCGTAATTTAACCGGTCTCGATAGTAAGGTGGCAGATTATGTTTTGGGCAACGAGGAAACTCATAAATTTTTAAATGCCTGGGAAAACTTGTTGAACTGTGTGATGCCCGGCTATGTTGCCGAGGGCAAACAGCAGCTCGCCATTGGCGTAGGATGCACGGGTGGTCAGCATCGAAGCGTTGTGCTTGCCAATAAAACTGCTGAGCTGTTGGCGGCGCAGGATTACAACGTTAATGTGTATCATCGCGATATCGCTTTGGCAGATACAAACAAAGAGGTGGAAAAATGAGTCAGGGCGAACCTCGTTTGGCGGGACATGGCTTTCGCCTCGATGCATCATCCACCCAGGCATTCAAGGCAATAGGCTCACTTCATCTGCCCAATCCCCTTAAAGGCAATGTGGATCCGACTGAGCTGCGTGCGGTTGTTATTGGTGGAGGCACTGGCGCCCCTATGTCGATTCGCACCTTGCTGGCTTTAGGGGTTAACACATCTGCTGTTGTTGCCATGGCCGATGACGGCGGTTCTACCGGCATATTGCGCGAAGAGGCTCATGTGACTCCCCCTGGTGATGTTCGTAAGTGCTTAGCTGCATTTGCGGCGAATCCGGAAGATCCTCTTACCAAGGCTTTCAAGTATCGTTTTGATTTTGCCCGAAACCATACGCTTGGAAACCTTATGCTTTCAGCTCTTGAAAATGCCACGGGATCTTTTCCTGAAGCTATAAAAATTTGTGGTCAGCTTCTTGGAGCTCGCGGGCATGTTTACCCATCGACATTGAACAATGTGACACTTTGTGCGGAAACGCGCGACGGTCGCATTCTTCGCGGACAATCGGTGGCGGGGAAGTCGTCCACTGCGCTTGAACGTGTGTGGCTTGAATCTCCCGAGCTTTGTCTCCCCTATATGGAAGCATTGCGTGCCATTCGCCAAGCCGATGTGGTCGTACTGGGTCCTGGTTCGCTCTTCACCTCTATTATCCCGAATCTCCTTGTTCCTGGTATTGTCGATGCCATTCGTCAATCAAATGCTCGTACGGTGTTTGTCTGCAGCCTGGCAGATCAGCAAGGTGAAACTTGGGGCCTTTCCGCACGTGAGCATGTAGAAGCTTTGTTGCGTCATGGCATGGAAGGGTGCCTCGATTACGTTTTGATCCATTCTGCTCAGCCGGTCGAGAGCCCACGTCACGCAACGGGTGCTTTTCATGCTTTGGCTGGGCTTGGATCGCACAAAAGTGCAATGGCAGAGCGCCGGGATGGCACTTCGCTCGAATCCCGCGTTCGACCAGTTAGAGTGTCGAAGGACGACATCGATGCTATCCAGGCTCGTGGCCCGGTTGTTCTTTTACGCAATATGGCGGATTCTCAGCGTCCTACATGGCATGATCCGCAGGCGCTTGCTGATGCATTTATGGGGGTGTTCAAGCTATGTCGTTCACCACGGAGGTAAAAGAGGAGCTTTCTCATGTGGAGCCAACGTGCTCGCATTGTGATGCTGCGACGCTTGCTGCACTGATTCGCATTGAAGGCACGATCTTTCTTAACGGTCCTGGTCATTTTCGTCTAGAGATTTCGACAGACGTTCCGCAGGTTGCCCGTTTCATCATCAGTGCGCTTCATAGCATGTATTCGCTGAAAACAGATCTTACTATGCGTCGTAGCGTTTTGCACAAGACACCCAACTGGCTTATTGACGTGCCTGCCCAGCCTGGCTTGAATGAGGCGCTTTCCGAATTAGGCATTGTCGGCGAAAGCGGCCTGCAGCGTGGGATCGATCATGACCTCATTAAGAAAGAATGCTGTGCTTCGGCGTATCTGCGGGGGGTTTTTTTAGGGAGCGGGTTTATCTCCAATCCACGTGGCGATTTTCATTTCGAGCTTACTGTTGAGTCGCAGACCATGGCTAACGACATTGTCGAGTTGATGGAGGCCAAGGGGATTCACGCGAAGGTTGTTGAGCGTCGTAATTCCCATACGGTTTACCTTAAAAGCGGCGCTTCGATATCGGCTTTCCTTGCTTATGTTGGTGCTCATCAAAGTGCATTGAAGATGGAAAACGAACGTGTATTAAAAAGTGTGCGCAATGATGTAAATCGTCGGGTAAACGCCGAAATCGCAAATCAGGCTAAAACCGCTGAGGCTTCCGTTGATCAAATTCAGGCGATCCGTACAGTTCTGGAGCACCAGGATATCAAGTCGCTGCCTCATGCTTTGCAGGATTACATTCGCTTGCGCGTGACGTATCCTGATGCAACGTTAAAAGAACTCGGCGAAAAGGCTAATCCACCGCTCTCCAAATCGGCGATTTATCATCGGGTGCGTCGTATTGAGCAAATGGCTAACGATATTGGCAAATCATAGACCGACTACCGCTTGCTGAATGCCGCTTGCGGCTGCTATTCGTTCGCTTACTTCTCGTGCGTCTTGCTCTATTTCGGCAGTTTCTTTTTCAGGTACAATAAAACAGCACGTGTTCACATACGTCGCATTGTTTTTAAATCAGGCATGAAAGGGGAGCCTCATGGCAACCAAGGTTGGTATCAACGGCTTCGGTCGTATCGGCCGACTTGTTTTCCGCGCGATGGAGAAGGATCCTGCCTTCGATATCGTTGCTATCAACGATCCCGGCAGCACCGAGGCAAATGCTCATTTGCTTAAGTACGATTCTATCCACGGGCGTGTTTACGATGATGTTAAAGTCGAGGGAGACAACATCATCGTTGACGGTCACAAGGTACGCGTTTTTGGCGACCGCGAACCGCTCAATATTCCTTGGGGCGAAATGGGCGTAGAGCTTGTTATCGAATCTACTGGTTTCTTCACCGATGCTAACTTGGCTAAGAAGCACATTGAGGCTGGTGCCAAGAAGGTTCTTATTACGGCACCTGCTAAGAACGAAGACATCACTATCGTTGTTGGCGTGAACGATGATAAGTACGATTACGAGAAGCATAATATCGTCTCTAATGCGTCTTGTACCACGAACTGCCTTGCTCCTTTTGCAAAGGTTCTCATGGATACCTTCGGCATTAAGCGTGGCTTCATGAACACTATTCATTCATACACGAATGATCAGAAGATTCTCGACCAGGCTCACAAGGACCTTCGTCGTGCTCGTGCTGCAAACCTGTCCATGATTCCCACCACTACCGGTGCTGCTCGCGCGGTCTCCCTGGTTCTCCCTGAGCTCAAGGGCAAGCTCGATGGTTTTGCAACGCGCGTTCCTACACCTGATGGGTCCATGGTTGACCTCACGGTAGAGCTCGAGCAGGAAGTTACTATTGAAGAGGTTAATGCTGCTATGAAGGCTGCTGCTGAAGGCCCCCTGAAGGGTATTCTTGAGTACGTCGAGGATCCCATTGTTTCCTCTGACATCGTGGGCGACGACCATTCTTCTCTCTTCGATAGCAAGCTCACCATGGTTCTTGGTGGTAAGGGCAATCTCGTAAAATGCGTTTCTTGGTATGACAACGAGTGGGGTTATTCCAACCGAGTAAAAGATCTTGCGAAGATCATGATGCAGGCATAGGCCAACGCGCTGAATGCGGACTGTTAAGAGAGCTTTCTGAAAGGGAAGCTCTCTTTTTAATGTGAAAAGAAAGGCTAATTATGAGCAATGTAAAAACGTTTACTGATGCTGATGTTGCAGGGAAGCGTGTATTGTGTCGCGTAGATTTCAACGTACCGCTTGATGGAACTACTGTAACCGACGATACGCGTATCAGGGCCGCACTTCCCACCATTGAGTCTTTGATGAAGCGTGGCGCTAAAGTGGTTTTGTGCAGCCACTTGGGCCGCCCTGAGGGAACTGGGTATCAAGCCGAATTTTCCCTGAAGCCCGTTGCTGAGTATCTTTCAAAGGTTCTTGGCAAACCAGTTGCTTTTGCCGAGGATACCATCGGCGAATCTGCTAAGGCAACTGTTGCTTCTCTGGGCAATGGGGATGTTTGTTTGCTTGAGAACCTTCGTTTCGATAAGCGTGAAAAGAAGAACGATCCCGAGTTTGCGAAGGAGCTTGCAAGCCTGGGCGACATCTATGTAAACGATGCGTTTGGCGCTGCCCATCGTGCTCATGCATCAACGGCTGGCGTCGCTGCCTTCCTTCCTGCTTATGCTGGTGCACTTATGACCAAAGAGGTCACAACGCTTACCTCTATGCTTGATAAGCCCAATCATCCTTTTGTTGCGATTCTTGGCGGATCTAAGGTTTCCGACAAAGTTGCTGTTATCGATGCGTTGATCGACAAATGCGACACATTGATCATCGGTGGTGGTATGTGCTTTACCTTCCTGGTTGCGCAAGGTTACACCGTTGGAACATCCCTTATGGAGCAGGACTGGGTCGAACGAGCTGCTCAAATGCTCGAAAAGGCAAAGGCTCAAGGTGTGAGCATCCTGCTTCCTTCTGATGTTGTCTGCGCTGATGCGTTTGCGAATGATGCCAACACGGTAACATGCGGTGTTGATGCAATTCCTTCCGATATGATGGGTCTTGATATCGGCCCCGCTACCACCAAAGCTTATGCTGAGGCTATTGCTGGCGCAAAGACAGTATTTTGGAATGGCCCCATGGGTGTATTTGAAATGTCTTCCTTTGAGGCGGGTACCAAGGGCGTAGCTCTTGCTGTGGCGGCAAACAAGGAAGCTGATACTATCATTGGTGGTGGCGATAGTGTTGCCGCTGTTAACAAATTCAATCTTGCCGACCAGATGACTTTTATTTCCACGGGCGGCGGAGCATCGATGGAGCTGGTGCAGGGTGAAGCCCTGCCTGGCGTTGAGGCGCTCAAATAAGGAGGCTCTTCATGCGTACTTATCTTATGGCGGGTAATTGGAAGATGAACAAAACCATCCCCGAAACCGTTGTACTGACTCAGCAACTCTGCAATCAGTACAATCGCAAGTGGGATAATGTCGATATCGTTCTTTGCCCGCCGGCAATTGATATCAAGGCTGCTTATACGGTTCTTGATTTCGACAAGACAAACATCTCTCTCGGTGCTCAGAATGTGCATTGGGAGGAATCTGGTGCTTTTACTGGAGAAATCTCTATCCCTATGATCAAAGATGCCGGTTGCGAGTATTGCATCGTTGGTCACTCTGAGCGTCGTGAGATGTTCAATGAAACCGATACCACTGTCAATCTTAAGGTTAAGGCATTGGTTTCTGCTGGTATTGCTCCAATTGTTTGTGTGGGCGAGTCTCTCGCAATGCGCGACTCTGGCAATTACGTGGAGTTCATCACCGCTCAGGTTCGAGCTGGCCTTGCTGGGCTCGACGCTATCGACATGAAGAACGTTGTAGTTGCTTACGAGCCTATCTGGGCTATAGGAACCGGTCGCACTGCTACTCCAGAGCAGGCTGAAGAGGTGTGCGCTGCTATTCGTGCCACGCTTAACGCTGAATTCGGCGGCGATGTCGCTAATGCAACTCGTATTCTGTATGGTGGCTCGATGAACGCTGGCAATGTTGAGGCTCTTCTTGCTCAGTCGGATATCGACGGCGGTTTAGTCGGCGGTGCGTCTCTTAAGGCTGATTCGTTCCGTCAGCTTATCGAAGCAGCTTCTGAGGCTCAGTAGTTCTGGTATGAATTCTCTTGTCAAGCGGTTCTCTGATTCTTATAATTAGTGATTCGTGAGACTATTTAGGTAAGGATGTTACGTTGTCTATCGTTGCAATTATCTTTTCTGTTCTGCTAGTTGTATCTGGCATTGGGCTTATTGTTTTTGTTCTGCTTCATTCTGGTAAGGGCACGGGCGTTTCTGACATGATCGCAAGTTCTGTTTACAACAACCAGAGTGGCTCAAGCATCATGGAAAAGAACCTCAACCGCATTACTATTATTTTGGCGGCTGTATTCCTTATCTCTTTGATTGTGCTTATGGTGGTATACCCGCAGGGTACTATCGGATAGTATTTATCTAACGGATCTTTAAAAAGCGACGCTACTGCGTCGCCTTTTTTCTTTGAAAACAAATATCTGCAGAGAGAAACGCTATCAGCTCTAAGGGTCCATGCTTCGGCGGCGTATGCCTTCGGAGTGTCTTGTTTGCTGATCTGACTCGTGTTCAATTCTGGATTGAGATTGCGCGATATGCGTGATCTGATCTTATATTTAATGCATTGTTTTGTTTGACTTACTCCTATTCGTTTGAAGGTTCTTTAATCTTGCTTTCCCTTCGCGTATTGCGTGATAAGGGGAGTGCAGCTAGTTTCGGTTTATCACCCATTAACGAACAAGTTTTATTGCAATAAAAAAACGCTCATAAGAGCGTTTAGAAACTTAACTGGTGTCGGAGGCGGGATTTGAACCCGCACGCCCGGTAAAGTGGGCACTAGCACCTCAAGCTAGCGTGTCTGCCGTTCCACCACTCCGACGTGGTTATATGTAATGGAAAGCGAATTAACTGGTGTCGGAGGCGGGATTTGAACCCGCACGCCCGGTAAAGTGGGCACTAGCACCTCAAGCTAGCGTGTCTGCCGTTCCACCACTCCGACGTGGTTATGTCATTTGCTTTCGCAATGCAGCGATAGATATATTACCAAAACCAAGTAAGTACGCAAGAGCTATTTTGATAATTTCTTCTGAGCTTGGTTATTCGGCTGCATCTTGAAGAAGCTGTTCTACAAGGTTCCATTCTTCCTCCGTCTCGATGGGGATAAGGGAGAGAGCCGCTAGTCCACTGTTCTCATTGAATTCGACGGCAGCAGGATCGTAGATAGAGGCATATACCGTAGTATTTCCATCCTCATCGGTTTTGTTGTCGGTGTAGACGATATACGAGCATCCAGTTTCGGTGTTTTCAAAGGTGAAGAGGGTTTCGCATTCAACGAGCATTCCTTCAGGTGTGATTGCGTTGAAGCGAACATTTTGCTGAAACTTCGTTTTGTTTGAGTCAGTCATAGCTGTGTCTTTCCTTTTAGCTGTATGCGCAAATTGGCGACGATCTTGGCAAGCGTGATGAGATGTCAAGCACGGTCGATTTTGGATAGATGTTAACGTCTGTCTTACAGGTCTTGAATTGTGTTTATACGGCTGTTAGGATACCTCACCGCAATGAATAATCCGAATAAGACATATATATCCCTGCGCAGGCCTGTTGTTTTCGGGCTTCCTTTTGCTGTAGCACGTGTATATCTACCTCAACCTCTTTCTTCATGCCGAAACTGATGCCTACTGTCGAATGTGAAGGTGCTCATCGGATCGTTATCGCGTTCTGACGGGCTTGTAGTCGGTTCGAAGGAAGTTTATGTTAAAGAATTCTATTGCTGCTCCAGTAAGTGGGCACGTTACTGGTGCTCAGATTCGTATTGTTTCCGTTGTGGTGCTTGGTGCGTTTCTTGCACTACTTAATCAAACGGTTATGTCGCCTGCTTTGCCTGTCATTATGGCTGATTTTGCAATTGATGCGTCAACCGCTCAGTGGATCATGTCTATTTATCCGCTAGTAAGCGGCATCATGGTTCCTGTCTCGGCATACTTGATTGATAAATTCAGCACGCGAGCTTTGTTTTTTGGGTCGACCATAGTGTTTGCATTGGGTACATTGCTGTGCGCTGTAGCTCCCGATTTTCTGCTCCTTATCGTCGGTCGTGTTCTGCAGGCTGCCGGATCTGGTGTGCTTATGCCTTTGGTTTCCGTTGTGCCAATGCTAGTGTTCCCTGTTGAAAAACGCGGAACGGCAATGGGCATGGCGGGCATTGTTATGTCTGCCGGTCCTGCTGTAGGCCCAGTTGTGGGTGGTGCGGTAATTGATGCTTATGGCTGGCGTGCAATGATTGGGTCTATCGTTCCTCTTTCGCTGGTTGTTTTGCTGCTGGGCGTTTTTATGCTTAGGAATGTTGGGGAATTGAAAAACCCTAAGCTTGATATTCTTTCGGTTGTGCTTTCTACCATCGCATTCGGCGGGCTTTTGTATGGTTTCTCCAGCGCTTCGACGCTTGGTTGGGGGAGCGCTGTTGTGCTCGGTTCCATTTTTGCAGGAATTACATGCTTGGTTTTGTTCGTCGTTCGTCAAGACCGTATCGAGGATCCCCTGCTTCAGCTCGGAACGCTCAAAACGCCCCAATTTCGAGTTGCTGCAATCATTGTCACTCTAATAAATGCTGCATGCCTGGTAACCAATACGTTGTTACCTCTCTTGCTGCAGACTGCACTTGGGGCTTCCGCGTTCGAAACGGGCATGGCCATGCTTCCTGCTGCTGCGGTTGGTATTATCATCAGCCCAATCTCTGGTGTCGTTTTTGACAAGTTTGGTCCTCGTGCCATCTCCATTTTCGGCTTAGCCCTTATGACTGTATCCCTGTTTCTTCTGTCTCTTTCGACTGTTGCTACACCGATCGCTGTTGTTGCGTTGTTCTGCATGCTTCAGGCCGCTGGCCAGGCATTGGCGAATATGCCCGTAAACACTTGGGGTGTAAATGCACTGAAAAACGATATGATTGCGCACGGCAACGCTATTGCGAATACCGGTCGCCAGGTTGCCGGTGGGTTATGCACTGCGCTCATTATTACGGTGATGACCAGCGTAACTTCAACTGTGGGAGCCGATGCGAGCCTTCAGGTAGCAACAGCTGTTGGGGCAAGTGTTGCTTATAAAGTATGTGCAGCTATCGGCTTGGTTTCCCTTATTTATGCCGTATTTAGTATACGGCCCTCAAAGCAAACACTCTCCAACCCGAAGGAGGCATAAGAAATGTCTGAGATTATTTCCGAGCGTATTCCCCTTGAGGTTGAGGGGACTCCGGTTTGCGACATCATGATTAAAAAGCCGTATACCTGCACGGAGAACTGTACTATTTCTGACGTGGTTCGAATCATGGCAGAGCATGGGGTAAGCAGCTTGCCGGTGGTTGATAGCAATTACCAGGTGGTTGGATTCATATCTGACGGCGATATTATGGGTGCTATTGCGCAGCATCGTGCTCATACTATCTTCACTGGCGGAGAGGCATCGATGCTGTATTTTGATGATCAGAGCCTTGAGCAGCGCATGGATGGGTTGAAGAACCGCAGTGTTATGGAATTCGCCACACGAAAAGTAGTTTGCGCTCGTCCTGATCAGAGCATTGCGCGTGTTGCCGCATTGTTGTCTAAGAAGAAGTTTAAGAAGCTTCCCGTTGTTGATGACAAAGGAACGCTCGTGGGCGTAATTCGTCGATCCGCCATTACGAAGTACTTGTTTAATTTGATCTTCAAGTAAGGCCTGTCAGCAATATCTTGATTTGTCAGATATCGCGCTATCGGGGTGCATACTTCAAAACGAGACGTATTTGATTTTAGCTTAATGATATGAACGAGGGTTGGCATTGTGCCAACCCTCGTTTTTTACGATGCCTTGAAGTTTGATATGAACATTTTCTTATCGCATCATTAGTTTTAAAATAATGCTCTTCGCTTTGGTGAACGGAGGAACTCGAACCGGGATTTCGATCTTGGTAGATTTTTTCAGTGTTGACTTGTAATGGGTGAAACAGTCGAATCCCTGCTTACCATGGTATGCGCCCATTCCACTATCGCCGAAGCCTCCAAAGCCCATATGGTTGTTGGCAAGGTGAATTACAACATCGTTGATAGTTGCTCCGCCAAACGGGATGGCTTGGATTATTTGCTCCTGCAGCACTTTGCTTTCTGAGAATAGGTAGCATGCTAGCGGATGGCCGAAATTTCTCACATACGAGAACACTTCATCAAGGTCACTCCATGTGATGATGGGGATTATCGGTCCAAATATTTCCTCTTTCATAACAGGGTCTTCGAGCGTAACGCCCGTGAGGATAGTTGGCTCGATTCGAAGAGTCGAGCGATCTCGTCCGCCACCAAATGCAATACGTGTTTTCGGTCCGTGGTTGTCAATAAGACCGCATACTCGATTAAAGTGATGTTCGTTAATCATATGGGGATAGTAATCGCATTGCAGAATGCGCTTTCCGTAGTATTGCAGCAAATACGTTGCTAGTTCGTCGGCGAAAGCGTCTGCAACGCTCTCATGCACGAGGAAGTAGTCGGGCGCCACGCAGGTTTGTCCAGAGTTGATGCATTTCCCCCAAGCAACTCGTTGTGCGGCTCGTTTGATGTTGGCGTCCGAGGCTATAATGCAGGGACTTTTCCCGCCCAGCTCGAGTGTGACATCGGTCAGATTTTCTGCGGCAGCATGCATAATCTGTCTGCCAATGGTTGGGCTTCCAGTGAAGAAGATTTTGTCGAAATGGATACTTAAGATCCAGTCGTTCATTTCGCTGCTTCCGGGAAGGCAGCGCACCAAACGCTCGTCGAAAACCTCTTCGCAAAGTTTTTGGAGGAAGGCGCTTGTCGACTGCGAAGTGCGTGAAGGCTTGAGCACTACACAGTTGCCTGCTGTGAGGGCATCGATCATTGGGACTAGCGCAAGCTGAAGAGGATAATTCCACGGTGATAGTACGGCAGCTACCCCATAGGGTGAGGCGTAGATTTTCGAGGAAGAAGGAAAGTGGGCCAAGGGTGTCGGGACGCGCTTGGGTTTTGCCCATCCATACATTTTCGATAGGCAAAAATGGATTTCGTCATACACGATGCCAAGTTCGGTGGCGTAACCCTCGAAACTAGACTTACCTAAATCATCGGTAAGTGCCTGAAGCGCTTCTTTCTCGTGCTTTTTCAAATAAGCACGTAATTTCACAAGAACGCCTCGTCGGTAATGCAAGGGCATAGTTGCTCCGGTTTGGAAAAACTCACGCATCTCATCGACTGACGCTTGTACATCTTCGGCGCTACGGTATTCGTGGGAGGGGAGGAAGCTTGTCTTGGTTGCGATTATTGGTGCCTTCGGGGCATGTTTCGTTTCTCTACTTTTTGAGCAGTTGTTTGTCGCTGCCTTATCATTCTTGCGCTGTGCTGCTGCGTTTTGCGTGGGGTGGCACGCCTGAAGCGACTGGGGCTGATTCGAGGCGTCCGTTTTGGCCGCACTGCTCATACGCCTTGCGTTCGCACTCGAGGGGTGAGCCTTTCGCTCGTCGCTAACTGATACTCTCTGCTTTGGTTGCTCTTTAGTTTTAGTAGTGGGGGTGGCTGAGGTGTTCTCGGGTGCCATCAGTATGCTGCCTCCAGGATTGTGAGTGCTACTTCTTCGGTTATTTCCTGTTTATTGTATAGGGCAGCACCGTCATAACGCGCCTGTTTTGCGACAGCGGCAAGCTCTTTGCGGGAAATTCCCATTTCGGATAGCTTGGTTGGTACTCCATAAATGCGGCGGAAGAAATCATTCAATGAAAAAAGCTCTGTTTCGAACAGGGCATCTTTTTCTGCTGCGGTTAGACGTGCGGTGTCAAGGTCGGGTTTTAGTGCGCCAAGCAGTTCCCCATACAAACCTTGATGGTATCCGTGCGTGCGGTTGAAATGTACGCAATGGGGAAGAAGGAGCATCATTGCTTGACCATGGGGGATATGGCATAAGCCCCCTAGGGAATGGCCAATTGCATGAATGAGCCCCACCATGGCGTTTGAAAACGATGCGCCCGCCAACAAGCTCCCCAAAGCCAGGTTTGTACGCGCTTCAAGGTTTCCCGGTTCTGCACAGGATAGAGCCAGGTTCTTGCTGATGAGGGAAATGGCCTGTTGCGCCAGTGCGTCGCTAATGGGGTTCTTCTGAATTGAAGTGTATGCCTCTATGGCGTGGGTTAGCGCATCTATCCCCGTGGTTGCTGTGAGCCTAGGTGGCAATGACGCAGTAAGTTTTGGATCGAGGAAAGCTATATGCGGGACTAAGCGATAGGATGTATAGCTCAGTTTTGCATGATGCTCGGTGTCTGCCACGACCGCAACCAAAGTGACTTCTGATCCCGTTCCCGCAGTGGTGGGTATGGCAATTAGGGGATCAAGCTCGTCTTGGAGTATTTCAGAGCCTTGGAGGTCGGTGAAGTCTTTTTCTCCAACAGATACCGATGCGGCAGCTCCCTTCGCGGTGTCGATAACCGAACCGCCTCCAAGCGCTATCCAGCCGTCGCATTTCTCTTCTCTATATAGTGTTGCTACTTCATTCACAACATTGAGCGATGAATCCGGTGGAACATGATCGTATAGAGAATAGTTCACATCGGCTTCTCTCAATGCGGCAAATACTTGTTCGGCAATGCCGAGCTTTACCAGGTTGGCATCCGTGACAATTAAAGGTTTAGTTACGCCGCGGTCGGCGATTTTGACCGGAAGCTTATGGAGAGCTCCCTCACCACAGACGATTTTAGTGGGGCAGTGGAATTCAAAAGCATTCATTGTTATCTCCGATACGATTTTCGCCAGCCGAAAAAGGCTTTCAGTATGACGGTGAATAGATACGTTACTGCGACGCCCTTGTCGTTAGGTCCGTGTGTCGTGAAATAGCGAGCTGCAAGTGCGTCTTGAAGCGTTATTGATCCGCTGAATACCTCGAAAGCGTAATCTAAATCGCGAAACTCAATAGTGAGTGTTGGTGTTGCGTTCTTGCCCGATTTCCATGATTGTGTCGAGCATCGGACGGTTTTCGAGCGACTCCAGCCTGTGATTGCTATTTTCAGCGCAAATCCTTTTCTTAGGTACTGCGTTTCACTCTTTGCTTTTTTTGAAAGCATGGAAAAAAGAGTCATAAGCAATGGCAGAAGAATCAGCAAAGCGGCAACGTATATTCGCTTAATTAATGAACGCTGGGGATGTGTGTGCCGCGTTACGATCCCTCGTTTTGGTTGCGGCGTGTTTGGCATGAGCAACTCCGTTTAAAGGTAGATTATTAGTTAGACAGACTAAATAATATATCCCCATTTGGTTGTCGATCGTTGCGTATTAATAAAAGAATCAGATTATCAGCGGTAATGTCGGATTCGTCTATGTAGTTCGTCGGCTAACGATTGCTAGTGCCGAATACGGACTGCATAAGCCTTCTCCCGATACCGTTTGGGGTTTTGCTCATGAAGATGACTTGAGCATGCTAGCTTTTTCACGTCATTGGAATTAAAGGAGGATTCATGTCGATTGACGAATTGAAGGCTGCTTTCCCCAAGCCCGATCAGCTTGCGCCAGCCGATATCGAGGCGAAGGCGGAGGCGCTAGGCGTTTCGAAAACCAAGATGAGTTTTAAGCAATCATTCATGCTGTCAATTATGGCAGGCGCCTTTATATCTATGGGTGCCATGTTCTTTCTTCTTATTGTTAGCGACTCGGCCCTCCCATTTGCTGCGCAACGATTGATAGGTGGTTGCTTGTTCTCCCTTGGACTTCTTCTCGTTGTGGTATGCGGCGCCGAGTTGTTTACCGGAAACACCATGATTGTTATGAGCGCTGCAAGTAAAAAAATATCTTGGTCAGCTGTTTTGAAGAACTGGGTAGTGGTATTCCTTGGTAATTTAGTTGGCTCGCTTATCATGGTTGGTTTGGTATTTCTTTCTAACTACCAAGGAATGAATGGCGGAGCTGTAGGAACTACAATCGTAAGTGTTGCGGCTGGTAAGATGAGCCCTGATTGGCTTACCTTGTTTGCGAAAGGCATCATGTGCAATTTCCTAGTTTGCCTTGCGGTCTGGATTGCCTATGGGTCTAAAACCGTTGCTGATAAAATGCTTGGTATCCTTTTGCCCATTGCCGCATTCGTTGCTTGCGGTTTCGAGCACTGTGTCGCCAACATGTTTTTCCTGCCATTTGGCATTCTGCTGGCTTCTGCCGGTATAGCGCCAGCGGGAATTGATCCTTCTACGGTTTCCTGGGCTGGTGCGCTATGGAATTGGAGCGCTTCAGTTCCAGGGAACATCATTGGTGGCGCTCTATTCGTTGGTATGGCCTATTGGATTGCTTACCATAAAAAAGAGCAGTAATCATATTTTTTGCAATAAATTAGGCCCGACCTGCGGATGATCTGAATCAACGGTCGGACCTAATTGCTTTAAAGACACTATGATTCGAGCCACTTCAATAGCGCCTCACAATCGGAAAACGCACTGCCGTATTCGTGCCAGTCGGTTGAATTCAGCCCCTTTTCGCAAGAGTCGTCAAGCATTTGCACCAGTGGATCGAAATACCCTTCGACATTGAACAATGCGCTTTTGCCTCGAATCTCGCCAACTTTTGCTTGCGAGATAACACTGAAAAACTCATCGAGGGTGCCTATGCCGCCAGGCATGGTAATAAATGCGTCGGAAAGGGACACCATGGTTTCTTTGCGTTTTGAAAGGTTCTCGGTTTGAAGTTCCTGAATTCCAGTTACCACGGAACGGCCTTTGGCTGAAAGCCCCGTTGTAGTTACACCGATTACTTTTCCGCCAGCTGAGACGGTAGCTTTGGCTGTTTCACCCATCAGTCCCATATCGTATCCGCCGAAAACTAAGGTATGTCCACATTCTGCTATTGTTCTGCCGAGCTCTTGGGCGGCTGCGATATAGCAGCGGTCGATTTGGTTGGAGGATGAGCAGAATACGCAGATGTTCATTGATCTCCTGGCCTTATAGCGTTACGGAATGAAGCGGAGTGTACTGTGCGCCGTTGGGCAACAGGTCACTCCTAAAGATGGTAACGTTTGTTGCTCGAGTAGTGTCGGGCATTGGGTAATCTTTTATTTGCTGAAGGGTCAAATGGGCATGTCGCGCTAGTGTGATATGCGGCTTGAACTGCACCTGGTCATAGGGCAGCCCTTTTATGGTTAGTTCGGTTCTAATATTTTTTGCTAAATGCATGAGTGCCGGGGTGGGGGAGATGCCCATCCAGAGTGTTGCATCAGAAGGGCGACCAAATATACCCAGTCCTTCAGGATGCAGCGATATGGGAGCGAAATTGCGCGTTGCAAGTTCGAGTGCTGCCTGGGTTGCTGACAGCTGAGCATTGGTTTTGAGTTCTCCCATAAAGGCGAGTGAAAGGTGAAGGGAATTTTCTGTGACGAAATGACCCTGAATCGAAGACTGTAGATCTTGCTCGATTTGGGCAATGTTCGTTATGAAATCGCTCGGCAATTCAAGTGCGATAAAGGTGCGCATGTAATTCTCCTTCGCGGCTTCGTAACACTGTTTACTCCAACTAATTAGCTTAATGATCAATAATTGCTAATGTGTTAAGCGTTTAAAGACATCGCGAATGAATATCCGATCTGTTGGGGTATTATCAAATGACATGCGGCAAAAGCTTGCGCTTTTGCCGTTTCTTTACGTTAGAACGGGGATTACATGGACATTAATGAGTGGCTTATCGAGTTAACGGGAAATATCGATGGCTTTATGTACACCTATATTCTGCTCATTTTGCTTGTCGTTACCGGTGTTTATTTCACGATCCGAACCAAGTGCGTGCAAATTCGTTACTTGAAAGACATGTTTAGGCAGGTTACGGAAAAGAAGCATGTCGATGGTGAAAAGTCCATTTCTTCTTTTCAAGCGCTTATGGTTTCTACCGCGAGCCGTGTTGGCACTGGAAATATCGCGGGCGTTGCTACCGCAATTGCCTTGGGCGGTCCGGGCGCAGTTTTCTGGATGTGGCTCATGGCTATCGTAGGTGCCGCCTCCGCATTTATCGAATCTACCTTGGCGCAAATTTGGAAAATACGAGGTAAGGAAGGCGAATTTCGCGGCGGTCCTGCTTATTACATCGAAAAGGCTCTTGGCCATCGTTGGCTAGGCATTCTATTTGCTGTACTTCTGATCCTCTGCTATGCCTTTGGCTTCAACGGCCTTCAGGCTTACAATGCCTGCAGTGCTCTTGAGTATTACGTTCCCGACTATAACGAAAACGGTTTGGCTATGATCGTGGGTCTTCTTTTGGTCCTCATGACTGCAACCGTGATCTTTGGTGGCCAAAAGCGTATTAGCGTAATTACTTCTATTGTTGTTCCTGTCATGGCACTTGCTTATATAGCTATTGCACTGTGGACCACCATTAGTAATATTGCTTGGCTTCCAGCTGCTTTTGCGGTGTTGTTTGAATCTGCCTTTGATTTTGAATCGATATTTGGAGGTTTTGCCGGTTCGGTAGTTATGCTTGGAATCAAGCGCGGCTTGTATTCAAACGAAGCTGGTATGGGTTCTGCTCCTAATGCCGCAGCAACTGCTAGTGTTTCTCATCCTGTTAAACAGGGTCTTGTACAGAGCCTCTCTGTGTACATTGACACTATTTTGATTTGCACTTGTTCTGCAATTATGGTTTTGATTTTCTATGTTCAGGATCCTGCTGTTGCCGTAGGCCTCAATGGCATGCCCCTTATCCAGATGGCCGTTAACAATTCCGTGGGCGTAGCTGGAATCCATTTCATTACTTTTGCGATCTTTGCATTCGCTTACTCAAGCCTTATTGGCAACTATTTTTATGCGGAAAGCAATTTCCGTTTCATTTTCCCAGAGAGCAAAAAGGGACTGTTCGCATTCCGAATTGCCTGCCTTGCTGCGATTTTGTACGGAGCTGTTAACAGCTTTGATCTTGCATGGAATCTGGCTGACATATTTATGGGCTTTATGGCCATTGTTAACCTCATTGCAATTCTGATTTTGGGTAAATGGGCACTTCTTGCTCTTGACGATTATTCGAAGCAGAGGAACAGAGGACTCGATCCCGTGTTCCTTGCCTCTTCTATTCCTGGACTTCCCGAAACAGATTGCTGGCATGAAGAGCATCTTAAAGACTTTGGCTCTGGCCCGATGAAAGAATATTTGGAAGAGTCGGTAGATATGGATTTCGCAGGCCTAAAGTAGATTTCGTCCAGTGCAAAAAAAGGAGCCGTCTTCCGGCTCCTTTTTTATATAAGGCTTTGTATAAGCGAACAAATGTTTGTTTATCGTGATATTATGTCTAGTCGAAGAGCCAAGGTAGGGAGGCGCAATGACGGACGTTCATAAGCTTATCGATAGCATTTTGTCCGATCCTCGCCTTGCTAATAGCCGTGTTTTTTCAGGAAAGATGTACGAAGATGAGCCGATATTGCGCACTGGATCTCAGATGAAGAACTATCTTCCTCAGCGCTATCGCGACATGAAGGCGCTCGCGAGACCGGTTTACGATGGCTTTGATTACCGTAGGCCTTCCGAGACAGAGCTGTTTGTCTTGCAGGCTCGTTTTATGGAAAGCTGGGAGGACGATTTCCCTTTTAACGGTTCATTTGAGCGTTACTACCCAACTTATTCCATGATGAACGATTCTCAATTGCGAGGCTATTTTTCGTGGCGTACCCATGTTCGAGAAGGCCAGATAGAAAAGACTTCGCTTTCATTTGCGTTTGTGTATATATATGAACTCATAAACTGCGTAGGGGCTTCAACGCCCCAAGAATGTTTCGATCTTCTTTATGCTTTCTGGATAAAATATCGTGAACTTGATCCTGAGATCGATCGTTACGTTAAATCTTGGCTACGCGACTTTGTCATATATCATGATCTTTCTCCTGCTCTTATTGAAAGCATTGTGGATACTTCATTTGAGCTGGCTTTGATTGTTGCGCAACGCGCTGAAAGCGTTGCAGGAACCCCTGCTCAGAATCAATTGTCCGAGGAAGAGCTGTTTGACGCTCTGTGCCGTCTTTCTTCTTATCGCATCGACAAGTCGTGCTTTGCCCGGGATCACCATGAAGAGTTACTTCGAGTTGTATGTGATTGCTTTTTCGATCTGTGCCTTCATTGCGCTAAGCGCAGAAAAAAAGGCTTGGTGGATTCTTGGTTCGGGTCTCGCAGTGTTTCGTCGCATGTGATGTTCCCCGCAGCTGTGTTTTATGAATCCGAAATGCACAGTGATTGCTTGTATCGGGTAAACGATGTCCATGCTTACTCTTGCAGAAATGGGCGCTGGTCAGGCTTACGTAATTACCGTACTGCTGACCGCAACTCCGAATTGGGGTCAATGCTTGCAACGATTGATCGCCTTATGCGATTGTCTCTCGACTATGGCCATCCAATCAAAGAATACGAACTCCCAAAATATCTTTTGAAAATCGTTAATGCAAATATCTCGGCATGGCTTACATCTCGTCATAAGGCAGAATCAAGATTGGTTTCGATCGACCGATCTCAACTTGCTGGTATTAGGAGCCGTTCTGCTGTTACGCGTGATCAGCTTCTCATTGAAGAAGAACGATTTGACAGCGATCGATTAGATAAAGGCGAGCTGTTCTTGTCCGGACAAGAGGATCGTAGCTTAGAGCAAAACGAGTTCGTGAAGGAAAACGATTTCGAAGATCCTATCATCACGGAAGCCTTCAGTGCTGACGTCGTTCCGGTCATTCGCCAGAATCCTTCTTTGCGTGTGGTCGCCGACGAAACGGTATCTTCCTGCAACTTGCCGTATGGCCTTTCCTCTACTGAATTATCTTTTCTGCGCGTTTTGATCGATGCTGATAAGCGTGTTGAATGTCCCTCGCCTGTAGAGTCCGAGGATATTATTGTTGATTCTATCAACGAAAAGCTATTTGAATTGCTTGGTGATATTGCCATAGAGTACGCCGATAACGGTCCAGTGGTAATCGAGGATTATCGAGATGACTTGAAAGGGGCCTTAGGGCTATGAGCAAAGAAGTAAAAGTTCCGCGCCGCATTGCAGCTGTTATTCTCAATTCACTTAAAGGTGGTGTTGTTCCTCGAATCGGTCTGCCATATATTACCGTAGGCCGTGAGGTTGAAATTCAGGCTCTTCTTCATGATCTTGACCTGATTGCGGATGGTGGAGCTTCCTTTCGCTTTCTTGTTGGACGTTATGGTTCCGGAAAGAGCTTTCTAATTCAAACCATTAGAACTCATTCTATGGGTGAGAATTTTGTTGTTGCCGATGCCGATCTGTCGCCTGAGCGTCGTTTGCAGGGAGGCCAGGGTCAAGGTCTTTCTACATACCGCGAGCTTATTCGCAACCTTTCTACCAAAACACGTCCTGAAGGTGGAGCCCTGGCTTTAGTTCTCGATCGCTGGGTGATAAACATTCAACGTAAAGCCGCCGAAGAATGCGGCAGCTCTTCAGGAACGGTATATGATCAGGCGTTTCACAGCGTCTTAGAGGCTTTTTTGGAACCTCTTTGTGAATTGGTGCATGGGTACGATTTTTCTGCTGTGCTTAAAATATATGCATTTGCGTTCGCAGAAGAGGATATGGAGGCTAAGGCTTGCGTTGTGAAATGGCTCCGTGGCGAATATCGCACCAAAACGGAAGCGCGCAGAGAGCTTGGCGTTAATGCTTGTATTGCAGACGATTCATGGTACGACTATCTGAAGTTGTTGGCTGAGTTCTTGACAGGAGCAGGCTATAAGGGCTTGGTTGTAATGATTGATGAATTGGTAAACCTTTACAAAATACCCAATTCGGTTACTCGCCAAAACAATTATGAGAAGATCTTGACTATGTACAATGACACGCTGCAGGGTAAAGCGCATCATTTGGGCATTATTATGGGTGGTACCCCTCAGTCGATTGAGGATCGCAGAAGGGGGGTATACAGCTATGAGGCTCTTCGGAGTCGATTGACCCAAGGTCGTTTCGCCAGTGAGGGGCTTTCCGATATGCTTGCTCCTGTTATACGCCTGAATCCTCTAACCTATGAAGAGCTGTTGGTTTTGATAGAAAAGCTTGCCGACATACATGCAGGCTACTTTGAGTATCAGCGTTCATTGACGGAAGATGATCTTGTATCTTTCTTACAGATTGAATTTGGTCGTGTCGGCTCGGATTCCCATCTAACCCCGCGTGAGGTAATTCGCGATTTCATTGAACTGCTAGATATTGTGTATCAGAATCCTGACGCTTCAGTTTCATCGCTTTTGGGTTCAAGAGATTTTTCGTTTGCTAAACCAGCTTTGCAAGAACAGGAAGTAGCTCCCTTGTATGCGGAGTTCAAAATCTAGGGATGGAATACTGTGAGTGCTTTCGATAGATTTGCCCCTTTTATTCAGGACTATATTTATGCTCATGATTGGGAAAGCTTGCGTGGTATTCAGGTAGCTGCAGCCGATGCAGTGTTTAATACTGACTGCAATGTGCTGTTGACCGCTTCTACCGCTTCGGGTAAAACCGAGGCGGCCTTTTTTCCTATTCTTACAGAGTTTTACGAAAATCCCCCTTTGTCTATTGGCGCATTGTATATCGCTCCTTTAAAAGCCTTAATCAATGATCAGTTTGCTCGTTTAAGTGAGCTTTGCGAGCAAACTGATATACCTATATGGCGATGGCATGGTGATGTATCAGCCTCTCAAAAGGCCCGATTAACAAAGCAGCCTTCAGGGGTTTTGCAGATCACGCCAGAATCCTTGGAGAGTTTGCTGATACATAAGCATGCTGCGATTGGGAAGATGTTTGCCGATCTGCGTTATATCGTGGTCGATGAAGTTCATTCTCTGTTACGCGGCGACAGGGGTGGACAAACGCTATGCCTGATAGAGCGCCTTTCTCGTTTATCGGGCTCGAATCCAAGGCGAATTGGCCTTTCTGCCACCATTGGAGATCCGAATACTGTAGGCGCTTTGCTTTCTGCGGGAACTAACCGCACAACAATCATTCCCCGGTTTAACGAACCAAAACGTACTTGGCGAATTTCCATGGAGCATTTTTATACGACTGGTCCTCAGGCCCCCGAACGGGATTACGCGGTAGCAAATGCTGATGATGTGGAGTTGGTAGGGGTTGAAACTGTAGCGTCACGAGCATTGCCGACTGCCGGAAAAACGGGAGAAACATATTCTTCCGATGGGCAGGGTAGGCGAATTCTCCCCATAGATGGCTCAAAAAGTCACGCGCTTGATGTCCCCTCTGACGTGGCCCCTCGTTTTGCCGATCCTGGGTATGGGTATCTTTTTGAATATTCGCGCGGTAAGAAATGCTTAATATTTGCAAATAGCCGTGAAGAAGCTGAGGGAATTACTACTTCGTTACGCTCCTATTGCGAGCTCAGGCACGAGCCCGACAGGTTTCTTATTCATCATGGCAATTTGTCTTCGACGTATCGTGAAACAGCAGAAGAGCTTATGAAGGACGATTCCTTCGACTTAACTACTGTTACAACCGCGACCTTGGAGCTTGGCATCGATATCGGGAAGCTTGAACGTGCATTTCAGGTTGATGCTCCTTTTACGGTTTCTTCGTTTTTGCAACGCATGGGTCGTACCGGTAGGCGCGATCTTCCTCCCGAAATGTGGTTTGTTATGCGTGAGGAAGAGCCCGAATCTCGTAGCCTTATGCCTGACACTATTCCTTGGAAATTGTTGCAGGGCATTGCTTTGGTGCAAGTATATACCGAAGAAAAGTGGGTAGAGCCTCCTCGGCTAGATCGACTGCCCTATAGTTTGCTGTACCATCAGACCATGTCTACGCTGGCAAGCTGCGGTGAGCTTTCTCCAGCTCAGCTTGCTGAACGCGTATTGTCGTTGGCATATTTTTATCGAATAAGCCTTGATGACTATCGTGTCCTGCTACGACATCTTTTAGGCACCGATCAAATACAGGCAACAGAAGCTGGCGGGCTTATCGTTGGTTTGGCTGGTGAACGCATAACAAATTCATTCAAGTTCTATGCCGTTTTCCAAGACGATGAAGAGTTTTCCGTGCGTTGCGAATCGCAGGAATTGGGCACGGTTGTATTGCCACCACCGCCCGGCGAACGCTTGGCCATCGCTGGCCATGTCTGGCTGGTTGAAGAGATTGATCGAAAACGTCATTTGGTTTATGTGAGCAAAGTGAAAGGCAAAGTGCCTGCTTATTTTGGCGAATGTGCAGGCGACATCAATACCAAGATACTGGAACGTATGCGACTGGTTCTATGCGAATCTCATTACTATCCCTATCTGATGACTAATGCCAGAGCACGCCTTTCTCTTGCTCGTAGGGTCGCTAAAAATGCTGGGATTGTCGAAAAGCCACTTATTAATTTAGGTGGTGATACCTGGGCGTTGTTTCCGTGGTTGGGAAGCTATGCTTTTATGGCATTGGAACGTTTTTTGAAACTCCGATGCGGTGAATCATTGGGTTTGCGCTCAATGAAATCTTGCAAACCTTATTATCTTCAGTTTCGTATGGATGTCGAAGAAAAGCAGTTTTATGAGGTGCTGGCCCGCGAAGCGCAAATTCCTATTGCTCCAATGGAGCTCTTGTATCAAGGGGAAGTGCCTTATTTCGAAAAGTATGATCTTCTTTTGCCGAAAGAGCTCATTCGAAAAGGCTTTGCGTGTGGGGTGCTTGATGTTGAGGGAATGCTTTTGAGGGTGCGACAGTGGTGCGACCTTTCTTCCGTTTCTCATCAAGGCATTGTAAAGTCGGAATAGTCGTTATCATGGTTTTGAGATAACCATTTTAGGAGGGCCGCTCGGTGGATAAGGTTACCAACTATTTCAAAGGCTGGAATTATAAGAAACACGCAAAGTTATGCTGTACCGTTTATTTGACGTTGTTCGCTATCGATATGACGTTGGGTTACGTCGTTGCGAAGAAAGTTTTGCCCAAATAAGCCCCCATTCTTGCAGTCACTTTGTATAACTGGGTTGTTAGAAAGGTCTGATGTCATGATACGACCCATAATGACAAACGATTTTTTTCTTTCCCAATCTTCCGATCTCGCTTCGATCGAAGATGACGCTGTTTGTGACGACTTGCTTGATACGCTTGAGTTCCATAGGGATCGATGTGTGGGCTTGGCTGCGAATATGATAGGCGTTCGTAAACGCATCATAGTGTTTGATGATTCGGGTAAGCATCGTGTGATGCTGAATCCTGTAATAGTTGAAAGTGAAGGTGAATATGAAGCCGAAGAAGGCTGCTTATCCCTTGAAGGTGCAAGAAAAGCTCTTCGTTATCAACGTATAACTGTTATGTTTCGCGATAGAGATTTTGTTGAGCATAAGGAGCGTTTTGCTGGATTCACAGCTCAGATTATTCAACATGAGATTGATCACTGTAACGGAATCTTGATCTAGCGGTACAGCTTGAGCTTCTTTTGCGTTCCTGTTTCGATTCACTCCGCTATTAGGTGTAAGTGTTTGGGTTCTCTTTCGATGAGATTTCTGGACTAAAACCAGATTCAAGCTAAAGGACCCTCCATTTCCTATGCATAAGAAATGGAGGGTCCTTCGTTTCTTAAAGGGTATTGACCTTATTAAAGCCCGCTTTACAGATGAACTTGAATGAGCTTGGGGCGGAAACCGTTGTCTTCAAGTGCCTTGACAATTCGCTGCTTGTGTTCACTACCAAATGCTTCGATAGTCACACGCAGCTCTACAGCAGCGTTGCGGTTTGCGGTAACAAACTGGTTATGATCGAGGCGTACAACATTACCGTTGCAGTCGGCTATGGTTTGCGCAACACGCACCAATTCACCGGGGCGGTCGGGGAGCAGCACGGAAACAGTGAAGATGCGGTCGCGCTGAATCAGGCCATGCTGTACCACAGAAGCCATAGTGATTACGTCCATGTTGCCACCAGAAAGAATGGAAACAACTTTTTGACCCTCGAAATCAAGATGTTTTAATGCAGCAACAGTCAGCAAGCCGGAGTTTTCGACAATCATTTTATGGTTTTCTACCATGTCAAGGAACGCAACGATAAGTTCGTCATCTTTGATGGTGATGATTTCATCGAGGTTTTCCTGTATGTAGGGGAAGATTTGGTCACCCGGTTCCTGCACAGCAGTACCGTCAGCGATAGTGCTAACGCGGGGGAGCTTTACCACATGACCCGCTTCAAGTGAAGCTTTCATGCAAGCTGCCCCTTCGGGCTCAACGCCGATAACTTTGATTCGTGGATTGAGCATTTTCGCCAAAGTGGAGACGCCCGTTGCGAGTCCGCCGCCTCCGATTGGCACCAGGATAGCGTCTACAAGAGGAAGCTCCTGTACGATTTCCATGGTGATTGAGCCTTGGCCTGCTGCCACAATGGGGTCATTGAAGGGGTGGATGAACGTTAACCCTCGTTCTTCTGCAACTTCCATGGCATGAGCATACGATTCATCGTACACATCGCCTGCAAGAATAACCTCAGCACCCAGTTCCTTTGTGCGCTCAACCTTGATGAGGGGCGTTGTGGTGGGCATTACGATAGTTGCTTTAACTCCGTATTTGCTGGCGGCATAGGCGACGCCTTGTGCATGGTTTCCCGCCGAAGCAGTGATTAAACCTCGCTGACGCTCATCATCGGTGAGTGTGCTGATTTTGTAATAAGCTCCACGTACCTTGTAAGCGCCCGTACGCTGCATGTTTTCAGGCTTGAGGTAAACTTCGTTGCCGGTTTCCTTGCTGAAGTTAGGGCTATAAATCAGCTTTGTTTCTTGGGTGACTTCTTTAACCTTTTTGGCAGCTTCTTCAAATGTGCTTAGCGTCAGCATGGGCGTCCTTTGATCTTTACGGTTTTGCGGCATCAATAAGAGCCTTTCAATAGGCAAAAGGTTACTATGAATAACGTACCTGTTGCATGACGTATATTATGCGCCACCTTTTCCTAGGAGGAAACTATGCATTCTATTAGCACCGAAAAAGCACCTGCAGCTATTGGCCCCTATTCCCAGGGCGTTGTGGTAAACGGCTTGCTGTTTGCCTCTGGCCAGATTGCTCTGAGCCCCGAAACGGGCGAATTGGTGGGTTCTACCATCGAAGAGCAGGCTGAACAGGTCATGAAGAACGTTGGTGCATTGCTTATTGCTGCTGGTACCGATTTCGACCATGTGGTGAAGACCACCTGCTTCCTTGAGGACATCGCTGATTTCGCTAAGTTTAATGCGGTATATGCAAAATCGTTTGGCGAAAAGCTTCCCGCTCGTTCCGCAGTCGGTATCGACAAACTTCCTAAGGGTGCTTTGATCGAAGTCGAGGTTATCGCTTCCGTAGAAGACTAATTCGGGTCGTCCGCGCTCTTGGGGTTGTCCGGGTGTTTGCTCAAGACTCCTGCTACCTTGTTCAAATAAAGGCTTGCATTAAGCAGGCTTTTATTTTCATGCGGTCGCTGCTTCATGTTTCTGATTAAGATTTTTTTCGCAAAATCGTTTCAGGAATTGTTTTCGGAGTGTCATTCGCAAACATCTAGGTAACCCCAGGAACGCTACTAGTTTGATTTAATTTTCTGGCTTTTAAGCTGGGCGTAGGTTGGGGTATGGCTTTGTTTGTTTCTGTAGGAGGAACTTTGTCCCGCGAAACTGGAAAACTCATTATCATCCCTACGCCGTTGGGCAATCTGGGGGATGTTACTACGCGTACGCTTCAGGCGTTTGAGTTGTGCGACACAATGTGCTGTGAAGATACGCGTGTTACGGGCAAACTGCTAGCTGCACTTGGTATCGAGAAGCGCTTAGAGCGTTTGGACGAAGCTACGGTTTCCAGGCGTGCTGGCGAGATTGTTCGTAGGGTTCTTAATGGGGAAGTGATTGGCTTCGCCTCAGATGCGGGCATGCCGGGGGTTTCGGACCCTGGACAGCGCTTGATTGACGAAGCGCGTAGTCAGGGCGCTGCGGTAGAGGTGCTACCAGGCGGTACGGCGGTTGCTACTGCCTATGTGGCTAGCGGCTTTCCGACGCAGACGTTTTATTTCGGGGCATTTTTTCCGCGGAAAGACGGAGAGCGGAAGCGTGTGCTTGAAGGCTTGAAGCAACTCGACGCTGCCTTGATATTCTACGAAAGCCCCCAGCGTATTGTTTCAGCGCTGGGTTGTATCGCTGAAGCTTTTCCGTTGCGTAGGGTTGCAGTATGTCGCGAGCTCACTAAAGTGCACGAAGAGGTATATCGCGATTTCGCTCCTTCTGTACGCGATGAATTTGCTCAACGTTCCGAAACGGGATCCATTAAAGGTGAAATCGTCATCGTGATTGATGCGCCTACCGATGAAGAGCGTAACGCTGCTCATGATGAGCAAGCTAACGATGCCGCCGTTCGCGCTCGAGAACTCATCGCCGAAGGCGCTCTTTCGAAGAAAGATATCGTGAAAACCTTGCGAGCCGAATTCGGTATCAGCCGCAATGAAGCCTATGAGCTGGTGATTAGGTAGTTCTCTGGCTTTTGTTCGGCTTTGTTCCGTTATAATTTGGTTCATCAAGAACGTGTAGTCGTTCATGCATAGGCTAAACCCTCTCTATTTTTAGGGGGGGGGTAGTTTGTTTCAGAGCTTTAGACTGAATCTTCGACCCCATAGTTTTCGATTGCGAAAGGAAAGGGGTCGCAATGAAATTCAAATGTTCCGTTATAGTTTTTTGCTTTATGCTCTCAATTGCTGCATTAGCTGGATGCGCTAATAGTAATGAGAATAACGAATTAGGCAAAGCAGCCGCAACGGGAGCTGGGTCTATCGTTGAAAAAGCGAAAAGCGAGATTGATGGCATATTCCAGGTGTCTATTGGTGAGACATTTACGTGTCCTAATCGCTACCAGATCCATTTTGACTCATATGAATTCATGGACGAACTAAAAGTCGGTCATGAAACGCTCAAGCAGAGAAAAGATGGGGTTTCATATTTCGTGGTTAAGGGTCGAATTAAAAACCTTGGGCCAGACGAAAGCATGGTTGGTTGGGGCTTTCCTCGTGGCATAGATACGAGCTTTGTCTTCAATGATCAATATAAAGTTGAGGGCGAGCCAACTGCCGTGTCAAACCTTGGCTTTGAGCCTAACATTAAACCTTTGGTTGATACTGGATTCTGGTCTGTTGCGGAAGTTTCATCGGACTTCAAAGAACAGTTTGAGAATTGCAAAATGACACTGAACGTCAATCGCGAACAAGAGTATAAAGATGGCTCGCTCCAATGGACGGGAGACGAGGAAGTAGTTTCGTCTTATGTCCTCTCAATTTAAAGCTACCTGTTGCGTCTAAGTGCATACTGAAGGCACAACAGGTATCATCTCTCATCTATTGATTTGTGCTCTCCTTGTCTCTCCTCTTCGGATGGAGGACATTTAATGTGGAGGCTCAAGCCTTTCTTGCATTGCGTTGCTCTATTTAAAACAGGGGTGCGGCCATTTATGGCGACCGCACCCCTTTTCATTCGATGATTTTACGAAGTCCTAGTATTTATAGAATCCCTCACCGGCGTTGATGCCAGTTTTCCCCACATCGATGTATTCCTTCAGCAAGGCGGCAATTTTGCCAGGAACAGTTTCGGGGTCTTTTGCTTCGGGATTCATGATTACGATGTTGTAAGCCGTGGTGAGTCCAACAATGTCTAGGATGCGGAAAGGGCCAAGCGGAGCACCGGTGCCAAGCTGCCACGTTTTGTCAATGGTTTCTGGGTCAGCTACTCCCGTTGCGAGTAGGGCTTGCGCCGAATTTAGGAATGGGACTAGAAGGCTGTTCAGAATGTACCCAGGCTGCTCCTTCTTCAGTTGAAGGGGGATCATGCCGAGGGCTTCAGCGAACTCAACCACTTCCTTGTATGCCTCAGGGCTGGTTCCCGCGTGTCCCATTACTTCGGCAGTGTTGTTTCGCCAGATTTCGTTAGCAAAGTGAAGCGCTAGGTACTTTTCAGGGCGTCCAGTGCTCTCAGCGAAAGCACTGGGAAGCATGGTAGAGGAGTTGGTGACAATAATTGCCGATTCGGGAAGATATTTAGCCATGGTCTGGTAAAACTCGACTTTTTCGGCTGGGTTTTCCGCAATGGCTTCAATAACTAAATCGGCATCTTTGGCTGCTTCTTCGTGACTCAAGGTAAATTCAATTCGATCCATAGCGTGCGCTGCTTTTTCGATGAGCTCGTCAATCTGGGTTTCCGCAAGCTTGGGATTGTCGGCAAGACCGCGGCAATATGCCTGAGGCTTTGTTTTCATAGCCTGAAGTGTTTCAAGGTAGATTTTTTTTACACGTTCAAACTTTGGTTTTGCACGGCCGATAGAGGATTCCATGCGGAGCCAGACCTTAACGTTGAACCCCTTGTAGGCTGCCTGGAAAGCAATCTGGCTTCCCAATACGCCGCCTCCTGCAACTACCACGTTTTTGATTTTCATTGGTAAACCTTTCGTTGGGCTTTAGAGCCATATTTACTCCGCGCAGAGAAAACGTATTCGAATGCGTCAAGTATGTTCGCGGTGCGTTTCAATTGTGGTTTGCATTCCCGAACGGTATGAATTTGGCTGGCGAACGTACCTAGCAATTTTGACGGCATGTGAATTCTTCTTCATATAAGATGCGTTTGTTGCGTTTTGAAAAACGAGAGGTAACGTTAATTCGTGCCTGATATCTTAACCATTGCATAGATTATGTGACGTGATGTCGCTAAAGAATGATGCTTGATATTGTTTACTGGTATTGCTTTGCTTCGAAAGGTTGGCGATCGATGTCGACACTGCAAAAAAAATATCGACTTCTTCAAGACCTGCTACGTTCATATGGCAAAGTTGCTATAGCTTATTCTGGCGGAGTTGATTCCAGTCTGTTGAGCTACGTTGCTCATGAAACATTGGGGGATAATGCGGTTTCCCTTACCGCCGATGCACCGGTAGTGCCGCGCAGCGAATTCGCCGATTCGCAGGCTTTTTGTAAGCGTTACGGCATTCGCCAGGTGATATGTCACCCTAATCCCGTCATGATGGAAGAGGTGCGTTTCAATGCGCCGAACCGTTGCTATGTATGCAAGAAAGTGATATTCGGCAGTTTGCTCGAGGAAGCTGCAAAACTGGGCGTTGAAACCATTGCTGATGGCTCTAACCTTGATGATCTGGGCGACTACCGTCCTGGCTTGAAAGCGCTGGAGGAACTGCAGGTGAAAAGCCCCCTGCGCGAAGCGGGCTTCGCCAAGGCTGATATCCGTGCGCTTTCCCGTGAATTGGGCTTACCCACGTGGAGCAAGCAGTCGAACGCGTGCTTGGCAACGCGCTTCCCGTACGGGACCGAAATCACAGCCGAAAAGCTTTCTTTAGTAGACAAAGCGGAGGGTGCTCTTTCGGGCATGGGTTTCACCCAGCTTCGCGTTCGAGTGCACAATGATATTGCGCGCATCGAAGTGCCGGCCGAACAAATAGAAACGCTGTTGCGCGACGAAAACCGCACATCTATTGTTGATGCTTTAAAGGAACTGGGCTTTGCTTATGTTACGCTCGATTTGGCTGGTTACAGAACCGGCAGCATGAACGAAAAACTAGGCACGGTGCCTTCCAACGCATAGGACGGAATTCTAGGTGAGCAACGAGCAGGAACGCGTTATCTGCGCTATGAGCGGCGGGGTTGATAGCTCTGTCGCCGCAAAGCTTTTGGTGGATGCAGGCTACGACGTCATGGGCGTAACCATGAAGTTGTTCGATAGCGATGGCGTTATCCTGGAAGAGGGAAGCCGTACCTGCTGTTCTTTGGAGGATGTGGAAGATGCCCGTGCAGTGGCTTTTGGCTTGGGCATTCCCTACCAGGTGTTCAACTATACCGACACGTTCGGTACGTGTGTGATTGATAGATTTTGTCAGGCGTACTTGGAGGGGCACACACCCAACCCCTGCATCGATTGCAATCGCTTCTTGAAGTTCGGTGCCCTGCAGCAACGCAGGCGCGAGCTTGGCTATGATTATGTTGCAACGGGCCATTATGCTCGTCGCGCTTACGACGAGGAAACGGGGCGCTACCTGCTGCTTCGCGGACGCGACCCGAAGAAAGATCAGTCGTACGTTCTGTACCACCTTACACAGGAGCATTTGAAGCACATGTTGTTTCCTGTAGGTGAGCTTGAAAAACCGCAGGTACGTGCGGTGGCGCATGAAGCAGGTTTAGGCAATGCTGATAAGTTGGAAAGCCAGGATATCTGCTTCGTGCCTGATGGCGACTATGCCACGTTTATCGAGGAGCACACGGGTGCAACGTTTGTGCCCGGTCCTATCGTGGATGAAACGGGCGCCGTGTTGGGCAAGCATAATGGTTTAGTTCATTATACCATTGGGCAACGCAAGGGTTTGGGCGTTGCCGCGGGCCATCCGTTGTTCGTTCTGAAGAAGGACGCGAAAACCAACACGCTGGTTGTGGGGCCCGCCACTTCCGCAGGCGTGCACGAGGTCGTTGCCAACGATGTGAATCTTATCTCGGTAGCGGAAATTGCCGAGCCTCTTACTGTTGAGGCTAAGGTGAACTACCGTGCAACACCGCGTAAGGCGGTTGTGCGTATGAAGGGCGAAAAGCTCATCGTCACCTTCGAAGAGCCGGTTCGTGCGGTTGCACCAGGACAAGCCATGGTTTTGTACCAGGGCGATGTGGTTGTGGGCGGCGGCACCATTGAATCGACGCGATAGAGTGCCTATGCGTAACGCCAATCTTATCTACTTGGACAACGCGGCAACTACGCGGATGCACCCTTCGGTGTTCCACGCCATGGAGCCGTACCTGCTAGGCAACTACTTCAACCCCTCTTCTCTCTACGGCCCAGCTCAGCAGGAAAAGATGCAGCTTGAGAGGGCGCGCACGTATCTTGCTGGCACCATTAATGCGCGTCCTTCGGAGATTCGCTTTACCTCGGGTGGGAGCGAAGCCGATAATGCTGCACTCAAGGGCATTGCGCTCGCGAATCAGGAAAAAGGCAAGCACCTCATCGTTTCCGCAGTTGAACACCATGCGGTTCTAGAATCGGCGCATTGGCTCGAGCGCAGGGGGTTCGAAGTGACATACCTTCCGGTGAATGCCGAAGGTGCGGTGTCCCCTGAAAGTCTTGCGTTAGTGCTTCGGCCCGACACCGTTATGGTCTCCGTCATGACCGCCAACAATGAAGTGGGAACCGTTCAACCCATCAAAGAGCTTGCGGCGCTAGCTCACGAACATAATGTGTCTTTCCATACTGATGCGGTGCAGGCGTATGCCCATGTTCCCTTGGATGTTGAAAAGCTAGGCGTTGATGCGCTTTCTGTTTCGGCGCACAAGTTTCATGGGCCTAAAGGTGTGGGCTTCCTGTATTGCAAGCGCGGGCTGAAAACCGAACCGCTTATTAGCGGTGGAGCGCAGGAACGTGGCTATCGTGCGGGCACGGAAAACCTTGCATGCATCATCGGTATGACGGCTGCAGCTCAATTGGCGTTTGGTGCAAAAGGGCTTGAACCAACGGAGGCGGAATCACTTTTCGCAATGGAAACCGCGTCAGCCCACGTGCGCACCTTACACAACAAAATGCAACAGTTCATCTGCGCTAATATCCCAAATGTACAGGTTAATAGCCGCAGAAATCGTTGCCTGCCCGGCATCTTGAGCGTTTCCTTCAAGGGAGTTTCCGGTGAAGCACTGCTCGCGGTTCTTGACCAGCGGGGAGTATGCGCCTCGGCAGGTTCCGCATGTGCATCAGGCTCACTTGAGCCAAGCCACGTACTTACCGCAATGGGCGTTCAGCGCGAATGGCTGCGGGGCACGGTGCGCTTCTCCTTCTCGGCTCTAACGACTGAAGCTGAAGTTGAAAAAGCATGCGAGATCCTCCGCGAAGCGGTATGGCACCTCCGCGCTGTTAGTGCACAATAGTTGGTTTACGCTGACAGGGAATGTTGGGAACTATTTGAGAACCATGGAAGTAACAAACGAGCAGGGCTTAAGCCGTGAACAAATAGAAGAGGCGCGGAACAATAGAATTTCCCTTCAGGGGGCTTGTCGAACGATGCCAAGCGACAACGTGCGGCTTCGCATACACGTCCTCGCTAGCGGCAGTAAGGGAAACGCCTCCCTTGTCGAGAATATCGCAACCGGTGAAGGCATATTGATCGACTGCGGTATCTGCAAGCGCGATGTGCTTTCACGATCGGCTGAAGCAGGTTTCGATCTGGGCAAGCTCAAGGCGGTTCTTGTCACACATGAGCATTCCGACCACACGAAGGGCCTTAAGGTGCTTTATCGCGAGTTGGCAAAACGGGGTTTGGAGGTTCCTTTATTTGTAAATCAGGCTACGTATACAAACAGCAAGCCTATCCAAGAGGCAGCTCAATTCACTGAAGTTGTTGGTTTAGATGCTGAAAGCCAGCTTTCCTTGGCTGGCATTCAAGTGTTCGCTTTCAGGACATCGCATGATGCCGCGTGTTCTTTTGGGTTTCGCCTCTGGGCAGAAAACGATGTACTTGGCTTCATGACCGATACCGGTGTAGTTACCGGAGCGGCGCATGAGGCTTTGCAGGGCTGTAGGATTTTGGCCATCGAGGCAAATCATGACCCTGCAATGCTTAAAAACGGCCCCTATCCACGTGCCTTGCAGGAACGCGTTTCCTCTGAGCACGGTCATCTGAGCAATGGGCAGGCTTCCGAAGAACTAAGAAGCCTTCTGCATCCCGGTCTAGAAGAGGTGATTGCGATGCACATCTCAGAGAATAACAACACCTACCGTCTGCCAGTGGAAAGCCTTCGTGGGGTGGTGCGGCAGGAAAGCCATCCTGCCGCAGTTGTATGCGCATACCAGCAACGGTTGGTCTCGCGTTAAAGGACGCATTGATTCCGCTTTTACTCTACGGCGCAGTTTTTCGGGCTAGTGGTGAGCCAAGTCGGCAAGGGTTACGCCATCGACGTAGTCTTCGATGACTTTATCGAGGCCTGCCCAGAAGCGTACTGCATTGCATTCGAATCCGCGTTCGCATCCAGTTTCTAAAGCGCTGCATGCAACGGGGATCGTGGTGCCTTCTACGGCACGTAGCACATCACCGGCTTTAATTTCGCTTGTGGGTTTCGCAAGGCAGTAGCCACCGTTTTTGCCTCGCATTCCCTTGATAAGTCCAGCTTGTGTGAGCGGACGCACCAATTGTTCAAGATATTTAAGGGAAATGCCCTCAAATTCCGCGATTTCACGGAGGGAAACCTTTTCTTCGGGTCCGCGAAGGGCAAGATCGATCATGAAGCGCATTGCATAACGGCCTTTAGTGGAAATCAGCATGCGAGTCCTTTCCTGAGCTGACGATGTACCGTCAATCGATAATTCCTTTGCGTTTATTGCAAATGGGTTGCAACGCCTTGACATTACCCCCGAAGCGATTATTTTAATCCTAGCAAACTAGTATGATTAACGAAAGGCAAACATGATGACTGACGCGAATTCACTTCTTGCTGTTCAGGGGATCACGGTCTCAGTTGACGAAAAGCCAATTCTTCGTGGCATCGATCTTACTGTTGGGGCAGGAGAGACCCATGTGGTAATGGGTCCGAATGGCGCTGGTAAATCGACCCTCGGTCGTGTTGTCATGGGAGACCCCGAATATACCGTTGATTCCGGTTCCATCATCTTTGATGGGCAGGACATCACCGAGCTTTCGCCCGATAAACGCTCCCGCGCCGGTTTGTTTTTGAGTTTTCAGGCTCCAACTGAAATTCCAGGCGTACCAGTGTCTAGCTTCTTACGCGCTATGGTCGCAGACCGCGAAGGTTTCGACATGAAAGGCAAGCAGTTCCGTAAGCATGTTCGCGCTTTGGCCAAGGAGCTGAGTTTCGATAATTCGTATCTTGACCGCGAGCTAGGCGTAGGATTTTCTGGCGGCGAAAAGAAAAAGCTCGAAATGCTTCAACTTCTCCTGCTTGAGCCCAAGTTGGCTATTCTCGATGAAACCGATTCTGGTCTTGATGTCGATGCCCTAGGTGTTGTTTCGCGTGGCATAGAAACGTACAAGAAGAACACTGGCGGTGCACTTGTTGTGATTACGCACAATACTCGCATTCTTGAGCACCTTAGCGTTGATCGGGTTCATGTTGTCGTCAATGGCAAGGTGGTAACCGAAGGCGATGCTTCCCTTATCGATCAGATCAATGAACAGGGCTTCGAACGTTTTGAGTCCGAAGCAACCGCTGAATAGGAGGCATCTGTGACAAAGAAGCGTTCTGAAGTAGCGGATGTTGATAGGAGTCTGTACGATTTTCGTTTCAGTGATGCTGGCGCGGAAAAACTCGCTGCGGGTCTTACTCCCGCTATTGTTCGTGAGATCTCTGCAAAAAAAGACGAACCCAAGTGGATGCTTGACTTCCGTCTTAAGTCCCTTGAAACGTATCATCGTATGAGCAAGCCCAATTGGGGTCCCGCTATCGATGGTTTGGATATGGACAACATTGTTACGTACGTCAAACCTGCGACCGATCAAAAAAGCGATTGGGATAGCCTCCCGGACGATGTGAAGAGTACTTTTGATCGTTTAGGCATCCCAGAGGCGGAGCGTTCGTACTTAGCGGGCGTTGGTGCCCAATACGATTCCGAGTTGGTGTACCACAACATGCAGGACACCGCTGCCAAAATGGGTATTGTGTATTCGGGGATCGAAGAGGCTCTTAAAGAGCCAAAATGGGAAGCGCTTATTCATGAGAAGTTCATGACGCTTATCCCTCCAACCGATCATAAATTCGCCGCTTTGCATGGCGCTGTGTGGTCGGGTGGCAGTTTTGTATATGTACCCAAGGGAACAAAACTTGATTTTCCGCTGCAGAGCTATTTTCGTCTGAATGCCAAGGGTGCGGGCCAGTTTGAACATACCCTTATCGTTGTTGAAGACGATGCCGATCTGCACTTTATCGAAGGATGCAGTGCACCCAAATACAACGTTGCCAACCTCCACGCTGGTGCCGTAGAGCTTTTTGTGGGTAAGCGCGCGAAATTGCGTTATTCGACTATCGAAAACTGGTCGAAAAACATGTACAACCTGAACACTAAGCGCGCAATCGTCGACGAGGGCGGTGCCATTGAATGGGTCAGTGGTTCCTTCGGAAGCCACGTCGGCTACCTCTACCCAATGTCTATTCTTTCTGGCAAGAAAAGCTCCTGCACGTTTACCGGTATTACATTTGCAGGCGCAGGACAGAATCTCGACACTGGCTGCAAGGTTGTCCTCAACGCACCCGATACTTCTGCTGCCATTGAAACGAAATCTATTTCTAAGGGTGGTGGTATTTCCACATTCCGCAGTTCCGTTGTTGCCACGAAAAAAGCTGAGGGCTCTGCCGCGAGTGTTTCTTGCCAATCACTTATGCTGGACGACATGAGTCGCTCTGACACCATCCCGACCATGGATATTCGTTGCAAAAATGTAGACATCGGGCATGAAGCCACCATCGGTCGAATCGGTGATGACAAGGTGTTTTATTTGATGAGCCGTGGCATCTCCGAAGAAGAGGCGCGTGGCATGATCGTTAATGGTTTTGCGGATCCTGTTTCAAAGGAACTGCCGCTTGAATACGCAGTTGAGATGAATAATCTCATCAAGCTCGAAATGGAAGGGGCGATTGGTTAATGGACGCTTCTAACATTGAATCTTTCAATGCTGCTGCAATGGAGGCGGTTAACGCAATGCCTGCTCCGACGTGGCATCGCCTGCGCGTGAACAACGAAAAAATCGCTTTGCCGGGTGGTCTTGAGCCAAGCTCTGATATTGAATTATCAATCGACAACATCGAGCTTGGCGAATCAGGTGCTTTTGATTCTGCGCTATCCACCTTCCAGCAGAAGCTTGATGCGCGAAATGAAGGCACGGTCGATACCCGCGCTGTAGTTGTTGCTGCTGCTGGTAATGAGAACCCGGAGAATTTGGACATTCCCGCTCTTTCCTCATATCAGCGTAAAGCCGTTCTTGAAGAAATTGAAAATAGCGTTTCCAAAGCGTTCGAAACAGGTATGGGAACCGAAGCATTCGCCTATCTTGAATCCGTTTCTGATGGTCACTTGGTTCTTGTTGCGCCCGAAAAGGCTGTAGGCAGCGCTACGGTTCGCATCTCTGCCAAAGACGGGATGGCCAATGCAGCATGTGTTGATGTTGTTGCTGCTCCTCATTCCAATGTCTCGCTCACGATCTCCTTCGAGGGTTCCTCGAGAGGGTCCGGTTTCGCGGGATGCGGTCTGCGCGTTTTTGCTGGCGTCGGCGCAGAAGTCGAAGTTAGCTCTATTCAAGCACTTGACGGGTGCTGGACTGTTTTCGATGACTCGGGTTATGTGCTCGATGACGATGCGCATGTAGCAGTCACGCATCGCGTTCTTGGTGCCGATTCCGCATCGACCGGTCTTTCCGCAGACTTACGCGGCAATCAGTCTCGCATTGATGTGGTAACGCGTTACCTCGGAGCTGAGAAGCAAAAGAGAGATTTCAATTATTCAATCAAACAACGTGGCTGCTTAACGGAAAGCAACCTTGATGCCAATGGCGTTCTGGCAGGTGAATCGAAAAAAACCTTACGCGGTACCATTGATTTTGTTCATGGCTGTAAAGGCTCTACGGGCAACGAGCGAGAAACGGTTCTTCTTGCCGATAAGAATGTCGTAAATAAAACAGTCCCGGTAATTCTATGCGATGAAGATGATGTCATGGGCAATCATGGGGCTACTATAGGCCATGTGCGTCCCGAACAGCACTTCTACCTTTCATGCCGCGGCTTGTCCGACAAAGCCATCGAATCTCTGTTTGCTGTTGCAGCTCTCGAAGAAGCGCATATGGCATTTAAAGATGACCGCATCAAGCGTGGAATTGCACAGCTTGCTTTGGCGAAGGGTATCGACGCGAACGACTTTGATGATACGGAAGGGGAGTGTTGCTAGTGACTCCCGATCAGATTAATGAAATTAGGGCGAATCCTTACAAGGAGGATTTTCCTTTGTTGTCGAGAAACACCGATTTGGCATTTCTTGATAGCGCGGCAACCGCACAGCGTCCCAACTGCGTACTCGAGGCGCAACGTTCGTTCTACGAAACAATGAATGCTAATGCGCTGCGTGGCTTGTATCGCTTGTCTGTCGAGGCAACTGAAGCAATCAATGAGGCGCGGTCTACTGTTGCGTCGTTTATTGGAGCGACCCAACCGCAGGATGTTGTGTTCTGCCGCAATACCAGTGAGGCTCTGAACATTGTTGCAAAATCCTTTGGCTCCTCTGTTCTAGAGCCGGGCGATGAAGTATGCATTACCATCATGGAGCATCATTCAAACCTTATACCCTGGCAACAGGTATGTCGCGCCACTGGTGCTACTTTGGTGTATCTTCGTCCTGATGATCAGGGTATTATCACGCCGCAGGAAATGGACAGGAAAATCAATGAACGCACCAAGATCGTTTCTGCGACTCACGTTTCCAATGTGTTAGGCATCGAGAACCCTGTTGCTGAGCTTGGTAAACGAGTTCATGCAGTCGGTGGATACCTTGTTGTCGATGGCGCGCAGAGCGTGCCGCATATCCCAGTCGATATAAGGCAAATCGATTGTGATTTCTTCGCATTTTCAGGCCATAAAGTATTTGGCCCTTTTGGCATCGGTGTTTTGTGGGGAAGACACGAATTGCTCGACAGCATGCCGCCTTTCCTTACTGGCGGCGAAATGATTGATAGCGTTTCGGAGACCGATGCGGTCTGGGCGCCCGTTCCTGAAAAATTCGAAGCAGGAACCCAAGACGCGGCAGGTATTTACGCTACTGCTAAGGCTCTTGAATATGTTAATACTCTCGGTATGCGAACGCTTCAGGAGCGCGAGATGCTTCTCATGGAGTATCTAATGGATCGAATGAGGGAACTTCCCTTTATCGAGATTATCGGCCACAAAGATGCATCGAAGCATCATGGCGCGTTGAGCTTTAATGTGAAAGGCATTCATCCCCATGATGTTTCCAGCATTCTTGACGGCTGTAATGTTGCGATTCGTGCCGGACATCATTGCGCTCAGCCACTGCTTACATGGCTTGGCGTAGAATCGTGTTGCCGTGCTTCGATTGCTTTTTATAACGATACGAATGATATTGATGCATTAATTTCTGGTCTCAACACTGTTTGGAGCATATTCAATGGCTAATGCCCCTGTAGGAAACATTTATACAGCTGCGTTGATGCAGCACAATTCTCATCCTGACTATAAATATGAGATGGAGGGGTGTACCTGTTCGCACGAGGGCGTTAACCCCAGCTGTGGCGATGAGCTCACTTTGCAGCTTCGTATTGAAGACGGTGTTATCGAAGAGGCATCTTTTGTCGGGAGCGGTTGTGCAGTATCTCAGGCTTCTGCCGATATGATGGCCGATCTCATTACTGGTGAAACTGTAGAAGAGGCTAAACGCTTGGTTGGCTTGTTCCTCGGGATGATCAAGGGCGAAGCCCTTTCTGAGGAAGATAAGGAAGATCTGGATGAAGCCGCTGAGCTGGAATCGATCTCTCGTATGCCAGCTCGAGTAAAATGTGCCGAATTGGCATGGCGTACGCTTGAAAAGCTGCTTGCTGACAAATAAGGCGTTCCCGCTTACCGATCATAGTGTCAAGTAAGGCGAAGCATCGGCTTCGCCTTACTATTTCGTACTAAAGTAATTGTAACGCGACGTCATGTCGCTTTTATTTATTAGAACCCAGATAAGGGGGACTGCCCATGGAGATGATAGGATTTCTGATCCTGTTCCCGCTAATAATTGCGGGCTTGCTGGTGGTGATACGCAAGACGAAGCCACGCAACATAATCGTATGCGTCGGTTCCGCTGCTATTGCCATAGCATCTATTGCCTTGGTTGTAATGAATATTGGAACAACTGGTACATATTTTACTTTCCAGTCGGACATTGTTAATTATGCATGCCTTGGCATCAGTGTGCTTATCGGTATCGTCGTCATCTGCTTCGGCGTAAAGTACAAGAACATTCCCGCCCTTGTATTGGCCATTGTTCAGCTTGCTGGCTCACTGGTATATGAGTTCTATTTTGCGCACGATCTCATGTGTTACAAGGCTCTATACATTGACTCTCTGTCGTTAATTATGGCTTTGATCATTGGCATAATTGGCACGGGAATTTGCGTGTATTCCATCGGCTATATGCATGATTTCTATTTCGGCATCCATCACCCCGATACCGAACAGCCGGATCGTAGGCCTACCTTCTTTGCTTTGATGTTTGTGTTTCTTTCCGCAATGTACGGCATCATCTTCTTTAACAATTTGATTTGGCTGTTCACCGCCTGGGAAGTAACCACGCTTTGTTCCTTCTTGCTAATCGGATTTACCAAAACTGACGAGGCGATTGCCAATTCATTCCGTCAGATTATTATGAATCTTGTCGGTGGTATTGCTTTCTTGGGCGCGCTCTACTATCTGGCCATCAACTTCCAGTGCATCGATTTCACTGACTTCATTGTCTTCGGAACAGTTGCACCTGCCCTTGTTGTCTTGCCGCTTACTTGCTTTAGCTTGGCTGGTATCACGAAGGCTGCACAAATGCCCTTCCATACATGGCTGCTGGGAGCTATGGTTGCTCCTACGCCTACCTCGGCTTTGTTGCATTCGTCAACCATGGTTAAAGCTGGCGTTTTTATGCTCATTAAATGTGCGCCAATCTATGCAGTTTCTTTTGCCCCTTCTATTCTGGTCATCCTTGTTGGCGGTATCACCTTCTTGCTGTGTTCGTTTATGGCAATTTCGCAATCTAACGGTAAGCGCGTTTTGGCCTATTCGACCATTGCGAACCTTGGCTTGATTACCGCATGTGCTGGCGTTGGAACGGCGGAAGCTATTTGGGCAGCGATTTTCTTGGTTATCTTCCACGCTATTGCCAAGAGCCTCTTGTTCCTTTGCGTAGGCACGGCAGAGCATCATATTGGTTCACGTGACATCGAAGACATGGATCTGCTGTTCGAGCGAATGCCTCGTCTTTCCCGCATGATGATTGTCGGCATCATGATTATGTTCTTAGCTCCCTTCGGCATGTTGGTTGCAAAATGGGCAACACTGGTAACGTTTGTTGATACTCGTCAATTTGCGCTTTTGCTGATGCTCGCATTCGGCTCTGCAGCTACGTTTATGTTTTGGGCAAAATGGATCGGCAAGCTTGCTGGAATAACCGGCACTTCTGACAGCATCGAACAAACGGTTCATTGGAGCGAATGGATTGCAACGATGACGTTCACCATTATGGCGCTTGCCGCCTGTGCGACGATTCCATTGATTTCCGATTATCTGGTGGAGCCCTACATTGGATCAGTGCTTGGCATTGCTATTCAGCCTGTGCTTGATGACGATCTTTACCTATCAGCAATTATTGTCATTGTGCTCGCGATTGTGCTTCTGGGTGGTTTGCGCAAATTCCGCAAGAATATACGTAAACAGGATGTATATCTCTCGGGCGTTTCCGTTGATAACGAGCAGAGGGTATTTATTAATTCCCTTTCTCAGCCGATGGAAGCAACTGCTCGAAATTGGTATCTTGAGCCGATTTTCGGTGAGGAAAAGATCAGACCAATCGGAACCATTGCTTGCTATCTACTTCTAATTGCAGCATTTGGTTGGGCAGCGTATTCTTCGCTGGTTGTAACGGGAATCTTGTAAAGAGAAGGGAAATTTGAATGGATACTATCATTACCATCCTTACAACCCTTCTTGCTTCCGTGGCATTTGCCATCGTGGCATCCGTGCTGGGTTGTTTGCTTGCAGGCCTTGACCGAAAAATTACCGCTCGTATGCAAGGAAGGGTAGGACCCCCGATCCTGCAGCCTTACCACGACGTACGGAAACTGTTCATGAAGGAGAACGCCGGCGTTAACTCCGCAATCGGCACTTACGTCTTCTGGGCTTTGATTTTCACCTTTGTCGCAGGTGGCATTTTCTTTAGTGGCGGAAACTTGCTTTTATGCATTTTCATCATCACTCTTAGCGAGATGCTCTTTATCATGGCCGCCTATGCTGCTCGTTCACCATTTGCTGAAGTTGGCGCACACCGTGAAACCCTCCAGGTCATGGCATATGAGCCCATGGTGCTTCTGCTCGCTGTGGCATATTTCTTGGCAACAGGAAGTTTTGATGTCGAAGCCATTATTCATGTCCCAGCACCAATCATTGGGTCTACCGTTGGCGTATTCATTGGCATGCTTTTCATATTGACTATCAAACTGCGTAAATCCCCGTTCGATCTTTCCTATTCGCATCACGCGCATCAGGATCTGGTAAAGGGCGTTACAACAGAAATGTCTGGTAGGGTTCTTGGCATGGTTGACATTATGCACTGGTGTGAAAACGTGCTGTTCATGGCTTGGATTGCCTTATTCTTTGTATGGAGCAGCCCCATTTGCATATTCGTCGTGATCGTAGCGTTAGCGTTGGTCTATTTCCTGGAAATCTGGATCGACAACAACTTTGCACGAGTCAAATGGCAGCTGATGCTTAAGTCTGCCTGGATCGTTACTCTGGTTTTCGCAGGCATCAATATTGCCCTTCTTGTATACCTGTAAGGAGAATCAATGTCTCATATCTCGAAATCTCCTTGGATCATCCATTACGATGCATCCAGCTGCAACGGTTGCGATATCGAAGTCCTTGCTGCTCTGACACCGCTCTACGATGCAGAGCGATTTGGTGTGGTGAATACGGGCAATCCCAAGCATGCTGATATTTTCTTAGTCACCGGAAGCGTCAATGAGCGAAATATTGATGTTGTCAAAGAAATCTACGACCAGATGGTAGAGCCTAAGGTTGTGGTTGCTTGCGGAATATGCGCATGCTCTGGCGGTATTTTCCACGATTGCTATAACGTAATTGGGGGAGCGGATAAAGCAATTCCGGTTGACGTCTATGCTCCTGGCTGCGCGGTTCGTCCTGAGGCTATCATCGATGCTGTTGTTGAAGGCGTTGCCGTTCTTGAAGAAAAAGCGAAAAAGATTAAAGAGCAGAAAAGGGGTGCATAGCTCATGGCGATTACGCAAGATTTCCGCTCAATTCCGCTCGACAAGCTCATCGATACCTGCAAAGAGCGTAAAAACGAAGGTTACCGTCTCGCTCAATTATGTCCCAAGCTTGAACGCGATGATTCGATTACGCTTATCTATACCTTTGTCAAAGAGTCCGAAATGATTAACTACAAGGTCTCTGGTATCAAGAAAGGCGTTACCGAGGTTCCCTCAGTAACTGAATTATTCATTGCAGCTTTCGTTTTTGAAAACGAAGCACATGATCTGTTTGGCGTTAACGTCTTTGGAAATCTTATCGATTTTCAAGGCAAGTTCTATTCCTTCGCTGAGGGAGTTGAAGCGCCTATGACCATCGTCACGCCAGCTCAACTTGCTGCTCGTGAAAAAGCGGCTAAACTTGCCGCTGCAAAGGCTGCACGTGCAGCGAAGGCGAAGCAGACGGATGCTAAGCCTTCTGCGCAAAGCGATGAAGAGCTAGAAGCTAAACTGTCAAAGATGGACCCCGAAAAAGCCGCAAAGGTTCGTGCTGCCATGAAAGCTAAAGCTGCAAAGGCGGCAAAGACTGCAGCTTCTTCGAGTGCTAACGATCTTGAAGACAAGCTCGCTGGTATGGATCCCGAAAAAGCCGCTAAAGTTCGTGCGGCAATGGAGGCAAAAGCAAAACGACAGGCTGAAACTGCAGCCAAGGAAGGTGAGTAGCAATGGGTAAAGCTCAAGTAATTCCCTTTGGCCCTCAACATCCGGTGCTGCCAGAACCGCTTCATCTTGATCTCGTAGTCCAAGATGAAACCGTAGTGGATGTTCTTCCTCAGATCGGTTTTGTTCATCGCGGGCTTGAAAAGCTTGTTGAAACACGGGACATTCATCAATACATTTATGTTGCTGAGCGAATTTGCGGCATTTGTGCTTTTGGTCATAGCTATGGATATGCACAGACCATTGAAAACATGATGAACGTTGAAGTGCCTGAACGCGCCGAGTTTCTCCGTGTGATCATGCATGAACTTTCTCGAATTCACTCCCATTTACTTTGGATGGGCTTGGCAGCGGATGCGTTCGGCTATGAGGCGCTTTTCATGCATTGTTGGCGTCTGCGCGAGCGTATTCTTGACATTTTTGAAACTGTTGCAGGTGGTCGCGTCATCCTTTCATACACGTTACTTGGTGGTGTTGCTAAGGATATCGAGGCGCCTACTCTTGCAGCAATCAAAGACACCCTTAATTCTCTTAAGAAGGAATACGCTGAAATTTGTAACGCTTTCCTGAAAGATTCCTCTGTAAAGAATCGCACCGTTGGCGTTGGCTTCATTGACGAAGAACATGCGCGAGAATATGGCATGGTTGGCCCCTTTGCTCGCGCTAGCAATTTCAACAACGATGTTCGTTGCTTGGGAATCGGTGCTTATGGCAATCTCTCTTCATTTGAGCCAATTCTCGACACTCAAGGTGATTGTTACGCTCGTATAAAAGTACGTGCGAATGAAGTTCTTCAATCCATAGATATTGTTAACGAGCTTATCGATAAGATTCCAGATGGACCTATCTTGAATCCTGTTAAGGGAGCTCCAGAAGATGGTGCTGAGGCTTCGAGCATTTTGGAGCAACCCCGAGGTGAGGTGTATTACTACGCTGCTGGTAACGGCACCAAATATCTCGAGCGCATGCGCATCAGAACCCCTACTTCTCAGAACATCGCAGGCATGACCATGGCTCTAAAGGGATGCGAAATATCCGATGTCAACATGATCGTCCTCACTATCGACCCCTGCATCAGCTGCACAGAAAGGTAAGACCTATGGGTGGTTTCAAGCTTGGTAAAATGACCCTTCGGTCTCTTTTTGGAAAACCGGAAACGGTTCGGTATCCGTTTGAGGAGCCCGAGCATCCCGCTGCGCTGAGAGGAAAGGTTGTTTTTAGCTCAGAGAACTGCATCTATTGCGGTATCTGCGAAAAACGCTGTCCTACTGGTGCGATATCGGTCAATAAGAAAGATAGTACCTGGTCAATCGACCATTTTAAATGCATTCAATGCGACACTTGCGTACGTGAATGCCCTAAAGGATGTCTTTCGATGGATGCTGTTCTGGTACACCCATCTACGGTTAAAGAAGTAGAAACTTTTAAAAAGCCCGAACCCACCGAGGAGGAAAAAGAAGCACTGGCAAAGAAAGAAGCCGAGAAAGCTGCTAGAATCAAGGCAGCAAAAGAAGCAAAAGCCGCTAAAGCTGCTGCCGCAAAAGGATCAAACGCATAAGCAAGCCGCTTCTTTGCTTATAACGGTACATTTTAGAACCGGGCCTCATGGCCCGGTTCTTACGTGGGGGACTTGTATGGGACAAAGCACCGACTATAAAGTTAGCGATAAGGTTTTCACTATCCCAAATCTGCTATCTGCAATTCGACTCTGCATGATCCCCGTCTTCTTGGTTCTTCTTTTCAACGACTTCAACCTGGCTGCCACTCTTGTATTTGCTGTTGCCGCCTCGACTGACTGGGTAGACGGTCAGGTTGCCCGTCGTACCAATTCTGTTTCCAAGCTTGGTCAGCTTCTTGACCCGTTTGTTGATCGCCTTCTTATGATTTCAGGCGTATTGGGATTGTTCTTTGTCGGTCGTCTTCCTCTTTGGATTATTGTCGTTGTTGTTGCTCGCGATCTCATTATGCTTGTTGGCGGAAGCTATCTTCTTTCTCGATGGAAGGTTCGCGTACCCGTTATTTATCTTGGCAAGTTTTCCACCACTTGCCTCTATATCGGTTTTGCGGGAATTCTGCTCAATACACCTTTGCTCAGCGGCCTAGGTATAGTCGGAGTCCCCTGGTTGCCCGGGCTTTGTACCGGTTTATACTCATGGGGCTTCTGGTTTACCTATTTAGGGCTGATCTTGTGTATCATCACCACCTCCTATTACATTGCAAAAGGCGTTAGCGGCATGAAAGCGGCTAAGGCGTTAGAAAAAGATGGACTCTCAACCGATAACTCCGAATAACGTATGACTGATAAGAGAAGAAATACTCCTCGCAATTCCGATGCAACGCATCGTCAGTTTCGTTCGCAAAAAACCAGCCAGAGGCAATCTCGCAGTAGCAAGACAGCAAGCCAATCGCGCCAAAACGCTTACCCACAGCGCAGGCCAACAAATCCTGAACCCGTCGAACGTACGCTTCGCTCTTCTGAGCGAATTAACCGTATACGCGAACAAGGTGCTAAGAGAACCCAGGTACAACCCCCAAGACAACCGGTTAATCAGGCCAAAAAAAAGCAGTCACAGCCCGCTTCTATGCGTCCTGTCCCCAAACCCGAACGTAGCCAAAACGCTTCTACTCGAAGAGTGCGCGCTGTTTCCTCGCGCTCTGAAACAGTATTTCAGCAAACAAGCAATGGCACTCGAACGGCATCCAGACAAAGCGATGCCCTGTCTCGCAATCGTGCAAATACAGCTCATCGTCAAAGAAAATCAAACCCTCCAAGGCATTCAGCTTCAACCTTGGGTCAATCTCATCTTGCCAAGGGAATCTATTCTCAAAAAGAGGTTAGTGGAAATCACTCTTCTTCAAGGGGCGGACTCGGTCGTGCGTCCAATGCTGGCGCCAAAGCCATGTCAAACCACAAGAAAGTAGCCTCACCTAACAAAGTTGCTATCGCTTGTATTGCACTGCTTGTAATTTTGGCTATTTGTGGCGTAGATGGACTAATTAACGGAAATAAAATTTACGAAGGTGTTGTGATTGGTGACGTCGCCGTTGGCGGCCTCACGAAAGCCGAGGCAGTAGACTGCGTTTCCGGCGAATACTCTCAACGCGTCTCTTCCAATGTGGCAACCTTCTTCACAACTCAAGATAACTTAGACAACCCTAAAACAACTGACACCGATGCGAACATCGAGGAGCAGATCTCATACGAACAGTCTTTGTCGAATCGTACTCAATGGACTATTCCAAGCAATGAAGTAGAAGCTACGCTCGATATCGACTCTCTTGTTGAGCAAGCTTTCGAGGTCGGCAGGAACGATGGCAGTATTATCGGTCGTATTGGTGCGGGTATTTTCGGCAAACATATCCCATTAACCTGCTCCTACAACGATGAAAAGATCGCCTCTCTGTCGGATCAGATGACTTCCGCGGTAGGTAATAAACGCATCAATTTCGGAATTTCCATCAATGATGGCGTTGCATCAGTAACCAACGGGAACGACGGCAACGAAGTAACTGCCGAGTGGCTTACCAGCCACCTGAACGAAACATTTTTAGGGACTGAACCAGCAACCAAAACCGTTCTCGAAACACAATACATGCCACTGCAAGCAAACGAGGATGATGCTAAAAAAGCGGCAGACACCGTGAATGCGTCAATTGCTGCTGGCGCTTCATTCGTCTATGGAGATCAGACATGGAACGCTTCTTCTGCTGATTTGGGGAACCTTATTACTACCAATCTGTCGGAAGAAGGGGAGGGACGTTGGACCCTTTCTCCCGTTTTTGATGAATCAAAAACGAAGAATGCCCTTCTTTCATCCCTCCATTCAAATATCGACTCAGATGGGCTTCAGGTTTCATTCGCCAAAGACGGCAACGGACAAATAACCGTTTCCTCCAATGCAAAGGGAACTGCACCTGTTGCGAGCGATGTGATGGATACGTTGAATACCACATTTTTTGTTCAGGAAACGCGTACTCAAGCTCCGCAAATCTGTGTGCCTTCCGCCGATATACCCTCTTCTCTGTCGTTTGAAGACGCAAAGTCATTTGGATTGATTACCGATATATCTTCGTTTACTACTCAGTATTCGTCCGGCAACGAAGCTCGCGTGAACAACATACATACTGCCGCAGATTTACTTTCGGGCTCTATTGCCAAAGCCAATGGTGGATCATGGTCCTTTAACGATATCGCCGGTGAAGCTACCCCCGATAAAGGCTATCAAGCCGCTGGTGCAATCGTTGGTGGCGAGTATTCCGATGCGGTAGGTGGTGGCATATGCCAAGTTGCAACAACCGTGTTTAATTCAGTTTACCTTGCAGGTTATCCGATAGAAAAAAGGTACAACCATACGCTTTATATTGAAAGCTACCCTAAGGGCAGGGATGCCGCCATCGCTTATCCCGATTTTGACCTGGTCTGGAAAAACGACACCTCTTCAGATGTTTTGCTGATGATGTCATACACCTCTACATCGGTAACCGCTACACTATGGGGAGTCGATCCCGGGTATCAGGTTTCCACAGAGTACGGCGAGTGGAAGAAGGGCGAGCCGTATTCAACGACGTATAAAACCGATGATACGTTAGCCTCTGGTAAAGAGTACGTAAAAACAACGGGTGTCGACGGGAGCAGTATTACTATTGTTCGTACGGTGAAAGACCATGAGGGGAAGATCCTTCACGAAGACAGTTTCACCTCTACGTATGCCCCCAAGAATAAAGTTGTCGTAAAAGGCACAGCTTAATGGCGCGGAAGGAGCCTTTAGTGTACTATCAGCCGGATATTGAGACCATGTCGCGCGAAGATCTGGAAGCTCTTCAGCTAGAGCGTTTGCAGGCATTAGTTAAGCGAGTTTATCAAAAGATCCCTTTTTATAAGGAGTCTTTTGATAAAGCGGGAATCAACCCTGAAGACATCAAGTCACTTGCCGACCTCACAAAACTCCCGTTTACGGTTAAACAGGATATGCGTGACGCTTATCCTTTTGGCCTATTTGCTGTTCCGCGCAAAGATGTAGTTCGTGTTCATTGCTCATCTGGCACCACGGGTACTGCCACGGTAGTCGGTTACACACAAAAAGATCTTGAGAATTGGGGAGACTGCTTTGCTCGAGCACTTTATGGTGCGGGATGCGGACCTGATTCTACTCTGCAAATTGCTTATGGCTATGGCTTGTTTACTGGCGGTCTTGGCGCCCACAATGGAGGAGAGCGAGCAGGCTGTACTGTTCTTCCTATGTCTACCGGCAACACCAAACGCCAAGTTCGCCTCATGAAAGATTTCGACGTTGACTGCCTATGCTGCACGCCCTCTTATGCTTTAAATATCGCCGAAGTTGCGCAAGAAGAAGGCTATGACATTCACGAGTTCCCGATCCATGCTGGAATTTTAGGTGCGGAACCGTGCTCAGAGGCAACGCGCGCTGAGATCGAGCAGAAAATGGGTATTCAGGTTTACGATATCTACGGACTTTCTGAAGTAATGGGTCCTGGTGTTGCCTGCGAATGCGAAAAACAGCACGGTCTCCATGTTTGCGAAGACCAGTTCATCATCGAAATTCTTGATCCTAAAACCCTCCAGCCTGTTCCTGATGGCGAATGGGGCGAAGTGGTATTCACTACCTTGTGCAAGGAATGCTCTCCTTTGGTGCGTTATCGCACTCGAGACATCTCACGCATTCTTGTAGGCGAGTGCGAATGCGGTCGTACCTTCCGTCGTATGGACCGCATTGCCGGACGTACTGACGACATGATGATTCTTCGTGGCGTAAACGTGTTCCCCTCTCAAATCGAAGAGGAAATAGTATCGTTCCCCGAAATCGCTCCTCAGTACCAGCTCATACTTACCACGAAGGGAACGCTTGATCACGCTGAACTTCGTGTAGAAACCGTACCCGAATTCCCATTCGATGAAATTCGACGTCTTGAAAAGCTGAAGAAAGACCTTCAGAAGGCTCTGAAGGAAAATCTCCAGATTGCCGTTGACGTTAAGATCGTCGAACCGAAAACCATTGAGCGCGCTGAGGGCAAGGCGAAGCGCATCATCGATATGAGGGAGAATTTGCACTAATGATTTCACAGCTGACTGTATTCCTGGAAAACGAAGAGGGCCGCTTGGCAAGCGCCGTTCGCACCATTTCCAATGCCGGCATTAACATGCAAGCATTATTCTTGGCGGATACTGCCGACTTTGGCATCCTTCGCATCTTCTGCGATACCCCCAAGAAAGCATGCGCAGCACTAATTGATGCTGGTTATCGTGCCAAGCTCATTGATGTTGTAGCGGTGAAGGTTTCGAATAAACCTGGTGAGCTCGCTAATTTGATGGATTACCTGAACGACACCAACGTAAATGTTGAGTATGCCCATTGCTTTATCGTGGGCGAGTACGCCTACGATGTGCTTAAGGTTTCCGACCCCTCTCTGGACGTGAAGCTTTCAGCGGCAGGCTTTGATGTATGCAAACCGGAAGATATTTATGCCATTGACTAATTACCGCGTTTCCGCATCTGGGTCTTTTGGTAAGCGATGTGCCGCCGCGCTGTTCTCTGCTGTGCTTGCGGCATCGCTTTTTCCAGGAGTCGCCTTTGCCGATGTGCGCTCCTCGGATATTGTTGCTGGTTTGAGCGTTCAAGATCGTGGCCTTGCTGCATCAAGCTGCCCAAATATCGTCGCCGAGCATTCAATTGTTGTTGACGAGAACGGTACGGTTTATTTCGAGCGCGATGCTGACTCGCAGGTGCAGATTGCGTCAGTTACAAAAACAATGACTGCAATCGTTGCTTTGGAGTACGGCGATCTGCAGAACACTACTATTACGGTTAGCCAAAATGCTGCTTCAATTGGCGAGTCGTCTGCAATGCTTCAAGCTGGCGATTCAATGAATCTTGAGTCTGCCCTTAAAGCAATGATGATTTGTTCAGGCAACGATGCCGCAACTGCTATCGCTGAATGCATGGGCGACTCTATCCGGGACACCCTAAAAGAAAAGGGTGATCCCAATGTACCCGATGGTGCATACGATGCCTTTGTGTACGCGATGAACAAAAAGGCCAAAAGTCTTGGCATGGATGACTCGCTATTCGCAAATCCTCACGGACTCGACTTTGACCAGTATTCTGCAGACATGCATTGTTCGGCGCGTGATGTTGCCAAGATGTGCACTGAAGCAATGGAGAACGAAACCTTCCGAAACACCGTTTCCACTGAAGCCACTACTATCCAAGTGCTACGCAATGGCCAGCAGGCTGATGTCAAGCTTGAATCGACTGATGTTCTTTTGGGCACCTACGATGGCGCCTGCGGTGTTAAAACCGGTTTCACGGAGAAGGCAGGGGAGTGTTTTGCCGGAGCCGTTCAGCGTGATGGCAAAATCCTTTATTCAATTGTGCTCGGCTCAAGCACAGAAGCCCAACGTTTTACCGATGCGACCACTCTCGATGATTGGGTTTATGACAACACCATCGATTATCCTTTGGTACATAGCAACGAAACCGCTACATACACCACAAACAAAGGCACTACCGCAACAGTTCCTGTTGTTGCCAACGTAAGTCATTCTGGGTGGATGGACAAAACCTTCAAGGCGACGCTCTCTGACCCAACTGCCTCCGTTAAGGTATTTTCGCTTGACGGTAATGTAAGCCAGGACGTTCAATTCGACACAGTTTCAGGCGATGTGAAGCCTGGTCAGAAAGTCGGTACCGTTACGTTTTATCAGCATAACGAAGTTGTAGCCCAACAGGATCTCGTTGCCGCAGAAAATTGCCCCGCGCCAAACCTCATTGAGGGCATAGGGATCTGGTGGAATCGCTTATTTGCCGGTTTCTCAGGCGAGAAAACCCAAGCTGACAGTTCGGTCGTGAATACCACGCCCTTAATTTACGGCAGCAATGCAACTATAAATACAACCAAGGAGGGATAAATGAAAACTTGTCCTGTCTGCAATAGTCCCATGCTCGATTCGGCTCAATCCTGTTCGTCGTGCGGCTATCATCTTCAAGGTTCGACTCAGAAGTTCGAAGCAGTGTCGCTCGAGACTTCGGAGCCGGAAACCATACAGGTCACCTCAACAATCCCCACGCTTACCGTTTTGCAGGGCAAGCAAAAGGGAATTGTATATAGCCTTGATGGAGACAAAGCAGTTATCGGTCGTTCGCCTAAATGCGAGATCTTTCTAAACGATATGACAGTATCGCGTAAGCATGCAGTATTGGAGCGAGTTGCCGGCGGTTGGTCTATACAAGATGCCGATTCGTTCAACGGTGTATGGGTCAATAACACCAACGTCGACCATGTGATGCTATCTGATCGAGACATCGTCCAGATTGGTTGTTTTGTGCTGCGCTACGCAGAATAAGCTTATCAAGTAAGAGGTGTAGTAATGAATCTTTTGTCCGGCAACGAGGCAATTGCCCGCGGTGCCTGGGAAGCTGGTTGCCATATTGGCGCAGCGTATCCAGGTACTCCCTCAACGGAAACGATGGAATCGTTTGCGAAGCTGCCTGGCGTATATGCGGAATGGTGCCCAAACGAAAAAGTAGCTCTTGAAGTTGCTGTCGGTGCATCGGCTGCAGGTGCGCGTGTCTTGGTTACCATGAAACATGTTGGTGTGAATGTTTGCGCTGACCCATTGTTTACGGCGGCCTATACCGGCGTTAATGGCGGCCTTGTCATCCTTGCCGCCGATGATCCTGGTATGTTTTCCTCTCAAAACGAACAAGACTCTCGTTACTACGCAATGGCTTCTATGGTTCCGATCATGGAACCAGCAGATTCCGCAGAAGCGCACCGATTTGCGAAAGACGCTTATGGCATATCCGAACAATTTGACACTCCCGTAATGATGAGGTCTACTGTTCGCATTTCTCATACCAAAACTCCCGTTGAAGTGGGGGAACGGACTGAGGTCGCTAAGCGTCCTTATGAAAAGGATTGTGCGAAGTGGGTAATGATGCCTGCTTTCGCTAAGCCCAGGCGCAAAGTGCTTGTTGAGCGTATTAGCAAGATTCGTGAATGGGTTGAAACTTGTCCCTACAATACCATCGAAAGAAATACACCCGAAGGATCTAATAAGCGGATTGGTATTATCTGCGCAGGTGCGGTGTATCAACACGTTAAAGAAGCATGCCCCGATGCAGACATCTTTAAGCTAGGCGTGTCATGGCCTTTACCTGCAAAGGCCCTAAATGAGTTTGCCAATAGCGTTGATGAGCTTCATGTTGTTGAAGAGGCATCGACTTATCTTTCTGATGCCGTCAAGGCAACCGGCGTGATTCTCGATTCATTCCAGATGCCTCTTCCTGCTGATGGAGAAATCCACCCCGCAGATATCCTTCGTTCGCTTGGGAGAAAGCTCCCGCAGCATCGTGATAACGAAAACGATATCCCTAATCGTCCACCTGCATTGTGCCCTGGATGTCCTCATCGTGTGATCTTCAAAGAGCTTTCGCGCTTGAAGGCGATCGTTACTGGAGATATCGGATGCTATACGCTTGGCGCATTGCCTCCGCTTTCGGCCATGGACACAACTCTTGATATGGGTGCATCAGTATCAATGGCCCATGGTTTTGAGCTTGCGTTGGAGGGAACCGAACATCGTCCCGTAGTGGGTGTGATTGGCGATTCCACGTTTGCTCATTCAGGTCTCACTTCGCTCATCAATACCGTGTACAACAAGGGCGCAGGAACGGTGTGCATCCTCGATAACCGCACTACAGCTATGACCGGACAGCAAGGCAACCCCTTCAATGGGATAACCCTGCAGCATCGTGAAAGCCGGGAGCTTAACCTTCCGAGCATCCTCAATGCAATCGGCGTCGATCATGTTCAAACCGTTGATTCCTTTAATGTAAAAGCGGTTCGTGCAGCCCTTAAAGAAGCTACAAGCCGAGACGAGCTTGACGTAATCGTGTTCCAGGGTCCTTGCGTTTTGCTAGACAAGAGTCCAAAGGACCACTACGTCGTAACCGACAACTGCAATGCGTGCGGAATCTGCAAGACCATTGGATGCCCTGCAATTGCCTGCGATGCTGAAACTGGCATTTCCTCCATTGATCCCGACTTGTGCATTGGCTGCGATCAGTGCCGTCAATACTGTAACTTTGATGCGATTCAGCCCCGCGAAGGAGGCCAGCGATGAGCGACCAATCGGTATATACCATTCTTTTATGTGGCGTAGGCGGTCAAGGCACCATTACTGCCGCTGATCTCTTAGCGCGCGTCGCAACAGCCGCAGGAAAAGATTGCAAGGTATCCGAGATCCACGGCATGGCTCAGCGAGGTGGAGCGGTTACTACCGTAGTTCGCTTCGGCGACGATGTAGCAACCATGGTCTGCGATGAAGGCTGTGCGGATAGCGTTGTTTCTTTCGAGGTAGTAGAAGCTCTTCGCAACATTGCTTTCCTCAAGGAAGGCGGATCGCTTGTCGTTAACGATGAATCAATTAAGCCCTTGCCGGTCCTTACGGGCATGGCTTCAATGCCTCAAAATGCGCGCGGACGCCTAAAGGACATGGATGCTACTCTTATTCCCGCAAGCGAAATTGCTCGCGATGCAGGCACCACTAAGTGTGCCAATGTTGTTCTTCTTGGCGCTCTTTCCGTTTCGCTTCCCTTCGAATCCGAACTATGGGAAGAAGTCATTCGAGGAAAAGTCCCACCGAAAACCATTGATATCAACATCGAAGCATTTAGGCGCGGAGCACGTTATGCGCGAGGGGAGCAGTAAATAATGAGCATTAAACAAATCAGTGTTTTTGTCGAGAACCGTCCGGGCCACCTTCAGCGTATCCTCGCCCTTTTCACTGAAAAGGATATTAATGTACGCGGCTACAGCTGCTCTGACACTGGCGACTATGGCATAGCGCGTTTTATCGTAGATAAACCCGAGAAGGCTCTTTCGGTGCTTGCTGAACGCGACGTTGCAGCTACTTCTTCGGATGTTATCTGTCTGGCATTAAAGGACGAGCCAGGTGAGCTGGAGCGAGTGTTTGGTCTTATGGCGGAGTCTGGCGTTAATATCTCTTATAGCTATTCACTGATCTCTACCTATATTGCATTTAAGGTAAACGACCCCGATAAGGCCGAAGAATATCTCACCGAACAGGGTATTTCTCTGATCAATCAAAACGATCTTGCCTAGGAAAGCGTATTGCGCCATGACTCAACATAACAACACTTCCCTATACCAACCTGAAATCGAAACTTTGAGCCGCAATGATATTCATGCCGTTCAGCTTGAAAAACTGAAAAAACAGGTTGCCATGGTATACGAAAAGGTTGAATGGTACCGCAACAAGATGGACGAAATGGGTGTATCCCCGTCCGACATTCAAACCTTGGAAGATGTCAAAAAGCTTCCTTTTACCGATAAAACTGTTCTGCGCGACACGTTTCCCTATGGTCTTTTCGCAGTTCCGCTCGATGAGATCATTGAGCTGCATGCCTCTTCCGGCACAACTGGTAAGCCCATCGTTGTCGGCTACACCCATCACGATATGGATGTCTGGAGCGATTGCATTGCTCGACTGGCAATGATGGCAGGCGTCAAGCCAGGCGATCGCTGTCAGATGGCTTTTGGCTATGGCATGTTCACTGGTGGCTTTGGTCTACATTATGGCCTTCAAAAGCTAGGTTGCATGATGATCCCTGCGGGTTCCGGTAATACGGAACGTCATCTTCAGATGATCAACGATTATGGCACCACCGTTCTCATTGCCACCCCCTCTTACGCGCTTCATATGTGTGAAGTGGGCGAGAAGAAGGGTTTTGATTGGGCGTCAAGCTCCCTTCGTATTGGACTCTTCGGCGGCGAACCTTGCCCTCCTAAAATGAAGGAAGAAATCGAACGCCGTATGCATATCACCTGCACAGATAATTACGGCCTTACCGAGGTTATGGGTCCTGGCGTATCGGGAGAATGTCTTTGCTCGAGGGATATGCAGCATATCGCCGAAGATCACTTCTTGTGGGAAGTTGTTAACCCTGAAACTGGCGAACCTGTTCCGGAAGGGGAAGAGGGCGAACTTGTCATTACGCCTCTTGATAAAGAAGGCATTCCTGTACTTCGCTACCGTACTCATGACCTTACTTACGTTGTTACCGAGAAATGCGAATGCGGACGCAGTCACGCTCGTATGAAAAAGGTTCGTAAGCGTAGTGACGATATGTTGATTATTCGTGGCACCAACGTATTCCCCTCGCAGGTGGAGGATATTCTTTCAGGAATCAAAGGAGTTACTCCTTTTTATCGCATCGAGGTCGACAATGAAACCGGACTCGATCGCATGAAGATCAAGGTCGAAATTGAGCCCTCTGCTCTTAGCGACTCTTATGAGGAAATGGATCGTTTCCGCAAGATGATTGCCACAAAACTCAAGGAAACCATGCTTGTAGCTTCTGAGGTGCAACTCATTGAACCTGGTGGAATTGAGCGCAGCTTTGGCAAAACGAAGCATGTGATAGACCATCGCAAATAACATGTGTTCGCAATTGTCAAAGAATGATTCAATAAGCCCTTCTTCCTACAAGGAAGAAGGGCTTCCTTTGTATGGCAATCATACGTACGTCTCGTACGAGGATTGCAGCTACGATCGAAAATCCAATTTAGACAACAAGCCAAAGCAGAACAATGCTGTTGTTGGCCGATTCGCCCCCACACCATCAGGTAAGCTGCACCTAGGCAATCTTTTCTCATTCATGATGGCTTATCTTGTAGCACGTCGAGCCGGCGGCTCCGTTCATATGCGCATCGAGGATCTTGACCCAGCACGGTCAAAGCAAGTTTATGCCGATGGAGTGTTTCAGAGCCTTGAGGCGCTCGGCTTCGAATGGGACAACCAACCCGTATACCAAAGCTCTCGAATCGAAGCATATCAAGAAGCGTATCAAGAGCTTGATCGAAAAGGGCTTTTATATCACTGCTTTTGCACTCGTGCTGATCTACACTCTGCAAATGCACCCCATTTTGGAGAAGAGGTTCTCTATCAGGGTACTTGTCGAACTTTGACAAAACTCGAACAAGAAGCCAATGCAAAGCGACGAAGCCCGGCTACCCGTATTGCTGTACCTGACGAGCCTTTTTCGTTTAATGATCTGTTCCAAGGGCTCCAATCATTCAACCTAACTGAATGTTCTGGAGACTTCATAATCCAACGCAGCGACGGCGTATTCGCCTATCAACTTGCCGTAACCGTCGATGACGCATGGATGGGCGTAACTTCGGTGGTCCGAGGCAGGGACTTGCTCACCTCAACACCACGCCAAATGTATCTGCAGAAATGCCTAGGATATGCAACGCCAACATATGGACACGTTCCGCTACTTGTGGATTCTGACGGCCATCGCCTTGCGAAAAGAAACCAAAGTACAGACATCGATTATCTGCTCAATGAAAAGCATATAAAGCCAGAATGCCTTCTTGGAAAGATAGCCTATTTGGCTGGAATCGTCGATGAAATGAGAAGCTTTTCGCTTGAAGAGTTAATACAGTATGCAAATCTCAAAGCACTCAATATGAAAAAAGAACTTCGTATTCCGGATTCCTTTTTTAAACCCAGCTCATAAACGACCCTGAGGTCAGCGACAGGCAATAGAATGCACCAAGTATCACGTTAAGCATCACGATTTGCGACATTGCCGCATCTCTAGTTTTTTGATTCAGGGGATTATTCAGAATTGCTCGCAATACAGGAAACGCCGCTAAAACCATAATCATTACAATCGGCATTCCTGCTGGATAGAATAGGCCCACAAGCACAGCGATGAGAACAATCCAGACCAATATCGCGACATGATAGTAATTCGGTGCCATATCGCGACCAAGAACGACTGAAATTGTTTTGCGTTGAGCATTGATGTCTTTTTCGATATCACATGTGTTGTTGGTAAAAAGGATCATTCCAATTCCGAAGATGAAAGGAAGCGCAACCAGAAGAACCAACGGCTCAAATACTCCAGAGAGGGTATAGCAGCATGCCAGCGGAATCAAGCCGCCCATGACAAACCCGCTTACAAGCTCTCCAATAGGCATATAGGATATCGGCGTTTTACCACCTGAATACAGGAAAACTATAAGAGCCCCAATTAAGCCAATCACGAGAAGAATCCAGCCAGTTAGATAAACCAGATAGAAACCCATTCCTGCAGCTACAATTAGAAATCCAATTGCCAAAGCGCAGACTGATTTGGGGTTTAGGTTGTTGTAAACCAAGACCGCATCAAAAGCGTCATCAGATGAGTTCTCAACCGAATCGGTGCCCTTCTTAAAATCAAAATAATCATTTAGCACGTTAACCGCAGACTGCATAAGAATGCATATAGCAAGCAATATCAAAGCAAGCAAAATACTCACTTTACCTGAATATGTAATTGCAGAATATTCAATCGAAAACAGCACCGGCATGATTGCAGCTACCCAGGTATGTGGTGCAGCGAGCTGAAAGGCAAGGCTGGGCGTAAGAGGGGAGTAGGAAACCTTTTTCGAAGCAGTTGATGGTTTACTCTGTCGGTTTCTGCTGTTTTGGGGCATAACTTGTGCTTGTCCTATCTGGAGTAATTAATTATTTCAGCTCTTTATTATAAGTGAGTGTCGCAAAGGCTTCCCAGAAATGGAAAGGAAGCCGATGGAGACATCAACAGAAATCGAAGTACGATATGCAGAAACCGATGGTATGGGAGTGGTTTATCACGCTAACTACCTCGTATATCTCGAAGTAGCTCGTTCTGATTTTTTAAACAAACTCGGATTTCCTTATGCTGATATCGAAAAAGCAGGCTATCTTTCGCCTGTGGTACATGTCGACCTTTCATACGGTCTGCCCTTCCGCTATGGCGATACCGTGGTTGTTAAAACGCACGTCTCGAAGGTAACTCCGGTTCGGACTCAATACACCTGTAAAATGTATTTAAAAGGCGAAGATCCCGAAAAGGTTAAACCTCATTTCACTGCCGTAACATCCCATTGCGTATGCGATAAGGAGACTTTTAAACCCATCAGCCAGAAGAAATTATTCCCAGATCTTTTCGAAGCATATAAACGTGTCTGCTATTCGGAATAGCTAGTTTACAATTGAGGGCCCCTCGGCATGACTAGACGAGGGGCCCTCAATAATAAGCGTTCAAAATACTCTGTTAAAGAGCCTTTATCCTAGTGATGGGATCGGCGGTAGCCCGTAACATGCATGAGCGCAAGAAGCTTACCGTTTTGATCATTCATTGTGATCTCGTAGCGAGCGATCTTCTTAGAAGTGCAGGGAACCAATTCGCAGCGTGCCGTAATGGTGTCTCCAACTTGAGCTGAAGCAATAAAATCAATTTGCGAATTCATGGTAACCATGTTGTTCTTAATGTAATGGCTTGCAACACCAAAGGAGAAATCACCTAGGGTAAAGTAACAACCTCCCATAGGAATGCTAATACCATTGAGACAAGTTTCGTCGATAGGCATGATGCAGACAGAGTAATCTTCTCCAACCTCAATGGCTTTGATACCATTTTTTGCCGCAAAGCGATCACTCGTACAATAAGGGTCAGTTTCTACAATTTCTTCTTCCTCAGCCATTACCTGGTTCTCCCTTTATCTTCTTTTCCTGTTATGCAACCGCAGGGAAGTAGGGACCTATTTCCTCTACAGCACAATAAAACATGGTAACACCAATTAGGGATAACAGAATCAAAGCAATGAAGCTAGCTGCACATGCAACCCGATTTCACAGTCTCGAAACGTATAGGCGCAATGAAGCACTCAATTACATCGGGCGCCCTCGTGAGAATTACTAGTTAGGTTACATAAGATATATTATCAACGTATCACGCGCAATCATGGGCGGGTCCGCAACCTCTAGCCACAGACTGGCAATCTGCATGACTCATTTATTTGACAAAGAAGCTAAAAGTTCGAGCAACGTACGAGAACCAGGCAAAGAGAAAAGATGGCTCTTGCAGCTTGCCCCTCGATACAAGCCGCAACACAAGGTTTCATGCCCAAAATCGTTATTTGCGCCTTCCATCACGGAGATAGAAATTCGTACGGAGGCTCTATATATAACTTGGGACGATGATGAATACTGCTATTTATATGCTTTAGATGCTGTGGGAAACACCGCTTGAGCCAAATCCGCCTTCACCGCGATCAGAATGCTCAAGATCATCTACTTCGTTGAAGTGAATAGCTTCAACTTTCATGATTACCAACTGTGCAATTCGGTCGCCAATGTGAATCTCGATATTATTCTGCGGATCTAGGTTGATAGCGATAGCCTTTAGCTCGCCGCGGTAATTGCTGTCTATGAGTCCAGGCGCATTAACGAGCGAAAGTCCCTGTTTTAGCGCAAGACCGCTACGAGGCAGTACGAACCCAGCATATCCTTCTGGGATTTGTACAGCCAAGCCAGTAGGGATAAGACCGCGTTCGAAGGGTTTAAGCGTGATGTCTTGGGTAGCGCAAAGATCATACCCAGCATCACCCTTATAGGCATTCTGAGGCACCAAGGCATGCTCGCAGAGTCTCTTTGTTGGAATGGTCAGAGTGTTCATATCAGTACAGGCCCTTCAACGCATCTCGAAATTCATCTATCGTCTTGAAATCCTTATAAACACTTGCAAAGCGAATATAAGCTACATCATCCACATTGGCTAAACGCTCAAGAGCCATATCACCAAGACTCTTTGAACTAATTTCTTGTTTAGAGGAATTACGTAGTTCGACTTCAATGCTATCAATAAGCTGTGAGATTTTTTCTGCAGATACTGGCCTTTTAGCGCAAGCAATCAACAAACCTCGAAATAGTTTTTCTCGATCATATGCCTCGGATGAACCATCTGATTTGATAATTACTAAGGGATTTTCACTTGTGCGCTCGTAGGTAGTAAAGCGAGACTCACACGACAAGCATTCCCGACGACGGCGAATCGAGTAACCATCATCAGCAGATCGGGAGTCGACAACCTTTGATTCAGGATGCCCGCAAGAGGGACAACGCATGAGATCTCCTTTGAACGGATAACCTCAAGCAAGTATACAAGATATAGATATCATTAAGCAAAACGATGGCTATATTTCAGCTTATAGTGTGTGATAGTAATCTCAAAATAACTGAAATATAGCCATCGTTTTGCTTAATCAACTTCAATTATGCTCCCACGAGAATCAAAACAAGCATCACCAAAGAGGCTCCGGCAACACTTCGAGTATACGTTTCAGAGCTCGTTTTTGATACCGTACCCGACTTTAAAAACGCCTTGTCTATTGAGCCAAAAAGTGGATCGGTATAAATCGCAATCGCTACCTTTTTAAAGATATTCAAAAGGCGCGTTTTCAAAGGCAATTTGCGATGAGGGTCTGAATAGACCAATCGGTCGAAGCTAATAATTGGCGTTGACACGATTTGCTTAAACGTATATTCAGGCTTGAGAGCCGCAGAGCCAACCGCACGATACGTTACTGATACTTTGCTCATAGCATGCCTCCTTGCATAGAACCTTTGTTCGTGTATACTGTAAATCGAACATACGTTCCTGTCAATATAAATGCAAACATTTGTTCTATTTAGGAGTCGCAATGTCCAAACCCCTAACTACGCGTCAAAAAAGCGTATATGAATTTATAGAATCCTATATATTGCAGAAGGGGTATGGTCCAACGGTGCGTGAAATCGCAGAAGCAGTGCATCTGTCCTCCCCTTCCACTGTTCATGTTCACTTGAAAACACTTGAGGAGAAGGGCTACATCGTTCGAGATCCGCTGAAATCTCGATCAATCGCTCTACCGGGCAAGCACGAGCAGGAAGAGGCGTTTGGATCCGCTGGTTCTAGTAATACCTTGTCATTGCCTCTTGTTGGCAATGTTGCGGCAGGTGAGCCGATTCTTGCAGAGCACAATGTCGAGACAACTTTGCAACTTCCCACAGAAATCGTAGGTGACTCTGCTTCGTTCATTCTCGCCGTGCATGGCGAATCAATGATCGAAGCCGGCATCAACGACGGAGACTATGTTGTGGTTAAAGAGCAACAAGTGGCTCGTAATGGAGAAATCATCGTTGCGCTGATTGATGATGGAGCAACCGTAAAGCGTTTCTTTAAAGAGAAAGACCATATTCGCTTACAGCCCGAGAATTCAACAATGGACCCAATCATCACGCGTGATTGCGCTATTGTTGGAAAAGTGGTTGCTGTGCTTCGCAAGGTTTATTAATCACCAATGCTTACGATAATCTTTATCGGCGACTAACAATAAAAGGGCTATCGGTTCATAATCCGATAGCCCTTTTCGTTTTCTAAGGTATATGGGAAATACTTATCTGAGTCCCTATTCCGCAACACAGGAAAATGCTTTTAATTTAGCAACGGCCTGAGCACCAGCTCGAACCATCAACAACGTACCTGTGTCCTTGTACTCTTCGTTCAAGATGGTACAACGTTGATGAGCATATGAAACCATGTCTCCCCTGCTGTACGGAATCAGCAGTTCAAGGATTTCTTCCTGGGACGAAGCAACTAATCCAATACGGGAAACAAGATCATTAATGCCCTCGCGCGTAACGGTTGAAGTAAAAACAGCATTGGGATATCGAATAGTCATTGCCTCGTACTGCTCAGGAAGCAACAGGTCTTTTTTATTAAAGACCTCAACGCGGCCAATCTCTTCAGCGCCAATCTGCTCTAGAACCATATTGACGGTATCGATCTGCCTATCCGCATTAAGGTCCGAAGAGTCAACAACATGCAAAATAAGATCAGCGCCGTTGATTTCGTCCAATGTTGATTTAAAGGCTTCAACGAGAGTTGTAGGAAGCTTTTGAATGAACCCAACGGTATCGGTAAGTGTCACTTCTCTACCCTCAGGTAAAACTAGTTGACGAGTGGTCGAGTCGAGCGTTGCGAACAATTTATCGTAGCTAAGAACTTCAGAGCCCGTAATGGCATTAAGTAAACTTGATTTACCAGCATTGGTGTATCCAGCTAAAGCCACCTTATAGATGCCAGACTCTTTACGCTGCTTTCTCTGCAGATCACGCTTTTTTGAAAGCAAAGCAAGCTCACGTCGAATAGAGGTAATTCGATTATGGATAAGACGGCGGTCAACTTCCAACTGACTCTCGCCTTCGCCAAAGCGTGAACCAACACCACCGCCCATACGATTTGACGCAAGATGAGCCCACATACCGCGCAAACGGGGATACAGGTACTGGTTCTGAGCAAGGCGAACTTGAAGCCTACCCTCTTTGGTTGTGGCATGAAGAGCAAAGATATCAAGAATTAAGGCCGTTCGGTCAATAACCTTGACGTCTTTCCCGACAACTTTTTCGAGATTCGACTGCTGAGAAGGAGTTAACTCGTCATCGAAGATAACAACATCGGCCGCATATGAACGAGCAAGGCCGGCAATTTCCTCCGCCTTACCGCTTCCTACAAATGTACGAGGATTGGGAGAATCGAGCTTCTGCGAGGTTCGGGCAACCGTGTCCGCGCCTGCTGTCCAAGCAAGGCGCTCAAGCTCGGCTAGAGAAGATTCTAGACTCCATTCCTGATTAGGCCTTTCAACACCAACTAATATCGCACGCTCGCGAGGTTTTTCAATAACGGTTTTTGGGCCATGTTGTTTTACTTCGTCAAATTCGATCATGCAAACCTATATCTCAATCGTGCCAGTGAAAACCTGCATAGCAGGACCCGTCATAAGCACACGGTTATTTTCTTGCCAAGTTATGTCAAGCGTACCACCACGGAGATGGACTTTGTTGGTTCGTGCAGAACGACCAGTTAAAACGGCAGCCACCAAAGAAGCGCAAGCACCAGTGCCGCAAGCAAGCGTTTCGCCGCATCCACGTTCAAATACACGCATATGCAGTCCGTCATCCGCGGGGACAATAAACTCGACGTTTGTTTTAGCGGGAAACGCTTCGTGCGATTCGAAATAAGCACCAAAACGCTCCAGATCAAAAGAGTTAAGCGTTTTATCTGATGACGTAAACCACTCTGCTGGCAATTGATCAAGATTGTCCAGGAAACATACCGCATGAGGGTTTCCCATGGAAACGCAAGTAAACGATAAATCGCCCCAAGGAGAAGGAACAACCTCTTCATTTACAAAAGATTCGCCGTTGGTGGTACAACTAGCAGGAAGAAGTGTTGGAATCTTTTCGGGATCCAGGATCGGCATATCCATATCGACAGAAGCTACGCTCATAAGACCATTTGCATCAAGCTTGAAGGAAATAGGAAGCGGACCACGTTTCGTATCGGCGATGTACGACCCGGCATCTGCGTCAATGTAGTTGTGATCAACCAAATACTTGGTAAAACAACGTACGCCATTGCCGCACATTTCAGCCAAAGAACCATCTGAATTGATGTAATGCATGTAGGCAACACATTCAGGCCGATCGGAGGGACGCACAAGAATCACACCATCCGCCCCAATGCCAAAATGCCTATCGCACAGGAATGCAATCTGATCAGCACTTAACTCAATAGATTTGTTGAAATCATCGACAAAAACGAAATCATTGCCGAGACCGTGCATTTTGGTGAAATTCAGTTCCATGAAAAGGCTCCTTTATGCGAAAAGCTCATGTGCATTCGCAATTATTCTAGAGCTGTGCGTTGCAGATAGGTTTCCACCACGCAATCTACCATTTCGGAAAGATTTAGAGAATCCGCATCAAGCCACGCCAAGCGGCCATCACGCCTTAGCCAAGTACGCTGCCGTTTGGCATATCGACGGGTAGCGGTCTTGATGAGCTCGACGGCATCGCTCATCGAGATATCACCATCAAGAGCAGAAACAACCTCCTTGTAGCCGATAGCTTGTGGAGCTGTTAGAGCAGCACGCCATCCGTCATTAAGAAGAAGCTCAACTTCGTTAACCAGTCCCTCATCAAACATGTTATCAACGCGTTTGTCGATACGTGCTGCCAAGAGACCGGGATCTCTCTTAAGAGCAAAACGAACCGAAGGAACCACTTCTGGAAGCTCTTTCATTCCTTTGACTTGAGTAGCATAAGAAACGCCCTGTTCGCGCATTTCTAACGCCCGAATAACACGTCGAACGTTATTGGGATGAAGGAGAGCGGCAGAAGCAGGGTCAACTTCGTTTAGTCGATCCCAAACAGCTTGATTTCCAAACCGCCTTGCAACGGTTTCGTATTTAACCCTAACAGGATTATGCTCCTGATCACCTTTCGGAAAACGCATATCCTCAAGCGCAGACTGCACATACAGGCCGGTTCCACCACATAAGACCGGTACCTTGCCACGATCCTGGATATCAGAAAAACAAGAACGGGATAAGCTTTGGAACAGCTGAGCCGAAAAAGCATCACCAGGATCAAGAATGTCAATCAAGTGATGAGGAACAAGCATTTTCGACCGAGGAATTTTAGCCGTGCCTATATCCATGCCTTTATATATCTGCATGGAATCGGCCGAAACCACTTCCCCATTCAGGCGCAATGCAACGTGTTGGGCAAGTTCCGACTTACCTGATGCTGTAGGCCCAAGAATAGCTACGACAGGACGAATCACGAAATTACCTGACCACGTAGATACCATGCACGAGCAACATCAACACGGACGTTGACGAAAGTGCCTTGAAGATCATCGATGGAAACGCCTTTGGGAATTGGGGCATGAACAGTCAGATTCTTCGGGCTACGTCCCATTAAAACAGTCTCATCACGCTTAGAAGCTCCCTCAACAAGCACAGGCACTACTTTACCCACCTCGGCTTGATTTACCTCAAGCGCGCGGTCCTGAACAAGATTAACCAGACGCTCAAAACGCTCCTGAATAACTTCTTTGGGAGTGTCGTCTTCAATGCGTGCGGCAGGAGTTCCTTCGCGCTTGGAGTAGATAAACGTAAACACCTGGGTGTAGCCCACTTCCTTAACGAGGTCGTAGGTCTGTTGAAAATCTTCCTCGGTCTCACCCGGGAAGCCAACGATAATATCAGTTGAAAGTGCAATATCAGGGCGGACTTCGCGGAGCTTCTCGATTGTGTCCAAGTAATGTTCCCGCGTGTAGCGTCGATGCATTGCCTTCAAAATACTATTTGAGCCAGACTGTACAGGCAAATGAAGTGCCGGCATCAAATTATCAAGTTCGCCAAAAGCCTTGATAACATCGTCATTGAGATCTTTGGGGTGTGAAGTAGCAAAACGAATACGCTCAATCCCCGTTGCGGCTATTGAGCGAAGCAGGTCAGCAAAACGAGGTTCACCATACAGATCTCGACCATAGGAGTTAACGTTTTGGCCAAGTAGCGTGATCTCCTTAACGCCATCGGCTTTCAGCGATTCGGCATCGGCAACAATGTCTTCCATAGGACGAGACTTCTCTCTACCACGAACATAGGGGACGATGCAGTAGGAGCAAAAATTATTGCATCCGATCGAAATAGGAAGCCAGGCAGACCATTTCGATTCGCGTTCAGTTGGCAAATCGGTAGGGAAATCGGTTGCCTCAGAAAGGACTTCAACTTCGTGATCGCCAGTCAAAAGCGCCTGCTCGATGAGGCGGGGCAAGCTCGCTAAATTGAACGTACCAAAGACCACGTCAACATGAGAAAGCTTTTTTATCAAATCTTCCCCATCGCGTTGGCCAATGCATCCGCCAATAACTACAACACGCTTCTTTACCGGAGCGTTTTCTCGAAGCGGAACATTCTTCAACGAAGCAACCTGACCCATTAGGCGAACATCAGCAGCCTCACGCACACAGCAGGTTACAAAGATAATAATGTCTGATTCTTCAACAGTTTTAACCTCAGTTGCACCGAGTGCGGTGAGCATACCTACGATGCGCTCAGAATCATGTTTATTCATTTGACAACCAAAGGTGACAACTGAAAATGTCTTGCCCGAGATGGGGCCATCAGATAGATCTTCCCAATCCAATATATTCATTAGATGAGAAGAGCCCTCAGTGGATACATCAGGCTCAACGTTAGAAAGTTGGTTCGTCATATTTACCTCTACTCAAATTCAGAGGACTGGCTCTGCGCGATGTCATGAGACGTAACAGGAACACGCGGTTCCACCGAGAAGCGAATAGCCGTACGGTATTCTCCATCAATAACGATATCCGCAAACGAAGGAACGCATACAATTTCTATGCCAACAGGCGAAAGAAAGCCACGAGAAATGGCAATAGCTTTAACCGCTTGATTAACCGCACCAGCACCAACAGACTGAATCTCAACAGGAACACCGTCTTTCATCATGCCGGCAATAGCACCAGCAACTGATGCAGGAGAAGACTTCGAGGAGACCTTCAGGCACCCATTAGTCTGAAGAACATTAGAAGCCTTAGCTGGAATATCACTCATATTGCGTTACTTTCGATTAGTTTGTGGTGTGGTTGTGGTGTGTTTTAAGCAGTAAATCAAGCAGATTCACGCCGATATATTTTACTCATTAGCTAGTAAACAGGCAAACGGCAAACTCGACTACAAGGGAATGCTATACCAATTTAGCGTCTGAAAGCTGAGAGCATACCAAAATGAACTATTCATCACGCCTCAGAGGAATACGCAAGACTAGCTCGCCACCCAAGCAACGAATGCTTGGCGCAACGTCGGCATTTAGGTAATAGGATTGCGCAAGCTGAGCATAATCCCCCATTACCTGGTTGGAAAACATTTCGAGGTCTTCTTTAGAAATGCGAATTGAGCTATCGGATAAAGTTTTTCGCTCAGGCTTTACTTTTGCAGAAGAAGAAACTTGATCACCAAGCATTGTCTGTAAATGAACCGCCAGGGGTTTAATCTCATTATTAAAAATTCGATATGCAGTCCGAGCAGACATAGGCAAACAGAAATCATTGGCAAGCTGCGCAAGAGCGGAAGCGTCTGGACAAAGACCAAAACGCTGAATATAAGGCAGCCCCCCAGTTTCGTAAGAATACTCTTCAGCGGTATTAGACACCGCTGAATTACCCAACCAATACAGAGTCGAAACTATCTCAGCGGGACTCCCCAAATACACCGCAACACCATCTCGTTCGTCGATCGCAAATTCAAGCACGGTGCGCATAATATTGTGAGGACCGCGAAGAACCGGCTTGCCGTCTTCATTGACTGTAACCGAAGGAGCGCTTGACTGGTCGCGCTTTTCGCTCAATCGGGAGAAGGAACTCACTACCGAAAAGATGGAGCCCAAACCAGGAGCAGAAGCAATAACCCGAGCAGAATCAGTGTTCTGTCGTATTGAATATAAGGCCATGCCCCGTCCATGCACTCCCCACCTATCAGCATGGAAGCTGTCGAGCTTAGAGGTAACAAAGGGCTCAAAGATGGTATCTTGCAGCTGAAGCGGTACGCCATCACCGTCGTCAAGCATGGTAAGGAAGCGCTGTTCTTTTGTGGACCAGGTCGCAATAAATATAGCCTTCGCGTTGGCATCACGGGCATTGCGAAGCATTTCAATTACCACATCTTCAAACGACCGTATATCCTGCTTTGCCTGACGCCGCTGTGCCTCTGCTGCGCGAAGACGCACAAACCCATTGCCTAGATCGTCTTGAACACGGGTGTGATCTTCGCCAGAAATGTTCTGAATGAATTGTTGGAGTGAAGTATTAGGCATAAAGAAAAGAAGCCCGCGCAAAAAGCGCGGGCCTATACTCGTTATTTGGCAAAATCAACAGCGCGGGTTTCACGAATTACGACAACCTTAACCTGGCCAGGGTACTTGGTTTCGCTTTGGATTTGATGTGCGATATCGTGCGCCAAAACCGTAGAATGCGCCTCATCGACCTTCTCAGGAGAAACGATAACACGAACCTCGCGTCCGGCCTGAATAGCATGAGTACGTTCAACGCCAGGGTAAGAATTGGCGATTTCCTCCAATTTCTCGAGGCGCTTAATATAGGATTCGATATTTTCCTTGCGCGCACCGGGTCGTGCAGCAGAAACAGCATCGGCGGCCTGAACCAATACATCAATAACGCTATTGGGTTCAACATCGTTATGATGAGCCTCGATGGCGTGAACGATCATGGGCTCTTCACCATACCTACGTGCAAGATCTGCACCAATCACAGCATGGGAGCCTTCGATCTCATGATCCACTGCTTTGCCGATATCGTGCAAAAGGCCTGCGCGTTTTGCGGGAACCGGATCAAGGCCGAGCTCCGAAGCCATCATCCCGCAGAGATAGGCAACTTCGAGAGAGTGATTCAGGACATTCTGACCATAGGAAGTACGGTAGCGCAATCGGCCAAGAATCTTTTCCAATTCGGGATTTAGATCATGGATGCCGGTATCGAAGGTTGCCTGAGAAGCAGCTTCTTTAATCTGCTGATTAACGTACTTCTCAGCTTTGTGGAACATCTCTTCAATACGTGCAGGATGAATACGTCCGTCACTAATAAGATTCTGCATAGTAACGCTGGCAATTTCACGACGAACGGGATCGTGGGTCGAAACCGTTACGCATTCAGGAGTGTCATCAATGATGAGGTTAGTGCCCGTAATCTGCTCAAAAGAACGAATATTGCGACCCTCACGACCAATAATGCGACCCTTCAGATCGTCAGAAGGAATATGAATTGTAGATACCGTAATCTGTGAAGTATGGTCCGCAGCCAAACGTTGAATTGCCACACTTAGGATTTCGCGGGCTTTCTTATCAGCTTCGGCTCGAGTTCGAGCCTCCGAGTCGCGAATGATGGAAGCCGACTCATGAACGCACTCTTCTTTCAGGCCATCCAGTAATTCTGTCTTAGCTTCCTCTGCGGTCAAGCCAGCAACCTCTTCAAGGCGGGTTGCAACTTCAGCCTCTGCGCGCTCAACATCTTTTGCACGGCGATCTACCTGACCCTGCAAAGAGGAAATCTGATGTTCGCGATGATCGAGGGCTTCGGTGCGCTTATCAAGGCTCTGCTCACGTTGATTGAGGTGATTTTCGCTGGAACGCACAGCCTTCATACGTTCCTTGCTCTCTCGCTCAGCATCCTGCTTCATTTTGAGGACTTCATCCTTCGCTTCAACAAGAGCCTCGCGCTTCAAGCTTTCAGCCTCGCGCTGAGCATCGGCAAGTGTATTCTGGGCTTCAAGAGCCGTAGCGTCATTGCGCTCCTTGAGCACCTTCTGCATCAGGAAATAACCAATCAAAAAGCCAACAACAATCGCTACCACGGCGGCGATTATGATTTCAACCATGAAACTCCCTTTCGTTCATGTTGCGTATTAACTAGGAAGGCAAAAGGGCAACATAAATGCCCTGGAATACCGGGGCAAGAGCATACGCCGAGGAAAAACGACACTATTACATTGTAGAAAATATCTAAAAGCACCAAACCTGGTGCGTAAGCTCAAGCTATTTGATAATAGCTTAAAATTGCAGAAAATGCGCCGAGAACAGCATGTCCCGCAAAGAGACACGCCGTTTTTTCCAGAGAATGCATCAAACATCGATGATTCACTTGCTGTTTTTGGCCTCGTACCATCGTTTGGTTGCTTCAGCGGCAATATCAACAGAATAGCCCGAGCGGATCAACTTCGCATATGCTGCCTGTTTTTCGTTCTTAGACCGTGGTGGCTTACGACACAGCAGGGCAATAGCTGCTTCTTCCTGGCTCGGATTTTCCCGTAAATAATCTTCCGGGAAGCCTTCAAGCTGCTCAAAGGGATCGATAGCGTGATTTCGAAGTTCACGAAGTATGCCAGATAAACCTTTTCCGGAGCGAAGCCGCGAACGCACAAGAACATCGGCAAAACGAGCATCGTCTAAATACCCCACGGATAACGCTCGGTCAATAGCTGCGTCAACAACATCAGCGACAAACCCGTCACGATCAAGGCGGTTTCGCACTTCAAGGACCGATCGATCTCTGACCCTAACCAATCGCTCGATCTTTTTGAAAGCTTCCCTCAGCTCATCGGATTTAAGATTCTCATATAGCATCTGAGCTTTGGGTGAAGAAATAGACGCTTGCGGAAACCGCTCCGCAAGCGTCTTGGCATCAATTAAAACCATTCGATTTAAGCCTCGATGGAATTTGCAGAAAGATCAGTTGCAATAGGCTCCTCGCCGATGGCAGGAAGATTGTATTCCGCACGCACCTTGTTTTCAATTTCATTTCGAATATCAGGATGCTCCTTCAGGGTGCGTTTAGCGGCTTCGCGGCCCTGGCCCAAGCGTTCATCACCATAGTTGAACCATGAACCACTCTTCTTAACAAAACCGGCCTCAACGCCCATGTCGAGAACGCAGCCCTCTTTTGAAATTCCCTCACCATACATGATGTCAAACTCGGCCTGCCTAAAGGGTGGAGCAACCTTGTTCTTAACCACTTTGACTCGAACTCGATTACCGATGAACTCACCATCTTTTTTGACCGAGTCAAAACGACGAACATCAAGACGAACGCTCGAATAGAATTTCAATGCACGGCCACCTGTAGTTGTTTCAGGATTACCGAACATGACACCTATTTTTTCACGAAGCTGATTAATGAAAACGCAAGTGGTATTGGACCGAGAAAGAGATCCAGCAAGCTTACGCAATGCTTGGCTCATCAGACGAGCCTGAAGGCCAACCGTGGTATCGCCAATTTCGCCTTCGATTTCGGCCCTAGGAACCAGAGCCGCAACCGAGTCGACAACTACACAGTCAATAGCACCAGAGCGAACAAGCATATCGCAGATCTCGAGCGCCTGCTCACCAGTGTCGGGTTGCGATATAAGCATTTCGTCTACATCAACACCAAGCTTAGCAGCATAGACAGGATCCAGCGCATGCTCGGCGTCAATAAAGGCAACAACACCACCTGCAGCCTGCGCCTCAGCAATGATATGAAGAGCAATGGTCGTTTTACCGCTTGATTCAGGGCCATACACCTCAACAATTCGACCACGAGGAACGCCACCGATGCCTAAAGCGATATCTAATGGAAGGGCTCCGGTTGGAATTACGCCAACTTGCATGTTGGTGTTCTCCCCCAGTTTCATAATGGCACCCTTGCCAAATTTCTGTTCAATCTGATCAGTGGTGATCTTGAGGGTTTTTGCTTTGTCCTGGCTCATTTCTTCTCCTAGCCGAAGGTATTGCGATTGGACCTAAACGAGAATATCCGAACATGCGTTCGATTGCAATACTTTTCGCTTAAGCAAAGCTAATAGTAAAACCGCGTTCTCAAATACATGAGAACGCGGTACTAAAGTGATGCGAAATATATTCAAATCAGAAGCTAATCGGAAACTGGCTCGGATCGGCTATCGTCGAGAGCGTAAGCGAATAGCTCAAGCGCAAAATCTACAGTAGCACTGCGTACGGCATTACGATTGCCGTCAAAATGACGAATAAAGGTTTTAGTATGGTTCTTAGTTGCCAAGCCAAACCAAACAGTGCCGACGGGCTTGCCAGGAACAGCCCCGCCAGGCCCCGCGATCCCGGTAACAGCTACGGCTATATCGGAATTTGCAACGCGAAGAGAGCCCTCCGCCATTGAGGCAGCAACCTCGGAGCTTACTGCGCCGACCCGCTCAAGATCGGCTGCAGAAACACCCAACACATTAATTTTGACATCGTTGGAATAGCTGATAATTCCGCCCTCGACAACAGCCGAACTACCAGGCACGCCAGTGAGAGCGCCACCAATAAGACCACCTGTACAGCTCTCAGCAGTCGAAAGATGCTTGCCTTCTTTAATAGCGCGATCAATAACGGCTTTTGGAGAGCATGAGAAATCATCGGAGCCCTTTTTCGAACCCGCATTACCAAACCCAAGAATGGGAGCACACTTCATAAAATAGTCAACCATAGAAACGACGGTGAGCACTAGCGCAACTATCATGAAGAACCACGAGATCACGTACAAAGCAAGTTCCATATCAGGATGCAGTGCGAGCAACGCGTCGGAACCCTTAACAATAAAGAGTAAGATCGCAATGATCTGGAACACCGTCTTGAATTTTCCATACCAGCTTGCCGCAACAACAACTCCATGCGTCGCCACAAGCATTCGAAGACCCGAAACAATGAACTCACGAGCGATTATGAGCAGCGCAACCCATGAAGGAAGAACTTGAAGTTCGATAAGCGCCAATAACGCCGCCGCCACCAAGATCTTGTCGGCCAAGGGATCTATGAACTTTCCGAAGTTGGTTACCTCTCCCCTGCTTCGCGCCAAATATCCATCCAACGCGTCAGTGCACGATAAAATTGCGAAAATCAGTGCAGCAACCCAAGGCTTACAGAGCTCGGCATTATGCCAATCCGGTATATAAGTCGGCCAAGGGGAAATTATTGCCACGACAAAGACAGGGACAAGCAGGATCCGGACAAGGGTGACAATATTGGCCGGAGTCCACAGTGTAGTTTCGTCAAATTCCTTTTCAGTCACCCAGGGCCTCCATCTCGTAAAGAAGCGTGTCACTGATTGATACGGTATGAACCTCGCCAACAGCACCGTTTTCCAAATAGGTCACACCGTCAACATCGGGGGCCTGGCATTGTGCACGGCCATACAATTGACCGTCTTCCTCACAACCAAGGACGAGAACGTCCATGCTCGTTCCTATGCGCTGAGAAACGACATGGGACGAAACGGCGTCGGCAATGTCGCGGAGCTCTTGAAGACGTGCCTGTTTGGTGTCTTCATCAACCTGATTAGGTAATTCGGCAGCAGGGGTACCGTCTTCGGGCGAATAGGCAAAAATACCCACATAATCAAATTCGGTCTCCGAAACAAAATCACAAAGATCATCAAATTGCTCTTCTGTTTCGCCTGGATAACCAACTATTAACGTTGTACGCAAAGCAATACCAGGAATACGCTGGCGAATACGCGCAACCATCTGTTCGTATTCGGCGCGCGAGCCGGAACGATTCATCGACTTCAAAATCTCCGAATCGCAATGCTGCAAAGGTATATCAAAATAATTGCAGATGTTGTCATGAGTAGCCATGACGTCAAGCAGCTCATCTGTCATCCCGGCGGGCTGTAGATACATAACTCGGAACCAGGTATCAGGATACGCTTCAGACAATCGCTTCAGCAGCGAAGCAAGGTTCTCGCGAGGTTTCAAGTCAAGACCCCAGATACCAGAATCCTGAGCTATGAGCACGATTTCTTTGGTGCCAGATTCAATCTTGGCCTTAACGTCAGAAGCGATTTCATCATAAGAAAAGCTGTGATATCGACCACGAATGAACGGGATGGTACAAAACGAGCAAAAGCGATTGCATCCGTCAGAGATCTTCACATACTCGCTAGGTGCATAATCGAAATCAACTTCAACGGAATTACGTACGCTTGATACACCTAAAAGATCGTCGATTATTTCAACGATATTATCTTCTTCTCTGCAGGTAACAAATTTGTCTGCCTCGGTTAGCTCTTCTTCGAGATCATCACCAAATCGAGAAGGCATGCACCCACACACCACAAGTTTGGTATCCCCTGAAGCAACCGAATCATAACCAGCTATTTCAAATACGGCATCAAGGCTTTCTTCGATAGCCGACTGAATAAACGAGCATGTATTGACGACGATAACATCAGCAGAATCGGCGATATCGACAATAGAATAGCCAGCTCGAATAAGGTCTTCCTGCATTCTGGCGCTATCCGATTCGTTCTTTGCGCAACCAAGCGTTAAAAAGGATACGTTTTTTGACATGATGCAACGAATTCCTAGCGATAATTAGTAAATTGCAAAGGCTGACCGTAATCCTTCTCTTTCAAAAAGGCAATAACCTCTTGAAGGGTATCGAGCTTGGGCCCTGATACGCGAAGCTTATCTCCCTCGATGGTGACCTTCACCTTGAGCTTAGTAGCCTTGATGTCCTTGTTGATTTTTCCTGCTGTGTCACGATCGATACCCTCAATAATTTTAGCGGTTTGGCGAACCGATCCACCGGTAGCAGACTCAAGCTTGCCCCAATCAAGAGCATTCAGAGCGATTCCGCGCTTAATAAGCTTAGAGGTAAGAACATCCTTTACCTGATTATTAACAAAATCGCTCGGCGCAGATACCGTAAGGGTTTTACCGGACTTGTCTAATGCAATGTCAGCACCAGAGTCTTTAAGGTCATAACGCTGAGAAATCTCCTTCTTCGCTTGCCCGAAAGCATTATCGACTTCCTGCATATCAATCTGGGATACAACGTCGAAGCTAGAATCTTTAGCCATGGTTAATCCTCTCAAAATCGAATTTAATAAAGCCATCATGTTAGGCCATATAGAAAAATAGGTTAGCACGATTCATCTGAAAATCGTGCTAACCCAAAAACATCTACGTAGGCAAAACGCGTCCTATTCAGATGACGACGACCTGGAACTCGCAGATGACGTCTTAGCAGAGTCGGTCGAACTGTCCGACGAGCTTTGAGAGCTCGACGATGCAGCAGCAGACGTATCCCGCTTCACATTCGGATGATCGTTATACCACTGATCTAGGATTTCGCTAAAGGAAAAAGTTTGGTTTACGATACCTGAGCTGTTGGCCTTAAGATCAACAGCTTCATCATTGATCGTCACCGATACGCCCTTTGTTTCAGTAGAAACAAAGCGAATTTTAGACGAGCTAGTGTAGGTTTTTTCCGCTGGCCCAGACACTGTACCCGACTCTTGGGCCTTGTCGTCAACATAAACTTCGATATAAGACTCACTGCCCTTATCAACGGAATATTTCAAGGTGAATTCAGTTGGAGCAGTTTGGTCAGGAGAGGAATCTGTTTGCTGCCGATCTGACGAAGATTCGCTTTCTGCATTTTGCGAAGACTGAGCGCCGGTAACAGGGATATTGGTCTGAGGCGCAGTTTGATGCGACAGCATCATAGCCACAACGAGAACAACAACGATGACAACAACAGCGATAATAGCAACAAGGATATTCCGACTTCTATTTGGGTTCGGGATATTCTGCGGAGCTGCATACATATTTCCATATTTCCCCGAAGGCATAGCAGATCTACGGGCGCGATGAGCGACCTGAGGGTTGTGAAGCGAAGGGTATACATCGGCGTTTTGAGAATACACGGCTCGACCAAACCCATTAGAACTGCCATCATACAGATCTTTTTCATCGGGCTGAGAAAAAGATGAACGAGATTTACGAGCAACCCGCCCACCAACTTTTTCAAATGACGAAGTAGCGTATCCGTTGGCTTCGCGTCCATGCGGATCGCGATGCATTCGAATAGAGTCACCAACGCTTTGATGAGCCTGCTCTACCTGATAGGCATATTCCTGATCTAAGTACATTCTGCTGACATCCTGAGCGTTAAGGCCAAGGAGCCGAGAATAAGCAATGATCATATTGCGCGCATATCCACGAGAGGGCATGCGCTTAAAATCACTATTTTCGATCGCGACGATAATATCCTGGCGAATACGCAGATCGCGAGATACCGAAGCCAGGTCTCGCCCTTGGGCCAATCGCGCTTCCTTAAGCACGCTGCCGAAGCTGATCTGGTGCATGACGTTCCTACCTCTTCTTACTTACTGCGAATCATTAGCTTCAAAGGCTTTGATAGTTTCGAGCTCCATCGGGTCCACCAAAACCTCGCGAGGCTTTGACCCGTTTGGTGGACCAACGATGCCCTTCTCTTCAAGCAGGTCCATAATCCTGCCAGCACGCGAGTACCCTACGCTAAGCCTGCGCTGCAGGTTCGACGTAGAGCCCATACCTGAAGAAACCACTATCTCAGCGGCATCCCACACCAAGGGATCATCAGAGCCAGAGGCAGTTCCACCGGAACCATCGGGCATAGAATCCCCTAGAGTAATGAGATTGGTTTTAAGAATATCATTGTGATATTCGGGCTCTCCTTGCGACTTCAATTTCTCCACGACAGCAGATATCTCATCCTCGGAAACAAAGCAGCCCTGAATTCGCTGAGGTTTGGCCAACTCGGGCTTGGAAAGCAGCAGGTCTCCTAGACCAATAAGATTTTCAGCGCCGGGAGTGTCCAGGATGACACGTGAATCGATACCGGAAGCAACATTAAACGCGATACGATTGGTGATGTTAGCCTTGATAAGACCCGTAACTACATTCGTAGAGGGACGCTGCGTTGCTACGATGAGATGGATTCCCGCTGCACGCGCAAGCTGAGCCAGACGCGAAATTGAAAACTCCACCTCTTTGCCTACATTCATCATAAGGTCTGCGAGCTCATCGATGATGATGACGATATACGGCATCTCAGCCGCGGGAGCATCGTTGATTTCGAGCCCCTTTTGAACCTTGGCATTGTATTGACCAATATTTCTAGCGCCAATGCCACTAAAAACCTTCAGCCTACGCTCCATCTCGGCTACGGCCCAGGAGAGAGCACTAGCCGCTTCCCTCGCTTCGGTAACAACAGGAACGTACAAATGCGGGATACCATTATAGGGCGTAAACTCAACACGCTTAGGGTCAATCATGATCATACGTACTTCGGAAGGCGTAGCGCGCATAAGAATCGACATAATCATGCCGTTGATGGCAACTGATTTACCAGAGCCCGTCGTACCACCAATTAGCAAATGGGGCATAGTTGCCAAATTGCTAACGATGCTTTCACCTTCCACATCCTTGCCAATGGCAATTTGAAGAGGTCCGTCAGGAGCATCTTTCAAGACATCACCCAAAAACACTGTCTCGCGTTTTTTGTTGGGTACTTCAATACCAACGTAATTAGTGCCTGGAATGGGAGCAAAGATACGGACACCGGGCGCAGCAAGAGCGAGGGCTATATCGTCAGTCAAATTAGAAACACGATTTACTCGAACACCTGAAGGAAGATCGACCTTAAACAGGGTAACGGTAGGCCCGTGAACCCAACCAACAACATCAGCGCCTACGCCAAAGTCGGAAAGCGTCTCCTGGAGCAACAAACCAGTGGCGCGAAGGGAAGCCTCGCTCTCCTTGGTGACTGGAGTCTTTTCAGAAGTATTAAGCAAGCTCATTTCAGGGAGTTCAAAACCCTCCAATGGCTCTGGTGTAGCAACATCTAACGCCTTTTTGCGAACAGGCCTAGCGGCCTGATCCTGAGAAAGTGACGGCTCGTCCTTCTTGTCAGCTTCAGGACGCGACCCAAGCTTTCGGGTAAGTTGCTTGGGCGCCTCCCCTGCAGCTTTCGGGGAAGCCGAGTCAAATGCCATGGTGGTTTGCACCGCAGCCTCGCGAGCGCGCTGGCCATTCGTGCGTTGACTTTTTTTCAAGGATTTAGATGGCATCTCGGAAATTATCTGAGTTTTACCAGCAGCAAAAGCAGCTTTATTCGCGTCGATGGCCTGTGTGGGCATACTTCCATGAACATCGACTTTCGTTGGATCAGTGTAACCTGCATCAATGGGATTCTTGCCCTTCCTAACGCGAGCGAAGGACATACGAGGCAAGTGATCAAATCCGTCTTCTTCGTCTCCAGATGCATCGGAGCGACCTGCCGCATGAGCGCGAATGTTTTCGATGAGAGACGACAGAGAGAAGCCAATTACGATTAGCGCAATGATGATCAAACCAATCATCAAAATCATGGAAACGGTCAAACCGAACAGCTCGAGACCTGCCCAGGCGATAGCGCCACCCACATAGCCACCATGGTCGACAAGTAACACCTGGATAAACAAACAATTTGGATCAACATCAGCACCTGGCGTGAAAAGAGACACAATAGTTAAGAACGCAAGGAACAAAAGACCGAACCCAATTGCCACACGTGCTGGCACCATCTCTCGTTCAAAACGAATTAGCAACGTAGCTGCCAAACCAATAAGCAAAAAGGGAAGCACGTATGCGCCAATGCCGAAGCAGAAACGAAGTCCGAGAGATATCGCGCCCGTTACAACGCCCTCAGACCCCATAAACACCATGGCGAATAGAGCAATGGAAAGCACTATTAAGGCAACCGCAGATATATCGCGCTTGGTACGCTCATCAAAAATATGGCCGTAACTGGGCGCAGAATCACGATGCTGTGATTTTTTTTCACGCGAAGCAAGCTTGCGGACCCCCGGCTGGGAGCCCGCCTTACTTGACTGATGTTTGTTTCGGCGCCCTGTTTGCTGAGATGCCATTCGAAACCTTTCGTGCGTTTAGTGTGAGTTTAGCTTCGCATGAGGCCCTGAGGCCTGGATCTCTAGACCTCGAGGATGTTGATTACCACTAGAGGGCGCTGATTGGTGCGCTCCCAAAGAATTGAAAGCAAAGCGCTTCGAGCGGCACGCTTTACGGCACGAGACTCTTCGTTCTTTGAAAGAGATCGCTTCAATGCGCTCGAAACAGCATTCGTTACAGCTTCAACAAATTGGGGCTCATCACCGCCAGGAATACCATGCATTTCCACCTGAACGCCACTGAGCAAATCGTGTGATTCCGCTTTGACGGCGCAGGCAATAACTGCAACGCCTTGTGAACCAAGATTCGTTCTTTCGTTCAAAACAAACTCGGAGGTATCGCCAACGCTTAATCCATCGACCAAGATAATACCGCTCGGAACGGGCTTTCCTCGACGAACCCCCTTTGGGGTCAACTCAAGAGATTCGCCGTTTTCGCAAATGAAGATATTCTTTTTCTGAACGCCTGTAGCTTCAGCCAACGCAGCGTGAGCCCGTAAGTGAGTGGCCTCGCCATGGACTGGCATAAAGTGCTTAGGCTGAACGATAGAAAGAACAAGCTTCAGTTCCTCCGCTGAAGCATGGCCGGAAACGTGAACACGGGCACGGCTTTTGTCGTAAACATCCGCTCCAATCTTAGCCAAGTCATTCGTTACCTTAGTTACGGCTTTTTCATTACCGGGCACAGGCGTAGCCGAAATAATAACCGTATCGCCTTCATCAACCGAAATAGTCTTATGGTTATCACTTGCAATTCGAGCAAGTGCAGAAAGCGGTTCGCCCTGCGAGCCCGTGCACATAACTACATACGAATCAGGAGGACAGCCTTTCAGATCGTACGCATCGATAATGTCCTTATCAGCGATCTTTAAATACCCTAGGCGACGCGCAATGTCGGTATTCTGAACCATAGAGCGACCAGTGACAGCAACCTTACGCCCATTACGCACCGCCGCATCGCAGATCTGCTGCATGCGATGAATATGAGAAGCAAAGGAAGCAACGATAACACGACCCTTGGCCCGAGAAATGATAGAGTCAAGAACTTTGCCGACTTCCGCTTCGGAGGGGGTGAAATTCGGATTGGTGGCATTGGTAGAATCCGACATCATCAAGTCAACGCCCTCTTCGCTAAAGCGGGAGAGAGCGGCGAAGTCAGTACGAACCCCATCAATAGGACTTTGATCCAGTTTAAAGTCGCCTGTATGAAGCACATTGCCAGCAGGAGTGCGGAAAAATACACCAACTGCACCGGGAATAGAATGGTTGACGGAGAAAAACTCGGCAGTAATACACCCAAGCTTAATAGACTGGCCGGGCTTTATTTCGCATAACTTGGCATTCTTGATCTTATGTTCCTTAAGCTTGCCCTCGATAAGGCCAAGAGTAAGCTTGGTTGCGTAAATAGGAACCTTGCGATCAAGATCTTTAAGCAAATACGGCAAAGAGCCCGTGTGGTCCTCGTGCCCGTGGGTAATTACTATTCCGCGCAACTTATCAGCATGCTCAAGAACATATGAATAATCAGGCAGAATCAGGTCAACACCTGGATGATTGTCATCGGGGAACATAAGGCCAGCATCATCAAGCACCATATCGTTAGCGCATTCGAAAGCGGTCATGTTCTTGCCGATAGCGTCCAGACCGCCTAAGGGGATTATGCGAAGCTTAGCCTTAGGATCGCGCTTGCCCGCGTGGTTATGCTGGACAGATTTTTTTCCGCGATTTGAATTTTGGGAATGATGTTTTTTACCTGCCTCGGAGCTTTTATCTTTAGCACTCTTCGAATTCTCGTCGTCGAATTTCGATAATTTTGGACGCTTCCGCTCAAGGTGAACATGCTTCACCGATTCTGTTGCTTGGGGTTTACCCTGAATATTTTTAGGCTCATTGATTTCTTCAGCCATTAGATTCCTTTTCATTCTGTATTTGTACTTCATATATAAGATGAGGCCCTCTAATACCTAGCAAGTCAGGCCCATCTGCAGACCAAAGCAGTGCGCAAATAACGCATAGATTAACTAATTTATAATAACGTTCCCAACTCAAATATGTTAATCATCCATGAATTCTTCCCTATCTTCCCTGAAAAGAATCCAACAGAATTAGCCGAATTCGAAACAAACGCAAAGTGAAAAATATACAAAAAAGCGAGGTCGAAACCTCGCTTTTGGAAACGTATGACAAATGCCGAAGCTTACTTCAAAACACCAACTTCGCGCATTACCTGAGCCAAATGATCAGATTGCTCAGGAGTAGCGTCCACCAAAGGAAGACGAACTCCGCCAACGTGGAAGCCGGAAAGATTCAGTGCCTCCTTGACCATGATCGGATTAGCCGTAACAAAAAGCTCATTCATCAAGGGCAGGAGCTTTTCATTGGCAACCGCAGCCTCATCAAATTTCCCCTCGGCACAAAGGGTGGTAATTTCCTTCATGCGATCAGGCGCAACATTGCCTGTTGTGGAAATTACGCCAGCGGCACCTAATTTCATCATGTCGTAAGTAAGGGAATCATCGCCAGAATACACGTCGAATCCTTCGGGCGCATTAGCGATAATCTCTGCAACCTGGCCAAGATCGCCAGAAGCTTCCTTGATAGCAACGATATTATCGCAATCGTTGGCAAGTCGTAACGTTGTTTCAGGCGTCATATTGATACCAGTACGACCGGGGATGTTGTACAGAATAATAGGAAGGTCGACGGCATCTGCAATAGTCTTAAAGTGCTGATAGAGGCCTTCTTGCGGGGGCTTGTTATAGTAAGGAACTACCAACATAAACGCATCAACGCCGAGTTTCTGAACATCACGGGCAAAATCAACCGTATCAGCGGTGCAATTATCTCCAACATTGGCGATAACCGGCACTTCACCCTTAACTTCAGAAAGAACTGCTTCAAACAGCTTCATCTTCTGAGGATAGAACACCGTAGGGCTTTCACCTGTGGTGCCATTAACGATAAGAGCATCGCTTCCGCCGTCTACAAGGCGGCGAGCCAAAGCACGTACCTGATCTAGGTCGAGCTCAAGATTCTCGTCAAATGGGGTAACCATTGCGGGAATCATGCGACCAAAGCGTGGCTCATTTGCAGCGGTCATGTGTAACTCCTTCATTCGCTAATTCAATGTGGCTCATTATTGCATGTTGTACGGCGCTATGCCATGAAGTTTTCCAAACCAACGACTAAGCCGCTGCATTTGCCTACCGAACGGATACCAAGAAGAACACCTGGCATATAGGAAGTACGATCCCATGAATCGTGACGAATAGTCAGCGTCTGCCCCATCGATCCGAAAATCACTTCTTGACTTGCAACGTACCCCATTGAACGTACAGAATGCACTGGGACACCTTCCACCAATGCCCCGCGCGCACCTTCACATCCATCAATCTCGGTTTCAGAGCCAGGAGCAACGCTGGTGAAATCTCTGGAACGAGAGATTATCTGAGCAGTGCGCACCGCAGTGCCGCTTGGCGCATCTTTCTTATTGCAGTGATGGAATTCAATAACCTCCGATTCAGGGAAGTAAGGAGCGGCAGCTTTGGCGAATTCCATCATAAGCACCGCACCAGTGGTGAAATTTGGAGCATAAAATAAGCATGTGCCAGGTTTAGCGCTCGCAGCAAGAGCATTGAGGGTATCATCGCTCATCCCCGTTGTTCCCACAACGCAATCCACGCCTGCCGGCAAGGCCTTTTCCAAAGTCTTGGCAACAACGCTAGGCTGGGTAAAATCGACTAAAACATCAAAGGATGAACCCTGAAGTGCCTCATCAATGCTTTTATAGGTAGCAAAAGGTGCTTCTCCACCAAACGGGTCAATCCCGCATACCACTTCCATGTCCTTAGCAGCGGTGACCGCATCCACGACAGCGGAACCCATGCGGCCGGCATAACCAGCAACAGCAACAGAAATCATACGTACTCCTATTCAAATACCCATTTCAGGCAACTAATCGCAACTATACGACTTAAATGATTCAAATATGTTAAGCACTCGTAGGCTACTTAAATGCCACCAAGCAAGACTAGAGCTACCAACAACGTAACGAATTAGGGAATTAGCCAAAAACAAGATCCGAAAGCTCTTCTTGACTATATGGCGATATAACAGCGATAGCCGGCTCTGCCGAGAGGAGCTCTTGAGCCATATCGAGCACCTGCTGCTTAGTAACGGACCGGTATCCTTCCGTTTGCTGTTCGGGGGTAGTTTGCTCCAAACCGAGAGTCTCGCGTTTTCCCAATCGAACCATATGAGAATTGGTCGACTCCAAGCCAAGAAGGAGCTGTCCGCAGATAAGGTCAATATTGCGAGAAAGCTCATCCTCAGAAACATAGTCTTGAGCAATCGCGTCCAGCTCAGAACGGATAAGCCGCATAACTTCCTGAGTGTTGGAAGGTCGTGTGCCAGCATAAATACACCACTGCCCAACACCCTGATAGCCAGCTTGCATCGCATAAATCGAATATACAAGACCGCGCTTTTCGCGTACCTCCTGAAACAAACGTGAAGACATAGAACCGCCAAGAATGGTGGTGAGCACCGTGGCGATATATCGCCGTTCGTTTCCCAGGGGCAGCCAGGGTACACCATACACAATATGGGCTTGCTCGATATCGCGCTTCTGGCTAAATAAACCTGAGGAGAATTGAGGCTGAAGAAGCTTTCGATGCTCCTTTTTACCGGGTTTCATGGAAGCAAAGTATCGCTTTGCCAATGTCAGCAACTGATCATGGTCCACGTTGCCCGCAGCAGCTAGGGTGAGGTTCCCGGCATGGTAATGCTCAGCATGGAAATCAACGCAATCGGCATGTCGATAACTGCCAACCCGATCTCGAGTTCCCAAAACAGACAAGCCGCAAGGATGATTAGGCAAGTTGCTCTGAGAATATAACTCATAGACATAATCATCGGGGGTGTCTTCGGAACGCGCAATCTCTTCAATCACTACTTCACGTTCAGTATCAATGGCATCCTGAGAAAAATTTGATTCAATCACCATCTCCGCCAAAACAGAAAGGGCGTCCTCAAGCTTGTCATCAACAAAGCGAGCATAGTAACAGGTGTATTCTTTTGACGTAAAAGCGTTAAGCTCTGCCCCTAGGCGATCAAAATGCATCGAAATATCCAAGGGGCCTTTAGTAGGCGTTCCCTTGAACATCATGTGCTCCATAAAATGAGTAAGACCCGCCTGATCGGGACGCTCATCACGTGAGCCAACGTTGAACCAGAGGCCCAAAGAAACCGAGCGGACATCGGGCATCGTTCGGCTAATGACCGTCATGCCATTATCCAAAACAGTTTTACATTGCTGGCTCATACACGCGCCAACCCTTCCAATCTAAATCTATGACTCAATGCTTTCCTTCAGGGCTTTTGCAAGCTGATCGGGACAACTCGTTTTACGGGGACCGCAGGTAATACCTTCGAGCTTGTCGATAACTTCCTCGACAGGCATACCCTCTACAAGCATGGAAATGCCCTTAGTGTTGCCATTGCAGCCGCCTTGAAAAGACACATTGGCAACCTTGCCATCTTCAATGTCAAAATTAATGGCCTTAGAACAGGTACCACGAGTAATAAACGTAGACATACAATAAACCTCTTCTTCGAAAGAGAGCCCTCTGCCCCATTACAGGGTCAGAGGGCTCTCAGATCCGCTTATCAATAACCATTCTATCGCTCTCACAGGGTAGACAAACGCCCAGTAGAGCAATCAGGAGATGATTATATCCTAGTGCTCGGCATGGTCACCATTGTGACGACGACGGGGTTTGCGACCGCCATTGCTGCCTTCACGCTTACCGCGTCGGTCACCATCATCGTGGTGGCGAGAAGGGCGCTCGGAGCTAACCACATCGGGCTTATCGACACGATCAAGGCTGATCTTGCCGCTATCACTAACCTCAATGACCTCAACCTTAACGATGTCTCCGATGTTAAGAACATCTTCAACCTTGCCCACACGGCCGTTAGCCATACGAGAGATATGGAGCAAACCATCCTTGCCGGGAGTAAGACGAACAAATGCGCCAAAATCCTTAATGCCAACGACTTCGCCGTCATACACTTCTCCGACCTCGGGAACCTTGACGATACCCAAGATAGCTGCCTTGGCAGCAGCGCCGCCTTCGGCATCGACGGAAGCAATACGGGCGGTGCCATCTTCTTCGATCTCGATAGTGGTATTCGTCTCATCCTGAAGACCTCGAATAACCTTGCCACCAGAACCGATAACATCACGAATCTTATCGGAAGGAATATGGATGGTCTCAATGTGAGGAGCGTAAGGAGAAAGCTCCGCACGAGGAGCATCGATTGCCTCGAGCATCGCCTTCATGATAAAGGCGCGACCCTCCTTAGCCTGAGCCAAAGCACGGGCCAAAATATCAACAGAAAGACCCTTGGCCTTGTTGTCCATCTGGAGTGCAGTGATGCCATGCTCCGTACCGCAAACTTTAAAGTCCATGTCGCCAAGGAAGTCTTCAAGACCCTGAATGTCGGAGAGGATGACGATGTCATCGCCTTCCTTGATAAGACCCATTGCAATGCCAGCGACGGGAGCCTTGATAGGCACGCCAGCATCCATCAGAGCGAGGGTAGAGCCACAGGTAGAAGCCATGGAAGAAGAACCGTTTGATTCCATGATCTCGGAAACTACGCGAATAGCGTAAGGAAATTCTTCCTCATCAGGGAGAACAGGCAGGAGCGCGCGCTCAGCCAAGGCACCATGACCGATTTCACGACGCTTAGGTGCACCCATACGACCAACCTCGCCAGTGCAGTACGGCGGGAAGTTGTATTGATGCATATAACGCTTACCCTCTGCAGGATCGATGGTATCGAGGCGCTGCCATTCGTTGAGCATGCCAAGCGTCACAATAGAGAGAGCCTGGGTTTGACCACGCTGGAAAAGACCAGAACCGTGAACACGAGGGAGATAACCAGCCTTAATGTACAAAGGACGAATTTCGGTGCTAGAACGACCGTCAGCACGCTCGCCCGTTTCAATAACCATCTTACGCATTGCATGCTTTTCGAGTGACTTCAACGCAGCAGCAATATCGGAACCCCAAGCAGCACGTTCTTCCTCGGTGAAGTCGTTTTCCTTAACGGAATTCTTCAGTTCTTCGACCTTTGCCATACGAGCAAGCTTGTCTGCATCCTTCAATGCGGCCGACATTTCATCGAAATGATTGTCGACACGCTCTGCGATAGAAGGATCGGCAACATGAATAGGCCATTCCTTAGGCTGCGGATCGACCTTAGCCAAGAATTCGGCTTGCTTTTCACAGAACGCCGCAATTGCTTCCTGGCCAAAAGTCATGGCTGCAAGCATGTCCTCTTCGGTAATCTCCTGAGCACCAGCCTCAACCATGGAGATATAATCCTTGGTACCTGCAATGGTCAGCTCGAGATCGGAATTCTCTTCTTCCTCATAGGTCGGGTTAACGATGAACTCGCCGGTATCGATATTGCGACCGATGCGAACGCACGCAGCAGGGCCATCGAAAGGCGCGCTAGCCACCATGAGAGCCGCAGATGCACCTGCTACAGAGATCGTGTCGGGCTGATGCTCGCCATCAACAACCAACGTAGTGGCAACCACGTGAACTTCCTGCTTAAAACCATCAACGAAACCAGGGCGGATTGGACGGTCGATCATACGAGCCGTCAGGATACCCTTGTCGGAAGGCTTTGCTTCGCGCTTCAGGTAACCACCAGGAATACGACCTACCGCATACATCTTTTCCATGAAATCAACAGTCAGCGGGAAAAAGTCATAATCCTTCTCCTGCTCGGAAATCACAGCAGTAACCAATACAGTGGTGTCACCGCAGGTGACCTTCACGGCACCAGAAGCCTGCTTTGCAAGCTCGCCGGTGGAAAGGGTGTAGTGCTTTCCGTAGAGGTCGAACGATTCAGTAATAATGTCCATCTTTTTTCTTTCACTTCCCTTGCGCCCTATTGCGCAAAGCCTCTTTGCACCCGCTTTTCAGGTGCGCGAGCAGCAATGGCCTCCATTGCCGACCGCCGAATATACAAAAAGCCCGCTAGCGCGGGCTTAATGCTTAGATGTTGTCGCGAATGCCGAGCTTCTTGATGAGTTCACGGTACTCAAGAACGTCGCGGTTCTTGATGTAAACGAGAAGACGACGGCGCTTACCTACGAGCATGAGCAGGCCACGACGGGTATGGTGATCCTTGGGGTGCTCCTTCAGGTGCTCGGTCAGGTTCTTGATGCGCTCAGACAGGATAGCAACCTGTACCTCTGCGCTACCAGAGTCCTGGGGGTTCTTGCCGAACTCAGCCATGAGCTCTGCAGTGCGTTCTTTGGAGATGCTAAGCTTGTTAGGCATCTGTCCACCTTTCTACATCTAATTCCCTCCATGCCGAGCAAGCAAGCGGGTGGCGCATGCGAGCTAGGCGTGAAGCCTACTTACTGCAAAATGCAGCCTATCTAGTATACGCGAGCGTCTTTTCAGGCTCAACTGCTTTCTGAGGTTGTGTTCGGCATGTGAAGATAATCAAAATGCCACTAATTAATCAACGGCAATCAGTGAAGAAATTAGCGGAATTGCCGTTGCAACGCCCCAGAGAGCAAAGCCAATCTGCTCGATTCATGCCCAGAGAAGGGCATTGTCGGTCATGGCTGCAACGTCGAAGAGTTCCAAAAAAGTTCGCCTTCGGCGGCGCAAAAGGGCTCATTTGCCAACAACATCAAACTTACGGCTCAAAGCACCACCAAGACACATCTCACAATCCTCTTCCATGAGCCTACAACAAGAATCCCCCCCAATGCTGAGATTATGAAACCACAGGGCGAAAATACCCTAGGGTTTCATATCAAGACCAAACAGCATTTCGGCTCACATCGAACAATCAACGTTAATTAAGAAGTGCAGCCGAAAATAAGGAAATTTAGCCTTCAGAAAGCAAGACTGCCTACTTCCGGGATGCTTCATATAGTTCGACAAGTTTCTTCTGGACATCGTAAGGAGCTGGCTCATATCCATTAAGACGCACAGAATAAGTTCCGCTACCACGAGAAAGGGCTCGCAAATCCTTCGTATACGAGAGGACTTCAGCATACGGAACCCGTACGACAATTATGGTTTCACCCTCGTCGTTGGAATCGGTACCAACAATTCGACCTCGACGTGTAGAGATATCACCCATAACGGCCCCTGCATACGCCTCGCCAACAGTGATATCCATATCTGCCATAGGCTCCAAAATTATGGGGTCGGCTTGCTGACAGGCAGCCCTGAATGCAAGTCGAGCAGCGGTCTTGAAGGCCATCTCGTTGGAATCTACCGCATGGTAGGAACCATCGAACACTACGCAATTGATATCAACCATGGGATAGCCAGCCAGGAAGCCCTCTGCCATGGCTTCCTGGACACCTTTGTCCACAGCCGGAATGAGATTCTTCGGAATTCTGCCGCCAACCACTTCACTCACAAATGCGTAACCTTCACCTGGGTTAGGAGAAAGACGAAGCCAACAATCGCCAAACTGTCCAGAGCCGCCAGTCTGTTTCTTATGACGACCCTCTGCTTCTGCGGTTTTTTGAATTGTCTCGCGATAAGGAATTCGAACAGGAACAAGATGCGCTTCGATCTTCGCCTGATTCTTTAACTTGTTCAACAGCACATCTACATGCATGTCGCCCATCGTAAATACAACTTGTTGATGAGTTTCTTCGTATCGGACCAAACGCAGAGTTGGATCAATTTCCGCTTGCTTGGAAAGGAATGTTCCCAGCTTATCCTCATCCTTCTTGTTTTCAGCTTCAAGGGCGATGGGGTAAAGCGGAACGGGACTTGGCAGCGGATCAACCTCGATATCGCCAGAAAGCGAGAGCGTATCACCGGTTTTCGTCTCATTCATCTTGGGGACCACAATGATATCGCCGGCTTTGGCGCTCTTAACATCCATAGGCTCCTTGCCCATCATCACGTAAAGATGAGAAAGACGTTCTTTCTTCTTACTACGCGCGTTCGTAAGCTCCATTCCAGGCTCAAGGTATCCGGAAAGCACCTTGATAAAGCTCATGCGGCCAACATACGGATCGGAGAGCGTCTTGAAAACGAACCCAGCAGGTTCGCCCGTTTCGTCGACATAGAGCTCTTCACCATTAGCCAAATAGAAGGGCCCGTGTGCACGAGGATGGGGAAAATAGCTTGCAATATCCTCCATTAGACCTTTGATGCCCTGCTTGATAATCGTAGAGCCGACGAAGACGGGTATAAAAATCTCTTGCGCAATCGCTTTATCAAGCAGCTGCTCAAGTTCTTCTTGGGTTAACTGCTCTTCGCCATCAAGATATTTCATCATCAAGTCTTCGTCAGCTTCCGCGACTAAATCGCACAACTTATCGCGAGCAACTTGGGCAACATCAAGATAATCCTCAGGAATCTCCTCGACGCGTTCGTCTTCTCCCTCAAAGTAACGAGCTTTCATACGAAGAACGTCGATCACGCCCTTAAAGTCTTTATCAACGCCCATAGGTATAGTTACTGCACCCAAACGAGAACCAAAGCGAGCATGGAGAGTGGCCATTGCTACATCAAAATTGGCATGCTCACGGTCGATATGGTTGATGAAAACGCAGCGGCATAACCTCATAGTTTCAGCCTCATGCCACAAACGCGTGGTCATAACCTGAGGACCGTCAACGGCATCGACAACGAACATGGCCATCTCAGCCGCCTGCATAGTTGCAAGCGTATCTCCGAGAAAATCAGGCTGACCCGAGGTATCAAGCAAATTGATTTTGTAATCCTTATAAGGAATGGGCGCAATTGACGTGCCTAAGGTGAAATGACGACGAATCTCCTCTTCGTCATAGTCGAGGTATGACTTGCCGTCATGAGTTGTTCCCATGCGCGGAGTTTTCCCAGAAACGTGCAGCATCGCTTCGGCAAGTGATGTTTTGCCGGCACCGTCTTGGCCTACCAGCACAATGTTACGTACATGTTCGGTTGCGGGAGCAGCCATAATACACCCCTCTTTCCTCCTTCAGGCATCCCCATGCCTGAAGGACTTGCTGCAATATCCCTCAACATTGCAGCAGATCATTCACAGTGAACAAGTTCATAAAACCCAGTGTAGCGTAATAGCGCCAAGGAGTAACCACCATGGGTAATGCCAGTCTGAAAAAGAGAGCGTTTGAAGTTGATCGAGTTATCTAAACGATATTAAATAGTCCAGAGATTTCAATGAAATACCCAAATGTTGGCGAATCCACAGCTGAAGGAATCGCATAACGCGCAAACGTTCGTCAACTTCTATTTCAAAATGAGAAATCTCCTCGAAAGTGCTGAACAGCAAAGCCTGAGCCCACAGCACGGTATCGCGAGAAAGGGCAATTGTTTCGCTCGCATAACTGCAAGACGGACAAACCATACCACCATCAACAAGCGAAAAGGGCGCACGAGAGGGAAGCCTTTCTGGTGAAATTGAATTTCCGCACTCAACACAGGTATCAAAACGAGGACGAAAGCCCAAAACAGCAAGCGTTTTAAGCAGATAACCAGCCGTATAACACTCAGGGGATGCAACAGCGTTTTCCAAATTGGCAGCCTTTAATGCCTTCAGCGCAACACATGTCATAGGAAACAAGCGTTCATCTTCCAACCCTACTTGAGTAGTTTTGTCAAGAATTTCAACCATAGGCGAAGCTGCCTCCATCAAGGCATAGTCCCTACGAAGATGCTCATTTCCCTCCAGTAGGCGCGCCTCTTTGACGATGTCGAGAGTTTTCCCTTGGCAGAGAAGCAAATCGCAAACAGAATAAACCTCTAAGCGGGAGGCGAAAGAAGAAGAGGGCTTTCGAGCCCCCTTCGCGACCGCTCGTATTTGCGATCCATCACATGAGAGCAAAGTGCAAATCACATCGCTCTCCCCCAGCTTCGTGCGACGAAGCACCAAAGCCCTCACGCTATATGAACGCGAAGCCATTGATCCTATGCACCCTCACCATAGCCAAAACGACGAATCTGGTTTAGATCCCGCCTCCAGTTTTTACGAACTTTAACATTGAGATCGAGAAATACCTTTTTGCCCAGAAGGGTTTCGAGGTCCTCGCGCGCCTGGGTGCCAACTTCCTTGATAGCATGCCCGCCCTTGCCGATTATGATGCCTTTCTGGCTATCACGCTCCACATAGACAGTGGCATAAATCTTCTGTAGATTCTTTCGTCGATTGTATTCCATGGCATCAACAACCACGCCAACAGCATGAGGCACTTCATCATGCGCGGTAAGCAGGATCTTCTCACGAATGAATTCGGCAATGATAACTTCGAGAGGCTGATCGGTTTCCATGTCTGCAGGAAACCAAAGTGGGCCAGTGGGCAAGCGACGAACAACAGCTTCAATGAAATCGTCGATACCAGCACCTGTAAGTGACGAAACCTCTACAACTTCATCCCAATCACCTAAAGAAACCGCCTTATGACGCTGTTCGTCGAGAAGCTCATCATTCACCAGGTCGATTTTTGAAAGAACAAGAATCTTCGGAACCCTGTTCTTGGAAAGCTCGGAAATGACCCATTCGTCACCGCGGCCAAAGGGAGCCGATGCATCCAGCAAGAATGCTGCAACATCTATGCCGTCAAGTGACTTTAGTGCCGTGGTATTCAGCTCTTCCCCGAGGGCATCATGGGGTTTATGCACACCCGGAGTGTCAACAATAACCATCTGGTGATCTTCGGTAGTATGAACAGCACGGAAACGATGGCGCGTTGTTTGGGCCGTGGGCGACGCAATGGCAAGTTTTTTTCCCATAAGAGCATTGAGCAAAGTTGATTTACCCGAACTTGGCCGACCAACAAGAGTCACAAATCCCGATCTAAACGTCTTTGGATCAATAGTGCTTTGATTGATTTCCATATAATTCCCTTACAAACGCGCCCTACATCAGGCCAAGCAGGCAAAGAATTCGCGGCGCAAAAATAATCAAGCCAACAACCAATGAGGCCAAAGAAAATAGCAGTACACCGCCAGCGGCGGCGTCTTTTGATTTACGAGCAAGCTCATGATACTCAGGGCTTGCCAAATCAACTATTGCTTCAATCGATGAGTTTAAACACTCGCCGCCCAAAACCAAGCCAAAGCAAACTACAACGGCAAGCCACTCATAAGGGTTAATACCAAAACCAAAACCGAGAGCAATGCAAAGCAGCATGCAAGCAAACTCAATATGAAAATTGCGCTCGTGAGCTGTGTCGATTATTCCGCGCCCCGCACAACGGAACGCGGCAAAAAGAGAAAAGCCTTCACGCGTCATGCGCGGCTCTCGTTCCATTCACGCATCAGCTTTTCTTCCAGAGCATGCATTATCTCGTAATCATCATCCTCGATATGATCGTATCCGCAAAGATGCAGCAAGCTATGGATGGTGAGGATCGTCACTTCCTCTTCTAGCGTGGTTCCGTATTCTTCGGTTTGGGCAAGAGCTACATCTGTAGCAATAATGGTATCGCCCAATTCATATTCTTCAACGTCATCCAGAACCTCATCCTCAAATGGAACATTGTCGCACTCAAACGACAAGACATCGGTTGGACGATCGATTCCTCGATACTCACGATTGAGCTCATGGATACGTTCGTTGGAAACGAACGTAACGGTAACATCGGTGCACTCTGGCAAGTTCATCTTTTTCATAACAAACGTGCACAGCTCTTCAATAGGAAAGCCACCAACGAGCTCTTCCCCATGCTCAATAAGTACATTGACTTGCATTGGCAACCTCTTTACAGACGGAGATTCATCTCTTCGGCGCGCGCATAGGCAGCAACAATCCTCGCAACCAGAGAATGGCGCACGACATCGGCATTCTTGAACTCGCAAAAAGCTATATCTTCCAAACCATCAAGAACCTGACGCACAGTCTTTAAGCCTGATATGCCCTTAGGAAGATCAGCCTGAGTAATGTCGCCGGTAATAACCATTTTCGAGCCTATGCCCAAACGAGTAAGGAACATCTTCATTTGCCCAGGAGTAGTGTTCTGAGCTTCGTCAAGAACAATGAATGCATCATTGAGCGTACGGCCCCGCATAAACGCCAGGGGAGCAATTTCAATGGTTCCGTCAGCAAGGTACTTGTTCGCACGACCGGGTTCCATCATCTCGAACAGTGCATCATACAAAGGACGGATGTAAGGGTCGATTTTCTCGGTAAGAGAACCGGGAAGAAAACCGAGGTTCTCACCAGCCTCGACAACTGGTCGCGTAAGGACAATGCGACTAACTTGTTTGTTGTTGAAAGCTGCTACCGCCATAGCCATAGCAAGGTATGTTTTGCCAGTACCCGCTGGACCAATGCCAAACGTGACCGTGTTCTTTCGGATGGCATCCACGTATTGTTTCTGCGTGGGTGTTTTAGGACGAATCGCCCGACCGCGATAAGAAAGAATCACATCGTTCTTCATTGGAGGCGGTGCCAATTCGCCGGCCCTCATGAGATTCAAAGAGCGCTTTACCTCGTCGGCCGTAAGAGCCTCGCCCGCCTCAAGCGTTTTTATCAGACCCGCAAAAAGCGTGGTAAGCGATTGCACCTCAAGAGCGTTGCCCTGAATGCGAAGCGAATTCTCATGCAAGGAAATTCTCGCAGCAGTGGAGTCTTCGATTAGGTGAAGAAACTCGTCTTGGGATCCCAATAATGCAGAGGGCTCAATTGGGGATGGGATGACGAGTGTGATGTTCTCTAGATCAGTCATGCCCTCATAATAGCAGCATCGTCAACGCCCGTTAAGCATACATCGACCAAAGCACCCTGGGGGAATCCATCCACACGAACCTTATAATACGATTCCGTCATGCCCCACCCTTCTTGTTCGACAGCAACAAGCTCATGGGAGCCGATACGGCGCTGGGCGTATTGAATACGCAACCGATCGCCCAAAACACTTAATTCATGCGCACGACGTTCTTTTGTTTCAGCTGGAATCTGATCGGTGCGACTTGCCGCTGGCGTACCCTCTCGGCGAGAATACCGAAATACATGAATCTTCGTGAAGCCAACCTCGCGCACCAGCGTGCAGGTATCGGCAAAATCTTGCTCTGTTTCTCCGGGAAAACCCACAATGACGTCTGTGGTAAGGGAAATATCGCCAACTTGCCGTTTCAGCATGGCAACAACCCCTAAGAACTCATGGGCAGAATAAGGCCGATTCATCTCATGTAGAACTTTGTCAGAGCCTGATTGCAAAGGCAAGTGTAAATGACGGCACACGCGCCCCTCAGACTCCGCCATGACTTTCACGAATTCAGGATCAAGCGACCTTGGTTCTACGGACCCAACGCGCAAACGGACGTCATCATGACCAGCCTTGCTCAATTCATCAAGCATCCTGCGGACCAGAGCGCCAAGGCGGATTCGTTTCTCGCCTTCGGTGTAGCAATAGGATCCAAGATCGATTCCGGTAAGGACAAGCTCTTTGACGCCCGCATCGGCCAACGCCAAGGCTTCCTCCAAAACAGCGTAAATCGGACGCGACCAAGCCTTGCCCCGAGCAACATGGACGATGCAGTAAGTGCACGAATGATTGCATCCATCCTGGACCTTCAATGAAACACGTGTAGGGAATTCTTCTCCCACACGAATAAGATTTGCCGAAGAAGCAGCCGAACCGTCACCCACCTCTTCGAGCAAATCAATTTTATCCACCACGCAGATGCGGGAATCAAGGCCACGGTAAAACTCGGGTTCGATAGCTGCTGCACAACCGGTAACCACAACTTGCGCAGTCGGATTTTGACGAAGAACGCGTCTGATGCTTTTACGGGTCTTTTTGTCGGCTTCCTCGGTTACCGTGCAGGTGTTCACAACAACAATATCCGCATCCGGCACCGAGCACAGTTGAGCACCCCTGGTTTCATAAGCTTTGGCGATAGTGTCGGATTCAACTCTATTTACTTTGCAGCCAAGGTTTACTACCGATACCCTCATGAACGCACCTCAAGCTCATATAACGCCAAAGCCGGAGCAACGATCCCAGCCGTTTCCGTGCGAAGAATACTTGGGCCCAAACTGATCGAATACGCATAAGGCAATGCAAGAAAAAGATCAACCTCTTGGGCAGCTAGACCGCCCTCCGGGCCCACCACCAATGCAATACGCAGGCTGCGAGGATCTTTCCCGGTAGCCGCAATGCAGCACGACACAGCCTCAGCCAAAGTACTGGACAGCTCAGCTTCCTCCCAACAAATCAGCACAGCATCGCAATCTTTGGCAATATCAACCGCCCCTGCGACAGAACAGGGCGCGTGAACGACGGGCTTGGAGGAACGCCCACTCTGCATCGCAGCACTCTTAGCGATAGAAGCCCATCTTTCAAACCGGGCTTTTGACTTCTTCGCATCAAGCTTCACAACGCTGCGCGAGGTAGTCATAGGGACAAACTCCGCGATACCAACTTCGGTTGCATGCCTAACAATAGTGTCCATCTTCTCGCCCTTGGCCAGACCCTGAACTAGAACAACCTCAGGACGCGCATACGAAGAAAGCTTCTGAGCAATGGATACGGAAAGCTCATCACCCTCGAAAGAAACAACCTCGCATTCAAAATAATCAGAGACGGCATCCACAACGGCTATATGCTCACCTACAGCAAGGCGCAAGACTTTTGCATGCTTCGTGTCATCAGCATCAAGATGAAGTGCAAAAACAGGCGCCGACTCAAATGCCAGCACCTGTTCACGTAAGAAGAAATGAGGAAGCGACATATCTCTCCCGATTAATTGTTGAAAGCGTCTCGAAGTTTCTGAAGAGGGCTACGCTGTTCGGAGACATTCTCTCCCATTTCGTCGGCCAAACGCTCCAGAATAGCCCGTTCGCCCTTGGAAACACGCGTAGGGATCTTAACCTCAACATGAACATGCAAGTCACCACGCGATTCGCTACGGAGCTTGGGCATGCCAGCACCCTTAACGCGCACAACCTGGCCATACTGGCATCCTTCGGGAATAGTAACAGAGACCTTTTCATTCTCGAAGATGCCATCAAGCTCGATCTTGGCACCAAGCGCCGCTTGAACCATGCTGATCGCCGCAGAGCAGTGCAGATCATCACCCTGGCGTTCGAAGAACTCATGCTCTTCGATGCGGCAAGTAACGATAAGGTCTCCCGCTTCTGCACCACGAATACCAGCTTCACCATAACCCGACAAACGAAGCTGTTGGCCATCGCGAATGCCTACGGGGATATCAACAGATATGCGCTGACGATCGGGAACACGTCCCTGCCCCTCGCATTCGGGGCACGGATTTTCGATAATCTTGCCTGAGCCAGAGCATCGAGGACAGGTAGATGCAGACTGCATATCGCCTAGGAATGTATGCTGAACCGTGACGACGCGGCCCTGGCCATTGCAATCAGGACAGGTAACTTCGCTTCCGCCTTCAGATAACCCCGAACCTTCGCAATCGGGACACGGAGCAAGGCGATCGTATACGATTTCCTTCTTTACACCCGATGCTGCTTCTTCAAGTGTGATACGCAACCCTACGCCCATATCGCGGCCTTCTTTTCGCACATTGGCGCGAGCTCCCCCGCCGCCGAAAAATGAGCTGAAGAGGTCACCCATACCGCCGAAACCGCCGCCAAACAAATCTTCGAGATCTACGTATTGGGATCCGCCACCGCCGGAAGCGCCAGGAATAGTACCAAAACGATCATATTGAGCTCGTTTATTAGGATCGCTCAGAACGTCATAAGCCTCATTAAGTTCTTTGAAGCGATCCTCGGCATCAGGATCCTTGTTCACATCAGGATGAAGCTGGCGGGCCTTCTTTCGGAAAGCTTTCTTGATCTCATCGTCGCTTGCCGTCTTGTCAACGCCAAGCACCTCGTATAAATCGTTGGCCATAAGTTGCGAATCTCCTTTTCGGGATTACAAATCTTTCAAAACGTTACGGGCTGCGCGAACAGCTTTGAGTACCTGCGAATAATCCATCCGTGTGGGACCCACGATCAATATAAGACCGCTGTGCTCAGCCTCGCCGAAACGGTTGGCAATGAGCGAAACACTCGAAAGCGCTTCGGAATCATTTTCGTGTCCAATGCGGACAACGGGCTCTTCAGAGGCAGCCGCATCATTGAACACACGAAGAAGCATCGTATCACCTTCGAGCTCTTCGAGGACAGGCATAAGACAAGAAGAATCACTGAATTCAGGTTTGCCCAGAAGATGGGAAATGCCCAACGGGTGGGCCTTTATGGCGTTCTGATCTTTCAGGCAAGCCAAGATCTCAGCCATAACCATTCTGAACAAATCGTCATGAACCCCACTAGCGCCAAGCGGCAGTTCACCCGACGTCGAAGACAAAGACGTTCCGACCAAAATGTTGTTGAGTGCTTCTTGCGTTTTGCCAATTTCGTCTTGAGAGTAGTCACGAGGCAGATCCATCTGCCTATCGAAAACCTGACCATCCTCGGTAACGATCACGGTTAATAGACGTTGAGGCGTCAGCAAAACCAGATTTACCAAACGAATATTCACCGAAAGAATCCGCGGAGGCACAAGAAGCGTCATGCAATCGGTAAAGCGAGCGAGCGCCTGAGAAGTTCGATCCATTAGATCGTCTAAATCACTCGCGCTTTCGCGCAACTTACGAGCAAGGGCATCTTCCCCATTATCGGGATCGCTTTCAGAAAGAAGCTCATCGACAAATGCCCGATAACCGAAATCAGTGGGAATACGTCCCGCAGAAGTATGCGGCTGGGCCAGATAGCCCATTTCCTCAAGAAGCGAGAGTTCATTTCGCACCGTAGCAGAGCTGATTCCCAGGTTATAGCGCTCAACTAGCGTACGCGACCCTACAGGAAGCGCACGAGCAATGTATTCTTCGATGAGCGCCCGAAGCACAATCTGGCGCCTATCTGATAGCATCGCTTGCCTCCTTAGCAATGATTTTCCTCACCAATGTGAAAGCATTTTAGCAGCGAAGCAACTAGAGTGCTAACAACAACCTAAAGATACGTCATTCCCACACGCTAAGTATGCTGAAACAACCTGCGTATCCCAACCGTTACGGAGCAAGGTCAAGGAGCCTTCCGTATAAGAGATTGCCAAACAACCATCCTTTTTCAGTAGGAATCCATCGTGAGCCGCAATGCTCAACCAAGCCATCAGATTCTAGACCACAAAAAGCAAGGGGAGCATCGGGAAGAAGCAAAGACGCATCTTCAAGCATCGAATCGGATACTCCTCGGCTCATACGCATCCCCAACATCAGATCTTCAGCAGCCATTTCGAAAGGATCGAGAGATTCCACCATCAAACCATCCTTAAGACGTTCTCGCTCAAGAGCGTTTTGACGCATCGAAACCGCGCCCTCACCAAGTCCAAGATAAGGTTTTCCGGTCCAGTAAGCAGTGTTGTGGCGCGACTCGAAACCGTCAAATGCGTAGCTAGCAACCTCATACCTATGCATACCTGCATCACCCAGTACCTCAGCGGCAACCTGCATAAGATCAGCCCCCAGGTCTTCATCGATGTGAACAATCCCTTTTTCTACGCGCCAGAAGAGCGGTGTTCCCTCTTCGACCATTAGAGGGTATACGCTCACATGTTTAACGCCAAGCTGAAGAGCAAGTTCCAAATCCTTTCGGAACCCTTCTTCTGTTTGACCAGGTAAACCGCACATAAGGTCGATGCTAACATTATCAAACCGGATTTGAGCAAGCTCTACAGCCCGCTTTGCCTGACTGGATGAATGGACGCGGCCCAGAAAGGAAAGAAGCCCGTCATCGAAACTCTGAACACCAATAGATATGCGGGTTGCACCCAAGGCGAACATGTCCTTCACCATGGATTCGCTAAGGCTGTCTGGATTAGCCTCGATGGTGCATTCGACATCGGGCGTAAGATGCATAGAAAGCGAAAGTGTATATAGCAATGAGGAGAGGCGTTTGTTTCCTAAATAGGTTGGCGTTCCGCCGCCAAAATACACCGTTTCAATAGCTCCAAGCTGCTCAGAGCGTGAGGCACCGCGAATAGCGGCGATCACCTCTTCAACATAGCTGTCGAGCTGCGGACTATCTGGAGGGACAGCGCACGTCGCGAAGTCGCAATAAGCGCATCTGCGCTTACAAAAAGGAACGTGCACGTAGAGGGCACGGTACGGATCCCAATCCATCGTCATTACCCTTCTTCTTCGGTATGACGACGAGCCTCTTCGAAAATCGAAGCAAAATCATCGTAAGTTACCGCATCGTTGATCTGCCTACGCACTGCGGCAGCGTCTTTCATCCCCGCCACATACCACATGGCGTGCTTACGCATACGCACGATATTCTTGCCGGAGCGTTCGGACAGCAACTTAGCATGACGAGTTGCAAGGGCCATTTTTTCAGCAGGCGTAGGGCCGGCATAGCCAGGACCGCCAGCGAGTTTTGAAGCGATGTCGCGAAAGACCCATGGATTCCCCTGAGCTCCTCGCCCTACCATAATAGCGTCGCAACCAGTTGCCCCTAGAAGGGCAATGGCACTATCGCCATCTACCACATCGCCATTTCCGATAACAGGAATAGACACCGACCGCTTAACACGGGCAACAATGCCCCAATCGGCTTTACCGCGATAGAACTGCTGGGCATAACGACCATGCACCGCAATAGCAGCTGCACCCGATTCTTCTGCCATGCGGGCAAATTCCACAGCGGTTTCATTGCCCTCTTCATACCCGCGACGGAACTTGACCGTAAGGGGGCAACTAATAGCATTTGAAACCGCCCCGATGATTCGTGACGCAAGCAGAGGATCGCGCATCAACGCGGATCCATCGCCCTTACCTGCAATCTTTCGGGCGGGACAGCCCATATTGATGTCTATGGCAAACAAGCGGCTTCCAAGAGAATCTTCCACCCACTTAGCCTGCTCGGCCATCGTGGCGGGCTCATGCCCAAAAAGCTGAACCGAGACTTTATCTTCGTTTGGAGCCAAATCGAGCAGATGGGCTGTCTTTTCATTGGCATAGCTCAACGCCTTAGCTGAAACCATTTCCGTATAGGTAAGCTGAGCGCCCTGTTCAATGCACAGCTGGCGAAACACCTCGTCGCCAACGCCAGCCATAGGCGCAAGGATTACCCTGCGATCGGTGAAGATATTTTCTGTCATACCAATCCTTACACAGAAGCAATTGAGACAAATTGAACGAAAGCGAATATCAGCATTGCTATAAAAACGATAACGACAAGCAAGCAGCCGCAGCCCAGTGCAGCTTTGGTGCCGCCAGACATACGTGCCTGCTCGCGATCGCGAGCAGCCTTTTTCTCGTCAAAAGGATCATTCAGCCAATCGTATTCTTCTTTGTTACGACCAAAAGCCACGCTGCACCCCTATTCATCGACCTTGAGGATAGCCATGAATGCTTCCTGGGGAACCTCGACGTTGCCGATGTTCTTCATGCGCTTCTTACCCTTCTTCTGCTTTTCGAGGAGCTTACGCTTACGCGAGATATCGCCGCCATAGCACTTAGCTAAAACGTCCTTGCGCATTGCACGAACGGTTTGACGAGAAAGCACACGAGATCCAACCGCCGCTTGGATAGGCACTTCGAACATTTGACGGGGAATAATCTCCTTCAGCTTTTCCGTAAGAATGCGACCACGATCGTAGGCCTTGTCGGTATGGACAATAAACGAAAGCGCATCAATAGGTTTTCCGGAAAGAAGGATATCAAGCTTGACCAATTTTGAAGGCTTGTAGGTATCAAAATCGTAGTCAAGCGAAGCATAGCCTTTGGTGCGGCTCTTGAGCTGATCGAAATAGTCCATGATGAGCTCCGAGAGAGGCATTTCCCACAGCATTTCAACCGTGTTGGTATTCAAGTAATTCATTGTTTTGAACTCGCCACGGCGAGCAACAGTAAGCTCCATTACCGCACCAACATAATCAGGCGGAATAAGAATCTTCGACTTCAAGTAAGGTTCTTCGATATGATCAATCTCGCTTGCATCTGGCATATCTTGGGGCGAGTGCAGGGAAAGCATCTCGCCATCCGTCTTGAAGACATGGTACTCAACAGACGGCGCAGTAGCCAAAAGGTCAAGCCCGAATTCGCGCTCCAAGCGCTCCTTCACAACTTCCATGTGGAGCAATCCCAAAAAACCCACACGAAAGCCGAAACCAAGCGCATGGCTGTTTTCCGCTTCATATACGAGAGCAGGGTCGTTCAAAGAGAGCTTTGCCAACGCATCCTTCAACTCTTCGTATTGATCGGCCTCAATAGGAAATAAACCGGTATAGACCATAGGCTTGACATCACGATAGCCGGGAAGAGGCTCATCGCAACCACCATCAACCAAAGTGACCGTATCGCCAACTTTTACCTTTGACGGATCCTTCAAGCCCGTCACCAAATAGCCGACTTCGCCCACGCCAAGTTCATCGCAAGGAATTTCAGTGGGGCGACGAACGCCAACCTCTTCAACCAATGCACGGGTATCAGTAGCCATCATACGAATGTTTTGCCCCTTCTTCATGGAGCCATCGATGATGCGAACCAAAGCCACAACACCACGATATGCATCGAAATACGAGTCGAAGATTAAAGCGGAAAGAGGCGCATCGGGATCGCCTACGGGATGAGGAACGTTATACACGATGGACTCGAGCAAATCATGCACACCTACTCCCGTTTTGCCACTGGCCAACACCGCATCGTCCGCCGGAATAGCAAGTCCATCTTCGATTTCTGCACGAACGCGCTCGGGTTCCGCCGCAGGAAGGTCAATCTTATTGATAAGAGGAACAATTTCGAGGTTCGCATTCATAGCCATCATCGCATTTGCGACTGTCTGGGCTTCAATACCCTGAGTAGCGTCCACCACAAGCACTGCGCCCTCGCAAGCAGCAAGGGAGCGGGAGACCTCGTACGTGAAGTCAACATGACCCGGGGTGTCAATAAGGTTGAAATGGTAAAGCTGACCATCGTCGGCGCGATAGTCAACACGAACCGCCTGACTTTTGATGGTGATACCGCGTTCGCGCTCAATGTCCATCGAATCGAGCACCTGTTCTTTCATATCGCGTTTTGAAACCGTCTCGGTCAACTCAAGAATACGGTCGGAAAGCGTAGATTTGCCATGATCGATATGGGCAATAATGGAAAAATTTCGAATAAAGCGCGGATCGAGTGCCATAGTTTCCTAACCAAACGTGCGCATAAAGCGCCTGTAATCACGTAAAATAAGAAGTGCCGTAAATGTCGGCATTGCAATGATTCTACCCTACCTGTTGCATTGCGGAGCTTTCTTCGCAATAATAAAGCAACTGTTATCTGGGCATGATTTATAACTTGTGGTAAGATCCTAGAGTTTTCGTCTACAGAAAAATATTTATACGGAGGATAAAACGTGGCGAACATTAAAAGTCAGAAAAAGCGAATCATCACCAACGAAAAGGCACGCATGCGTAATCGCGCTGTTCGTTCTGAGCTTAAGACCGCCATCCGCGTTGTCCGTGAGGCCGTAGAGGCCAAGGACGGTGCTACGGCTTATGCGGCAGCTCTTAAGGCATGCCGTCTGCTCGACAAGGCTGCATCCAAGGGCATTATCCATAAGCGCCAGGCTGCAAATCGTAAGAGCGGCGTTATGAAGCTTGCTAACACGGTTGTTACTGCTGAAGACATCGCAGCATACAAGCCCGCTGAAAAGAAGGTTGCTCCTTCCAACGGCAACAAGAAGGCTGCTGCTAAGGCTGCCCGCAAGGAAGCCATGGCTGCCGCATCTGCTGAAAAGGCTAAGCGCCGCGAGGCAACCCTGAAGGCCGAAAAGGCTGCCGCCGACAAAAAGGCTGCTGAAGCTGCTGCTGCCGCAGAGGCAGAAGAGGCCGAAGAGGCTGCTGAATAACATCAGCGTTTCTTGGAATCCGCTCGGATCCCATTCGCATATCAAGAAAAAAGAGCCTGCTATTCAGCGGGCTCTTTTTGTTGTCAACGCTCCTTAGAGCAACAAGACCTACAATGATCCTTTTTTGCAGACCCCAAGGAACCATGAAATAAATGATTGCATCTGGTCCGATCCGCTTTTCATCTCCTGCTCTACATCGCGCGCAGAGGAAAGAGCGCAGATCAACTCATCCATAGTGAAACCACGGGCACATGAATAATGGTTCTTAAGACGCCAATCGGGCATCTTAAGCACCTTAGAGCAAAGCGCCTTCTGGCCACGCTCAGAGAGCGCTTTAACGGTGATAAGCTCGCGAATGCGCGTAGTGCACATGGCAAGTAATGCAAACGGCGACACATCCATGAGGTTCATTAAATAGATGCATCGTTTTCCGTTGCGGCAGGCAAATGCATCCACAAATTCCCATGGCTTGATCTCAGCAGTACGGGAAACAAGAGATAAAACCTCATTCTCATTTACTGGATCAGTGCCTCTGTGCGAAAGGGAAAGCTTCTTGAGCTCTGCATCAAGAGCAACAGTGTTTGTGCCAACTAAATCGATCAGCGTTGCGGCGGCACCTTGTGTTAGCGTTATTCCGTGACCAACCGCAATAGACCGAACAGCATTGCCAAGATCCTTACGTGCAAAAGGAGCGCAATCGATTATCGCTTTACTCCCAAACGCTGAAACAGCCTTATATAGTCGGGTATTTTTTGCAACCTTCTGCCCCTCTAACGCTAGAACGGTAGTTTCACACGGCTCCTTCAAATATGCAATAAGAAGCTCTGAATCAGCCTTTTTAAGCTTATCCACATCATTAACCAGCACGAGACGCACCTCGCTGGCAAAAGGAAGCGTATTAGCTGCAGTAATGACTTCTTCGCCGGTACAAGTAAGACCAGAAAAAGTTTCAGAATTAAAAGACATGTCGCCCATTTTCGATAAGCGGGCAAACAAGCGCTTCATAACCGTTTCGCGCTTAAGCTCATCTTCACCAGCGATGAGATACACCGGCAAAAGACTAGATTGTTTTGATTGAATAGCCATAGACGCAGTTTACTTCATAGTGCGAATCGAGATGCTGGTTTGGCTCAAACTACACACCACATCCCCCTGAAGATCAGTACGAAACACCTCAACATCACTAGACTCAAGCAAGGAAACGGTGTTTGCCGCCGGATGCCCATAACGATTTCGCTCACCAACACTAATTAGGGCTATTTCTGGCTTTAGCACATCCATTAACTCTTCATCGAGCGCGGACTTCGCCCCATGATGACCCACTTTGAGAATATCTATGTCTTCTAATGCCCCTTCTCTATTAAGCGAATCCAGCACTTCCGACTCTGCATCTCCTGTAAATAGAGCACGCCACTCGCCCATCCCGTCATCGTTAAGGTCAGTTGTCGCTATCAAGCAGATGCTATCGTCATTTTCTCCCTTATCGGTAAGACCTTCAGGACTAATCACCTTGAAGCACACCGATCCAATAGTGATCATGTCACCTACCGCCAATTCACGGATACCAGATGCGCTAGAGAGCCTTTCTGCGTCTTTGAGCATATCGTCGACTTTGTCTGTGCCCACAGAACTTAATCCCTTAGCAACAAAAACCGAATCGACAGACACCACCCCACGCAAATCAGCAAGACAACCACAATGATCGTCGTCCGCATGGCTTATCACTACCCCATCAAGACGGTTCACCCCGTGTCGGGCCAAGCCTGCAAGTAACTTCCTAGGATTATTGCCGGTGTCTATAAGCAAAGTTAATCCCCTGCTTTTAACTAAAAAGGAATCGCCCTGCCCCACATCCAGCATCGCAATTGAAGTGCTATTCGCATCGAGCATCCTCATAGGAACGATACAGAGCACTAATGCTACACATATCGAGACGATTGCCCTTGTCGGAAAAGCTCTAGGCCACGCTAGCCAGAGAACAATGCAAAGCAGAACAGACAACAGCGTCAACCATTCTATTGATGCGTCGACAGGCAACGCAACGAGGGGAGCTGACGAAAGAGCATCAATTACGCGAACCAACGCTTCGGCAAAGAAATACGTAATCTGTATAAGCAAGTGAAAAACAGGAGCGATTGGAAGAACGAGAAATGACAATACCCCTACAGAGCAGATAACGGTTACAAAAGGAACAGCAACAATATTGCTAATCGGAGATATAATCGCGAACTGGGAAAAGGACGACATGCTCAAAGGGAACGTCAAGAGCAAAGCAGAGAGGGTCATTACAAATGGCTCTGCAACATAAGATTTTACGCGCTTACCAACATCAGGAATCCAGCTGCATAATAGCGGTGAAAATAATACTATGCCCAAAGTCGAAAGAGCAGACAGTCCAAATGAAACCGAATTTGAAGCACTTGGGTCTAATACCAATAATGAGATAATCGCGGCACCAAGCGAAGAAAGAGCATAAGAACGCTTATGCGATGCAAATGAAAGCAATCCTACGCCAGCCATGACAGCTGCCCTGACACAGGAAACAGGTAGTCCAACCATTACCAAATACGCAAACAAGAAACCTAGCTGAATAATAACCGAAAGATATCGAGGCAGCCCAATTGCTCGCATGCAAGAAGAAATTAGTCCCATTACGATGACCAGATGAGCGCCCGAAACCGCAACAAGATGGGCAAGTCCAACAGTCTTAACTTGATTATAGAAATCGCTCTCAAACAATTCCTGACGGTTTCCAACGACCAATGCCTTAATTAGCGCAACAGCATCGTGATTAACGGTATCAAAATCAAGATATTCACTTACCGAAGAAGCAAAATTTAATCTTAATTCAGAAAGCTGCCCAAACTGAGAAGAATGCACAGGACGCAAATCAGAAACACTGCAGCGAGCAACAATCCCCTTCCTATCGAAGTAATCTAGATAATGCTCGTCGATCGAGGAGATATCCACCTTCGCAAGGAATTCATCACCGTATTCAAAAGATCCACTTTCATAGTTCAGCACAACCTTGTACGAGTAAAGCTGTTTTCGAATGAAATCCGAATTTGGTTCAACAATCAATGCGGGAACCGAATAGCCAAAAGACCCTCTTGTGGGATCTTCAAGGATTCGAACGGCAAATAACGCTCCATCCGAACCAGCTAACACCTCCCTTTTATGGTGAAGCCCGTTAATTGAAACTGACATCAGAGTTGCACCTAGAAAGAAGAAAAGTGCCCAAGCAAGCAAAAGCTTGAAACCGCTCCTACTGTTGCAGGAAATACGATAGGTCGCAAAAAGAAAGGCCAGCGATACCAAGCTTAGCCCTGCGCTTAGGGCGACATCGTAATCCAGTAACCAAGACAGCAAACAACCAAACCAGAACACCACACCGCATTGAAGCAACAAAGGAATCGCAGGACGTGGAAATGGACGTTCATGCGACAAAACCATAGTTAAACCGTAATACGATCTTTAATTGCTTCGTATTTCCTATCGCCAATACCTGACACCTTTTTAATTTCCTCAATTGAGGCAAAGGAACCGTTAGCCTGACGATATGCAATAATCTTTGCGGCAGTAGACTCGCCTATTCCATCCAAAGTAATCAATTCAGATGCACTTGCGGTGTTGATATTTACCTTGCTCGATAAAACCTCAGTATTCGATGATGAAGGAAGCCCGCTATCAGAAGCGTCGGTCGACTTGCTATTTCCTGGCTCGGCTTCGATATAGGCCTGCACAACGATCTGCTCGCCATCTGTGACCTGGCGAGCAAGATTAATCGATAACTGATCGGCGCTTTCGGTTAGTCCGCCAGCTGCATCGATCGCATCAGACACCCGAGCATCATGTTTGAGCTCATACATGCCAGGATTCGAAACTTCGCCTGCAACATGAACATAGATTAACTGCGAAGATGAACTTTCATATTCTTGAGATTGCGGCGATTTCTCTGAATGCTCAACCACAATTCCGGATGAAGTAAAACTCCCCCAAGCCATAAAGCCAATCGATAGCACCACGGCAATAATCACGGCAGAAAGGCCAAACAGAACAAGTGGACTAGTACTGCCGATTCCGACTTTTGCTTTTAAGCTATCCACGTCATCCAGAAACGTCATGGAAGCCACCTCCTCTAAAACAAGCCTATAGACCTAATCTGAATTCGATGACGAAAATCAGCTAAAGCAAAGCGAAAGAGGGGTTCACTCAAAGGCAATAAACATAAAAAACGGGCCCATCATCGGCCCGTTTCATAGGCTATTCAGTTTTCTTAGCGTCCTGCTTTTTTCGTTCCTTGGGAGGTCGATACGAAGGGCAGCGATAGTCCTTAACCTCAACCGAGGCAACCGCCTCATTAATCCACTCATCGAAAGGAAGATCCTTTTCGACCTTAAGAACGCGTTCAAGCTTAGCATGCGTCTCAGGATTGCGAGGCATGAACAAAGTGCAGCAATCGGGGGCATCTTGCGAAGAGATTTCAAAAGTACCAAGCTTCTCAGCCTCGGCGATAATTTCGAGCTTATCAAACCCAACAAGAGGACGATACACAGGAAGAGAAACAGCGGCATTGGTCACCAGCATGTTATCCATCGTCTGCGATGCAACCTGTCCCAGGCTTTCGCCTGTGACCAATGCTTTTGCGCCTTCTTTACGCGCAATAGCTTCAGCAACTTTAAACATAAATCGGCGGTACATGATAACGCGCAGTTCAGGCGGAACTACGGCAGAAATCTCTCGCTGATATGTTCCAATCGGCACAACATACAAACGCGCAAAACAACCAGTCCGCTCAAGAACTTCGGCGATATCCTCGAGAAGGTACTCGCTTGTTGCAGAGGTTTCGGGACGTCCAGAAAAATGTACTCCGATGCAGGTAGCGCCACGACGCGCGATACGCCATGTAGCAACAGGCGAATCAATGCCTGAAGAAAGAAGGCACACTGCCTTGCCAGCACTTCCTACTGGCAATCCGCCAATACCGGGAATACTCCGCCCGTAAATGTAGGTATAGCCCTGGATAACCTCAACTCGAACCTCAACGTCGGGGTTCTTCATACGCACCGACTTCTCGGGAAAGGCGCGGCAAAGAGCAGCACCAACCAATTGGTTCAGCTGCATAGAGTCAATAGGGAAATCAGTGTGATTGCGACGTGCAGAAACCTTGAATGTGCCAAATTCACCAGCGTCTGACAATGCCTTGATGGCGGTATCGTACATGCATTCCAGCTCCTGGGCACAGCGATAACCGCTTGAAACGCGAGCAATGCCAGGTACGCCAGCTATCTGGTCGGCAATTCGGCAGGCATCCTCAAACGTTGCATCCTCTTCAAGAAACAACGCAACACGACCTGAAATGCGTTTAATCTTAACCCCATCATTCAAAAGCGCCTTGATATTGGAAACAAGGCGCTTTTCGAATTGGGCTCGGTTATGACCCTTTAGGCCAATTTCATGATAATGAACCAAACAGACACGACGAAGAGCCTGTTTTTCTTCGAGCTCGTTATTATGCATGGGAATTAGTGATTATGGATATCGATCGTGTCAGGGCTGTATGACACATCACCTTTTGCAATCTCATCAAAGGCGATAGAGAGAGGACGACGCTTGGCAGCTCGAGCGATATCGACAGCGGTCTGAAGCTGAATTGCTCGATTGCGCTGACCACGCATCATGTCGTTGATGTCATGCGCACGCTTAGAAGCAAGAGCGCAGAGCAAAAAACGATCATTATCAGTCTGATCGAGCAGTACATCGATCTTGGGATCAATAAGACTCATTATTCGGTAGTTCCTCTCATATCTTCTGCAAACGAGCCGATATAGGATACGAGCTCCTCAGTGGCACGTTCAAGTTCATCATTGACAACCTGAACATCATACTCCATTTTGCGTGCAAGCTCCACCTCTGCAGTTTTCATACGACTGCAAATGACCTCTTCGGTTTCAGTGCCACGACCTCGAAGCCTTCTTTCAAGTTCCTCAAGGGAAGGCGGTTCGATGAAAATCAAATGCGCTTCAGGCATTGCCTTTTTTACCTGAAAAGCACCTTGCACATCAATCTCTAAGATTACTTGCGATCCCCTATCAATGCGCTCCTGAACACGAGATCTTAGTGTTCCGTAAGAATTGCCATGAACATGAGCCCATTCTAGAAAGCCACCTTGTGAAACCAGCTCATCAAAATGAGGTTGATCAAGAAAGTAGTAATCCTTCCCATCAACCTCACCAGGACGCGGTTGTCTCGTTGTCGCAGAAACAGAAACCCAGGCATCGGGAACTTGCTGAAGCACCTGCTTCACCAAAGTTCCCTTACCTGCGCCAGAAGGCCCTGATAGAACGAATAGATTGCCTTTTCGCATACTAACCAAGACGCTCAAGCAAGGCTTTCTGCTGACGTTCGCCCAAACCCTTCAAACGACGGGACTCGGCAATGTCGAGTTCTTTCATAATTTTTTCTGCCTTGGCTTTACCATAACCAGGGAGCGTTTCGATAAGCGTAGAAGCCTTCATGCGGCCCACAATGGGGTCGTCCTTCATTGCCAAAACATCCTTGAGCGTAAGCGTGCCATTTTTCAGGTCTTCACGAACCTGTGCTCTTTTAATGCGAGCAGCCTTCGCTTTTTCCAACGCCTGCTGTCGCTCTTCGGGCGTCAACTCGGGAACTGCCATCGTAATGCTCCTTTTTCTCTTCCATTTCAAGACAATTACTTGTCTTGCCTCCTTGATTGCAACATGTTCATATGTCACAAACTACCCAGATTTTAGTATTTGTCCAAAACACTAAAATTCGTAATGCAACGTCATGAACTGCATTAATACTACGAAATACTGTGATTTTAACCTAGTGCAGACACAAAATACGCACTATTTTCAAATACCATTTGAAAATAGTGCGTATCAAAAAAAGAAGCCACCCTGGTTTTGGGTGGCTTAAGAGAAATAACGTATCGGAATGCTACAGAAGGCTATGGAAAACACAACCATGATCAGCATGGGCATCGGAACCAGTCAATGAAAGCACAGCAACAACCTTTGCGCCCTCTGCCAAAGCAAGAGACATAAGCGCATTTGCCTTTTCTTCCGAATAAGTATCGAGCACCAGAATCGTTTTTTCGTTCTTCTTGACTTCGACACCGGCAGGGAGTTCGAATACGCCATCTTTACCGACCTGAGCGCTAACGAAACGCATCCATGCGGCAAGCGCAACCGAATATCCGAAATAAGATTCGATGCCTTCAGGAGCAATAACCAACTCAGGCTTAGCATCACGGTCAATCTGTTGCAACAGCTCTACCGCAAGGCGATTCAATACAATAGGATCTTGCATCAACGCAGTAGAATCGAGCGAATCGCCATCTTCGGCGAAGGCATTCATCTTGTTCAATAGATCTTTGATCTCAGCAATTTCCATAGCCTAAAGCTCCTTTGCAATCGCCTCAAATGCTGCTGCAGGATCGTTGCTTTCCGTAATAGGACGACCAACAACAATGTGCGACGCACCATTATCGAAAGCCTGACGCGGAGTGGTTACACGCGTTTGATCACCCATAGCAGAACCAGCCGGACGAACACCTGGAGTAACAATAAATGAATCTGGGCCCAAAATCTCACGCAGCATAGCCGCTTCTTGAGGCGAAGCTACAACACCAGACAATCCAGCTTGCTGGGCCTGACGAGCAAGCTCAACAACCTGGTCAACTACAGGTCGGGTAACACCTGTAGCACTGAGGTCATCCGCGCTCATACTTGTGAGAACGGTAATACCAAGAGAGACAGGCTCATCTTCGACCCAGCGAGCATCCGCCAAGCCTTCCTTAGCAGCTGCCATCATCTTGATTCCGCCTACCGCATGCATGGTGAGCATATCGGCACCAGCTTCCGCGGCTGCTTTAGCAGCGCCCTTAACCTGATGAGGGATATCGTGGAACTTCAAATCAAGAAAGACTTTGAATCCGCGCTTTTGCAGCGCATTGATGAAATAGGGGCCTTCTTGATAAAACAAGGTCATGCCGATCTTAATCCATTTAGCCTTACCGGCAAGCATATCAGCCAACTCAAGAGCTCGACTACGATCGCAATCAAGTGCAACGATAATGCGATCCTTGCGAGGCACGCTGTTGAAATCTAGCATTCGAGTGCTCCTATCAACTCATTAACATCGGAAACGCCCATGTCGATACAGTACTGTTCAATACCAGAAATCACATCGAGCGTAGATTTAGGATTGGTGAAATTCGCAGTGCCAACCGCTACGGCAGTGGCACCTGCAAGCATAAATTCAACCGCATCGGTGCCTGAGGAAATTCCACCCATTCCCAAAATAGGAATATCAACGGCATTGTGCACCTGCCAAACCATACGCAATGCAACAGGCTTTACCGCAGGACCCGAAAGTCCACCAACCACACGGGCAAGAACGGGCTTCTTGCGACGTGCGTCAATTGCCATGCCGAGTAAAGTATTGATAAGCGAAATAGCATCGGCGCCAGAAGATTCAGCTGCTTTGGCGATTTCAACGATATCGGTTACGTTTGGCGTCAATTTTACAAACATTGGACGCTTGGTTTTCGCGCGGCATGCAGAAACAACCTCTTCAACCATCTTTGGGTCGGTGCCAAAGGTCAAACCACCAGAATCCACATTGGGACATGAAATATTTACCTCGTAAGCATCGGCATCAGAGGTTTCTTCGAGCGACTCGATAACCGAAACGTACTCCGGAACGCTATGACCAGAAACGTTTACGATGATGGTTGCATGGTTTTGGCGCAGCCAAGGCAAATCGCGATCTTTCAGAACTTCAACACCGGGATTCTGAAGGCCGATGGAGTTCAACATCCCGCTCGGAGTCTCGGCGATTCGAGGAGCGTCATTCCCAGCCCACCCATCAAGAGAAACGCCCTTAGTGGTTACAGCGCCAAGTAAGGCAGGATCCACAAATGCAGAGTATTCGCGTCCCGATGCATATGTTCCTGAGGCGGTGGTTACAGGGTTTTTCATATGCAACCCACCGAGGTTAACAGAAAGAGAAACAGCCATTACCAAATCACCTCGCTCGCATCGAAAACGGGACCATCAACGCACGATCGCTTTCTGCCCTGCTTGGTTTCGACTATGCATGAAAGACAAGCACCGATACCGCATGCCATACGCTTCTCGAGAGAGACATACGTTGGAATACCAGCATTAAGTGTTAGCTCTGAAACAATGCGCATCATAGGTTCGGGGCCGCAACAAGCAACATAATCGAATTGCTTCTCAGCAATCCGCCCTGCAACTACGTCAGTCACAAAACCAGCATGCCCACGCGAACCATCATCGGTAGCCAAGTGAGGCTCGTGCCCAAGAAGTTCTGAATATTTCGGCTCGCAAACCAAAGCTTTATCGCTTTGAGCGCCCATAACAACCTCAACGTCAACACCAGAGGCAACAAGTTCCTGCGCATGAAGGAACAGAGGCGCAGCCCCTACACCTCCAGCCACCAAAAGCGCCGAAGAAACACCTTCAGGGGCATTCCAACCATGTCCAATAGGACCCATCAGGCTAACAGCCATACCGGCTTCGACCGTTGTCAGATGCTTGCTGCCGAAACCAACAACCTGATACAGGATAGTGATAACGCTGCCGTCCTCGCTCACATAGAAAACCGAAAAAGGACGACGGAGAATATGGCCCTCCATCCCAGGAATGAGCATATGGACAAACTGCCCAGGCATAAGGTCGGCGCCAAGAGCGTCGACCTTAATATCGATAATCCAAAGCCTATCAGACAGCTGCCTATTGGATATCACTACCCCAGTCTTGTCTAAGATGTGAGCCATAAAGGCTACCCTTCTTCCCACTGCTCGAGATCCTGCAGGGCAATCACAGGCAGGTTCTGCTCGCGCAGGTTTTCAATGGCAGAAACAAATGCCTGAGCTCCAGCCAACGTGGTCACATAGCAAAGGTTCTGACGGACACACATGGTACGAAGCTGATACCCGTCGCCACGTGTTTCCTGACCAAACGGCGTATTGATAACCAAATCAATCTCACCGTCCATGATCTTAGTGCCAATATTCGGCTCCTCGGAACCAATACGGCCAATAACCTCGCAAGGAATGCTTGCAGCAGTAAGGGCACGACAGGTGCCCTCGGTGCACAGAAGCTTGAAGCCCATGCGGGAGAGATCACGAGCCAAGGGTAGTATTGCGCGCTTATCGCGATCGCAAACCGAAACGAAGCAAGTCCCGCCCGTGGGAAGCTCCATCGAAGCAGCTGCCTGAGTTTTCGCGTATGCCGACGGGAAGTTATTGGCAATACCCATTACCTCACCCGTCGACTTCATCTCAGGTCCGAGAATTACGTCAGCCCCGGGGAAGCGGCCAAAGGGCATAACGGCTTCTTTTACACAGAAATGCGTTTGACGGCGCTCATCGTCGGGAAGACCGAAAGAGGCAATCTTTTCGCCGGCCATAATTCGAGCAGCAAGCTTAGCCAAAGGAACACCCGTAGCCTTTGAAACAAAAGGCACGGTGCGAGATGCGCGGGGATTGGCCTCGATAACGTAAACAACGGCGTCCTTGATGGCGAACTGGATATTGATAAGACCCACTACTCCCAAGCGTTTAGCCAACCGACGCGTAATGTTGCGGAGCTGAGATACCTGAGCCTCGGAAAGCGTAAAAGGAGGGATGCAGCAAGCAGAGTCGCCGGAATGAACACCAGCTTCTTCGATGTGCTCTAGAACACCGCCAATGTAAACATCCTCGCCATCACACAGAGCATCAACGTCACTTTCGATAGCACCTTCAAGGAAGCGGTCGAGATAGACCGGATGATCAGGAGTAATGCGAGCAGCTTCTGCCATGTACTTCTCAAGGTACTGAGCATCATATGCAATAACCATGCCACGACCGCCAAGAACGTAGCTAGGACGAACAAGCAGAGGGAAGCCGATGCGATCGGCAACCTGGCAGGCTTCCTCAAACGAAGAAGCCATACCCGCAGCAGGATACGTAATAGAAAGCTCATCCAGAATCTCGGAGAAGCGATCGCGATCTTCAGCAAGATCGATGGCCTCGGGCTTAGTGCCCATGATGTGAACACCAGAATCTTGAAGAGCGCGAGCGAGCTTCAACGGCGTTTGCCCACCAAGGGTAACCACTACCCCATCAGGCTGCTCGACATCAACAATGTCCATTACGTCTTCGTAAGTCAAAGGCTCAAAATAAAGACGATCAGACGTGTCGTAGTCAGTTGATACCGTTTCAGGGTTGCAATTGACCATGATGGTTTCATAGCCAGCATCGTGCAATGCGTAGCTTGCATGCACGCAGCAATAGTCAAACTCAATACCCTGACCGATGCGATTGGGACCAGCGCCCAAAATCATAGCTCGCTTCTTATCAGAGGGGCGGACCTCAGAATTGCCCAACTCGTACGTCTTATAGTGATACTCAGTAAGGCTCTCGAACTCGGCAGCGCAAGTGTCAACTGTCTTAAAAACGGGGACAACACCCAGTTCTTTACGACGAGCGCGTACCGTGAGCTCGTCAGACCCAGTCAAGTAAGCAATCTGGTCATCGGAAAGACCGAACTGTTTGGCCGTAAGCATATCTTCAGCCGAAAGCTCATCAAGCGCGCACTCGGCAACCGCGCGCTCAACCATGACAATGTCTCGGATACGATTCAAGAACCAGCGATCGATCTTATTCGCTTCAAAAACCTGATCTACCGTCCAGCCACGTCGGAACGCCTCAGCAACATAAAAAACGCGGTCTTCAGTAGGACGACCAACCAATTCAGCAAAATGGTCCTCATCGAAGGAGTCCTTGCCGTCGCCGCCCAGGCCGTAGCGACCATTCTCAAGGGAGCGCATTGCCTTGCCAAATGCCTCTTCGAACGTACGGCCGATTGCCATAATCTCGCCAACGGCCTTCATACGAGTGGAAAGCGTGGTATCAGTGCCCTTGAATTTCTCGAACGCAAAACGAGGGACCTTGACTACGCAATAGTCGATAGTGGGCTCAAAGCAAGCAGGGGTTGCCTTTGTGATGTCATTGGTAATCTCGTCAAGCGTATACCCTACGGCAAGCTTTGCGGCAGCCTTAGCGATAGGGAATCCAGTTGCCTTAGAAGCCAATGCAGATGAGCGCGAAACGCGTGGATTCATCTCAATAACAATAAGGCGACCATCTTCAGGATTCAACGCAAACTGAACGTTAGAACCGCCCGTTTCGACGCCGATCTTCTCAAGAATCGCCAACGAAGCAACGCGCATACGCTGGTATTCAACATCGGAAAGAGTCTGGGCAGGCGCAACAGTAATGGAGTCGCCCGTATGAACACCCATAGGATCGAGGTTTTCAATCGAGCAAATAATGATGCCATTACCCGCACGATCGCGCATAACCTCCATCTCGTACTCTTTCCAACCCTCGATGCTCTCTTCAACAAGAACCTCGGTAACAGGAGAAAGGTCAAGACCCTGGGAAACGATGAGCTTAAGCTCTTCCTCGTTATGAGCAATACCACCACCAGCGCCACCAAGTGTGAAGGAGGGGCGAATCACCATGGGGTAACCGAGCATGTCGGCAAGCCCAAGAGCATCATCAACGGAGTAGGCGTAGCCACTTCGGGCAACTTCCAAGCCGATTTCGGCCATCGCCTCATTAAACTGCTTGCGGTCCTCGCCGCGTTCAATAGCCGCAAGGTCACAGCCAATCATCTCGACGCCAAATTTATCCAGAACGCCGCTCTTGGCAAGTTCAACAGCAGCGTTAAGAGCAGTTTGACCACCGAGGGTAGGCAACAGGGCGTCAGGGCGTTCCTTTTCGATAATCTTCTCGATGAATTCCTTGGTAATTGGCTCAACATAGGTGCGATCAACCAGCTGGGGATCGGTCATGATGGTTGCAGGATTGGAATTAACCAAAACAACCTCGTAGCCATCTTCTTTCAGCACCTTGCACGCCTGGGCACCGGAATAGTCGAACTCGCACGCCTGGCCAATCACAATCGGACCCGACCCAATTACGAGAATGCGCTTGATGTCGGTACGCTTAGGCATGTGCCTCTCCTTCCTCTGCGCCAAAAACCCAACCGGAAAGACGGTCGGAGGCGATATCGATGTTTAGATAATCGGAATCGCCGTCCATAAGACGAGCGAAAGCCGTGAAAAGATAGTGGGCATCGGTCGGACCCGGGCTTGCTTCAGGGTGATACTGAACAGAAAATACCGGCTGATCAAGGAACGCAATACCCTCTGCTGTACCGTCGTTCAAATTCACATGGGTGAGCTGTATCTTGCCAAAACGATCATTTTCGACAACGGGAGCCACCTTGCGCTCCGCCCAGAAACGCAAGTCGGACACATGTTCGCCAACACCATCGGAAAGCTCTGGCACGAGGGGACCTAAAGTATCGAACAAAAGACCGAAACCATGATTCTGCGCAGTGATTTCAACGCGACCCGTACGCAGATTCATAACCGGCTGGTTGCCACCACGATGACCGAACTTAAGCTTTTCCATCTGAGCGCCACTTGCCAAGGAGATCATTTGATGTCCAAGACAGATACCGAAGACGGGCACCTTGCCAATGAGCTTTTCGACCTGATGATACGTTTCACTCACCGCATCGGGGTCTCCCGGACCATTACTCAGGAAAACGCCATCGGGATTCATCGCAAGAACTTCTTCGGCAGGCGTATCCCAAGGCACAACCGTAAGCTTGCAACCTACGCGAACAAGACCCTGAAGGATTGACTTCTTAACACCGCAATCGTAAGCAACCACGTTGTAGCGTTCTTCAGCAGGACCAGCAACCGCGAAGGAATGACTTGCAGGGAGCTCATCGAAACCCTGGGCAGCATTTCGACTTACCGTTTTAGCAAGGTTTACCCCAACAATGCTCTCCGACTCACGGACTTTGGCAAGCAGGCTTGCGGGATCAAGATCGACAGTGGAAATCACACCACGTTGAGCGCCCTTATCTCGAAGGTGAGATGTAAGTGCACGAGTGTCAATGCCGCCAATAGCTACAACATTCTGGCCCTTGAGGTATTCAGGCAAACTCTGCGTGCTGCGCCAGTTAGACGGGGTAAAACACATTTCGTGTACTACAAGTCCGCGAAGAGCCAGGGAATCAGCCTGCAGGTCGTCGAGATTCACACCGTAATTTCCGATCTGAGGATAGGTCATGGTGATGATCTGACCAGCATACGAAGGGTCAGAAATGATCTCAAGATAGCCTTCAAGTGAGGTATTAAAGCACACTTCACCGAAAACCTCGCCCTCCGCAGCGCACGAAAAGCCCTCGAACACTGAGCCATCTTCCAAAACCAGCAGAGCCTTAGGCCTGCTGCCAACGCTGGTATTGCCAAGAAGCTTACTCAACGATGTCACCATCCTTACAAGTCAAAGTACCGCCGACAAACACATCGCTGGTACGTCCAATCAATTCATAGCCCAAAAAACCGCTGTTTTTTGATTTAGAGCACATATCATCCGCATTAACGACCCACTTCTTTTCAGGATCAAAGATAGTGAGATCGGCCACATCGCCAGGTTTGATCTGCACTTGATCAACACGGAGAATCTCACGAGGGCGAATAGCCATAAGCTCAACCATACGGTCATAATCAATATGTCCAGGTCGAACCAAGTAGGTCAGCACAGCGCCAAGAGAGGTTTCGAGTCCCGTCATGCCAAATGGGGCCAGCTCAAATTCACGAGCTTTTTCATGAGCTGCATGGGGGGCATGATCCGTAACGATGCAATCGATAGTGCCGTCTTTGATCCCCTCGATGATAGCCTTATTGTCGGCCTTGGTACGCAACGGTGGATTCATCTTCAAATTAGTATTGTACGTAGAAGTAAGATTATCTTCATTCAAAACAATATGATGGGGCGTAGCCTCGCAAGTCACCTTGATTCCACGAGACTTACCTTGACGAACAATATCAACGCCACGAGCAGTTGTGATGTGCTGAATATGAATAGGGCAACCGGTAAGCTCAGAAAGAGCAATGTCGCGCTGTATCTGAAGTTCTTCGCCTGCACCGGGCCAACCCGCCACGCCTAGACGAGTGGAGACCACACCTTCATTTACCTGACCGGGGCCGACCAGCTCTTCATCCTGACAATGGCTCATAACCACGCAGTTGAACATCTTCGCGTAGTCCATAACACGACGCATCATGCCAGCGCTCTGAACACCTCGACCATCATCGGTAAAAGCTACCGCACCATGGGCAGCCATGTCACCAATCTCAGCAAGCGATTCACCCTTAAGTCCCATAGTGCATGCGCCCGAAGGATACACTCGACAATGGCCTGCGCTCCGAGCACGGTCAAGAACGTAATCGATCGTGGCGGCATTATCGGTAGTAGGAATAGTATTGGGCATAGAGCAGATACCAGTAAAACCACCATGAGCTGCCGCAGCCGTGCCTGTCTCGATAGTCTCCTTGTACTCTTGGCCTGGATCACGAAGATGCACATGTATATCAACAAGACCGGGGACCGCAATACAACCAGCGCGATCAAGGATCTCGGCACCATCGGCACTCAAATCTTGTCCCACTTCGGCAATCCGATCGCCATCAATGAGGATGTCGCAAACCTCATCAAGGCCAAGAGCGGGATCGATAGCACGAATATTCTTAACGAGCGTTTTCATCGGAGCCTCCCAACAAGAGATAAATTAGCGCCATACGAACGCAAACACCGGAAAATACCTGATCAACAATGACCGAATGAGATCCATCAGCCATGTAGCTATCCAGCTCAACACCTCGATTGATAGGGCCAGGATGACAGATAATGGCATCATCCTTCATCAGGCGCTCACGCTCGCGAGTCAACCCGTACAAAAGGTTGTACTCACGAAGGCTGGGAAATGGAGCGCTTTCCAAGCGTTCCATTTGAATACGAAGCATGTAAACCACATCGAGATCCGGCAATGCCTCATCGAGATACGGGGTAACCGCATCGGCGCCCAGTACATCGGGACGAGCAGGCAGAAGCGTGGCAGGCGCAATTAACGTAACGTGCGCACCCATGCGATGAAGCGCAGGAACAAGGGACCCGCACACACGCGAATGAGCGATGTCGCCCACAATGCCAACCTTCAAACCCTCAAAAGAGCCCTTTTCCTTCCAGATGGTATAAAGGTCAAGCAAAGCCTGGGTAGGATGCTGATGCTTGCCGTCGCCGGCGTCAATAACTGCTGCATTAGTGTTCTGAGATACGATATACGGAGCTCCAGCGCACTTATGACGCACGATGAACATATCGACTTTCATTGAGTCGAGAGTGCGCACCGTATCAACAAGACTTTCACCCTTCACGGTAGAAGATGTGCTACCGCCCGCATTTAAAGAATCGCAAGACAAGCGCTTTTCAGCCAGCTCAAACGAGCCTCGCGTACGTGTGGAGGGCTCAAGAAACAGGTTGCATACCGTTTTCCCGCGGAGTGCAGGAACTTTTTTTATGGGACGTTCGTTGATTTCCTCGAACGTGCGTGCCTGCTTCAAAATAGTCATGATGTCTTCGGGAGACAGGTCATCAATAGAAAGCAAATGCTTATGAGCGAACATCAGCCTCTCCTTTCAGTGGCGCAGAGCCAACATGCTGACCAGGAGCAACGCGCGAAATTCGAACGCAGGACTCTCCATCAACCTCGTTAAGGAACAAACGCACACTTTCGTTTGATGCAGAAGGAACGTTTTTGCCAACAAAATCAGCCCTGATGGGAAGCTCGCGATGGCCACGGTCTACCAGCGTAGCCAATTGAATACGAGCGGGACGACCAAAATCCATCAAAGCATCGAGAGCAGCCCGAATGGTTCGACCGGTGTACAGGACATCATCCACCAACACGATGGTTTTGCCATCAAGGGAAAAGAGGATGTTCGTGCCCTGAACAACAGGAGCAATGTTCAGGATTGAGTCATCACGATAAAAGCTAATGTCAAGAGAACCAACGGGAAGCTGAGTTCCCTCGATTCCTTCAATCAGTTTTGCCAAGCGATGCGCGAGAACATCACCGCGCGTCACAATGCCAACAAGCGCCAGATTCTGGCACCCTTTGTTTTGCTCGAGAATCTGATGGGCCATGCGAACGAGCGTCCGATCGATTTCGGATTCGTCCATTACCACCGATTCCTCAAGTTCCGTTTCTTGCATGCACGCTCCTTTCGTTGTAAATCGAAGTGCGTACAGCAGAAGCCGTGCAATCAAGAAAGACGTACCTAAAGAACGTCACCCTTGACGCTCCCCTGCCCGTATACAAAAAATGCCCAAGCAAGAGAGGGGCAATCAGTCAGACTTCGCAAAACTTGCGAAGCGTATGTTTGCACCTTATCGGTCTCTCTGTACCGCCATTAAAGGTCTTGATGATTATACGGCGATATGCCCATTAGGTCTAGGGAAAAGAAGCAGGCCGCCATAATGGCGGCCTGCTGAACACTCTCTATTTAACACGTTTTAAAACGCATGCAAAATGGGTATCATAAATAGGACCCGTGACCTTTTCTCGAGACAGCGCATCGGTGGAAACCGTGCGAACCACCTCAAACCCAGAACCAACCTCGCTCTCAAGGAACGAATCAATGACCTGCTGGTTTTCCTGGCTCAAAACCGTGCAGGTAGCAAAGGTAAGCTGGCCTCCCACTTTAACAAGACGAGCAGCTTCCAAAATCATCTTTTCGCCCATAGCAGCCAAAGATGCAACATCGTCTTCATTCATGCGCCAGCGAATGTCAGGATGGCGTCGCAACGTGCCAATACCAGAGCAAGGAGCATCTACAAATACCGCATCGTAGGAATTCGAATCAAAAGAAGACAGATTAGTTGCGTCTTTGACGAATACCTCGCTCTGGTTAATGTTCGCCTTAGCCAGTTGCACTTTACGCTCCTCTGTACGTTGCACGTCCATATCAAGCGTGTCGAGCTGAATCTGCTCGCCAAAACGAGTAAGAGCAGCATTCTGGAGCAAGATAGTTTTTGTCCCTCGACCCGCACCGATTTCAAGGAATCGCTCAGGTTTGTTTTCAGGCATCGCAAGCGAAGCAATGCACTGAGCGGCAACGTCGCTGATCACCAATCCGCCATCAGCCAATAGCTTTGCAATATACTCGTCGGTTACAGCGGTACGCTCGGCAAAGCCGAACACAGGAAAAGCCAGAGGGAGATCGATCGATTTCGAAACGGGCACAATCTTAACCTGGCGCTGAACCATTTCCGAAAGAGCCTTCGGGCCATCAACGCAAGCAAGATTCAACATGAAAAACAGTGGCGCAGGATTATTGGACCGCTGCATAAAGCGCAGTGCTTCATCATGCCCAAGCTCTTTAATAAGACGCTCAGCAAGCCACAAGGGGAAACCCTCAGACAAAGCCGCTGCTTTAGGGCTTGTCTCGATATCGCCGAATGGGAACTGGTCCTTCATTTCAACTGCACGATGCAGGGCAAAATTAGCAAGACCCTTTGCTTGCGGAGCAAACGAGCGAACCACCTCAACACCCTGGTCGACGGTTACATGATCGGGCTTCTTCAAATAGAAGATCTCACAAAATGCCATACGGAGCGCATCTCGAACATCAGGTTCAAGCTCTTCTGGGTTGGTAAGAACGGAATCAATCATCTCGTCGAGGGACCCCTTGCGGGCAACAACCTCTGTTGCAAGCAATCGCGCAAACGCACGTTCCTTTACCGGTTTGTCAGAATAGGTGATGAACTTGTCTACGCCCTCGCTGAGATAACAGCCTTCTTCACGGATGTAAGTAAGAACCTCATGGGTCAACAAACGCGCAGGCGTAGCCTTGGTAAAGGAACGCTTTTTCTTGCCTTGACCAGCTCGATAACCCAAGCTTTTAGTACCGCCCAGACTGCCACGATCGAAACCCGCAAACCCATTGGGCGTGCGCTGATCGGAACCAGTACCTTCTTTGGCTCGCGGAGATTGACGACGGTCCTCAAACGAACGATTGCCGCCTTTGTAGCCACGGTCAGAACGATTGCGTCCCTCGAAACCTCGCTTTTCGGAGCGCCGATTGCGATCGCCCCCACGATAGCTGCCTTTGTAGCTGCCATCAGCAGCACGATCCCCCGAGCGCCTATCATCGCTAAAGTTCCGCTTAGAACGGTGCTCATCCTTATTGAAGGGCTTATCACCCTTACCATAGCGAGGCTTAGAACCATACCCGTTACGCTTCTTGAAATCAGAGCCACCACGGTCTTCACCCTTAGGTGAAAAGCCAGGTTTTCCGCCACGACCCTTTCCAGAGGGTTTAGACCCACGGAAATTGCCCTTACTGGAACCAGGCTTCCCCCCGCGATAGCCACCCTTACCAGCTGGCCTACCCCCACGAGGAGCACTGCTTCTCTGCTTATGTTCGCCGTTATTGTTATCCATGGATCTCCTGCCATTCAATACCGCCCTGTTTTATACCCTGAATGCCCGCCGCAAAAGCTTTTGCTTCCATGGGCTTCTTTCCATCAGGTTTGACGGTAACTACTTCCAAAATCGAATCATTGCATCCCAAAAATAAACGTTTTGCCGCAAAGGCAACCTCACCACGAGAGACCGATGCGGGACAATCATCGGCTAATACGGGATGTGCCTCTAATACCGAAAGCGATTTGCCCGCGATTACGCAGCGGCATGCATGACTATCACTTGACGAGAGCACCCTGCGCCAAGCATCGCTGGCCGAAAGAGACGGGGAGATATCAAGTTCGCCCTTCTCTATTTTTTCGGCATACGTTACTCCGCACTCAGGTTGCTGATGCCAACTAACAGGCTCGCCGCTTTCAAGCAAATCCAGGACCTTTACCAGAGCCTCGCCGCCTAGGACCGCAAGTTCGGAATAGAGCTGATCAGAGCTTTTGCCAAACACCGAAGTCGATCGCTCCTCAGCGACATCGCCCGTGTCCAGGCCTTCCTCCATTTGCATAATGCCAATGCCAGTGAGTTCATCCCCAGCAAGAATGGCACGTTCTATAGGAGCCGCCCCCCTCCAACGAGGAAGAAGAGAGCCATGAACATTGAGGCAGCCAAATCGGGGCAACTCCAATACGCGTTTGGGGAGGATCGCTCCATACGCAGCAACGCATACAGCATCGGGAAGGAGTGAAGCCAATGCCCCAAAGGCCTCGTCGCTCTTCATAGACGAGAATTCATATACGGGAATCCCAGCTTGAACGGCTCGCTCCTTAACCGGAGAATAAACCAGTTTTTTCCCTCGGCCTCGAACAGCATCAGGCCTGGTAAAACACCCAACAACCTCATGATGTGACTCGATGAGCCCCTGAAGAATATCAGCAGCGAATGCCGGGGTGCCCATAAAAACAATGCGCATACTATTCCGTTTCTCCCGGCTTGGCGCCATTCGCTAGAGCAACATGATAATCATGAAGGGCCTTGACCTTGTCCATGGGAGAGCACGACTCCAACAAAGTAATGCCGTTCAGGTGGTCGATTTCATGCTGGAAGCAACGACCCAAAAGACCATCGCTTTCCAACTCGCACACTTTGCCATCAAGGTCATAAAAACGAACACGCGAAATCTCGTTGCGCGTTATCGGAACGGAAATGCCAGGAAGAGAAAGGCAGCCTTCCTCAGCGGTTACCTTTTCGCCCTTCACTTCTATAACCTCAGGATTAATAAGCACGAGAGGATTGGAGGTTTCGTTTGGGCCATCGTAGCAATCAATAACCACCATGCGCTTATTAAGGCCAACTTGTGGCGCAGCAAGTCCGCAGCCATTATTGGCATACATGGTATTGAGCATTTGCTTAGCGAGCTTCTTTAATGATTTATCGCCAACCTGGCACGGTTCGCAAACCTGACGCAAACCCGGATCAGGCGAAAGAACGATATTCATGGTCCTCATAGAGCAACCCTCTCTTGTCAAAAACGCTTCACCTATTGTTTCGAGCGCATAATTTACCAAATAGTTAGTATAACAGCGGTTTACCGATTACTCGGTTTTCACATGGTTAGCACGTAAAGAGTTAAGCTCAGCCTGAAGCATATAAATAGCTTGAAACACCATATCGCGCTCTTCATCGTTTTGCGTCTGGCTCATTTGATCTCGCATAGAAGAAATGGCAGATTCCATATCGCCAATAGCCAACTCGTCGGCAAGAAAACGCAACATATCATGAGCGGGTACTTCGCTCTGAATTGTTAAAGCAGTTAAAATTCGTGCCGCATATTTACATTTCTCCTGAGCGCGCATTATCAAGTCGGCAGCAGTGAGGGCAGGATCCGCGGAAATTAATTCCATTATGATTCCACTTAGCTCCCTGTGGACCTTCTCGTGCCATTCGGTCTGACCCAATTCGTTCATAAAATCAGAAATCATAGCGGGATTGTGGGCACAAAGACTCAGGAACTCGCGCTCAGTACGAAGTCGGTTCTTCTCGACAGGACTCAATGATCTCGCAGCAGACTTACGTGGCCGATTAGCAACAGAACGATCGGAGTAATCCACGGGCATCGAAGTTTTTAGATCTGAGAGACGCAAAAGAATATCTTGCTCACGAGCATGAACGCGACTCGATATGTAGACTGCATAATCTTTTGCCAGAAGGGAATCTTTGATGGGAGCCAAAACAGCCAACGACTCATTGGTGGCACGGGCACGACCCTCAGGGGTAGAAAGGTCATAACGAGAAAGGCGGCGATCAATACCGAATTTGATAAGAGGAACAGCCCCGTCCAAAACCTCCTTGAAAGCATCTGCACCGTGCGCAGCTATGAACTCGGCAGGGTCAAGTCCATCCGGCAGGGTCACTGCACAGAGATCTACGCGAGAAAAACCCGCCTCGGGCGTAATAGACGAATCGATGAATTGAAGCGCCCTATCAGCAGCTCGTTGACCAGCCTCATCACCATCAAACAGATAGATGATACGAGATTTCGCATGATGGGAAAGAAGTCGAATGTGCTGACGAGTAAGAGAGGTGCCTAGTGTGGCAACAACATTGGTAAAGCCAGCTTCATGAAGAGCAATAACATCAGTGTAGCCCTCAACAACAATAGCATCACCCGTACTCGTCATACGGGCCTTAGCCTTATCAAGAGCGAATAGAACTTCAGACTTATGAAAAATGGGGGTATCGCCAGTATTGAGATATTTCGGCTCTCCCTGACCAATAACGCGTCCGCCAAAAGCAATGCAATCACCACGGACATCGTTAATAGGGAATATCACACGATTGAAAAAACGGTCGTTGATCCCCTGAGAACCCCTAACCGCAACATTCGCTTCGATCATTTCCTTTTCTGAATAACCCAATGAACGGAGATGGGTAACCAACTGCCTTCGACCAGGAGCATATCCGAGATTCCAAGATACCGGGATGGAGCCACCTAGTTCACGACCGGAAAGATACGTCCTCGCTGAAGCGGGTCCCTCATCGGACGAGCGCATAAGCAGCATATGGTAATAAGAAGCAGTTTCGGAGCAAACGGCTTTCAATCGGGCTTTGAGACTGTGAGCCTTCGTGGCTTGGGCCGACTCAGTAAGTTCGATATTTGCACGGCGAGCCAAAAAGCGGACGGCGTCAACAAAATCGACATCGTCAAGTTTACGAACATAAGAAATGATGTCGCCACCTTCGCCGCAACCAAAGCAATGCCAAGTCTGAGAAACAGAATCAACTTTACAAGAAGGCGTTTTCTCCTGATGGAAAGGACAACAACACCAAAAGTCCTTCCCCCTCTGACGCATCACTGAACGCTCAGAAAAAAGCTCAACCAAATCGTTGGCTTCACGAACTTTACGTATGTCTTCGTCGGAAAAAATAATGCCCCCTTTCTGAGCAATCCATCAAAAAACATCGAGCAAGCGCTAGCCTGCTCGATGTAAAAGGGTAGATCCGCCTCTAGAGAGGAAGCTTACGACAGTATTCGATATTGCCCATAACCGTGCGAATAAGCTCTTCAGTAGAGTCGAACTTGATCATTGGACGAAGGAACTCGACAAACTCAACTTCAATGTATTCGCCATAAATATCCTTACTGAAATCAAGGATATGAACCTCACAAGTTGCATCGGTTTCATCTTTAAATACTGGCGATACACCCATCGAAACGGCAGCGCGATACCTTTCGCCATCGACAGTTACATAGGCGGCATACACGCCTTCACCAAGCACTCTACGCTCCGGTTTGATGAAAAGGTTAGCTGTAGAGAAGCCCATATCGGCACCCTCACCACGTCCAGGACGGACCTTTTCCACAAGCGTGAAACGACGACCGAGAAGTTTTGCCGCTTCATCCAAGTCATGCTTTCCCAATAGCTTGCGAATTCGTGTAGCAGTAATGGGAGCCCCATCGGTACTTTTAAGGTTATGGGCATCAATATGGGTGCCAACTACAGCTCCCCACTCCCCTAAATCAGCAACCGAACCTGAAGCACGAGAGCCGAAGTGGAAATCAAGCCCAACATGCAAATGAGCGGGAGCATGACCATTAAACGTTTCCCTTAAGAAATCTTCAGGCGAAAGACTCGCGAAATCACGAGTAAAGGGGAGCGCCACAACAGCATCAACGCCACTATCGCAAAGCATTTGAAGGCGACGTTTATTGCTCAGCAGTTTTCTTAATCTATCCGGATGAAATATTTCATCCGGATCAATATCAAAAGTCAAAGCAATAGATTGACCGCCCGTTTCCTTTGCAGTGTCCTGCGCACAGGAAAGCAAGTAACGATGGCCCCTGTGGACACCATCAAAAACGCCAAAGGCGCAAGAGGAATTCTCAAACAAAGAATGGTCGAATGATTCATCGACTTTATAAAGCTGTGCCACGTTCAACACCTATCGAAAACACGCATCGCGGACGATAGCGATGCTCGGACTCATGATATTCATATAACGCTTTAAGGCGGTTCTGCACTATGATACCCACCACTTCCCCATTTTCGGGAGGCGTGGACGATGCAAACACGCTGGTAGTGCAGCAGCAAGGATCAAAAACGTCTTGCGAGATAGGTTCATTGAGTGCAATATCATCACGATTTAACGCAGAGCCATTAGTGACTTTATCGGCAAAATCGCGGACAAATGCATAACGTATGCCTAATGCGCGGAGGGGATCAATAGTGCCGCAATCGGGTGATTGCTCAAGCATTTCCAGAGTAACGCAATCCTCAAGCGCAACCGTTCCCGAAATCGTGCGCTCAAGAAAGCTTACGTGCGCCGCAGTACCAAGATCACGACCAAGATCACGAGCGATTGCGCGCATATACGTTCCCTTCGATACGCTCATCTCAACGTCCCATTCAGCCACCTGGCGTCCCGCATCGTCGATAAGCTCATTTACAGAAAGAAACTTAGCATCGTAAATCTCAAATTCGCGTGGCTCAAGATTAATAATTGTACCCTTACGCGCAGCATCATAAGACTTACGGCCGTTCACCTTGATTGCAGAATAGACAGGTGGGATCTGAGTGCCTTTTCCTACCATCTTTGCAACATAAGAACGTGCGTATTCCTCTTCATATACCTCAAGAGGAATAGGGCATTCCTTAGTTACTGAACCCTCAGCATCATCAGTTTCCGTACCAATTCCAAAACGAACGCCCATACGATAACGCTTACCGTGTCCAACCATATACGCATCAAGGCGTGTTGCGGGTCCAACGCAAACCACAAGAACACCGGAAGCAAGCGGGTCGAGCGTGCCAGTGTGGCCCACTCGACGTTCGCCAAATATCCTACGGCAGCGATTGACAACATCATGGGAAGACATGCCCACAGGCTTGTTAATGGCAACAAGCCTGCTTAATCCTGACTCGCCTCTTTTGGCCATCAGCAATCACCACCTGAAATAGAAAAGCATTGCTTCAGCACCTCAGTTGGAACCTCATCGAGAGCCGCTTCGAGCGAACCTTTAAAGGTAAAACCAGCAGCAGCCTTATGTCCACCGCCCCCAAAATAGCGTGCAACTTGAGCAACGTCGGTATCGTCATCCTTGGCCCGAAGACTACCCCGAACTTCGCCAGCAACCGTCTGCTTTAATATTAAGGCGACACGAACACCGCGAATATTGCGCAAAGTGTCAATGAGAGCCTCGGCATCGGCTTTGATCGCACCGCACGCATCGAAATCTTCCTTATCCAAATACGAATAGACGAAAGCGCCTTCGCAAAGAAGCTCCATACGATCCAGCACAATACTTTCGAGCTTCATACTGGCAAGTGATCTACTTTGAAAAAACTCACGGCTGATCTGGGTTGGATTAGCACCAGCATCCATCATTTCCGAAGCGCTGACAAAAGCTTGGGAGTTGGTGTTTTGATAGGAAAACCTTCCAGTATCGGTAACCAAACCAGTAAGTGCGCATTGAGCGACCTGAGGAGTTAAGGAGTCTAGATGCTTGCAAACTTCCCAAACAAGCATACTTGCCGAGGGGGATTCGGGGTCGACATAGTTATATTCCGACATAGCCCCTTCAGTAGCATGGTGGTCAATGGTAAAGCGAACCGATGCTTTCGCCTGGAGAACTGCCGCTAAACCGATGCGCTCTACTGTGGGTACATCAACCGCTATAAATACCGAAATGGGGCCTTGATATTCTGAAGCAACCTCAATCTCGTCAACACCTGGAAGAAACATGAGATTTGCTTCGATGGGATCATCTTTTGCCAGGACACAATGGGCAGTTTTACCCATTGCGCGCAAAGCATGGCATAACGCCAACTGCGAACCTAGGCAATCACCATCGGGATTGATATGACCGCATATCACAAAATCGTCGAGCGCACTAAGGCGCTCGGCGATTTCGGACAGCGTAGTATTCGTCTGAAGGGTAGGCACTTATTCCTCTTCGTCTGATGAATTCCTTGCAGCATCGCGCGCAAGTGCGCTTGCAATACGTTCTGCCTCGTCAACACTGGAGTCGAGCATAAAACGAAGCTCTGGAGCCATGCGCCAAGACAATTTCTTAGCCATAAGGGAGCGAATCCTGCCGCCCGCAGCTTCAAACGCAGCAGCAACCTCCAAATAACGCGACGGCTCCGTCGTGTAATAGATATTAGCTACACTACGATCAAAGCTAACCTCGCATGACGTAATAGTCACCATGTTTAAACGCGGATCGCTTATCTCGAAAAGCAGAATACTTGCAATGACTTCGCGAGCCTGCTCATTCACCTTGCGGCTGGAAGAACCTTGTTTCATAACTATTCGGTCCTTTCGACTTCAACGGTACGGAAGCCTTCAATGGTGTCACCAACCTTGAGGTCCTGGTAACCCTCGATACCAATACCGCATTCGTAGCCACGTGCAACAGTCTTAACGTCATCCTTGAATCGACGGAGACTACCGATATTGCCCTCGTAGATAACTGTACCATCACGAACAATGCGTACCTGATCATCGCGGCTAAGCTCACCTTCGGTGATATAGCAACCGGCAATAGTGCCAGCCTTAGGTACCTTAAAGGTATCGCGAACCTCTGCGATGCCCGTATCCTTTTCAACGATATCAGGCGAAAGAAGGCCAACTCGCGCAGCATTGATGTCTTCAATGGCCTGGTAAATAACACGGTACAACCTGATGTCAACCTTTTCGCGCTCAGCAACTTCTCGAGTCTTACCAGTCGGGCGAACATTAAAGCCGATGATGATAGCATCTGAAGCAGCAGCAAGCGTGACATCAGTCTCAGTAATACCGCCTACAGCAGCATGAATGATATTGATCTTAACTTCGGACTGATCCATCTTCGAGAAGGCATCACGCAGAGCCTCGATAGAGCCCTGAACGTCAGCCTTAACAACAAGATTAAGATCAGTAGTCTTACCTTCCTCGATGCGCGAGAACAGGTCATCCAGACTCATATGAGAACGAGCTTCCTGCTTGGCCAAACGAGCGCGCAATGCACGTTCCTCTGCCAAACGACGAGCATCGCGCTCATCCTCAAACACACGGAATTCGTCGCCAGCGGTGGGAACAGAATTCAAACCAAGGATCTCAACTGGATCAGCCGGCTTAGCGGCATCTACATGGGAACCACGAGGATCGATAAGCGCACGAACTTTACCATAAGAGGTACCTGCAACAACCACATCACCAGGATGCAACGTACCGCGATTGATGAGCATGGTGGCTACAGGGCCTCGACCCTTGTCAAGGTTGGCTTCGATAACAAAACCAGAGGCAGGAGCGTTCGGGTTAGCCTTAAGCTCAAGCACATCAGCCTGAAGAAGAATGGTTTCGAGCAAGTCATCAATATGCAGGCGCTTCTTAGCCGAAATATCGACGAACATGTTTTGGCCACCCCACTCTTCGGGGATAATACCGTATTCCGTAAGCTCCTGACGAACGCGATCGGGCGTAGCCCCAGGCTTATCGATTTTGTTAACCGCAACAACGATCGGAACATCGGCAGCCTTAGCGTGATTGATAGCCTCAATAGTCTGGGGCATAACGCCGTCATCTGCCGCAACCACCAAAACAATAACGTCAGTTACCTGAGCACCGCGAGCACGCATAGCAGTAAATGCTTCGTGACCAGGAGTATCAATGAAGGTGATTTGACGTCCGTTAATATTAACAACAGAAGCACCGATGTGCTGAGTGATGCCGCCCGCCTCACTCTGGGCAACGCCAGTCTGACGAATTGCATCAAGAAGCGATGTTTTGCCGTGGTCAACATGGCCCATAACCGTAACGATAGGCGGACGAGGCAGAAGATCATCCTCGGAATCGTGATAAACGACAGCAAACTCTTCCTCGGGAGAAACAACGCGAACCTTGCGACCAAGGTCGTCCGCAATAAGCTCAACCAGGTCGTCGCTCATAGTCTGCGTAAGGGTGAGAGGAGAACCGAGAAGGAACAAGCGCTTGATAACGTCATTCGGAGATGCATCAACCAGTTCAGCAAACTGAGCAACCGTGGAACCCTGCGGAATCTCAACAACAGAGTCATCGAGAACCAGCGAAGGATCTAAGCCCTTCTCCAACGCTTCCTGCTCTGCACGCTCGCGAGCCTCGGCTTCGCGCTTTTCCTTACGCTTCTTACGACGACCTTGTCCATCATGGCTTGCCGCTTCAACGGCAGCACGAGCCTCGGCAAGCACCTTATCGCGCTGAAGCTTTTCAGCTTGAACGGCCATCTGGGCATAACGATCCTCGGAGGGAGCTTCGTTGTTGGTGATTTCAAGCTCCGGCACCGAAGGCTCAAAACCTTTACGATGGTTCTTTTTACCCTTGCGATTATTATCACGAGAGCTCTTCTTTGCAGCAGCAGCCTCCTGCTTTTGATTCTGCAGACGCTCACGCTCATTATTGATCTGATCAAGCAATGAAGAGAAATTGGAGCCGGTCGAAACCGGTGCAGCCTTAGGTGTATGCTTCTTGGCAGGTGCAGCCGTTTTCGCATGCTTGCGGTTATTACGGTTGTGAAGAGCTTCCTCAACTGCCTGCTTCTTCGCTACTTCGGCAGCTCGTGCTGCCGCTGCAGCTCGCTCGCGAGCCTCCGCCGCTTCGCGCTCTACGCGCTCGCGCTCACGCTCGATCTGAGATGCAAGACTCTCAAACGGAGAAGATGAGATCTTGCGCTTGGCAGGAGCCCCTTCTTCATCCTTGTGGGCTTTAGCTTCGCGGCGAGCACGTTCGGCTTCTCGGGCTTCTCGTTCCTTCTCTACCGCAGCACGACGCTCAGCCTTTTCCTCGGCCTTGCGCTCTGCTTCTTTTGCCTGCTCGTCAGCAAGCTTCTGAGCTTCTTCGTCCTCGAGCTTACCCGCACGCTGCTTAATCTCAGGCTCAAGATTCTTACGAACCTTCTGCACATAGGCATCCTGGAGAATGCTGGCATGACTCTTGGCGGGGATCTTCATCTCCGCCAAGCGATCGAGCAGCTCCTTGCTGGTCATATCAAATTCCTTAGCCAATTCATGTACACGCATGCCAGGCATATGGTCTCCTCGTCTACTTATCCTCATTAGAGAGCGCCTCACGCAGCTGCTGGGCGATACGCTCGCAATCTTCTTCTGTCAACTTCGTTCTAAGCGCTGAATCGAGGCGCTTGGTTTTAATGGCCTTATCGAGGCACGCAACGCTGCATACATATGCGCCGCGACCGTTCATACGACCCGTAGAGTCGAATACAACCGCGCCTTCAGGCGTACGAACAACACGAAGTAAATTGCTTTTCGTGTTGCTTTCTCTGCACACAATGCAGGTTCGCTGACGTGTCTTTCCAGCCACGTTTGCCAAGCTACTCCCCTTCCTCCAGATCCGCATGGATGCCGCAATAGCGGTATCCAGGACGTGCATGATTACGACAACGAGTACCGTCTTCGGCCTCAAAAGCGCACAAGCCATCCTCGGATTCCTCTTCCGAAGGCTCATCTATTAGTGACGTATCTGCAACAAGCGGCTCGCCAGCAAAGGAAGCGGACTTGATGTCAATATGCCAACCAGTAAGACGAGCTGCAAGGCGAGCATTCTGGCCTTCCTTGCCAATAGCCAAAGAAAGTTGATCATCAGGCACGATAACCGTAGCGTAATTGTTCTCATCATCGATGTCGACACGGGTTACGCGAGCAGGCGAAAGTGCATTGGCCACATATACAGCGGGGTCTTCATTCCACTGGATCACATCAACGCGCTCATTGCGAAGTCCTTCAACAACCATGCGCACACGGGACCCCTTAGGTCCTACACATGCACCTACCGGATCAAGGTTGGGTTCACGGGAAGCAACGGCAACCTTTGAACGCTCACCGGGCTCACGGGCAATAGACTTGATTTCGACCAAGCCATCATAGATCTCAGGCACTTCGATCTCAAAAAGACGACGAATCAGATCAGGATGAGTGCGGGATACAACGATCGAAGGGCGAGTATGTTCGCCGCGCATTTTAGGCAAATCAGAACTAGGGTCGCGAACCTCAACGATCAAAGTTTTAAGGCGCTGATTATGACGATAATGCTCGTTGCGAGGACGTTCGTTGCGTTCGTCAGGATTTCGCTTCAAGTCATAATGAGGGAGTTCAGCCTCAACGCCATCGCGGATCTTGATGATGGTGAAATCGGGGGTTCCCTGCAGAACAGTGCCCGTAACCAGATCGCCAACGCGACTAGAAAATTCTTCATAGATAGACTGACGACCCGCATCACGCACAATGGAACCGATAACATTCTTAGCGTTAAGCGCCGCAATGCGACTTACGTCATCGGGCGTTACGTCGCGCTCTTCAAACTCAGTATATTCGCCAGTTTCCTCATCGGGCTCACCAACGGGTACAAGCTCGTATACATAAATCTTGCCCGTATTACGGTCGATCGTAACACGAGCATCATATTCGAGATCAAGAATGCGCTGATAGCTATTAGCCAGGGAAGCTTCCAAGCGCTCGATGAGGTAAAACTCATCAATCTTACGCTCGTGAGCCAACGCCTGCAAGGCTTCAATCAATTCAGATGCTGCCATGGTAAAAAATCCTTTCTACCCGCTGAAATCAATAGTACCGATAATGTGCGCCTTCTTAATATGCGCATAAGGCAACGCTTCCTGGATGCCATCAACTTCGACAAGAACGTCTTCATCGCGCATACCGCAAAGCTTGCCAGTCCACTTTGCCCTGCCCTGATGCGGCTCAGTAAGAGTTAGCTGCACCTTTTCGCCAGCAAAGCGCTGAAAATGCTCAGGGGTACGAAGAGGACGGTCTATACCAGGAGAAGAAACCTCAAGCGTGTAAGCGCCAGGGAATGGATCGAGTTCGTCCATCAATTCGTTAACCCATTTTTGCGAGGCCGCAAGCTCATCAAAACCGATTCCGCCATCGCAATCCAAATAAACGCGGATTGTGGGAGCTTTACGAGAACCGACCACCTCAACGGTGACGATTTCAACATTATGGGCGGTAGCCAAAGGCTCCAATGCCTCAAGCAACCTGCGCTCTTTTGCACTTAGCACGTTGTCCCTCCTTCAAAACCCCGAACAAACAAAAGAAGCGGGTAAAAACCCACTTCCTCCAAACATCGAAAGCAATCATGTTTTCACATGCGTACATTTTTATATCATAAAGCGAAGACCAACGCCACCCCCTTTGCGGTTTAAGGGGGTGGCGATTAAATAAAGCTTGCAATCAACACTATTTAGAGGGATCAGCTTCAGAATAAAGCTTATCGAATGCCGCTTCGGAAACCGAATTACCTCCCTTTAAGTCGGTTTTGAGCGGAGCTAGAATCTCAGAATCGTGTTTCTTGGGATTATCAAAACTCAAGCTAACTTCCCAACATTGCGAAATCGCACTTAGCCTATCAAGGAGGTAGCCATATAGCTCATCAACCTTCTGGTATTTATCATAGAGTTCGCTATCTGCGCTAATTTGAGCTTTTTCCCTTGACGATGAGAGCTCAGAACGCTCTTGGGTAATTTCATCGATCAAAGAAGCGCATTTATCGGCATAGCTACCACGCGTTTCACTGCTTGAAACCCGATAATATCCCTCCAGATCATCCACAGCTTCATCAACTTCGGAACGCAAAGAGGCGAGATTTGCATAGGCATACGAGAGATCGGACGAAAAGTCCCCTTCCGAATACGGCTGTTCAGCAGACGAAGCTACACCCTGGTCGCTTTGCGAGAAGGGTGCATCGGTTTTTACCTCAGGTGAAACAAATGTCTGGATAGCAGATTGGATTTCTGAACCAAAAATCAACCCGCATGCCAAAATCGCAACCACCAATACGCAAATAACAACATGCCCGATCGGAAAGCGTCGGCGCTTTTGAGCTTGACGATATGCTTTTGGCTCGCGATCAACATCCGCAACAACTTGCCCAGTATCAGTGACAATACGCTGCATCGGCTTAGTAATAAAAGGATCCTCGTCACCAATGGTGGGTATCGCCTTTAAATCCTTTGCCGACTTAGTCACTTTGGAAGGGTCGACCTCATTTGAAGGATCAAGCGGATTGCCCAAATAATCTTGATAGGAGCGCTCGGAGACTAAAGGTAGTTTAGACGTTCGCGAAGGCGACACCGCATCGGTATATACAATTATCTCTTCCGCGGCAGCTATTCGAGCTTTCATGTCATTGACAAGCGAGCCGCAGTGAGGACACTGCAGCTCGCCATCATCAATCTTTGTCCCGCAATCGAGGCAATACAAATTATTGAGCCTTTTCCTGCTTATGGGAGATCAGGCGGTTAAGCGCATTGATATATGCTTTAGCAGAGGAAACGATGATATCGCCGTCTGCTCCACGGCCAGTAAACACCTCACCATCTGCCGCGGTAACTCGAATAGTTACCTCGCCCAAAGCATCGATTCCACGCGTAACGCTCTGGACAGCAAACTCGGAAAGCTCATTTTCAATGTCAACGATCTGGTTTACAGCCTGGTACAAAGCGTCGACAGGACCGGTACCAATCGAGCATGCAATAAATTCACGGCCTTCAGGGTCGGCAAGAGTAACGGTAGCCGTCGGGGTAAGGGGCTTGCCGCATGAAATCTGAACCGATTTCAAAGTATAATGAGCAATCTGATTGCGACCATGCTCGCCCAAAAGCGATTCAAGATCCTCGTCGTATACTTCTTTCTTCTTGTCAGCAAGATCGAGGAACGCATTGTAGAGATCCTCGAATGCCTGTCCCTCAATGTGATAGCCCAAAGCCTCAACACGATGGCGGAGGGCAGCGCGACCAGAACGAGCTGAAAGAATAATAGAGCTCTGACCTGCTCCAACCTCACGAGGATCAATAATCTCATAGGTGTCACGAGCTTTGATAACGCCATCCTGGTGAATGCCGGAAGAATGAGCAAAGGCATTAGCGCCAACAATAGCCTTATTTGGCTGGACGATAAAGCCAGTGATGGAAGACACAAGGCGAGATGCACGAACAAATTCACGAGTGTTGATGTCGGTATGGGCGTTGAGCTCCTTGCCGTGCATCTTGATACCCATGACCACTTCTTCCATGGCGGTATTACCAGCACGTTCACCGAGACCATTGATGGTGCATTCAATCTGGCCCGCACCGTTTTCAACGCCAGCAAGAGAAAGCGCCGTTGCCATGCCAAGGTCGTTGTGGCAGTGAACGGAAAGCGTTGCCTTATCCATGTTGGAAACGTGTTCCATCAGATACTTGATACGACGACCGAACTCATCGGGCAAGGAGTATCCCGTGGTATCAGGAATATTGATGACGGTTGCACCAGCGGCAATAGCAGCCTCAACGACTTTGGCGAGAAACTCATAATCGGCGCGACCAGCATCTTCAGCATAGAACTCAACATCGTTAACGTATTTCTTAGCGTATTTCACGGCAGCAGTGGTACGCTCAAGAATCTTTTCAGGCGTGGTACGAAGCTTGTCGTAAATATGGCTGTGAGAAACGCCAATACCAGTATGGATACGAGGGCGCTTGCACTCGGCCAAAGCGCGTGCGGCGGAGTCGATGTCCTTTTCAACCGCGCGAGAAAGAGCGCAGACAACAGCACGATCTCCTACCTCGGCCGCAATCTGCTGAACCGATTTAAAATCACCAGGGGAAGACACAGGAAAGCCCGCTTCAATGACATCAACGTTAAGGCGCAGTAGCTGACGCGTAATAACCAGTTTCTCCTCGGAGTTCATGGAGGCGCCCGGCGACTGCTCACCGTCGCGCAAGGTTGTGTCGAAGATAGCGATCTTGCGAGTCATCTTGCGATCCTTTCTTAGGTCTGTATTACTAACGATAGAACTATAGCGCATTTTTCGGTAAACGGTGCCGATCAACCCGCATATCAAAGCATGTTACCAATAAGAAACATTGCCGATGCCCATCAGTCCCGCCCGCACGCACCATTCCCCAAAACGCAGAGGAGCCCCAACCTATTGGAAGGGGCTCCTTTTCTATGACTTAGCAGCGTGTGAGAGGTGTTGAGTTTCCCTTACAGGAGAGGTTAAACCGCCGCTTCGTCTTTTTCACCAGTGCGAACACGAACTACACTGTCGATCGAAGAAATGAAGATCTTGCCATCTCCAACTTCCCCAGTACGCGCAACGCCCACAATCACATCGACGATTTCATCAACACGAGAATCCTCAACGATGATTTCGAACTTGACCTTCGGGATCATATTCAAAAAGACCTCGCTGCCGCGGAAGTACTCTTTCCAGCCGTGCTGATTTCCGCAACCATGAACCTGATAAATGGTCATTCCGGAAATTTTTGCCTGAAAGAGCGCTTCCTTCAAAGGCTCAAGCTTTTCAGGACGAACAACTGCTGCAATACGCTTCATTGGTCAAACACTTCCCTTCTATTAATCCAAGCCAATAAAGGCGGGGTATGCGGATTCGCTATGAGCCGTCATGTCCATACCTGCCGCTTCTTCTTCCTTAGTTACGCGAAGACCGCCGAAGATAGCCTTTACGATAAGGCCGATGATAAGGGAGCCCACGGCAACAAACACGATGGTGACCAAGATGCCCAAGCACTGAGCCCCAAGAAGCGTAGGATCGCCAGTGTAGATAAGGCCGCCAAAATCAGTCCAAGACAACTCCGGAACACAGAAGACGCCAGTAAGGATGCCACCGACAATGCCACCTACGCAATGGCAACCGAAAGCGTCAAGGGCATCGTCGTAGCCAATCTTAGCCTTGCAGAAGGAGATGGCGAAGTAGCATACGGGGGATACGATAAGACCCATGACAATAGATGCCCAAGGCTCAACGAAACCAGCTGCCGGGGTGATAACAACAAGACCTGCAACAAGACCCGTCGCAGCACCAACAAGAGTGGGCTTACCAGTCTTGATCGTCTCAACGATCATCCAGGAAATCATTGCGGTACCAGAGGCAACGAACGTATTGAGTAAGGCCAAAGAAGCGATACCGTCGGCAGCAAAAGCAGAGCCGCCGTTAAAACCGAACCATCCGAACCAAAGCAAGGTTGCGCCAAGAACCACAAAGGGAACGTTATGGGGACGATGGTTGACCGCACCGAAGATTCGACGCTTACCAAGAAGAAGGCAAAGAACCAAGCCAGTAAGACCGGAGCTGATATGCACAACATCGCCACCAGCAAAATCGAGTGCACCAATCTGGTCGCCAATAAAGCTACCGTCGCCGCCCCATACCATATGAGCGAGAGGGGCATAAATCAGAAGAATCCAAATGGTAATAAAAGTTACAAAAGCGCCAAACTTCATACGCCCAGCAAGAGAGCCACCAACAATTGCAGCAGTAATGCAGGCAAATGCGGCCTGGAATGCAATATCGACGATTGCGGGATACGTCGAATCGCCGGGATCGACCGCCTCAGCAAGCATGTCGGTCACAGCGCCCATGCATCCCAGTTGGTCAAACCCACCGAAAAACGGATTAGACCCATCGCCACCATATGCCAGACTCCATCCTGCCAAGATCCATACGATTGCCACCACCCCAATAATCACGAACGACATGAACATGGTGTTGACGACGTTTTTACGACGCGCAAGTCCGCCGTAAAAAAATGCAACGCCTGGAGTCATAAGAAAGACCAGCATTGCACTTACCAGCATGAATGCGGTTGCTCCTGTGTCAAGCATTGTGCGTACCTCCTAAACTTGTTACTAACGAGCACATTTTCGACAAGACGATCTTTGCACTCGAAACACGTTCAAAAGACGTCATATGCATTTGTTAACGATGACGGAAAAGCCTCGTAACACCGAAGAATCATGAGTGTTACCTCAATGAAACAAACCGCGATTTACCGACCGCATCGACCCCAAATTACGTCTATTCACATAATGATTGAAGCCTTGGAGGGCAAAATAAGGTCCCTGAATTTGCATTCAGGGACCGACTTAGCCATAGAACAATTAAACCAAAATCTTCTTGAAGAGGCCTATTACTTCCTCATGGCTCGCGTCACGGGGGTTTCCCGGGAAGCAGGCATCGGACATCGCTCAGATGCAAGCTGATCAAGATCCGCCTCAGTAAGGCCCTCGCAAGTTGTAGGAATACCGACATCGAACGAAAGCTAACGCACCGCTTCAATAGCAGCATCAGCCGCTGATTCGGTATCCATCCCTTCGGTATCGACGCCCATCGCAACAGCAACATCTGCTAATCGCTTTGCAGCTACTGGCTTATTGAATTCCATGGCGATAGGTAAAAGCATCGCACAGGCAACCCCATGGGGCGTATCGTAGTGAGCCGAAAGCGTAAGAGCCATAGCGTGATCAATTCCCAAACCAACGTTAGAAAAACCCATACCAGCAATATATTGCCCCAGAGCCATACCTTCTCGCCCAGAGTCAGGTTTTCCTGCTTTCGCTTCTTTAACCGAATGTCGCAAATTCTTCGAAATTAGCTCGATAGCTTTCAAGTGGAACATGTCTGAAAGCTCCCATGCCCCCTTAGCGGTATAGCCTTCGATGGCGTGGGTAAGCGCATCCATGCCAGTAGCGGTCGTTAAGCCAGCAGGCATAGACACCATCATATCGGGATCGGCAATAGCAACATCCGGAATATCGCTCACATCAACGCAAACAAATTTGCGAACCTTATCCGGATCAGCAACAAGATAGCCGATTGTAACTTCGGCTGCAGTGTCAGCGGTGGCAGGAACCGCAATGGTGAATGCTGCATGCTTCTTGGCATCGGCCACCCCCTCAAGGGAAACCACATCTTCAAACTCTGGATTTTCGACAATAATTCCAATGCCCTTAGCGGTATCCATAGAAGAGCCTCCGCCAATTGCTAAGATCATATCGGCTCCGGACGCTTTAAAGGCCGCAACACCATCTTTGACGTTTTGAAAGTATGATTTGGCTTTATCTAGTCATACAGCGACCAGGCAATCCCTTAAGCATCAAGCTCATCGATAACTTTCGCAGTAACGCCAAAGCTCACCAGATCAGGATCGGAGCAAACGAGTGCTTTTCCGTAGCCACGGCGCTTAGCTTCACCAGGTATTTCCTTGATCGCACCAGCCTCATCGTGTTTCCAATCGCAGCTCAGTGTATTTCTATTTCATGCCATAGTGAACCTGTTCAAGCCAATAAACCCACATCAGAACGTACAAGCTTATAACGAAAACAAGAAAATCAAACGAAGGGATACTGTCGCACAATCAAGCCTTTATATCAGTAAAATAAAAACATTGGAATTCAATCAATCAGGAGGTAAGTAATGGCATACGCACAAGAGCGTTACCTGGGACTCCTTTCGCAACTATTCACTACTCCAGAGGAAACAGCAATGGAGATCATCGCCGAACGTGAAGAGCTGAGATTCCCTAAGCCAACAGAGCTTTTTATTTCCGACATCCACGGAGAATATGAAGAGTTTTCCCATATACTCCGAAATGGCTGCGGCTCTATCCGCAAACATATTGATGCGCTTTTCAGTGACTCTCTTGATGAAGACGAACGCAGCGCCCTTGCAACCTTGGTTTATTACCCCGAGGAATCCATCGATCAACTGAACGATGGCGATCTTAGGAATACCTTTAGCAATCTTATCTCCCTATGCGCTAGCTTTGCAGAGCTTCAGCCCTCTGAAGCAGTTTTTGATGTATGCCCAAAACCATTTGGTCCCATCGTTGAAAAAATCATGTCCGCAGAACACAGCGCTGGTCGCAAGACAGTGCTTCTTGACGCCGCATTCGACACGGCAACCGAGCAAGATTTAGCGTGGGCACTATGCATCACAATTCAGGGGCTGGCAACAAGCCAAGTCCACATCGTGGGAGATGTCTACGACCGCGGCCCAAATCCCGATTTGATCATGGACGAAATCGAAGAGCATCCCGAAATCGACATCCAATGGGGCAACCACGACGTAGTGTGGATGGGCGCTGCACTTGGACAACGAGGGTGCATTGCACACGTAGTACGCAACTGCGCTCGCTACGGCAATCTTTCCATCCTAAGCGATGCCTACGGAATCAACATCCTGCCCTTGGCAATCTTTGCTTCCAAGGCATACAAAGACGATCCCTGCGTAGCATTCAAGCTCAAAGGGGATCCCGACTTAAGCGCCGAGGAATACGACCTAAACGTAAAAATACAAAAAGCAATGGCAATCCTGCAGTTTAAGATCGAAGCCAAGCTTATCGACGACAACCCATCGTTCGAGCTTGAAGACAGAAAACTGCTCCACAAGATCAATCGCGAAACCAACACGATTGTCGTCGATGGCGTGGAATACAAGCTCACCGACACGGTCTTCCCGACTGTAAATTGGAAGAATCCATACCAACTCACAGATGAAGAAGAAGCTGTTATGCAGAGCCTCGAAGAAGCTTTCATAAAATGCGAAAAGCTTCAGCGTCACATCGCTTTATTCCTCGAACGAGGCAGCCTGTACAAAATTCAGAACAACACACTGATGTTCCACGCATGTGTCCCTCTAAATGCAGATGGAAGCCTAAGGGAAACCAACCTCTACGGCGAAAAGATGAAGGGGCGAGAGCTATTCGATGCGGTAGACCGCTACGTCCGCGCTGCTTTTACCGACCCAGATCCAGCAGCCCAGAAGAAAGGGGCGGACCTACTGTGGTATTTGTGGCTTGGTGTTGGTTCGCCGTTATTTGCAAAAAGCAAAATGGCAACGTTTGAGCTTTACCTAATTGCCGAAAAAGAAGCACGCAAAGAAGTGAAGAACCCCTTCTACCAGCTTTACGAAAATGAAGACGTGGTAGATGGCATCTTCAAAGATTTCGGCATGGATCCAACCTCTGCCCGCATCGTCTGCGGACATGTCCCTGTTAAGGTCAAAGACGGAGAGGATCCTATTAAATGCAACGGCAAAGTTGTGGTCATCGACGGAGGCATGTCAGCTGCTTACCAGAAAACGACTGGCATTGCAGGGTTCACGCTCGTTTCCGACGCTCAGGGCATATCGCTCGCTACGCATGAGCCATTCGTGGGTACAAACATCGCGATTGAACAGCATATCGATCTCAATAGCAGCATACGTCCTATAACCAAACCCGACCACCAAGTCCTGGTGTCTCAGACCGATGAAGGCGCTGATCTCGAAGAGCGAATCAACGACCTCAAACAATTACTTGCGATTCAACGCGCCTTATAGCCCGCTATCTATCACACAATTCAAATCAGGAGTACCCATGGAGCGTATAGCCAGTTTTTCTGTTGATCACAATGTCCTCGAACCAGGCATATATGTATCACGCAGCGATGCCGACGAGGCAACAGGATGCATCACCACTACATTCGATCTGCGTATGACCGCCCCAAATCGGGAACCAGTAATGGATACGGCAGCCGTACATGCGCTCGAGCATCTTGGTGCCACTTTCCTTCGGAATGACGCAGAGTGGAAAGATCGCGTTATCTATTTTGGACCCATGGGCTGCCGCACGGGATTTTACCTAGTCGTATTTGGCGCCTATGAATCAAACGATGTTGCTAGCTTAGTAAAACGACTGTTTGAATTTGCGCGCGACTTCGAGGGCGAAATTCCAGGAGCCAAACCCGAAGAATGCGGAAACTACCATGACTCGGATATCGCACAAGCTCAATGGTGGGCAAAGCGATATGTAACAAAGACGCTTTCTTACCTTGACGAAGCGCACACCCACTACCCTGCCCTCCTGAATTAGGAGCTCTTTATGGCAAATACATTCCCCAACACACGCATTGGCATTATTGGAGCAATGCAGGTTGAAATTGATCTTCTCATCCAAACGATGGAACGCCAGGGCGCAGTTTCGATGAGCTCAATTGCTGGAAGAGACTTTTACGAGGGAAACCTAAACGGAACACCCGTTGTAGTGGTTCAGTGCGGTGTAGGCATGGTGAATGCCGCATTGTGCGCCCAAGTACTTATTACCTCGTTCTCAGCCGATGCTGTTATTAATACCGGCATTGCAGGATCGCTTGACCCTAGCATCGATATTGGTGATGTAGTGCTTTCAACCGACTCGGTGAACCACATCATGGATGTGCAGAATCTGGGGTACGAACCAGGGCAAACCCCAGGAGTAGAAGTAGTAGCTTACCCCGCCTCGGAAACACTACGCAACACCGCAAAAACCGCAGCGCTAAGGCTAGATCTAAGCGCCCACGAAGGCCGCGTTGCATCAGGTGACAGATTCGTGCGCGAAGAGAGCGAAAAGGAACGGATCAAAGCAGTATTTCAAGCAAGCTGCTGTGAAATGGAGGGTGCAGCAATTGCTCAAACCTGCTACCTGAGCAAAATACCTTATTTAATAGTACGTGCAATCTCTGACAAAGCAGACGGTTCAGCAAGCGTCGACTATCCAACGTTCGAAGCTAAAGCCGCCCACGATTGCGCTGCGCTAACCATAGAAATGGTGGGCTGTCTCGAATAGCCCCCACTCACTCGCAATCCAGCACCGCAAGCCCCATAAACGTCAGTTCTATGGGTATGGGGCTTGTTTCATTCTATGCAAATCAACAAGAAGTACCACTCATACCCTTAAAGCCTCGAATAAGTTAATCGATAACCGTCAGTGCTTCAATGCGTATACCGAGAAAAGCAAAATGCGCAGTTGCCATATCGAATTCGCACCGAACAGGCACGCGACGCAAATCATGAACACCCCCATAAACGCAAAAAGAGGAGCTCCCCCTAGAGCTCCTCTTTTTAATGTCATGGATACGCCTGAAACGGCTAACTTTATCAACTAGTCGTCAAGCAAACCCTTGGTGATGTCCTCAAGCGTACGGCCGCGAGTCTCAACACCGAATACAGCAAGCCAGATTGCCATGAAAATGCAAAGACATGCATTGATAGCAAATACGCCCATCGTACCAGCCGAAGTGGTAATCAGGTAAGCAATCCACATTGGGCTGAAGATGGAGCCAAGACGACCGAAGGCGTTAGCAACACCAGCGCCGCGGATACGGCAGGCCGTCGGGAAAGGCTCGGACAGGTAGATAGCTGCGGTGGTAACGGAGTTGGTGAAAGTGCATACGCAGAGCAAGAAGCCAACGAACATGATGAGCGCCGCATTGTCGGTAGGCAAAGATGCCCAAATAGGACCGATGATGGCGATAAGCACGTAAGTGGTGCAAAGGATAATTTTACGGTTTACCTTCTCAACATAGAAGGTCAGAAGACCAACGCCAACAGGAATGCCCAGCTGCATTACCACAGTAAGAGTGGTAGACATATGCGGATCAAAGCCATTCTTGGTCAAAATGGTAGGAGTCCACGAAATAACGGTATATACCAACACATTCATCGTGAAGCAAAGGAACATAGCCGTAAGCGTACGGGTGATCATCTTCTTCTTGAAGAGGAATGCCCAAGGAAGCTCCTTAACAACCTCTGCTTGCTCACGCTTGTGGATCTCTTCCTCAGATACGGCAGGTACGTTTACGCCCTTAGCGGAAGTCTTTTCTTCAAGATGGGAAACGATCTTGTCGGCCTCGGCATTATGACCTTTCATAGCAAGCCAACGAGGAGACTCCTCAAGGAAGAAGAAGCAGAGAACTACAACAACCAAGCCAATGCAACCGCAGATAACGAACACGGGGCGCCAGCCGAGCATGGGCAGAACGATCATGTTCATAGCGGAGGCAACCAAAGTACCGCAGTTAGCGATCAGGCCAACGTAGGACTGGTACTTACCGCGCTTCGTGGGAGGAGTGAACTCGGTGAGGGCGGAGTAGCCTGCGGGGAACGCAGCGCCAAGGCCCAGACCCATGAAGAAGCGGCAGCCGGTCAGGAACGTTGCATCGGGGGAGCCTGCAGCGACGAAGCAGAATACGGTGAAGATAGAACCGCAGATGAGAACCGCCTTCTTGCGGCCGATGCCGTCGGAAAGAGCGCCTGCCATGAGGCCACCAAAGAGGTAACCAACCATGGTAATGGAGTTGAAGAAGGCGAACTGCTCGAGAGTCATCCAACCCTCGGACTGAAGAACGTTACCGATAGGGCCGCCTACTGCCATGTCAACAGAGTCGCAGAACGTAATGCCAGCGAGCAACCACAGAATCTTCTTGTGGAAGCCAGTGATGGGCATACGATCCAAGCGAGCTGCGATGCCATGGTAAGAAGAATTCAAAGCATCAGAAGCCATTGAAACCTTCCTTTCGCATCGAGGATTCCTTTGGAATCCATGGGGATAATGCGCCTCGGAAAGTCAAGACAGGGGTTACCGGTCAACCGGTGAGTTGGCTTGGGGAGGCCTGCGCTCTGAGCGCATGGCTTCAAGACTTGGTACATCCTGAAACCTGGACACCTTGCGCCGGCACTGCATTTTAGTGGAGAAGTAGCACTCACACAAAGTGACCGCCATTTATTATTTAATTTGACTAAATCAATGTCAAACTATTTGAACAACATTTGTTGTGAATCATATAGAGTGTTCCGATCGTACCTATAGGCACACCCTATAGGTACGATACATGCTTAGACCTGTTTGTTTGTCAAGTAGGTATTATGTATTTTCAAGAGAAACGATACCGAACATGTCTATTACACACATTTCTTGATTTGAACTACCGTTCATCGAGTATTTTGAGCAGAAACTCATGAGGAACATTTCGAATTTCGTATCTAGCAAATCTCATACATTGAAATTCCAAATAAAGGCGATGCACATTCTGAACATGTTTTACAAGATTGTCGCTTGACTTCTTTTTTAAATTCGTGATTTTGATAAATCAGATATATAGAAACCCATTTGCAAAACGCTGCATTATCGCAATTGCATCCTATGGGTAATGGGGCAGAAGATTCATCAATAGATTAAGGAATAGCAAACACCATTCAAAAGCTATCAAAACTAGGCGATAGATTCCCACGAATTGACCGAAACACCCTCTATTTCCTTACAACGTACGAACTGCCTCTCGGGCAAAAGTAGATCATTAAAAGATATTGCTGAATGAACATTCAACCCATAAGCGGATTCATCACTATGGGGTATCATTTAACTGCAATTAAATATAGAGACACACAGATGAAAGGCATCACTAAGCATGAAGATCGGGTTCGACAACGCCAAATACATCACCCTGCAAGCTGAGCACATTAAAGAACGCATAGGCCAGTTTGGCGGCAAGCTGTATTTGGAGTTCGGCGGTAAGCTTTTTGATGACTATCACGCCTCACGCGTATTGCCTGGTTTTGAGCCCGATAGCAAGATTCGTATGCTCAAAAGCCTGTCTGAAGATGTTGAGGTAGTAATCGCTATCAACGCTAACCACATCGAATCAGACAAAGTTCGCGGCGACCTCGGCATTACCTACGATGAAGACGTGCTTCGTTTGATGGACGTCTTTGCGGGCATGGGCATTTATGTTGGCAGCGTAGTTATCACCCACTACGCAGGGCAGCCAAAAGCTGAAGCGTTCCGCTGCCGCCTCGAGTCGCTGGGTGTAACGAGCTATCTACACTATCCCATTGCCGGATACCCTCACGATATCGACCATATCGTGAGCGACGAGGGCTACGGCAAGAATGAATACCTTGAAACCAGCCGTCCGTTGGTAGTAGTTACCGCACCTGGCCCTGGCTCCGGAAAGATGGCTACGTGCCTTTCTCAGCTGTACCACGAAAATAAACGCGGTATCAAGGCAGGTTATGCTAAATATGAGACATTTCCGATATGGAATCTTCCGCTTTCGCACCCTGTAAACGTCGCTTACGAGGCCGCTACCGCCGACCTCGACGATGACAATATCATCGACCCGTTCCACTTAGACGCTTACGGTGAAACAACGGTCAACTACAACCGAGATGTTGAAATCTTCCCCGTTTTAAAAGCAATGCTTGAGCGAATCCAGGGAGTTAGCCCCTACAACTCCCCAACCGATATGGGCGTTAATATGGCAGGATTTGCCATTGTTGATGACGATGCGTGCCGAGATGCATCGTGTCGTGAGATCGTTCGCCGCTACTTCCATTCCGCAGAGGATTGCAAGCGAAGCGGCGCAGGAGAACAAGAGCTCCACAAGATTGAGCTGCTAATGAGTCGCGTGGGTATCTCCGCTGATGTACTGCCCGCGCGTAAAGCCTGCCTGGAAAAAGAAGAGGCTACAGGAGGTCCCTCTGGTGCCATTGAGCTACCTAATGGCACTGTCGTCACCGGCAAGACGGGCAACCTCATGGGCTGTGCATCATCCCTACTGATGAACGCATTAAAGGCACTGGCAGGCGTCGATGACGATCTACTTGTAATTGATGATGAGGTTATCGCCCCTATCTGCCACTTGAAAACCGAGCACTTAAAGAGCACCAACCCACGCCTACATTCCGACGAAACCTTACTGGCGCTGGCGGTCAGCTCCCGCGGCAATGCTATCGCTGCACAACTTATGGATTCGATAAACAAGCTGAAGGGATGTGATGCTCATTTCTCGGTTATTATTTCGCCAACCGATGAGAACCTATATCGCACATTGGGCATCAACGTATCATGCGAACCCAAATTCGAGCAGCGTCGCTTTTACCACAAGTAACTAACGTATCAAGCCGCGTTCTACCTACGCGGCTTTTTTAGACCGAGGCTCAGCGCAACAAGGGAACGGAGGCGCGAAATGGGCAGCAAAAAACGTTCGTCCTGGTCAAAGCAAAAAGCAGAGTTCAATGCCAGCCTAGGAGGCATGGATAACCTATTTGCCAGCGAAGGAAAGCGTCAGCAAAAAAACCGTGCTGAAAAAGAAGCAGCATTACGCAAGAAAGCCTGCGAGTCGAAAAATCGCTACACAAGCAAATCGGACGCAGAAGCCGCAATTACCTCATGTGCAAGCTATGGAACTACCGGCTTGCACTCCTATCGCTGCCCTTATTGCAACGGCTGGCACCTTACCTCTAAGCCAGAACGAGAACAGTAACCCTAGCGTTATACTCGCTGAACCAACAAACCCGATAATCGATTAAGGAACCAAGCATTAATGCAGGAAGAAGCATCCAACCACACGGCTTCGCACCTTAGCGCCGCTCTTCGAACGCCCCGCGCTCTTGCCCCACTAGTTCTTCTTATGGGTTTTCTTGGAGCCTCTCTTCGATACCTGCTTGAATTAGCTCTTCCCTCGCAAGGTGGATTCCCCTATGCGACTCTCATCGTAAATATATTTGGTTGTTTTACGCTAGAAATCATCAACCAATACGTCGGGCGCAGGCTCCATCTTCCCGGGCCTTTGGTGAAATCTTTAGGAATAGGCCTTGTTGGTGCCTTTACCACCCTCTCCGCCTTCTCAACTGAATGCCTGGGGTTTTTCCGCGATGGAGAGGTCGAACTCGCCGCAGCGTATATCACTATAACGATTTTCGTCACTTTCATCGCGTCGCTATGCGGGAAAATCGCATCAAACTACCTAGCACTGCATCGCTTACGCCGCATCCGCAAAAAACGAGCTGCAGAACGTTTTGCTAAAAAATCAACAGTGATTAAAGGCGGTAGATCATGAGCGTAGCCGCATTTCTCGCAGTAGGCATTGGCGGAGCATTTGGAGTATTATGCAGAAGCAAGGCAACGTCCTTTTTGAAACCCCACTTTCCTGGACGATTCCCGTTACCCACGCTGTTCATTAATCTTCTTTCCTGCACCTCGGCAGGAGCGTTAATGGCTTTTCCAGATACAGCTTGATGGCATTGTGTATCTTGCGCTTACAATGGGATTCTTGGGAGGTTTTTCGACCCTTTCAACTATGAATTTCGAAGCTGTTGAACTTGTTTCGCAGAGGCATTATGCAGAAGGCCTTGGATACCTTGCAACGACCTACGCTAGCACCATTGGAGCAGCCGCTCTGGGCTTCACCTTGACTACTTTTCTTGCGTCGTGAATTAAAGGCGCAAAAGCACCCTTTAAGTTATGGCTGCACTATAGTTTTAGCCTAGTCTACCGAAATCAACGAATAGACCTCTGCAGTGGAGCTTTGTGCGAGAGCTTCGCGAGGGTTCAAGAAAGCAAGCTCCAATAAGAAAGCAAAACCCTCGACTTTGGCACCTGCTTTTGACACCAAACGAGCCTGAGCAGCCGCGGTTCCCCCCGTTGCAATGAGGTCATCTACCACGAGCACAATATCGTTTTCATCGATAGCATCAAGATGCATTTCCAGTGAATCAGAACCATATTCGAGCTCATAGCTTTCCGAACGGGTTTCGCGAGGAAGTTTACCCGGCTTGCGAGCAGGAACGAATCCTGCATGCAAGCGGTAGGCAACAGGGGCACCTATCATGAATCCACGCGCTTCAGCACCAACTACTTTCGTGATGCCCTTACCCTCAAAGTGCTCAGCAATAGCATCGATGGCAGCCGTGAACCCTTCCGGATCTTTGAACAGCGTTGTAACGTCTTTAAAAATCACGCCTGGCTTTGGGTAATCCGGAATATCGGTAATGTAGCTTTGAAAATCAAATGCGGGCATAGAAGCTCCTTGGTATACGGTACACGGCAGTAAGTAGTGTACCCTCCAAAACAAGAAGCACACAATCAAACAGGCCTCTAACTACTATCTTAAAGGAATTACATCATATTCATTTCTCAACATACCTTTGCTCATAAAGTACGTCGCAAATGCCATGGTCTGAGTGATAAGAGACCTTCTCCCAAATATCGATCTGGCCTCCCATGGCGTTCGGCGATCCCCTAAGGTTGACTGATACGACAGCTCTCCTAAGTCGCATTCGCCCAATTGGCATAAGCTTAAAAAGCTTTCAGTTTGACGGCTGTAATGATCAATAATCTGATCACAGCGTGCAGGGAGGTCAAATCCCTCTTTCCCGTGTCCAGTTAGGATCAACGAGGCTGGCAGCCTCCCTAAACGCTCCATCTGCTGAAGCAGCAAGGACAGCTGATCCGCCTCCGTCTCGACCATGATAGGAGGATAACCACCACAGAGAACTTGGTCTCCACCTACCAAAAGCTCGCTCTCCGCATCGTATAAGCAGAGATGATGCAAGTCGTGACCGGGAGTCTGAAGGACGCGTAAATTGTAACCACCAACCGAAAGCACCTCCCCTTCAAATAGACGAGTAATGGGAGGATTGACGCTCCCCGAGCGCGTCATGGGTTCCCAGTATGAAGCGTCATACGCATCGATAACACCATGCGCCTCACTAGTTTGACGTTCAAGCGCTCCAATCTCGACGGCGGACATGACGGGGACCCCACGCTCGATGTAATCGTCAATACCCCCATACACTGTCATGCCAGGCCTCCAAATTTGAGAAAGCCCTGCGCAATGATCCCAATGAAAATGGGTAATAAACACATCGACAGAACCCCAGGAAATGCCCAGCTCACGTAAAGCGAAATCAAAGGCTTCTCTCGTTTCGGGCTCGTCGCAACCAGCGTCAACTATAAGAGAGCGCCCAGAATCAGCAATGCCATCTGCTTTGAACAGATACGAATTCGTCGGTCCAATCGCCTCAGGCATCGGAAGATCAATTCGATACAAGTTCCTCGAAAGCTCTTCGATCCGAGAACGGCTCGAATAAACAATAGGCATTCTACTCATGGCTCCCCCTTGCTCCAATATGCATAATCAGCCACTTACTCTGAATACTAAGCAAACAACAACCAGTAGCGCGCTTACACAACACCACTATGCAAAAATCTGATATTCTTCATTTCTGTATCTATCCCCGCGTGAAACGAAGTGTTTTGGAAAAATACAATTGGAAGCACATCTTAGGCTTCGTCATCCCCTCCATCTTGGGCGTTGTGCTGTTCATGATTCCCGTCGAAGTTGACGGCACTTGGACAGTCATCGTTAAAGTAATTGCCGACCTTATCGGCAGCTGCATGGCAGATTTTCTTCCGATTCTCTGCTGTATCATCGTTACAATTTCAGCGGTTTTAGGCGTTGCAGCGTTATTCCATCCGAAATTTATCGATGAACACCCACTTATGTACAATACATTTTCTACCACACCAGCATGGGTTATAATCCGCGTCATTGGCGCTGTATTTGCGTGGATCGCCTTCGCAGGTGTTTTGGTCGGAGATGGTGAGCCCCTTCAAATAATTGGCGGCGAAGATACCGGTACTTTCGTTTTGGGCGATCTTCTTACGGTACTGGTAATCATCTTCTTCTTGGCCGGATTGCTCCTGCCTCTTCTTCTCGATTTCGGTCTTCTCGAGTTTATCGGAGCACTTCTTACCAAGGTCATGCGTCCTCTTTTCAAAATCCCTGGTCGAGGTGCTGTCGACTGTGTAACGTCCTGGATCGGCGACGGAACTTTGGGCGTTATGCTTACTTGTAACCAATATGAAAGCGGTTACTATTCCGCCCGCGAAGCTTCGATCATCTCTACTACATTCTCAGCTGTTTCGATCACCTTCAGTATTGTGGTATTAGCGCAAGTCGACTTGATGCAATACTTCGGTCCTTACTACATGCTCATTTGCTTGGTTGGCATCATCTGCGCACTGATCGTCCCCCGCATTCCCCCTTTGTCCCTCAAAAAGGACACCTATTTGGTTGAGGGGAAGGCAATGCCCGAAACCCTGCCAGAGGGGTACAACTCATCTGCACAGTATGGTCTTTCACTTGCTGTCGAACGCGTAAAAGGCCATCGCGGTATCGGTCAATTCCTTGAGAATGGCATCAAGAATGCAGCAGGCATGTGGTTTGGGGTATTACCAGTTGTAATGTGCGTTGGTACATTGGCGCTTATGCTGGCTAATTACACCACCATTTTCGACGTATTGGGCGCTCCATTTATGCCTTTGCTCGAATTCCTCCAGGTCCCCGAAGCGCAAGAAGTCTCGAAGACGATGATCGTTGGCTTTACCGACATGTTCACGCCTTCAGTTATCGCGGCAGAGGGAATCGCCGATCCGATGAGCCGCTTCATCGTTGCAACCGTTTCGGTTACCCAGCTTATTTACCTTTCTGAGGTAGGCGGCCTTATCTTGGGCTCCAAGATCCCTGTCAATGTTGTCGAGCTCTTTATCCTGTTCCTGGAACGCACTATTATCAGCTTGATCATCGTCTGCCCCGTAGCTCATCTTCTGTTCTAGAAGAATCACCAATCAGTTTCATCAAGGGAGCCTCGCCGTAAAAATGGCGAGGCTCCCTTATTTTTGCATTAATTCGATAGGCCCGGTTGGCCCACGCAACATGGAATTCCAAACCGTTAGTCCGCGCTGATCTGCCGTACGAAAAGAAAACTACTTGAGTTATGAACACGTTCAGGCTAAGGCCTAAAATAAGCCTAACGGGGCAAATACCAATTTGCCATCATGTCACAGAAAGAAGTGCTGCCATGACTAAGAAAGTTTTGCTGCTCTGCGGCGATTTCACTGAAGACTACGAAACAATGGTGCCCTATCAGGCTTTATCGATGCTGGGTTACCAAGTAGATGCCGTTTGCCCAGACAAAAAAGCCGGTGATACAGTTGCAACAGCTGTACATGATTTCCTGGGCGAGCAAACTTACACGGAGCTTCGTGGGCACAACTTTGCATTAACCGCTTCGTTCGAAGATGTTAAAACTGAAGACTATGAAGGCTTGTTTATTACGGGTGGACGAGCTCCAGAATACATTCGCTTAAATCCCCGCGTTATCGAGATCACTAAAGAGTTCTTTGCTGCAAACAAGCCGGTTGCCGCTATTTGCCACGGCCCTCAAGTTCTGACGGCCGCTGGCGTCCTTGAAGGTTACACTGCAACGGCATATCCTGCCGTTGGGCCCGACATTTCACTTGCAGGTGGCATCTACAAAAAAGTTGATGTTAGTGAAGCTGTCGTTGACCGCAATCTGGTCACTTCGCCTGCATGGCCCGGCAACACTGCTATCTGTCGCGAATTCGCCAAACTTATGGGCGCAAAAATCGAAATTTAACTATCGATCAATCCCAAAGCCCCTTCTTCATTCCCCGCTTGGATTCCAAGCGGGGATTTTTTGTCCAATCGAACTAAATCGAAAAGTACCGCTTAAGCCGTAGCCGAAAAAACCGTAAGCAAATAAAATAGCCCCTCCATCGCCGATGAATTATCCCCCTATCCCTCATACTAAGAGACGCAAGGCAATTCAGGAATGGAAGGGCTTAGTAAATGCGCTGAATAACAGCTACGCCTTATTCCTTAGGAATGCGCTCTTTTCCTCAAGAGTAGGTGCGTGATGGCTGTCTTCTTCATCGATATTGCCATCATAAACGTAATGCTGCGTTTCTTTCGCAACCATACCGGTGCAGAGCAAAACCATGATGATGTTCGGAATAGCCATCAGTGCGTTTGAAATATCAGTTGCCGTCCAAGCGATATCGCCTACACCAATGCCGCCGAGGAATCCCATACAAATATAAAGACCGATGTACAAGGGAACCCAACGACGCCCAAACAAATACAAGGTCACACGCTCTCCGTAGTAGCTCCAACCGAGAATCGTTGAATACGCAAAGCAAATGATTCCCAGCATCAAAACGGGTGTACCGATGGTTGGAATAGTGCCAAAAACAGCATTGGCGAGAGTCGCGCCATCTGAAACACCTGCATCAGCAATAAGGTTCGGATGGGCACATAACGTACTAACGATAACCAAGCCGCTGACCAAGCAGATAACTACTGTGCACCAAAAAGGACCAGTCATTGCGACAAGCGCCTGACGAGCAGGGTTTTTTGAAGCAGCAGCCGATGAGATGAGCGGCGCGGTGCCAAGGCCTGCCTCGTTCGAGAACAAGCCGCGCGCACAACCAAATTGAAGGGCAAGCATAATGCCCGAACCTACCGCACCGCCAAAAGCAGCTTTAGGAGTAAAAGCACATTCGAAAATGAGGCAGAAGGACTCAACAAGAAAGGAACTATTACAGAATAAGATGTAAATACATCCCAAAATGTAAGCCCCGCCCATGATGGGTACTAGTTTTTCGCAGATACCAGAAACCTTCTGCAAGCCACCCAAGATAACCAACAATGCCGTACCGCAGACAAATGCAGAAACAATTGCAGGATCCCATCCAAAGTTGGCACGCACGACACTGGTGATAGCGCTGGTTTGAACGGCGGAGCCAATGCCAAAGATTGTGATGCATGCGAGCAGTGCAAACCAAATAGCCGCCAGCTTAGCCCACCAAGGCACTGTCCCGTCGGGGCGCTTATATCGCTGTTCCCAAACATGCATGGCACCACCCATCATTTCGCCACGCCAGTCTTTCACGCGATATTTCATAGCAGCGAAAACCTCGGTATATTTGGTCGCCATACCGAGGATGCCAGTAAGCCACATCCACAGTACCGCTCCAGGACCGCCGGAGAGAACCGCTGTAGCGACACCTACGATGGAGCCGGTTCCAAGCGTTGAAGCAAGTGATGTAGCCATGGCACCGAAATTGCTCACATCGCCTTCGGCTCCATCGTCTTTCGTTACGGAAAGTTTAAGAGCGAGTGGTAATTTTCGCTGAATGACTTTTGTGCGAATGGTGGTGTAAATATGGCATCCCAGCAAGAGGATGATCATAGGTGGACCCCACACAGCGGCGTCTACCGCATTTAACAGTTCCGTTAAATCCATTGAGTACCTATCTTAAATTTTGGGTAAGAGCATCTCCTTATTGTAGGACTCGTTTAACATTTTTTTATTTGTTCAATAAAAACGCCACGTTGATGGCGCGTAGAAAACAACAAGCGGTGATTGAACAAGGGGTCTATACGAAGCAGCTAAGAAAAACACCGCCGAAAATAATGGCAAAGGTAGTCATAGAAGGAACAAGACAGAGGGTTATCCTCGGCAGATGATGAAAGCCAGACATACACTTCGCGCTTCTGCTGGATATCAAGAGGAAGAAGAGCAACACCCTCTCCTTTCGTCTCTCCCCAGCTCCGCTCAGGCCAAAAACCAACGCCAAGGCCCAGCCCGATCATCTTACGAACTACGCTAGGATTGTCGCTTTCAAAAGAAATACGAGGCGCAAACCCCATCGATACGCATAATTCCTTCGTAAACTGGGTAAAGCCCGAAGAAGAAGATAACGAAACGAAATCGAGCCCCTTCAATTCGTCAAGGGGCACCGGAACGCGCGAAAACATCAGGTTTTCAGGCGCCGCAAGCATCATACGCTCCGAGAACTTTTCCACCTTTGCGCAAACACTCGGAAATAACGAATCAACAACCACATCAGGCTCGGTATCTCGCGAAGCAGTTTGAGAAAGGGAAATGCGACGATTGGGGGCAGCTGACATCCATGAAGCAACCGCATCGGCGGCAATGTGCGAAGCAGCTCCAAGATGAACTCGTACCTCTCGATTTTCAGCATGAACACCCTTGATCTCTTGGCAAATCGAGTCCAATTCGTTCAAAAGGGGGATTAATTTACGTTGGAACAACCGACCCTCATCAGTGAGCTGCAAGCCACGACCCTCACGATTGAATAAAGAAACCCCTAGCTCATGTTCCAAGCGAGAAACCGACCGACTTAGCGCTGGCTGGGCGATATTGAGACGCTTTGCGCTCCTGGTCATATGCTCAGTTTGGGCAACATCGAGAAAGTATTTGAGCTGCTGAATATCCATAAACCAATCATACCTAAACTGCATCATTTTATGCAAAGTCGATATTTGAAATGAATGTGTTCAAAGACTAGGGTTGTTGCCGTTATATAACCACGCCCAACAAGGAGAATTGCATCATGGTGATCGCCCAGGTACTTGAAGCCGCAATGCTGATTTGCTTCGGTCTTTCATGGCCTATCAATGCCTATAAAAATTTTAAAGCAGGAACAGCCGCAGGCACTAGCTGGCAATTCATTCTTCTTATTACTGTTGGATATCTTGCTGGCATTGCCGCAAAGTTTGCATCGGGCATGATCAACTGGGTTCTTGCCGTTTACTTCATCAACCTCGTCTGCCTAGCGGTTAACTGGGCAGTATACTTCCGCAATTGCCGACTTGATGCCGCACGCCTAGCCAACAAACAAGCGGCACGCATCATTGATTCCTCTGTAAACACCTTGCTTATTGCCACGGATGGATCCAAAGCATCCCTCGAGGCAATAACTTTTGCTGCGCACGCAATAGATTTAAAGAAGGTAGAAAACATTGAAGTGCTTTCCGTTGCAGAGAGCACTTCGGAAATCAGCGCAGCGCGTGCCACTGAAGCGACTAAACACGCCGCCGAGACACTTGAGCATGCGGGCGTAAAGGCTTCCGAAAAGGTTTGCACTGGAGAAGCTGCCGCCGCGATCGTCGGAGAGGCACGGAAAACCGATGCCAATCTGGTCGTTATGGGATCACGCGGTCTAAGCGGCATCAAAGAATTGCTGCTCGGCAGCGTTAGCCGCAGCGTCAGCGAAAACGTGAACTGCCCAGTCCTGATTGTGAAATAACCGGTACAAGAAGCGCCCTCTCCCCTTCTGGATCGACGAGCTGAATAGATAACCCCGCGAAGTCCCTAGCCGCTTCGTGGGGTTATCGCGGTTTTGGGGCAAATATCAGAAATACCGCCGCCCGACAAACAGCGAACCGAGTACCCTAAATCCAGGAAGGCGGTACCATGAGCACTAACAATGAACCAACTAATGAACTTGCCACCAACTCTCTCCAAGCGCAATCAATCGACTGCGTTGGAACAACATATGTAAAGCCCGTTATGTGGCGCACCCGACTTGCCTCAGTTATAGCGCTGCTCATCATCCTGCTGGGTGTCTTTCTGTATTCCCAAGGATTGTTCTCAATTGGAATTGCCCTCATCACAGTATGTCTTGCCTGTTTGGCCATCTTGGGAATCATTGTCAGAGCTTCTGCAGCTCGGTTCATGGGATATCGAAACACGGCCTGCGAAGATACCCCCCTGGGCCGCTATCTTTCTTCCGACAAAACCACCATCAGGCTCAGCACGCCAACTCTTTCGGATAAAGAAGCAGCAACTATAGACCTGCATCGCGCTACTGAAGCGGTATTGGTTAACGAATGGGTGGTTAATGCACGCACGCCTCGTCGCATCCAAGTGCGCTCCGATGATGGAACCGCCTTGGCAGGACGCATGATACCTGGAACCAAACGGTTGCGCCCCTGGGTGCTTATGCTTCATGATTTTGGAGGGTCTTGGCGAGACAGCTTGGCCTTCTCGCGAATTTATGCTGCCCACGATTGCAACATCATGCTCGTTGATATGCGCGCACACGGAGAAAGCGAAGGCGAATGGACCGGTTCGGGCTGGCTTGATCGGCGTGATGTCATTGCATGGTGCAGCTGGATTATCGCGCGAACGGGAGAAGAAACTCAGATCATTATCCATGGCATTGGAATGGGAGCTACCGCTGCGCTATTCGCCGCAGAAGAGAAGGATTTTCCCATTCAGGTCCGGGCCATCGTAAGCGATTCGGCGTATACCGATACCTGGAATGCAACTGCACTGCGTTTCGGCAAAGGATTCGCAAAACCCCAGCCCATGCTTGATCTTTACCGAATAATCCTCAAAAAGAGCAAGGGAGGATATGACCTAGGTATAGGAAATATACTTCCCAGCATGCAGAGCATTTCTACGCCATTATTTATCATGCACGGCGAAAAAGACGCTTGCACGCCGCCATATATGGGCATGTACCTTGCCAAGGCTGCTGGCTGCGATGTTGATACCATTCTCGATGCCGTCACCGCTAAGCAAGTAATGGCAGACATCGCAATTCTTAAAGCAGAGGCTTTAAATTTAGCGAACCGAGAAACTCACATTTCCAGCAATAACGAATCGCAGCCAGATAACACTCCTAAAACCGAAACGCCATCAACCAATGCGAACGAAATCGGTCCATCAACAGCCAACCAACCCGGCGCACTCGTATCAATAGAGGAATCAAGCCAAGATATTGAGGCGGAACCCAACAGCGATGACAAAATAGCAAGGAATCGCGATGATGCCACGCGCACAAGAGCGCAGGACACTTTCCAAGAGGTTATTGAAGATTTCCACGAGGATGATCTTTCGGACCTTGTCGTCGACCAACAGCCTACAGAAGATGTATCACCGATTGGATCCGAGGCCTCTCCTTATATAGCAGCGAGCTCGACTGGCAACATGTTTTTCTTTGCGCCAAACGCAGGACATTGCCAGGCATCGTTTGCTTGCCCCACATCATATGAAAATGCACTGAATACCTTCCTGAATCGCTGCATCGGATAACAAGCCTAAAGAAGCACATCATGTACTTAACCCAGTTTGACCAAATACGCAATAACATTCGGCACAATCTCGCATTCGATGACCAGATCACTTCAGACGAAAGCAGAAAGCGCGGCAAGGAGCTAAGAAACCAAACCCCACGATCCGCGCATGCAGCATGGAATACGCCCGAAAACCGTCCCAGCCCTGTTAGCTTACTTCTCTCTCAAGCGGAAAGCCGAGTGCCCGAGCTACTCCCCATTCGCTATGAGCGTATGTCGGAATCCCCCTTTGCTTTTTACCGTGGCAGCGCATTGATTATGGCGAATGATCTGGCCTCCACACCCAATTCAAACATCAGAGTACAGGCTTGCGGAGATGCCCACATTTCCAATTTCGGAATGTTCCAATCCCCAGAGCGGCGACTCGTTTTCGATATAAATGACTTTGATGAAACAGCTCGAGGACCATGGGAGTGGGACGTCAAAAGGCTCGTCACCAGCGTTCAGATCTGCGCAAAGCAACGAGGATTCACGAGAGAGCAGAGGGACGCCGCATCGAGAGCCACAGTCGCGGCATATCGCAACGCAATGAACACCTTTGCGGAAATGGGAACCCTTGACGTGTGGTACGCCCACGCAGACATTGAAAGCCTATCCCGCATAATCAAAGAGCAAGCCTCAAAAAGCTACCGTAAAGCGGTAAATAAAGCCGTTGATAAGGCACGAATGAAAAACAGCGCTCGAGCGGTTTCCAAATTTACGGAAATCGAAGATGGCAAACTGCGCATAATAAATCAGCCACCTTTAATCGTTCCCATGCGTGAACTAATCAAATGCAGCACAGATCCTCTTATTATCAAACATGGCGAAAGCAAATACGAAGAATTCATCTCCTTGGTTCTCGCCGAATACCGTAAAAGCCTAGCTCGTGACAAACGACACCTCGTAAGGCAATATCGTGCCGTCGACATTGCTCGTAAAGTAGTAGGTGTTGGTAGCGTAGGCACTCGAGCATGGATTGTAGTACTTGAAGGAAGCAGTTCGAATGACGTACTTGTGCTGCAAATCAAAGAAGCGCAGAGATCAGTATTAGAGCGCTATGCGGGAAAGGCACCGTTCCTGCAGCACGGACAACGAGTAGTTGAAGGCCAACGAGCCATGCAAACAGCCAGCGATATCTTTCTCGGATGGACGCGGGCAGTAGGGTTAGACGGAAAAGTACACGACTTCTACGTGCGCCAACTATGGGACGGAAAAGGGTCGTTTGATTTAAACGCAATCGATGCAGAAGGACTTACTGCGCTTGGCAAAATCTGCGGTTGGACGCTTGCCCACGCTCATGCTCGAACTGGAAATCGATTTGCTATAGCAGGTTATCTGGGGAAAAGCGACACTTTCGACCGTGCAATCGTTTCATTTGCGGAAGAATACGCCAAACAAAATGAACGGGATTTCCAGGAATTCATGGAAGCCTATCGAAGCGGAATGCTGTGTGAGAAAATGGATGCACAGTCACGAAAACTACTTTGACGAATCGTTATCTGATTGGCTTTCTGGAAGGTCGTTGATCTGACCGGAAACGTTGGCAGGATTCGCGCTAGCGGCATTAGATGAATCGCCGGCATTCACCAACGAAGCGAAGGAAGTTACGGTAACGATTGCGGCAACAAGCAACAGGGCGGCAGCAACCAAAAGGAATCTGAAATTTGCGCGTTCTTCTCGCATTGTCGCCATCTTTCTTCATTTAAATCGTGTGTATTTGGCGTGACTTCACTTTAGCAGACTTAACCTCCCCCAACAGCACCAAGCTGCATCTATGCCCCCTGATTTGATAGCAAATCGGTTACACCAAGACAACCAGAATGAGCACTGTCGTAAAATTCATAAATAGCAAATAGGGCAAATGGCCGCCCAAGCGGATCCGATGCCGTCAATATTCACCCACGAAATGAGGAACAATGCCAATATCGAAGGAAGAGCGAGCGTCGCAAGCCGCCAAACACCTTTCGTTCGTGAAGGGGGTTTTCTCCAAAGAAACCGATGAATCCGTCCAATCGACAATCATCTACGAAGATGGAGAAGCCCGTAGCGCACAATTGCCAGAACCGAACGCAGATTCAACCACAACTAACGTAACAACCGCTTTTGCAACATCGGCACTCCACAATGCATCAGGAAAGATCGCGCTCGTTGATGCCGCATCGTTTACTCGTCCCGGCGGAGCTTACGAAGACGGCACCTTCGGACCTGAACAGGTGCTTTGTTCCGAAAGCAACCTATATCCCGTCCTTCAGGGCATAAAGCCCCTCTACCACAGCAAGAACCGAGGATACGCTTGCGGGCAACTATTCACCGATCGTGCCGCCTATGTTAAAAATGTCGTCTTCAACCGCGAAGGATCCATACGCAAGGCAGACGTTATCGTCATCCCCGAGCCAAACCGCACACGTGCGCTGGAAAACCATCGATCCGAGCGAGAATGCGACGCCAGCTTAGCCAATCGCATTACAACATTACTGAACATCGCAGCACTTCAAGAGATTGATACGCTCATCGTCGGAGCTTTCGGGTGCGGTCGTCAAGGCTTTCCCGCAAATCAAGTTATTACCCAATTTAAAGACTGGATTGATACCCATCCTGGCTCGATCGCAAACATCGTCTTCGCAGTGCCTCGAGTTCACTTCGAAACCTTCAACGAGGCATTTGGCATACCCGAGCCTCAAACAACCACAGAGCCCGAGGTGAAGCAAGAAGAAGAGCTGTTTGATCCTTCTGACCTGCCAGAGGGAGTAACGCTTAGGTAAGATTAATTTGCAAACCTCACGTTGGCCCCAGCAAACTGCCGGGGCCAACGTGTTTTTTGACCTATACTTTTTGCGTCATATTAGTAAACGAGTATAAACAGCAAGAGATCACCGTGAGCCACAACAACCAGAAGAAAATAGCGTTAATCAACGATGTAACCGGATTCGGCCGATGCTCAGCTGCAGTTCAGCTTCCCATCATCTCGCAAATGCGTGTTCAATGCTGCGTGCTGCCCACTTCAATCCTTTCTAACCACACAGGATTTGAAAGTTACAGTTTCCAGGACTTTACCCCCTATATGAAAGAGCACATAGCTGAATGGAAAAAGCTGAACCTGCGCTTTAATGGCATTTGCACAGGCTTCTTGGGATCTGAGCAGCAAATAAATATCGTGTCATCGTTTATCGATGATTTCGGTGCAGGCGATACCGTGGTAATGGTGGATCCCGTGATGGGAGACGAAGGCCGTCCTTACGCAACCTACACACCCGCAATGTGCGAGGGAATGCGGAACCTGGTTGCCAAGGCAGATATAATCACCCCCAACCTCACAGAGGCATGTATTTTAGCCAATCGTCCCTATAGCAACACTATCACCATCACGAATGCCTTAGCTCTTGCCCATGAGCTTACCCAGCTTGGGCCAAAACGCGTTATCGTTACCGGCATTGAGCAAGGAGCCGAAGTTACCAACGCATGCTGGGAGGAAGGCGGAGCAGCATTTACCGTCACCACGAAACGGCTTGGAGGCCAACGCTCGGGCACCGGGGATGTATTCTCGGCCATCCTTATCGCAGACGCAGTAAAGGGCGTCCCCTTTGAAGAGTCTGTCCGCAAAGCTTCAGCATTCGTTAAAGAATGCGTAAAACGATCTATTGAACTCAATTTACCCCCAACTGATGGACTGTGCTTTGAAGAAAAATTGCACACCCTGTTTTAGAAACACCAGAGGGAACCTTTCCAAGGAGCCAACCATGAAGAAAAAAGCGATGACCATTCTGTACGAAGTTCATAACGGTCTGTACGTGAACCTTACCAACCGTTGCTCATGCGCATGCACATTCTGCGTACGCCAATCCGACGATGCAGTAGGAAAGTCAGACACGCTTTGGCTAGAGCACGAACCATCCTTCGAAGAGGTAATGGAGGCTTTCAGCGCATTCAACATGGACAGGTACGAAGAACTTGTTTTCTGCGGATTTGGAGAACCAACAGAAGCTTTCGACACGCTCAAGCTAGTAGCCTCCGAGGCGAAGCGTCGCTGGGATATACCTATTCGAGTAAATACAAACGGCCAAGGATCCCTTATCAACAAGCGAGATATTACTCCTGAATTCAAAGGGCTGATCGACACTGTTTCGATCAGCCTCAATACCCCAAACGCTGAAGAGTATCTCAACCTCACAAGAAGTCGATACGGAAAAGCAGCATTCCCTGCCATGCTGGAGTTCGCGCAAAACGTTAAAGAATTCGTTCCCCATGTGGTCATGAGCACTGTGGCAACGACGATTACCCATGAAGAGGAAATGCAGTGTCAGACTATCTGCGACAAGCTTGGCGTTACCTACCGTATTAGACCCTGGATTGATTGATGCAATCAAGAAAACAGTAGCTATTTTCAATACCATCCGCTTGATTCAAACCGCCTGCCCATTTGAACCTCAAAATGGGTAAGCGGTTTCTTAATTCTGACCTACAAGCAAATCACTAACAACAGATAACAATGATCAAGCTTGACCCCTGTCAGACGCTTAGCACCTGTTACTTTTCATCAAATGGCCCTATAGTGTCTTTTGATGAAATACTTACGACACTATAGGGTATTTATCTATTGCTGTGCAGCCCATAAATCAAAAGGCCAGATCAAAATTGTAAGTTCAGAATGCTACCCCTGAACACGCCCGTGACTTATTGGCTACATGCTATATGAGCCTAAAGCTTGAATGCATTGACCATGCTACATACCGGTCTATTTCCAGGAATCGTCAACACCGTAAACCGAAGAGGTCGCCCTGGATCCAATTCGCTCCATTGCAATAAACCAAACAGTTATCCCTAAACAACGTGCCGTCACTTATATAATACAGAATGCTTGGTACGGTATACTAAGGTACATAAATGGCCGCCGATCAAAGACACAGATCCTGGCAAGGAAGAACAATGAAACAAGATTTCATAAGGGCGCGAAGCAGTGAGCAGAAGAGCCAGCGAATGGCCGACATCAAACGGGCCACTGCCCAACTGTACCGAGATTTTCCTTATCATGAGATCACTCTTACCACCATTGCGGAACGCTTAGGCTGGTCTCGGGCAAGCCTCTACAAGTATGTGACCACCAAAGAAGAAATATTTTTAGAGCTGTCAGCCGATGCCCGCAATGCTTATTTCGAGGACCTACTTTCAGCCTTTCCTCCTACTTTTGACTTCAATGCTTCTGCAATTGCAGCAAGCTGGGCTCAAATCGCAGAAGCAAATAAAGATTGGTTTGTATACGGCGATATCTTGATGACCATCATTGAAACAAATGTAACCCTTGATCGCTTAAAGGCGTTCAAGAAGGGATATTTCGATTATTTAGATAAGCTTTATTCGCAAATGGGATCAATGCTGGGAGTGTCAAAAGACCGCTTCAATTACCTGATTTCCACCATTCATTTCCATGGCACAGGAATGGTTGGAGGATGTGCTACCAACCCCATGGTTTCTCAGGCGCTCAACGAATTAGGCATCAATAACCCCGAACTCGATTTCAGATCCTCCATGGAAGAATTCATTTGCATGTGCCTACATTATTGGCATCATGAGTGATTCGACAGTCCAGGTTTTATTCGAGATGTTCGCCTCAAACTAAGCCGACTAATATATTCCATAAAACCAACACTTACACAGACCTCACAATTCCGCTTATAATCCTTGCGTTGATTAAAGCGAAGTCGCTCACCCATACGAAGCGTTCGTAGCAGTTGCTACGAACGCTTTTCTATTTATTGGGCAAAGCACATCGCGGCCCTTAAAGAAAGGAAGTTTTTTTACGTGACACAATCCCAAAACCCCTCTCTCCCCCAAGCACGCGTTATAGTCAAACATCCGTACCTCAGTATGATGTGTCTGTACTTTGGCGGTTTTACCGGCATGTACAGCGAAACCGCACTCAACATCGCCCTTCCCCAGCTCTCATTAGCCTTCGGCGTCGAGCTGAACATCGTGCAGTGGCTCGTAGTTGCATACATGCTCGTGATCGGTTTGGTCCTTCCCTTCGCAAGTCTTCTTATGAAATGGTTCACTGCACGCCAAATAACCCTATTTGCTCTTTGCTCGTTTCTTATCGGAGCTTTGATTAGCGGTTTTGCGGGTTCCTTTGAAATATGCCTTGTGGGTCGGTGCATACAGGGCATTGGCACCGGATTGGTTCTACCACTAATGTTCGCCATGGTTCTTGAGGTTATCCCGCCTCATAAAATCGGTCAGGCAATGGGTGTTGCAGCCCTGGTAATCATGTTTGCGCCAGCCATTGGCCCCACCCTTGCTGGCTTCCTTATTGGTACCCTTTCTTGGCGTTGGATTTTCTTCAGCTTTTGCATCACGCTTGCAATTGCCATCTTGCTTGCAATTAAATTCGAAGTGAACCCTTACGAGCTTACGAAACCTCGAATTGATGCTATTTCGGTCATAACATCGTGCTTCGGCTTTGGCGGAATTGTACTCGGTGCTGGCATGGTAAGCCTTTTCGGATTCACTTCTGCGCCTGTCCTTGGATCATTCGCGGTTGGTATTGTGTGTCTTGCCGCATATATCAAACGCCAATTGAGCATTAAGGTCCCCGTGCTCGACCTGAGCGTATTCACCTATCAGGGTTATCGCGTTGGCGTAATGTGCCTCATGCTCAATTTTGGCATTACGCTTGCCGCTATGTATGTGCTACCGCAGTTTTACCAAAATGCGATGCTCATAGCTGTTGCAGCAGCGGGCGTGCTTATGCTTCCCGGTGGCTTGATCAATGCAGCAGTAAGTGTTGCTGCCGGAACCCTTTTCGATCGCTTTGGGGCGCGCGGGCCAGTTTCAATCGGGTTTGCTTGTTCGGCACTAGCTTCCGCTATGCTGATGATCGCTACGCCTGAAACTCCCATTTGGTACATGGTAGCGTGTCACATCATCATGATGATCGGTGTGCCTTTGACTATGTCGCCCTGCCAAACACATGCACTTGCCTCGATCCCGCCGCAACTCAACAGCGACGGAAGCACTATTATGAACACCCTGCAACAAGTATTGGGAGCAATTTGCACTGCGGTTGCCACCTGTCTTCTTGCAGCTGGGCAAAACACCTACTTTGCCGCTGGTGGCACCAACTCAGCACTGGCGTTCACCGAGGGATCGCATATCGGTTTTGCTTTCACCTTGATTATGGCCGTTTTAGGATTTTTCCTCGCCTTCCGCATCAATTTGCAAAAGGAACAGTCTGCACAGAAAGAGGAAAGTGTCGCAGACGCAAGCGTGCTTTCTTCACTTATGCAAACAGAAGTCTTCTCCGTTAACGAAAACGCCAATGCACTTGAGGCTCTAAGGCTCTTTGCTGAAAAAGAGATTTCCGGAGCACCTGTGCTCGACAATAACGGTAACCTTTGCGGATTCGTCAGCGATGGCGATATCATCGGCACCTTGGCGCACCAAGACACCACTTTCACAAGTTTCTATTCCTACACCATCGATTCAAATGAACAAGGGTTTGAAGAAAAAGCCAGCGCCCTTATCGGCATGAAAGTCGGCACAATTGCAACCAAAAACGTCCTTACTGTTGACTTGCAAGACGACATGAGAACCGTATGCGCAACGCTTGCCCAACATCATCTTAAGAAAGCTCCGGTTATGGACAAAGGTAAGATGATTGGCGTCGTCAGCAGAACAGATATCACCCGCTACACCGTTGGCCTCTACGCCAAAGCGAATTAGCCCACGCACAGATTCCAGGAAAACAAATGGGGTTCCGATTACCTTCGGAACCCCATTTAAGTACTGTCGGGAAGCTAACAAATCTGCGAGCTTGACTTCGTAACCCATTCAACCCCCGCATGCTTGCGGACGGCAAGAAGCACCTTCCGCGCAATTAGGTACATAACGATTTCATACAGCGTTTTAAATAGGATCTGGGATCCGATCATCACCAAAATCACCTCAGGAGCGTATACACCAACAAAAGCAACTGAATGGAATTCGCACGAATCGACAGTTTCACCTGCAACAGTGAAAACCACACAGCGAAAAACCAGGTATTTATCAAAGCGCCTCTTCAGTCCAGCCATCAAATACGAATTCAGCAAACTGCCCAACACATATGAGGCAAATGTGCCTAGAAGAATGCGCCACGAACCACCAAGAATCAATGCAAATGCATCCGCCATTTCAGGCTGAATACCGGGAACAATAATTGCCAAATGGTACGCGATAGCCGCAACGGTAATAGCATTAAATCCAACGACAATAGTGCGACGCATAGCAAGAAAGCCGTACACATCAGATAGCACGTCGTTGATGATATACATGATCGGGAACGTCAGAATGGAAGCAGGAAGCGCAAACATTCCCAGATCAAGTGTTTTGGTGGCGAGCACATTAGAGGTGATCAATGCACAGCAAAATGCAACGGTAAGACCACTGTAAATGCCAAGTTTCACCATAGGGAATTGGAGTTCGGCCTCGCCCCGTCCAAGAGCTTTGCCTTCGAATGCTGCGCGCTATCAAGATTTTGCCAGGAGCAACCTTTCGCGTTTTCGATAGAGGTGCCAAGGAGTTTCCCACATAACCGCAAGCCTTCGGTACTATAGTTCAGCTAAACGGAAAGGAACCACTATGACAGGCACCGAACTGCATAATATCGCAGCCGCTTCGCAGAACACCGAGAACTCGGCCGATGCCGTGTTCCAAGAAGAACAAAACCACCTCACCTCGACGTACGAAGCAATCGAGGAAATCGAGCGAAACGTCCTCGAAAACATGCGCAAAACCGCGCAAGAGGCAGAGGAAGACAAGCGTAACATGGCTGATGAACTTGCCTCGAATTTCGCAAGCGACGGCGAGAAGCAGGAAACCTATATAGAATACGCAAATATGAACAGCGTCATCGATTCGTACAATCGCACTCAACGCGCCAATGCGGAAAAGCTTACTGCGGTACGTATCTTGAAGCCCCAGCCCTATTTCGCCAAAGTGGTGCTCCAATACAAACCAGGCGCTGCCCCCAAAGAGCTCTACATAGGCAATGCGGGTCTTTCCGACGACAGTTATCGACGACTAATCGTCGACTGGCGCTCGCCAGTAGCCGAGGTGTACTACAACCAAGCCGACGGTAAAACTTCATACGAAGCAAACGGCCGCACAATCAACGTTGATCTTAAGCTGCGACGTCAGTTCGACATTACCGGCAACAAACTCAATGCCTGCTTCGACACCACGATAGCCATTCAGGACGAACTCTTGCTTGCTTCGCTTTCAAGACAGCGCACTTCCCAAATGCAGGCTATTACGACCACCATCCAAAAGGAACAGAATGTCGTAATCCGTCATAAGGATGTCCCGGCACTTTTAGTAAACGGTATTGCGGGAAGCGGCAAAACGTCAGTCTTGCTGCAGCGCATCGCATACTTGTTCTATCAAAAACGTGAAAGCCTCGATCCGCGCCAGGTGTTCCTCATCACGCCCAATCCCGTATTCCGTGACTACATCGACAATGTTCTTCCCGATATGGGGGAACGCAACCCCAACATCCTCACTTGGAATGAATTCGCCGAAGGAACAATCCCTCCCGGACGCGATTTCAAGCGCTTTGACACCTCGTTTGAAACACTAAAGTTTATCGACAAAGCAGTCGATTCGCTTGAGCTCCAGGATAAGGACTTCCGCGATATAAAAAGCCAAGGTACAGTGCTGATCAACGCCCAGCAAATCGCCAAAGCTGCCGCAAAATTCAAAAACGCTCCAGCCGGTCCTCATCGCATCACGCTAATTCGCGAAGAGCTTGAAACTCGTCTGCAAAGCCGCTTAGGGCAAATGGCAAACAACACTGCAGCCCAAGACGTGGTAAGTGAGCTCTCCTACAACGACCAACTAAGCATTTTCGGCGAGCCCATTACCATGGATACGGAAGAAAACGCAAAGGCCTTCACGCTCAAATTCTTAACTCAACAATATGAAAGTGCGTTTGAAGCGGTTAAAAACGACTATTGGCTACGCATCGATCGCATCGGGAAGCGTATTGCGGGAATTGAAGATCTGTCTTTCCTAGAGTGGCTCTATCTGAAAATTCGCATCACAGGCATGAGCAACCCCGACACTAAGTATGTGATGATCGATGAAGTTCAGGATTACACCACCGCACAGCTCGCCATCTTGTCTCGATATTTTCGCCGTGCGAATTTCTTACTGTTAGGCGATGAGAACCAGGCAATCAAACCTGGCACGGCATCTTTCGACGAAATCCGCCACGTATTCGAAGCAACGCGCGGTGAAGTGAGCGAATGCCACCTGATGACAAGCTACCGTTCAACGCCAGCAATCACAGAGCTTTTCGCCAAGCTTGCCATAACCGCCGATGGCATGCAGATTTCATCAGTACAGCGAGCAGATACCGAACCTGAGTTCCATGAGTGCGCAACAGAGTCCGAGTACATCCAGAATCTCGTTCAAGCAGCTCGGGAGTCAAAAGAGCTAAAAGGCACCACCGCTTTCGTTGCCCTTAACGCCGAAGCGGCAACGCACACCGCTCAATTGCTTGGAGACGATTCGCCCGCCCTTATCGGCGAAGGTGACACACTTCCTAATTCCGGAAGCATTTTGCTTGCCTTGCCCTTAGCAAAAGGTTTGGAATTCGACCATGTTGTAATCGTAAATGCAAGCAAGGAAGATTTTCCTGACAACGATCTTTCACGTCGTCGCCTGTATACCGCCATTTCGCGTGCCACTAGCACAGTTAGCATCTTCAGCAACGGCGAGCTTTCACCTCTCCTGAAATAGCGCGTCTCTACTAAACGTATTGGGCTCCGTACCGTAAAGCGGCACGGAGCCCAATCTTTAACAGCACAAGAGAATCGGCAGCTACCCAGCTAGCCCTAACCAAAAGCACAGATACACCAGAGAGCAGAGCCATAAAACCGAAACCACGGCACGAACTGCCGCAGGAACTCGTAGGTTTTTGCTTGGCACCATGAACATTCCGATAAGGCCGCCCAAGGCGCCACCCAAATGGCCGCTTAACGAAACACTGGGCATAAGCAGGGTATATGCAATGTTCAAACCAATAACGGAAAGCATTCCCTTGCTGTACTGCGATAAAAACGCACGGTTCTTCTTAGACAAGACCCCCAGTAAGGCTATAGCAACAAACAGACCAAAAATACTAGTAGATGCACCCGCACTAACCCCATAGGTACCCATCACGATATCGGCAAGATACGAAACGACATTGCCGGTGATACCCCCAATAAAATAAAGCAGCAGAAAGTTCCACCGACCAAGTAAATATTCCAGCAGCACACCAGCGCTATAAAGGGCTGCCATGTTAAAGAGAAGATGCATGACGTCCACATGCAAGAACATAGGCGTCACAAAACGATACAAATCCCCTTGCCCCTGAATTGCTGGAGCAAACATAGCGCCCATATCGAACAGAACCAGAGAAGAAATATCGGGATTGAAACCGTTTAAAACCACTTCGATTCCAAACACAACAACATTAATCGCAATAAGGACAAACGTGACTAGACACGAACCGTAGCGTTCCATAAATGATGGCTGGGTTTCTTTCATCATTTTCTTTAACCTAGCATCATCGATATAGTCCTTTTGGGTTTCACAATCATTTGAGACAACCTGTTGAGGATCCATCCCTATTGCTCCTTTTTCAAGCACCCTGCTTAAGAACTGCAGGTGCAGTTTATTAACAGCTTGATCAAACAATTTACCGCATCGGCAATTGCAAGGGGAAACGTGCACTAAAATGATGCGGAACAAAAACACGCCAATAAGGGATGCTCATGTCCGAATATGCAACGATATCAGGCAGATCCATTGCCGAAATCGAAGAGAAGAAGAGCCGATTCATAGCTCATCTTGCTCATGTAGAAAGCGAAGAGGAAGCACTTTCTTTTCTCGAGGAGATTAGAACCGAACATCGTATGGCACGTCACAACGTATATGCCTACATTTTACGCGGAGAAGGTGCGTCCGAACGCATCCGCTATTCCGATGACGGCGAGCCGCAAAAAACCGCAGGACTCCCCACACTGCAGACCTTGCAACACGCCGGCCTCACCGACATAGCGTGCGTAGTCACGCGATACTTCGGCGGAACCCTCCTTGGAACTGGAGGACTAGTGCGCGCGTATACCCAGGCCACACAGTCCGCCATAGCCAAATCAGAACGCGTAACCGTTTCAGTATGCATCGACATCACCTTACGTATCGCCTATCCTCTGTATGATCAGATGGTAAGAATCGCCGCTGAGTGCAACGCCAAAACGCTAGATACCCAATATGCTGATACGGTAACTTTGACCCTGCGCATGCTCGACGGAACCCAGGAGTCATTTTTGATGAAAGTCACAGAACTGTGCCATGGCCAGGAAGATATTGATATTTCAAAGCCCTTAAACGCAATCTTCTAGCGCCCCTCCCCTACACGAAAGCCGTCCCCATGACTGAAGACCTCATATCGCTAGCCGTCATCGTGCTCGTTGCTGCAGCATGCCCTCTTGCTGCTCAAGCCATCCCCAAAAAACCCATCCCGGAAACAGTCTTTCTGCTCATCGCAGGAGCCGTATTGGGTCCAAATATGGTAGGTGCTATTCACCTGTCAGATTCAATTGGCCTTCTATCAGAACTCGGTCTTGCCTTCCTGTTCCTCTTAGCTGGCTACGAGATCGACCCGAAGAACATTACCGGCCACCAGGGAAAACGAGGGTTCGCAACATGGCTGATATGTCTCGGATTAGGCTTTGGCGCCGTTGCTCTTTCGGGCTTTGTTTCACCTACCGAACTTAGCGGTGTCGCATTCGCTATCGCCCTGGGAACAACTGCGCTTGGAACTTTAATACCAATACTGAAAGAACGAAACCTGCTGGGAACTCGTGTGGGCGATTCGGTACTCGCCTACGGCACATGGGGTGAACTCGGGCCCATTATCGCAATGGCCCTGCTTCTCTCAACACGCGCCGAATGGAAAACCGTAGTTATCCTCATGTTATTTGCGGCGGTTGCCGTACTTGTCGCAATCATTCCCGCAAAGGCCCGTAAAGCTGGGGGAAAGATATATCGCTTCCTTGCCGAAAACGCTAACACCACCTCACAGACCACCATGCGTGTTACCGTTCTTCTGTTGGTGGCGCTCGTGACTCTTTCAGCTCTGTTTAACCTTGATGCAGTACTCGGAGCATTCGCTGCTGGATTCGTGCTGCGCTATATCATTCCCGAGGGCAACAATAGCCTTGAGCATAAACTCGATGGCATCGCCTTTGGCTTTTTCGTGCCACTCTTCTTCGTTGTGTCAGGCGCAAAGATCAACCTCTATGCAGTGCTAGCGGATCCACTGCTGCTTATAGGGTTTATCGCCTCACTGCTACTTATCCGCGCAGTACCAATTTTTGTTTCTCTCTCGACTGATCGTGAAACACGGTCCATGTCCTCGCATAACCGGGTAACCGTAGCTCTTTATTGCACCACCGCGCTACCCCTGATTGTTGCTGTTACCTCCGTAGCAACAAAGGCAGGCGCAATGTCTCAGGATGTTGCTTCAGTGCTGGTAGCATCAGGCGCCATAACGGTTCTCGTTATGCCCCTACTCACGTCGCTTACCTATCGCGTAGCTGATGCGCATCCCGTCGAAGCGGCACGCGAGGTTGCCAACGATCCCCATCACATTGGCGAGATCCTCCAAGATCATTGGGTCTATGCACACTTAACCGAGACCTCAAATGAAAAGGTCAGCAAACGACGCGAAAAAAAGCGGGCTCATGCCAAAGCCGTGCTTGAAGTGCATCACAAACGCCATGATCTTATCGAACAAGCAAAACTCGAACAGCATCAACGGCATCTAGAATTGATGCGAGACCTGAAAAACGTAAAGCCAGAAGAGTAGCCGTGTCGCCGAGTCGTTACAATCAGTTCAATCATCGACGCAGCATTCACTTTGATTAATGCCCCAGATGCAGCAAGCCGCCATTGTTGGCGGCTTGCTGCATCTGGGGCATTAATCAACTAATAGTAGGCTATCTATCGATTATCGACCTTTTCAGGGTACAAATCATGACGAGAGAGCCGCTCCCATGCAACTTCCTCCCATTTCGTGCCAGGCTTACCATAATTGCAATACGGGTCAATCGAAATACCGCCACGGGGAGTGAACTTTCCCCAAACTTCTATGTACTTTGGATCCATCAAAGCAATAAGATCCTTCATGATTATGTTCATGCAGTCCTCATGAAAATCACCATGATTGCGGAAGCTGAACAGATACAGCTTCAGGCTCTTGCTTTCCACCATGCGCTCGCTCGGAACATAGGAGATATAAATGGTGGCAAAATCAGGTTGCCCCGTAATAGGGCAAAGACTCGTAAATTCTGGACAGTTGAACTTAACAAAATAGTCATTTTCAGGGTGCTTATTCAGAAACGTTTCCAGCACACTTGGATCATAATCTGTTGGATACTGAGTGTGCTGGTTGCCAAGAAGGGAAATGCTCTCTTCCAATTCTCGCGATATATCAGTCATTGAACTCTCCTTTTGTAGGAATCTAGAATAAATCAGACGCTGAAAAGGCACTTCAAACAATGGAAGATCTGCCTGAGCAGAAACATGGCTTATTGCATAAGGGGATCAGTTACGCCGTTAAGGTTAAACGCCCGAATGCGATCGATGCATGTGCCGCAAACCCCACACGGCTTTTCTCCACCTTCATAGCACGACCACGTAAGCTCATAGGGAACTTCAAGCTCCAATCCTTTACGAACGATATCAGCTTTAGACCATTGCACAAAAGGAGCAGCCATCGAAAGCTCGCCGCCCGTCCCTTCGACGATCGCGCAATTCATAGCATCAACGAACTCCTGGGAGCAATCAGGATAAGCATTCCCCGCCCAGTCGTCGTGGTGTGCACCGTAATAAAGAACCGAGCAACCTAGGGATAGCGCCATGGATGCAGCAGACGACAAGAACAGCCCGTTACGGAATGGGACATAGGTGCTTACCGGCTTTCCGTCCGTTTCGCTCAGCTGTTCTGCATAGCACTCCTCTGGAATATCTTGCGTCGAGTGTGCCAGGAGTGAACAATTGCTATCAGCAAAAATAGCCGACAAATCGAGGAAACGCTGCTCTACGCCATAATAACCAGCAACCGCTTGAGCGGCGAAGATCTCTTTATCGTGACGCTGACCGTAACTTATAGAAAGAGCATAAACATTTTGCGCGCCATAGCGTTTCACCGCCATCGCAAGAAGCGTAGTGGAATCAACACCGCCCGAACACAAGACCAAGGCGCGAATAGGCGCATCGGTGCCCGTTGCCGCATTAAAACCAACAGAAGTGGAAGATACCGCTTGGGGCATACTCGTTTCCATTTGCTATACTCCTCTATCTCGATCTGGCCAAATTATTTTATGCAACTGCAATTGCAAACGAACACCGAAAAGCCCATGCCGCTCCATAAACGAAACGATTTCAGAAGGCTCGATGCAGCTGAACACGGGGCTGAAAAACACCTCGCATCGAGCGCACAAGTCATACTGTTCAATAACAGACTTCGCACACTCAAGGTCTTCAATGCTCGCAACAACGAACTTGACGGCATCTCCACAACCAAGCAACTCATAATTGCCCGGAAGCATCTCGGTGGTCATCCCCGATGACGGCATTTTGCAATCAACCGTGAAATATACGTCTGTACCAGGAACGAGCGGCATCGCGCCACAATCGATCCCATCAATGGCCGCGCAATGATCCGTTGCACGCTTTTTCCCGAATTCACTTCGTAACTCATGCAAAGCAGAAAGGTCGACCGCCCCATTGGTCTCGATTTCTACAGCACGACCATTGCCAGAGCCCCAGGCATCGGAGCCAAGCAGGGCAAGAATCAAAGCAGGCAATCCGGGTTGGAGCGTTGGTTCACCACCAGTAAGCGTCACACAAGAAACGCCTGCATCGGAAATCCATTCAACAAGGGATTGCGGCTTCATGTCCTCGTGATCGCACTTGTTTACATTTGCCCATGCGGTATCGCACCAAGAACATGCAAGGTTGCAGCCAGCGAATCGTATGAACGCAGCCAAACGACCAGATCGCGGCCCTTCACCGTTAACGGATACGAATCGCTCGACGACAGGCAAAAGACAGGCTTCTTCACTATCTTCATCGAAATAAGCTTGGCAATGCGACATCGCTAGTTTTCCCCGTAATAAATAGCGCAATTATTGGGCGTCTCATAAACCTCGACCTGCGAGATCGAAAGACCAGAATCTGCCATTCGATCATAGAAGTATCGAGCTAGATTCTCTGCCGTGGTACGAAACGGCATCATAGAAAGGGCAAAGCCCTCTTTTTCAAGGCACGCCAAGGTTTCAGGCATAAGCGAGCCCTCTTCAACAATAAAAGAATGATCAAGCTCTTCAGTGAGTTCTCGCAGCACGTGCTTAAATTCACCGAAATCAATGACCATATCTTTATGCGTGCCTTCGTTCCAAAGCTTTTCTTGAGCAAGATAGGCCACGACACGCCAACGATGCCCATGCAGATTCTCGCATTTGCCATGATAATCAGTAAGAAAGTGGGCAGCATCAAAGCTACTTTCGGTTTTTAGGCCATACATAAAGCGCTCCTTCAATTGAGTCAACTTGCCGGAAATAAACAAGGCATGAAGAAAGCAGGGCTCTGCCCTAAGCTGCTTATGGCCTAGTTTTATTTAACGACAGGAGGGTTTCGAACTGTCCGCCCATTATGTTGCAAACGTACAAATGGACGATGCCAGTATAACCAGCCTCAAAGCATCAACCAACCGTCAGCCCACGACTCCATGACAAATCAGCAACACTGCTAACTTCCCAGGGAAGAACCATCGCCTTTAGGAGCAGGCTGTACATGTACGAGATGTCGAATATTCGAATGAAATAACAGAAATACACTCATTCATAAAAAGGAGGAAGTCACTATGTGCACTGGAATCAGATTCACATCTACCGATGGAGCAATGTACCTTGGTCGCAACCTTGATTGGAGCACGCCTTTTGGTGAGCACATCGTTATCACCCCAAAGGGTTACCCCCTTGCGAAAGCCTTCCCCGAAGGGTCAACAACCAAGCCTGCGGGGCATGCAATTATCGGCATGGGAATAACCGATCAAGGATATCCGCTCTATTTTGATTGCGGAAACGACGCGGGTCTAGCAGTAGCAGGCTTAAATTTTCCTGGATACGCGCAATACGAAGAAGCTCCTGTACGCGGGAAAACAAATGTCGCCGCCTACGAATTTCCGGCATGGATCACCTCAAACTTCTCCAGCGTTGATGAAGTTGAGGAGGCGCTTGGCTCCGTGGCAATTGTCGGGAAACCAGTAAGCGAGAACCTAGGTGTTTCGCTGCTGCATTGGATCATCGGTGACGCAGACCGAAGTATAGTTGTTGAATACCTGCCAACAGGAATGAAGATACACCCCAACCCAGTCGATACTTTGGCTAACCAGCCCACATTCGACTGGCACATGGAAAACCTGCGTACCTACCTGAATGCTACAAGCGCCTTTCCGGGAACCGTCCAATGGGGCAATGCGTCGCTTTCGCCTTTCGGAGCTGGCGCAGGAGCTCATAGCATACCGGGAGACTCATATACTACGTCTCGTTTCGTCAAAGCGGCTTTCCTGAATGCAAATCATCCCTCCAAACAATCTGAGCAAGAAAACGTTATGCGCATGTTTCATACCTTGGGAAATGTAGCCATGGTAGAAGGGTCGGCCCAAATGGGCGACGGTACGTGGGAGCGAACCATCTTCACCAGCTGCTTCTCCGCAAAAACGGGTACGTATTACTACAACACCGATGACAATCCCGCTTTGCGCTGCAGCTGCCTACGCGATTACCAGGACGCCGCGGTTGATTCCTTGATTGAGCCGGAAGAGACAACTGCCAGCTTTTAACGAAAAGCACGTTTCGCCAATGGGCACCTACTAAAAAGAAAACCTTTACGCAAAACGAAGGGCTCTGCCAAGCAGAAATTGGCAGAGCCCTCATCGTTGTAGCGATAATCAGGCGAACAGCTCTTCGATGCGACGAACCCCTTCTTTGGTTGCATCAGCGTCACCAAATGCCGAAAGACGAATGTACCCTTCACCGGAAGGCCCGAATCCAGCTCCAGGCGTAGTGATAACGTTCGCCTTTTCCAGCAGCAAAGTAAACAAATCCCACGACCCCATGCCTTCGGGCGCCTTGCACCACACATAGGGGCTGTTTACCGCACCATACACTTCAAAGCCTGCACGCTCCAAGCCTTCTTTAATAACACGCGCATTGGCACGGTAGTAGTCGAGCGTTTCCTCGATCTGCTTCTCGCCCTCATCAGTATAAATAGCAGCAGCACCGCGCTGAATGATGTAAGAAGCTCCGTTGAATTTGGTACATTGGCGACGATTCCACATAGCATTCAAGCTCTCACCATCACGTTCAAGGGCTTTAGGGACAACCGTGTAACCGCAGCGAGCACCTGTAAAACCCGCCGTCTTAGAGAAAGAACGGAATTCGATTGCGCAGGTTTTTGCGCCCTCGATCTCATAAATCGAATGGGGCACTCCCTCTTCGGAAATAAAGCGCTCGTAAGCAGCATCGAACATGATGATAGATCCATGCTCATTGGCGTAGTCAACCCAGACCTTAAGCTGGTCAGCATTAAGCACGGTACCAGTAGGATTGTTGGGGCTGCACAAATAAATTACGTCAGCCACTTTTTCAGGAAGCTCGGGAACAAAATGGTTCTCGGCAGTGGTGGGCATGTAAATAATATTTGTCCAACCTTGAGATTCCTCATCATATTCGCCGGCGCGACCAGCCATGGCATTGGTATCAACATACACAGGATACACGGGATCGCACACAGCGATGACGTTATCAATGGAAAGGATGTCTCCGATATTGCCGCAGTCACTCTTGGCGCCATCGGAAACAAAGATCTCATCTTCGTCCACTTCAACGCCGCGAGAGCGGAAATCGTTATCGGCGATAGCCTTGCGAAGAAAATCGTAGCCCTGTTCCGGACCGTAGCCATGGAAGGCTTCGATGCTCGCCATATCGTTGACAGCCGCATGCATCGCATCGATTACGGCAGGCGCCAACGGTCGAGTCACATCGCCTATGCCCATTTTTATCAGGTTTGCATCGGGATGCGCCGCTGAATACTCAGCAGTACGACGTGCAATTTCGGCAAATAGATAGCTACCGGGCAACTTTGCATAGTTCTCATTGACTTTAGCCACGAACATTCTCCTTAAACGTATGGGAGCCAGCCAAAGATGCCAGCTGTTTTTTAACGTGAGTATTTTAGGAGCGCAATATGTCGAGAATATTTCAAGAGCACCGAAAACTATATATTGGCAAGACGAGGCAAATCGATGATCCTCGAATCAAACACGGCAGAAGTCAAGGTTGCCTTCAAGCATAGCTCTCCGTTCGGACGCGAAATCGTCACCTCGGCCACCACGACCCTCTTTCCCCGCTTCAGAACTGTGCCAACCACCTCAAGATATTCATCGGTGGTATAGGCAGGACGAAGAAAGTTCGAATTCACCGACATGGTGGCATTCTCACGCCCCAACGTATCAATCGCCCCTGTACCGGCCGTATCAGCCAAAGCAAGCAAGAAGCCTCCGTGCACCGTGCCAATGTTATTGCCACAGTCTGGACCCGGGTGGGCATGCATAACAAAACGACCTTCTTCAGTCGAAACAAGTTCCGATCGATCAAAGCCGCTGATATTGGTGATGTCTTCTTCGCAATATGCATAAATCCTTGGATCGAGCATAGTACCCCCATTCAGCATTTTGTTACGCCGCGATATCATTACCGACTGAGCCAATCATACCAGCAGAACCCAAGCTACCACGCCATACGTCATCGGAAGGAAAACCATGCGAGCATTAATCCAACGCGTCTCCTCAGCTTCAGTTTCGACAAGAGAAGGCAACGCAAACAGCATCGACCAAGGTTTCTGCATCCTTCTGGGTGTCGCCCCGACGACACCGAAGAGATCGCCGAGAAACTATGGTCGAAGATTTCAAAACTACGCATTTTTGAAGACCAGAACGGAAAAACCAACCTATCTCTACACGATGTGAGCGGTGCTGTGCTTTTGGTTTCTCAATTCACGCTCTATGCTGACTGCCATAAGGGCAACCGCCCCTCATTTACTAAAGGCGCCTCCCCTGACCTGGCAAACCGCCTGTATGAATACTTCGCACAACTCGTTCGAAATGATGGCGTAGAGCTAAAAACTGGCTGGTTCGGTGCCATGATGGAGGTAAGCCTAACCAATAGTGGCCCTTTTACACTCTGGCTAGATACTGACGACCTGGTAAAACAACAAACTCGAAGCAAATAAGCGCCTTCCAGTGCCCACCAATCATCTTCCGCCAAACCGCAGGTAAGCCACCTCTTGCACGATTGCCCTTCAGCTTTTACCGTTGAAGGGCAATTTTGTTAGGAGACCGCATGCTAGGCACCATCGTAAACACGTGCTGTATTCTTTTGGGCAGCGCAATTGGATCGATAGCGAAGAGAGGCTTGAAACCAAAGTACCAGGAAGCCATTTTCACTGCTCTTGGCATTGCCACTGTTGGCATGGGGCTCAATGCCGTCGCTCAAAACATGCCCCACAGCTCCTACCCTGTACTGTTCATCGTCAGCATGGCCATAGGCGCCATAGTTGGAACAGCACTCGATCTGGAAACCCGATTTAAAAAAGCTGTATCAAAGCATTCGAAGGATGGCAACGAATTTGCAAAAGGCCTATCAACTGCAATTATGCTTTTTTGTGTGGGTACACTCTCTATTTTAGGCCCAGTCAACAGCGCGCTCTACGGTGATGAAACCTACTTGCTCACCAATGCCACCCTCGACCTAGTTTCCTCTATGGTTTTCGGGGCTACCTTTGGTTTTGGGATCGCTATTGCTGCTGTAGTGCTTTTTTGCTGGCAGAGCGCTATCTATTTACTCGCTGGTGCGCTTGCCCCACTTATGGGCGATGGAATGATGACCGAAATCGCCATCATTGGAGGCCTGCTCATTCTTGCAAGTGGCATAAACCTCTTGAAGCTTAAGGAGATTTCCACCATGAATCTGCTTCCCGCCCTCTTTATTCCGCCCATCTGGTTTGCCCTACTTTCAGCAACGGGAAATCTCTGGGGAATAATCTGATGTTCAGCGGGCCCCATATAAATGGGGCCCGCCAAGAAGAAGTAACTATTTATCGAATCAAAGCTATAACCGCAATAAAGAGCAAATCGCTAATCACGCCAGGCGTCCACCAATTCCCTTGCTGCGGCCTCAGGATTAACGGCCCCACATACAGCAGAAACCACGAAGAAGCCATCGACGCCGGTGCTCTTCACCAGGGGAATGTCAGCAATTTTCACGCCACCGCCTACAACAATGGGTACGGGACTTGCACAGACCAGCTCTTTCAAATCATCGATGCTTTTAGTGATGATGGTTCCGTCAGCCGCTAAACCGCAATCGGTCTTTGTAGGCGTTTCATGCAAGGGGCCAACTCCAAGGTAATCCACCAAGCTCATATCAGCGGTTTTCACGTATTCGAACATTTCATCGGCACGAGCGGAAAGGCCCACAATCGAATCTGGACCGAGGAGCTTGCGACATACTTCGACGGGAATATCGGTTTGGCCTACATGCACGCCATCGACTTTCGCTCCTGCTTCACGTGCAGCCAATGCAACATCCAATCGGTCATCCACCAAAAGCGCAACCGATTTGCTTTTCCCCGCTGCAGCAATAACATCAGCCGCTTGGATGGTATACGCAATAAGATCGCGAGCCGAACATTCCTTTGAGCGAATTTGCACACACGTGAACCCAGCACGCAAAGCCTGAGCAATAACATCGGAAACCGGACGCCCCATCGTGTTTTCGGGGCCGACAACCAAATAGGCAGAAATATCAAGGTCCTTGCGCATGCTATTCCCCTTGCTCCAAAATCTCGTTTACAGCGGCAACTTTGCGACTCATCATGTTTGTACGCCCTGGACGAACGTCCGCTTTCAAAATAACTTCGGTTCTAATTCCCTTTTCGGCCAAGGCAAAGGTAGCATCCTTTACCACCCTCATAACCTCATCCCACTCACCTTCAATTTCGGTGAACATGGAATAGGTATGATTGGGCAAGCCCGATTCGCGAATCACCTTTACAACTTCAGCCACTTCAGGCGCAAGCTCGTCGCCCACGCCAAAAGGAGCTATTGCTACAGCAATGAGCGTATTCATGCTATGCCTCTTCAACGCTAAAAGGATTATCGGCGATATCTCGAGCGGTAGCGCGATAAAGCTCGTCAATAAATGCCGTCTTGAAAGATGCAGGAGCATCGGCAACCTTAGCTGCACGGGAGCCGGCAACATTGTAATGAGCCACCGCCGCCAACGCTGCAGTGAACGGGTTGGTTGCCGTAGCATACACAGCCAGAACACCACCCTGAGAGCAACCGAAGCCCGTAACTTTTTCCATCAGTTCGGAGCCGCCCTCGGAGTACACAACCTTTTCCCCATCGGTTACCAGGTCTTTTTTACCAGAAACCGCAACAGCACCCCCCGTATAACGAGCTAAGGCGGCAGCTGCATCACGAGCAGCTTCCACGGTGTCGGTAGTATCCACACCGCGAGGACGCGAAGATTCGTAAGCATTAGCTTCAATATCCCATAAGCTTGCTAGCGCAATGATCTCAGAAGCGTTGCCGCGCACAATAGCAGGCTTATACTGTTTCAGCTCTAGAAGCAAATCGCTACGAAGCTGACCAATGCCGATACCAACAGGATCCAAAACCCAAGGTTTGCCACTTTTGAAAGCCGCTGCAGCCGTACGGGGCAGCGTTTCCCGATAGACGGGAAGCAATGTGCCCATATTTAGGTAAACCGCTCCACCTGCAGCAACCAAGCATTCGCCTTCATCAGGCAAATACACCATTGCGGCACTACCGCCCACAGCAAGCTGAGCGTTGGCAACGAAATCCATTGTTACGCCGTTAGTAACCGAACCCGCCAACGGGTTCTCGGTTCGAACTTTCTCAACCGCTTCAATGATGCCGCTTTTTAACTGGTCCATCTCTGTCATGCGTTTTCCTTCCGCGCAAATAAAAGGGACGCCAGCCATAGCGGGCGCCCCAGAATGAACCTGAGATGCTCCCTACGCCAGCACTAACTGACAGGTTCAAAGAGTTAGGCCGAATGCCCTCTCAGCCATGCCAACGCGATTTGGACGCGCCGCAGGCACCCCTGCATCGAATCTGTGTTCCCTATTGTGAAACTAGCATCCATATCACGCAAGATGAAGCCAGGGAGCGGCAGTTTCAGCTCGCAGGACGGCGAATCATTAAGAAGCTCACTCGATACTCGGTCGGAATGCACCGAACACCAAAAAGAGCCGCTCAGAGCTAGAGGGTATATACCGCCAGCCTATTGCTGCTGGGCACGAGCTGCTTCGATTTCATCGGTCCCCTTGTTGAGCAGATACACACCACCAATTACCAACAGCACCCCTACCGCAGTAAAGGCAGTAAAGGGATCATGCCAAACCACAACGCCAACCAGCATAGTTGCAGCGGAACCCACGCCGCCCCAAATGCCATACACCAGGCCAAGTGGAAGGTTCTGCAGAATTTTTATCAGCAATGTAAACGTGATGAGGTACCCAATCACTGTGACCAAGGTAGGCAGCGGAACGGTTAGGCCCTCTGAAGCCTTCAAGCAGATAGCTCCGGTAACTTCGGCAACGATGGCAATTCCCAACAGAACAAACGCAAGACGTTTCGACTTCGCCTTTTCTCGGACAAGTTGCTTCTCTTCTTCAGCAACGCTCATGCCTAAACCCCCAACTTCAACAATGCCACGCCAACAATAATGGCAACAAGACCAATGATCTTTTTCGCGTTAAAGCCCTCATTCCACAGAAAATGGCCCACCACAGCGGTCAACGCGATACCGAGTCCCGTCCACGCCGCGTAAACGGGACCGAGCGGTAGCTGAAGCAAAACATGGGACATCATCCAGAAAGAAACAGCATAGCCAACCACTACGCCGACAATGGGCAGCTTGCGTCGAAAGCCATCCGAAACTTTCATCATGGTGTCGCCAAACACTTCAAATACCACCGAAACGCAAATCATGAGAAAAGGAAGCATACGAACCTCTCGAAGAAATGGACGAAGGAAGCACGAAACGATCATGTGTTTCCTCGCGGTGCTACAACGGTTGTACATGCTAAACTCTGCCATAAGGGCAGAGTCAAGGAGCCGCCATGAAAAATGAATTGCTCTCCATAGGCGAAGCAGCAAAACTCAAACAAGTTAGCGCCAAATCACTTCGATACTACGAGACCATCGGCATCCTCAAGCCTGCTTACGTAGATCCGTCTAGCGGTTACCGCTACTACTCTCCCAATCAAATGATAGACCTCGATGTAATACTCACCTGCATTGAGCTTGGCATCCCGTTAAAGTCACTGACGGACCACAAGACAAACCGAGGATCACTCAACCTGAAAGAATTGCTTATATCGGGCCGCGATACCGCCCTCGCCAATATTCGTCGCGCAGAAGATTCACTTATGCGTATCAATTCCTGCATCAATGAGATCACCGAGCAGGAAATCCTCAGACACAAAGATGCTCCCTACACACGATGCCTGGCTAAAAGGCATATCTTCATATCCCCCTGGAAGGAAAGAAAATTCTCAGTGAAATCGTACACAAAAGCGATGGCGGAGCTGTACCGGACGGCAGAAGAATCTGGCGCAACCCCTCTCTACTTTCAGGGCTTTACCATTGCCTCATCCGGAAACGAGCTGAAGACTAATGCCTACGTAGAAGTAGGTAGAATGACACATACCGCTCCGAAAGAACCTTTCATGCAAAGAACGCTCCCAAAATGCGAAAATGTGGGGTTCCGAATAGAAGGCCAATCAATCACCGAATGCATGAACAAAGCTTTTAGCCACATCGAAAATAACCCTGGCCTCTATTCGATCACCGAAGTGTGGGACAGCGAACTCCCAGAAAATGTCTACGTGGTCGAAGTTTTGCGCGAAGTTAACAACTAGGGAATAAAAAAAATCGCGATGAAACGCATCAGAGGGATTCATCGCACCCCACCCATTACTGAAAGATTTCCATTCAGCTCAACCGATACGCTTTCCAACTGCTGTGACATTAGATGAAACAATCGGGCGCCAATAATCAAGTAGCACATTTTGCGCAACGAATGCTGATGTCATTTGCATTTTGAAACACCCTTTCCGCAAGCGGCAATACGCTTTTACTCAGCGCTTTTTCAAAAGCCGCTGAGATGCCTGTTTAAGCCTGAACGCGAGTTCACTATAGGTAACTTCACCCTCTAAGGCGTTTGCTGTAACCAGAGCGAAACATAACTCTTCCAAACGAGCCCTGGATCCTACCTCGCGGTCCCAAATAGCCGCGACGAAGCTCCAGAAAGACCAACCTAAACGTCTTTAAGAACGGAGGTTCCATGGAAGCAAGAAATCTCACTCAGACGGCAAAATTTGACAATGAGCTTCACAGCGTCCTGGACGATGCCAAGGTCGACCCAAAGGATTGCTACCAATGCGGAAAATGCTCGGCTGGTTGCCCTGTCGCATCCGATGCCGACATGACTCCTCGAGAAGTGCTACGCCATTTACAACTAGGGCAAGTAGACCCGGTTTTAAAATCAAACATGCCCTGGCTTTGCGCTGGATGCGGCATGTGCCTGGCTCGCTGCCCCCAAAGCGTAGACCTTCCCAATCTCATGCTCGCCTGCCGGCGCGCAGGCGAAGCGCAAGGAATCAACCCCATCGGAGAGGTCGCTCGTTTCAACCAGCTGTTTGTCAACGGCGTACGCGAAAAGGGGCTCTCAGACGAAGCCGTCCTAGCCATGCGTTTCAACCTTGCAACAGGCCACTTCCTGCAGGATGCATTGAGTGCACCGAAAATGGTGGTGCGCGGAATGATCGGCCCAACCAGCAAGGAACAGGCGAATGCCGATGAGGTTAAAGAACTCATCGACCGCGCACGTATGGCCGCTTCCCAAAACACGCCTTCCCCCGAAAAGGAGGCATAGCCATGATGTATGCCTATTTCCCAGGATGCTCGGCGCATTCAACGGGCATCTCCTACACCAATTCATATAGCTACGTCGCCCTCGCAGCAGGCATTGAACTGGCAGAAATCCCTAATTGGAACTGCTGTGGCGCATCAGCTGCGCATGCCGAAAGTGACCTATTGGGAGATGCGCTTCCCGCACGTTCGCTCGCTCTTTCGGAAGAAGCGTTCGGCCATGCTCCCGTACTAGCACCCTGCGCTGGCTGCTATTTGCACCTGAAAACGGCTACCGCCCACGCCCAGGAAAACGATGAAGTCCGAATTCAGCTCGAGCACATCATCGACCGTCCTTGGAGTGCGTCGGCTTATGTTGCCAACGGCCTGGAGCCTTTTCTTCCAGCCGAAGCGCAAGAACGACTCGCCCAACGCGTATGCCTTCCCCTCGATGGATTGAAAGTTGCATGCTATTACGGTTGCGCTCTGCTTCGCCCCACTGAGGTTTGCAACTTCGATGACGACGAGCAGCCCCACACCATGGAAGACCTCGTCGCCCTTTCTGGCGCCTCCCCCATCGAATGGAATTTCAAGAATGAATGCTGCGGCGCATCACATCAAATATCCGTTCCCAAAACCGGACGAACCATGATTCGTCGAATCTTGGAAAATGCTGCAGCTAATGGCGCCGACGCCATAGCTTGCGCTTGCCCATTGTGCATGCTCAACCTCGACATGCGCGAAGCGGAAATCAACGCAGCGCGCGCAAAAGAAGGTTTGCCACCGCTTGATATACCCATCTATTACTTCACAGAGCTTTTAGCTGCGAGCATGGGAGCTCCCGCATCTAAATCCGGCATCAATAGGCACTTCCATCCGGCAGGAAACCTCCATGAAAGGGCATTAGCCGCATGGAACAAGCAACGTGCCGCTGAAAAAGAAGCCGAGGAAGCAGCAAAATCCGCCAAAGAGACGCAACGGAAAGCACGTGCAGCAACCCGAGCTGCAAAAGCAAAATCAGGAACGAAGCCCGAAGCCAACGCAACGAAGGAGGTGATCGCATGAGCAGAATTGGCGTTTTCGTATGCCACTGCGGAACAAACATTGCCGCAACCGTTGATGTTGAAGCAGTCGCGGAAGCTGCAAGGGTGATGCCTAACGTAGCATTCGCAACAACAAACAAGTACACCTGCTCCGACTCTGGTCAACAAGCAATTGTAGATGCTATCAAGGAACACAACCTCGACAGGCTTGTTATTGCCAGCTGCAGCCCGCGCATGCACGAACAGACCTTCCGAAAGATGCTGGCCGAAAAAACGGACATCAATCCTTATATGCTTGAGATCGCAAACATCCGCGAACAATGCTCATGGGTTCACAAAAGCAAAGAGGAATCCACCCCTAAGGCTATTGACCTTGTTGCCATGGCCGTGGCGAAAGTTGATACCGACAAAAACCTCTACACGCAAACAATACCAGTAAACCGCAAAGTGCTGGTTGTTGGCGCAGGCATCGCTGGCATCCAAGCAGCCCTCGATGTTGCTGATGCGGGCTTCCCTGTTACCCTGGTTGAGCGAAATCCTTCCATCGGTGGCAAAATGGTTAAATTGGATAAAACCTTCCCCACCATGGATTGCTCTGCTTGCATCTGCACGCCCAAGATGTCTGAAGCAGGAAACCACCCCAACATCACCATCAAAACGCTTTCTGAGGTTGAAAAGGTTACGGGCTATATCGGCAATTTCGAGGCCACCATCCGTGAAAGGGCCAAGTATATCGACTACGACCTATGCACTGGCTGCGGCGCCTGTGAAACCAAATGCCCCAGCAAAACAACGAACGAATTCGACGAGGGTCTCTCTCTACGTAAAGCCATTTACAAGCCATTTGCCCAAGCTGTTCCTAGCAAGCCGACCATCGACCCCAACTCCTGCCAGAAACTAACCGAGGGCAAATGCGGTGTGTGCGCAAAAATCTGCCCCACCGGCGCAATCCGCTACGATGACACCGACCGCATCACCACCGATACATTCGGCGCCATAATCCTTGCCACCGGCTACGATCTAATCGACTGGACAAAACTCTACGGTGAATATGGCGGCGGAAACTACCCCGACGTAATCACTGGGCTTCAATTTGAGCGCTTGGTAAACGCATCGGGCCCCACCGAAGGTCATATCCAACGCCCCAGCGACAACGAAGAGCCAAAAACCATCGCAATCATCAAGTGCGTTGGCTCACGTGACCCTCACAAAGGCGTTTCCTACTGCAGTCGCGCATGCTGCATGTATTCCGCGAAGCATGCGCACCAATACCTTGACAAGGTCAAGGGCGGACGCTGCTTTGTGTTCTATATGGATGTTCGCTGCGCCGGCAAGGGATATGACGAGTTTTATATGAACACCCTGCACGATGGGGCGGTTTATGTGCGTGGGCGCGTTTCGAAGATCTATCCCGAAAACGGCAAACTAGTCTGCATGGGAGAAGATACGCTCTCAGGTCAGGTAGTGCGAGTAGACGCTGACATGGTGGTTCTCGAAACGGCCATGGTGCCCAATGAAGGTGCTGGGCAAATCGCCGGCGTACTCAACGCCCAACGTGGCCCCGAAGGCTTTTTCACCGAAGCCCACCCGAAGCTCCGCCCAGTGGAAACTAATACCGCAGGCGTCTACCTTGCAGGCGTGGCTCAAGGGCCTAAAGACATTCCCGACACGGTCGCCCAAGCTGGAGCCGCTGCATCTAAGGTCATCGGCCTTCTGGCGCGTGGGCAGATTGAGTCAAACCCCATGATCGTCCACGTTGACAATGCAAAATGCTCCGGATGCGGTGCATGTACCGACATCTGCCCTTATGGGGCTCTTGAGCTTGTTGAAGTCGCCATGCGCGAAAACTCGCAGAAGGTCATCCGCACCGTCGCAAAACCCAATCCGGGTCTGTGCCAGGGTTGCGGTGCATGCACCGTTGCCTGCCGTTCGGGTGCCGCCGACCTGCTGGGCTTCACAAATGAGGGAATCATGCGCGAAATGGAGGCGTTGCTCCGATGAACGAGACCACAAACGGCGCGAACTGCTCGCCCGAGCAAGGCGCCATCGACACAACTTGGAAACCGAAAATCTTGGCATTCTGCTGCAATTGGTGCACCTATGCTGGCGCCGACTTGGCCGGACTCAATCGCATGGAATACCCCGCTGATATTCGGCTGCTTCGCGTGCCCTGCTCCGGTCGCGTTAACCCGCAATATGTCCTGAAAGCATATCAGGATGGCTGCGACGGCGTCTTGGTTTGCGGCTGCCACCCCGGCGATTGCCACTATGCCACTGGTAATTATTATGCGAAACGCCGCATGATGGTATACAAGCGCTTGCTGGAATTCTTGGGTCTTGAGCCCGACCGTTTCATAGTTCGCTGGATCTCAGGCTCCGAAGCTGGAAAATTCCGCGATACCGTAATGGAAGTCACTGAGCGCATCCGTGAGCTTGGACCGCTCTCCAACGATCTTCCCAATCTTGTACCAGAGGATATCCCCCATCCCATTTCTGCGAAATACGAATGGCTTGCAACCCCCAAAAACGCAAGGGAGGGACTGTGATGAACTTCACTGACATTGTGCGCAAACGTGCAACACAGCTCATCGAGGACGGTACCGTCGCTTGCGTGATCGGCTGGACCGCAGGCCGTTTCGAGTATCAGCGTACTCCGTTTTGCGCAAATGACTCCGAACAAGCTGCACTCCTTGTCTGCGATCAGCATTGTGAGCACGCATTGGGGAAATATGTGCTCGAACAGAAAGACAAGGGGCGGGTTGGCCTTATCACCCGCGGATGCGAAAGCCGCGCAATCAACCGTCTCATCGCCGACAACCAACTCAAGCGTGAAGACGTGTATCTCATTGGCATCCCTTGCACAGGATGCACTACTCGAGATGGCGCCGAGCTCAAGCGCTGCTACGAGTGCCAGTTCCGCAATCCAGTTGTCTACGATGAACTGGTGGGAGAACTTGCCCCAGAACCAAAAAACGATCGCTTTGCTGACGTGCGAAATCTTGAAGCTATGACCCGCGAAGAACGTCGCGCATTTTTTGATCTGATGTACGAAACATGCATCCGTTGTCATGCATGCCGCCAAGCGTGTCCCTGCTGCACATGTAAAGTGTGCTTCGCGGAGCAAGAGCGTGAGGGATGGCAAGGTAAGCAATTCGATGTCGAGCAGGCTCGCTACTACGGCGTTACTCGCTCGTTCCATGTTGCGGATCGCTGCATTGAATGCGGCGAATGCGAACGCGTATGCCCTATGGGTCTCCCGCTAATGACACTGATGCATAAGCAGATCAAGGACATCAATGAACTGTTCGGCCCCTACGAAGGTGGCGGCCTTTCCCTCGATGCCCCCGATGCACTGCGCACCTTCAAGACCGACGACATCGAAGAATTCATGTAGGAGGCCGCAATGCTGTTCAGGAAAAACCATTTGAACGAAATGCTTGAAACCACCTCGGCATCCATGGACGTGTTTGTTCCTGCCATAGTGGATGGGACTTCTCGTTTTGCCCTTTACGGTGAACAGGGAGAAGTTACCGAGCCGAACTTCCAGCTGCAAAACACGAAGATTCCCCCAAAGGGGCTTCTCTTCCCCTCCACCGAAAAACTCTACACCTGGGGCAAAGGTCCTGACGGCGCCTTTATCAACAGCGCCCTAGAAACACCCCGCCCCTTCGTTGCCTTTGGCGTTCGCCCATGCGATGCAGCCGCCATCGAACGAATGGACCAAGTTTTTTTATCGAAGGGCTATATTGACGAATTTTACCAAGCAAAGCGAAACGCTCTAACCTTGGTCGCAATGGCATGCCCTCGCACAAGCGATGCGTGCTTCTGCGACTCAATGGGCCAGAGCCCAAACGCCGCTCCTGAAGCCGATATCCTGCTTCTCGAAGACAACGATGCCTTTGAGGTTCGCGTCCAAACCGAACACGGCCAAGCGCTTGCAGATGCTTGGAAGCCTTTCCTTGAAGAAGGAGAAGTTGATCGTCAGCCCATTGAATGCGCTACCAAAGTCAGCATGGAAGGTGTAGCCGAAAAGCTCCATGGAATGTTCGATAGCCCTTTGTGGGATGAGGTCTCTACAGCCTGTCTCACCTGTGGTAGCTGCACATTCATATGCCCAACTTGCCACTGCTTCGATCTCAGTCAAGCGCGAAAAAAGGAGGAAAACGCCCGATTCCGCTGCTGGGATAGCTGCATGTTCAAGGACTACACGCTCATGGCAGGCAATCACAATCCCCGCGAGCAAAAGCGAAATCGCGTACGGCAGCGCTTCATGCACAAGCTGTGCTTCTTCGAAGAACGATACGGAGAACCGCTCTGCGTGGGATGCGGGCGCTGCCTGGTCGACTGCCCCGCATCCATGGACATCACCGCGATTATCGACCGTGTAAATGCAGAGCCCGCACAGAAGGGATAAGACCATGCCTGATATCGTAGTCGAACACGGATGTGCGGGAATATGCGAAGGATCTTCGCTTGTTCCGAACATCGTTGTGGTTACCGGCATCAAGGAACTCACCCACGACGTAAAGCTCTTCACTTTCAAAACCCCAGAAGGAGATGCACCTTTCGCCAGCAAACCCGGGCAACTAGGCATGTTCTCCGTACCCCCATTTGGCGAATGCATGTTTTGCATCACCTCACGAGGAGACGACTACGTTGAGATGGCTGTAAAAAAAGTGGGCGTAGTAACCGAGCAAATGCACAAGCTCCGAGTTGGCGATTCGGTGGGGCTTCGCGGACCGTACGGCAATTGCTTCCCTTACGAAAGCACCTGCGGTCGTAACATGCTCTTTATCGCAGGCGGCATCGGCATGGCGCCAGTACGCTCCTTCTTGGAGTATTGCTTACGCCATCGAGGGGACTACGGGCGCATCGATTTGGTATATAGCGCATCAACCTATGATGACCTGGTATTTAAAGAAGAGTTGTTCGAAATTTGGCCCAGCCAACCCGATACCCATGTCCATGTAAGCCTGTACCACGGTAACGAAACATGGACTGGACCCGTTTCCTACACGGCACCCTATCTTGAACAGGTCGTCGCGAACGAAGGCCTTTCGACCGAAAACACCGCTGTAACGCTTTGCGGGGGACCGAGCCTATTCCGTACCTGCCGCGAATCGCTGACAAAACTTGGATACAAGCCCGAAGACATCATCACCACACTCGAAGCGCGAATGAAATGCGGCGTGGGCAAATGCGGTCGTTGCAATATAGGAGGCCGATACATCTGCCTTGACGGTCCAGTGTTCACCGAAGCCGAATTGGCAACAATCCCTCGCGATCTGTAGACCGAGTTCGATTCAAAGAGGCCCTGTGATTTCTACGGAAAATCACAGGGCCTCTTCATTCCAATTCGAATATCCCTGAACAAAAACACAGGCAATATAAGATGGTTATGCGGTGATGTCAGCTTCCTTAACAGGAATGGCTGCCTTCAGCGAATCGAGACTTGTCTCTATCTGACAACCAATCCTTCCACCAGAAAAATAAATGCGATCGTAGAGTGCCGCCGTTTCATCGACGGTGGTGGTAAAAAGCCTCTTCATTCCCAACGGCGAACACCCGCCGTGTACATAGCCCGTAAGACCAAGCAATTCCTTTGATTTGACCATATGGACCGATTTTTCACCAACCGCAGCGGCAGCCTTTTTTAGATCAAGCTCCATAGCAACAGGAATCATGAACACATAATGATCCCCGCTCTTGCCGACAGTCACGAGAGTTTTGAAAACACAATCAGGGTCTTCGTTTAGGACCCGAGCAACCTCAACGCCTGAAATCGCCTCAGGACACTCGAACGAATGCGCTTCATAGGACTGACCCGCACGCTCGAGCTCTCGCATTGCGTTAGTTTTCTTTTCAGCCTGCTTCGTCATAACGAATGCCTCCGTAGCCTATTACATTTCGCTCCAACCCTGAACCTGCCGTTATAAGGTAAGAGCAGACGTGCTCCAAACGAAAGAGCAGAAGTCGTCTTTCGATCGTCAACCTACTGGGCCTGATCCTGTTCCTGCTTACCCACATCAGCGGAAACCGTCATGTTGTGGAAACGCTCTTGAAGCCATTCATCGGGGAAAACATCGTCAAGCATCACGTCAATTTGGGTTGCCGGCGGAATGCCTTGTGTACGCTGACCTTCGCGATGCAAAACCAAAACAGTCATAACGGCATCAACCAGGATAAAAACCACCAAAAGCCAGCTTATGACCTTGAAAGCCTTACTGCTCTTATTGGAAAAGCGCTTCTGAACACCCTTGATGATAGGCAGAACAAAACGAACCCAGAATAATCCCAACGTACCCCACATGACACCAAAGAAGAAATTGGTGCGACCGTTGATAGAGCCGAATGTTCCCGTGTAATCCCAGGCAATGGCGTGCCAGAAAGTTTCCATCATCCAACTGGCGCCATACTCAAGGGAAGCGCCAACCACCATGGCAACAAGAAAAATAACCAGATCGTGAGTGTAATAAAACCTGTTAAGAAAAAGGGTCAGAGCCACTGCACCCACGCCATAAATCGGAGAAAACGGGCCCCACACAAAGCCAGCACGGCTCTCGTAGCCACCATATACCAGAACATGGAAGACATCTTCTAAGGCAAGCCCTAAAACCGAAGCTGAAACAAATACCCAGAATAGAAGGAGGAAACTGAGATTTAGATATCCTGGAGCAAGCTGGGCGCGAAATGAGCGCACCGCCGTCGAATCAAGCAGGAACTCCCCAAAATCACGCAAAGACTTAATGTGCTTAGCGGGCTGTTCAGAGGGGTACCCGTCGCATACATCGGCTCGACGAAGAGCAGCGGCGAAATCAGCTTCTGCAGGTAAAGGCTTTTCGTGGCCTTTTTCTTGGGATGTGTAGTGTTGCTCAACCATATAAAAGGACTATAGCAAAGCAACGCGCTTGAACTCAGCCCGTTACCCGAAAGAGACAAAATAATGCCAATCCTCCCAGCAAAATGCTCCACCTTGCCACAGAACAAAAGAAAAGTGAGTTAGACTAACGACATCTTTATACACAACCCCAAAGCCAGTCCCCACTGGCACCAGAAAGGATGACGCCCTATGCGTCTGCTCGAAGAGCGAATCCAACGCGACGGCATCGTTAAGAGCGGTGATGTCCTTAAAGTTGACTCTTTCCTCAACCATCAGATGGATGTGGCTTTGTTTGAGGAAATGGCCTTGGAATGGAAGCGTGCCTTCGACGGCAAGCCCATTAACAAGATTCTCACCATCGAAGCTTCCGGCATAGGCATCGCAGCAATCGTAGCTCGTGTATTCAATGTTCCTGTCGTATTTGCAAAGAAGGCTCAGAGCATCAATCTTGACGGAACGGTATATGCCACGCGTGTTCAGAGCTTCACTCATGGCAAGATCTTCGATGTCATAGTTTCAAAGAAATTCGTTGGACCCGAAGACCACCTGCTGCTCATCGATGATTTCATGGCGAATGGTTGCGCCATGAACGGACTCATTGAAGTTTGCGAAGACGCTGGTGCGACGATCGAGGGCATTGGCATTGCTATTGAAAAAGGTTTCCAGGAAGGTGGTGCGAAGCTTCGTCAGCGCGGTTATCAGCTTGAATCTCTTGCCATTGTTGATGCAATGGACCCCGAATCAGGTGAAATAACTTTTCGATGAGCACACTAACCTCCCCGTCCCCTCAAACCACTTCGCAACCCAAATCTGAACTAGAGGACTTCGACGGCAAGATATCCATAGCACGTGCATTCCCCTACGGCCTACAGCATGTGCTTGCCATGTTTGTCGCAAACCTTGCACCGATCGCAATCATTGCGTCTGCTGCTGGCTTCGATGATGCAACCACCGCGATGCTTATTCAAAATGCAATGATTGTTGCAGGCATCGGCACTTTTATACAGCTATTCCCTATCTGGCGCATTGGCGCCCGAATGCCCATCGTCATGGGTGTGAGCTTCACCTTCGTAACCGTGCTATGCGGAATTGCCGTCAATTATGGCTATCCCGCTGCGGTCGGAGCCGTTATCGTTGGCGGTTTGCTCGAGGGCGTTTTGGGCTTATTCGCTAAATACTGGCGCAAATTCATCACACCCATTGTCTCTGCAGTCGTAGTTACCTCCATCGGCTTTTCGTTGCTATCAGTTGGAGCGCAATCGTTTGGCGGAGGTTCCGGCGCTCCTGATTTTGGCTCTCCGGAAAACCTAACACTGGGCTTCGTCTCCCTCATTTCCTGTCTGGTTTTTCAAGGATTGGTGAAGGGGAACGCAAAACAACTCTCGGTTTTGTTTGGTCTGTGCGTGGGCTATATTTTGGCACTCATCATGGGCAAGGTTGATTTCTCGGCATTCGAGGGAATCGGTGCGTTTAGCATGCCCCAACTTATGCCATTCGCACCCGAGTTTCACCCTGGAGCAATTATTGCCGTTGCACTTCTATACCTGGTTAGCGCCGCAGAAACCTTAGGCGACACTGCAGCGCTCGCCGCCATCGGCTTCAAGCGCATCCCTACCGAACGCGAGTTCTCGGGCGCGGTAGCCGCCGACGGTCTTACCAGCTCCATTGCTGGCTGCTTCGGCTGCTCTCCGCTCACCACGTTTGCTCAAAACATTGGCCTTGTGGCTATGACTAAAGTCGTCAACCGCTGCGCTATCACCTGCGGCGCAGGAGTGCTGGTACTTGCAGGCTTCATTCCGGTCATTAGCGCCGTATTCGGCTCACTCCCTGATGCAGTTTTGGGAGGATGCACCATCATGATGTTTGGCAATATCATCCTGAGCGGCTTCCAAATGATAGCAAGCGCAGGTTTTTCGCAGCGCAATATTACTATTGCTGCCATTTCGCTGGCATTAGGCATTGGTTTCACTCAAGTTGGCGAGATATTCGTTTACTTCCCAGAGCTCCTACAGAACATCTTCGTAGGTAACAGTGTTGCCCTTACATTCCTCTCTGCCGTAGTACTCTCCTTTGCCCTTCCGAAAGACACAACCGTAGAAGGCCCCCTCGTAGTCGATAACGGAAGAAACGAAGGCGCAGGAGAGTTTCCGGAAACACCGCCAAGCAGCGCAGACAACAAACGCGACTAGCCAATACCCCAACAAAGAATCTCGTGCGCTGCCGTACAATATCGGCAGCGCTTTTTTGTACCTTTTATCGCTGAAGGAGCGAATTTGATGGATACCGCGGAACAGAAAACCGTACTTATAGGTGTTAGCGGAGGAGTCGCCGCCTATAAATCATGCGAAATCGTACGAGGACTCCAAAAAGCCGGCGTTCGAGTTAAAGTGATGATGACCGAGCATGCCACGCACTTTATCGACCCACTCACTTTCCGCTCCCTCACCCATGAACCGGTTGCGGTAGGTCTATTCGACGACCCCTCCGATCCAATTCATCACATTTCATTAGCAGCAGAAGCTGACGTTGTACTCCTTGCGCCGTGTACGGCAAACGTTATGGCAAAAGCAGCACACGGCATCGCGGACGATCTATTCTCCACCACCCTTCTCGCCACCACAGCGCCTATCGTGGTTGCACCCGCTATGAATGTTCATATGTATGAAAACGCTGCAACGCAAACCAATATGGAAACCCTCAAAACACGTGGTTTCCATTTCGTTGAAGCCGATGACGGCTACCTTGCCTGTGGCGATGTTGGGCGCGGCCGCCTCGCTGAACCAGAACGTATCGTTTCTGCCGTCCTTGATCTGCTCAATGGAAAGAATGAAATCAAAAACGACTTTGCAGGCAAGCGCGTAATGGTCACCGCTGGGCCCACAGTAGAGCCCATCGACCCGGTCCGTTACCTCACCAATCGCTCTTCTGGCAAATTCGGCTATGCGCTTGCATCAGCAGCCGCCAACCGAGGAGCTCAGGTCACCTTGATTTCTGGGCCCGTTGCACTCCCAGCGCCCGCCGGCGTAGAGACGACGTACGTCGAAAGCGCACGCGACATGCTTACCGCTGCAGAGGCTTCATTTGCCAATGCAGATATCGCCCTGTTTGCTGCAGCAGTGGCAGATATGCGCCCCGCAAACCCAGCTGACAAGAAACTCAAAAAGGGCAAGAATGACAGTGAACTTTCCGCTATTCAGCTCGCCGAAAACCCCGATATCTTGGCAACGCTTGGCCACAAGAAGGAAAACCGAGTTGTAATTGGGTTTGCCGCTGAAACAAATGACGTAATCGACAATGCACGCAAGAAACTTGCCAAAAAAGGCGCAAATATGATTGTTGCAAACGAAGTGGGCGCAAACAAAACGTTTGGAAAAGACGACGATGAAATCTGGCTTGTAACCGAATCAGGCGCGGAACACATCAACCCTGCCCCTAAAACTGAACTGGCTCATGTCATTCTCGACAAAGCTCTTTCCATGGCAAAGACGAATTAAATAATAGTTCTAAGTACCATCTTGAGCTGGGAATACAATCGGATCTAATAAATTCGGAAAAATATTTTGAAAAATCCCTTTGCATCGCTTTGTTGTTTGGGTTATTATAGCGGAGCTGCTTCGGGCAGTAACCGAACGGGTTGTGGCGCAGTTTGGTAGCGCACTTGACTGGGGGTCAAGGGGTCGCAGGTTCGAATCCTGTCAACCCGACCAGCTAAATCAGCAGGTCAGAGGATTTCATCCTTCTGGCTTGCTTTTTTGTTTGTATTCGAAAACAACTCTGCTGGTGTTGCTTTGGTGATCCGAACTATATCGCCTATTTCTTCGCCCCATCACCAGCCAAATCATCTGGGCAATGAAATTCCTATCCAGCTGCTTTATTTAAAGGGCTATCATTTCGTATATCGAGGACCGCTCGATAAGATAATCGAAGGGGATTTAAGCAGATGCTTCTTAGCGAGCTTGAGCCAGGACAAAACGCCATAGTGGAATCAGTGGGTGGATCAGGCTCCATCAGACGACATTTGCTCGATATGGGTCTCACCCCCAACGCTCTGGTGACCCTACAAAAAATCGCTCCCATGGGCGACCCAATACAGATCACGGTGCGTGGGTTCGAGTTGACCCTTCGACTCGAAGAGGCAAATAACGTATGCGTCACCCTCTCGGACAAGCCAGCAACCCTCCGAAAGAACCATCACATTCACCAGGATATTGCCCACCCTGGCTTAGGTGAGCTTTCGGGAGCAGGTGACTACCGACGTCACACTCAAAGAGAAACCGCTAAAACCGGCCCTTTGACCTTTGCCTTGGTTGGGAATCAGAACTGCGGCAAAACCACTTTGTTCAATCAGCTAACCGGAGCCAATCAACATGTTGGCAACTTTCCCGGTGTCACTGTCGATAGGAAAGACGGCACTATCCGCAGCCATTCCGAAGCCACTGTTACCGACTTGCCTGGAGTTTACTCGCTCTCCCCGTACTCAAATGAAGAAATCGTAACGCGCGACTTCCTTCTCGAATCGAAGCCAGATGGCATTATCAACATCATCGACGGCACCAACATTGAACGCAATATGTACCTCACCATGCAGATTATGGAACTGGGCATTCCCATGGTGCTTGCGTTGAACATGATGGACGAGGTCGAAAAGAACGGTGGAACCATTCGCGTCAACGAACTCGAAGCGGAACTCGGTATCCCGGTTGTTCCCATTTCTGCTGCAAAGAATCAAGGTGTGGACGAACTCGTAGACCATGCTCTCCATGTTGCTCGTTTTTACGAACTGCCGGAACAAATCGACTTTTGCCCCTCAAGCGAGGAAGAGCACAACCCATTAGGAGCAGTACATCGCTGCATCCACGCAACTGCTCATCTCATCGAGCCCTACGCCGAGCAGGCTTCCGTGCCCCTCAGATTCGCCGCAACCAAAATGGTCGAAGGCGATGAGCTTATCAAGGAAAAGCTCAGCCTACCCGAAAGCGCCCTGTCTTCGATTGACGAACTTACCACCTCCATGGAGAAAGATGCAGGAATGGACAGCGAAGCAGCTTTGGCGAATATGCGCTTCTCGTTCCTTTCTGATCTATGCAGCAAAACAGTAGTACGCCCTCACGAAAGCAGGGAGCACAAGCGCAGCGTTGCCGTAGACAAGCTTCTAACTGGCCGCTTCACCGGCATCCCCTGCTTCTTCGCCATCATGGCATTTGTTTTCGCTATGACCTTTGGCCCTATCGGTGGAACGCTTTCGGATTTAGTGAGCGAGGGTGTCGATATTACCCTGAGCACTTTGGCTGCAGGCCTTGAATCATGGGGGCTTAACCCAGTTGCAGAATCATTGCTCATAGATGGCGTCGGTGCCGGCGTGGGAGCGGTTATTGGCTTTTTGCCCACTATTGTTACCCTGTTCTTTTTCCTCTCCATCTTGGAGGATTCTGGCTACATAGCACGTGTCGCCTTTGTTATGGACCGCGCTATGCGAAAGATCGGCCTTTCTGGCAGAAGCATCGTTCCGCTTCTTATGGGATTTGGATGCTCGGTGCCCTCGATCATGGCCACACGCACGCTTTCGAGCGAACGAGATCGCAAAATGACAACGATGCTGGTGCCCTTCATGAGCTGCAGCGCAAAACTGCCCATCTACGCTTTGCTTATCGGCGCATTCTTCCCTCGCCCCATGCAGCCCGTGGTTATGATTGGCATGTACGCATTCGGAGTACTATGTGGTATTGCCTTTGCCGCCTTGCTAAAACACCTGCGCTTTAGAGGCGAGCCCGTGCCCTTCGTTATGGAACTTCCCAACTATCGTCTTCCTGCAGCGAAAAGCGTTACCCGATTGGTTTGGGACAAAGCGAAAGGCTTTATCAAGAAAGCATTTACCGTCGTTCTTGCCGCATGTGTCATTATCTGGTTCCTGCAAACCTTCGACGCCCATCTAAACGTCGTAGAAGATGTGGATACTAGCCTCCTGGCATGCATAGGCGGCTTTATAGCGCCGCTTTTCGCCCCGCTCGGCTATGGAGACTGGCGCGTGTCTACCGCCCTTATGACAGGCTTTATGGCCAAAGAAAGTGTGGTATCCACCCTAACCCAAGTGATGGGCGAAGGGGTGGAACTTACGATGCTGTTCACGCCAGTAACTGCAATGGCATTCCTAGCCTTTGTTTTGCTCTACACGCCGTGCGTAGCGGCCATTGCTACAGTCCGCAGCGAACAGGGTGGCACTCGTGCGGCACTCGAAATGATTGTGCTGCAATGCAGCATTGCCTGGATCGTTTCGTTTGTCGTGTACGCTTTCGGATTGCTTGCAACTGGCGGCATTGGCCAATTAAGTCCTATCGGATTTGCCGCTGTCGCCATAATCGCTTTCGGCATATTCGTGTACCTTAAAATACAGAACAAAGATATCGAACTTGCCCCTGCATGTTCGAGCTGCAAAGGCTGCGACAATACCTCTTGTGGCTGCCACTAAACGAATTTAGGTGAAAACAGGCAGTGTCCTGCGCTCTATCCCACCCAGGACGCTGCCTCAATCTCTGCGATGGTTAAAGCTAACCGTATTCCCGAATCAAGCGAAGCTCCATTCGGTTGAACGTTCAGCAAGCATCCCTGCATCGCCCCCCCCGACGCGCTCCAATAGATCTTCGCGAGATTTAAGAAGGATGAAAGATTGACATTAAGCCCTCGATAGTCTGGGCAAAACCGCTCTAGCACTGAAATACAACTGCCCGATGTAAACTGCAACTTCTTTCAATAATTCGCTTATCCAGGCCTCCAAATAATCGATCCCCATCAAGCTATCATACACAGGACAACTAAGCTGATACTGGATGTCGCAGGGAACCTCATGAGCCCGGAAACGTATATCGTATAAAGCCCTTATCTTGCCTATGCTTCCCAACGTATCGCGCAAAGAAACATTGCGAAGAGGCGGCATTAGCTCGCAGACTCGCTTCCGTATCACCAGAAGCGCTTCCACTCGCTCCTCCAAGTGTTTCACTTGACGTACATAAAAGGTAAACGGGTCATTGGCTAATGCGCTATTCAAGGAAGCCGGCGGCAGATCGGACGACCCAAGGACGTAGCAGAGGGAATTAGCAAGCTGAACCGCCTCGAGTTTAGAAATTGACGACGATGCTCCATGAGTGCGCAGCATAACAAGCCCGCTAAACAACCTGCCAAATCCTTCGAGGGCCGCCTGATCGATCTTGTACAGTAAAGGTTGAGCAACAGGCTCCCTCAACGCGCCGGGGCTATGTGGGCTCAGATTCTGCAGATCATTACTTGTCATAATCTGCACCCCATTCTTCCCCATCCCGACCAGGTGAAAACTCGTCATATTCCCAAATCAACGAATCCTGGCTGCTTAAACCGCATCTATCAGCTGCTTCCTCGAAAGCATCCCAAGGATCGCAAGAGGAAATAATCAGAGCATCTAGGTCGATGAGGTCAACTGCACCCTCGCTTGATTCGAAAGATGCGGCAATTTTTTCAATCAGCTTCGGATCAACGACCTCGAGAGAACACGATGAGCGAAGAGCATAGTACAGCTCGATAAGTTCACAGACTGTTTCAGCTGCATAATAGTAAGAAAAAACAGGCACTTGCCCAATGAAGGTCAAGAGCATCTCGAGGGCGCGTGAATCAAGCTCCAGCAACCCATGGGATCTAAGCGATTCATTCCTTTGATTTTCTATATCAAAGATCTCTTGATCCGTAACGGCAACTCCAACTGCCCCTAAAATTGCAGCTAACCGTTCCCTCAAATAAACGGAAGTATTGAGCCGCGAAAGAATATCCCTAGATTCCATATTAAGCCTCCTAATAAAATCAAATAAGGCTTAATAAACCCAATAAAATACCAGTTCAAGTCTTATATAAGTTTGAAATAACTGGTAAAGAATTCTTTAAAAGATTGCTATTTGCATCTTACTTCTTCCCTACAACTATCGAATAACACGTATCGAGCACGACCTCGGTTTTACAATATGATGCGTTTTATTCCGCCACAGAGAGGGTTTAATTACATGAGCAACGAACGCCTCGTGGCTGTCGCAAATCAATTCAAGCGTCTGCTTCTCGACAACAAACTGCTTGTCGTCGCCGTTGTTTGCACCACCGTGTATCTGGGCATCTTGGACAAGGTACTTGAAAGCGAAGCAATGAAACTCGATGAAGCAGCGTACTGGCTCATCGTAGAAAACCTTCGCCAACCCTGGCTTACGCCCATCATGGAAAGCTTTTCCAATTTGGCAACGCCTGTCACCATCGTGGTGCTCTGGGTCCTAGTAACCGCCTTTGCACCGGGAAGAAAAGTTGGATTATGCACGGGCATAAACCTAATACTGGCTCTTGCCCTAAACCAGGTAATGAAGGCAATCGTGCAACGCCCCCGACCCGAAGGCTTTCGCCTTGCTGAAGCCAGCGGTTTCAGCTTTCCATCTGGTCATTCAATGATTGCTATGGCATTTTTCGGCTTGCTTGTTTGGTTCGTTTGGAGCTATGAAAAGGACAGGGTGCGCCGCACACTCATCATAGTTGCCCTCTGCGTGATTATCGCCATGATTGGAATTAGTCGCATTTACCTGGGAGTTCATTTTGCAAGCGATGTGTTGGGTGGATTTTGTCTTTCGCTTGTCTGGCTTGTATTCTTTACAAGAATAATCGCACCGCTTTTAATAACGGACAAAGATATCGAGAGCACTCCCAACTCCACGCAATAGTATTAGCCTATCGACAAATAGAGGCCGCTCAACGGCGACCTCTATAGCTGTTTAGCCAGCACATGCGCAATTTTCCCGCAGGAAACGCAGCCATGAACTCCTTTTACAGAAACGTAAACGAATCAACCTCTTCGGCAGTCTTGCCTTCAGGAAGTTGAATGCCTCGACCCTCACTGCAGTACTTAAAGAGCACTTCCCTGCCTGCATCCGTAAGGCCAATGCGACGGTTCTGGAGCTTGCGAAGGGTATCCTGCAAGTCTTTCGGCACGGGAGCCAAGAATTCCATAACCTCACCCGTACGAGGATGCTCGAACTCTACAAAATAGGAATGAAGAAATTGACGCGTTAAACCAAGATTGTCGGCTTTACCGGGAGTGCCATACATAGGATCACCAACGCACCAATGCTTAATGTATTCCATATGCACACGGATCTGATGTGTGCGCCCAGAATACAATTTACATTCGATTAGCGAGAAGCCATTATCTTTATTGGAAGACTCAAAGCGTTCCAGCACCTTGAACGTGGTCACCGAAGAACGTGCCTGGGGTTTATCGGAGACCTGCATACGGGTACGAACTTTATCGCTACGGAAAATAGGCGCATCGATAAGACCTGTATCACTGGCAATATTTCCATGCACCAGACACAGATAACGTCTATTAACATTGCGAGAGCGGATCTCGTCCTGCAGCTCAAATCCAATTTCGTCGTTTTTGGCAACAAGCATAAGTCCTGAAGTGTCGCCGTCTAAGCGGTGAACAATGCCTGGACGATCGTCGCCCTGGATATGCGCCAAATGATCGCGACCATATTTATAGATGAGCGCATTGGACAGCGTCCCGTCAGGATGGCCTGGAGAAGGATGGCAGATTAAACCAGCTTGTTTGTTGATGACGGCCATATCGTCATCTTCGAAAAACACATCGAGTGGAATATCCTGAGGTTCAAGAAACACTCGGTCGTTACTTTCGAATTCCTCGTAAACAATGAAATCGCCCGTATGCACCAATGTCTTTTTCGTTGGAGTCTGCCCACCCACAAAAACCTTGCCTGCTTCAATCTGCTTTACCGCTTTACTACGCGATTCATACAACCCCGATTCGTACAAAAAGGAATCAAGGCGCATATCGTTATATGCTTCGGTAACCGTAGTTGAAAGGCTTCGCGCCATACGTTATTCCTCCTTAGTTGAAGAGGTTTCATGAGGACTCTTTCCCTCACGAACAATCTGAACTATCCAGCAAATAGCCAACAAAGCAATTCCGCAAGTAACACCAATGTCGGCAATATTAAAAGTTGGGAAATCAATAAAGAGCGGTGTAATGAAATCGACAACATACCCCTGTGCAATGCGATCGTATAAGTTACCAATTCCGCCTGCAAACAGCAACCCGAGTCCAATCATCTCAGGCATTGAGGAGCGACGCGCCCAGTAAAAGGAAAAAGCAGCAATACCGATACACATTAAGGAAGTTGCAATTGCGATTATGGGAATATTCCCCGCAAAGGCCCCCCAAGCAACGCCCTTGTTATGAACCAAATTGAGCTGAACCAAGCCGAGGATATCCGGAACTGCAATTTGTCCAACATGGAAGTTGCTATCAAAATAAGCTTTTGTGAGTCGATCTACAACACACCACAAAAACGCGCAACCCGCCCATAAGGCAAGGTTGCGCGCAAAGCAGGTACCGCCGATTTTGGCGGCACCTGTATCTTTTTTAGAAGCGTTGGTCATCCCAGGCAAAAGCCTTACTCTTCGCCTTCGAAACCAATAGCATCAAGCGCGTCGCCACAGCGCTTGCATACATGAGGGTGGTTTGCGTTGCCACCCAGCTCACGGAAGTTCCAGCAACGAGGACACTTCTCACCCTGCGCTGCAACAACTTCGCAACCGAGCTCAGAGCCCTCAACGAAGCGAACGGCCGCAACAATGAAGAGCTCTTCAAATACAGCCGCATCGAAAGTGCTCAATACAGCTAGGGCGGCAGCAGGAACGGTAACCTCTACGCTAGCCTCCTGGCTCTTCTTGATGACCTTGGCACCGCGCGCTTCTTCGAGCGCCTTGGTGACAACATCGCGAACTTCCATGATAGTTGCCCACTGGGCCTCGAGCTGTTCCGTTTCAGCAGGAAGGGCGGGAACGAAGCTTCCTCGAGTAGGCCAATCGCACAGCTGTACAGAGGATTCACGACCCTCGCGACCACGAGCTGCTTCGGGATAATGCTGCCAAACTTCTTCAGTGGTAAAGGTAAGAACAGGGGCAAGCACACGAACCATGACCTCAAGGATATTCATAAGGACAGTCTGAACCGCACGACGACGGGGGCTTTCCGGAGCCTCAGAATACAGGCGGTCCTTCGCAACATCCATGTAAACGTTGGAAAGATCGGTAACAAAATCGTACGCCACACGATAAACGTGATGGAAGCGATATTCGTCGAACGCCTTCGTGACATCATCGAGCATGGCGGCAGTTTTTACCATCATATACTGATCGATGGGCTCGAGCTTATCCCAGGCAACGCAGTCGGTCTGATCGTCGAAATTGTCCAAATTACCAAGCAGGAAGCGGAAGGTATTGCGGAATTTGCGATAGGTCTCAGAAGTTCGCTGAAGGATCTCATCGCCAATGGACACATCTTGGCCATAATCAACCGAGCTAGTCCACAAGCGAAGCACTTCAGCGCCCAAGGTCTTGTTCACGTCACTGGGGTCGATGGTATTGCCCAGAGACTTGGACATCTTTTTGCCATCTTTATCGAGCGTGAAACCGCAGCTAATAACATTCTTGTAGGGCGGAATACCGTATGCCGCAATGCTTGTGAGCAATGAAGACTGGAACCAGCCGCGATGCTGATCGGAGCCTTCCAGATACACATCGGCGGGACGATGGAGATTCTCACGGGCTTCGCAGACGGAAGTATGGCTTACACCAGACTCCCACCAAACGTCCAAAACGTCTTTATCGGATTCCAGGTGATCAACACCGGCACCGCAGTTAGGACAGCAGGTATCTGCCGGCAAGAATTCAGCGGGCGTCTTGCGATACCACGCATCGGCACCTTCGGTCTTGAAGAGATCGATAACCGCATCGAATGTTGCTTCGGTTGCTACGGTTTCACCGCAGGAATCGCAGGTAAATACTGGAATCGGAACGCCCCAATAGCGCTGACGGCTGATGCACCAATCAGGACGATCGGCGACCATAGCGCCAATGCGATTAGAAGCCCAGGAAGGATACCAGGTAACGTCTTCCTTGATGGCATTAGATGCCTTTTCGCGAATACCAGTCTTATCCATGGAAACAAACCACTGGGTGGTTGCACGGAAAATAACGGGCTCGTGGCAGCGCCAACAGTGGGGGTAGCTATGATCGATATCCTCGTGAAGGATAAGGAGACCCTTTTCATCGAGCCACTTAATGATCTCAGGGTTGGCCTCATTGACATCCATTCCACCCCAAGGGCCACCATAACCGATGCCCTCGCCAACATAGAATTTGCCGTCATCGTCAACAGGCATAACAACGGGGATATCGAATTTCATGCCAGCGTTGTAGTCGTCGACACCATGGCCAGGAGCGCCATGTACAATGCCCGTACCATCTTCGAGCGTTACGTAGTCGGCATAGATAAATTTACCGATTTCGCCCTGGTCAGCAAAAATAGGTTGCTTGTACTCATTGCCAGCAAGGTCTGCGCCAGTCATAGACCATTCGCTACCGTCAGCGCAACAAGCAAGTTCGTTGTTCCAGCCAAAACGCTCGCAACATTTCTCAACCAAATCACGTGCGACAATGGTGGCGCGACCATCGACAACAACAGCTACATATTCTGCCGCTGGGTGAAGAATGACACATTGGTCTGCAGGAAGCGTCCATGGCGTAGTGGTCCAAATGGCTACATCCATCTTGCCTTCGTAAGACTCAAGACCAGCAGGAGTAGTCGTCATTTCAAAGCGGACGAAGATAGCGGGGCTTACTTCGTTGCTGTATTCAATTTCAGCTTCAGCAAGTGCTGTGTGACAATGGCTGCACCAATGAATGGGCTTGCGGCCACGATACACACTACCGTCAAGGTAGAGTTTCTTGAAAATCTCAATGTTACCTGCTTCATATTCGGGCAAGTAGGTGAGGTAAGGATTATCCCACTCTCCACGCACGCCAAGGCGCTTGAAGCCCTCGCGCTGGCCGTCAAGCTGCTTAGTGGCGTATTCGCGACAGATTTTACGGAACGTAGCCGTATCAATCTTAACCATTTTCTCTTCGCCGAGCTGCTCTTCAACCTTGTTTTCAATAGGCAGGCCATGACAATCCCAGCCAGGAACATAGGGTGCGTAGAAGCCGCGCATAGACTTGTACTTAACGATGAAGTCTTTAAGGATCTTATTGAAGGCATGACCGATATGAATAGGGCCATTTGCATACGGAGGACCATCGTGCAGGACGAAGGGTGCATTATCCTTGTTCTTTTCAAGCACCTTTGCGTAAATGTCGATGTCATTCCAATACTCAAGGCGCTTAGGTTCGTTTTCAGGCAAGTTCGCACGCATCGCGAAGTCGGTGCGCGGCAGATTCATGGTTTGCTTGTAGCTGTTGGCCACGATGCACCCTTTCTTCATCCTTGTATTTGTATAACCATGAAATTATACCGAACTTAGCCAAATAGCGAAGCGGCTGAATTGCGAAGCAGCCCATCGACCTTAAATCATCACGTTTCGGCTGCATAATAACCTGCTAGTTACATAAGCAGCAACACTACGCACAGTCCGTTATGCCGAGTCGCAATCTTGAAGGCCAACAGTAGAAACCACGTCTCAAAAAAAACGATGGATGCAATTGATGATTCATGTATGAATTTGACTCATACATGCTGTTTCAGATTGCATTATTTTCTCGATTAACCGAGCAATACAATGGACAACAGGGATCAGGGCAAGGAGTGCGTCATGAACGATGGAAAGACCAAGAGCGCCGCAGGCCTCTATACCCGTGTCGATCTTGACGAGGTTCTTTATACTGACAATTTCTCAGTATGCAAAAACTGCATTGGCTGCGGCAAATGCAGCCGGATTTGCCCCGCCGAAGCAATTGAAATGAAAGATGAGCACCCCGTCTGGATAAAAGAAACGTGTTTTATGTGTTTCGGCTGCCTAAGGCTCTGCCCCACTGCCGCCATTCGTTACGGCGACATTGAGCAATCGAAATGCGCTATCGCAAAGGTCTCATAAGCTAAAGCACAGCAAGCAACCGCAAAACGCTTACCGAAGCCCAAAACGACAGTGCCTTATTGTCTCGAGATGAGTAGGTTGCCCAAGTCTCCCAAAACACAAATAGACCCCGCTAAAACCAGCGAGGCCTATACTGGGTCGAAGCCTATGAACTGCAACCCTAAACGTTCCTGTCTTCAGTGCAGCCCCTAATTGGTTCCGAGTTTGATTTAAGGCTGCAACCAATAACTTACGCAACAGAAGCTTGCTGACCGCGTATGCCAACTGTAGATGAAACCTTAACACCAAGTTCCGACAAATCAGCCCGAGGCTCCGAACGGGTAAATGCCCCATGTTCAGGGCAAACACCATGGTATATAACTTCTTCAGGGGCAACTTCGACGGCAAGATCCAATAGGATTCCGCATTTCGGACAAGTTCCCATAGTTTCAACACTTGGAATCTTACTCATGGCAATACCGCCTCTCCATGCACGGGCTAACCCCGCTTTATTGCCGTTTCTTCAATAACAGCAAATTTGAACGTGTTCACAATTACTACGACCCCACTATAGCGCTTTCCCAATTAAGAATGAACACGTTCACATAGAGAATACGCCATCGTAAATCAATCAATACGCCAAATAGTCCCGGTTCGGATGCAGACTTCAAGCCGAAAAATCTAAAGCGTTAAAAGATGCAGAATAAAAGCCTTGAGGCACCGATTACCGTAAGAGAACAGCTACCACACCATCGCTCACTCGTGAAATAACGCGCAGAAGGCAGCTTGATCAAAGCACCTGTTTCCTTCAAGCCGCCAATTGGCTCTATGCCATGAAATCCCAAACAACTTTCGCGAAGAAAATCAACAATACCGCTATTGTAATGGGGCGCGCGATAGCACCCCCGTTCTTGGTAAAACTATGAGACCCCAGATAGTTGCCGATCATATTGAACAAGCCAGCCAAAAGGCCGAGAAGTATAACTACTTGGCCATGGATCAAAAACACGATCAACGCCGCTAAATTGGTAGCGAGATTGATCGATTTCGTAACGCCTGCCGCAGAGTCCAAACGCAAATGGGCCAATCCGGTAAGCATTAGCATCAAAAACGTTCCCGTTCCCGGACCGTAGAAGCCGTCATAAACACCAACCGCGAAGGCAATCCCTATACAGAACAAAGTGGTCTTACGAAGTGAAAACGATTGAAGACCCGCTGCGTCAAAACTTTTGGACTTCATTACATAAATCGCCGTTACCGGAAGCACCACCAAAAGAAATAGGCGCAAAAATCCGTCATCAACAAGCAGCAATACGTTGGAGCCGCAAAAAGACCCCAAGAAAGCAAAGACGATGCTTGGCAACGCAAGGCGTGCATTAATGAAACCCGATTTGGCATAGTGAAACGTTGCCACAGTAGTCCCCATACAGGAACTGAGCTTATTTGTGGCTATAGCAGCATGAGTCGGAACACCGGCAATAAGATAAGCGGGCAAGGAAATTAGCCCACCTCCCCCAGCGATAGCATCGACATAGCCGGCCAAAAAAACAAGCCCACAGACAATTGCTAAACCTAGAGGCTCGATTCCAAAAAAGTTAGAGATCGATTCAAATATCATATCCATAGCGTATGGATTCTACACCGTACTAAAGCGATTCAGAAAAAAGAAAGCGGCAAAAAGGAAACAAAACCTTTTTGCCGCTTTAAAGAACCCTCAGATTGAAGGGTCGGCCAAAAAGCGTCATAAGCGAAACATGAGCACTATGCGCGCGTAGTCTCCACTTCGCTTTCGGTATGGAACTCGGTTGTACTTCCCTCTTCCGAGTGCTGCTGCTCGGCCTTGAGCTCTTCAGCGAGGTTCGCCTTAGCAACCGAAATCATCAGCTTGATACGATTGAGTTGGTTAACCTCAGAAGCACCAGGGTCATAATCGACCGCAACGATATTAGTGCCCTTATAGCGACGACGCAGCTCCTTAATAACCGCCTTGCCAACAACGTGGTTGGGCAAGCATGCGAAGGGCTGGGCACACACGATGTTCGGAGCACCGTTGCGAATGAGCTCGCACATTTCAGCAGTAAGAAGCCAGCCTTCACCCATCGAATTGCACAGAGACAAGATCTCTTCTGCATAGCTTGCCAGCTCAAAGATATCCGTGGGCGGCTCGAAGCGCGTAGATTTCGCCAAGGCATCGTTCATGGGTTTGCGCAGCTTCGCAATGGCAGCCAAGCCTGCCTTTGCACCCATCGCACCCTTCTTCGACTTGCCTACACCTTCCTGCTGGAAGATGGAGCCAGCAATACCGAACAGGAAGAAGTCAACCAATCCAGGCACAACCGCTTCGCAGCCTTCCGCCTCGATGACATCGACCACCTGATTGTTTGCCGTAGGGTGGAACTTAACCAAAATCTCACCAACAACGCCAACGCGCGGCTTGGTTCCCTCGCCCTGCAGCGGCAAGTTGTCAAAGTCGTCTACGATGGCGCGAACTGTCTTCTTATAACGACCGAATTTCTCGCCTTCGGCGATTTGCAACTTGCACTTTTCCATCCAGTAATCGAACAACTGCTCTGCCGCACCCTTTTCGATTTCATACGGGCGCGTACGATACAGGCACTGCATAAGCAAATCGCCATAGAACAATGCAAATATCGCGTTGTACAGCATAGTGGCCGTCACCTTGAAGCCAGGATTAGATTCATCCAACTTCTTGAATGCGAGCGAGATAACAGGGATATGGCCCAGACCCGCAGCCTTCAACGCCTTGCGAATGAGGCTGATGTAGTTGGTTGCGCGACAGCCGCCACCTGTTTGGGTAATGATCACAGCAAGTTTATCGGTGTCATAGCGGCCAGATGTAACCGCTTCCATAATCTGACCAGTAACCAGGATGGATGGGTAGCAAATATCGTTGTTCACATACTTCAGACCAGCATCCACCGCTCCATGGTCAACCGCTGGCAACAATTCAAGGTTATATCCATTTGAGCGGAAAATCGGCACGAGCAAGTCGAAATGGATAGGAGCCATCTGGGGACAAAGAATCGTGTACCCAGCATCTTTCATTTCTTGAGTGAACTGAACCTTCGGGAATGCAGTGGATTCAGCTTCACGAACATGAGGGCCATCATGCCCATCAATCGTCCCGCATGAACAGGTGTTTCCCTTGCCGTTGGCAATCTCTGCAGCAACCGCAGCGCCAGCCTCAGCTTCGCGAGCACCGGTCTTGGCATTAATAACGGCCTCACGTGCAGCAACATCGGCCTCGAGCTTATCAGCGTCAATGCCACAAACAGGACAGCCACCCTCAATTGCATTCTGCTCAGCGCGCTCATCGGATTGGTCTTTCAACGCAGCCAGCAAAGAGCGAACTCGAATACGAGCAGCACCCAAGTTGGAAACCTCGTCGATCTTCAAGACGGTGTAGATCTTGCCCGAACCTTCCAAGATTTCCTGGACCTGATCGGTGGTAACAGCGTCCAGACCACATCCGAAACTGTTCAATTGAATTAGATCGAGATCATCACGCTGGGTTACCACCTTTGCGGCACGGTACAAGCGCGTATGATACATCCACTGATCAACAGCGCGAAGAGGACGTTCGACCTGACCCAAATGAGCAATTGAATCTTCGGTAAACACTGCCAGGCCGAAGCTGGTAAGCAATTCTGGGATTGCATGATTGATTTCGGGATCGTCGTGATACGGACGACCAGCCAACACAATACCGTGCACCCCATGCTCTTCTATCCATTTCAGGGTTTCCATGCCCTTGTTGTGGATGTCTTCGTGAAGCTGCTCGTCTTCAGCCCATGCGGCATCTACCGCAGCATCAATTTCAGCCTGCGTGGGAGCAGGGCCGGAGCCCATAAGCTCGGGATGTTTCTCAACAAGCTCAACATACAAGCGCTCCTTCAGTTTGTCCTTCATGTGATAGGGAACAAAAGGATTAAGGAACTGGATATCGGTCTCGTTCAGTGCATCGACATTGAGCTTCAACGCCTCGGAATAGCTCATTACGATAGGACAATTGAAATGATCGCCTGCGGTCTCGTCTTCCTGACGCTCATACTTAGCACACGGCATCCAAATAAAATCGATGTCTTTTTCGAGCAAGTTCATGATATGACCGTGAGATAGCTTGGCTGGGTAGCACACGCTCTCGGAAGGCATAGATTCAATACCCGCTTCGTATGTTTTCTTGGTTGAAGGGTCAGAGAGCTCAACACGGAAACCAAGTTTGGTAAAGAACGTAAACCAGAACGGATAGTTTTCGTACATGTTCAAGGCACGAGGAATACCAACCGTGGAACGAGTTGCCTCTTCCTTGGATAGGGGCTGATAATGATCGAATAGGCGATGGGTCTTATATTCGAACAAGTTTGGAACCTTGGCAGCTTCTTCAGCCAATCCCGCGCCCTTTTCACAACGATTACCCGTGATAAAACGACGGTGCTTACCCGTCTCCTCATCAATGCCAAAATCGTTAATAGTGAGCAGGCAGTGATTCGAGCATGCTTTACAGCGCACGTTTCGATGCGTAGGCTCAAGCGCACGTAAGGCATCCAATCCAAGCATGGTCGTTTGAGCAGGAACGCCCAAAGCTGCTTCCTTGGCATGAGCACGATCGCGCGCCAACAGGGCAGCACCATATGCACCCATGTTTCCAGCGATATCGGGACGAACTGCATTGGTTTCAGCCAATTGCTCGAATGCGCGCAAAACGGCATCATTCAAGAACGTACCGCCCTGAACGATAACCTTAGTGCCCACTTCGTGGGGGTCGCGAATTTTGATTACCTTGAACAAGGCATTTTTAATAACGGAAAGAGCCAAACCGGCAGCGATGTCACCAACCGTGGCACCTTCCTTCTGAGCCTGCTTAACGCGACTGTTCATGAACACCGTACAACGGCTGCCCAAATCAACAGGATTTTCGGCCTTGATAGCGCTCTGAGCGAATTCAGATACATCAAGATTCAAGCCCGATGCAAAGCTTTCAATAAACGAACCGCAGCCAGAGGAGCACGCCTCGTTCAGCATGATGTGGTCAATCACGCCGTCCTTAACGCGCAGACACTTCATGTCCTGACCACCAATATCCAAAATGAACTCAACGCCTGGAAGCATTTCCTGAGAGCCACGGAGATGCGCAACCGTTTCAATCTCGCCGGAATCCACACGCAAAGCTTCGAGCAACAATGCCTCACCATAGCCGGTAACCGTAACATGGGCAATGTTCACCTTGGGCTTGCCCGATTCATCGACAGGAAGTTGCTGATACAACTCGGCAACAGCACGCTTCGCGCACCCTAAAACGTCGCCTTTGTTGTTGACGTAACTGCTCCACAAAAGACTGCCATCTTCACCGATAAGGGCACTCTTGAATGTGGTCGAACCAGCATCGATGCCAAGAAAAGCCGCCCCCTCATAGGCTGAAAGGTCAGCACGACGAACCTTTTCGCTATCATGGCGCTGCTTGAATTCGCGATAATCGGCCTCATCTTTAAATAAGGGAGGAAGACGAACCACTTCGCTGCCCTGAACATCGCCCAGATTTTCAAGACGCTCAACAACGTCAGAAAGCAACTCAGCTTTAGCTTCAGAACCAGCCAACGCGCAACCACTCGCCACAAAAAGATGAGCATTATCAGGAACAATAATATGTTCGTCATCAAGCTCGAGCGTTTCATAGAAGCGCTTGCGAAGTTCAGGCAAGTACTGCAGTGGACCACCGAGGAACGCAACATGGCCGCGAATCGGACGACCGCATGCCAAACCGGAAATGGTTTGCGTAACAACGCTCTGAAAAATAGATGCAGCAATATCTTCTTTTTTAGCTCCCTCGTTCAAAAGGGGTTGTACGTCGGTCTTGGCGAATACGCCACAACGGCTTGCAATCGGATACAGCACCGTATGATGCTGAGCAAGCTCATTGAGCCCCGTAGCATCGGTGTCCAAAAGCGCGGCCATCTGATCGATGAATGCGCCGGTACCGCCAGCGCACGTACCATTCATGCGCTGCTCGATACCATTATCGAAGTAGATGATCTTAGCGTCTTCGCCGCCAAGCTCGATAGCGACATCGGTCTTGGGGATAAACGTTTCGACTGCCGTTTTGGAAGCAATTACTTCCTGAACGAATTCGATACCGAGCCACTGGGAAAGCAGCAGACCGCCGGAGCCAGTAATGGCAACCGTAACCTCTTTATCGGGAAACTGCGCTGCCGCTTCCTGCAATACCTCCAACACCGTCGCACGCACATCGGCATGGTGGCGCCGATAGACCGAATAGACGATCTGATCGTCTTCGTCCAAAACTGCAACTTTTACCGTGGTTGATCCCACGTCGATACCCAGATGGAGTTTAAATGCTCCAGCTTCGGTTGCCATGGTGAATCTCCTCACATTCGAATAGGTTCCCCCGGCCTGATGAAAAGCAAACGCATGGCAATAAGCGCCATTTCCTCCGAGCTTTCCTTCATTCCGGTTTCAATCCAATGGGTTATAACGCCTAAATACGCTGAAGCATAGAAGGCAAGATAGTAATCAACAAATGCAGTGGGGTCATTGCGGTACTGCTCGTGAAGCACGCTCTGAATAAGGTGAGCACATACCGAATCTCGCAAGCGGGGACCAAAACGAATATCGCCCCCGGGACCCAATACTGCATGCAGGAAAGCGCCTTGTTTGCTCAGGTAATCGAATAGGTCCACCAAAAAAGGAAGCGGACGCTTTGTAAATCGCGCCGCAACTACCTCTTTTATATCGATAGATTCCATCTGAGCCTGAATAGCGACTAAATCTCGCATCACTTCATCTTCGAACGATTCAAGCAAATGTTCTTTATCGCGAAAGTGATTGTAGAACGTACCGCGATTAAGGTCAGCCGCAGAGCACAGGTCGTTGACCGTGATGGAGTCAAACCCCTTTTCCTCCATCAGAGTGATGAGCGCACCGCGCAGTGCTTTCTTACTGCGCGTAATACGACGATCCTCAAAGCAAGGCTCGATGGCTAAAATTGCGTTTTCACTACGCGAGCGCATACTGACACCAGCTGGCACGTTAGCCCCTTCCCCTTGCACGGTCGCAAATAACTTCCCCGCAGTTACATCATTCACACTGATCATTAATGAACACAGTGTGCAATAACATAGTACCAAGGGGCTGCGACTCGGGCAAGAAATGGACCCAAAAACAGCAATATAGCAACAACTAAAGAACCACAAAGCAAGTAGGTCCCATCGTCGCTCGAGAGCCCATTTCGAAAATCAAAAAAAGAATCGAGCATCTTCAAACCACGAAGCTGCTCGATTCCCGACGAATAGCGCAATATCTAGCTTAATCCATAGCCTCTGCTGTAGCTTTTTCCACAATACGCTGGCGAGCCAAATCTTGACCTTCGATCGCTTCGGTAAGACGCCTGCGATAATAGGTTGCCCCCTTGGAGATATCTATACGTAACCCAATTTCGGCCTGCTGAAACAAAGACAGCGCACGGAGGGGATCGTATTCTTCTCCCCACTCTTCGCATGAGGGGTTGACGATTGCCTTAGCGATTCGCACAGATGGCTGAGCCGCTTCAACAACACTTTCAGCAAGTTCGAGACTGCGCTCCCACAGCTGACAAGCCTTCCCCATGCTAGATGGCACAGCCTCACCACGAGAATACATATCCCCCAGCTTATATACCGCCTCACAAGACGGCTGCAAAGCGGAAGCCAATGCGTAACATTGATACGCCTTTTGGTGGTCGGCTTCACCTGTGCGACCATATTCGTAAATATAGCCCAAATTGATAATCGACTGGAAGCAGCCATGGTCCATTGCTTGTTCGTAGAGCTTTGCGGCCTGTGCATAATCCTGAGGAACTAGCTCTCCCATGTAATACAACGCACCAAGGTCATTCATGCAGGCAGCACTACCTACCGAAATGCCCAGCTCATAACCCATTACCAGTACAGTGCAAACCTCTTCGCTTCTCAATGCCGAAGCCCTAATGGCAACCATGTTTTCCGCAACATAGCAGGCGAAGCCATCGCCTCTATCGGACAATGCAGCTTCAGCAAGCATTGCAACCATATTCGGATTACCAATTTGTGTAAGATCCGCCAATGCCTTTTGATTGGCTGCGAAAGAAGCTGCAAAATCCGCAATGCGCTTTGCCAAACCATCTTCGCTTAAAGTAGATTCCTCCGTCATGACAACCTCCCACTTAGTCCATGTCAGATAGTCATTCTACTGAATTTGGTCTTCTGAAGAGTACACGGCAATGGACAGGCGGTAATTCCATTCGCGCTTCTCAAGACTACCCTGAATAGCAGCTCGCAGAGAATCACACCGTAAATTCCAAGGTAAAACGAACAATGAACTCATTAACCGAAGGAAGAGCATGGCAATAATTCCATCCGTGCCCCATACACCTTGCAGTAGCCGTGTTTCTATATCGAAGGGCACGCGTTCGCAACTCAACCCGCATTTAGCAGTGATAAAATTACCAAATTGATGAAACCGCAATGAAAGGGATCGTTTCCATGCAGATCACCCCGGAAGAGATCGCTGAAACGCTTGCAATGGTAAGCAAGCAGCACCTCGATATTCGTACCATTACACTCGGTTTGAACCTGCGCGGCTGCACTCACGAAGATGTGAACGTTATGGCCCGCAAGGTATACGATCGCATGACTACCGCTGCCGAAAAGCTTGTTCCTACCGCTGAACAGCTCGAACGCGAATACGGCATTCCTATCGTAAATAAACGCATTTCCGTGACGCCCATCGCCGAAATCTGCGCTGCAACCCAAGCTACCGACCTTTCCCCTATTGCTATCGCGATGGACAAAGCCGGCAAAGAAGTTGGAGTCGATTTTGTAGGCGGTTTTTCTGCACTTGTGCACAAGGGCGCCTCACGCGCAGACAACAACCTGATGGAATCAATTCCTGCCGCCCTTGCCGCAACAGATAATGTATGCGCATCGGTAAACGTTGGATCAACACGCGCCGGCATCAACATGGATGCCGCGTTCAAAATGGCCGGCATCATCAAACAGGCCGCAGAGGCAACCAAAGACAAACAGTGCATTGGCGCAGGCAAATTGGTTGTATTCTGCAACGCCGTCGAAGATAACCCCTTCATGGCTGGCGCATTCCATGGCTCGGGTGAGGCCGATGCAGTAGTCAACGTTGGTGTATCGGGGCCCGGCGTTGTGAACAATGTCCTGCGCAACATGCCCAAAGGTGCCGATATGACCTCCATTGCTGAAGCAATTAAGGCAACCGCCTTCAAGATCACTCGCGCAGGCGAACTTATGAGCCGCGAAGCCAGTCGACGTCTGGGCGTACAGAAAGGCATCTTGGACCTCTCTCTTGCACCCACGCCCGCCGAAGGCGACTCGGTAGCCGAAATCCTGGAAGCTATTGGCGTTGGCCAATGCGGCGGCCCAGGCACTACTGCAGCTCTCGCCATGCTCAACGACGCAGTCAAGAAGGGCGGCGTTATGGCAAGCAGCAGCGTTGGAGGTCTTTCTGGTGCCTTTATCCCCGTATCCGAAGATGCCGGCATGATTCGCGCAGCAGAATCCGGTGCGCTCCGTCTGGAGAAGCTTGAAGCCATGACCTGCGTTTGTTCCGTTGGCCTCGACATGATCGCCATCCCAGGAGATACCAGCGTCGAAGCCATCTTTGGCATCATTGCCGATGAATGCGCCATTGGCATGATCAACAACAAAACCACCGCAGTTCGCCTTATTCCCGCTATCGGCAAGAAGGTTGGCGACAAGCTCGACTTCGGAGGCCTGCTTGGTTATGCGCCGGTCATGCCGGTAAACGAATATGCTGGCACGGTGTTCGCTCATCGCGGCGGCCGCATGCCTGCACCGCTGAATTCTCTGAAAAACTAGCGGCAACTTCGCTCCAGAAACAGCACGGGCCCCAATGATGGGGCCCGTGCTGTTTCTGGTCGATGAAAACCTCGTTGATGCCTTAATGGTTAAAAGGAAAATGGGCGAATGCCTCTTGTTGCAATATCTTTCACACCGAAGAAGCTACGCAGATCAAAATAAACTTCATCGTCGATTTCCAATCCTTTTTCCAAAACAAGCATCTCGCCAAAAGGTGCCTCAAACACACCACAGTTTCTTGCTTTCAGCCGAGGCACGTCTTTATCGCGCACAAAACGTGAATGGAGCTCGGTCATATCTGCGCAACAGCCCTTTGGACTAATAGGCTCAACAGCGATGCAGTGATATCCTTTGCGATCCATATACTCCAGGAGCTTTTCAGAAGCGCTGATTTCAATATGTCTCATGCTTCGCTTCCTAGGAACGTAGCATGAACAAGGTATTCTATATTTCCTTCTGCGCCCTTGATCGAGCTTTCCACTACCCCGTTCACTCTAAATCCCACCTCGCGCAACGCCTGGGTGACTTCATCAACCACACGCTGACGAACCGCTTCGCTTCGGACAATGCCATGATCGGTTTCTTCGTGCTGGCTTTCAAACTGCGGTTTGATAAGCCCCAAAAAGATGCTGCCCTCTTCACAAAGATTGGCGAACACATCAGCTAGCTGGGCCAATCCGATAAAACTTAAGTCGCATACCACCATATCAAATGGAGCTCCAAGGCTCTCGGGGCTCGCTAAACGAATGTTGGTGCGCTCGAACACACTCACACGAGGATCTTGGCGCAAACTCCAAGCGAGCTGGCCGTAGTTGACATCTACGCATGCAACACTGGCAGCCCCCGCCTGAAGCAGGCAATCCGAAAACCCGCCCGTAGAAGACCCAACATCAACGCAACGAAAACCCGCAACATCCTGTCGAAAGTGATCAAGCGCGCCCTGAAGCTTATGCCCACCACGGGAAACGAATTTCTTGGTATTTTTGACGAATAGATCAGCATCGGGACGAACTTTTAAAGCAGCGCTCGACACATACACATCGTCTACTCGCACCTCACGCGCTATAACCGCACGCAAAGCCGCATCCCTATCAGCAAAATAACCCTGCTCGACAAGCAGATCATCTACGCGAATCTTTGCCATTATCAGTCCGTTTCGTTCGGTGCAGGAGCAGCCACATCCTGACGCTCGGTCTCTTCGATGGAGGTACTGGCTGCAAACAAGCCCGTTTCTCTTCCGCGCTCTTCAGCAGCTGGGATCAACCCGGTTTTGATCAATTCCAGAAAATCCCGCTCTGTCAAAATAGGAACTCCCAGACTTTCAGCTTTGGAGCGTTTAGACCCTGCAGCCTCACCGCAAATAACGTAGCTGGTCTTTTTAGAAACGCTTCCAGAAACCTTTGCTCCGTACTCTTTCAGCTTATTGCCAGCTTCGGTACGCGTCATACCCGATTCAACTAAACTGCCAGTAAGCACAAACGTCAGACCCGCAAGGGTTTGGGGCAATGTGTTTTCATGGAGCTCTTCTTCCATGGTTACGCCCGCAGCCGCCAAACGCTCTACCACCTTTACATTATCTTCAGTTGCAAAGAAGTCACAAATACTCTGCGCAATAATCGAGCCAACGCCATCGATTGCCGCCAGGTCGTCAACCTTTGCGCCACGAAGCAAGTTCATAGAAGGATACACTTTCGCAATAGCCTCTGCCGTGGTTTTGCCAACGTGACGAATGCCCAATCCGAAAAGAACACGTGCCAACGAACGCTTCTTGCTTTCGTTAATTGAAAGCATAAGCTTCGACGCCACCACAGGGCCCAGCTCAATCCGCTCGCCCTTGGTGGTGGTCCGACCAGTATCCAAATGCCCCAACGTATCCTGCGAAAGATCGTAATAATCGGCAACATCGGTTAAATTGCCCGACTCAATGAGACGAGCAACGATCTCATTGCCCATACCTTCAATATCGAGTGCACCTCGACTTGCCCAATGAGTTAATCGCTCATGAGCCTGAGCCGGACAGTCGATAGATACGCATCGATAAGCCGCTTCACCCTTCTCCCGAACAATAGGAGAGCCACAACTGGGGCAAGCCTTCGGCATAACCCAAGGTTGAGAATCCTCAGGGCGCAACGAAAGGATAGGGCCCAGAACCTCAGGAATAACATCGCCGGCTTTTCGGACGATAACGGTATCGCCAATACGCACATCCTTACGCAAAACCTCGTCTTCGTTATGGAGGGTAGCTCGAGCAACCGTAGAGCCAGCCACCAAAACCGGATCAAGCTCGGCTACAGGCGTGCACGCGCCTGTTCGCCCAACCTGAATAGTGATATCACGCAAGATAGTGGTTTTTTCTTCTGGAGGGAATTTGTAAGCAATGGCCCAGCGAGGAGCGCGTGCTGTGAAGCCAAGCTCATGTTGCAAGGCAAAAGAATCCACCTTCACAACCACACCGTCGATTTCATAGGGCAGATCGGCACGCTTCTCCAGGCAATCGCGGCAGAACCTTCGCACCTCTTCGCGCGTGACGCAGCGCTTAACATCGGGGTTTACGTGAAAGCCGCAACTACGGAGCCACTGCAGCAACTCCCACTGCCCTGAAGCTTTGATGGACTGATCGCGCGCAATCGCATACATGAAAGTTGACAACTCACGCTCACGCGTAACAGAGGGATCTTTCTGTCGAAGGGATCCAGCGGCGGCATTACGAGGATTGGCGAACGTGCGATTCCCCACTGCCTCAGCCTGCTCGTTGAGCGCCTCGAAGCTTGCCTTCGACATGTATATTTCGCCACGGACCTCAACCGAGGAAACGCCTTCGACAACATCCCCAGCACCTTCATCCCACAGACGCAAAGGAATATCGTTAACCGTACGTACATTAACCGTAACGTCTTCGCCCGTGGTGCCATCACCACGAGTGGCAGCACGAACCAGCTTGCCGTCTTCGTAGGTAAGCGCCAGCGAAGAACCATCTATCTTGAGTTCGCAGACCAAAGGAGGAAGCGCACCCAAGGCTTCTTCGGTCCGATCCATCCATGCATCAAGCTCGTCCAAATCCATAGCGTTGTCGAGAGAATACATGCGCTGTTCGTGAACTACGGGGGAAAATTGATTGCCTACAGCTCCACCAACGCGCTGGGTTGGAGACGAAGGGTCTTGCAATGCAGGATATTCATTCTCCAAGTCACGAAGCTCGCGCATAAGGGAGTCGAACGCAGCATCTGATATTTCGGGGTCATCGAGGACATAATAACGATGCGTGTGATATTCGATTTCGCGACGCAGACGTAAAACACGCTCTGCCAGTGTTTCTTCGGGCACGGAACCCTGTTCGTTAGACATGAAAGAAATCCTCTCGTTTACCCTCAACGTTGATGCACTGCAAGCCAATCAGCTAACGCGACATAGACCTAGCAGTAACTCAACAAAGCAAAAGCCAGCATCAGATGCATCACACCAAGACAGCAGCAATAGAGCTTATCTTGTTCTATTTGCCTATACGCATAAAGGCCTCAGGCACAGCATCAAGCACGTCTTCGGCGCAGGTGCTAACAACGCCTTTGCGCTCGGCCGCAATATTACCTGCTTCTGCATGTATATATACCCCCAGATGGGCAGCATCGAAAGCACTCATACCCTGAGCAAGCAAGCCACCAATTACCCCAGCAAGCACATCGCCCGTACCAGCTTTTGCAAGCGCAGCGGAACCATTCGTTACCCTGCAGCTATGCTCTACCGAAGCGATTACCGTATCGGGCCCTTTGAGAACAACGACGGCACCATAAGCCAATGCAAGAGAATAGGCTGCTTCTTCTTGCAGCATATTATCTAAGTTCAGTCCAAAAGGAGCACCAAGACGCGCTGCTTCACCCTTGTGCGGAGTTAGGACGGTTACACTCCCCTGTTCATTGCGACGACGCAACACTTTGCGCATTTTCAGCGAGGGCATGAACGCGAGAGCACCGCCATCAACCAACACCGGTGCCGAGGCCTGCTTCAGAACACGGCGAGCCACATTTTCAGCATCAGCATCCGAGGAATCAAACCCCGGACCAACCACAAAGGCGCCAGGATGCTGCGCAGGAAGAGCAGAGGCGACATCCAATGAGGCGAAAGAGCCAACCACCAGTGAAGGGCGAAACGCCTGGATCAGCGCCATGTTGCTTTTTGCTGTGAAAACCTGCGTATAGCCCGCACCAGCAAGCTGCGTCGCGCAAGACGACAGGCATGCAGCACCCGGATAAGCGGCAGAGCCAGCGACAACTATCGCTTTACCTCGAGAATATTTATGGGCATCAACAGGGGGAATAGGCACAAGCGACGCATAATCCGTCTTGCTATCCATGGGTTTACGCACCTTCTTTCCCATCAGCAGCCGGCAGGTCATCCAAAAGGGAACGAGCCTCTTTGAATTGACGCGACAAATCTTGAGCTGATGTAGTAACACGCGCCTTTGCCTTCGTACGAGAATCCTCAGTCAAGGCAAGTGCACAAGCAACCGCTTCGTTGTGGGTATATGAGAGCGAAAGCGGAATCTCTTCGATACCTAAATGAGCGGCGATCTTCGCGGCGGCTCTATGGAGCCGAACGCGAGGCTTGCCTTTGGCATTGAGATACACCTCAATATCATTAGGCCTGATGCCGTGTCTAAAACCCGTTCCTAAGGCCTTAACCACAGCCTCTTTTGCAGCAAAGCGCGTAGCATAATGAAACTCAGGTGAAGCTGTTGCATCACAGTAGGCTCGTTCTTCGCACGAAAACGAGCGCTCAATGAATGCAGGCGAGCGCTTCATGATTGCACGCATGCGTGCAACCTCAACAATGTCTACGCCCATTGATACCGATTCGGGTAGAATGCCCGCTTTCTGCGCATCTTGAGTAGCTTCACGCATAGCGGAAGTCGCCGACGTTTCATTGAGAGCGGCAGAAGAAACGGCACCGCCCTTATGAGCAGTGCCGTCTTCAACCATGTCTCGATTTCCCATCGAAGGATCAGACATGAGCATACCTATTCAACCGTTACCGATTTTGCCAGGTTACGAGGCTGATCGACGTCACAGCCACGAGCAACCGCCACCGCGCGAGCCAGAAGCTGCAATGGAACACTTGCAGTAATGGGCATAAAAGCATCACGAACCTTTGGGATGTAGATAACATGATCGGCGACCTTCTTGATGGCCTCATCGCCTTCGGTGGCAATGGCAATAATCTTCGCTCCGCGTGACTTCGACTCTTCAAGGTTGGAAACCGTTTTGTCGTAGGTAGCGCTCTGCGTTGCGACTGCAACAATCGGGAACCCTTCATCAAGCAGGGCAATAGGGCCATGTTTCATTTCGCCAGCGGCATATGCCTCAGCATGAATGTAGCTGATTTCCTTCAGCTTCAACGCACCCTCATAGCATGTTGCCTCACCCAAGCCACGGCCAATATAAAGAGTTGACTGGCGACCGTCGAAGAAGTGCGCCGCATCTTCAATAGCAGAAGTGTCTTGCAGGATTTCCTCGATCTGGTCGGCAGTGTCAGCAAGCTCAGTGAAGAGCATGCGCGTCTGGTTCAAGGTGAGCTTGCCCTTCGATCGACCCAAAAGAAGGGCCAAAAGCGTAAGGCTCACCACCTGACCGATGAACGACTTCGTTGAAGCAACCGCAACCTCTTTGTTTGCCTTGGTGTAGATTACGCCATCCGACTCACGAGCAACTGGGGAACCGATTACGTTAGTGATACCAAACACTTTGGCGCCCTTGATACGCGCATCGCGAATAGCAGCGAGCGTATCCGCCGTTTCACCAGACTGAGAAACGGCAACCACCAAGGTAGTGGACGTAATAATGGGATTACGGTAACGGAATTCGCTGGCAACTTCCACTTCGGTAGGAATGCGAGCCCAGCCCTCTATAAGGTTTTTGGCAATAAGACCCGCATGATAGGAAGTGCCGCAGCCAATAAGATACACGCGATCGATGAAATTAAGTTCTTGACGGGTAAGCGTGAGCTCGTCAATGGAAATCTCATGACCGGACATACGTCCCGCGAGAGTATCACGAACAACACGGGGCTGCTCGTGAATTTCTTTCAACATGAAATCAGGATAGCCGCCCTTTTCCGCAACATCGATATCCCAATCAACATGAGTGATTTCAGGGGTTACCGGATTACCATCAGCATCAAAATAATCAATATGATCAGAATGCATAACAGCAAGCTGATTGTCTTCAAGGATAACCACATCACGGGTTGCATCGATGAGCGCAATGATATCAGAGCCCAGGTAGCTACCGTTTTCGCCAACGCCCAACACAATAGGAGAATCTTTGCGAGTTACCACGATTTCGCCAGGATGATCGTGGTGCATTACCGCCAAACCATAGGCGCCGGAAAGCGAGTTTGACACCACGCGAACTGCCTCGAACAGATCACCGTGGTAGTTTTCCTCCACCAAATGAGCAATGCACTCCGTGTCGGTATCGGAAGTGAACGTGTGGCCCTTCGCGATCAGTTCTTCGCGCAATTCAGCAAAGTTCTCAATAATGCCGTTGTGAACAACGGCAATCTTATTGGTGCAGTCCGTGTGCGGATGGGCGTTGCGCTCGCTGGGAGCGCCATGCGTCGCCCAACGCGTATGACCAATGCCGCACGTTCCCTGGCACATATCGTCCTGGATGGCATCAGCGAGGCCGGAAACCTTGCCCAAACGCTTAACCACATTGATTCCCTGGCCGTCCTCGACGGCAATACCCGCCGAGTCGTACCCACGGTACTCAAGGCGCTTTAAGCCCTCAAGCAAAACACCTTTTGCCTGGAGGGTGCCCGTGTAACCAACGATTCCGCACATATAGGAACTCCTAACGAAGAGGAATAAATCAATAAACTGCTTCATTTTACCGTATACCAGTTTCAGACCCCCATAAGGGCACCATCGCTCCATAAACTCATGGAGATAGAATCGAATCGATTCGGCCTTTTACCTAACCCAAGTGGGCACGCAAGGCGTCAGGCGGTAAAAAGCTAATCGCATCCCGAATTTCTAGAGACCAATTCCCGCTCTAAAGGCATGAAGATAGACTGTAAGTTGAAAAACTAGCTTCGCTCAAATTGAGCGTCTCTGATGGAAATAGGCGCGTCAACGAGACCCCATTACTGGTGCTTGCTACGATGGGGGCATGATTACTTCGACATCGCGGAAACAATCCGCCCCCTCAAATCACTCCAAGAGATCATCAGGCAGCAAGCTTCCCATTGTCATCGTTGCCATCATCATTGCGATAGTGGCGCTGTTTGCCTCAGTTGCCATGAGCTGTTCTAACCAAACAAAATATGACTGGAGCAACCTTAAACTAGAAAACAGCCGCATGATCTATTACGAAGACGGTAACGCGGTTTCCACCACAGGCATCGACGTATCAGATCTTCAGGGATCCATTGATTGGCAGGCTGTGAAAAGTGATAGCATCGATTTCGCTATGCTGCGATGCGGCAGGCGTGGCTCAACCGAAGGGCAACTTTACACAGACAAAAACTATTACGAGAACGTCGAGGGTGCCACCCGCGTGGGACTCCCCTATGGTGTGTATTTCTTCTCGCAAGCCACTAGCGAACAGGAGGCGTTGGAAGAAGCGGAGTACGTACTGAACCTTATTAATGGTGCTGGCGTAACGTACCCAGTAGTGTACGATCAGGAACCCGTTACCGATTCATCCGGTCGCGCAAACAATCTTTCCGCGGATCAGCTTACCAAGAATGCCCAAACCTTCTGCAAACGTATCGAACAAGCTGGCTACACGCCTATGGTGTATGGCAACCAGTACGACCTTTCTCGCCTCAATATCGACCAAATTGATGCTGCAGTTTGGTATGCCGAATACACCGATACACACCCCACCAGCAACTATCACGATTTTGTGATGTGGCAATATTCCCATACTGGTAAAGTCAACGGGATCAAAACCGATGTTGATATGGACATCCTGTTTGACGCAAGCTGGATCAGCCCCGAACGATAATCCGATTCAGCACGTACGGGCATAAGCGAACAACCGTATGCCTTCCTCCGCAATCGCGAACAAAAGCATAGAGCTCCCCTCTCGCAACAAGAGGGGAGCTCTATTTGTGTTTGGTATCTGAGAAAGACGCGTGGACGCTATTCAGCAACAACGAATTCCGTGTTAGCCATAATCCAACCAGCTGCTTTCATGCGAGAAGCACCCTCCTTGAGAAGGGTACTACGGCCTGATTTCTGCATTGCCTCGAAAGTTTCCTCTTCGCGACCAGGGGCGATATTGCGCATAGCGGCAATCATATCGCTCGGCTCGAGCTTCAATGCCTCATGGCGGAATATCGCATCAAGGATAAAGCCCTGGAGCAATTGCATCTTTGCCTGCGTTGCCAAATTGGCGCGCACCTCTTCTTCGGTCAGATGCTGCTGAGCAAAGAAGGCATCCAACGTAATGCCTTCCTGCGAAAGCTGGGCCAAGAACGTCTCATAAAGCTCCTGTGTCATGACCTCAATCATCTTCTCAGAGATTTCACCCTCGAAACGCTTAGCGTATTCATCCATAGCCGCAGCCATCTTCGCCTGCGCATAGCGATTCTCGAGCTCTTCTTCAGAAGTTGCGCGGAAACGATCGCGCAGCTCAGCTACCGTTGCAATTCCCATGGGGCTCATATTGTCAGCAACCCATTCATCGGTGACCTCAGGAATCTGAAGCGAAGCATCATCAGGTTGAACACCCTGCTGAGCAGCAGAGAATTGACGAACCAGTATGCTGATTTGCTCATCGATATCCGCCTCGTTAACCTCAGGCTTAGGTTCGATCTCGACCCTCACAGGCTTGTAGCTGGAAAGCTCGAATTCAGGCTTGACCAGAACCGTCATATCGAACGAGAACATCTTATCGGGTTCAGGGGTTTCATCGGATTCAATGCCGTATGTCGATACCGGCATAGTTCCCTGCTTTTCCAATGCAAAGGGAACCAGATAGTTGATTACTGCGTTATAAACTGCAGCTTTCCCGTCTTCTTCACCCAAAGCATTGTTGATCTTCTCCAATGAAGATTCGCCTTCAAGCTGATCCATCTGATACTGAACGACAAACGCATCCAAGCCATCAGTGAAAGCCTTACTCATTTCAGCCGCCGAAGCGAAGACGCGCAGACGCACCTCTTCTCCATTGTCCTTGATCTGCTCGACCTTCATGGGTCTCCTTTCTTAAAGGGAGCGCTTCGCAAACAGAGCGCCGTAATCGTATAATTCCCCATAGCCACATAGCGCTTTGCTGCTGCAAAACAGTGACGAAGCTTGTTGAAACATCCCGAGCGCAAAGGGGAATAATTCCGTGACATTCAATGATAGCGAAACCAGCGCTAAGCGCTACACCTTGCGCCCCACTTTCACGCCCCTTCCCCAAGCAAAAGGCCCCCAAAAGAACAAGGTGGCTGATAGCAAAACCAACGCTCGAGCAACAGCGCTGAGGAGTGACGCCAACTCTGCCCCAGATTTGCCAAACAGCGTAATTCGCGCAGCCAACGAAGACGATGATCTGTACGACCCCTACTCGGATTACCACGATGGCACGTTAAAAGCAGCAGAATTCGAAAAGGACCCTTGGCGATAAGCCCACGGCTAACCATTATTTACCGCAGCAATAAAGCAGCAGGCCAATACACTCCATTGGCTAAATGGCGAGTATCCAAATTCAACCTATCCAACCAGCCTAAGGATAGCAGCAGCCACCTTGACAGCAATGCATAGCGATCTCGCAAAACCGCTAGCAACACGAGCAAGCATTTACTACTCAATCGTTTGCTCCAGATTCCTTCCAAGGCGAACTGCCGCAACACAGCTCACAAAAGCAACAGCAATCAAGAGCAACGACATCGCCCATTCAGCTTCCCAGCTTGCCTCAGCAACCGCAGCAAACACCGTTGCTGCCGCAGCACCAGCAAGGTTAACAACAATTGCCACACGCGAGTAGATAATGGTGTAATCCCTAGGACCTACGATCTGCCGGGTAATAGAAGGAGCCAATGCGTCAATAGCGGCATAAAGAATACCGCCAAGGGCACCGCCGAACATAATGATTTCAGGCGAAGACGACCCAAACCACATGCAACATATACTGACCACACCGCCCACAAAGGCAATAGCAAGCGCACCTATCATGCTCTTGTCGGATATCGCTCCGAGTAAAACCTTGCTACCAGCAGAAACGGCCATTAAGCAAGATGCGGTAACGGATGCCATCATCACGGTTCTTTCTGGCGTAATGCCCGCCAATCCCAATGCCCCAAGATGATGGATGTACGTGGCATACAGGTTCACCGTCACTGTAAGTGAATTAAATATGCCCATAGATAAAATCAACAAGTAGAACACGGGCGAGCGGAACATAACCAACGCAGAAACGCCGCATACCCTTTGCCGTTCCCCATCATGGACAGAAGAAGCATCCCCGCTCGAAAGCCTTGCTCCAAATGGGCGTAATCCAACTTCATCAGGGTAACTGCGTACGCAAACAAGCGTTGCAAACAAACCAATAACAAGAACCAATGCAGAAAACACCTGATAAGCAACACGCCAAGATAAGGCATCGATAATCAGGCCACCCACCATGCTCCAAACCGCACCACCAACCCCGGACATGGCGAAACATATTCCCATAAAAAGGCCCGCACGTTCCGAAAACCACCGATTGATAAGAGTGGGAATGGCAAGGAACATCAAAGACACAATTCCAAAGCCGACTAGTACGCCCGATACATAGAACAAGTAAATACGATCCCAAAACGAACATAGAAACAGGCCCAATGCAACCATTACGACCGATGCAGAAAGAACAATCCGAAGATCGTGCTTCTGAAGAAGGTTGCCCGCGAACGGAGCAGCAATGCCGCCAACAAGGTAGACCAAGGTAATAAAGAAAGTAAATTGACTTGAGGCCACACCGAGTGAAGAGGAAACAGGAACAACGAAGATAGACCAGACGTTATAAACCAAAGCACAAGGGCCAAAAGCAATAAGCACTCCTGCAGCAATGATCAGCCAATGACGGCAAGTCATTGGCTCACGGATGTTAGATCCATCTTCGGATACTTTGGTGGGCGGATTCGCAAGCGAGTTCAAGGCGAGTCCCTTCCTTCATCGAAGCTCCCGTAAGCTGAACTGTAACATCCTCAAGATCATCCGTGAAGAACCATCGACTGCATTTAAGTCAACCAAATAAAAAGGCCCCGCTGTTTAGCGGGGCAAAAAAGAAAGCCCGTCATATGACGGGCTTTGGCATTACAGAGCCTTCTTAGCAACCTCAACAAGAGAAGCAAATGCTTCAGGATCGTTGATAGCCATGTCGGAGAGCACCTTGCGGTCGAGCTCAACGCCAGCCTTCTTAAGACCGTTCATGAAAACAGAATAAGAAAGACCATTGATACGAGCAGCAGCGTTGATACGGGTGATCCACAGACGACGAACTTCGCGCTTCTTATTGCGACGATCGCGGTACTGGTACTGCAGCGAATGCTGAACCTGTTCCTTAGCAGCACGATAGGAACGGGACTTTGCACCGTAGTAACCCTTTGCACGGTTCAGAACGGTACGGCGCTTCTTATGAGCGGATACAGCACGCTTTACACGAGGCATACTTGTTTCCTCCTATTACTTATATCGATTAGCGAAGACCAAGGTTACGAGCTACTACCTTCTGATCTGCAGTAGCTACCTCGGTTTCGTGACGGAAATTACGCTTACGCTTCTGGCTCTTCTTGGTCATGATGTGAGACTTGTAAGCCTTAGCGCGCATGATCTTACCGGAGCCGGTTACGCGGAAGCGCTTAGCGGTGCCGGAATGAGTCTTCATCTTGGGCATTAGTTGTCCTTCCCTTGTTCGTCCTTCTTTTTCTTCACCGTCGTAGGCAACGGAGCAATTAGCATATGCATGTTGCGGCCTTCCATCTTAGGCTGGTTTTCGATGACCGCTACATCCTTAAGATCGTCCGCCAGGCGCTCCAGAATGCTCAAACCCTGTTCAGGGTGTGACATTTCGCGACCACGGAACATGATGGTGATCTTAACCTTGGAACCTGCCTCCAAGAAGCGAATTACATGCTTCTTTTTGGTGGTGTAGTCGCCCACATCGATCTTGGGACGGAACTTCATTTCCTTGGTTTCGATCTTGCTCTGGTTCTTACGCGCCTGCTTGGCCTTGATAGCCTGGTCGTACTTGAACTTACCGTAGTCCATGATGCGACATACTGGCGGCTTCGCCTGAGGTGCGATCTCAACCAAGTCATAGCCCTCATCATCGGCGATGCGCTGGGCTTGCTCGATAGGATAGATCCCCAACTGCGACCCATCATAGCCAATCAGGCGACATTCCTTAACCCTGATAGCCTCATTGAGCCTTGGTTCTTGAGCTGCTATGGTGCCCACCTCCTTCTTTCTCTGTTTCGGTGCTACCATGCACGAACCATGTTATATGCTGAAAAAAGAAAAACCTGCGATCACACGATTGCAGGCCACACGAATTCTTGCTTAGCAAGATTATATTCATATGACCCATCAGCAACCTTGCGGCGCCAAACCAGGTGGAAGCAATTGGCTTCTCTTGAAATCAGCTTTAGTAGAATACCATGTTTTCACTGCAAGTAAACGAAAAAGACGTTATTCGAGAAATATTTTTTTCGCTACTGCTTAACAAATGCAATCATACCCCCGCAATCCCAGACAGCAAAGTCATAACAACTGCCAAGAGAAACGGAACGGCAATCCCCACTATCGGCAATTCCGTATATAAAGGCAAACGACGTAGCGCGGGATATTTTCGCCATAACAACCGCCTATCAGAAAGTTCATAGGCAACACAGGCTGATGCCGGAGTTAAAAAAACGAAGTATTCAACCATACGGAACCACAACGGATATCCACTTTCAGGAATACCAGGACTTGGCCAGAAACAATTACCTACGCTTGCGGCAACTACGAAAAGCCAGGTTATACAGAGAAACGCATTCCAGGCTAAGCCTAAGGGAATGGGTATTCTCCGTGCGAGCGAGGAAAGAGCACTCCTCCCCGGAACCACGTTCTTCCCACAACGACAATCAGGCCTAAACCTACCCGCTTTGCTCTCAGCTTCCTCAGGGATATTGTCAAAATCACGCACATACTTATCAGTAGCAAGAGCAAATGCACGCTGCAGGTCTTCAACCGAGCCATAACGATTGTGGGGATCAAAAGCGCAAGCACGCTCAATAATCGAACGATACTCCTCGGGCACCAACGGGTGAGTAAAAGCAGACTCCCGATCAGCCACTTCAGCGGTACGTCCAGTCAAGCAATAGTACAGGACCATGCCTAAAGCATATACATCGCTTCGTGTGTCGGTTTGCCCGAAACCGTATTGCTCGGGAGGAGCATAAGCGCGCGTACCCAGATGGGAAGTGTCGGATGCACTGCCGCTACGGTACACTCGGGCAATTCCGAAATCGATTAGGAAGACTCTGCCATTTGAAAGAACGATATTCGCTGGCTTCAGATCACGATGAATCAAGGGAGGGTTAAAGTATTCATGAAGCTCACGAACGGCTTCACACACCTGGGGGAATGTTTCTTGTGCCAACTGAAACGAGGGGCCACAACGAAGCACAGCATCCTGCAATGTTTCACCCCGCAGATACTCCATGACCACTACAAGTTCGTCTTTCAGTAGGTAGACTGCATATATTCGAGGCAAATGGGAAAGATATGTACCCTGTTCTTGAGCTTGGTGAATGACGGCATAGGCAGAGCCAACTCCTGGACCGAACTTAAGATATTTTCGTATGAAAGGACCTCGCTCAACATAATTATCGGCAACGAAGGTCACCTTTTCCGTCACTTCAGATGCCGATTTCTTCATAACCTCATCAACGCGATAATGGTTGTCGGATTCAATTAGTAACAAAAATGCTGATAGCTCATCAGCTTCATGCGCGCAACAATACGAGCAAACGCGGCCCTGTTCCCTCTTTTGGGGTACAGGGCCGCTAGAGCACTCACGTTCTTTCTTCGAATCGCTTTCAACTATTTCAGCGCTGAGAGGCATTTAGCAGATGGTTTCTTCCCCGAAACGATACAGTTCTTCGTTGACCTTTTGAAGGGTATAGCCCTTCTGTACTGCGAAGATAATAATGGCATCGCGTCGATTTTTGCAATAAAGCTCATTTGCTCCTGCTGCCTGCAGAAGGCGGTCGGTCTCCCGAAGACCTAGTTGCATGGCAAAAGCCAGCTGAAGCACTTTGTCTCGAGAAGCCTTCCGTGTTCCCTTGAAAATTTGATAACCGAACGTATCGTTCAAGCCAGCTTCGCGAACAACTTTCGAACGCTCAAGTCCTTTTTCATCAAGAAGCTGCTGTAGGTATTCAGCCAACGACCGCCTTGATGGATTTGCGCTCAAGAGGAAACTATTGGGATCGGGAGAGGAAAGCAGCTCGTTCAGCAGCTCCTCGGTTAATGGTTCCCTCACGCGACACCTCCTCCTTACGCGGTGCTTCCGTTTTCCCCTAACCATTTTAGCGACAGCCAAAGAAGTTTGCGGAACACAGGGATACCTAAAAGAGCCCCTCATCACAGATTGGCAATAGCGTAATCGGCTTCGCTTTCCGTGAACTGCTCACCGTACTGAGAGGTGAGCTGATCATGAATAGCAGATTTGGACATGCTGCCCTGATCCTGATACAGCTTTGCCTTTTCAAGCGCATTCGCATTCCAGTCAGCTTCAACGTTGTCGATAGCATACTGAGCGGCATCAGCTGGGAATTTCTCGCCATATTCGGAAGTTAGCTGATCATAGATGCCCTGCTTCGACATGTGCATCATATCGCTATATTGCTGAGCCTTCGCAAGAGCATTGCGATATTCGGCAGACACCGAAGAATCTGCAGCTGAAGATGTTCCGGAAGCAGAGTCAGACGCCGACGTCGACTCGGTGTTTGTAACGGAAGAAGCACTTGTTGAAGTGGTAGTTGCAGAAGAGGTTGCACTGTCCAATGCGCCACTGTACATACTCTGCGTTCCAAGCACCACCACACCCGACACAACGCAAATCACGATAGCGGCGATCGCAAGACCCTTGCCGCTTTTCTTGCCTTTCATGATGCCAACCATGCCAACAATTCCGAAAATCATGCCAAGAATTGCAAGAAAAAATGAGAAGTTGTTAATGATTGGTAAAAACGAAGTGAGCAGTGCAATGATGCCAAGAACGAAACCGGCAATAGCCATCCCGGATTTCGATTGAGGAATTGGCGGCATCTGCTGAGCAGGTTGAGGATGCTGCGGATTCCAATTTTGATTATTCATACACATTCCTTTCGCAGGTTCTTGCGCCTTACACAAAGCGCTTGATTAACTGCGAAAACAATAAAAGTCTTGGAATTGCATTTCATTAGCTGGCAGCTAATATCGGCATTAAATAGCCAATTAATGCCGCCGAGAGACATCGGCGGCTTAACAATTATCCCTACAACAAAACCAGCCACAGCAAAAAGCTTGTGGCTGGAATCGTCAACTAAGAGACAGAAAAATTCTTTAGGTAATGCTATTCGCGCATAATAGAAACGGCAACCTTCTTGACAGTATTCGCCAAATTGCCAGTGGAATTCGCCTCATCGTAATCATAGGTAAGCGTTACCGTCCAAGAGTAGGGTAAATCTCCCGACTGCGCAGAACCGCTAAAGGTGTATGTTTCGCTGGTAAGCGTTTTGCGGTCAGGCCCATACGATGAGTATTCCTTGCGGTCGGGCAGCGTCACGCTCCCCTCTTCCACCCCCGAAAGCCCTACCTTACCAAGCAGGTTTTCCACGATATGAAATTCTTCAACAGCATCGGAAAAAGAGAGATTGCCATATCCCAGCAATGAAGTAGGGGCGCTATACGATGCCGCAGCAACCGTCCCATTGCCATCAAAACCCAAAGTAACGGTAGGCGTACCAGAAAGAGCGTCTCCCTTTTCGTCGGTGAGTACAACAGTCTCTTCGTTCGTGAAGCCTACAGAACTCATGGGGGCTTCGTCCTGCACTGCGGCACCATGTCCAATTTTTTGAACCGCATCTTCAGCTGAAAGACTCATAAGGCCAACTAAATTGATTACCTGCGTCGTTGCGTTGGTGACCGTTGGCTTGTTGCTTGAAGCCGCCTCTATAGCCTCTTTGTCGTTCTGTGCCGCAAAGCTATGTAGCTCCGAGGCAGAATTGATAGCAAACGCAACGGCTAAACCAATTGCGATCAAGGCCATAAGCGCAGCCAAGGCAATTAGCCAAGCTATCCCCTTCTTGGCCTTGAGGGTTTCATCGGTTGCAAACACTAGTCCTCCTTGGGGCTAACCATGCATAACAGCAAAATAAACAATGAAGGCAACCAAACACACAACCACTACCGCAAAGATAATGCGCTGCATCCCAGCCATGGGAACAGGGCCCTCCAGATCATCGCGGCCGTCATAGCTGTCGGTTTCAGCGGGTTCCTTTAGAGCCCCATCGGACGAAACGGATTCACCCGAGCCAACAGCATTCAGCGAAGAAAACCCTTCCTCGGAAGAAGACGCCAAATCACTCCGTCGCGGCTTTCCATCTAGCTGGGAAGGAGCATCCTGGGGATCGGAAGAGATGCCTCGATACACGCCATGGGCATCAACGCGTACAACCTCTTCTTCAGATGCAACATCAACAGAAATCAGCGAGTATGTTTCTTTTTCCTTCGCCATGACAAGCCCTATTTCATGAAAACGGCCATTGCGCTAGACAAAACGTCAGCGAGACATTCCGCCTCAGATGCACTTTCTCCAACAGTGAACAGATACACCTTCACTTTAGGCTCAGTGCCGCTGGGGCGGACAATAACTTTGTTGCCCTTTTCAAGATCAAATTCGAGCACGTTTGCAGAAGGCAAACCGCCAACACCTTGTTGGTAATCGAGGAACTGCTCAACCTTATACCCTGCAATTTCAGAAAGTGGCTGGCTTCGGAAACCGGTCATGATAGAAGCCATGGTCTCGGCACCAGCAGAACCCTCGAATGCATAAGAAACGGTTCGGTTGTGGTGGAAGCCAAACTCGCGATAGATATCCTGCATTGCCTGGTAGAGGTTCTTACCCAACGTACGGTAATAACGTGCCATTTGGCAAATAAGCATAGAGGCAACCACAGCATCTTTATCACGTGCATGAGTGCCAGCAAGGTAGCCATAGCTTTCTTCGAACCCGAAAACGAAACGTTCTTTTTCGTCCTGCTGCTCAAGATCGGCGATTACGCCGCCAATATACTTGAACCCAGTAAGCACGCGACGCATATCAACACCATATTTAGCGGCTACAGGGTCTACCAGACTCGTAGATACAATAGTAGTAACCGCCACAGGATGTTCGGGCAGCGTTCCATTTTCCTTACGCATGCGGCAAATAAAATCAAGAAGCAGCACACCTACCTCATTGCCAGAAAGAAGCTGGTAATCGTCGCCATCTTTCACCGCAATGCCAACACGGTCTGCATCGGGATCGGTCGCAAGAAGCAGATCGGGGTGAACTTGCTCACACAATGCAATACCGCACTCCAGAGCTTCACGAATCTCAGGATTAGGATAAGGGCACGTCGGGAAATTGCCATCGGGCTTCGACTGCTCTTCGACCACATGAATATCAGTAACACCAATACGTTCCAAAATACGCGTTACGCACTCCAAGCCCGTGCCATTCAAAGGCGTGTATACCACGCGCAAATCCGACTGTTCCTGTTCTACATGCTGGTCATATACGGCATCGAGAAAGGCATCAAGCACTTCTTCTTGAATATATGTTGCAAAACCCGCAGCCTGAGCATCCTCGAAAGGCATAGTGCGCACGTCGTCAAACATGTCGACACCTTCTATTGCCTTCGTGATTGCATCGGCGATCTCAGAGGCGATCTGACAACCATCAGGACCGTAAACCTTGTAGCCATTGTATTTACTGGGATTATGGCTTGCCGTAACGTTAATGCCGATAGCACAACCCAAATAACGTGTAGCGAATGACAACGCGGGCGTGGGCTGAAGACGCGGATACACATATGATTTGATGCCATTAGCAGCCAAAACGCTTGCTGCGGTGTGGGCAAATAGTTGAGAATTGATGCGGGAGTCATAGCAGATGGCAACAGTACCGGGCTCACCATCGTTCGCCTGTCCATTGATAAAATCGGCAATACCCTGAGTAGCCTGACCCACAGTATGAATATTCATGCGATTGGTGCCAGCCCCCAAAACACCGCGAAGGCCCGCCGTACCAAATTCCAGCGTGCGATAGAACGCATCTTCAATTACTGCTTCATCACCAGATTCGTCCATTGCCTTCAAATCAGCCTGGAGCTCAGGGTCGGTAACCTTTTCGCACCAGAGGTCATACAGAGAGCGGCAATCCATGAAGTACTTCCTTACTAATGTAGGTTGAAACGCAGATAACTTCGTAAGTATAGCAAGGTTACAGGCGCTCTAACGACTCTTCGCATAGTTCGCGAAACGTTCGAAAGCTGCATTTTGGAGCTATACGATTTTCGATTGTTGTCACATAACAAAACATGCCAAACCGCGAATCGCAAAAGCCAGCACAAAGCTGGTTCGGGCAAAAAGAAACCCCGCCGCTTTGCGACGGGGCACACACGACCAGACGATAAAGCTCTTACCCAGTACCCTCTGATTCGGGATTATCCCGATTCTGACAACACTCACCTGCGGGGTTCATCATCTCGCAAAAAAAAGGGAACTTGTTGCCCGATGGACACTGTTATATATCGCTCTTTCCAATTAGTAAAACAGTAATCTATTATATGTGTGTTAAGTAATGCTAAAAGATAGAAGCACTTATGGACACGTCTCGTTATCGCGCTTTCGTTCAGGCCTCTGATCAGGGCAGCCTTTCCAAGGCGGCAAAAACGCTCAACTATACTCCATCCGGAGTGAGTCAATTGATTACCGCTCTCGAACGCGATCTGGGTTTTTCGGTACTTGAACGCAATCCACACGGCGTTCAGCCCACATCCGAAGGCTCACGCATCCTACCCGCGGCACGCGCGGTGGTCCAAGAAGAGGAGAGGCTTCTTCAAGTGAGCTCCGAAATCAAAGGCCCGGCGATCGGCCAAGTGACGATCGGATCCTACCCAAGTGTTGCCGCCCATTGGCTACCGGGCGTCATTAAAGTGTTTCACGAACGATATCCCAACATCGAAGTTCGCATCATGGAGGGTATCCATCAGGAGATAACAGAATGGCTCGATTCCAAAGAAGCCGATGTTGGGTTTATGAGCTATGAACCCTCACTTACCTACGATTGGATCCCCCTCGCACGAGATCCAATGGTCGCAGCGCTACCCCTGGACCACCCATTCGCATCGGAAGAAAACTACCCAATCGAAGAATGCACCAACGAGGCATTTATCATGCCAGGCAAAGGCCAAGACATTGACACCACGCGAATACTTTCACGACACGGTCTCAGTCCAAATATCGCTTACGAAACAATCGAAACCGTAGCAACCCTGGGAATGATCGAAGCAGGAATGGGAATGACCATAATCAACAGCCTTGCTGTTAAAAAATACGGTTTTGACCTGGCCCTTGTACCCATTGAACCACCAGAGTCCATCCTTTTCGGTATTGCCGCCTCTTCACTGAAAACCTGTGCGCCAGCAACGCGTCACTTCATAGACTGCGCCGTAGCCAAGCTAGAGGAATGAGCTCACCCGTTCTTTTATTTCACCAGGGAGTCGCCGCGGTCTTCTACGATTCGGTACCCAATTCGATCCATCCTCATGTCAAGGCACCAACGGCATTCGGCGGCCTCTTCACCAGTACAGATCTTGTTATCGTAGAGACTGTAATCTTTACGATGCGCAACTGGCGAAAGGTTAGGCATCACAACATTGGCACCGGCCAGGATTCCCTGCTCCCTACCATCTGAAGCAATGGTCCCCAATGCGGTAGTGGCAGGAATAAGAGCATCGGGAAATGCCAAACGCAGCGCTGAAAGCATAAACAACGTAAGCTCAAGCGTGCCTTGAGCTTCGCGAGCAAAGGGTGTGTCTTTGTGCGGCACGAAAGGGCCAATACCAATCATGTGGGGCTGGAGCTCCTGCAGAAACACCATGTCTTCGGCAAGGCAGCGAGCGGTTTGGCCCGGCGATCCTACCATAAAACCGCTACCCACCTGATAACCGAGGGAACGTAAAACCATGAGGCATTTCTTGCGGGAAGTGAGGCTCATCTCATTCGGATGTAGCAGATCGTAATGATGGGGATCTGCAGTTTCGTGGCGCAGTAGATATCGATCGGCTCCAGCAGCGCGAAGCGCACGATACGACTCCTCGGAGCGCTCTCCAATAGAAAGCGTTATTGCGCATCCCGGATATGCTTCGCGGATAGAAGAGACAATAGAGACCATGCGGGCATCATCGTAATACGGATCCTCTCCGCCTTGAAGTACAAACGTGCGAAAACCTAAATCGTAGCCCTGTTCGCAACATTGAAGAATCTCTTCTCCAGAAAGGCGATAACGATTCACGCACTTGTTGCTTCTTCGGATACCGCAATAAAGACAATCATTTTTGCAGCAATTAGTGAATTCGATCAAACCGCGCTTGAATACCCTTTTGCCATAGCGCTCGTCTCTCACTGCGCAAGCGCGAGATTTCATATCTTCCGCAAGGTCTGGAGTGTGATCCGAAATCAGGCGCTCCCATTCATCACGCGAAAGTGCGTGTTCACATTCAAGCTTATCAAGCAAGGTGCAAAGCGAATCTGGCAACACAGCCTCCGATCATTTCGTATCGTTGCAACGACATACAAAGCAGACAAATAGCCAAAACCTCATAGGCGATATATAACAGGCAGGTCGCAAGGAGCGTCACGACTAATCAGCCCATCACGTACAATGTTTACCATGAATAAAGAAACCTACAAGAAAATGACGCGATTCCTGCATAGCCACCCTACGCAGGCGAAAATCGTCATTACCACCAATAAAATCATCACCTACGCAATCTATCTCGCCTACCCGTGTCTTCTTCTGTGGCTCATATTTCACAACGGAGCAGCAACATTGCTTGAAGGACGAATCGACCCTCTGCTTTCAAAGGCGATTCTCGTTCCCGCGGTAAGCTTCATCGCGGTAAGTCTATTACGCGCCCTGCTCAACGCCCCACGCCCCTACGAAGTGTTCGCCCTTCCACCAGTAATCGCGAAAGACACCAAAGGTAAATCGTTTCCCAGCAGACATGCGTTTTCCATTTTCGTAATCGGTGTAACCTTCTTGGCAGCATGTCCTCTGCCCCTAGTTGGATGGCTGATCTTGGCGTTAGGGGTCTGTCTTGCAGTGGTACGCGTACTTGCTGGCGTGCATTTTCCCCGCGATGTTGCAGCGGGTGCTTTGCTAGGCATTGCCTGCGGCTGTCTTGGATTCTGGATCGTATAAAACAACACTCATGGCAGCACGCGAAGCTTTGCCATCGACAGCACCCGACAGCAAGAAGAATCTGAATTTGCGCTAAATTAACGAAACATACCTGAAACAAAACTAAGGGCTGGATGCCTTTCACCGAGTAAAAAACAGGTTCAAACGGAGCTTGTTACTCTTTTGTCGCTATTTCGTAAAAAAGTTATTGCGCACACGAAACAAGACGCGCATAATCACCCCACAACATATTTCCGTGAAGCTTTTGGAATCAAACGCGAAACCGAAAGTGGAGAAAACTCTGGAGAATCTCTTAAATGAGTGCCGACGGTGCAAGGCTTCAAGCCAAACGTTCCCGATCAGCGGAGCGGCTTTGAAGCTGAATCTCTCAGGCAAAAGGACAGAGACGGGTTTCAATCCGCCCCTTATCTTATTCAAGGCTTCCCTAGGGTTTTCCTAAACAAGAACCCTAGGAGGTTACCCAACGTGGATGAATTGCTGTTAATCGTCCAAACCATCAACTCGTATCTGTCGAACTACGTATTGATTGTCCTGCTTATTGGCGCAGGCCTGTTCTTCACTATTCGCACCCGTTTTGTGCAGGTTCGCTGCTTTGGCGAAGGCATCAAGCGACTGTTTGGTGGATTCAACCTGAACGGCGAAAAGCACGAGAGCGGCATGAGCTCATTCCAGGCCGTCGCAACTGCAATTGCAGCACAGGTTGGCACTGGCAACATTGTTGGTGCTTGCGGCGCAATTCTCATTGGTGGACCAGGCGCTATCTTCTGGATGTGGCTCATCGCATTCCTGGGTATGGCAACCAACTACGCAGAAGCAGTATTGGCTCAGAAGACGCGCAAAGTTGACGCAGACGGCACGGTACATGGCGGTCCAGTTTATTACATTAAAACCGCATTCCACGGCAAATTCGGCACCTTCCTAGCTGGATTCTTTGCAGTCGCCATCATCTTGGCATTGGGCTTCATGGGCTGCATGGTTCAGTCGAACTCCATTGCATCCACGATGAACACCGCATTCGGCATCCCCACTTGGCTGATGGGCATTATCATCGTAGTGTTCGCTGGCTTCATCTTCCTGGGCGGCTTGTCCCGCCTGGCAGCGGTAACCGAAAAAGTAGTACCTTTTATGGCTATCGTGTACCTGATCGGCGGTATCGCGGTTCTCATCGCAAACGCTTCTCACGTAGGCGACGCATTTTTCCTCATTTTCGAATTCGCCTTTAATCCCAATGCGGAACTTGGCGGCGTTACCTTCGGCATCATCGCTGCTCTTTCGCAGGGCGCTAAGCGTGGCCTCTTCTCCAACGAAGCAGGCATGGGCTCCACCCCTCACGCACACGCTATGGCAAATGTGAAGAACCCCCACGAACAGGGAGTTTTGGCACTCATTGCGGTATTCGTCGACACGTTTGTTGTTGTTACCATCACCGCTCTGGTAGTTATCACCGTTCTGTACACCGGCGACGGCGCACTTGCCCAGGGTATTTACGACGGCATCGATAAAACAAATATGGCTCAGATCGCATTCGGCAGCCTGTTCGGCGAAACTGGCGGCAACGTATTCGTCGCAATTTGCCTCTTGTTCTTCGCATTCTCCACTATCCTGAGTTGGAATCTGTTCGCAAAGATCAATGTTAACTATCTGTTCGGCAAAAAAGCCGTGCCAGTGTTTAGCGTTATTGCCCTGTGCTTCATCTTCGTGGGCTGCATCCTCTCCAACGACCTGGTGTGGGAACTCGCCGACATGTTTAATCAGTTGATGGTTCTGCCTAATGTAATTGCGCTTATCGCCTTGGGAGGCGGCGTGTCAATGTGCGCACGCACTCGCGGCAAGAAGTTCGAGCTAAAACAGCAACAGCCAGAAGAAAGCGCTAAAGCAGAATAATCTCAACCAAAAGCTTCACGAAATAGCCTCAACCTAGAGGAAAACTCCCCAACAAAGAAGGCAGCCATTACGGCTGCCTTCTTTGCGTATATCGCAGCAACAACCCATGCCGAGGTAGATAATTCCAAAGCGGCAAGATAGGAAAGTCGATGAGCGCAAGTAGTCCTCACCCATCTACTCTTCTTCGAGCAATCGCAACATAGAATCAGGGCATTGCAGACATACAGACGAAACATCTTAGGCAAACCGAATAACGCCGAACAAGCAATATGGTGTCGATTCAACGCGATAGCCACCAAAGAAACAATACCTACCGCCATACCGCCCCAACGTATGAGCCACAAGATATGGCTTCCCCGATTGCAATAATGGCGAAGTTAATGCAAAACGGGTGCCCGCTTCGATTTATGTGTCCGAATCGCTTCGAATCAAATCAAAACCCCTAATCAGACCCACTACTTAAAAAATAATGATGGATCTGATTATGCGTAACATAAAGCTCATAGAACCCTGGTGATGCTCTAGAACGTGTTCATATCTATTATCGAATCACCGGCGTGAGGTTTAGAGCTTTTAAATAAGCGGGGATCGGCCTTACGTCACAGCCACACAACAAAGGAGGACACAATGGCTGATTACTATGGCACTGATACGGTAGTATCGGAACTTCGCGAAGACGGCTTGCTGATCATTCGCATCAATCGCCCCGATATGGCAAATGCGCTTAACGGAGCGACTTCCAAGGCCATGGAAAACATCATGAACAACGCCGAAACCGATCCGGCTGTTCGCGCAATCATCGTTACCGGCACTGGCAAGGTATTCTGTGCTGGCGAGGATCTCTCCGAGCTCTCCGAAGGCGGCGAATGCCAGACTGTAACCGAGCATGGCTTTGGCGGTCTTACTGCTCGCACCTGCTCCAAGCCCGTTATTGCAGCTTGCAACGGCTCCGCAGCTGGTGGCGGCATGGAAATCGCTCTTTCCTGCGACATGGTTGTTGCTTCTGAGCGCGCTAAGTTCGGTTGCACCGAGGTTGGTCTGGGCATCATCGCATCTACCGGCGGTATCGTTCGCCTCGCTCGCGACATTAACCGCAAGGACTGCATGGAGCTCCTGCTCACCGGCAAGAAGATCAAGGCCGACGAAGCTCAGAAGCTTGGCTTGATCAACTATGTTGTTCCCGCTGAAGAGGTTATGGACAAGGCTATCGAGCTCGCCGAGCAGTGCCTGAAGAACGCTCCTCTCGCTCTGAAGTGGACCAAGTACTTGGTACATGCATCTGATCAGATGTGCGAAGAAGATGCAATGCGTTACTGCGACGCGGCATATCGCTTCCTCGAGAAGACCGAAGACGGCATCGAAGGCCCTGCCGCATTCGTAGAAAAGCGCGAGCCCAAGTGGGTTGGCCGCTAATCATCCCCCACTCCTTCCAAAAACACCCTTCCTAATCAAAAATAACCCTTCTTAAAAAACCCTTCCTAATCACCCTACATATACCCTCCTACAAGAAAGGCGCTCGTAATGGGCGCCTTTCTTATTGCCTAAAATGGATCCTTTTGATCCGCTCCACGAACCTCAACAGGCCCATCACGGCAATCAATCCCCTTTGATTCATTCTTGATAGCCAAACCGCAATACAAATTCCTGTTTGCCCAACAGCAACAGAGGACGCTTCGGACAAGGGCCAGACCATTTTTGATTGCGGCATACTCCAAGACGACACCGTTTTCCTTTGATGCAAGATTCCGACAATTATCCATAGCTCTATATTCAAGAACCCGAAAACCGTCCGGGTCGAATCGACGCTTAGCATTAAGCGTCACACCCCCAAACGGAAAGCAGCTATTCAAGGGTCTGCAAGCGGCAAAAGGCCTTAGATGAATTCATCTAAGGCCTTTTAAAGCAGACACGACACCATAAGCCTTTATCCTCGGCTACATTGATTATGTCGTCGTCGTATTAATGCAGATCATCCCAGCAGAAAGCAGCGGTTAGCTGCATTTGCGGAATCCATTGTTCCGTTATTGCGACATCCCCATACAATCCGCTATACCAAAAACAATGCCGCAGGCTCATCTGGGCCTGCGGCAGAGACCATATCGAAGCGACGCGATGACTCACAACGCTTTCCCAGGCATCAAGTTACCCTCTCTTCGCCATCTGAAACCAACACCCACGATTGTATCTATGATTGCATAAACAAAAGCCCATCTGGATCTTCAGAATCCAGATGGGCTTCACGTTGGCATTGTGGCCAACGAAAGAGCGCGATAGATTTCGAGTGCCTACAGCTTACTCGCTTCAGTAAGCGATTTTCCTTTCGTTTCGGGTGCCATGAAAATCGAAAGCACCAAACCAAGCAGAAGCAGACCCGAAGCAGACAACATAGTAGGTCCAACGCCAAAAGAGCTAAGCATTATTGGCAAACTATACGTTGCCGCAATAGTTCCAAGTCGCGAGATGGCAATTGAAACACCTACAGCCGATGCGCGAACCGAGGTCGGAAACAATTCATTGGGATAGAGCCATTGAAGGATTCCTGGACCACCGCTGAAGAAGGCGTACAGGCCAAAAGCAGCAATAATAACGAGAGCAGGAGCAGTTGGGAATAAACCCAAAATCATCATTCCGATAGTCATAAGGGCGAGAGAAACAATCAAGAGCCTTCGTCTTCCCAGAGAGTTGAGCCAGAACATGGCCGGGAATGTGCCCACAAGGAAGAATAGGCTTACAGCGCTTTCACCAAGAATAGCTTCCTGACCAGCGCCCAATCCAAACTCGGTCATTATCTGGGGACCAAACGTATAAATTGCGTACATAGGAACAACTTGGCAAAGGGTCAAGATGCCCAAGAACACGATACGTTTTCCATAACCACCGCGGAACAGCACCATGATCGGCACCTTTGCACTGGGCTCCTCATATTCCAAGACAACGTCTTCGCCGTAAACACGCGCAACAATAGCATTTGCTTCTTCAGAACGACCATGCTGATTGAGCCACATAGGACTTTCGGGGATGTTGTGGCGGCCAACAAGCAGAATTACGCAAGGAATAACGGCACTACCGAGCATCCAACGCCAACCATCGTCATATGCGTAGAGCGCATACCCAACAAACGCTGCCGCAGTAGCACCTAGATACCAGGCAGCTGAAACCATGCCCATTGAAATGGAACGATGATGCGTGGGGGTAAACTCGGCGATCATCGACGTCGCAATAGGATAATCCGCCCCTACAAACACGCCGATGAAGAAACGCGCAATTACCAAACTCAAAGGATCGGCAGCTAAAACCGAGAAGATGGAGAACGCCGCAATAGCAATTAAGTCGATGATGAACATAACGCGGCGCCCAATAAGGTCGGTAAGATAACCACCAACAACGGTGCCGATCAAAATACCCAAAAACACCGAAGCACCAATCAATGCGCTCCATGTCTCGGTAAGATCAAACAGAGGAGTAATCTGCGTCAGCGCAACACCAATCAGCGCAAGCACATAACCGTCTAGAAACGATCCGCCGCTTGAAAAGAAAACGATCTTACGAAGGAACGGCGTCATTGACACCTCGTCGATGGTGCGTTTTGCCGTTCGCTTAGCGGCGCTCTTGGCCTTTCTTGCAGTATCCCCCAGACTATTTCCTATAGAAGCGGTAGGAGGTCTTTCCGCTACAGATTGGTTATTACTTGATGCGCTCATTTATTATCAACCCTCTGCGCGACGCTGCACAATCCCACGCGCCGCTCTCCTCATCGCGAGGCAATGCCTCACCATATGATAAGGAGGAGCAGATCATGTGCTCCTCCTCCCCTCTTGCCCCGTTGAAAACGAGCTAGTTCAGAAGCTTCTTCTCGATTTTCATGCTGCATGTTCGAGGAAACTCAGAAACGATCTCAAAAAATGACGGTACCTTAAACGATGCCATATGTTCTCGGCAATACTCCTCAACCTCTTCAGGGGTCAGTTCTGCACCCTTTACAGGAAGAACGAATGCCTTAAGCGCCATGTCGCGAATAGGGTCTTCGACACCAATTACCGCAGCTTCTGCGCACAAAGGATGCTCTTCGAGAATCTTCTCGATTTCACTAGTCGAGATATTCTCTCCGGCACGCTTTACCATGTTCGACTTTCGATCAACGAAGTAGAACCAGCCATTATCATCCTGGTAACCCTGATCGCCCGTTTTCAGCCAACCATCAGCACTAAAAGTTTCTTCCGTTGCCTTAGGGTTGTTCAGATATTCGAGCATCAAGGTCCTCCCTCGAACGCCCTTAACCTGAATCTCGCCCGTCTCACCGTGCGGAAGCTCATTGTCGTTCTTGTCGGCGATACGAACCTCATAGCTCAAGCCAGCACGGCCAACAGAAGGCCACATGCGCTTACCAACAGGAGGATCGGTCAATACCCAGCCAATACTTTCGGTAGACCCATAGGTATTCATGATCTTAACGTTAAAACGCTCCTCAAAGGCTTCCTTCTCTTCATCAGAAACGCTGATGAAGTACAACGCCTCGCGTACACAATGGTTCTTTTCTTCAGGGTCAACCTCCTGAAGCATTACCGTACGAAGCATCATGGCAACAAGCTGGATTACCGTGGCACGATAATGCCTTACCTGCTTCCAGAAGCGATGAGCTGAGAACTTTTCAACGATGATAATCGTCGCTCCAGCGGTAACAACGGGCATAAGTGCGGCAAGCTGGAAGTTGGAATGGCACGCCGGCATGGTTGAAAGAACGCGATCAGAGCCGCGAAGGGAAACTTCCCAGTCGCCATACAGGCCAGAGAAGATCATGTTCGCATGGGTGACCACAACGCCCTTCGGACGCGAAGTGGTGCCAGACGTAAAGATAATCTGAGCAGGATCAGAGGAGTTGAGCGGACGCTTTTCACGCAATACTGGCGGCTCAGCACAACGCATGCTCCAAAAATCGTAAAACGCCTGTTCCTCCTGAGGCTGCTGCCTAGAACGGCAGAACATTGAAGGATATTCGATGTCGCATACTGGCGAATCCTGACCTGCGCGGGCAACAAGAATGCCCTTCTCGAACCTACGCCCACGTTGTACGAGCTCTTGGTAGGTAGCAAGATACAAAGGCTCAACAACTGCACATGTGACCTGAGCAGTGTCAAGGATGTATTCGGTCTCATCCGCAAGATACTGTTCATTCACAGGAACAGCGACAGCGCCGATTTTCGCAAGGCCAAACAAGCACATCAAAAACTCTGGAGAGCTATGTAAATGTAGGGCCACAAAATCGCCCTTTTGCACATCAAGGGAAAGGAAAACGTTGGCAATTCGGTTAACGTCTTCGTCGAACTGAGCGTAGGTGTATTCAAAAACACTACCTACACGATTCTCAAAAACCATAAAGTCGCGGTTAGCGCATCGATCAGCCATGGTTTCCCATAAGCTGCGAAGTGTTTCATTTCCCACGATATCGGTCATCTTGTTCATCCCCCTTTATATAACGAAGACCTTTGGCCTTTCGTACTTTTACGACACCCCCATGCCGTTTAACATTTCTCAACGAAAGGACGGACAACTCCCAGTAACCCGTCCGCCCTTTCACGGAGAAACGCAACCCCTCTCATTCACCCCTCCTGGGATAACCCAGGAGGGGCACAGGAATAACGAGCCAACCAATAAGGGAGGGGGAAGAAGGTCAAATTGGCGGCTATTAGAAAAAATGCTTAGCTGGCTTTTACCACACCGGCTTCGAGGAGCTCATTGATCTGATCCTCGGTGTAACCAAGCTTGGTGAGTACGTCGACGGTGTCGCCGCCCTGGTGAGGCATGGGACGCCAGATCTCACCGGGGTTGTTCTTGAACTTGGGGAATACGCCCAAGCCATGGAAGGTATCGCCATCGACGGTCTTCCAGTCAACCCACGTGTTGCGCAGAGCAAGATGCTCTTCCTTAACCAGGTCTTCCATATCAAGAACAACCTGAGCAGCAATGCGATGAGCAGCGAAATCCTCTTCGATCTCGTACTTGGAATGCTCGAGGCAGTAGTCCTCAAATGCCTTCTGGATCTCATCGGCATGAGGATTGGACAGCCACAGACCGGAGGTATCCTCGGGGATATCCTCGGTACCCCACAGGTGACCAAGACCGATGGTCTCCAGGAAGTGCTTGTTCTGGTCTACGCCGTAGAGGCATACGCCCAGGAAGCCATCCTTGCACTGGAACTCGCCGATGCCGCAGAGGTTCTGGTTACGAGCGCCAGGACGAGGCCACTTAATGCCTGCGTTGAGGTAGTCAACGAGGTAGTACTGACCGATGGACAGCAAGGTCTCGTACATAGCAAGATCGATGGACTCGCCCTTGCCGGTCTTCTCTGCACGATACAGAGCAGACAGGGTGGATGCAGCGATCATCAGGGTGTTCAGGTAGTCGCCCATGTAAGGTCCAGGAAGCATGGGCTGCTCCTCGGTGCCGTTCTGCATGATAAGACCAGAGTAAGCCATTACTGTCAGGTCGTAAGCAGCGCGCTTAACCATCTTAGGATCACCCTCCTGGCCAAAGCCGGAGATGTGAACGATAACGAGCTTAGGATTGATGGCCCAAAGAACCTCGTCAGTGATCCCCTTGCGTGCCCAGGTGCCGCCCTTAGATGCCTCGAGGAAGATATCGGCATCCTTGATCATCTTGAAGAAGATTTCCTTACCCTCTTCAGAGAAGTAGTTAAGAGCAACAGAACGCTGATTACGGCGTTCAGCCTGCTTGATGTAGGCGGTGTCGCGGATGGTGTCACCTGCGCCAGTGTTCTCGAGCCAGGTAACGTCAGCACCCCAGTCAGCCATAAGATCGCAAGCCTTGGGGCAAGCGAGTTCTACTGCTGCGTAAACGACCTTAACGCCGTCGAGTGTACCGAATGATGGTTTTTCAGTTGGCATTGCCATAATATTTTTCCTCCTTGATGCGGGGCCCCAGAGGGGCCCCTCTTAGCAGAAAATCCGTCACAACTCCGCGATCCCCTCGCGGTGCTGAGAGAGAAAGCTACTGACGATACTTCTTCAGAGCGTTCTTAGCGGTGGTGAGAATCATCATCTCGTCGGTACCGCCGGAGATGCGATCAACGCGAAGGTCGCGCCAGATGCGGTTGATGCGATGCTCGGAAGCAACTGCGATGCCGCCCATGATCTGCATAGCGTCGTCTACGACCTCGAAAGAAGCATTTGCGCAGAAGTACTTGCACATTGCGGCTTCACCTGCGTCGAGGTTGCCACCGTTCATGTCAGCCTTCCATGCGGTTTCGTAAAGCATGTTCTTCATGGCGTCGAGCTTGATCGTCATTTCAGCGATCTTGAGTTGGTTGAGCTGGAAGCGACCGATGGTCTTGCCGAATGCCTCACGGGTGTTAGCATGCTTGAGTGCATCCTCGTAAGCACAGATTGCCGTACCGTAGTCGCAAGCGCCTACCAGCCAACGCTCGAAGTTGAAGTCGCCGATGCCGCGGTTGAAGCCGTTGCCTTCCTTGCCGAAGATGTCAGACTCTTCGAGCTCAACGTCGTTGAGGTAAACCTCGCAGCAGCTGTCCATGCGAAGACCAAGCTTGTTCAGAGGGCCAAGCTCAACACCGGGCTTAGTCATGTCAACCATGAACTCGGTGAATACGGAAGGATCGTCGGCGTTCTTGGCCATGATTACCAGCCACTTAACGCCCTTGGAAGAGGTGATGAAGGTCTTGGTGCCGTTCAGGTAGATCTTGCCGTCGCGACGCTTGTAGTTGGTGGTCAGGCTAGAAACGTCAGAGCCAGCGCCAGGCTCGGTGCAAGCGGAGTTCCAGATCTGCTCACCGGTGCCGAGGTATGCCATTACAGCATCGATCTGCTCCTGAGTGCCCTCGCGAATGATGGTCTCGAAACCAGGAAGCTGATACAGAACGTAGGTAGGTCCACCGTACTGACCAAGAACCTCGTAAACAGCCATCAGGGTTACGAGAGGCTGCTCAAGGCCGGCACCGCCATGGCTCTCGGGAAGCATGATCTGATCGAAGCCGAGATCGCACAGACCCTTAACCCAGCGAAGCGGGTACTCATGCTTTTCGTCGCACTCCAGGAAGTACTGGTCCCAAGGCTCACTCTCCATGTAGTCCTTGTAGGCCTGAACGATGAGTTCCTGGTCATCACTCAACTTGAAATCCATTGTGTCCTCCTTTTCCGACGGCCCGTGCCGTCAAATTTTTGTTTTGCCCCTGCAAGCCATCGTGGTTCCTCTCCCGGGCTTGCAAAAGCTATTTCGAACCCCCGTCGCTCGCAGCGCTGGGATAATTCGCTAGTTGATACCCCTTAAACCCATGCCGCATACTTCACGGAAGAAGCTGGCGCCATGTTCAAGAGCATCATTTGCATCATCGAGCACTCGCGTGTAGTGAAGGAATGCGTGGATGGTGCCTTCGAACACCTCGTACTTGCAAGGAGTTCCGTACTGCTCGAAAATTGCTGCGAGAGTTGCTGAGTCATCCTTCAGGGGATCGTACTCAGCTGCTGCGATGTAGCACGCAGGCATGTCGCGAGACAGATCATTGAGGAAGAGGTTGCAATACGGCTCGTTCAGAATTGCCACAGGGTCTTCAGCGTAATTGCCGATATAGAATTTCCAATCCTCTTCAGTCAGGCCGTCCCAAGCACCACCGAGAAGTCGTCGAGATGCGGAATCGGTCAAACCGTAGCAGCCGTAGTAAAGAAGCAGTGCCTTGATATAGGAGGCATCGCCCACTTCCTGGCGAAGGTAAAGGGTTGCGGCAAGATTCAGGTGTGCTCCACCGGAGTCGCCAGCCATACCCATGCGATCAGCGTCGATACCGTACTGATCGGCATTTTCATGAAGATGCTTTGCTACTGCAGCAACTTCATGGACAGCCGAGGGGAACTTAGCTTCGGGAGACAGGCGATAATCAACTGCCACCACGATTGCCTCGCTCTTTTCGGCAAGTACACGACAGATACGATCGTGCGTTTCAAGGTTGCCCAAAACCCACCCGCCACCGTGTACGTATACGATGGTCGGGGTCTTCGTCGTACCATCGGTACGCCCCTTGTAAGATTCCTCGGTGGGATAGTAGAAGCGAACGGGAATTGCGCCGTTGGGGCCATCAATCTCCGAGTCGAGCTTAGCAACCATTTCGGGACCGCCAGCAACCCAGAACTTACGACCCTCAATATAATTCGCGCGCATCTGCTCGAAGCCCACGCTGGTGTCGTTAGCGTCGCCAGCAAGGCTGTCCTCCACTTCCAGCACCGCTTTCATCTGCGGGCTGATCAGGTTAAGAACGTCAAGCTTGTTCATGGTACTTCCCTTCTTAGCGCCCGGGCATTACTGCCCGGGCCGATGAGTTGTAACTACTTACCGCTATTCGGCAGTTTCCTCAGCCTCGGTAGCTTCGGTGGTGCCGAAGTGCTTCTTAACCGTGCGGAGAAGCATGAACAGGCAGAATGCACCGATTACCGCGAGAACGATCTCGATGGTGAAGATGCCGGTGTAAGCAGCGGTGCCCTGAGCATCGATCATGGAGCCGTACCAGGTGTGAATGAATACGTCAGGCATGAAGCCAACAACGGAGAGCAGGCCAGCTGCGGTACCGAAGATTCGCATCGGAATCTTTACCTCGGACAGAGGAGAAGAGCCGATAGAGAATGCACCGTAGGTGGTGAAGCCGAAGAGAACAACCAGAGCGGATGCAACGAGTGCGCCTTCGGTGGACTGCGGGAACATGATGAAACCGATAAGTACTGCTATCGAGAGAATGAAGGTGCCGATGATGGTCTTAGAGGGGCTCTTGATCTTCGTAGCGATGAAGCCAACTACCGGGCCAGCGAGAAGGCCAATACCATAGGTGCGGATAAGACCTACAACGTTAACGAGGTTGCCGTCAGCGCCGAAGCACTGGGTGAGGTAAGGCGTGGTGTAGGTTGCGCCCTGGTATACAGCGTATACGCAGAAGTAAGCGATGCATGCCCAGATAACGCCAGGATGCTTGAAAGCTTCGATTGCCTCAGAGAGGCTGAAGAGCTTAGCATCCTTGTTGATCTCGCCCTTGAAATCGGGAATGAGGAAAAAGGACAGAACGCCCAGGATAGCGATAATAACGCCGAGGAAGATGATCATAACCTGAACACCTGCAGCAACGCCGAGGGTGTTGGAAAGAGCAGCGATGATAGCAGCGTTGATAAGGCCAATAACAAGACCGGTTACGCCATAAATAGAGTAGCTAATACCGATCTTGGATGCATACTCTTCTTCTTCGCAGCACAGACGAACAACCTTGAATCGAGTGCCCCACCAAATAAGAATGGAGGTAACGCCCATTGCAACGAAGAGTGCCAAGCAAACACCTACAGAAGGAAGCGTTGCATAAACGAATACGAGTACGGCAGTTGCAAGGAAGCCTACAGTTGCCAAGGTACGCATGCGAACCTTGTCTGCAATGATGCCGGAAGGCAAGTAACAAATCATTGCGGCCAAGCCGTATGCGGAAACCATCATGCCAAGGTCCGCGTTAGTGCATCCGAGAGCCTGCATCAGCGGATCGTAGAAAACGTTCTTAAGATACATAGGCGCATAGATAATAGACGATCCCATCGAGATCAGAATTAACAGTGCCCACTTATGCAGGGATGAGATGTCTTTGTATGTCACCTCGCCCATGCTTTTAGCCATAATTGCCATTGCGGTTCCTTTCTCCTTGCAATAACTCCAATGGAAAGCCTCGTCAGATCCATCCCCATGTCTCTGTTGGACGAAGCTCTTCGGCATTTCTTCTTTCGTGATTGCCGATACCTGGATTATTGGAAAAAATATGAACACGTTCATCGCAAAAGTGACATGATTGCCAAGCTGCAGAGGAAATAGTGATATCTACTGTGAATGAAAATGCCAATTACCTATAAACTAGTGATACCTAGTGAGGGACAGTCTAATAGGATGGAACAACCGTCTGATATGGGGTTATTAATTCAGAAGGTTATGGAGGGACCATGGCAACATCCAAAACGGACCTTGAAGGCTCAATTCAAGAACACGATAAACAAATCGACAAAAAGGTGACTCAAGAAGGCCAGAACACCAAAGATTACGTACGTAAGGTGCTCACAAACACATCGTTTAAGTACCTCGGAATCTCATTCCTGCTCACGTACCACTACATTCTTTGGTTCATTCCGGATTCATTTTTCGGCACAGAGCTTCTAAATGATCAGGTAACCGAAGCATGGCTTGTTAACCCGCTGGCAGGATCGATCACCATGCTCTTTACCGCTTTCGCAATAAAGAGAGGGACGCACCTCTCCGACAACAAGAACCTTGCATACGGCATTCCAGTAGGCTTAGCTCTTTGCTCAGTTACCTTGCAGTACTTGCCGGGTTTTCTTCCAACCAATTTATCGATGTATGTTCTTGCCTGCGTCGCAGGAGGCCTTGAGGGCTTGATGCTCATCTTGTGGGGCGAGTGCTTAACGCGAATGCACGCGCAGTTTTCCATGCCGCATATCGGCATGGTTTTCAGTGGCACGCTTTTCGTTTTGGTTTTAATTGGCCTTGCTTTGCCTACCGTCTTGGTTCCCATATTCACTGCAGCTCTTGTGGTTGTTTCGGGAATGCTGCTCGTATACGAGGAAAAGCAAGAAACACGCGATTTTCCCGTTTTGCTGCCAAAAAGCACCACGAAGCCAGCACTAAGCAATGCAATTGTAATTTGCTTCATTGGTTTCTTGGTCGGTGCCGCCTGCTATTACTTGGCAGCAATCATCCCCTGGGAAAATCTCCCCTTGGAACAAAGCTCCTTTGTTGTAGGCGTAATAACTATGGGTGCCTGCTTCTTTGTCGCCTCAGCAGCGACAAACTACCTCAAACAGCAGTACGGTATCTTCAAGATGTTCCCGTGGTTCTTGGTACTCACCATTCTCGCTTTCTGCCTTTTTATAGCAGACGGAATGTTCAGCACCCCGGCATTCTTGATGAGCCTAGTTATTTCTTGTGTGCTTGAGATATCGCTGCTGGTATACTTCGGAATCCTAGTTAAACGAGGCTTCTTCCCGCCCACCATTTCATTTGCGCTCTCGATCGGCTGTGCGCGTATGGGCATAGCAGCAGGAAACGCACTAGCAGTTTTCTACGAAAGGACCGGGCTAGCTTCCAGCGATGTAGCGACCTATACCTGCCTAGGTTTTATTTGCCTTATTGCTATAGCACAGGTGCCTATGAGCAAACGCGAATCAAACATTGTGAACCTGATCAGCGCACCAGCGAGCCCAGCACAGGTAGATGTGGTTTGCAATCAGATCATTGACGAATTTGCACTGTCGGAACGCGAAGGCGAAATCCTAAGGCTTATCGCTCGAGGAAACACCGCTTCGAACATTGCAAGCAAACTGGTGATATCACCCCATACCGTAAATACTCATATCAGGCATATATATGAAAAGGTGAACATTCACAAGCGAAGTGAGCTTATCGAGTATATCAATATGAGGAAGAGCGACAACTAAAGTCGCAAACTCCCCGCAGAACATATCCCACAATCAGGAAGGAGCCCCGAGAGGCTCCTTCTTTTTGCATCTGCGCTTTCCAAGCACGTTTCGATTTTGCGCGATGGTATTTCGCGTTGCCGTGAGCACCGTAGCCGCAGGCGTAGCCGTTGTACTTAGGCATTTTCGCTAACGTAGCCTGCTCTGAGGACATATGCCATACCGCACCTTTACCGGAAACATGCCTTGCGCGTTTGCTTGTCATCAGCCTCACCTCCTTCGCAAAGTCGAATCAAGGAGAATTATAGCCCTGATCCGTCCCTTTCGACCCAAGCGACAACTTGGCATCTCCGCTAAGAACTAAAGCCGACGCAAGCCAACAAATTTAGATCAAAGCCGCCACCAAACGAAAACGCGAGGGAATCTAAAGCAAGGTAATGCTGAACGTGCGCGTATCAGATTCGCCAGGCTGCAGGATAGTCATTCCTCCCTTCTCCTCGAAAACGTCCCCTTCATCGCATGCGGTTGTATGACCGGTCCAAGGTTCAAGTGCAACAAAGGGAGCATCATTGACCGCTGACCAGACGCCCAAATACTTAAAACGAGGAAAATCGATCTGGACCCCATGATTGCTCTTTGCGCCCAACAAGGTCAGCCTCCGTTCAGGAACATCGGAGAATACCAAGGCGTCATGATCAAAGCAACGATGGTCAATTTGAACGAAGTCAGCACCCGCCGGGCACTCACGAAGCTCATCCCGACGCATAAGGCCATCGTCCCCGATTGTCGGCAACATACAGCTCCAAGGCTTCTCGAACTTCAGAACATAATCCTCAAACGATTCGTCTACCGCGCCAGGAACAGGGACGTTGAAAGCTGGATGACCTCCGATGCAGAAAGGCATTGGGGCAGAACCGTCATTCGCAACACAAAACGTCTGGGACAGCGTTCGTTCGCTAACCAGTGAATACGTAGTTTTCAATGTGAAGCGAAAGGGATATGCCTCTAGCGTTTCTTTATTGCTAGCCAACTTGAATGTTACTGAAAACTCGTCCCTACTCTCAATACTATGCTCGTAGTTTCGAGCGATGCCATGGCGCCCCATAGTACAAGGTCCTTGAGCAGATTCGGCCCTGCCATTGCGAAGCGAGCCTACTATAGGAAACAAAATTGGCGCACGGCGAGACCAGAAAGCTGGGTTGCCTTGCCACAAATACTCGTTTTGATTCAGCTTCAGGCTGCACAGCTGCGCACCCATAGGATCGACTGCAGCGGTTAAATTCCCCATATTGAGCGATATCAATTCAGACATAAGCACCTCTTAAAATGACTCGCTCAATGATATCAATCAAGCAGCTCCCCTGCTCCGCAAACAAGACGGAGAATTATTTAGATGGCTTAGTTTCGAGTTCCGTTCGCAAAGGATGCACTCCACCGCTGAAGATGAGGGAGCACGGCACCCATCAAGGAAACAGCTTCATCGTTTGTCATACCAGTGTTTTCCGCTAAGCGAGGCGCACAATCCTCTATCATTGCTTCCATAGATGTTTCATAGGTATATTTCCCCTGTTCAAAGCACCATTTGCAATAATGATCGGTTTTGGCGCCATCGCTATCGGTACCGTACTCATCAGGCGAAAGCATCATGCCACAGCTTTCGCAATAATGCTCCGGCATGTCAAGTAAGTGGACAATAGGCTCTTCGAGAGTTATAGCGATAAGCTTCAGCATATCGATTCCAGGAACAACCTCGCCGCGCTCCCATCGTGAAACTGCCTGGCGTGTCACATAGAGCTTTTGCGCAAGCTGTTCTTGAGTGAGTCCTTTGCGTTTTCTTGCTTTTGATATCGTTTCATTAAGCTTCATTGCTATCACCCTTTTCATCAATCCATCTGGCATTGCTCACTGTAATACCCTGCATCTGGTGAAGCTAGCAACAAGTTGTTGCTAGACAAACCGGATACAATAATTCAAATACCGATAGCCCTTCCAAAGACGGCATCATGATTCAAAAAAATTATCCCACCGAGCAGGGATTTATAACCTATTGGATCAACGCTTCCAAAATCCCATCGAAACCATGGCTTGTTTTCCTCCCGGGCCTTACCGCCAATCACCACCTGTTCAAAGACCAGCTAGAGCACTTTAAAGGAAAGGCCAACCTGCTTGTATGGGATCCGCCATCACACGGGAAGTCCCGACCGTTTGATACCACCTGGACCATTGGGCAACTTGCAGAATGGCTCAACAACCTCCTGGAATCGGAGAGTATCAGCAATCCAGTATTAGTGGGCCAATCCATGGGAGGCTATATATCTCAGGCGTTCATGGAACGCTTCCCTAGAAAAGCGCTAGCCTTCATTTCGATTGATTCCGCACCCCTCGGGCGCAGCCATTACCGTACATGGGAGCTCTGGGGCCTTAAACACACTTTTTTAGTTTATGTAGGCCTTCCCTGGCAACTAATTCTCTGGTCAGGCGCAAACGGGTGTGCCGAAACCGCCAAGGGAAAGCTGCTAATGAAAAGAATGATGCTCGATTATCGAAAAATGAAGTACTGCAAGCTCGTTAGCCATGGATACAAGGAAGTATCTCGGGAAATAGAGAAAAACAAAACCTATAGACTCGAATGCCCAACGCTGCTTATTAGCGGAGATAAAGACCGGGCGGGGTATACCGCTCGATACAACCAGCAGTGGGCGAAGGAAGAGAGCAACCCTGTCTGTTGGGTAGAAGGAGCTGGCCATAACGCAAATAGCGACAATCCAACTGAGGTGAATTTACTAATTGAGGCATTTCTTGAGCAACAGCATCTGATCTAACGCAAGTTTCAACTGGGCAACAGCCAAATTGAATGATGCCATCCAGGAATGAAGCGCTTTGCAATTCAGCCACAGCCCCGAATAATAACCATCGTCAATCGCTCGATAAACCAACAAAGCGCAGGTGATAGTTTTGTTTTGCCTAGCAAGCGATGTGCTACCCTTACAGGGAACACGCATCTTAATGGGGAGGACGCACTATGTCTTATCAGATTGTCACCGATTCTTCTTGCAACCTCACTGAGGTTCTTATCGATGAGCTCGAACTGGAAATCCTTCCCCTAACCTTCATGGTCGACGGTGTACAGCACCAAAGCTACCTCAAAGGAGAAACCACCGACCTGAAGCAGTTTTACACCATGATGCGCGAGGGAAAAGTAATAACCACGTCACTACCGAATCTCTCAAACTCCGAAAAACTGCTCACCGATATTCTCAAATCAGGAAAAGACATTCTTTACCTGGGTTTTTCCAGTGGTCTATCAGGCACCTACAATTCCATCAAGACGTTGAGCCACGATCTGCGCACACGTTTTCCCGAGCGCACCATCGAATGCATTGACACCCTTGCGGCATCTATGGGAGAAGGCCTTCTCGTGTACTATGCTGCAAAAATGAAGCAAGGGGGCGCTTCTTTGACCGAAGTTGCCGCGTGGGTACGCGAAAATAAATTAAAGTTAGCTCACTGGTTCACCGTAGATGATTTGATGTTCCTTTATCGCGGCGGACGCGTGTCCCGAACAGCCGCTTTCGCTGGCAGTATGCTTAAAATCAAACCCGTAATGCATGTCGACAACGAAGGCCACCTTATCCCTCTCGAGAAAAAGCGTGGACGCAAAAAGAGCATCCAAGGCCTGGTCGAGCACATGGAAGCTACGGCAAACGCCCCTGTTGCCGATCAGGTAGTTGGCATTTCACACGGCGACTGCATTGAAGACGTGGAATACCTGCAGAGCCTCATAACCAAAAAATTTGGCGTAACAAAGTATCTGGTAAATTACGTCGACCCGGTGATTGGCGCTCACTCTGGACCTGGTACTCTTGCTCTATTCTTCTTGGCAAGCGAGCGCTAATCCAACTACCTCGAGCATCTTCAACGATCCCAATGCCACCCGCCTTGCACAGCGATTTGAACAGATCGAAGAAGCCCAACTCGCTATACCATTACAATCCAGTAGTCTCAAAGGGCCCACTGGTACACTGGTGCCATGATTCAAACCGAACCACATAGCCACCCACTGCGCCCCTGGAATGGAACAGCCATAATACTTATGGATCTTGATGCTTTCTTTGCGTCAGTCGAGCAGCTTGATCATCCAGAATGGAAAGGGAAACCCGTCATCGTCGGAGGGGATCCCACAAAGCGCGGTGTCGTGTCCACGGCATCCTATGAAGCACGTAAATTCGGCGTACACTCTGCCATGCCCTCATCCACCGCGGCTCGCCTATGCCCACAAGCTATCTGGGCGCCTGGCAATTTCCATCGATATCGCGAACTATCGCAGAAGGTAATGGGCATTCTGCAAGACGAATCACCTCACCTGATGCAGGTAAGCATCGATGAGGCCTTTCTCGACATCACACCAACGAGGACCAACCGCGAGCACCCAATAGCCATAGCAAAACGCATCCAACAACGCGTTGCCGAACTCGGCATTACGTGCTCGATCGGTCTTGGTGAATCTAAAGCGGTGGCAAAAATCGCCTCAAACCAGAACAAACCCCGCGGCCTTACCGTGGTGTATCCCGGTGATTCGGCAGCATTTTTAGCTCCCCTCCCCGTAGCCGAAATGAGCGGGATTGGACCTGTTGCTCAAAAAAAGCTGAACGCCTACCACTTGCGCACGCTGGGGGATGTAGCCAATGCGGATCCAGTATTGTTAAAAGAAGTTTTTGGCAAGAACACGAAGCTGATGATGGATCGTTGCCGAGGAATAGACACCGCGGTAGCAAGCATTCGTGAGCCGGCAAAATCGGTTTCTAACGAAATCAGCTTTGCGGTTAGCCTTACCGATAGAAAAGAAATCCAAGCTCGTATCGCCACCATGGCACATAAGGTCGGTAGACGCTTGCGTCGTAAAGGAATAGAAGGCACCACCCTTCATTTGAAGATTCGAAGAGAAGATCTATCAGTACGCACCTGCCAACGGCATAAAGCCGACCTCGGAACAAACGATCTTGTGTGGCTCCCTGAGCTCTACAGCATGCTCAATGAGGTATGGGACGGATGGGAGCCTTTGCGCCTCATAGGCGTTGGGGTAAGCGGCTTTAACGACGATCCAGTGCAAGGGACATTGTTTGATATTGCGCCAAGCAGCGAAAGAAACGAAATCAGCATCAATAGCCCACTCATCAGAAAAGCTGAAGCAAACAAGAAACTTCTTGAAGCAAACGACCTGATAGCTCAACGGTTTGGAGAAAATGCTGTTAGATTTGGCCACGAATTGCGAACTTACCAAGAAACCACGGGAAGCAGCGCCAAAAACCCAGAAGATTATAAAGACTAGCCATCCACGCACTTCAAAGTGCGTGTTGCAAGGAATTGTCGGCAAGTATAGGGTGATATTTCGAATACTGGCCTAAATATCATCGATTTCCTGGCACCCCACTCGGCCCTGGTTAGAGACCCTAGACACGCATGCAATGAGCAGCGTAACCTCGCCCTGACAGCAAAAGTGCCGCCCATAGGACGGCACTTCGATTAATTGAACTTGAAAATTTTCTGAGCGACATGATACGCCGTCAGACCAAACTGTCTACCCAGCGGTGTGGGGATGTTGGTGCCGGCATTCAGCAACGTATGTTTCAACTGACTATACAGTTTCGCATCCTTTGCCTTCAGGTATGCCCATACATCTGCGCGCTTTTCCTCGTTTTCGGGAGTCTGCTCCATACGCAAGAACACCGAGCAAATGCACATCATCATGGACAGATAGTTGTGCATATATTTGCGCAGGTGAGAGTTTTCAACCGTATTCAAATCCACTGCATCAATCATGGTTTTGGTAACACGAATCTGCTGGTCAATACGGGAAAGCATTACCTTTTCGTTGACCGATTGATCATCGCGACCAATAAAGTAGCGATACATATCAACGTCGAAGTAACGCATGGTTTGAACATGCGGCAGCGGCACATACACAAACACGTTATCCACATAGAAGCAGTGTTCCGGAAGCTTCAAGTCCATATCGCGCAGCAACTGAGTACGATAGATTACCGAGTGCATAAGCAAATACTGCGAGGAGCGGAAATGCCCCACGTCAGACCAGCCAAACTCCTTATCGGTCGGAAACACATTGGTGTAACGCATAACAGTACGAGAGTTCTCGAATACCTTTTCGTACACGTAGTTGCCGATAACCATATCAGTGCCTACGGCATTGCCACCAAGCTCTTCGGCGCGGCTCTTCTGCTCGCGCAGATACGGCATGATAACATCCATAGCGTTCTTATCAAGCCAGTCGTCAGAATCAACCACTTTATAGTAGTAACCCTGAGCAGCGGCCAAACCCGCATTAACCGCAGAGCCATGACCGCCATTTTCTTTGTGGATGGCACGAACAATGCCAGGGTGCTCTTCTGCCAGACGATCGGCGATTTCAGCCGTATTGTCACGAGTGGAACCATCGTTGACCAAAATGATCTCAATATCGTCACCGCAGGGCAGCAGGGAATCAACGCACTTCTCCATATAGTTAGCCGAGTTATAGCACGGCACCGCAAAGGAGATCGTTTTCATGAAGCGGCACACCTAACCTTTCCGTTCACGCCTTCAGAGATTAACCTCAAGGGCACATTATACCCACCTAGTGCCCTGCGCGCTAAAATGGAGCACGAGAGAAACATCACCCATGAAAGGAATGTTTATGACCACGCTCATCAATTCGATGGTTGAACGCGCCAAAGCCGACAAAAAGACTATCGTTTTGCCCGAAGGCCACGACGATCGTATCCTGGCCGCTGCAGAAGAAACCCTGAAACAGGGCATTGCGAATCTGGTAATCCTTGGCGACGCAGAAGAGATCAACGCAAAAGACTACAACCTCGAAGGTGCCGAAATCATCAATCCCGCAACTTCCGATAAGGTCGATGAATTCGCAAGCCTCCTCTTCGAACTGCGCAAGAAGAAGGGCATGACCGAAGAGGAAGCCCGCGAGCTGGTAACGAAAGACAACATCTACTTTGCAACAATGATGGTGAAAACCGGCCAGTGCGACGGTTTGGTAGGCGGCGCAAGCTGCGCAACCGTGAAGATTCTCTCCCCTGCCCTGAAGGTCTTGAAGACCGCTCCAGGCGCGCCTATGGTAAGCTCCCTCTTCCTGATGGAAGTTCCCAACTGCGACCTGGGCGAAAATGGCGTCTTTGCCTTCGCCGACTGCGCACTTGAGATTCAGCCCACTGCTGAAAAGCTGGCGCACATCGCGAACCTCACTAATCAGTCCTTCAAGCGTCTGCTGGGCAAAGAAGCACGCATAGCCCTGCTCTCCCACTCCTCGCATGGCAGCGCCAAGAACGACGATGCCCAGAAGGTCGTAGACGCTATGACCTATATCAAGGAAAACTACCCCGACTTGAATGCCGACGGTGAGCTCCAGCTCGATGCCGCTATCATCCCTGAAGTTGGTGCCTCTAAGGCTCCTGGCTCACCAGTTGCCGGCAAGGCAAATACCCTCATCTTCCCCGACCTCGATGCTGCTAACATAGGCTACAAGCTTGTTCAGCGTCTTGCGAAAGCTGAAGCATACGGTCCTATCCTTCAGGGTATTGCTGCACCGGTTAACGATCTTTCCCGTGGCTGCACGGCAGAAGATGTAGTTGGCGTTATCGCCATCACCTGCGTTCAGGCTCAGACTCTTTAGCAGCCGAAATTACTGAAGCGCCAAAACCAACGCTTCACACCAATCCCAATTAAAACAGGGCATGACGAGGCAAATTGCCAGTCATGCCCTTTTCGATTTTGTTGTCCTATCCAACAGCAACAAACGAGCTAGCTTTGCCAGAACCCGCTCCTGCAATAACACAAAGAGAAAGAGCCCCTACCGGGGCTCTTTCTCTTTCACGAAGGAGAACACTTGAGACGCACTACTGCTTCTTGTACTTTTTAACCAGCTGACGACCGGAAATGTAGTTCATGATTTCCGTGGTACCGCCTGCGAATTCGTAACCCTTCAAGTCGTTCCAAATGCGACCCGCATTGATTTCCTTCGTATATCCGATACCGGCATAGATGGAAAGTGCATGCTCAGCTACCTTGGTGAGATTCTGGCATGCATACGACTTCAACAACGCCGACTCAAGGCGCGTAGACTGGCCCTTGTCGAGCATGGTGGTTACCTTGTAGAGACGCGTACGCACATTATCCAAAATGGTTTCCATCTCAACAAGATGCTGCTGAATTGCGCTGATGTGGCCAATGGGCTTCTGGAAGCAGATGCGCTCCGAGCAATAGGCACCCGCCTCATTCATAACAGCCTGAGCCTGACCGAGGGCCTGAGCAACTACCAGGCAGCGCTCAAACTCAAGCTTCTTCATCAGGTTCTTCCAACCTTCACCAGGTTTGCCAAGGCGCATATCTTCAGTGAGAACCACATTGTCGAAGAAGCAGTCCACAAACGGAACAATCTGCTGACCGATTTTCTCCAGGCCGCCAAAGGTATAACCCTCAATGTCGTTAGGGATCATCCACAGTGAGTAGTTATCGTTTTCATACGACGGATCTTCGTCTTTGGCTACCAGAATGGTGTATACCGCCAGATGACCAATGGTCACCCAGGTCTTTTGGCCGTTGAGCAGGTAGGTGCCATCAGGCTGCTTCACGGTAACACACGTCATAGCATTGTTGTCAGAGCCAGCGCCAGGCTCAGAAATCGCCGTTACCGCAACGCTCGTGCTTGGAACGTTGTTCACGACATCCATGATCTTCTTCTGCTGCTCTTCGTTGCCAAATTCAATAACGTCCATGATGGAGTTGAAATCGGTCTGGAAAGGCAAAACGCAGGTGGTGTATTCATGTAGCTTTTCCATAAGCAGGACCAGCGTGAGCTTGTCACAAGGAATGCCGCCAACCTCTTCAGGAAGGCCAAGATGCATGAAGCCCAACTCGCGGAAAGCCATGGCTGCTTCTAAGCTGATATGATGGTCAACCTCATAGGCCTGCTTAATAGCTTCGGGCGTGAAGTACTTTTCCGCATACTCTTTAGCACTAGCGATAAAGAGTTCCTGATCAGGTGCCAGTTCAAAATCCATTGTTCCCCCTAAATATAAACACCCTCCGTAAACGCATAACGCGTTCATAGCTCAATTCTATTTTTCGAATAACATCCCTACCAATGCGAACTGAAAATAAATAGTCGAACAATCTATGAGGTCAAATAATAATCCCAGGTAAACAGATCGCAAATTCGAAAATTTAGAATGACTAATGGACTTTTCCGATGCCATTTAATGAAAAGTCTCCGAGCATCTGTTGATACTCCCCTCGGATTCAATCAACAAGGATTGAATCAGTTGCAAATGGCTCCTCCGCTTCTCCTCTCGACATTGCTTTATTAATATTTAAGCATTAAATAAGAATCATTAATCAAAGCAATAAGTCGCAAATTAATAAGCTCTTTATCATAAACACCGAGGGGAAACTCGCTTTGAATCAAAGCGATCAGCTGAGGAGGCGGTTATGAAAGGGAGCTCCCACACCACACTTACTACAGGAAATATCGGTATTCCGAAATTCGACTTAACGGGAAAAATCGCGTTAATTACCGGCGTTGGCAGCGAAATAGGAATCGGTCGCGCCATAGCACGTACTTATGCCTGGTATGGGGCGGATTTGGTAATTGCCGATATTGATGAAGAGAAAATTAAAGAACGCGCAGAGGAAATCTCCAAAGAGTCTGGTAGACGAATCGTGCCTGTACGCTGCGATGTATGCAAGAGTGAAGATCAAGACAATCTGGTAAAAGTAGCTATGGAGAGCTTTGGGCGCATTGACATCCTCGTCAACGATGCAGGGGTCGTTCTCAGCAATGACCAGCTGATAGTCGACACCGACGAAGATGAATTCGATCGAGTAGTAGACACCGATTTCAAAGCAGTGTTTTTCCTCTGCAAGCGCGTAGCAAAGATCATGATTCAACAGGAACAAGGCAATATTATCAACCTTGCATCAGTTGTTGCTCGAGTGGCGTCTACGCGCATGGCGGCTTATGCGGCAGCAAAAGCCGCGGTTGTTCAGATGACCCGCTGTATGGCGTTTGAGTGGTCACGCTTCAACATCCGCGCAAACTGCATTTGCCCAGGATACATCGACACCAATATGACTCAAAGCACGCTCAATAAAGAAAAGGCCTACGAGGCAATAACCCGCCCTATACCGCACAATCGAAAGGTCGGCGACCCGATGGATATCGCCGCAGCCGCACTGTTCTTAGCTTGCGATTGCTCGGACATGGTAAATGGATTTCCGCTCTATGCCGATGGGGCGCGCTCCATTTGGTAAAGCCGGGGACAATATAGAGAAGAGCAACCCAAGAACACCTTCTTAGAACCGCAACCGAAACGATCAATAACAGTAAGAATGCAAACGAGAAAACCCCATGATGCATAGCCATTAAGCTGCATCATGGGGTTTGCAGTTATGGAATGATACCGTTAAAACCAGTTATTTCGTACCGTAATGGGAAGCAGGAACAATCTGGCTGCGATTGTGAACGATATTGTAAGTATCACGCGCAATCATGTATTCCTCGTCGGTAGGGATAACGATAATCGGAACCTTCGACTTGTCAGATGAAATAATACGCTCAAAGCCGCGCTGCTTGTTCTTTTCGGGATCAAGGATGATGCCAAGAGGCTGCCAACCCGCAAAGATCATGCGGCGCATTTTGTCGCAATTTTCACCTACACCAGCGGAAAGAACAATAGCATCGGCGCCCGACATAAGAGCCAAACACTGGCCGATGTATTTCTTAACACGTGTAGAGTACATTTCATAGGCAAGGATCGCACGGGGGTCGCCCGCGTCGGAAGCCTCCCGAACACTACGCAAGTCGTTGCTGATGCCGGAAATGCCTAGCAAACCCGACTTCTTATTCAAAATGGTATTCATTTCTTCAGGGGTATACCCCTCATGATCCATCAGGAACGTAACAATAGCGGGATCGATAGAGCCAGAACGCGTACCCATCATCAAGCCATCAAGTGGGGTAAAGCCCATGGTGGTGTCGATTGGTCTGCCATGGTCTACCGCCGTAATAGAACAGCCGTTGCCCAAATGGCAGGTAATAAGACGGATTTCGTTAAGGTCTTCGCCTAAGATAGCCGCCGCACGCTCGCACAAATAGCGATGAGAGGTGCCGTGGAAACCGTACTTGCGGATGCCGTACTTTTCGTAGTACTCGTAAGGGATAGGATACATGTACGAATACTGTGGAAGCGTCTGGAAAAACGAGGTGTCAAACACGGCGACCATCGGCGTTTCGGGCATCAGGGCACGACATGCATTGATGCCAGCAAGTGCAGCTTTGTTATGGAGCGGTGCAAGCTCTGCCAGATCGTCGATCTTGGAAATTACATCGTCATCGATGAGCGCAGACTCTTTGAAGAACTCGCCACCATGAACGATGCGATGGCCAACAGCCGCAATATCGTTCATGTCTTTAATGACGGCATTGGGACCCGTGCTCAGGATGTCCAGGACCACACGCATAGCAGCAGTATGGTCTGGCAAGGGCAATTTGTACACGAATTCGTTTTCATCGATGCCGTGCTTATGGAGGGACTGCTCGCTGCCAACGCGCTCGCACAAGCCCTTCGCTAGCACCTTGTTGCTGGCAATATTAACCAACTGGTATTTCAACGAAGATGAGCCTGCGTTAACGACAAGAATGTTCAAAACCAATCCCCTCCTAGAGTGGTCGATTGCAGAAACTATTTTACGCAAAAACGACTTGAGCCGTATTCCACTGCAAGTGATTTTACGGTGACTGGTGAACGGCAGAAATGACGCTTCAAAAGGGGCGTATACGCAGACGAACGGCGTACAAAGGATAGTTGCCGTCAAATAATCTCCACGTATCTGCCACCCCAAAAAAGCAGGAAATACTACAAGACGTGTTCGCCCAAGTTCTTGCCACCCAAAATATGAATGTGAAAATGGAAAACCGTCTGGCCGGCATCTGCACCCGTATTTACCACAACTCGGTAGCCTGATTCGTCGATGCCTTTGATCTTGGCGATTTCAGGCACACGAGCCATCAGCTGACCCAGAAGATCTGCTGGAACACCATCATTGAGTGAAGCGAAATGCTGCTTGGGAACAATAAGAGTATGAACGGGCGCTTCGGGAGCAATATCATCGAACGCGTAGCAGACATCGTCCTCGTACACCTTCGCAGAAGGAATAGCCCCTTCAATAATGTTGCAAAACAGGCAATCGGCCATAGTCGGTTCCTTTCAAATAGCCATACGCATCGGCGCACGGAATGGTCATATCAGGTTTACGCCTTCTGCAGCGTAGTGTCTACCACGTCGTCATTTACAGGCATACCAAGTTCGCCTTTCAGCACATCAACGCGCTGCTGGGCGTTTTCCAAGCGACCACGCAAAAAGCGGATAAGCACAATTCCTCGCTCGTATTTGACGAGGCTCTCTTCAAGCTCGAGCTTGTTGCTTTCCAGAGCTTCCACAATCTGACCAAGCTCGGTAATTGCCTCACGGAACGTTAGATCGACATTTTGTTCTTCACTCATGGGAATCCTCCAATGAAAGTAATTCTGACAAACCGGAAGCCACTTCCCCCTCAACACGACAAGAAAGGGCACCGTCTAATAGCTGAACCTCGACCAAATCGTCTAGCTGAACCTCGGTTACGCTGCGCAAAACACTTCCCTCTTCGTTGCGCGCAATAGACCAACCGCGCTCCAGAATATGCAGTGGCGAAAGATCGTTCAGGCGCGAGGTAGCAATAGCAGCTTCCGAATAATAAGGATCGAGCAGTGTTTTCCCTAAACGCGACAGCGATTCAGCCCCCAAATCCACTTCATGCGTTGGTTTAGCCAACATGGCTTCTCCGCAAGCCTTCAACGAAGCAGAGGCACGCATGAGTTCGCTTTCGGCCACTTGCAGAGAAAACGGCAAGGACGCCTGCAGGCGCGCCGCATACGACTCGAGGCGCTCCTGCTGAGACAAGGCAATATGCGGGCCCAGTCGGTCTAAGCGGATTGTAAGTTGAGCTAGGGCGTCTGCAGAACTGCCAACCTGAAGCCCAGCGGCACGTTCCATACGGTCTTGATAAAGATCGAGCATGCAAGCGTCAGCTTCGTACATTGAAGCAGGATCGCGTAAAACGGGCCGGGAAGCCATCGCATCCAAATACTCAACCGAACGGTTGAGACGATTAACCAAGCTTTTATCCATACGGGAAAGCAGCGTATCCACCAATGAGTTCAACTCGGCAGAATCGGGCGACACAGCGAGAGCTGCCTGGGTTGGCGTAGACGCTCGGTAGTCGGACACCATGTCGGCAATGGTGGTGTCGGGTTCATGCCCAATGCCCGTTACCACAGGAACAGGACAAGCGGCAATAGCGCGAGCCAGACCTTCGTCATTGAAAGGCATAAAGCTTTCGAACGAACCACCACCGCGCAAAAGCAGGATAACCTCGACACCGGCATCGCAAACCAGCTGCAGGGCATCGGTCATATCGCGCGCCGCAGTAGGCCCTTCAACCGGCACGCCAGCAACAACCATGCGCGCCAAAGGAAAACGTCGTCGAAAAGTTCGCAGAGCATCGTGCACCACTGCACCATTTGGGGAAGTAACAATACCCACGGTAAGGGGAATACGCGGAATAGGGCGTTTGCGAGATGCGTCCATGAGCCCTTCGGCCTTTAGCTTTTCGGCCAACTGGGCTACCTGCTGGCGAAGAGCCCCCTCACCAGCAAGCTTGACACCGTAAACGTTGAAATCAAGCTTGCCAGAACGAGCGAATATGTTGAACTTGCCTGTTAACTCGACCTTAGCGCCGATAAACAACTTCACACCGCTGGTTTGATAGCGGTTCTTCCACATCAGGCACGTCATAACCGCACCCTCATCTTTGACCGTAAAGTACACGGCCTTGTAGCCAGGCTTATCGGAAAGTTCGCTGACCTCGCCCATTACATGGAACGTATGGTTCTTCAGAATGGAATTTGCAATATTGGTAACTTCGGTAACGGAAAGAATATCCGATTCCTTCTTTGACGAGGAAGCGCCCCCTGCCCCACTCGCAGCAAACCCAGGGTCGGCAGAACGATACGTTGCCGCACGCGCCGCAGCGCTCATGGCAGCCGAAACCACATCGTCGTGGGTCGGGGCAGCCTGTCCACCTCGGGGCGAATCTATATAACCAAAGCCGCTCATATCTGGCGTGTTGTCACGCGCCATGGGTTAATTCTCGTTATTAAACGCAGAGAGGTAATAGAGCAGCTGCAGAATCGAAACGAGAGCAGCAGCCACATAGGTAAAGGCGCACGCACGAAGCACATTCCAAGCACCGGCCTGTTCGCCACCGGGAATACCCGTTTCTGCCATATAGGACAACGCACGGCGACTAGCATTGAACTCCACGGGCAGCGTAACAATCTGGAACAAAACCGCAAAAGCATAGAACACAATTGCCAGGGTTACCAACCCGGCCATATTCAGGAAGATACCCACCAGAAGTAAAATAAACCACGTATTGGTGGCAAACTCAACCACGGGAACAAGAGCGCCACGCGCCTTCATGGGCGCATAGCCCATTGCATACTGACATGCATGACCCACCTCGTGGCACGCTGTAGCAGTAGCAGTAATAGAAGAGCCATCAAAAACATCGTAAGAGAGCGTTACCGAATTGTCTTTAGGGTTGAAGAAATTCTGATCGGAACCACCACGATGCACCTGCACACCTTCAATTCCGTAATAGCTCAGCATGCCAACGGCAACCTGATAGCCCGTCATGTGGCTGGAATTAGGCACATGCGAGTACTTCTTAATCTGATGGTTAACATACCAGGTGGCAAACGCGCCAATCGCAACAGTAACAACCAGGATCAGCAAATAACTCATATGCATTGGATGGTCTCCCAATTAGCTCAAATTCGTACACTAAAGTCCAAAATAGGATAACGGCATTTATTCCGCTGATTTGCGAGGACGATCGATAACCAAGTTTCCGTCATCGAGTCGTAAAGAAAACTCACCGTTCAGAAATGCGGAAAGCTCCTTGCCTACCACACGATAGCGCCAACCAGTAAGCAATTCGCAATCTTCCTCATGGCCACGCGCAAGCTTCATGAGCTCATTTTGCGGAGCCAACGTTTGCGGAGCAATACGATTTTGGCGAGCACGTAGATGGACGATGGCGTTCATCAGATCTACCGCAATGTCGACGTTGGCCTCGCTCTTGTGGGCTTTCTGAACTACAGGAAGATCCTCTTCCGCACATTCCAACCCGCATTTGATGCACTTCAGCACAATACGACCTTCGGCAGGACGCAAACTTTCACGCATGCCGCGCACCATGTACAACTCATCCAGGGTTCGAGCTTCACGGCGGCACGCTTCTACGATTTGCTCATCAGAAACAACCCATTTTCGAGGGATATTCGCTTTCTGGGCACGTTCTTCGCGCCAAGCAGCGAATTCCCGCGCTGCCGCAATTTGGCGAGGAGTGAGTTGGTTTACACGACGCAACTTGCGCCAGCGTGTACGTGGATCGATCTCGTACTTTTCGGGATTGGATATTTCCGCAAACGCATCATCCAACCAAGAAAGACGACCCTTTTCCTTCAAGCGGCCAACCATATCGCGATAGATCTTAGGCAGATAGGTTACATCGTCTGCAGCGTATTCCACCTGCGAGTCGGAAAGCGGTCTTCGCGACCAATCGGTAAACGAATCCTTTTTCGGCAGAGTAACCCCACAGAAAGTATGGACCAGCGAAGCATACGACGCTTGCTGGGTTTTTCCCAACAATGCAGCAGCAACTTGCGTATCGAACACTGGCGTAGGAACAACGCCAGTTTCGTGATACAAGATTTCGATGTCCTGAGAAGAAGCATGGAAAATCTTCATGATATTCGGGTCGGAGAGCGCTGGAGCCATCACCGACAGGTCGCGAATTCCCAGCGGATCGATAATGGCAACTTCGCCTTCGATAGCGATCTGCACCAAACAGAGCTTTGCGTAGTACGTTTTCTCGCGCAAAAACTCGGTATCTATAGCCATGTAGGGACTCTTGGCACAGCGCACCATAAAATCCCGTAAAGCAGCGTCGGTTTCGACGAGCATTGAACACCCTTCGTATCGTTTTATCGAACAACGCCCGCGGTTATGCTCAGCCCATGGGCGTTTCGCTCCGCAAGCGGTCATATCATGTACCATTGCATGGTAACAAAAGGGGTGACCGTGAAAGTACTCGTCATACATAATCTACGCTCTGGCCTCCGCAACGGCGCGGTATACGACTTCATGCGCAGTTACGCCGAGCAAGGCGACTCCGTTACCATCCGATCTTTCGGGCCGGATACTGAACTTGCGCCACTGCTTGAGGATGCCGCCGAATATGACTTCGTGGTAGCGAGCGGCGGTGATGGAACCATCGCTTCGGTGAGCTACGAGCTTCGCAACACAGGGATTCCCATTCTTCCCTTCCCTGCCGGTACCGCAAATCTCCTGGCGCTCAACCTGTTCGAGCCCAACGAATCGCACGCACTGTGCAAATTGGTAGACGAAGCGCTTACGCTCGACTTCGACATGGGCGAAATCGAAGCAACCGACGGCACAAAGCTTGGCTTCACCATCATGGCGGGTTGCGGATATGACGAGTTGATTATGCGCAACGCCACTGGCAATAAACACCTTCTGGGTGATATGGCCTACTTCGAAGCCGCCTTTTCCAACCCTAAGCCGCAAGTTTCCACTTTCACTCTCACTATCGACGGTGAAACCGTGGAAGTGTCAGGCATCGGTGTTGTGTTGGCAAATTTCTCGAAGATACAGTTTGACCTTCAGGTAGCAGACGAAAATCTTCCCCGCGATGGGAAACTCGATGTGGTTGTGCTGAAAACGGAAAACGCCATACAGCTCTTACCTACGCTTATGGCTAAAGTGTTTGACCACACGGGATCACTCGCAAAAAAAGTTGGCGGTCTTGAGATCTACCGCGGCAGAGAAATCCGCATCGATGCAGAACCTGCAATGCGGATCGAGTATGACGGTGAGCCCACCGAGGTCACAACGCCCATCATCGCCCGATCCCTTCCCGGGTCAGTGCGTTTTGTGGTGTCCGATGAATGCTACAAACATTTCAGCCACGAGCAATAAGCCTTTCAGCATATCGAATCCGATGCATCTTTAAACAAATAGCCCTTGGCTCATACGAGCCAAGGGCTATTTCATGATTGAGGGAATCAACGAGCCGAGCCTAAAGAATGACGCTAGGGCTTACGTGCTATATGGCTTCCTTGTTATTCGGATCCTTTTTCAAGTTTTCAGCTTCTATCAAAGCGTTTGCCAGCTGAATAGTGTCGGTGTTCTGGGGGTCGTAACCTCGAGCACGCATGATTTCGAGGTTCTTGCGCATCGTCCACTCCTGATAGTTCTTGTTGTAGCGCATCTGTATCACCTCGAGCACAATGGCAAAGACCATAGCGAAGTACACCATGAGCTTCTCTGCATGCATATCGAGCACTTCAATGCCAGAGTTGATACCCAAGCCGTCGAGCACCAGCAAAACGCCAATAACGGTAATGAATACCAGCGCCAAAATCTTCATTTCGGTATGGGTGTTGATGAAGTCGGAGATGGGATCAATGAACACCATCATAAGGAAAACTGCGAGCATAACCGCAATGATCATGACAATAAGGTGGTTCGCCAAACCAACAGCAGTGATTACGGAGTCGATGGAGAACACGATATCCATGACCATAATGGTGGCCACAGCACCAGCAAGTCCGATGGTTTTACGGGGCTTGTCCGCATCACCCTGACTTTCTTTTTCCTCTGAAAGTTTGAGCACATCACGGAGTTCCACAATGCCCTTATAGATCAAGTACAAGCCGCCCAAGAAGAGCACAAGGTCTCGGACCGAAAGGCCGAATTCAGCACCGTTGATATAGAGACCGGGAATAGTAAACAGCTTGTCGGTCATATGAACAAGGAACGAAGCGAAGCAGAGGAACACAACGCGCGAAACCAACGCGCCGAGCAGACCGAGCTTGCGACCGATATGCTGTTTTTCGGGAGGAAGTCGATCGCTGGTAAGAACGATGAACACTAGGTTGTCCACACCAAGCACAATTTCCAAAAACATCAGCGTAACCAAGCTGATCCATGCCTCTGGCGTGGCGAAGATCGAAAGATCCATTTACACACTGCCTTTCTTTGTCCTTAACCCGACCATAAAAAAACTCACGGTACCTAGAAGCGGAACGAATGCTTCTAGGTACCGTGAGTCTCGTTATTGAAGACACGCCAGACTCGCAGCAAATGCAAGCCATGCTTGTTGACGGGCCACATATATTCTATGCCAACTACTCCCCCACAGGGTGTTGTTATCTTATCACGAAGCAACGCATCAAGCTCAACGTAGCGTCGCAACAAAAAATCATCACGGTTTGATCATGCCACCCGAACAATGAGCGAGTTGAAAAGGCAGAGCTCGATAGCAACCAATAAAGAAGGCGCCAGGGCGCCTTCCAAAAAAGCTAATTCATATACAATGTGGTACCCATATCCAAACCCCAAGCAGTAACCACATAGGGGTCGCACGATGCAGGACCATCCTCTTCGTTAGCCAAAGTTGCCATAAGGGTATGGCTGCCGAAATCGTGTAGATTGAAGGTGGTTCGCTGACCAACAGTGCACTTGTGCACCTCGGCTGGTTCGGGATCGTTCGAAGGATCGCCGTCGGTCAAAAGGCCAGCCACATCGCCGTTGTACAACGCAACCGAAACTTCCTTGCCGTTCAGGTCCGTATTGGTGGAATTAATGCCAACATTGATCGTACCCGCAAGTGCCTGAAGGAAGAAATAACCAATCAGAACAATCAGCACTAGACCAAAGACCAACTTCAGCAGAAACATTTTCAGCGTCTGCCCGCCGGGAATGCCGTTTTCGCTTTTCTTCGCTACAGGCTTTGTCACACCAGAGCGAATTTCTGCCCTTCGGGCAATTTCAGCGCGAGCGGCAGCTACGCCCTCGGAAATGCTTTGGGATCCAGCATTTTCTTCTTCAGGATGGTTTTCCTCTTCATGCGCCATGCGCGTCCCCTTCCCCTCTTGAAAACAAAGTTATTGTACCTGAAATGAAAGAAGCCCTTGCAGGTAACTGCAAGGGCTTCGATGTTTCAATGGAGCGGACGACGGGGTTCGAACCCGCGACCCCAACCTTGGCAAGGTTGTGCTCTACCAGCTGAGCCACGTCCGCGCGCAAGAAAGTATTATACGGAAACCAGTTTTACGCGCAACCCCTTTTTTGAAAAAATTTCAGGGGACTAAATCTCATAGTCGTAAGGCACACAAAACCACACGACTCTGCCAATAACAGACAGGGTTTCACGTTCCCCATCTCCGTAATCAAATACCTGAGACTTATAGGTGGGGTCATTCGAATCAGGTTCTAGGGCAATTCCGTTATTTAGTTTTCGCACCCGCTTCACCGTCGCATTCGATGAACCAACGCTTACCGCATACACAGATCCGTCTACAACTTCCGAAGTGGGACAAACCAATGCATAGCTGCCGTTGGGCAGGACCCTATTCATAGATTCGCCCTTAACGCGCAAATAAAACGCTTTCGGATAACGCAGCAACAGCGCATTGGGCACAGGATGGATTTCCTCGATCTGAAGCATCTCGATGGGAGCACCCGCAGCAATAGATCCATACAAGGGAACAAATCCGAACGACGATCCAGACTCTGGATGCGCTTGCTGCAATACCCTGCGCGCGTACCCAAGCACCTGGCTATACACATCGTCCATAGTCAGGCTGGGCAAAGATTCAACGATCTTCACGGCATTGGAAAAACGCGGGATAGTCTGCCCGCATTCCCAGGCGGAGACGGAAGTCTGGCTCACTTCCGCTATCGCTGCAAGCTGCTCTTGCGACAAACCGAAGTTACCGCGAATTGCATGAATGTTGTCGCCAATATAGTTCTCCATCGGTCCTCCCATCCACGCGAAACATGCTATCAAATAAGGTGGTATTCCCAGATTGACAGCAGTTTTTTACCCGTTAATCTGGTAATGATCAAGTGCGGAGGATGAGTATGAAAAACTGGGTTCAACAAGCGCGCGAAGCCTCTGGGCTGTCCCTAGATGACTGCGCTTCAGCGTTGTTCCTCTCCCGTGACGCCTTCGCCCAAAAGGACGCCAATCCGGGAACCATAACCCTGAATGAACTCAGGGTATTGCACAACGTTTTCAATGAAGACGCTCGTAAGATCGTCCAAAAAGCACTTCTCGAAATCTATCTTTAATATCCATTGAAACACCTGTTAAACGGGTAGTTATTGACAGGAGTACCGATGCGCTCCATCCGAATGAAAGAAACTCATTTTCCCTTAATCATGGAAGATGGCCAGGTCGCAGAATGCGAAGCGCTTCTGCTTGTGGAAAGCAGCTGCGGTACCAAAAACTATCTGGTATACACCGACAACAGCATCGGCGATGACGGTTCCCTGACGGTATTCGCCTCCGCGTATAGGACAAATGCCGAAATCCCAAACGCTATGCCGCTAAGAGAAACCGAGCTTCTTCCCATAACGACAAAAGACGAATGGGAATTCTTAGAAGCCGCACTCGATAGCGCAATCGGGTAATAACCAAAATAACTTGACCAATGCATCAGTCTCTATTCACGAATGCGAACCAGACTAACCTACGTGCCGTCTGGCTCGCATTTTGGTTTCATAACACTTTTCACCTGTCATACGAAGCTCCACACCTAACCATGGAGTAAAATATATCGTTACGACTGCATCTGCCGTTCACGGTAAATCACCAGGCGCTTAATTGAAAAAGGACATCGAGCAAGAAAGGTCATCCATGTCCGAATTAACCGACTTCGAAAAAGAGGCAAAAGCCGATATTAGGGAGGCTCAGAAAGCAACTGCAGCCGAAAAGGCAAATAAGCCTTGGTTCAAACGCCTTTCGCTTACTACCTGGATCTTCATCGCACTTGCATTGGGTGTTGTAGCTGGCTTGGCTCTGCAAGGTACTCCCGACATCGCAACCACGTACATAAAACCGCTTGGAACCATCTTCTTGAACCTCATTAAGATGATCGTTGTTCCGCTGGTTATCTTTTCTATGGTTGCTGGCGTCATCAGCCTTTCCGATATCAAACGCGTAGGTGCTATCGGCGGTAAAACCATCGCCTACTACCTGTGCACCACTGCATGCGCTATCGTAATCGGCTTAGTAATTGCCAACGTCCTCAACGTTGGAGCAGGCTACACTCTTTCTACCGATGAACTGAGCTATGAGGCAAAGGAAGCCCCCTCGTTTATCGATACCATCGTGAACATTTTCCCCAGCAACTTTGTCCAGCCCATGTCTGACGCCAGCATGCTGCAGATCATCGTTATCGCCCTCTTCTTCGGTTTCGGTATCCTCGCAGCGGGTAAAAAGGCTCAGCCTGTTGCCGACTTCGTAAACGGCATGAGCGAGGTCTGCATCAAGATCATGCATATGATCATCTCTATCGCTCCATTCGGTGTATTTGGATTGATCACCCCCGTCGTTGCCACCAACGGCCCAGACATCCTGCTGCCGTTGGTGGAGCTCATCCTCATCGCATACCTTGCCATGATTCTGCATATGGTTGTCATATACTCCGGCGCCGTTAAAACTATTGCGAAAATGGGCCCTCTTACCTTCTTCAAGGGCCAGATGCGCGCAATGGCATTTGCGTTTGCTTCCGCATCCTCTGTCGGCACACTGCCTATCAATATGGAATGCTCTAAGAAGCTGGGCGTTCGCAGCGAAGTTTCCAGCTTCGTGCTGCCCCTTGGCGCTACCATCAACATGGACGGCACCGCTATTTACCAAGGCGTTTGCGCCATCTTTATTGCCCAGGTATTCGGAATCGACCTCACCATTGGCCAACAATGCGTTATTGTTGCCACTGCCGTGCTTTCGTCCATCGGTACTGCCGGCGTCCCTGGCTCCGGCATGATCATGCTCGCTATGGTACTCCAGTCTGTTGGCCTGCCCGTTGAAGGCATCGCGCTCGTAGCTGGCGTAGACCGCGTTCTGGACATGATGCGTACCGTGGTAAATATCACCGGCGACCAGTCCGCCGCTGTATGCGTCAACGCCCTGGAGAACCGCAAAGAAACCCGCCAAGCCGCCAAAGCAGCAGCATAAGCTGAGCAGGACATAACCCACCCGAGAAGCCGCCACGAGCGGCTTCTTTTATGCCCAAGCGCAATGTATCAAGCGATGCGATTGCACACCATTTAGGTCGAACAAATGATTCGATCACGACTCCCCCGCAAAGCGGGGGAGTCGAAACGTAAGCACACCGCCACCCCGCCACGGAGCTTGCGTGCGGCAACCTCGGGAACCCAAAAACAAAATAACGGTCGGGTTTGCAACTTTTTTGCGATTAGGAATTGTTCGAGTTCCCCGATCGCGGTTCAAGACGTAAAAACCGCAGGTAACCACCCGTACAGCAGCTTGTTTGCACGTTCCAGGGACGGAAAAGAATCCCTAATCGCAAAAAAGTTGCATAAAAGTCGGATTTTTTGTTTTTCAACGGGCTGATCTGTCGCAACAGGCCTGTAGCACCATGAAGCAGCCCTCGAAAGCCAAGCGGACCCCATATAACGGCAACGGGGCAAAGTCAGAGAAGGGGGATGGATGCAATTCATGGCCTATACCCCTTTCCCATTCGCTGTTTTTAGGGATTTGAATTTGCGGCCCGCCCCGCAGCACCAAGCTAAAGCCAAACGCACTTCTCTACTGGCGTCTTAAAGAATCTGGGTTTTTTAAGCGGCTAAAACTGGAGCTGCAAACTGGGGTTTAGATGCGAAATAGGACACACTTTTTGTCCTATAGCCCGCTATTTCTTATAACCTGCCCGTAGCGCTACCACACCTTACGCGAAACAAAAAGGGATTGCACGGTGTGCAATCCCTTTTGAGTGCGTATTGGAGGCGACGCCCGGATTCGAACCGGGGGTAAAGGCTTTGCAGGCCTCTGCCTTACCACTTGGCCACGTCGCCGATTAAAAAAGCCGACCGTAAAGAATCGAATCGGCTTGAGAAATCAAATGGAGCGGACGACGGGGTTCGAACCCGCGACCCCAACCTTGGCAAGGTTGTGCTCTACCAGCTGAGCCACGTCCGCGCGCAAGAAAGTATTATACGGAAACCAGTTTTACGCGCAACCCCTTTTTTGAAAAAAATTTCGCCTTCCCTATCGGAGAATCAGTCAAATCGGATACGTCAAAACCATGGCGTCCGGATTATACGCACGGAGACACCCCTCCACGCGTAGACCGAAAGCAATACCTACGCGAAATACCGCAGATTGTCATAGATCCAACCCAAAACAACCGCAACTGAAAAACCCTGCAATATGGCAACTCAAAATTGAAAAATCACCAAACAACATATCGAGGCGATAATATGACCAAAGCCGAGAAACGCAACACCCGCAAAGGAGCCCATTGATGGCAACTCTGATCGAGGATCTAAAAACGTTTACGCCCAAGAACGATGAAGAAGCAGCCGACTACGCACTACTTCTCGAAGCCGCTCATCGCGAAGAGGCCTACAATCGGGCATGGCCGGCGCACTTTACCGCATCAGCCTGGGTCGTAAACCCCCTCCGCACAAAAACGCTGATGATATATCACAACATCTATCAATCGTGGTCATGGATTGGAGGCCACGCTGATGGCATACACGACCTTTCGCTCGTTGCCGCAAAAGAGCTCGAAGAAGAAACAGGCCTGAGCAGCGCCAAAATGGCACACTCAGGCCTTCTTTCCTGCGAAACGCTTACCGTTGATGGGCACTGGAAACGCGGGGCATATGTCCCCTCCCATTTGCACCTCAATGCAACCTACCTGTTCGAGGCAAATGAAAAAGACACGCTACGAATAGCCCCCGAAGAAAACTCTGGGGTGCGTTGGCTCACGTTCGACGAAGCCCTTACCGCGTCAACCGAACCTTGGATGGTAGAGCACGTATATCGCAAATTAATAGAGCGTTCCAAATAGCGTCAGAAGCTACAGAGAGCCGTGCTGAGGAACCACAGCAAACACGACTAAATCCTCCTCATTAGGATTCACCACAGAATGGAACTGCCCCTCCGCACAGTAATGGCATATGCCAGGAGCTAAAGGCTCTTCGCCGCCCTCAACTACCACTTTGCCAACACCAGACATAACGTACACGATCTCTGAATTGCCACTGTGCTGATGCCAACCGATGGAAGAATGCGGATGCACTGTTGCCCTCATAATCCGATTGTTTCCGTCAACGTACGCCTGAGTAGTAACGGAGCCTTCCCCGCCCTTAAAATGCTCAATGGTTTCAGGTTGGATGGAATCGAAATCTACCTGCATGACTCACTCCTTATCTTCTCGAAAGACGGAATACACACTTGCTACTAGCTTCTTGCTATCTACCGTTCAGTTGCCGTTCAGCATTTCAACGCAAAAAGGGCAACCGCTTTTTACCCGGTATTTTGCAGACCGGCGGAAACACCTGTAACGGTAGAAAGAATCAACGCGAGATAATCCGCCTTTTCCTTAGCTGCCATTTCCTCGCCGCGAATGCGAATAGCACGCAGGGCACGAACCTGAGCAAGTGAAAGAACGTCAATATAGGGATTGCGCACACGAACAGCACGCCCCAACACTCGTCGCTGGGCCAAGGGCCATTCGCTGCCAGTAATGGAAAGCACCCATTTACGAGTCAACTGCATTTCACCGAATACTTTCTCGGAAAGATCGCGCCTATCGCTCAAGCACAAGTACATCTTCGCAATGCGCTGGTCTGTTTTGGCGATAGACATCTCAAGGTTGTCGATAAAGGTGGCAAACAGGGGCCACTCGCGATAGGCGCGACGGAGCTGCTCGATATCATCCAATTTTTCACAGGCGGTACCGAAGCCATACCACGCAGCCAAATTGATGCGCGCTTGGGACCAGGAGAACACCCAGGGAATGGTGCGCAAGTCATCGAGGGATTTAGCACCGAGACCGCGCTTGGCTGGACGGCTGCCAATAGGAAGCAAACCGACCTCAGCAAGGGGTGTTACCGTAGCGAACCACGGGGTGAAATCATCCGTATTCAGCAAATCGAGATAGCTCTTGTGGGCCGCATCATCCAGCTCTTTAGCAACGCCAGCGAATTCGCTAGTCATCTGAGTGTTGGTATGCTCAATTGAAGGAGCCGAACTTAGCAACGTTGCCGCCGCCACACTTTCCACATGACGCTGGGCAAGAACAGGATTCCCGTAGCGGGCAAAAATTACCTCACCCTGCTCGGTAACCTTAAAGCAGCAGTTCACCGAGCCCCTCGGTTGCGCCAAGACCGCACGGTTAGCAGGTCCACCGCCACGGCCAACCGCACCACCACGACCATGCATCATGACAAGGTCGATGCGATTGCGCTCCGCCCATTGGGCAATACGGCCCTGAGCTGAATGCAATGCCAGCGTTGCCGTAGTCGGACCAGCATCTTTCGATGAGTCCGAATACCCCAGCATCACTTCCATCTTGCGATTGGTTTGGGCCAGGCGGCGCTGCACCGCAGGAAGCTCCAGCATCTTATCCAGAACCTCAACACAGCCCTCCAAGTCCTCCAACTGCTCAAACAGGGGGATAACATCCAAATCCGGCACATCTTCGGCATGGGCGAAAGCGAGCTGCGCCAGCTCGTATACATCGGCAACATGCTGAGCGCTTTTCGTGAACGAAATAATGTAACGGTGGGCCATCTTCTTGCCGTAACGACGTTGGATAGAACCGATGGCACGGAACGTATCAAGAACCTCGCGGGTCATAGGCTGCAAGTTTCCATGGATCCCGTTTTCGCGAATATCAGCCAACGCACGCTCATGAACCACTGAATGCTGACGGAACTCCATTTCCACCATATGGAAACCAAACGTCTCCGCCTGCCACATAAGCGTTTGCACGGGACCATACGCCGCACGCACTGCGCCTGCTTCAACGAGTGAACGCTGCACTACCCGAAGGTCAACTAAAAAATCTTCAACACAACGATACATCGTGTCAGCATTACGCGTAACGGTAGCATCAAGACGCGTCGCCATGACGAGCATTACCGCGCGATGCGGCTCAGAAGCGGATATGACCTCGGCCCGACCGGTTAACTCCTCGCTCATTTCAACCTGATGATTCCAGAGATTCAAAAGCTCGGCCGAAGGCGAAGTGTAGCCCGATTCTAAAGTCAGGTTACGCCCTACCGTGCGGCATGCCTCCGCCAAAGCGGAAACCATATGGGCGGAAAACTTAGCAGCTACCTGACGGCTTACCTTTGCAGTTACGTTCGGGTTACCATCGCGATCGGACCCGATCCAGCTTCCCAAGCGGAAAAACGGAGGGCAAACCGGCTTAACGCGACCTGCCTTTTCTCCAAGAACCCAATCATCGAATCGACGGTAAATCTTAGGAATAGTGGTGAAGAGCGTGTTGTCGAACACATCGATAATGGTGTCCGCTTCCTCTACGGGGGTAGGCTTCTTCACTGAAATGGGCGAAGTGCGCACCAATGCATCGATTTCCTGAAGCAGATGACGCTCATTTTCCGCTAAATCAGAACCGCCCATATAAGGACGTTCCGCTAACAGCAATGCAATACGACGGATTTTTCCTTCAACCGCTTTGCGGCGCGCTTCGGTGGGATGAGCCGTAAACACTGGGTGGAACTCCAAACGATTCAGCAATTCGGTGGCACGACCCACGCCCATTTCATCTACCAGCTGACGATAGGCAACGGTAAGTTCATTGGTTGGGTCGGTTTCCATTTGCCCCAAAGGCTCACGACCACGCTCACGCAACGTCTTAACGCGATAATTTTCCTCAGATAGATTAGCCAGATGAAAGAACGAGGTGAATGCTCGCACCACCACCTGAGCGCGTTCAATAGGAAGCATGTCGAGAAGATCAACCGCTTCGCGAAATGCTTTGTTCCCCTCAGTTGAAGGGAGTGGGATCCCCTGTTCGTCAACGGGTTCATCACTCGCAGCGCTGCCCGGATCGCCCTCGTTGGCGGCAATTACGCTTTGCAAAAGCCTATCGAACAGACTACGGATTTCAGGATCGTACTCATCAAGCACTTTTCGCTCCAGGCGAAGGAACAGGGCTAGGTCACCCCGCAAGCTATCGGGAATATCAATCTCGGCCAACGGAAGGCCACCAACGGCACTTCCCGCGCATTGAAAAGCGCATTCTGCAGATGGAAGCTGGGCGGACGCAGCAGGAGATGGGGTTTCCATCAAAGTCCCTCTTTCTGACGATTCGCCCATGAAGTCAAGCAAATCGACGCACCGACGGTAAAGAATGCACTTGAGTATAGAAGATTGAACACGTTTTACCGCTACACTTTATCTAAATAAAGCAAATCACTATAGCTGCCTCCCAAAGCAGCAAGCATCGCCACCACGGAATGAGGAAATCAGTGAGTCAGCCGCCCCTCGGCAAAGAGACCTTAGCAATCCTGCAAATTCTGTCTGCGGGCATATTGTGGGGGCTTGTTGGGCCTTTGGTTAAGATGATGGAATTGCACGGCTCGACAGCGGCGAGCACAAGCTTTATCAGGATGCTCTTTGCTTTTCTTATCATGACCGCATTCACCGCTATGAAATTTGGACCGAAAGCGCTGATAGTCGACAAGCGAACCCTTATCGCCTGCGCTGTACTGGGCGTTGTTTCCAACGGTATCTACAACATGTTCTATACCATGGCCATCGCCAATGCCGGCATCGCCGTTTCGGCGGTACTGCTAAACACCGCGCCTATTTTTACCACCGTGTTTTCAATGCTGATATTCCATGAGGGCATCTCCCTTTTAAAGGTTATCGCCCTCTGCATCAATGTGGTGGGTTGCTCGCTTGCTGCAACGGGAGGCCAGCTTAACCTGGAAACGCTATCAGTTCTTGGAGTTAGCTGTGGCATTGCATCGGGGTTCACTTACGGAATGGCAGCGATAATCACGCGCATTGCGGGAAGCGCCACCAATACCTACGTCATGAGTGCTTACAGTTACCTATTCGCCACTATTTCTGTTCTGATCCTCTTCCAACCATGGACCTGTCCCGAATCGTACAACGCCGCAACCATAGCCTATGGATTTTTACTGGCCTTGATTCCTACTTCGCTGGCATACCTGCTGTACTACAAGGGTATTTTGAAGATGAAGGAAACGAGCAAAGTCCCCATCATCGCTTCCGTAGAAATGATTGCTACCGCCATCATAAGTGTTGCGTTCTTCGGCGAGTATTTGTCCCCTGCCGCCATCTTCGGCATTGTGCTGGTTGTTGCCTCTATTGCCCTAATGAGCGTCAGGATGAGCGCACGGCACCGATAGAGAGAACACGGTTAGCATGCACGACCGTCACTACCTTCCGTAGGATTTTTTCCTGGCATAAAAGTAAAGCGCAATCATGGTTGCCCCTGTCACAATCCACGTTACGGGGTATATAAGCATCAGATTCTCAAACGAACGAATAAGCGGGAACAAAGTAAAAACGTACACGATGCGCAAAAGGCATGAGCCTACGATAACCACAATGGTAGGCAGCACCGACCAACCCATACCACGCATACCGCTCGCCGTGACCTCATACGAACACGGCATGAACTCAAACAGCTCCACATGCCACAAGCGAATATAGGCAAACGAAAGTGCCCCCACCTCGGCGGTGAAAATGCCCAAGAACAGATCGCCACCTAAAGTGAAAAGCAAGCTTAGTGCCAGTGTAGAAACAAACGATGCCGCCATGCAGAATTTCATGACCTTGTCGCAACGCCTATACTGGCCAGCCGCATAATTTTGGCCAATAAAGGTAACTGCGGCCTGGGAAAAGGCGTTCACGAAGAAGTAGGTGTAGAACTCGAAATTCATAGCCGCAGATGAACCTGCAGTTGCGTCTGCGCCAAAGCCGTTGATCTCTCCCTGGATAATAATGTTGGAAAGAGCGAATACCGCACCCTGCAAGGCGGCAGGAAGGCCTATGTGCATAAGGGTTTTGAGATCGATTCCCACAACCCTAAAATTCTTAAGCTCCAGACGGTAGGATTCGTCTTCGGTAAGCAAGAAATAAACAATAACAGCAGCGCATACGGCATCGGCGATAACCGTACCTACCGCAATGCCAAATACGCCTAAGCAAAGAAACTCTACCGCAGCGTAATCGAATGCAATATTGAGCACTGCAGCAATCGCCAAGGCGTACAAGGGGCGACGCGTGTCTCCCTTAGCTCGAAGCACAGCAGAACCGAAGTTGTATATAACCAAGAAAACGATGCCGATGAAGTAGACATGCAGGTACTGCGCTCCCTCAGCCCACGCCTCAGCAGGCATATTCACTGCAGCAAGAATAAAATCGGTTGAAAGAACACCGGCAACAGCCAAAACAAGCGAACAAACCACTGCGGCGGCGGCTGAGGTCTGTACCGCACCCTTGATTTTGTCGATGTCGTCGTGCCCGATATGGACTGCGATTACCACGTTTACGCCAACCGACAGCCCAACGAACACCGCGACAAACAAACTGATAATCGGAGCAACGCCACCAACAGCAGCCAGCGCATCACCGCCCAGCCACTGGCCGGCAAATACCGCATCGGTGGAGTTCAGCAACTGTTGCAAAATGCTGGTAATAGCAAGGGGAATGGAAAACAGAACGATTTTCTTAGCCAAGGGGCCATGAAGCATATCTATACTGTTGGTTTTCTTGCTTTCCGCCGCAGTGCTCACGCCGCATTCCCCTTCAATTGCCATGTTCCGCTGCCGATTGTCCTCTTCCACACCAAAATAAACAACACTACGTTATTTATTTCCACATCCCCTTTGGATATACAAGAAGCATCAACCACCGCCCTTCCGAGCATGCAGGCGCCTACTGAAAAGCCCCGCAGACTCCGAACCGCACCTCCCGAACTTGGACTTTCGTTTCTCAATCCAAATTTGGAGATGCGGTTCATAAGCCGACAGGGCGAAAACCAGTTATAAGCCAGCGCTACACTGCGGAAAGCCGAACCGCACACACCTTGTATTCAGGCGTAGAACAAATACGATCGAGCGCTGCATCGGTAAGCCAGTTGGCATTACCATCCTGGAAGTGGAACGGCATCCACGTTTCTCCAGGATTGGTTTTGTCCGAAACGCGTGCCACCGATTCAATGCTTCCTCGACGACTTTCAACGCAAACCCTACTGCCATCCGAAATGCCCAATCGTTCGGCATCAAACGAGTTGACCTCAATAAACGAATGGCCGCAAATCTCGTTCAAACCAGGAGTTTTATCCGTCATAGCCGTTGCGTTGTAGTGATACAAAATACGACCCGTAGTGAGCATAAGCGGGAACTCTTCATCGGGCAGCTCTGCTGGAGGAATGTAGTCGGCCAGTGAGTAAATGCCCAAACCGCGAGTAAAGACACCCACGTGCATGATCGGCGTACCTGGATGGTCCTTGTCGAGGCAAGGCCACTGCAAGCCCCGACCTGCGACTTCTTCCGAATCAAGCCGTTTATGGCTAATGCCATGAAAACTTGGAGTAAGCTCCGCAATTTCATCCATAATCTGAGCGCTTGTAAGCTGCGGCTGGGCATATCCCATACGATTCATCAAATCGATGAAGATGTCGGTATCGAGACGTGTACCAGGGATAGTGACCGCCGTGCGAATGCGCTGAACACGACGTTCGGTATTGCTGAACGTACCTTCTTTTTCCGCATAACTACGACCAGGAAGAACAACATCGGCAAACTTGGCTGTTTCAGTTAAGAACAGATCGTCTACCACCAAGAAATCGAGTGCTTCAAGAGCCTTGATAACATGGTTGGTGTCGGGGTCGGTTCGTACCGGGTCCTCGCCGAAGATGAACAATCCCTTGATATCTCCCGAGATCATCTTGGGGAAGCACTCGGTTGCATAGGTGCCCTTCCACTTGGGGATCCCAACTCCCCAATGGCCCTCGAAGCGTTTCATCACTTCGGCATTGGCAAGTTTCTGGTAGCCAGGGAAATCGCCAGGGGTCGCACCCATATCACAGGCGCCCTGCACGTTGTTCTGCCCGCGGATAGGGTTAACACCCGTCCCTGGCTTTCCAAAGTTTCCCGTGATCATAGCCAAGTTCGACAACGCCATTACACCTTCAGTGCCACTAGTATGCTCGGTAACGCCAAGGCAGTATACGATAGCAGCGGCACCCGCTTCACCATACAGCTTTGCTGCAGCAATCAAATCGCAAGCATCGATGCCGCAGATTTCCGCTACGTATTCAGGTGTGTACTTTTCCACCATCGCCTTGAAGTCGTCAAAACCCTCAGAGCGTTCTGCGATAAACGTCTCGTCGATAAGACCCTCGTGAATAAGTACCCTTGCAACACCATTGGCAAACGCAACATTGGTGCCAGGATGTTGTTTCAGATGAATATCAGCTTTAGCGGAAAGGCCAATATTGCGCGGATCGACCACGATAAGCTTTGTTCCCGTTTCGACCGCGTGGCGGATCTGCATGCCAATAACCGGATGGGCTTCCTCTGGGTTCGAACCAACCAGCATGATTACATCAGCGTTCCGAGCGATGTCGGTAATGGGATTGGTCATAGCGCCAGAACCCAGGGTTTGTGCCAAACCGGCAACCGAAGGGCCATGACAAACGCGGGCGCAATTATCGATGTTGTTCGTCTTGAACACCGTACGTGCCATTTTCTGAAGCATGTAGATGTCTTCATTGGCAGAGCGAGCACACGCAAACGCAGCAAGGGCCTGACCGCCAAACTCATCACGCAGTGCACCCATCTTAGCTGCAACAAGATCAAAGGCTTCATCCCATGTAGCGGGCTCAAGCTGCCCTGTTTCGCTGTTGCGGATAAGGGGCGTAGTAAGACGTTCCTCCGAATGAACGAAATCGAAGCTACCGCTGCGGCCCTTCACACACAGCAAACCATGATTTGAGGGTCCATCAACCGCTTCAGTATCAACGATCCTGCCATTTTTCACGATGAGATTGTATTGGCATCCTGTAGCGCAATGGGGGCACGTAGTAAGTACGCGTTCAACTTCCCATTCCCGGTATTCTGCGCGACGCTTCATGGTAAGGGCGCCTGTCGGACAGGCTTGCACGCAGTTGCCGCACGATTCGCACCCTGAGGTTTTCCAGTTGGGACCAAAAGGCGCCTCAATCGATGTCCGCAAACCACGTTTTGCAGTATGAAGCGAATGATTGCCTGCAGCGGAATTGCATGCGCCCACACAGCGTTGGCAGCGAATGCAAAGATTAGGATCGAACGAAATGAAGGGGTTCGAGTCGAACACCGGCTTGCGTTTTCCCGCTCCCTCAAAAGAGGGGTGCTGCACCCCAACTTCTCGGGCCACCGCCTGCAGCTCACATGCGCCGTTCTTTTTGCAGCTGAAGCAATAGTTGGTGGAATCAAGGCCATGATCGGAAAGAATCAGGTCCATGGCCAACTTACGATAGGCAACCAAACGTTCCGAGGCGGTAGTTATGACCATGCCCTCTTTTGCAACGGTGGAGCAGGCAGGCACAGGAGCATCTTCGCCCTCGACCTCAACCATGCAAATACGACACGAAGAGATGGCACTGCGTTCTTTTAAGAAGCAAAGCGTAGGAATGTGGGAGCCAGCTTTTTCGGCAGCGTCAAGAATCGTTGCGCCCTTGGGCACCGACAACGAAACGCCGTCAACAATGAGCGAAATAGCCTGCTCATCGGCAACCACAGAAGAGCTTGCGCATTCGTTAGACATACTGGAACCTCCCATCAACCTGGCAGCCAGCACCAAAGCAATCGCAACGCAGGCAGCGTCCGCACTCCTGTTCCGCTTCCTCCAAGCTCATACCATACTCAACTCCCAGGAAATCATTCTTGCGCTCGCGAGCAGGGCGCTCTGCGATTTCGACACGTCCTTTTGGCGTTCGATCATTTTGCTTGGGCTCAGGGAGCGCAACATCGCAAGGAAGAGTGTGATGGTAGCCAAAGTACTCATCGATATTGCGCGCGGCGACCTTGCCCGCACCGATGGCTTTAATCACCGTTGCGGGGCCACTTTGACAATCACCGCCCACATAGATTCCAGGCAAATTAGGAGATTCAAGTTGTCCATTGGCAACAAAGCTGCCGCGTTCCGCCTGCATACCGAAATCGGCAAAAGGATCTACGTCGATATCCTGTCCAACCGCAATGAGAATTACGTCAGCTTCGATGCGGCGTTCGGGCTTGTTGGCGGCAACGGGTGCAGGTCGGCCTCGTTTAACCGCACCAATCATCTGCGGTTGCGTGATAAGGGCAGTGCAGTGCCCCGATTCATCGACCTCAACACGAGCAGGGGCTTCAAGCACAGCCATCTCAACACCTTCGGCAACGGCGGCTTCCACTTCCTCAACCAAAGCCGTCATATCCGATTGTCTACGACGATACGCAACCGTAACCTCCGATGCGCCAGCACGAACCGAGGTTCGCGCGCAATCCATAGCAACATTGCCACCGCCGACCACAACAACTTTCTTGCCTGAGAAATCGGGGTAATCTCCATCGCCAATTTTCTGCAGCAAGTCAACCGCAGACACAACACCTTCGGCATCACCGTTTTCGAGTTTTAGCGTTTTTCCCAATTGAGCGCCAATGGCAACGTACACTGCATCGAATTCGTCGTTGATCTTAGCCATAGCAACGGCATCGATACGCACGTCGCATTTCACTTCGATATTACCCACGGAAAGAACGGCGCGGATATCTTCATCCAAGCGTTCGCGAGGAAAACGATATGCAGGAATGCCATAACGCATCATGCCGCCCAGCAAGTGATTCGCCTCAAACACCGTTACGGAATGCCCCATCAGTGCCGCATAATAGGCGCAGGTAAGACCGGAAGGGCCACCCCCAACAACTGCAATTCGCTTACCGGAATCGGGCAAACGTCCGGGCGCGGAAACAGAATCCGCAGCAACCTGATCGACTGCCATTTTTTTGATACCGCGAATATTCAGCGGCGCATCGATGAGAATACGACGGCAGCGTTTTTCGCAAGGATGCTCGCACACCAGTGCACATGCCGTAGGGAATGGATTGTCTTTGCGGATAAGTTTGATAGCGTCGGCATAGCGCCCCTCGCCAACAAGGGCAATATACCCCGGCACGTTAACGTGAGCCGGGCATAGAGTTTCGCAAGGAACGCTTTGACCCATGCCCTGGGTGCAACTATGCCCAACCAGATGAGCTTCAACCTCTTCGGAAAAAGTATCGAGCGCATCAAGCGTTACCTGGGCAGCTTCGTACCCCACCGCGCAATCCGATGCATCGCGAATCATCTGGGCGAGCGCACGCAAAATTTCCAGTGTTTCGTTGTTTGCCTGGCAGTTTGCCAATTCCCGCATCAGCTCAGATAGTTTTGGCAAGCCATCACGGCAAGGAACGCATTTCCCACACGTTTGGTTTGCGCCAGTTTCAAGATAAGACGCAACGGTGGTCAGCGGGCACTGACCAGGAGGTGCAGCCTCAACCCTTCGCTCGAATCGCTTTAAATAAGATTCCACCTTCGCATCGGCCGCCGTCTTGGGCTCAATAGATAGCGCAGACACGCATCCCCCTTCCCTGTACGGCATCGCGAATTTCGCCTTATAAAGCTCCGAACAGAAGCAACAGCCCATAGCCGACAACCGCACCAAATAGCTCAACATCCAGCAAACAAAAACGCCCTCCCCGAGGGGAAGGCACTTGCGAACACTGTACTTGTTTTCGATGCCATCCAACGGCAACGGCATCTATTTATCGGCGAAAGGAATAATTATTCAACCCTTATAAAACTGTAGGCCCTACCAGCAGTCCAACAGAAAGCGCGGACCATTAACCGCGCAAAAAGAGAGAAACCTATCAATCAACTGGATAGTACGTGGTTACCGTGGGGTTATCTTCAATGTAGGCACGAAGCTTATCAATGTAACGCTGCGCTAAAGGAGAGAACGGACGCTCAGCATGATACAGATAGCCAACCGTCATGCTTTCATCAACCTCAAGAGGGATGGAGCAGATGCTCTGCCCCATTTCACCGGAGAGAACACCCGTTGAAATGGTATAGCCGTTGTGCCGATTAAGGAGAATGGTCAAGGTACCGCGGTCGTAATAGGTAATGTTCTGGCTGTGAGGCAGATGGCTCAACGGCTCTTCCGCAAAAAAGAAAGAATTGTTGCTGCCCTGCTCGAACGAATAACGAGGATACTCTTCCAAGTCTTCGGGCTTCAAGCTTGCTCGACCAGCAAGAGGATGGTTCGAGCCGACGAACACATGCGGGTGTGCTTCAAACAGCGGCGTAAAAGTTAACCCTGCATCGGAAAAAGCCTTAGTAAGCACCTTACGATTGAACTCGCTCAGGTACAAAACACCGATCTCGCTGCGAAATTCTTTAACGTCATCAATCACTTCAGCTGTGCGCGTCTCACGCAAGGAAAAGTTATACTCCTCTTCGTCGCACTCCTCAGCCAAATCGACAAATGCATGGACGCAGAAGGCGTAATGCTGGGAAGAAACACAAAGCCTACCCTTGGCGGCACTGTTCGAGTTGGAATAACGCGCCTCGAACAAATCAAACTGTTGAAGGATCTGTCGAGCGTAACCGATGAATTCGGTACCCTCATTTGTGAGGGTAATGCCACGGTTTGTACGGTTGAAAATGGAAATTCCCAGTTCCTGCTCGGTGTCTTTAATGGTGGTTGAAAGCGTGGGTTGGGAAACATACAGCTGCTGGCTCGCTGCGTTGATGGAGCCGCATTCAGCGACTTCAATAATGTAACGAAGCTGTTGGAGCGATATGTTGGTGTGCATGCTTCTTCCCTTCCCCAGTAAAAGCTGTGCAAACGAAAACAGGCCAGGGCTTTAAGCCTCTGGCCTGTGTGCAAGTGGTGGGCGATACTGGGATCGAACCAGTGACCTCCACCGTGTCAAGGTGGCGCTCTCCCCCTGAGCTAATCGCCCGAAAATGCCGAACTGCTTCAGCGAGCTTGTATATTACCAGAACAGCACTTTGCGTCAACTGTCTAGGTTCGTTTTTTTCATAAATGGAACTGTTATTCCGTATGACTCTCCGCTCGATGATAGGCGTCATCGGGCTCGATGTGGACAAGGATGTCCTTTACCTGCGGGAACTTATGGACGATCTCGGATTCGATACGATCAGCAAGCTCATGCGAAGCAGCAACGGTCATGCTCGGATCAACCAATACATGCAAATCGGCATATACATCACCCTGCGTACCGCGCGTGCGAATGCGATGCGCATTCCGAACGCCCGCGATATTTTCCACGACCTTGCGAACTTCCTCTTCGGGGATTCGAGCCTTATCGGAAAGAGTCTGAAAAGCAGAACGGAACACATCGAATGCAGTATACAAAATAGCGACCATGACGACTAAAGCCATAACGGAGTCAGCAATAGCGAAGCCGAGCTGGATCAGCACAAGACCAACAATGACGCCAATGGAAACCATAGCATCGGAAAGCGTATGGCTTGCATCTGCCAGCAAGATATCGCTGTTCAAACGTTTACCGACCCGTCGCTCATAGGTTGTAACCCCAATGTTGATGCACAGCGTGCCTACCATGACCACATAAGAAACCACCGTAACGGAAGCATTATGGTCACCCGAAATTAGCGCACTGATAGCGCTTGATCCAACTTCAAACGCAGCAACTATAAGCAGTACGCCGATGACCATGCTCGCATACGTCTCAAATTTGAAGTGTCCGTAAGGGTGGCCCTCATCTGCAGGACGGAGAGCAAGCGTGATTCCAACCAAACCAACTACATTGCCCATAGAGTCGAACACCGAGTGGATACCGTCAGCCTGCATAGAATGAGAATTGGTGGCCAAGCCATAGAAAAACTTCGCAAGCGCAACCAGCAGATTAAGCAGAAGAACAATCCACAGAACATGACGCACTTCGGCCATTCTCGATGTCTGATAAGACCCACTATTCATAACGCTCAACTTCTTCCATCAAATAACGCCACTCAAGGTTAGACGCTTAAAGGCAAAAAGAATCGCCCACCTACGTGAGCGATTCACCACACCTTAACACCGAATTAGGTTACCGCAGGTTAACAACACCAAGTGTAAAAAAAGCTAACACTGATGATCTTTAACGCAAACAAAACGACGATGTTTTAACAGCTAGCAAGATACGCTTTCAGGGTATCCACGAATTGATCGACATCGTCTTCGCATGAATCGTAACCGAAGCTGACACGCAGCGTGCGCTTGCCCATTGCAAGGGGAATGCCAGCCGCCTGGAGCGAAAGCGGATGCTTATGACGCCATGTGCCAACTGGAACGGTATTGATGTTTGACTCACACGCAGAAGCCTTGGAAACATAGACGCCGTGATCACTCAAATAACGGAGGGCCACCTGGTTTTTCATACCGGGAACGCTGAAATTGAACAGATAAGGCGACCCATCTTCACGAGAATTGATTACCGCATCAGGAATCTCTGCGTTAACCCGCATGCGTAAATGGTCCCACAATCCGCGAACGCACATTTCTTCAGCCTGCCTGTTAGAAAATGCGCAGCGAACCGCTTCGGCAAAACCGGCGGCGAGGTAAACAGGCTCAGTTCCTGAACGAAGGCCGCGTTCTTGCCCACCCCCAAACGCCGTGGTGAACATATTCGTCCCACGCTTCACGAACAATGCGCCAATACCCTTCGGGCCCCCAATCTTATGAGCAGAAAGGGAAGCTAAATCAACACCCCACTCATGTACGGGGACATCGATTTTGCCAAAAGCCTGAACAGCATCGGTGTGCACCAATGCATTAGGGGCATATTCATTGCGCAGCTTGACGATTTCAGGGATAGGAAGCCGATATCCAAGCTCGTTCTGCACCGACATTACCGTTACCAATGTTGTTGGTTCCTGCAGAAAACGCGCGCATGCTCCTAGATCAAAATTGCCATGAACAGCTTCAACGTAAGAAACGCAGCAATCGCCCTCTCGCTTAAGACCGCGCACCGATCGCGTTACCGAAGGATGCTCCAAAGCAGAAGTTACGATTCGACCTGCGCCGATTCCGCGCGCCATAACCGAACCGCGAATGGCAAGGTTGTTCGATTCGGTTCCGCCCGATGTGAAAAAAACCTCGTCGGACTCAGCGCCCAAAGCTGCTGCAACAACAGCGCGACTATCTTCCAACACGCGCTTTGCCTTCTTGCCCAGCGCATGAACAGAAGACGCGTTGCCGTAGTTCCGAAGTTCCCGCATCATAACCTGCACCACTTCGGGGCGCGGTTTGGTTGTGGCTGCGTTGTCTAGATAAGCTTCGCGATAGGAGCTTTGATTCTTCTCGCTTATAGAGAGGTCTTGCATTTCGCTGCTCACAGGGTGCCTGCCTTTCGTGCTGCTTCCACTTCGGCTAACGCCTCAGGTGGAGTATGTGTGCACGTACCGTCACCACGCCTTACCACCTCAATGGCGTCACCAGCCGAAACAACACCACCATGCAGCACCACCCCGAAAATGCCCTCGCGGGGGAAGATGCAATCGCCCGCCAAATGGTAAATGGCACAACGGGTATGGCACACTTTACCGATCTGGCTGATTTCCACCAGCACGTCTTTTCCCAAACGGAGTTGCGTACCCAAAGGCAAATCAAGCAGATCGATTCCCTCAGTTGTAAAATTTTCGGCAAAATCGCCAGGACCAACCTCTAAGCCCATATCACGAGCTTTCGCAAGGGATGCTTCTGCCAAAAACGAAACCTGACGGTGCCACTTTCCTGCATGAGCATCGTTTTCCAACCCATCATCGACAAGGACAACCTGAGGAGCATCACCAACAGGCGTTTTCCGAACTCCTTTGCGAGCAGAAATGTTGATGGATGTGATGCAAGCCATTGATGCCTCCTCGAACGCCAATAAGTAACGCTCCAATAGTAGTAACGACTGCGCAATAAGCATTCCGCTCAACCTTCCTTCGGCAGAATCAGCTGGGCTAACGGATGCCTATTCACGGCGAAAAGAATTTGCCTACACGCCCCCACCCAAACCACTCATATATTGCGGATGCCGAAAACCCACATGATGCCCTACACTTGCCATGCTGAGCAGCCTAAATCAAACACAAGGAATGGCATGATCTACGAACCTCTACCCCATAAGCCTTATCGACCAAGCCCTGCCGTTTCTTTCGTGGGAAGGCAGAATTCAGGGAAAACAACCCTGTTGGAAAAAATCATAACCGAGCTTACTCGCCAGGGACTTGCTATTGGCACCATAAAGCACCACGGACACCCTGATTTTGAAATCGACATTCCGGGGAAAGACTCATACCGTCATCGTGCCGCTGGGTCAAAAGCCACCGCGATCCTTTCAAGTAAACGCTTGGCGTTCACATGCGACCTAGCCCAAGAAATTTCCTGCTCCGAGGCATTGGAACTTATGCCGAACTACGATTTGGTGCTCGTGGAAGGGTTTCGCGGCATAGGATTGCCAACCATCGAACTGCTTCGAGCAGAAAATCCAAAAGATCAAATAGCCGCAGAAGCTCTCATCAATCGCTTGTCCAGTATAGAACCCTTACGGTCTGGCGACGAAACACCCAACCGGCCCGCAATGCCGGCCGCCATCGTTACCGACATGCCGGCCGTTGAGCAAATTGCCCACAAAACCGCTGTCGAGGTATTCGGTTTCGAGGACATTGAAGCTATTGCGGCGTTTTTGCGAAAACGATACACGCGTGCGCCGCTTACCATTGCCATTCAGGCAGGCGGTGAATCGAAACGAATGGGACAATCAAAAGCATTGACCCCCTTTTTGGGACGCCCCCTAATTGAGCATATGCTGGAAGTAGTTGCCTCATTTGCCGACGAGCTCATCGTCACAACCAACGAAGAACCAGAGCTGCGTTATCTCCTTGAGCGGCACCCCAAGCTCCGCCTTGTCAGCGATGTCATGGAAGAACGAGGGGCCCTACCTGGACTCCTTACCGCAATTGAGGCGAGCTCTAGCGATGCCGTTGGCGTTGTTGCTTGCGACATGATTGCCTTTTCGCCACAAATTCTTACCCGCGAGGCTCTTACGATGCAGGCAAATGGAAGCGATGCGGTGGTGCCATTCAATAACGGGAATTACGAACCATTTGCAGCGGTGTACCGCAAAAGCACGTGCCAGCCTATTCTAGAGACCATCACTTCGCAAGGGTCAAAGCGCATGCGTGATTTGATCGAGTCAATCGACTGCACTCGATTCAACGCCGAGCTCATGCGCAAGCCTGGATCGATTGATCCCTTTGCCAACGTGAATACGCCCCAAGAGCTTGCTCAAGCAGAGGTTCTATACCGCATGTATAGCTAAGAGCTGCCTTAAAAAACCGATTCAAAAAGCAGCAAGAAAACGGCTTTTCCGCTTACCGAAAAGACCCTCAGTAAACGGTTGGCTATAAGCGGTAAACGGTTACCTGGTAATTTCGCCATATCAAGCTATCAGCCGAATAAACAATGAAGAGGGATACCTAAAGCCCCAACGCACGCACCTGCGCAATAAGCTCAGGTGTGGCTTTCTTTTCCAAATCAGGGGCCGAAGCATGGGAAAGAACACCTTTGTCGACCAAATCGTCCAAAGACTCACGAAGCACCCGATTGGCGCAGGCGTTCGTTTCGCGCTCCACTTTGCGGAACAACTCGATTAGCGCTTTGGCTTCTTCGGTCAAACAAGAGCCACGGGCACCTTGGCGAAGGAATAAAGCCACGTCAAGGCCCTCTTCAGCCTGCTTAACAATACGCCATGCCTTACTGTAGGCCATGCCCATATCTGCTGCAGCTTTATTCAGAGAGCCCAACCGTTCAACCCGCTCACACAATTCCACAACGCCATGCCCAAGCCCGGGGCTGTGGCGCGCTTGGCTCTTTGAACTTATGAAAACTTTGATGTCTGCCGATACTTCATCGCTGCGCATACCGTTTACCTCTCGGAATCGACACCTCACAATCGTTTCGACTATTTTCCCAAACCAAACAAGGGATTTTGCATTTATTCTCGCGAAAGGACAAAACCACGCCCCGAGTTGAGAGGACTCCCCCATGACCGTCACCCAAAAGGCGAAAAGACTCGCCACCGCATTTGCGGCTTTCGCTTGCTGCGCGTTGGTTGCTGTAGCTCTTACCGGTTGCCAACAAGAGCAAAGGAAAGAGGACGTTCAGCTTCAGGTATTTGCCGCCAACTCTCTTTCGAAGGCAATGGAAGAAGCTCAACAAGCTTACATTGAGGACGGTCATAGCAATGTATCCTTCGCCGACACCCAGTACAAGGCTTCAGGCGAGCTGAACGAGATGCTCAGTGCAGGATCCTATGCCGATCTTTTGATTTCTGCATCCAAGGGTTCCATGGATACCGCCGTCAAGAAAGGTTATGTTGACGAAGGAACCCGCGTTGACCTGTTCAAGAATGATCTGGTTATGGTTTCTAAGGAAGGCTCTGGTCTCTCCGATATAACGCTTGAGGACATTGCCGCCGGCAAGTACTCCATCTGCGTTGGCGATGACTCTGTTCCAGCAGGCAACTATGCAGCACAGTCCCTTTCCACCGTTGGCGTTTACACCCCCGCTGGTGATGACGCAGGCAAAACCGGCAAGGAAATCTCCGGTAAGGGCGGCTCTTACGGCTCCGACTACAAGGTTGTAACCGACACCTCTGTTGGCAACGTTTGCAAGCATGCTCAGTCTGGCGATGTTGATATTGCCTTTGTATACACCTCCGACGTCTATCGCTTTGGTGGCGTAGAGATTGTTGGCACCGTACCTGGCGACACCCACAAGAACATCGTGTATCCTGGCGCTATCACTAAGGATTGCAAGAACGTTGACGCCACCAAGGAATTCCTCGACTGGTGCATGAACAGCGAAAAGGCTCAGGCAATCTGGCAGAAGTGGGGCTTCGAGTTGGCGTAATCCGCAAACAACCACTTCAACTTCGCTAGTTTCTAGAGATGGGCGCGCAGCAACGCCCATCTCCCATTTTTCGATACGCTACCTTTTCAGATAAGGACCTTCCATGAATACAAAACGAGGCACGGCAAGCGCCACCTGCTTATTCATGCTGATACTGGTTTTGACGACGGCGTTGTTCCCTTGCAAGGCATTTGCCGATGAGGCTTTGGGCGATGTTGACACTCCCCAAGCCCCCAAAACTACCAATTCCCAGGCTTCTTCCTCTGAAAACGGAGAATTGACTAAAGTTAGCGTATCGGAAGATGCAACCAGCGCATCGATTGAGGGCACCTCCTACGCAGTCTGCGATTTCGCACGTGCCCAAAAGGGGTCGAATCGAGCTATCGATGGAACGTATTACGGTTACTCGTATTTAGTTGGAAACGAGACAGGCGAATTCTTTCAGCTTATTGCCTCCGAATCCTATGCAGTTGCTTACGTTCCCGCCCAAGCAGCACAGACTCTTGGCATCGATATCGACGACGAGAATGATATAAAACTCTTAAAAAGCTACCTCTGTGCGCTCGATGGCAAAACGGCAGCGGGCTCGATTCCCCTTTCCCGAATCGGTACCTGGCACTTCACGAGCAACCCAACCTACGAAATCGGCAACATCCGCTTCTCGTTCGATCAAGAAATAAATGGAACTGTGTATGCTAGCGTTATAGGCACCGATGGCTCCGACCTCACCGACAGTGACAACCCAAACTACTTCAAACCCTCATTTGCCGATTTCGGTCGACTGGCCCCAGCAAATGAGGTTACCGTGAACGAAGGGGCCACAGGAATTGCCGCAGCGGGCAAATTTCTCTCAGAACTTGACTGGAGTCCCCTGTGGGTAACCCTTAAAACTACTGGCGTTGCCATCGTTTTCATCTTCGTCCTTGGCCTGCTGGCTGCATATTGGTGTCTTCATCTTTCGCAAAAGGCAAAGAATATCGCCGACAGCATATTCACCATCCCCATGGTGCTTCCCCCGACTGTATGTGGCTTCATCTTGCTGTATCTATGCGGCAGAAATACCGCCTTTGGCAGCTTCTTCATCGATATCGGATTTCCCCTTATCTTCAGCTGGCCCGCAACGGTTATTGCCGCAGTAGTGGTTGCATTCCCCTTGATGTATCGAAGTGCCCTGGGTGCTTTTGAAAACCTCGATACCAATATGCTCGATGCAGCTCGCACCTTGGGATGGAGCAATACACGCATCTTCCTGAAATTGATGCTCCCCCTTTCCTGGAGCAGCATTGCCGCCGGAACCGCACTCGCATTCGCACGTGCACTTGGTGAATTCGGCGCAACGTTGTTCTTGGCAGGCAACTATCTGGGCATCACCCGCACTATTCCCATCGCCATCTACTTCGAATGGATGAACGGGAACGATGGCGTTGCCTGGTTCTGGACCGCGATCGTTATCGGATTCAGCTTCATCGTGTTCCTGTTCATCAACTTGTGGAGCAACCGCACTACCAAATACCGTAAGGGAGCTGAGCAATGAGCCTTTCCGTATCCATAAAAAAGAGCTTCCCCGCATTTACCCTCGACGTGGATATAGAAGCCGGCAACGAAACCATAGGCTGGCTGGGCGAATCGGGTTGCGGAAAGAGCCTTACCATGAGGTGCATTGCAGGCATCGAAACACCCGATGAAGGAAAGATCGTAGTGAACGGAAAAACGTTCTTTGAACGGGAGGCCGGAAAACGCCCCACTGTGAACCTCTCCCCTCAAGAACGCAAAACCGCTCTGCTCTTCCAAAACTATATGCTGTTCCCCAACTTAACCGTGGCAGAAAACGTAGCGGCGGGAATCGACCGAAAACTGCCCAAAGAAGAACGTAACGCTCAAGTAGACGCCGAGCTGAAGCGCTTTGGCCTAGATGGGTTCGGCAAACGATACCCTTCACAGCTTTCCGGAGGACAGCAACAGCGCGTTGCCTTGGCCCGCATGCTTGCAGCAAAACCTGACATCCTTATGCTTGATGAGCCTTTCTCTGCCCTCGATGCGCATTTAAAAGGAGTATTGGAGCAGAACCTGGCTGGACTGTTCGAAACCTTCCATGGAACGATTCTATACGTTAGCCACGATATCGATGAGGCACTGCGTTTTTGTGATCGTATCGCCGTGATCGAAAAGGGGCATGTCATGGAGGTGAGCACGGGCAACAATTTAGTCAACAGCCCCCAATCAGCAGCAAGCATCAGGCTCTCCGGCTGCAAGAACACAACCCCTGCCCATCGGATTGACGATCGTCGGGTGTTCTTGCCCGCGTGGGGCATCGAAGTGGATACCGACAAGCCCGCACCAGAGAACCTAACCTATATGGGAGTCCGAGCATTCTTTCTGGAACGCGCGGAAGAGCCAGGACGAAACACCTATCGTGTTCGGGTTGTTCGCACGAGCGACTCGCGTTTTGATCGTTCGGTACTGCTGGAATTCCTCGACCGTACGCCAGGCTCAGACCCTGTAGTTGGGCAGACTGAAAATGAGATGAAATACCTTGAACAGCACCTATTCTGGCGCGTCGACAAATTGAAGGTGCCCGAAGAAAAGCTACCAGTCAAAGACGAAGTGCTTCTGATCCGCATCCCTTCCAATAAGGTTTACCTCGTATCCAAATAGTCGTACCAACACGGCTACGCCCAACGGCTCAACCCGCATGCCACTATCACCAGAAAGGAGACGCCATGAAAGATGGTCAGGGAAGACAAATCGACTATCTGCGTATATCGCTTACCGACCGTTGCAACCTGCGCTGCATCTACTGCATGCCTGAGCATGGCGTTAAGAGCATTCCCCACGAAAGCATACTAACCCTCGAAGAAGTCCATAAAGCAATCGAATGCGCATCGCAGCTCGGAATCAAACATATCCGCTTCACCGGCGGCGAGCCAACCGTTCGCAAAGGACTCTTGAGCCTCATTGAACGAACCGCTCAAACCCCTGGCATCGAAAGCGTTGCGCTAACCACCAATGCAATACTCCTGCCCGGTATGGCAGCCGACCTGAAAGCTGCGGGCCTTTCCCGCGTGAATATATCGCTGGACACGCTTGACGCGGAACAGTATCGCTTCATTACCAGGCTCGGTAACCTGGATGATGCTCTCAAAGGTATAAAGGCGGCCCTTTCGGCAGGCCTTTTCCCCGTCAAGCTCAATACGGTTGTCGTCCGCAGTTTAAACCAAGATCTTCTTTCTTTTGCCCGCTTAACGGTAGATGCCCCCTTACATGTTCGTTTCATCGAATACATGCCTATCGGAAACGGTGATGACTGCGGCGGTTGCGGCTGGGGGCCGGCCGATGTTGTTCCCGCAAAGGAGATTATCGAAACCATCAGTGCCCAAGCACAATCCATCGGATTGGGAAGCCTGCAGCCCGCCATTGCCACGCCCGATGGATGGGGTCCGGCGCAATATTATCGCCTTCCCGGCGCTCAAGGAACCGTCGGCGTGATATCGGCAATCTCAAACCACTTCTGCGCAAGCTGCAACCGCTTGCGCCTTACCGCCGATGGCAAGATAAAACCCTGCCTATTCAGCGACACCGAGTACGATATTCGCAGTGCGCTTCGGAAAGGCAGCGAAGAAGAGGTACTTTCGGTGTTCAAGGCAGCGCTGTTCCATAAACCAAGCGGCCATGAACATCGCGTAGGAACCCGCCGCATGATGAGCCAGGTCGGCGGCTAAAGTGGAAATTGGTACCTGTCCCTATTCCCCACCCCAAGGAGAATCATATGACTCAACAACTTACCCACATCGACGCCGAAGGCGATGCCCGCATGGTCGATGTCTCAGAAAAGGCAGAAATAAAACGAACCGCCGTCGCAGAAGGCTTCGTTGTCATGCAACCCGAAACCCTTGCGGTCATCGAAAGCGGCAGCGCAAAAAAGGGCGACGTGCTGGCAGCCGCACGTATTGCCGGCATAATGGCAGCCAAGCAAACCAGCAACCTTATACCTCTCTGCCATCCGTTGGCTCTCACTAAAGTTGAGGTTAAGTGCGCACCGCAGCATGCCGAAGAGCGTGAAGACGGTCGCTGCGGCATCCACCTAACAGCAACCTGTTCGCTCGTCGGGAAAACTGGCGTGGAGATGGAAGCACTAACCGCGGTAAGCGTAGCGGGTCTAACCGTATATGACATGTGCAAAGCAATCGATCGCGGAATGGAAATTGATGCGGTTCGCCTACTCCATAAAGAAGGCGGCAAAACCGGCACATGGAATAGAGCATAGGGCTCATTAATGCCCGCCCCCATGCATCATAGAAACAGCATGGGGCAAAACCTCAACTATGCCGTCCCAGTTCTCCTGGGCGGCTTTTTTGCTTCCTGGCAAATTGATCACCAATGTTGTGCCGCGCTGCATGCACAAAGCGCGCGAAAGCATTGCCCGCGGCGTAATGGCAAGGCTGTGCGCTCTCATGCCCTCGGCAATGCCTGGCACCTCCCGCTCGCACACATCACGCGTGGCCTCGGGCGTCACATCCCTCAAGCTCAAGCCCGTGCCGCCACATGTGAGCACCACATCGACCTTTTCCTCATCCGCCGCCCGAACAATGGCGGCCGCTATTTCAGAGCGCTCGTCTTTTACCACGTCATACACAACGCATTGCCACCCTTGATCGGCAATAAGCTCTCGAAGCAACGCGCCAGCCGTATCTTCCTTTTCACTACGCGTATCAGAGCAGGTAATAACAGCAAACGTGATCATTTACAGCACCGTTCCTTCTTCAACATCAAGCAATAGGCAATCAATAAGGGTGCCGTCAGGCACAGGGTTCTGGTCAGTGTCCTCCGGAAGTATCGCCAGGCAGTTAGCCCGATGAAGAGTGCTGAACAAGCCCGAACTCTGGTTCTTTGCAGGCACCACACAAAGAACCCCTTCCTTGTTTCGGGAAAGCGAGGCGCGCAGATAGATGCGGCGTGGATCGCGTTTTTTGCGATCGCCAACCATACGAGCCTTAACCAAAGGACGCCCAACGGAAGAATAACCCTGCATCTTGCGCAACGCCTGGCGGATCAAAACCTCAAAACCGCAGTAAGCTGCCGCAGGATTTCCCGGCAAGCCGAAAATCGGAGTACCGTCCACCATGCCGAAGGTCTGCGCCTTGCCAGGGCGCATGTTCACCAATGTCATGTAAAGATCGCCCAAATCCTCAACTACGGGTTTGATGAAATCATAATCGCCATTAGAGGCCCCGCCTGTAGTGATGATGAAATCGTAATCTTCTGCAGCGAGTTTGATAGAGCGCGCCAAACACTCCTCTTTATCAGGAACGATCATCAGCTGAGCAGGGATACCCCCAGTTTTGGCAACACATGCCGCCATGGCATACGAATTGCTATCGCGAATGCACCCTGGACGGAACGGTTCTTCCGGAGACAATAGCTCGGAGCCGATGGGAATAATGGCGACACGCGGACGACGGTACACTGGAACTGTCGTAACGCCGCAGCTTGCTAAGAACCCGACACCAGCAGCACTTACTACCTCACCCGCATGGATAGCAACCTCCCCCTGCGCTATCTCTTCACCTTTAGCGCGGATGTTTTCGGAAGGCGCCGCCGGCTGAGAGAACGAAACGGTGCCCCCCTGCCTTCCGTCACCACCAAGGTAATCGACGATTTCGTATTTCACTACCGCATCTGCGCCATCCGGCACAGATGCGCCCGTCATAATGCGCGCAGTTTCGCCGAAGCCAATTTCGCCGTTGAAGACAGACCCGGCAGGAACTTCACCCACCACCTGTAAAGAAACAGGCGAGTCTTCAGATGCGTTCGCCAGATCGGCCGCACGAACCGCAAAACCATCCATTGCCGCATGGTCAAACGGGGTTATGTCGCAATCGCTTATCAAATCTTCAGCAACAACGCGCCCAACTGCATCGAGCAACGAAACGGTTTCAACTTCAAGAGGCGCAACATGAGAGAGCACACAATCGAGTGCCTCTTCGACGCTCATTATTTCATTGGGGTTCATAAGAATCCTTACGTTAAGGGGTTTCAAAAGGAATGGGGAAATATCTCTGGCTGCAACAACCTGCGATTGCCGCAGCCCTGCGCTGGGGAACGCAAAACGGTCTATCCCCTAAGGCTGCAGCATTTCGTAATAAGCCTGCCCGGCACAACTTCTGCAGATAGCCTTTCCGCAGCCTGTCTGAACTTCACGGCCATCAGTAACCTCTTCGCCGCAAACTGCGCAAATCACATGGGAATGGGGCTTTCCTGGGGCATCAAGGTCGGTGTAATTGACCACTACTTTCTGGACGCCGAATAAATCCTCGTCGCTACGGGTGGCAAACCACGCTTTCGCATCCTCGCCCTTAGGGCACTTTTCGCTCACGTTCACCAAGCGAATTGCCTCATTGCGATTCACGTCAAAAAACGTCGCCGCCTGCTTGCCAAAATCCAAGCATTTCATGCGGCGTTTACCAGGATGGCAGCCGGTAACCACCATGATCGCATCCGTGAGACAACGATCGCATTCTACATAGACGATCAGATCGCGGTAATGATCAGGGTCTTCAATGCCGAAATACTTCAACGCATAACGCGCCATACGCACACCCGTTATTTGACCACCGCACAGATGACCATGAAAGGTTATCGCGCGGCTCAGGTCTTCCTCAAACGACCTCATGCAGTATCCTTTCTGCGTCTCATTGCCGACACAGCCAAATAATCGACCGCATTAAATTAAACAGCCTTTCTTCCCCAGGATAAGAGGAATCGGGATCTCGCCGAAGCACCAGCCACAAGCGAAATCAGATACCCACATCCCAGCTGATAAATGCCCAGGGAACAATTCGTGGCTGGTCAAGCGTCCAGCGCTTAGCGCCGTCTTCCTCGATTTCTACCAAATGATCGGCAAGAAAACTGCGTAAACGACAAGCACTTTCCTCAACGCTGATCTGATCAGCTGTATCGGCAAGATAGTCTCTTGTTCTCAACAAAGAATAATAAGCTTCATCAGGTGAAATATAAGACTTGGTTCTGGGCGAATGGATGTAAGAAACGGTGGGCTCATACCCTAAATCGGAGGCAATGCCGAACACGAACAACGCATCATTGCGTCGCTCAAGCTCCAAGCCCATCGCGCGAGCCACACGCGCATCAACACGTGGAGAAACACCCGTGCAAACAGTTACGCACGCCCTTTCGCGAGCAACCGCTGAAAGCTTTTTCAGCGAGTCTTCCAAATCGTGGGTGATCACTGAACGCGATGCGACAGCCACATCGACCGCACCTTTCCCCAAACCATAGTTCGCCCAGTCGTCTTCCCAGCTCATGTGAAGAGGAAGGATCTTCCCCGACTGAACCTCAGAGGGGCATGTTTCAAAATCGCCAGCAGGAAAGTCGTCCAAACCAAATCCAGACGTTCCCCTTTCCAAAAGCATCCCCCGCTCTGCCGCTTTCGAATGCAATCGATCAAGCATCCCTTTGCTGAAATCGGCAGCAACAACCGAGCAACCCATAGCGGCAAGGGCAACGGCAAGCGAACCTGTCCCACAGCCCATGTCAAGCACGGTTTCTTTGCCGGTAATGCCAGCTTTCGAAATAAAAGACCGCAAATAAGTATCAGGGGCATCTTTGAATGAAAAAGATTTCGCGCGCTCGTCCCAATGATCTTGGGAGTCAGGCTTTCGACGGCGCCCATCGAGCCTTCGCCACTCTTCGGCCAGGTTGATCAACACAGTCCTCCAACTACCGACAAATAAAAAAGGCGACCTTCATGGTCGCCTTCAAGTCTATGCTTCAACACTACTCTTGCGTCTGAAACTTTGGGTCACGGGCAATAGCATCAAGCTTTGCGGTTACCACTTCCTCGACCTCGTAAGAGAACGGACGCAAAGCATCCTCGATGAACACCGTGCGAATATAGCCGTTGCATTCATCGCACTTGTGAATGCGATGGGCATCATCACCCTCAACGTTGAAGTAATGAAGATGCTGAGGGTTCTGTGAGTCACAACGCGCACAGCGAATGCGCTCGAATGCCCATTCGGTTCCACATTGCTGACAATACAGGGTTCGGCCGCGACCATCAGTGGGGCTTTCGCCACCAACCTTAGCCAATGCAGGCGTGCTTCCGCACACGGGGCAGGAAAGCGGATTATGGTTCATTTTGTTGATCTTACGCTGCTCTTTTACCACAGCTTTTGCCACGAGTTCCAAATCAACACGCAAGGCCATCATGCCAACCATAGCGACCATGTGAGCTGCGGCAGAGGGAATTTCCTGCTCGTAGGCATTGGAAAGCAATCCCCCAATAAATGCCTCAGGGTCGCTTGCCGCAAGCTCCATATCCTCCTGCTCAACCAGTGAGCGGAAATTGACTTCAAGAAGCGCCTTGGCATCTTCTTCGCTCAATCCCCCCTCGTCGCAAACGTATTCACGAAGGCTATAGCATATCGCCGCAAAACGACTTTTCTGGATTTTCGGAGGGGCAAACGAAAACACAGGGCGATCGGCCATCCAAGCTTCTTCCAACTCCTCTGCCGACGGAACTGCATAGTGCTTTTCGGCGGTAGTTGGGCCTTTCGACCAGCGATCCATATCGTCCCATAAGCCATAAAAATACTTTAGACGATTGACGTCTTCCTCAGAAAAAGTATCCTCGTTCGCCTTGATTACGCGATCAATAAACTTAAGGTTCATTCCACATCCTCTTGTTGCTTCCGGATAGATACTTGCCTCTATCTCCGCTGCACACGGAACAAGAAATTGTTCCTGAATGGTGTAGCTTGACGGAAAGATGCCGCTCCACCAAAAGGGGGAACGGCATCTTCAATTGGCCTTGTACGACCGCTACTTTTCGTCGTCCTTTTTGCGGACAACGTTGTTGTCGGTCTTAAGGACATCACGTGCCCAGTGGCCCCAGTGGTACAACGCGTCGGATTCGGAGATCAGACCATCTTTCCACATTACCTTCCACATGCCGCGATACGGCTGGAAGATGCCTGCGCCCAAGAAGATATGGGCAAGGGCGAAAATGAGCATGATACAGAAGAACAGGTCGTGGAAGAACAGCAGCCACGAATGAGCTCCCGTGCCCATAGGCAAGATCGTCGAGTTCAGAAGGAGCAGCACACCCGTAATTCCCATGATGATGCCGGAAATCCACAAAGCGCCGTCAGCCACACGCTGGCCAGACTTCTGCTCGTCCTGGTCGGGCATGTGAATCCACTTGGCCATGAACAGATACGGCAGGAACAGAATCATCCACTTCTTGTCGTCTTCTGTCCAATGGCAAATGTTGTTGTGAATAATGTGCTTCACACCAGCTGGTGCCATGATGGCGCTGATGATGGGAACCAATACGAACACGACGCCAAGGATACGATGGCTCATACGGAATGCAAAGACCACATCCGGACCCACCATGGCGGCCAGAGGAGGCACAAACACGAAAGCGCCAGAGAACATCAACCACATGCAGCAGCTAACGGTGATGCCATGCGTCCAGCGAGCCTGCCTGGAGTGACGCTTGATATAGCGTTCGCCAGCAACTTCACGTCCGCGCAGGAACGCTTCATTTTCAGCCTGTTCTTCAGGCGTGATGTCGAACTCAGCGTGCTTACTCATGGTCATCGCCCCCTTTCTTGCCAATGGGAAGGTTCTCGGTAATGGCCTCCATCACGGTACGTTCGTCAGGACCATTGCCCTGCTTGGTAACCTCGCCTGTTTCCAGGCTGATGGTATCGCCGTTGCCGTCGTTGTAAACCAACGTATCGCGCTTATAGCCAGCAGCAAGGCCAAACATCGCAGCAAGGCCAAGAACCGTAGCACCAGCGCCAACAGCGGTAACGGGCTTCATGATGCCCGAAAGGAAGGCTGCAGGAGGAATCTGAGGATTCTCAACTGCGCCATGGGGCTTCGTGCCGTGCTTCAAAACCTGAATAACGTGCAAGCCTTCCATCTCGTTTTCGCCGTAGATGCAGGCATCTTCGTATCCCCGGTCACGCAGCAGATGCAGACGCTCATTTGCAAGTGCGATCATTTCCTCGCGCGTGCCGAACTGCAGGGCGCCAGGCTGGCAGGTGGTAACACATGCCGGCATCATGCCCTGGGCAATACGATCGACACAGCCCGAGCATTTGTTGATAACGGTCTTGCCACCACGGTCCTCGTAGCGAGGAACATCGTACGGGCAAGCTGCCGAACAGTTCTGGCAACCAATGCACTTGTCCTGGTCGTAGGTGACCATACCGGTCTCCTCGTCCTTATACAGCGCACCTGCGGGACACATGTTTACACAGCCCGCGTTGGTGCAATGCTGACAAGCACGGCGGCCAAATGCCCAGCCAACGCGCTTCTGAGACTTTTCATCCTCGAAGTCTTCGAACGTCATAATCAAACGGGTGCAGGAATTAAGGTCGGCAGGATGGGTGAACTTACCGTCCCAATTCACGGAATCATAAGGGTTTTCCGCGGTGGGCTCACTAGGCAAGTCGTTCCAACACTTGCAGGCAACCTGGCAACCCCTGCAGCCAGTGCAGCGAGACGAATCGAACAAAATAGCCATTTCAGTCATCTAGGGTCACCTCCTCCTAAACCGTAGTCTTCTCGATGTTAACCAGGAACGCTTTGTATTCAGGCGTCTGACTGTTCGGGTCGCCGACGTTTGGTGTCAAATCATTTACCGCACCATGCGTAGTAAGGCCGAAAAGCTTGCTCCAGCTATAGTGGTGGGTCATGCCAACCAGATGTTGGGTCTTACCATTGACAGTAAGCGGACGGATACGGGGCGTAACCACTGCCGTAACCACGACAGAAGCACGACGGTTCCAAACACGAACATCGTCGCCGGTCTGGATGCCCTTCTCCTTCGCCAAAGCAGGCGAAAGCTCAATCATGTCGCCAGGCATAGCCTCAACAAGTGCCGGGCAGGCGCGCGTCTGAGCACCCGTCTGCCAATGCTCCGTAACAGAGTACGTAGTGGCAACATAGGGGAACTCGTCTGCCGTTGCACGGCGCGTGGACTCGTCAGAGTACTTGGTTCCAAGACCCTTCTTGCCCTCATCATCAGGACGACCCAGATAACAGGGGCTATTCAAACGGCCATTGAGCAAGTTCTCGGAAAGCGGGGTTTCGAAGGGCTCGTAGTGTTCGGGCAGCGGGCCATCCACCATGCCGTAGCTTTCAAGTCGGCCATTCTGCTCCCACAGCATGAAGAACGCCTTGTTGTTGGGCTCGATCTGCTGGGTGGTGCCGTCGGGCAGAGCCTTGGTAGCTGCAAAGTCGGGGATATCCATGCCGGCCTTATAGCCAGTTACCCACTTCTTTTCGTTCAAGTCCCACTTGACCAACGCCTTGTCCTCCGCCCAAGGCTGACCCTGAAGGTCTGCAGAAGCACGGTTGTAGATGACGCGGCGGTTGTTCGGCCAAGCATAGGCCCAGTCGGAGTACAGACCCAAGCCTGAAGTGTCCACGTTGTTGCGCTTGTAAACGGGCTGGCTTTCAGCGGAAAGCGGAGCATCGTTGTTGGCGTAGAAGCCGGAGTAGATCCACATACCGCATGCAGTAGAACCGTCGGCCTCCAACTTCGCATAACCAGGAAGCAGGTTGATGCTGCCCTTTGCGAGCGTTGCGCCGTCTGCGTTTGACTCGAAGCCCCGAGACCAATCGGAGCCTTCCAGCTTGTAGCCATTCAGAGCCCAAGCAACAGGACGGGGATCGATCTTGCCATCGACGTAGTAGTCCCACTTCATCTTCAGAATAGGATCGGGGTTAGCACCGCCCTCTTCCTTGTACAGGCGGCAGATCTCCTTCCACAGAAGATCACAGATCTCGTAGTCGGGCTTTGCCTCGTCCCAGGGCTCAACTGCCTGCTGACGCCACTGAATCCAGCGACCAGAGTTGAGGATGGTGCCCGGCTTTTCATAAATAAGAGCGCAAGGCAGGAAGTAGCACGTGGTGCCGATTTCCTCGGCATTCATGTCGGGCGCATCCCAGAAGGAAGCGGTTTCAGTGATTACTTGGTCTACAACTACGACCCAGTCGCAGTTGGCCATAGAGCGACGAACGTTACCGGAGTTGGGCGCACTATGGCAGGGGTTCATGCCCCATGCGTAGTAGCCCTTCATGGTGCCTTCCTTCATCTTCTCGAAGGAAGACATCTCGGACCAGTCGGAGCCATCGTGGCTGGGAACCTTTGGCCACCAGTCGTAACCGTAATCGTTTTCGACGGTAGCGTTTTCGCCATACCATTCCTTGAGCTGGCTAATCATGAATTTGGGTTTATTCGTGTAATAGCCATCGGAATAGGTTTGGCTGGAAAGCCAGTGAGCCAAGGTATCGCGGTCGGTGGTGTTCGACCACTTCAAGTATGCAGGCTGCTCGTTTACCAGCATGCCCATGTCGGTTGCACCCTGAACGTTGGGCTCGCCGCGCAATGCGCAGACGCCGCCGCCAGGAACACCAATGTTGCCAGAGAGCAACTGGAGAACCGACATAGAACGAGTATTCTGAGCGCCATACGTGTGCTGGGTCTGGCCCAGTGCATACAGAATGGTGCCCGCCTTGCCAGGAGCGCAAGAAGTAGCCCAAGTGGAGTACACCAACTCGAGGTCTTCTTTGTCCATGCCGCAAACACGGCAAACGGTATCCATGTCGTAGCGGGAGTAGTGCTCCTTGAACTTCTGGTATACGCAGCGCTCATGCTGAAGTGTGGCATCCTTCTTAGGAACAGTAAGGACCGGCTTTTCAAACCCAGGTACGCCAGGCTTTACCGACCACGCATACGCACCAGATTCAGAGGTATCCCAAGGCTCCTCGTGATCGGTCTCGTAATGCCAAGAATGAGCGTCGTAAGTTTCCTTTTCAGCATCCCAACCGCTGAACAGACCCGTTTCGGGATCGAAGTCGAATTCCTCCATAAGAATGTAGGAAGCGTTGGTGTAGTTGATCAGGTATTCGAAGTTGTAATTGTCGGGGTTCTTGCCCGTACGGGTGTACTCTGCCAAGCCAGGCTCAATCAGGTTATCGATGATGTACTTGTACAGACCACCATAGAACGCGATATCCGTGCCGCTGCGGATGGGGCAATAGATGTCTGCCTGCTCTGCAGTACGGGTATAGCGGGGGTCGACAACCATCCACTTTGCGCCCTTATCATGAGCTTTATGCAACCACTTGGCGCTAACGGGGTGGTTTTCAACGGAATTGGATCCGATGTTCATAATGACATCGGTGTTTTGCATGTCGCACCAATGAGTAGTCATTGAGCCGCGACCAAATGATGCCGCCAGACCGGCGACGGTGGGGCCGTGTCAAACACGGGCTTGGTTATCGATTGCCACGATACCAAGCGCTCTCATCATCTTGAGAATGAGGTACTCTTCTTCGGAGTTCTGTTGAGAACCGCCCAAGCTGGCAATGCTTTCGCAGCGGTTCACGGTAAGGGTCTTGCCCTTAACTTCTTCGGTTTCGACGAAACCAGCATCACGGGTTTCCTTGGTTTTGCGGGCAATTTCCTGAATTGCCTGCTCCCACGTAATGGGTTCCCATTTCTTTGAGAAAGGACGACGAACCAAAGGCTTGGTCTGGCGAACCTTACTCTTTTCGATTTCATGGGTTTCGGGGTTTACAACGTTACGCAGCTGGAACATCGTTGCACCCTTGGGGCACAAACCACCCTGGTTGATAGGATGATCGGGATCGCCTTCCAAGTTGATAAGCTCACCATCACGCACCGAGCAAAGGGAGCCACAACCACCTGCGCAGTAGCAGCAGATGTTCGTGTACTCTTCGGTGTTAACGAGCTTCCACTCGGAGGAGGATTCCACTGCCAAAGCCGGTGAAGGCTGCATAAACTCGAAGGCCATGCTGGTTGCGAATGCGGCACCGGCAGCCTTGAAGAAGCTTCTGCGCGACAACTCCATTTCCCACTCCTTTCGATTGCTATCCTTCCCTGCTGTTGGGCAGGGCTCTACAGGCGTATCGTACCGAAGCTCTCAGGGTCGACCGTCTCGAAAAAAAGACGCCATTTTGCAAAATATCGATAAGTGGTCGATTATTCTAAATAATTCTCAACTGAAAATAACTCAAAATACCAGGTAAAAGCCTAGGTTTGCAGCATAGAAGAATAAGCCCGAATTGCTTGACCTGATATACTGGAATAACGGCATAAGGAGGGAATATGAGCGAGAAAGAAGAGCGTGTACGCCTCACGCAGCTAACTTCGAAAGGCGGTTGAGCTGCAAAGTGGGGTCCGGGCGATCTCAAGGAAATACTTTCTTCCCTCCATCCTGCAGGTGCACCACCCGCAGCTAGTAACCTATTGCTTGGATACGAGACGAGCGATGATTGCGCCGTTTGGCAGCTCAACGACAATTTAGCTGCCGTGCTCACTGTCGACTTCTTCACTCCCGTGGTAGATGATCCTTACGAATTCGGACGTGTAGCGGCGGCTAATGCTCTCTCGGATGTATTCGCCATGGGCGCTCAACCTCATGTTGCATTGAATCTATTGGCTCTCGATTGCTCACTCGGAACCGATGTCGCAGCGGCTATCCTCCAAGGCGGAGCAGACGCTGTAGCTGAAGCAGGAGCCTTCGTTTCCGGCGGTCACACCATCGACGACACGGAACCAAAGTATGGCCTCTCGGTGTTCGGAACGGTTGCCCCCGATGCTATTGTGCGCAATGGAGGCGCATGCCCTGGTGACGTACTGTATCTCACCAAGCCCTTGGGCACCGGCATCATGAGTGCTGCGGTAAAGATCGACCAGATCACCGAAGCAGAAATGAGGCCCGTAATCGATTCGATGATGGAATTGAACGCGGCAGGCGGTGCGGCCATGCGAGCCGCAGACGTACATGCTGCAACCGATGTAACGGGCTTTGGGTTGGCTGGTCACTTGCATGAAATGCTCGAATCGAGCAATTGCAGCGCCGTTATCGATTTCGCGTCGCTCCCTCTATTCGATCAGGTTTGGCAGCTTTCCTGCGACTACTGCCGTCCTGGCCGCACGTTCTCTATCATGGATGACCTTGAGGGCTTCATCGACCAAGGGGATATCGAAGAAGAAGAGTTCGATAATCGCCTAGGGGTCATCTGCGACCCGCAAACTTCAGGCGGTATACTGGCCGCCATCCCTGCTGAGAGCTCAAAGCTCTTCGAGGAAACGTTTGAAGAGCTTTCTGGTCGCAAGCCCGCACGCATCGGATACATAACCGAAGGAAACGCTGGCCACCTTACCTTCAGCGACAGCTGATACCGCCCACACTCGTTTGCCACCAGTAAGAAAGCGAACTTCGACGAATAGCAAACCTCATTTTGGACCTGGAGCAGAATAATCGCTCCGGGTCCTTCTGCATTTAGAACTCTTTTTGATCGCATAGCAACATGTGAATCGTTCTCACCTTTGAGTTTTGCCACCATCAGAAAAGCAATGCCATCAATACATAAAACCGCAGCTCATAATTGGGGTGCGTATGTACGTACCTTGGCAGGTTGGTCAATCCGATGCACGGTGGTTGCATCAATACCGCCCACGACCAAGGAGTTCCCTATGAACAGAAAACACGTTGCGCGGCAAACCCAGCGCGAGCGCAACTGCTCGTCTTCCAACGGAACAGAGCGCCGCACAAGCGCCAGGATGGCTCGCGTTGGAGTTAGCGCCCTGATAGCGGGTCAACTCATGATGCCAGGCATGTCGCTAGCAGCTGAAGATACAGATCAAAATGCGGTGCAGGCAAACAGCACTGCGACTGTCGCAGCCGAGGAAGCCGCTCCTGCCCCGACCGCGAGCAACAACGCGACGAATGGAACCGAAGCACCGTCGACCCCAACCCAAGCAAGCAAGGAGTCCGCAGCGGCACCAGAGGCGCAATCTGCTCCGAAGGCAAACCCCTCGCAAACTGACGCATCCCAGAAGGCTTCGGCAGAAACGGCTGCGTCTACGGCAAGCAATCAAAACGAGGCGGCGGCAACCTCTCAGACGCCTGCATCTCCCGCAAACAACGCAATGCCAACAGACGCCATCCAGACCCGCGGCGTGACCGACGTAACCGACAACCCAGGCGGTATTAAGGTAAATACAACGGTCGTCAACCACTACGCTGATTGCACGCTAAACGGCACCTTTGCACTCACTCAGGGAACAGGTCAAACAATCAATTTCGCAGATGTTCCCGATGTCGATGCCAAGTGCCTTTCCGAAGATACCGTGTACTTCAAGACAGATGGATCTTCCCATGCTCTTGTCGAAACGGAAGATCTCTCCGAATCCGTCGTAATGCTGCATATGACTCCAGCAGGAACGCATATGCAAGGGACGCTGACGTACACTGGCGACAACGTTGATCCAGGTGTCAGCTACAGCCTAACGCTGCAGAAAGAGAAGAAGGTCGCATCAACGCTCACCTACACTGGTACCGACTACGAAGGTGGCCCCATCATTACTGGGGACCCCGATGATATCTTCAACGGCAACCAGCAGGGCGGTTCAGTCGTCATCAACGAAACCAGGGACGACTACTATCTCCGCTACAACATCAGCACCGAACTTACTCTTGCCGCAACGCAGCAGCAGAGCCTCGAGAATCTGAATGTCAACGACGTGAAGACCGACTACGCACCCGGTGAGGCTCCACGCGCAACGGGAACGATCCCTGCCGCCGATGCCGACAAGTACGAGATCGCGTATGAGTGCTGGGAGGAAATGGACGGCAGTGACCCCACGGAACTCACGCCCGTTGCCTTTTGGTATTCCGACCCCGCAAAGTACGCGAAGGGCATGAAAAAGATTGACCACTTCGAAGAGGGCAAGTTCTATATGTATTCCGTCGAGCTAAGGCTCAAGGACGATAACACCCTTGCCGACGTCTATAACGTGAACGTTAACGGCCAATGGGCGAGCAATACCATCAAGACCATTAACGGCGTGTTCGCGCCTAATGCGGCCAATATGCTGTGCGAGCAGCCGATTGACGAATGGCAAGCTATCGACGTTATCGAGATCAGCGGTGCCACGACCACCTTTAAGGCGGGCGATAGGCCAGTCTTTACGGCGGGCACTCCGACGGGTTCGAACTCCATCCTTCAATGTGAGTTTTGGACGGGTAGCGACGACGGCGAAGTGAATTCCGTTGAGTTCTGGGACCAGAACATCACCAACCACATCGATGCCTTTAAGCCTGGTGTAACCTATCGCTATGGCCTGTACTTTAAGCCGGCGCGTGGCTTCTACTTCACGCCCGACACCAAGCTGATGATCAATGGCGTGGAGTGTGGCTACCAGGCGAGCGAGCTAAGCGTGGTCGATCCTGAGAGCGGCTGGATCCATACACTGTGGCTCAACACCGACTTAACCTTTACACCCGAAGCGGCTGAACCCACATCCGATCCCACGCCGCAGCCCGGCAGCAACGCCGCCATTGACGACGCCAACAAATTGACCCAAGCGGCGGTCAAATCTGATAAACCCGCCAAGTATGACGAGAAAGCCCTACCCATCACCAGCGACAATACCGCAGCGGTAGTTGCCGCCCTGGGATTTGCCGGCACTGCTGCAGCAGCAGGCGCCGCAGCTGCAAGACGTCGCAATCACTAACGAAGCCCGTACCGTTGCTGCCCGTGCCTGAAAACTATCCCTTGCGGAATGGGAGCCGGCAAAAGGGCAACGAACGAATGATGTTATAGGAGCCATTAAAAAGTGGGCCGGAAGAGTGTTCTTTCGGCCCACTTTGCTATCGAGATGGAAACGGGATATGGACCGAGAGCCGCTGCAACGATCGATCGCTATCGAGCAAACCCTCCAGATGCTTCGTTGCTCACCGTGCCATCAAGGTCCAAACCCGCAAACAAAACCCTGTTCTATTCAGCCAAAGGAACGGAGCGATAAGCGCCCAACTCCTTTGCGAACAAACCATCGATCTGATCTTCAACACCCAGCTCACAAGCTACGTTGCGCGCCTGCCCTACCGCCTTGCTGTCATCAGAACAGCGAAACAACAGTCCCATTCCACAGCCCGCACGCACCTTGGGTGGCACAGGCACTAATGAGCCCTCGGGCCCAAACGCGGCCTCGAACGAGAGTGCTGCGTGAGTCGAACCAAAGGCGACTAGATATTCCGCCATGATTACAAGGTGATGGTTTTTGAAGCTTCCTGCATGCGTCCCAAAATGTCATACATGTTGGAAACCTCGCCCACAGCAAGCTGTTCTTTCAGCCCGTAGAAATCGAGGCAGGTTCCACATACCAGGACTTCTGTGCCTTGGGCGATAAGGGAGCTAACGCTGTCGATAATCGCCTGCTCGCCGCCGGCAACCAGCTTTACGCCGCTGTTCATGAACAGCAAATGCGCGGGAGGATTGCCCGATTCCGAAAGGGTATACAGCGCCATTTTCATCAAGCTCTTGCCCAAGGTTTCGTCACCATCGCCCACATAATTCTTACCAACAAATACGGCATAAGGCTCCAGCTCGGCGCATTCGCAAGAAGCAGCCTGAGCGTTGGCCTCTTCCCCATCAGTACCGCCGATCCGAACATTCCAGAAATCATCTTCTTGCTCAACCGAAACAGGACGTGCCATACGACCCGCCAGATGCTGAAGATTCGAGACGGCGGCTTCGTTGCTGACCTTCACCAACAACGAATCGCAGCCACCGTCAAGTTCCTTCTTCGCCATCATCAGAGGCTTGGGGCACTGCAGCCCACGTGCGTCAACTTCTTTCATATGCGTTTCCTTTCCTGCAAGGCGCCATAGATACAGCGCCATTGATTACCTGAGTGCGTTCACGCTTTCTTTTAGCGCTACGATGCCCTTGGCTACCTCCTCTTCGGTATTGAAGCACGAGAAGCTGAATCGCACCGCCCCGCGCTGTTCGGTACCCAGCGCCCTGTGCATCAAAGGCGCGCAGTGAGCACCAGCACGGGTGCAAATGCCCCAATCACGCGCTAGGGCATCGCCTAACAAAGAAGAGTCGACGCCTTCGACATCGATGGCAACAACTCCGCTTCGATCGATGCCTCCATGACCACCCAGAACAGAAACGCCCCCAATATCACAAGCGCCCTCCTCGAACTGGGACGTTATACGAGATACTTTTTCATGGATTGCGTCAACGCCCGCTTCTTCAATATAACGCACGCCAGCCGCCAAGCCAGCCAATCCATGGGCGTTTACCGTACCTGCCTCAAGCGCTTCCGGCATGAACCGCGGATGGCGCTCATCGAACGTATGGGTTCCCGACCCGCCTTCCACCAAAGGTGCTATATCGAGGTCGGGCACTACACAGAGGCCTCCCGTGCCCTGCGGGCCAAACAGGCTCTTGTGCCCCGTGAAGCACACCACATCGGCGCCAAGTTCTTCTTGGGACAAAGGAAGAGCGCCAGCGGTTTGAGCGGCATCAAGGATAAACAGGGCACCATGTTTATGGGCAATCTGAGCCATACGAGCAACATCGTACACATCGCCTGTAAGGTTCGATGCATGGGTTGCGGCAACATAACGAACGCCACCTTCCGAAAGCATGCGCTCGTATTCGTCGAAGTCGAGGCTGCCATCGGATTTAATCGAAGCAACCTTTACCACGCACTCTGATTCATCGTGAAGACGGTTCAAGGGACGCAGCACAGAATTGTGCGAAGCCGCTGTGGTGACGAGCGTACAGCCAGGAGTCGCCAAGCCTTGAAGGGCAATGTTCAATGCCATTGTGGCATTCAGGGCAAACGAGACACATGAGGGCGAAGGCGCGCCAAGCAAACGCGCCACACTGCGACGAGCCTCAAACACAGCCCTACCCGCTTCAAGGGATGCTGGATGCACCCCACGCCCCACGCCACCAAAAGACGAGATACCGCGCACTACAGCATCAGCAACCCCGGGCGGCTTCATAAGTGTAGTGGCGGCGTTGTCGAAATAGATCATGATGATCACCCCTTACAGAATGGGCGAACGAAGGAAACAAAACGAGCCGTAAGACCTTCCCACGTAAGCGAATGCATATCGCCCTCAAATGGAGCCAAATGTGCCGCTTCACCAATAGCGCAAGCAATACGCTCAGAGAAAGGACCCAGCTCTTCGGGACAAGGGTCGTCTGCCGTGCGCATACGAGGCGGACGCACGAACACCACAGGCGCATCAGGGACATGGCCTTCAAGCCACGGACGAATACCGGGCAGATCGCTCACCACAACACGGCAGCCACAGGCCAGCGCCTCGACAACAACCAGGGGCAACCCTTCAAAAAAAGACGGGAGCACGAAGATGTCAGCATTCTGGTAGGCGCGCACCAATTCATGCGTTTCAAGGCGGCCAGCAAATTCAACAGCAGCAGTGCAGGCAGCCGCTCGCTGGGTAAAGCGCTGGTATTCGGCGGCATCATTGTGCCCGCCCACTAAACAGAGACTTAGCTGTTTCCCAGGGACCTGAAGTTGGTCAACGGCATCAAGCAAACACCCAACGCCCTTCTTTTCCCAAATCTTGCCAACGTACAGAAGCGATAGCTCACCTTCCTCCTGCGAATGCGGGGATGAAGCCTTAAACACTGAGGAGTTGTACCCAGTACCCAGCACCTGAACGTTATAAGGCTCGCATCCATACAGATCGATGATCTCGCCGCGCTGTTCACCGTGGAGGGCAAAAACGCCCGTCAGAGAGCAGATGCCTTCAATAATGACATCGCGCTCAAGACTGTGCGTACGCATTTGACGAAGATCGGTGGAATGGCAAATAGCAAACACCGGGATGTCGGAAACCATACTTCGCACCAAAGCGGTAAGCAGGTATAAGTGATGGCATACCACCACATCAGGGCAAAATTCCTCTACAGCCCGCTCGATTCTCTTCGCAAAAGCAGCGCGAAAGCAAGAAACCATCTGATGGTCCATGTCGCGATAACGCGTTGCCCGATAGGGCATTTCGTCCGACATACCGCATACGGGAAACGGCACCTCGTCCGTTTCGAAGTGAACCGGGTACGCACTTACACCAGCCGGAAACGGCAGCGGATCATCGGGGGCGATTCCGCAAATAACTGCGGCACTATGGCCAGCAGCGACTTCACAACGTACCATTTCGGCCAGATACACACCGCTGCCCGTGCTATCTGGCTTTTGGGCGGTAACATTCAGGATCCTCATTGTTCGTATATCCCTTCGCATTCGAGTCCCTGTTGGACGATGAACCGCTGAAGCTTTTCCCTCGAGCCCTGTTCGACAAGCCAAGCAAAACCGCAACCAGCCGAAATGCTCCGCGGGATAGTGCCCAAACGACCATCAAGGCCGCAGCGTTTGGCAATTTCCTCAAACCCGAATGCGTCAGCCGTGGTATGGAAAGCAACAATAATCATGAAAACAACCCTACTCCACCAGACACCACCCCAACCGATCAAAGCGGTAAGTTCCGCCCAGGCAACGGTGAGAACGTCAGCGACACCGGTGGCAAAACCCCCTTGCGGAAAAGCGCCTACGGTACACCCAAAACGACAAACGCACTGCAAAACGCTTGATCTTAATCCGTTCTCATTTACATAAAATAGCCCCGACCAGACTTTCCTCGGAAACAAGGCGCTGATCGGGGCAAACAAAGCTACGAAACGTTAGCCGATAGCAATGGTGAACACTCCGTCTTTTTCATCAACAGTGGCATTCAGCTTCTTGCGGCGAGCAAGGCGCAGGATATTATCGCGCGGAGTTGCGCTATCAACCTCTACAACCACCTGTTCGCCAGGATTCTTCTTCAGGGCATCCTGGGTCATCATCAATGGTTCGGGGCAAAACAAACCCTTAGCGTCTACGGTAACCATATTGAGCTCCTTTATGAACGTGCGCGCTTAAGGTTAACAGCGGCAATGACGAACAATACGACGATGCAAACTACGGTGGCAATCTGACCAGCCTCGGTTACGCCCTTGGGGCTAGAAGCAATGCCGAAGTTGTGAGCAAACGCCGCTCCGACAAGAAGTCCGATAAACGTTACGGCAGAATCGCCGGAACCAGAGCCAGCCAATACCATCTGACGCAGAGGACAGCCGCCCAAAAGCGTAGCGCTGAAGCCCACAACAAACATACCCAAAATGTTCCAGAGAGCATCGGTATGAGCGATAGGCTGATCGGCGAAGCTAAGGTTGAAATGGCCGGAAGCAAGATTGTAAACGAGCACGCCAGCAAACAGGATGCCGATTACAACCAAACCCCAACCATCGCGTACCAGGAAGGTGTCACGCAGGCCTCCAGCGAAACAAAGGCGCGTGCGCTGAGCGATAACGCCAAAAGCAATACCGCCGATGATGGAAAGAGCAACCGGAGCATGCATGCTGCCAGGGCCAGACTGGGAAACAGCAAACACGGTAGTGGTGATGCTCAAGACGAACACAGCGATAACGATAACGGGGAGAGCAAGACCTTCTGCCTTCTTTACCGCTTCAGCGCGGCCCAACGAAAAGCCTTTTTTCAGGAACAGAACGCCAACACCAATACCGGCGGCAAAGCCAATCAGGGCAACCCAGGCGTTAAGGTCGCCGCCCGCCATACGCAGAACCATGCGCAACGGGCAACCCAAGAAGATAAGGCAGCCAATCATCATTACAAAGCCAAGGACAAAGCGGGTAAAGGGGGAAGAACCAGCTGTGGCCTTGAATTCCTTGTTCGCAAAAGCCATAACGCAAGCGCCAACGATGATTCCGATGATTTCAGGGCGCAGGTACTGCACCGTTTCGTTGGTCTGCAGCTTCATAGCGCCGGCGGTATCACGAACAAAGCAAGCGATGCAAATTGCCATGTTGCCCGGATTGCCGCTCGATGCGAGCATGATGGCAACGGCGGCAGCAACAACGCCGCATACAACGAGAATCACTCGTTCTTTAGTCTCAGAATTCACGCAAGTCTCCTTCATTGAGGGGGAAAGGGGCAAAACCGCTAATGCCGCACTGGGGGGGATGGCGCAGTTCGCCCGACACAACAGGAAACCCACCACACAGGCGGGAATGCAGAAAAGATGGCGCCTGGAGCAGAATCAAGCGCAGCAAATGCCCGATCGGGCAACGACGGAAAACACATCGTGATCAGCTCATAGGCAGAAAACAGCTGAACATCATGCTTTTGCCGCGCTGATTATACCCATTGACGCGAGATTGTCACGCGAGCTTTTCACTTCAGTGCCTCAAATTGTCCACTAATGGGAAAAGCAAGCCCGTTAAATACGAAGCTTTTATAATGTGCGCTTGAATACACTCCCGACACTTGGGTTTGAACCGATCAAACACAGAAGAGGTTGCAAACTATGCCAACAGAACTCCAGCTCAAAGCCCTGCGAGCCCTTCCTGCTGTAGACGAAGTGCTCACCACGCTTTCTCGGTCTATCCCGATGGAAGTCTTTCCCCACGAACTGGTAGTCGATTGCATCCGCAAGGAAGTTGAAGCAGCCCGCACTATGATCCTCGAAGATAATACGGCACCGACAGAAGAAGAGATAGCAAACAGAACGCTCCGTCGCCTGCAGGCGCAGGCCGAACCCTCGCTCAAGCAGGTAATCAACGCCACAGGCGTGATACTCCATACCAACTTGGGGCGAAGTGCCCTTGCACCGCAGGCAGTAACAGCGGTCGAAAACGCAGCAAAGGGCTACTCCACTTTGGAATACGACCTTACCACCATGCAGCGCGGCAGCAGGCACTCCCACTGCGAAGAGTTGATCTGCACCCTGACTGGAGCAGAAGCAGCAATTGCGGTCAATAACAATGCTGCTGCAGTGATGATGGTGCTCAACGAATTCGCCCGCAACCGTCAAGCGGTCATCTCCCGTGGCGAGCTCATCGAAATCGGGGGCTCATTCCGCATTCCCGATATTATGGACTTCTCCAACGCACATATGGTTGAAGTGGGAACCACCAATAAAACCCACCCCTCCGACTACGAGAGTGCCATCACATCCGACACCGCCATGCTGCTAAAGGTTCACACCTCCAACTATCGCCTTATTGGCTTCACCGAATCGGTTGAGGCAAAAGAGCTGAAAGCAATTGCTACTCGCGAAAACGAGCGCAGAAGCGGTACCGGCGGAGAAGACCTTCTGGTGTATGAAGACCTTGGCTCCGGTATGCTTCTCCCCTTGCGAGGTCTCGAGGGATACGGGGAACCCACGGTCACCAAAGCGCTTGAAGGGTGCGACCTGGTTTCCTTCTCAGGAGACAAACTGCTCGGCGGCCCACAAGCAGGCATCATTGTCGGCAACAAATGCCTGATAGATCGTTTGAAGAAGAATCCGTTAGCACGTGCTCTACGCCTTGACAAAATGACCATCGCCGCGCTTGAAGCCACCCTTCGCCTGTACCTCGACCCCGAGAAGGCACACGAGCATATACCCACCTTGCATATGCTCACCGCACCTGTCGAAGCAGTAGAAGAGCAGGCGGAATCACTGCGCAAAGCAGTTTCCGCTTCAGTCCCCGAAGGCTCGTGCAGGATCTCTGTCGTAACGAGCATTGCACGAGCAGGCGGCGGCTCTCTTCCCATGTACGACATCCCCTCCTATTCGGTTGAGATCGAACCCTTGGGCTGGAACGCACAAGAGTGTGCCGCCTACCTTGCCCAAAACCGTCGCACTCCCGTCATAGCTCGCATTAACCGAGAGAAACTGCTCTTTGACGCACGAACCCTCATGAACAACGAAGAGATCGAAGAAATCGCCACAGCACTCGAAGGCTTCCTTGCTCACTCACATTAGTTTGGAGATCCCTTATGGCACATCATAAAAGCGAAAGCCCCCTTATCGTCGGCACTGCCGGCCATATCGATCACGGCAAATCGACATTGATTGAAGCGCTTACCGGCACTGACCCAGACCGCCTTGCCGAAGAAAAGCGTAGGGGAATCACCATCGAACTGGGGTTCGCCCGTCTCTCCCTTCCCGACGGAACGTCTCTCGGCGTGGTAGATGTGCCAGGTCACGAACGCTTTGTTCGTCAAATGATTGCCGGCGCTTCAGGCATTGACCTTGCTCTTTTGTGTATAGCGGCTGATGACGGGATCATGCCCCAAACACGCGAGCACACCGCGGTCCTTCAACTGCTCGGCATTACCAATTGCGTTATCGCCCTCACCAAATGCGATCTCGTGGATGAAGAATGGATTGAGCTGGTAAGCGAAGAAGTGCGGGCAGGCTTAGAAGGAACGTCCTTTGCCGATGCTCCGCTTGTTCCCGTCTCCGCACGAACTGGACAGGGGCTCGATGAGCTGAAGAACGTTCTTGCGGATCAGGCACGGGAACTGAGAAGTGCCTTTAAGGAAGGTCCCGTCCGCCTTCCCATCGATCGCGTTTTCACCATCAAAGGCGCAGGCACGGTTGTAACGGGAACCCTATGGCAGGGGTCTGTCGTGCCCGACATGGAGCTTGAGGCGGTTCCTTCGGGCATCCTCACGCGCGTAAGGTCGGTGCAGGTTCATGGGTCGGAGGTTCAAGAAAGCCTTACCGGCAACCGAACCGCATTGAATTTGGTCGGCGTTAAAAAAGAAGACCTCGACCCTGGCGATTTCCTGATAACGCCAGGCACTTTGGAGGCAAGCAACCGCTTTGACGCTCAGTTTACCTACCTGCCAGCAACCAACACGCAGGCAAAGCCATTCGAGAGTGGATCAACCGTGCACATTGCACACGGCACCCGAGAAGTAACGGGACGTCTTCTTTTGATGGATGGCCTCAGCGAACTCGCCCCAGGGCAAACTACCTTTGCGCAAATACGCCTTGACGTACCCTTGCCCATTTCACGCAGCGACCGCTTTATCGTCCGATCATTTTCACCAGTTTGCGTTATCGGTGGCGGCACCGTCCTTAACAGCATCCCGCATCACCGAACGAATCTGAGGGATGCGGACCGCTCACTTTTGGCCGCCTTAACGGAAAGCGACGATCTTGCCATCTGCCATGCGATTATCGATTCGTACGATATCCCCGTTTCGGAAAAGGAGATTTCCCGTATAGCCAACCTCCCTGTGGAGCGCATTGCCAAATTGCTTGGGTCGGAGGCCAAAAGCGCCAAACGCCCTGAGTACACATCATTGGGTGCAAACCATGAACTCTGGGCCAAGCGCACCACGGTTCAACGGCACATCATGGCCATGGAGAATATCCTGGTGGCCTTCCACGCAAACGAACCAGCTGCTACCGGCTTGGCAATCAACGCCCTCAATCAGCGCCACCCACGTCATCTACCAGACGAATGCTTCAAGGCATTGCTGGAAGAAGCCATAACAACAGGAAAGCTTGTCCTTGAGAAAAACGAGATCAGCCACCCGAAGGCAGGAGCCGGAGCCCGCAATCTGGAAAAGCAGGCAGCCGATTCCCTCTACGCCGCGCTGCATTCGCATGGCACTACCCCGCCCCCTGTTGATGATATCTTCGAGGAGGCAGGGCTTAATGCCGCGCAAGGCCGCAAAGCGCTCTTGGCGCTTGAGCAACAAGGACGGGCATTGCGCGTGAACAAAACCTACTGCTTTACCGCAGAATCACTGCAGCAATTGCAGGAAGCAACCGTTAAATGCCTCCAGGAAAAAGGGAGCGCCACAGCAACCGAGCTAAAAGACGCGATGGGCACAAGCCGTAAGTACGCCATTCCCCTTCTTGAATACTTTGACGAAAAGCGCATCACAAAACGATCGGAAGACCAAAGAAGCTTAGCGTAAATATGCAGGCGGCTCTCTATCCGCTAAACAGATAAAAGACCGCCTGTCCAGCTTTTGCCGATTACCGAATTAAGCGGTAAAAGTCTGGCTTCTCGCGCCTGAAAAGGTATTATGGGCTCGGTTTCCATAGGGAGACGGATGGGTCCTGGTGGGCCCCACGGCCTTCAAAGCCGCTGAGAGGCGCGCAGAACGTCTCAGGTGTGTTCGATTCGCACACGTCTCCGCCATTTCCACTTTGCAATTCCCCTCGGTGCTAATTCGTTAGGATCTCGCGCTTTCGCGCGTCGATACAGCGTAATCGGGTACAATGTCCTCGCGTTTTACCGCACAATGAAAGGATTTTCATCATGGATATCATGAACACCATTACCACCCTCCTTAACAACAACCTCGACATCGAGCCCGAGCAGGTTACCGAAGACGCTACCTTCGATTCTCTGGGAATTGATTCCTTGGACATGGTTGAACTCATCTGCGATCTGGAAGACGAATGCGGCATCGAGTTCGGCGAGCCCGAAGACCTGGAAACCGTAGGCGACCTGATCAACTACATCGAGGGTCTGCAGGAGTAGTGAGAATATAGGAACAGGTCCCATTTTCCCACTACTCACACTTAACACGATGTGAGCGGGAAACAACCCACCCCTAACTCTTTCAAGCGAACGGCGCGTTGCCGTTCGCTTTTTTTGTAGCACTAGTTCAATTTGCTTTACCGATATTCTCTTCAGTTCAATTTAATAGCATGCTATCCTTCTATAAATTGAACTTTTCACTTCAGTGCTAAGAAAAGTTCAAAGAAGGTTTGAACTTAAGGAGACAATGTGGCGCAGCAAACGTTTTCCGATCGGCTTAAAGCTGCCATGCGCAGCGCTAACATGAAACAAACCGACCTTATCCATGCCGCTGAAGCTTTTGGATTCAAACTGGGCAAAAGTCAGGTAAGCCAATATGCAAGCGGAAAAACGATTCCCCGTCCCGACGTCATGGCGGCGCTAGCCCAAACACTAAACGTTCCTACATCATGGCTCGCCGAAGGCAAAACTCGCGAGGATAACCCCGCCCAAACCAAGCCGGCAACCACTGCAACCATCAAAGGCAACACCACAGAAGCCAGCAGCGAACAAACAAGCGGTACTGCTGCAACCATCACAGAAGGAAGTGCACCCATGCGTCAGTTCAAGAAATCCTCCAAGCTCGACAATGTCCTGTACGACGTTCGAGGCCCGGTTGTTGACGAAGCGGCACGCATGGAACGCCAAGGCATGCGCATCCTGAAGCTCAACATCGGCAACCCCGCCCCCTTTGGTTTCCGCACCCCAGATGAAGTTGTGCAGGACATGCGTCACCAGCTACCCGACTGCGAAGGCTACAGCGATTCGAAGGGGCTCTTCAGCGCCCGCAAGGCCATCATGCAGTACTCTCAGATCAAAGGCCTGCCCAACGTGGACATGGACAGCATTTACACCGGTAACGGCGTGAGCGAGCTTATCAACCTGTGCATGCAAGCTCTTCTCGATAATGGCGACGAGATCCTTATCCCAAGCCCCGACTACCCGCTTTGGACAGCTTGCGCAACCCTTGCTGGAGGCAATCCCGTTCACTACATTTGCGACGAACAGGCGGAGTGGTATCCCGACATTCAAGACATCGAAAGCAAAATCACACCGCGCACCAAGGCCATCGTCATCATCAACCCCAACAATCCCACAGGCGCACTGTATCCGCGCGAAGTGTTGCAGGAGATAGTCGATGTGGCTCGCAAGCACCAGCTCATGATCTTCTCCGATGAGATTTATGACCGCCTGGTGTTCGACGGTGAAGAGCATGTATCTATCGCCAGCATGGCTCCCGACCTGTTCTGCGTCACCTTCAGCGGCCTCTCGAAGAGCCACATGATTGCCGGCTATCGCATTGGCTGGATGGTTCTTTCCGGCAACCGCGACTGCGCTCGTGACTTCATCCTGGGAATCGATATGCTCTCGAACATGCGCCTGTGCTCTAACGTTCCCGCGCAAAGCATCGTTCAAACAGCGCTTTGGGGACACCAAAGCGTAGAAAGCTATGTGGTTCCCGGCGGACGCGTATACGAACAACGTGAATACGTGTACAACGCCCTCAACAGCATCGACGGTATTACCGCGGTAAAACCCAAGGGCGGCTTCTACATCTTCCCGAAAATTGACGCAAAGAAATTCAATATTACTAACGACGAGCAATTTGCTCTTGATTTGCTGCACGAAAAGAAGATCCTGCTGGTACCAGGCAAGGGCTTCAACTGGCAACAGCCCGACCATTTCCGCGTGGTATATCTGCCGCGCATCGAAGTGCTCAGTGAATGCATGACCAATCTGGACGACTTCCTGCACCACTATCGACAGGCATAGCCATCCAACGATCATTCGATCAAACACAACAAACCAGATCACGAAAGCCCCTTTAGCGTTACGCTAAAGGGGCTTTCTCGTATTGATCCAACAGAAGAAGGACCCATAATGAAACTGCTTTTCGTAAATGCCTGCGTGAATCGCGCAACTTCCCGCACTCTGAAACTCGCCAGAGGCGTTATTGAGGCAATGCAGACACAAGAGCCCTTTGAGGTTACAGAGATCGTCCTCGAAGAAGAAAAACTCGCCCCACTCACTACCGAATCGCTGAATGCGCGACAAGCATTGGAGCAAAAGGGGGAATTCGACGATGGGGTATTTTCCTACGCCCGTCAGTTCCGCGATGCCGACCGGATCGTTATTGCGGCCCCCTTTTGGGCTTCCAGCTACCCAGCCTCGCTGAAAACATATATCGAGCACATCGATATAGTGGGGGTCAACTATCTCTTCACTGAGCATGGCCCCGTTGGACTCTGCAAGGCCGACAAGCTCACGTACGTCACCACTCGAGGAGGCGCGCTTCCCGATGAAGCGGACTGCGGTTACCAAAACATCGCTGTCCTTGCCCGCTTGTATGGCATTGAGAAAACGGAATGCGTAAGCGCCGCAGGCTTAGATGTAATCGGGGCAAATGTAGATGCGCTTTTGTCTGAAGCCTTAGAGAAAGCATCCAGAAAATAATCCACGCAGACGCTTTGAATTAAACCATCATTGAATCGAGGGCAGCAAAACAGCTGCCCTTTCTTATGTCAAAACCCATACCTACAGCACTCTAGTAGCACCGTTCTTACCTGGGATTATAAATAGTTACGATACTTAGATAGCTTAATATACCCATGTGTTATTCGTCATAATAATCCAATCCTGCAGTGTTATTGGGTACTATGAATCAAACAGGCAGACAAGCACCCAAAAGCAGCAAGGAGAAACGAATGGCCAACGCTACCGACCTTCGCATCGTAAAGACCCTTGACGCCATCCACGGATCCTTTGAAGAGCTCGCTGGCAAACAAGCGTTCGAGTCCATTACCGTTGCTGAACTATGCCGCCAAGCACGCATCGGCAAAAAGACGTTCTACCGTCATTACCCTGCACTTGAAAACCTTGCCCAGGAATACCTCGACGTTTTCATAGGGTCGTTTCTCGACAAAACCGAAGGTTTGAATCTGCCTGAAAACAACGAGCAGTTCGTCGCCGAATTGATCCTCCATCTCTGCGAGGGAGGAAATCAGAATCCCGTATACGAATGCTTGATTTGCGGTACCAGCTCGGAAAGCATCAGCAGCACACTCATTGCCCGATTAACCAAACTTCAGCGCATCAATACCCGAAAGTTCGGGCGCCTTTCCGCTGCCGAAATATCCCTTGTTCTTATGTTTAGCTGTAATACAGCGCTAACCCTCTATCGACAGTGGGTTAAAGAGGGAAAGCATCTTTCGGCTAAGCGTTTAGCCGAGCTTTCTAAAAGTCTCGTTTCTGGAGAAGCTTCCCTGAGAAAATAGAAAGCGCCGCCCGAAACCGGAACGACGCTTAAAACTAAAGCATTTGTAGAGCCCCAAGCACTCAGAGCTAGAATAATGAAATCTGCTGCGGTGCCGACTCATATTCGAAGTGAACCTCTCCCTCAAAAAGATCGATCGCATGAGCAACCCATTCTTTAAGGGAAACCACATACCCAAAATTACCCTGCCTCATAACTAGTTTATCCCCAACCATTCCAAGGCACTCTCCCGTGCATTCGGTTTCATGGCCTTTCGGCAACTGTAACTCACTGACATCAGGCGAAGGGCCGCCAAAATAATAAAGAGAATGATCCTGGGCTGGTTCCTTCAAGGAGAACCCCGCACGGGTCACCTCATCGATCTGTGCCAGAGCACTCGCCCTAGCTTCTAGCGCCTCGCAAGCCTCCACGGGTTTATAGGGCTCTTCCGCAAGTAATCGCGCTTTCACCGATGCACGCATAGTTTCCAGTATCTGCGACTGAGCGCACAATGCAGCCTCCAAAATGCGAGCTTCATACGCATCAGGAAAGCGTCCAACAATACAAGCGGCGCGAGCTCCTTGTTCCAACAAACGTTCTATGCCTCGCGTTTCCGATGAAATACCCGCTTTAATATGCTGCTTAGAGAAATAGGCAAGATATACGTAATGGGGCGTTTCATTGTAGGCGCGCTGCTGCGGCGAAATTGTTTCAGCGTAATAGAAAGATGGGTTGAATCCCGTTGCTTCTCTGCAAGCAGGACACATGTTGTCCTGCTCCGAAGGCAGCAACTTCACTTGCAAAGGACACACGCTCTTCTGGTGCGTAAGCAAATCAAACCTGCCAACGCAATACCGTTCAGGCAGTTGTTTCAAAGTGAATGCTCTATTCCTCACGCTAAAACGATACTGCGCCGCTTTGCTTATATCGTTGATGAGAAGATACGGTCCTTTTTCATCGAAACCATGTCCCGCCAATACCGTAATATCCTCGCCGAGTAAACGCATTATGGAGCCCTCAATTCTTGCATTACGGCCCTTATGCCCAGTGCAAAGGGCATTCTTTATCGATGCCCATGATACCCGTAAGCAGAAAGAATATCGTCAGAAATTAGCCATAGTGAACTTTCAACGGACTGACGTGGGATTCGGTGCAGTTACTCCTGCTCTACAAAAACTACGCCGTAAGCGCCTGGGCCAATATGGGAGCCGATTACAAACCCGATTTGACGCCTGCCAGACAAATTCATACCAGCGCCTATCATCTCGTCCTCCATCTTCGAGCACGTTTTTGTGCCAAAGGAATAAATCGGAATAGCCGGGAAGAAAGCATCAACCGAATATTTAGCAACCTTCTTCAATAGCGTATCGAGAGCGCGTTTTCGCCCAAGCACAGCGGTGCTAAGGCCCACCTCTCCCTCTTCGCTGATTACCACAACGGGCTTCAGCTTAGCAGCCTCGCCCAAGCGGGCGGCAGCTTTGGGCAAGCGCCCACCGCGCTGCAGGTACTCCAACGTGTCAAGCACGGCTACCAGCTTCACTCGACCTTTGAATCGTTCGATTTCGGCAACGATCTGCTTTGCCGACAAGCCTTCGTCGCGCAGCGCGCAGGCATATTCCGCAATCATGGCGATGGCATACGTTGCAGTCAGGGAGTCAACGACATAAAAGCCCTCTTCCCCCACCATGGCTTGCGCAAGTTTGGCGCTTTGATAGGTACCGCTCAACGCCGAGGAAAGAGTAATGGCAATAACCTCATCACCTGAATCGCGCGCTTCTTTGAATGCCTCAGCGAACGCATGGGGTGACACTTGGGAGGTCTTGGGGAACGCGCCTGTTTCTTCGAGTAACGCATAAAAGCCATCGCGTTCCAGATCGATCCCATCGCGATACTCGACCCCATTCACATTGGCGAGAAGAGGCAAAACCTGAATGTTGTGCTCACAGGCAACCTCCGGCAACAGGTCGGATCCTGAATCAACGATAATGCGAATCAATTCGATCTCCTCAATGCCACGAAAAACCATACGCGGCTCTATGCGCACCACTGTCGTTGCGTACAATGCGCTAAGTTCTCTTCATAAATGCATGTTTTGTCCAATAACTGCAAGATGTAACTGTAGCGCACTTTGCAAATTACTTAGTTTATCTAACTATTTCCCCACATATCTTTAATCTGATAGGTATCCGTCGCACCAGTTGGCTCTGGCCTATGTCCTCCTCATCAATCTGGCTTACGCCTGCTCTACCAGCACCCGAAACACCCCAACTACCGCAGTCGCATAGATGCAGCTGGCTGGCAACCGCATCCGATCAACGCTTCCGTGCCAAAAACCTACAAAAATGGTCGGAATTAACGGTTCGTGTATTGGAGTGCGCATCGCTTCACGCTACGATAGGAAAAACAAAAACGCGCCCACCAACCAAAAGCGCATCATCAACCGAAAGAGGACCGCATGTTCAACGAAAACCTCGACTCAATCGTTGCCGGTATCGCTAAAAACTACAGCGCCACCGAGATCTTCTTCACCGACCCCGACAAGCACTTTCCCAACAAGAGAGCCATCATCAACATCATCAAGGATCTGCGCCGCGTGATGTTCCCTCGCTATTTCGGCGATGAAACCCCCACTGGCACCAACCCCGAATACTTCATCGGCGAAACGCTGATCCGTATCGAAGATTCCTTGCGCCGTCAGCTGAAAGAAGCACTACTGTTCAAGGGAGCCGAAAATATCAGCGAAGAGGAAGTTGAGGCTCGCGTAAACGAGATCTGCAAGAATTTCTTCGAGAAGCTACCCGAAATCCAGCGCGTGCTGCTTACCGATGTTCAGGCCGCTTTTGATGGCGACCCAGCCGCGCAAAGCAAAGAAGAAATTATCTTCTCGTATCCGGGCTTCTTCGCTATCTTCGTATACCGTATCGCTCACGAACTGTACACGCAGAACGTCCCGCTTATCCCCCGCATCATGACCGAATACGCCCATAGCGGCACTGGCGTTGACATCAACGCAGGCGCAACCATCGGCGAATACTTCTTTATCGACCATGCAACGGGTGTTGTCATCGGCGAAACCACTGTTATCGGCAACCATGTGAAGATCTACCAAGGCGTAACGCTTGGTGCTCTTTCCACTCGCGCGGGGCAAAAGCTTGCTGGCGTGAAGCGTCACCCCACCATCGAAGATAACGTGACTATTTACTCAAATGCCAGCGTCCTGGGCGGCGAGACCATCGTCGGCGAAGACACCGTCATAGCAGGCGGCGCTTTTGTTACCGAGTCCATTCCAGCGCATTCGCGCGTAAGCCTGGCAAGCCTGAAAGTAAATGTCCGCCAGCCAAAGAAAAAGCCTGAAGAAACCGAATAGTGGGAATATAGGGGCAAGTCCCATTTTTTCACCTTGTTATGTTGTACAAAGGAAGAGCCTCGCTTGCGCAACACGTCGCAAGCGAGGCTCTTCTCGTTAGACGGGAAAATAAGACCTCTCCTATATCCCCAATCCCTATGCCTTCACTAAAACTTTGGGGTATTCGGTTCGCGGTGACGCGGCTTCACTATTTCATTGCGCACGCGACGAAGGGCAATCTCCTCACCATCTTCAGCAAGCCAGGTAAGCATGCGCTCTAGAAGCGCCTTTGTATCGGGATGCATCAGCAGCTCGCCCTTGGCGCTCTGCTCAAGCCTCAAATACTCCAACGAGCTTGCATCGGTATAAGCGCTACCTTGATACACCTTGCTAGCCGCCATACGGTCGCAGAACATCTCAACCACATAGCGCGTAGGCATAGGCTTGCCTTCAAGTGTTGCGTCACGGTTGCCCTTCATGTCGATCCAATACTCATAATGATGACGATTGCGCCCCTTATGATGCAACCAAGCCGTAGAGTAACCCAAATCGGAACGCTCGGCCGTATTAGGACTTCTATCGCCCTGATAGTAATTAACGCCCACCCTGAACTCCGTCAAAGAGTATTTAGACAAATCATGCATGATGCCCTGGCGATATAAACCGACCTTGAAGCAATGCTGACAAACTAAAACCTTATGATGCGAGATGGTGCAGAAATGCTGCCATGCGTTTTTAAAACGCCCCATGCTAACCTCGAATCCATCCATAGTGCTTGCAAGCGTTCATGATTCCGTCATCATCGCAGTTCGTGGTAACGAAATTCGCTCGCTCCTTCAAAACCTGCCGTGCGTTTCCCATGGCAATCGAAGTCCACTCGGGAATAAACATGGAAACGTCGTTGAAACCGTCACCGAACACCACGACATCTTCGTAAGGCGCATCAAGCAAATTCATCATTCGTTTAATGCCCCGTTGTTTATCCATCGGCTCGACAAAGATGGTGTCAGAGTCATAGCGCACATGGGGAACCTCGTTGAGGGCTCCTGTAGCAAACACCATATCCTCGTCCTTGGTCGAACAAGGTATATACGCTTTATAAATGCAATTCAAATCATCAATGCGCAGATTGGGGTCGTACTTGGTGGGAACATAGTAATCACCCGCTATCTCGGCAAAGTCTTCCCGCGGGGAATAGCGCACCAACTCATTGGTGGTGCTAACCGCCCAGGGAATGCCCTGATCCTCAAGGATATGCAGGCATTTCTTCACTGGAGCAAGCGGAAGTCCCTCCATCCACTTCAGCTCGCCGTTCAACGTAACCGAATAACCTCCGTCGGCAACAATATTGGTAATACCAGCCGAATCGATGTAATCAATCGCATTTACCTGCAATCGTCCAGTAGCCAAAGCAATGAAATGCCCCTGCGCTCGCAATTCATCAAGAGCTTCGAGGGTGCTTTGAGGAATTGAACGGGTACGCGGCACTGCCAGCGTGCCATCGTAATCAAAGAAGAAGTACTTCTTGTTCCCCATCGCAATTCCTTTCCACCGAACAAAGAACCAAGGGCAATCCTACCCCACACGACTAAATAGCGACAGACCATTTTGGGAATACGCCAACAATAAAATGCCCGTTGGTTCGCTAATGAACCAACGGGCATATAGCTGTATTTGCTAAAGCAAAAGGGAGCATGCTCACTCTACGCCGAGAGAAGCCTTTTGCATTCCACAATCAAAGCAAAGTGGAAAAACGATACCTGCCTCTATGTTCCCGTTTACAGGGTGCGCAGAGCTACTTCCTTCAGCTGCTTTGCGGTAACCGCATTCGGGGCGCCCGTCATGGGGTCAGAAGCGGAGCTCGTCTTCGGGAAAGCGATAACGTCGCGAATGGACTGCTTGCCAGCCAAGAGCATAACCAGACGATCAAGGCCGATAGCAATGCCGCCATGAGGGGGCGCACCAAGTTCAAGAGCATGGATAAGGTGACCGAACTTCACTTCCATGTCCTCTTCATCTACGCCGCAACGAGCAAGAACGCGCTTCTGCAACTCGGCGTTGTGAATACGGATGGAGCCACCGCCAGCTTCGAAGCCGTCCATAACGATATCGTAGCTGTAGCTGCCGCAAGCCAGAGGATCGGTTTCAATCTTATCCCAGTCAGCCTCGGGAATCATCGTGAAGGGATGATGCTCTGCTGCATACTTGTTGGCTTCCTCGTCGAACTTGAACATCGGGAAGTCAACAACCCAAAGCAGCTTATGACCGGGGCGAGGGATGTCCAGCGCATCAGCCATGTGCAAACGCAAGGCAGAAAGAACAGCGTTTGCGATATCGAAAGTATCTGCAGCAAACAGAACCAAGTCGCCTGCTTCTACGTTCATGGCTTCCTTGATCTTGGCATGAACTTCGTCACCCAAGAATTTGATGATGGGGCTCTTTTCCTTGCCATCAGTGGTGTAAGCAATCCAAGCCATGCCCTTAGCGCCGTTTTCGGAAGCGATGTTGCCCAGCTTCTCAATCTCGCCACGGCTCCAGTCGCCAGCGCCCTTGCAGTTGATGGCTTTAACGATGTTGCCGGCTTCTACCGCCTTGGAGAATACGCTAAAGCCGCAACCACGAACGATTTCGGTAAGCTCAACGAGCTCCATGCCAAAGCGGATATCGGGACGGTCGCAACCAAAACGATCCATTGCCTCTTTCCAGGGCATGCGCTGCAGCGGGAACTCATGCTCTACGCCAGCCGCTTCCAGAACTTCCTGGAAAACGCCTTCCATCATGTCGATTACATCGTTTTCCTTAACGAAAGACATCTCGATGTCAACCTGAGTAAACTCGGGCTGACGATCTGCGCGAAGGTCTTCATCGCGGAAGCAACGTGCAATCTGGTAATAGCGCTCAATGCCGCCAACCATCAGCATCTGCTTGAATTGCTGAGGGCTCTGAGGCAATGCATAGAACTTGCCGGGGTTAGGACGGGAAGGAACAATGTAGTCACGTGCGCCTTCAGGAGTGGAGTTTGCCAGGATAGGCGTTTCAACCTCAAGGAAGCCGCGCTTGTTAAGAGCAGAGCGCATTGCCTGGGCAACAACATGGCGAAGCTTCAGGTTTGCATACATCTCGGGACGACGAAGGTCGAGATAACGCCACTTCATGCGAGTGGTTTCATCGGTTTCGATACCGTCTTCGATGGAGAACGGAGGAGTAACGGAGGTGTTCAGCACCTTAACGGAGCTTGCCAAAACCTCGATTTCACCTGTTGCCATATTCGGGTTAACGGCTTCGTCCAAGCGCGCGCGAACCTTGCCGGTAACCTCCAGGGCGTATTCGCGGCCCAGATGCTCAGCTACATGGAAGTCCTCTTCGCTTACGCAATCGGGGTCAACAACAACCTGGGTGTAACCCTCACGATCACGCAGGTCTACGAAGATAAGACCGCCATGGTCGCGGTTGTGCCATACCCAACCGGTCAGGGTAACCTCTGCGTCAACGTCGCTGCGGCGCAACTGCCCACACGTGTGGGAGTGCATGCAGTATTCGTTCAGATAATCGGTCATGGTAGTGCTTACTCCTCTTTCCTATCGCTACCAGCTGCCATGTAAAGCAGCCATTGTTTACTACGGTATCTCTTCACCAGAGAAGCGCCCATGCGCAACTCGGTGCGGTAATCAAACTAAGGCAAAACGTCTTTTCTCTACGCCAAAGCCCCCGCAACGGCATCAAGCTTCACAGCCTGCTCTTCATGGGTTTCCATATCGCGGATCTTGGCAACGCCTTCGGCAACCTCATCGGGGCCGAGCACGATAACCTTACGAGCAGAAAGCTTGTCAGCCAATTTGAATTGGCTCTTCAGGCTACGCTTCTGATGATCCACTTCAATATAAAGCCCCTGAGCACGAAGCTCCTGTGCCAAGTTAAAGGCGGTTGCACGGGTGGAATTGTCGACGCAGGCAATGAATGCCGCAGGCGCAACTTCACTTGACGCTTTGGCACCGAGTGCTTCCAGCGCTAGCACGCAACGCTCATAGCCCAATGCAAAGCCCAAGCCCGGAGTATCGCGACCGCCAACCTCTTTAGCAAGTTTGTCGTAGCGGCCACCGCCGCCGATGGCGTTCTGGCTGCCCATGCCTGTATCAACCTGGATCTCAAACACCGTGCGCGTGTAATAGTCCAAGCCACGAACCAGACGGGAATCCTCAACATACGCAATACCTGCGGCATCCAAATAACCCTTAACTGTCTCATAATGAGCACGGCAGTCGTCACACAGGTGATCGGTGATCTTGGGAGCACCCTCCATCACCTCATGGCAGTGCTCGTTCTTGCAGTCGAATGCACGAAGTGGGTTCAGATCGGCACGGTGGTTGCACTCTTCGCACAGCTCTTCCGAATGCTGGTGGATGTGCTCGCGCACCATCTCACGGTAAGCCGGACGACACTTCTCGCAGCCCATAGAGTTCAAAAGCAGGCGAGTTTCCGAAGCGGGAATACCGATGGCTTCATAGAAGCGCATCAGCATGATGATTGCTTCGGCATCTACCGTTGGCTCATCAGCACCCAGGCACTCAACGCCCACCTGGCGGAACTGACGCAAGCGACCCTTCTGAGGGCGCTCAGCACGGAACATCGGACCAGCATACATAAGCTTTGCGGGAGCACCGCCCTGTGGAACCATATCATGCTGCACCACGGCGCGAACAATACCTGCTGTTCCCTCCGGGCGAAGAGAAAGGCGGCTTTTTGCTTTCAGCGATTCACCAGCAAGAAGCTTTTCCATGTTGCCACCGGAAACAACAGTGAACATTTCTTTAGAAACAACATCGGTGGACTGACCGATGCCGCGCACGAACAGATCCGTCTGTTCAAACAGCGGGGTTTCAATGGGCTGATAGCCGCAACGACCGAAAATCTCAAATGCGGTTTGACGGAAATGATCCCAAAACCGCACATCATCGGGAAGAAGATCGAAGGTTCCCTCAGGTGCTTTCACTGCCATATGCTCTGTGCTGCTCTCTTTCAAAACTCAACTTAGGCACTCCTGTGCCTGTAACCGCACTATTATAGCGCTGCATTAGCACGCAAAAAAGGAACACGGGTAGGAAAATAGGGACAGGTACCAGATTCCCACGAAAAGCGGGAATCTGGTACCTGTCCCTATTTCCCCGACAAACGAAAAACGGCCTCCGTCGAGAAAGACAGAGGCCGCAAAAGCACATCTAAGCTTACAGATGTTGAACGATCAGATCGCCCATAGCAACTGTGCCGACTACTTTGTCGGCAGGAGTGGAAGCGTCCTTCAGGTCGCCCGTGCGCCATCCCTCGTCAAGCACTTCGGTGATAGCGCGCTGGATATCATCTGCCGCTTGGCCCATGTCGAAGCTGTAACGCAACATCATGCCAACCGACATGATCTGAGCCAAGGGGTTCGCGATGCCCTGGCCCGCGATGTCGGGCGCACTGCCATGGCTCGGCTCATACAGAGCAACGCCGTCACCCAAGGAAGCGCTTGCAAGCATGCCCAGCGAACCCGTGATCTGAGCAGCCTCGTCGGACAAAATATCACCAAACATGTTTTCGGTAACCACTACATCGAAATCAGCGGGACGGCTGATAAGCTGCATTGCCGTGTTGTCTACCAGCAGATCTTCGAGCTGAACATCGGGATATTCTTCTGCGCCAATTCGATGAACGATTTCGCGCCACATGCGGCTGGTCTCCAAAACGTTAGCCTTGTCGACGCTGGTAACCTTCTTGCCGCGCTTGCGGGCAGCCTCGAATGCCTGACGGGCAATGCGCTCAATCTCATATTCACGATACTCAAGCGTATCGTATGCGCGCTGGCCAGGTTTGCCATCGGTACCTGCGCCCTCTTCGTCGTAGAAACGCTCGCGCTTACCAAAATACAAACCGCCGGTAAGCTCGCGAACAATCATCATGTCTACGCCATCGATCACCTCAGGCTTCAAGGTAGAGGCCTCGGCCAATGCGTTGAAAATCTGAACGGGACGCAGGTTGGTATACAAGCCCAACGCCTTACGAATGCCGAGCAAACCCTGCTCAGGACGAGGCTTCGAGGGATCGGTGGTGTCCCACTTCGGGCCGCCCACTGCAGCGAGCAGTACCGCATCCGACGCATTGGCAGCATCAAGCGTTGCCTGAGGAAGCGCTTCGCCTGTAGCATCGATAGCGCAACCGCCGATTAAAGCATCTTCGCATGCGAAATCGACGTCGTACTTTTCACCCAATGCCTTCAGCACTTTAACGCCTTCGGCCATGATCTCGGGGCCGATTCCGTCGCCGGGCAACGTGCAGATCTTGTACGTCTTGGTCATAGTGAAATCCTCTTTCAGCGAAAAACAGTTCGCAAACGATATTACTGCAAAGAAAGAAACGCCCCGAAAGGCGTTTCAAGAAATTACGTTCAAAACGAACGCTTAGGCAAGCCCCAGCACGTGGCGCGTGCGGTTCAGCAAGCCACCTTGCTCGATGATATCGGCAATAAAGGGCGGGAAAGGCTGAGCCGTAAAGCTTTCACCCGTGGTTTCGTTGGTAATGGTACCGGTTTCGGTATCGACGCTAACCACATCGCCATTCTTGATAGCATCTACCGCTTCGGGGCATTCAAGAATAGCAAGCCCCGTGTTGATAGAGTTGCGATAGAAGATGCGAGCAAAGCTCTTGGCAATAACGGCATCTACGCCCGCAGCCTTGATGGCGATAGGTGCATGCTCGCGCGAAGAGCCGCAACCAAAGTTTTCTTCGGCAACAATGATGTCACCGGACTTTACGTTGTTGACGAACTCGACATCCAAATCCTCCAAGCAGTGCTTGGCAAGTTCAGAAGGCTCGGAGGTGGTGAGGTAGCGAGCTGGGATAATAACGTCGGTATCAATATCGCGACCGTAGCGATGAACTGTTCCCTTAAATTGCATTGCGCTTCTCCTAATTAATCAAGATCTTCAGGAAGACCGATATGACCCAGCACAGCGCTGGCAGCAGCAACTGCCGGCGAAGAGAGGTACACCTCGCTGGTGGGATCGCCCATGCGGCCTACGAAGTTGCGGTTGGTGGTTGCGATAGAACGCTCGCCAGCGGCAAGAATACCCATGTAGCCACCCAAGCAAGGACCGCACGTAGGAGTGGAGAGTGCGCAGTTGGCGTCCAGGAAGATATCCATCAGGCCTTCCTTGATGCACTGACGGTAAACCTGTTGCGTTGCAGGGATGATGATGCAACGAACATCACGATGAACCTTATGACCCTTCAGCACAGCGGCGGCCTGACGCATATCTTCGATGCGGCCGTTAGTGCAAGAGCCGATAACGGACTGCTGGATAACGATATCACGAGCCTCGGATGCGGGACGCGTGTTAGAGGGCAAGTGCGGGAAAGCAACTGTAGGAACGATATCCTGCGCGTCGATGTTGTACACCTTCGCATATACCGCATCGGGGTCAGAGTGGTACTCGGTATAGGGGCGCTCGGTGCGGCCGTCCATGTACTTGCGAGTAACATCGTCGACAGGAATAAGGCCAGCTTTACCGCCCGCCTCGATAGCCATGTTGGAAATGGAAAGGCGCTCGTCCATGGTAAGGCCTTCAATGGCGCTTCCACGGAATTCCATTGCCTGGTACAGAGCGCCATCTACGCCGATCATACCGATAATATGAAGAATGATGTCCTTACCGGTAACACCAGGGCGAAGCTCGCCTTCAACGTTGAACAGCAGGCTTTCAGGAACCTTAAACCATGCTTTGCCGGTGGCATAGCCCACAGCAGCATCGGTAGAACCAACGCCAGTGGAGAATGCGCCCAACGCACCATAGGTGCAGGTATGGCTATCGGCGCCAATGATAAGGTCGCCAGCGCCTACAACGCCCTGCTCAGGTAGGAGTGCGTGCTCTACACCCATGCAACCCACTTCGTAGTAATGGGTGATACCCTGCTCGCGGGCAAAATCGCGCGTCATCTTGGCTTGTTCGGCGCTCTTAATGTCCTTATTGGGTACGTAGTGGTCGGGAACCAAAGCGATCTTGGTAGGATCGAAAACCTTCTCTACGCCGATCTTCTTGAATTCCTTAATGGCGATGGGTGCGGTAACGTCGTTGGAAAGAACGAGGTCAAGGTTGCACTCGATCAATTGGCCGGGAACCACTTCCTCGAGCCCCGCATGGGCTGCAAGGATCTTCTCTGCCATGGTCATAGGACGTGGCATACGCTCTCCTTCATCAATACCTACTGCTAAGTTTTCAGATTATATCACCCCTACTTACAGAACGAGGCCCGCCAAAGCGAGCCTCGCGCGATCTTAACCAACCGTTAACTTGACCCTAGCCCCTCTTTAGGGTACGAATCATTTTCACATGGCGATACACATTCGATACGTCGAAGCCTACCGCGCAGGCAAACAGAATCAGGGCAATTATCCCAATGGTGGCGTCTCCCCCTGGCGTGAAGATGAGCGCCAACATCACGAAAGGCACGAGCAGGACTAGGGAAAGGAAATTCAGACGCTTCCAGATGCCCTGGCCAATGGAGATGATGGTGTACAGATACAAGCCCGTTGCTGGGGCGCTCAGCAAAAACGACAGCGCCAAAATAACAAGTTTCGCGACAATAAGCTCAATATCCAGCCGCAAATCGGCTTTTGCTTCCTGGACCAGTTCTTCTGCTGTGGGGGCATTCGAAAAGAATGAACTGAAATCGAACACTGTTCCCTTAAAGGGGTTCGACGAATTGGCAAAAGGATTGCCACCCCACTGGTTGCCTTGGTAGGAACGTCCCCCTGCCCCGTTGGAGCCAGAATCGCCCGCATGCGCACCACCCATGTCGAAGGGATCGGTCCACGAAAACGGATTCGCACCGAATGGATTCCCTTGGAAGGGATTGCCCCCTGTGCTGGTGTACGTAGTTTTGTTTCCGTTTTCATCCCATGTGGTCCAAACAAACGATTCAGTAAACGGCCATCCTTCAAATGGATTGCCTTGGGCATTCTGAGGACGACCCGCAGAAGGGTTATAGGAAAACGGCGCTCCATAAGGAGTTCCCGAGGTGCTGTACTCAGGATCCCACGAATGGTTCAGAAGCACATCGCGCGCCTCGTTAATGAGTTTCGTTTTTTCTTCAGCCTTAGCTCGCGCCTGTTCATCCTGCCCGAACTTGTCAGGATGGTTCTCAATGATCAGTTTGCGATGCGCTTTCTTGATGTCTTCTTCCGAAGCGCCCTGCGCAAGACCAAGGGTATTAAGTGCCTCTGACTTTTTCATGGCTAGAACATGATGCTATCGAACGAACGCTTAGGTACGTAGTGCACCTGGTTTTCATCGCGATAGTACTTCACATCGTCATCTTCCATATCAACGATGCATACTTCTTCGCAAGGCTTGCCCAAAGCAAGCACCAACACCGGTTCAAGGTTTTCGGGCATCCCCAGGATTTCTTTAAGCTGTTGTTTATTGAAGGACATGATCATGCAACCGCCAAAGCCTTCTTCTGTAGATGCAAGCATAATGGTTTGCGCGCAGATGCCCATGTCAATCTGAGCGGCCTGAACCGAAGAGACTTCAGTGTCGACCGCCATTACGATGTAACCAGTTGGGCGTTCTTTTTCTTCAGGGCCTTCCCAATCGGTAAGGTAGCCAGCCCATGCAAGCGTGTCGTACACCTTCGCGCACATTTCCCTATCGGAAACAATGCGATAGCGCAAAGGCTGCAAGTTCTTGGCACTAGCGGTGTAACGCGTATTGTCGACCCACTTCTTCATGTGGCCTTCAGGCACGCGGTAGATGCTACGGAATCTACGGTAACTGCGGGTAGTATGCGAAAGATGCTCGATAAAACTGGGCATGGAATTCCTCTCAATTTAAAAATGACAATTTTCATTACGCTTCTTCAAGTTCCGGCTCATCGGGCGAAGAGGCTTGATCCCCCTTGCCCGACCGCAGATCTTCATCGTAATTGTTTTCCCTTACAGCGCTGGGGCGAAGCGCATCAAGCTGGGCCTTGTGCTCGGCGGCTTCACGTCCCAACTCCGCACGAACACGCTGACGGTTGAAGTTGTTGTCGGGAATCTTTTCCTTCTTTTCCCTTTTAGGACGAAAGGTCTTGGTGGTCTGAATAAGGATTGCACCAATAAGGAAGGGCATCCAGAACACGATGCCGCGGTAGACCAAGCCAATTGCCATACCAGCAGTTGCCGAAGCGCCAAAAGCAGTAAAGGCAACAGTGACTGCCGCCTCAACAACACCAACGCCCTGCGGCGTAAACGAAACCATAGCAAACAGGGTTGCAACCACATAGCCGCACACCAACGACTCGGGAACAGCAACACCAAACGCATAGCCAACCAAACAAAACGCAGAAAGCTCGCAGCAGCTTGCAATAAGAGAGCAACCCCATGCCTTCAATGTGGTTTTAGGATTCTGCACGATGAGCTTCGCCGCACTGGAAAACGACCCCACCGTTTTTTCCACCCAAGGAGCCATCGGGTCTTTGTGGAAACGAACCAAGACCTTGTTGATGAATCGAGCAATGGGAATAAGGATCCGGACAACCAGATCGGGGTTCTTATGACCCAAAACCATGACAGAGATCATGGCTCCCACCAAAACGATTACCACCAAACCGAACAACAGCCAGATGGGAGATAACCCTACGGTTAACGCAAGGATGGAAAACCCGATAATCATAATGGTGGCAAAAGCGGAATCTACCGTAATCTGCATAAGCAATGCTGCAGAAGTTGCCTTACCTGGTTCGATGCCGCGCCTTCGAGCATCGTCAACCACCAAGGTGGTACCAGCAAGGTTCAGGGAAGGAACCACCGTGTTAAGGAAGAACGTGCCAAATACCAGAGGCAACGTATGCTTTGGATGCATGGTTTCATTCACTGCTTGGAAAGAAAAGCTGTACGCAAAACTCTGAGAAATGTATTTACAAAGCTGCGTAAGAATAGCAATGACCAGGGGAATCATAGCACCCTGCGCCATAGTGGCCGCCAGTTCATTGATCTGATCGCCACGGAGGAAGACGAAGGCCAGCACGACGATGATGACCAAGCCGCCCATAAGATTTCGAATATTGAACTTCACTGCTGGGAGGACCTTTTTTCTGTGTTTCAGTAGTAAGATTGTTTTTGAGTATATCAGAGCACCTGCCGCAGACCCACGCATCCCATAAAACAGGCACGTAGATGGGGTTGGGCAGGCACAATACGCGCCGAGACGGCCTACTGCCCGAAACGAAAACGAGCACAACAAGGCTCAGCAAAACGCTGATGGCGCTGAAAACTTGGATAACCCGCATGAAGCCCAGCTTGCTGTTGCTGTCGCAAGCTTGCCATACCCCACCCCTCTTGCAAAATGTATTCGATTGCTTCTTCGGAACAGTATATATGTATGGCCAGCATTGATTGCCGCAAGCGATGCTGGAACAGGCCGCAGGCAGAGGGAGGGTGACACGGTTCGGGCCGGGAACCTAGCTGCAAGAATAAACTAAACGAAAGAGATCTCCAGTCGTCTGCCCAAACCATGTGCTATCTTGCTTAGCGTTGCCACCGAAGGGTTCCCATTGCCGTTTTCGAGCCGACAAAGATTTGCGGGCTTCATCCCACAAGCCTCCGCAAGTTCCACCTGAGTCATGCCTTCGGCCATGCGTGCTTCTACTATTTTCCTCATAACCTGGCGCTCGTCGGCCTGAGCATCCCACTCCCGTTTGAAGTCGCAATCTTCCATACGGCTATTAAGATGATCCCTGAAATCACTCATTCCTTCTCCTCCAATCCAGTCTCATGCGCTTTGTCCTTTCGATTTCCTTCGCTGGGGTCTTTTGCGTTTTCTTGATGAATCCGTTCGTCAGAACAATCGTCTTCCCAACAACAAAGAAATACAGAATGCGCGTTATGTTGTTGCCTTGTACGGTTCTGAGTTCGAAAATGCCATCGTCCAGATGCTTTGCCAATGGCATTCCAAGCATTGGGCCATATTCTTCAAGAAGCTCAAGCCGGCCCAAATACCTTCGCTTGCATTTTGCAGTCAAGTGCATCGATAAACTCTTGAACTGGCTTCCTGCCCTCTTCGTCCGCATAATACTGGATTTCCTGCATTGGCTATTCTTACCCAATTAAATTATCAAACATGATAATTTAATTCAAGCTGCAGAGCTTTTATTGCTGATGCATCCAATATATCGAACATTTGTACGTATTACAACATAAGAAGTTTAGAGACAAAACTCTCCTTTACCGATTGCTGCTATCGGTTGCTATAACGTTCTTATTGGAAGCCGGCCACGAGCCGCATGCCGGCGCCTAATTCAAGAAGAATGCAAAGGGACAAAGCATGATTTTCTACTTCACCGCTACGGGCAACTGCTGCTACGTTGCTGAACAGCTTGATAGCGATGCGTGCAGCATCCCGCGGGAAATGCAACGCGAAGGCAAACTGGCCTACCAGGACGAGGCCATTGGCATCGTGTACCCCATTTACAGCCACATGATGCCCGACATGGTGCGCCGCTTCGTTGAACGCGCGAAGTTCGACACTGCCTACCTTTACCTGGTGCTTACGTACGGATGCCGCCATGCCAGTGCCATCGAGCTTGGCGTTAGGGAAATGGAGCGGAATGGATTCAACGTAAGCTACGCTTCAACGCTGCTGATGGTGGATAACTGGCTGCCCAACTTCGATATGAACGAGCAGCGCAAGATGCTGCCCCAGAAGCACGTTGAGGAAAACCTGGCCCGCATTAGCGCAGGCGTTGCGGACCGCAAAGAATGGATAGAGCAGGTAACCGAAGAAGACCGTGCGGCCCATGCGCAGTTCCTAAGCCGCGGGCTGAGCTTCGAGCCTGCCGAGCTGCAGGGCTTTCTTGCGATAGATGCCGAACGCTGCAACGGCTGCGGCATTTGCTCGCACGTTTGCCCCGCAGGCTGAATAGCGGTAGAAGAAGGAAAGGCCGTACGCCGCGCTACGGCCGGCCAAGGTTGCAACGCGTGCCTTGCCTACATCCACGCCTGCCCCAACGGAGCCATTGCCCTGCCCATGGGCGAAGCCAACCCCCCCCAAGCCCGCTACCGCAACAAGCACATTTCACTGCAGGAGATCGTGGAGGCTAACGGGGGGGGAATAAAACTACACCCGTAAGTCCACATAGCCTTTGCCTGAACGCAGCGCTTCGCGCACAAGAGCTACAGATAATTTCTAAGGTGGTTGAAATTCACACAATTAGGATTCATGTTCAATGCCGCAACGTAAAGCTTCGAGTCGGCAGTGAGCAACACCGTTTCATCGTCAACAATAGAAAGAAGAGAGCAATCCGCGATGCCCAAATATGAGTATTGGTCAAGCAGAGAGGCCTTATAGCTCGGGACGTATTCCTCCACTCGCAACGAATCACAGGGCTGAAGAAATAATTTGAGCCATTCCTTCTCACGAAAGTCATCATCATCTGAAAGCAAATCAGAACATTCCGTCACCACATTCGGAGTGACAACCACCTGTTTGAATCCGCTTATAAAATCGATAGCAGCCTGGTAATCTTCGGGCATGTATTCCTTTACCCGCCTCTTTCTGCCCAAAGAGGTTATATCAATTGCACCAAAAGCAAGAACAATCAGGATATTGGCATCAAGGGCAACCCTGTCAGCCATAAAAGACCACTTCACCGGTTTTGTCACTTATCAACACATGCTTGTATGTTCGATTGTCTTTGACATTGCCCGCAAGCCCCATCAGCGGAGACGCAGTTGCTTGATCCCACTTTCGGGTGAATCCAACTTCAATATCCCATTCATCCTTCTTCTCGTCGAAATGGGTACCCTCGACAGCAAAACGGATATCCCGAAGCAGTGCTTCAGCTTTCACCGGCTTAGTGCCACCAGCAGACATAGATTCAAGGTCAATAACATACGCTGCCGCTTTCTTAACCGCTTCCTTAACGTCCATAATCAGCATAATCCTTACAGATGGGTGGATATATAATCATGATGGTATTACTATAGAACATATGTTCTATTTACACAAGAGCTATACTGGGGTAAGAGGTACCTCGTTTTAGGGCAAATGTCTTTTCAGCTAAATCAAAAAATCATTCTTCTTGAAAGCCATCGGTCCCGTCAACGGGATGGTAGAGCAGTACCAGGAATTCCTGGCGAAAGCAAAAGATGCAAACAGAATTGAAATCTTGATGTCGTGGCATGGAGCGCAAGTCCACAGCACCATCACGTCCCACCCTCCTTCAAACAGCAATGAGCAACAACTAACAAGGACAATTAAAACGTCTTCCGCAATAAACCTAGCCATCAGGCCATCGCCGCCGCAATAAGATCGGCCCCATTAGTGAAACAACCCTCTTTACGTGACCTCAGAAACGCATCGCCTTCCCGGATAGCTTCAAGGCTTTCAACATTGGGATCATTGCAAACGGACTCCTGCGAGGCAAAAAGCTCCCCCTCCCGAGCAGCAGGCAAAGTACCAGCGAAGGGTTTCTCTCCATCAACATCGGTCAACACGGTATTCACAGCAGACTCCTAACAATAGAAACCCATGGCATAGTTCGACCCGACAAAATCTAATTTCGAAAAGTGGTTCCGCATTGCTGAAATCGTTTACGTCTACGTTAACGATTTCAGCATGGAAAAAGACTGCGATTCCCGGGGATTCAGCTTGCGAATTGCAGACCGCAAAAGGAAGACCAACTTATTACGTATTCCCTTTCAGCAAACCACGAGAATACACAGTGCACCATTATCTAGCTACGAAAGAAGGCGAAGCGTGTGGGAATACGTTGAGAAAATGCTATACGCGAAAGTGGAGAGCAAGGCCATCGATGCCTCGGGGATCCCCCTCTACCTAAGGGGGCTGTACTCTCTGGAGCAGTGGGCCATCTTCGGGTAGGAGGGCAGGCGGCCAGGCCGTCGACGAGAAGAGCGTGAAGAAGCACCGCAACGACGTCTGCCGCCTCGCCATGTTGCTCGCAGGCGGCGAACACCCCGCCATGAGCAAGGGCATCCGCGCTGACATGCAGCGGTTCATGGAAGCCTATGAGTCGGACCCCGTTGACCCCAAAGCGCTCAAGATCAAAGGTGTCGGAGCGCAGCAGGTCGTCGAGGTGACGGGAACGTCTACCTGCAGTAAAGCAGTGCCCGACTGCATACCACCAAAGGCGGGACGCAGCACGTTGACAGTTAAGCTTCATAGGCCATAATAGATTCAGATAAAAAAGCCTACGGGCTTTGTAAGGCGGAGTTGCGAAAGCGGTTCCGCCTAGTTTTTTATCTGGGCAAAACCCCATTCGCAGGGTTAACGTCCAAAACCAACTGAGCCCCGCGAGGGGGCTCAGTTTACGAATCGCGGACCCCGGAAGGGAGACCGACTTGTCACGTATTGTATTCTAGAAAACCACGCCGAAATGCCAGGGTGTTCCCTTCTGCACCGATTGTAAGCTCAATCCAGACAAAACATCTGCGCATAGCACGGAACGGCTTGGACCAGAAACGAACTACTGCCCCTAGGCCTTGTACTTGGCTTCTGCAGCTAACCGCGCTAACCATCAAATCCCTCTTCCAGCGGATCAGCGCCCAAGTTCTCCCTCGCTTCATTCGCCAGCTTTAGAGCATCAGCCGTAAATATGCTCTGTCGAAGCCGATTGCACCAAGAGGGCCACGGGCCTCGTTCCTGCACTTCCCCAGATAACAAGCAAGAACCTGGCCAAGCAAGCATGCATGCCCATTCGTTAGAAACTCGGTGTTTTCTTCAATCACGTAAACAACATCGATCAAACTGCCACGGATTCAGGGGGGGGCAAATCCGACCGCCGTTCGTCGCAAAGATACAACGCATTTCGCTTTACCCATTCAAACACCTTAGGAAAGAACAGTTGAATGGAAACCATACCCAGCAAATCGATGGGTTCTATCCCTTTGCCAACATGAAGTCGCTTCAGCGCAAGAATGTTTTCAAACCTAATCAGCCGGCGCGTAGTATTAAGAGAGGAGACAACCAGATTCAAACCAATTAATTCCAGCCGCAAAGAATCATTATTGGAGTACCTAAAAGAACCATCCTGGTTGAGGCTTTCGAATAGCGCGTTCACCTTCTCCCTAACTTCCTTACGGCTAACGGGCGGCAGGTCTACTGGAAGTTGCACTATTTTCTCTAGATATAAATCCCCATCGAAACCCTGCACCTCGCTTAACGCTCTTGATACCACACCACGATCAAACGAGAGCACATAAATAATCTTAGGAAAATAAGCAGTAGGGTAACGATTCTGAAGACCAGCCGGATTTCCTCGCTAGACAAGCGATCCAGATCGTCGATGAAAACCACCAGCATTCGCTCCTGTTTGCGAAGCTCCTTGTCGAGATCCGCCTTCGGGCTGATAGAATACGCATCCTTCTTTTCAAATTCTTTCTTATTGGAGAATAATCTCCCAGCGGCAATTCCCGCCGCCTCCATAGCAGGCCCAACGGAAGGGTCGACTCATAGCTCACCGAGCCTTCGAGGATCCCATATGCGCAATAGGCGGCAGCCACCAGATACGCGGCGCGCATGGCCAATCCAAAGCCGACGTTGCACAAATTGGAGAATCGATTGCGCCGCATGCATGCAGCCCGATGGTCTTCCAGCAGCGCAGCCGCGCCGCGTTCGGCGAAATCTTCCCTCTGGAAGCTTTTCACGACAAGCAGGCTGTTAAGGCACTCGATAAGATGGGAACGTGCGCATCCATCGGTTTCACGGATGCGCTTGTGAAGGCGTTTGGGCACGCGACGAAAGCCCAACGTGAACCCAGCGAACACGATTCCCGCGGGGATGAGCATCCAAGCGATTTGGGGAACCATGATGACGAGCAGCGCAAGCGATCCGACAAGCTGGGCAAGCATGCCCGCCGGAGAAGGCACAACCGTGGTGGCGCCGGATGCCACGATACGCGCCATCGGTCAGGCGGCTCATCAATTCGCCGGTGTGGACAGCCTGCACGCTGGAAAGCTCGGCATGCAACACTTTGCCGAGGAATCTTAGCCTAAGGATATTTTGAAACATCGTGCGCGCACGTTCCTGCAGAAAGCGATACAGCGCCCGCAGCGCGATCAACGCAGCCGAAACGGCCGCGAACACGACAACGCTGAGGCGAAGCGCATAAGAAGCGCCGCCAACCGCAGCATTGACCAGGCCGCGCATCACCCATGCGGTGTAAACACCGCCACCGGCGATGACCACTTCAAGTCCGGCAAGGGCGGCAACCATCCAGAGACGGCTCCCTAAAACGCGAATCATCCAGGGAACGGCGTGCAGCTTGGAACCGGAATCCACGATACTGGCCTCCTTGCGGGGAAACACGATGTGAAGGGAGCTCCGATCCCGCAGTCGAAGCGCCCTTCGCGATTAAGGACACAAGGTCGAACGCTGCGCAGCAAGGGGCACTTTGCCGTTTGCCCCTCCGAATCGGCGCATCTCTACCGCCCGAAAGGCGTAGCCTACTCCGAGGCGATCCCCGCCTTCACAAGCGTCTGCAGGAAGGCGTCGACATCGGCAGCCGCGCGCGGCTCGTCCACATCGTACGATTCAACCACGCGCGCAACGATCTGGTCGCGTGACAAACCCTCCTCGATACCGCGCCATGCGATCGCGGCGGTGTCGTTAAGCTTCACGATGCCGCTGAACTCCGCAGCAGCCGCCCCCGTTGCGACGGCGACCCATTGACCGCCTACTTCCTGGATAACGAAGCCTTTCTTGATGTTCATGGCTAACTCCCTTCATGCCGTTTCCCTATTGCTTGCGAACGGCCTTTGCATATGACTGCCCGGTCATGGCCTCGAACGAGGTTTTGACAGCGGTTTCGGATATATCGCACCCCATTGCCCACACGGGCACTTCGGCGAGCACCCGATCGATGCATCTCAAGACCGTCAATGCGCCGACAGGACTTTCGCGCGGTATATGGCATTGCCTCACGATGGCTTCCGAGGCATCGGCTGGGGCCAAGCGCTCGATGGAGCAAGTTGGTGCCTGGCGAAGCACGCAGATGCCGGCAAGTGGAGCGTGCCCGTTATAGCCCCAACCTTCCTTGCCCGTCCACGGGCATCCGTAGACCATGGGTTCCCCACGCTCGGGGACGTATAGGAACGGCTTGTCCCCGTTGAGGATCTTCGCCCCCTGGTCGCCAAGGTATCGCATCCATAGCCGTGCGTGCGTTGACTTGCCAGTGCCGCTGCGTGCGGTGAAGGCGAATGCGCGTCCCTCATACTCGACCACGCAAGAATGGAACACCACGCGGCGCAGCGGAGCAACCTTCTCGGCGATCAGCCGATGCACGGTGCAAAGCTCAACGTAGGGGTCGGGATATTCTGGAGCCATCGCCCTATCGAATGCCAGATCGTCATCGTTGGCCCTTATGGTAAACAAGGGCTCATCGTCCGCGTGCTCCTCGAGATACGGCTCGCCAACCTGTTCGAGCATGCCGAAACGAGAAGCCACCTGCACCGGAACGCCCGCGAGCCTAAACCTCAAAAGACGCTCGCTACCTTCGCTTTGCGTCATGACCTCCCCCTTCCTCGCTTCCGCTGATTCCAACGTTTTGATAGGCCGGGAAACGCGCGCTTGAGCGTCCGTTTTGCTCGCATAGCCACCCGACGCCTTGCGATACGGCAGCGTTCGCCCCGGCGCAGCTTGCTTACATAAGCAAGGTAATCGGGATCGTCGACCGAGCACATCTTGCCATCGCGCACGAACGAGACCAGGATGCCGAGCACGTCTTCAAACGGGACATCGCGTTCATAGGCGACGCAATTGTCGCCAAGGATAACGTAGCCCGCAGGGCCCACTCCCACGATGCGATGCAGCACGTACCTACCAACCGCCTGGTAATACAGCACCACATCGTTCTCGTGGAAACGCTCGCCGGGCTTCGCCGCCCTGATGGTCACAAGGTCGCGACCCTGCCGCAGCATAGGCTCCATGGACACGCCGCGCGTGCGGTACACGAGCACGCCGTCGCGGGCGAGCACTTCCTTGAATGTGCTTTTGGTTACGTGAATCGCTTCGTTATCAGCGATCATACAGCCCCATCTCCGAACCGAGGTTGCGGCGCCGGGCGGTTTCCTCCATATCGAAACGCACGCTACCCGCGATGTCCTTGCGCGTCAAAACCACGCGAACGCACCGCCCCGCTTGGTACACCCAGGCGAAAGGACGCAGCAACGCATGCTTGCGCGCGGCTTTCCAGTTGCATACGCCGCCTCTTTGGAGATACCTGAAAAAGCCGACGGGGCCTCGGATTCCCGATAGCCATGTAGCACCGGTCTTACCCTTGATCTTCTTACCGAAATTACCCAGCAGCATCACATGCTCGAGCAGGTCGGCACAAACGGTAGGCTCCACCTCAGCACACCATTCGAAGCCCTCCTCGGGAAGGCCCAGGTATATCTGGCAGAAACGCGTGAGGCACTTTGCCGTGCGCTTGACGCGCTCATTGCCCAAAAGCTCGGAAAACTCCGTCCAGCCATCATGGGCGAGATATGCCTTCGCAAACAGCATCCAGTCAATCACCTGGCGGAAGCCCAAACCCCCGAGCGCCAGGTGCTTGCGCGCATGAAGCAGCAAAACGACACCGTTGACCATCGGGGGGAACACGGGGAAGCTGTGCCCCTGCACGCAAGCTGCTTCCGTGTGTCCGAGCGCTTCCTGGAACAGGGCCTTCAAGCCAGGTGTGCCCTGGGGAATGCCGTTTGGCTCCCAATGAAGCTCCAGGCACACGCCGTCCTTGTCCAACCCTACATGGTGATCGCAAACGCCGTCGTCGTCCTTGTCCTCAAAACCTGCGGCCACCAACGCAGCCCGGGCGCGCTTAAAATCGGCAGGAGACACCATGAAGTCGATGTCACCATAGGAGCGCAAGCCCGGATCAGGATACAACATGCCCGCCGCCACGCCTTTTAGGATGACGGTCGGGATACCCTTTGCCTCCAAAACGGAGAGCATCTCATCCTGCACGTTAAGCAAATGCCCAAACAAAGCACGACGGCCTAGATCGCGGTTGAACCAGGCGGCGGCAAGCGCGTTGTCGGCGCAGGCGTCAAGCAGCCCGCCCGGCAACAACGCAAACCCGGGGATAGCCTGGGCCTGCAACTCGGCATACACAACCGAAGGCTCAAGGCCTTCCGGCAACTTCAGCGACCCGTCTTCGGAGAACGCCGAACGGATGATTTGGCAAACGGTACTTTCAAGCAATGTCGTCGTCTTTCCGGTCTGTTTAGATAGCCCGCATGGCAGTGGGAATTCCTATGGTAACCGCCACGCCAGCATATCGGAACAACCCATAGCAGGCATATTACCCCCATTTGGTGGGGATGATACTAGCAAGCACAACGGAATATGCCCATGGCCCCAGGCGGAAAGCCATCATTCACGAATCCGAGAAAAAAGTTACCATAGGTACAGCATATGCGGGGATTTCCGCATGTCAGCCCCCTTTTTGTTGACTGCCAGTCATCATTGAATTAGATTACAAATCGCATTGCAAGATTACAAGAGGAAAGGAGGGCTGCAAATGTCCAAGAATCAGTACGATGCGCCTGCTATGGAAGTTGTCGAATTCGGCAAGGAAGACATCGTTTGCGTCATCTCCGGTTATGATGTTGTCACTCCCGGCGGAGAGCACGTCGGTGGCGGCGGCATTGGGGAATGGAGCCCTGATTTGCCGTGGGGCGGCGATTAGGACAAAATATGTGTCTACTTTAGGGGCGTCGGCGCAGGTCGATGCCCCTTTTTCATTTGCTTAAATTCCGTGCCCGCTTTTAACCGCTCGGACAGAATGTGTGTCCGGTTGCCCATCGTTCCCGCCGGTAGATAGCCTTTTCCGGAACCGTTAAATACCCTTTCGGAAGAGGTGCCCATGAAGGCCGTTTATCGCCCCTACTGCGGCGGTCGGACCAAGCGCAACGGCAGAACCTCATCGGGGTCCCAGCGCTGGAGGTGCACGGCCTGCGGCGCCTCGACGACGCTGAGGTACGACGACACGGCGGCGAGGCTCGAGGAGTTCCTCGGGTGGCTCCTCTCGAAGGACTCGCAGGGCATGATGCCGGGCGGCGGGCGGTCCTTCAGGCGCAGGACGGCCGAGTTCCGGGAGGCCTGGCCGATGCCCGTCCCCGGCGGCGAGCTCCACCGCGTGCTCCACGTCGACGGGATCCGGGTCGCGCGCGAGCTCGTGGTGCTCATATGCTGCAGCGGCGAGAGGGTGGTCTCCTGGTACATGGCAAGGTCGGAGAACTCGAGGGCGTGATCGGCCCTCATGGCGCCGATCCCGGCGCCCGACGTGGTCGTCACCGACGGCGGGAGCGGGTTCGCCAAGGCCGTGCGCAAGACCTGGCCGCGCACCGGGATCCAGAGGTGCACCTTCCACGCCCTCTCGCAGGTCAAGCGCTACACGACGACACAGCCGAAGCTCCAGGCGGGGCGCGAGCTCTACCTCATCGCGCGCGACCTCATGGGCATCGAGACGCTGCACCAGGCCGAGCCCTGGGTTGAGCGCCACCTCGACTGGTGCGGATTCTGGGCCGACTTCCCGGAGGCAGGACCGTGGTGGACGGCAGGAGAGTCTATACTCACGAGAGGCTGAGGCGGGCGCGCTCGTCGCTGTCGTCGCCGGTGTCGGCGGGGACGCTGTTCACCTACCTCGACCCCGCCCTGGCCAAGGCCGGCCCGCTGCCGTCGACCAACAACATGATCGAGGGAGGGGTGAACTCGCAACTGAGGGCCGTCGGCCATCCTGGCGACCTCCTGGACAACACCTTCAACATTGAACTTCGTTCGCCCAACCCCTCTAAAACGAATTCCTAACAGCAACTATTGCCCAGATGGCTTTTAGGCGCCTACCCCAACTTAATACTCTTGGCACCAACCCTGAATACGACAACCGTCATCATCACGTTAAGCGCTATCTGCGATATCGTGGTGGCAATTGATGTACCAATGCCGCCGTACAGAGGAATCAGAAGATAATTGCCCACAAGGTTGATGGCAAGGGAGATAATCGCTATGGCGAACTGCAGGCCATAGCGATTCAGCGACATGATGAGCGCGGACGCCGGGGCAAAGATATAGGCTGAAAATGCGTTGATGCACAGTATTTGAAACATTGGTATGGAGGCATCATATCCATCACCGTTCAAAACGGGGAAAACAAGCTGAGCCCCGACACAGCAAATTGCAACCAAAGCCACGAATGGCACGGTAGTCTTCTTGAACCACTTGATAGCAAACTCGCGCTGTTTTTCGGTGCTCTCGGTCATCTCTGCCTTGGACATCCTAACGCGGAGGACGGTCTTAATAGGAGGCAGGAAGAGCAGCACCATGTTGAAGTACTTCGATGCAACGCCGAACTCGGCGACCGCCTGGGTAGACCCAAAGGACGCCAGCATAGTGACATTCGCCTGGTTATACAATTGCGTGGCAACGCTATAGAGAATCAACCAAGCAGAAACAGCCAGGAACTCCCTACCAGCCTTGAAGTCAACCGCGATAGCCGCGTCGCCGTGCTTAACAAGCTTCCCTATCATAGCAAGCGAAATCACAAAACAGGCTAATCCCGAAAAGCAGTACGATGCAAGAATGCTCCCCAACGAACCCGCCGCCAGTACAACCGCAAGCGCAATGCAAGCAAGCAAGGTCAACTGCTTCGCATTCTCAACAACGCCGGACTTAGCATAGAGTTCACGGGATTGGAAGAAGGCGATATTCAGCTGCACAGTACCTAGCAAAAAGCCGTAAACAATAGCAGCCAGCATGATTGGATGAGCGACTCCCATAACTTCAGCCATGGGATAAGATCCGACTAGAAGCAGGACAAGGCAAGCTACGTTGATTGCGTGCGAAATGAAAATGAGCGAATCGCGATATGCGCGATCCTTAGTCATCCTCTCGGTATTGTACCGAACGTAGGCAAGCGCGATGCTTTGCCCAGCAATCCCTAAAATAGTCGACGAGGTTGTGAAGAATACAGTGTAACTTGCGTAATCCTCAACTGAAAGTATCCGCACCAATGCAACGGTCACAACCAGCTGTAGCGCTCTGGCGCCCATGTTAAACACAGTCACAACCGAAAAGTCTCGCGGTATAACCTGCTTAATCTTCAAGATCAATCCTCCGAAGTCCCTAGAAGGGAGCAAACGAAAACAACAAAGAACGAGGTGAACGCAATTGAGTACAGAATGCCCAACGACCAGCCAATCGCCGCATAGAGGACCAACAATACGACGGCCAAAGCGCTTTTTCTTTTGAATGCCAGCCAAAGGGAACAAATTAGGCCCAAAACAAAGGGGATAAATCCAACCAGGCCATTCTCGCAAAGAACTTGCACATAAACATTATGGGGATTCGTGCCATGAAGACCAGAGTTGGCAGGCATCCCCAGCGAAGCCTCGTAAATAGCGTACTGTCCGGTGCCAATACCGAAAATGGGAGAGTTGCCAAACTGCTCTATCGCCAGTTGCCTCTTGATATCTCGGCTTGAAACGGCATCTTGAAATGTCAGGGAATCGATCATCGACTGTCCGAGCGGACTAGCAACAACGGCAACAACGGCAATTATCAAACAGAGCAGGAATGTCTTTTTCTCAAGCGAGACATCGCGAGTCTTAGCCAGCATCAGGTAAGCGCCAACTATTACCAGCAGATAATAGAAAGTTCTCGCACCGGTGACAACGCCTGCAACCATGCACAGCAAAATCACAATGATGCGCGCAGGCGCTTTAAGCCGCGTGGCGCCCAAAGCCAAAACCGCGATAGTCACATTGCTAAACAGAGCAGAAATGATCGAGTCGCCAAAAATCCCATCCGGTCTATAAAGGCGAATCGTCGATGGAGAGAACTCCCAACTGGCCATAGAACCATATTGCCAAATTGTTATGCCAGCGTTCACGATACCAGCTACTAGACATATAGAGAGCAGTTTTCTAGCGATGCCCTTCCTATCTGCGTCTTCAAACGAAAAGAAGCAAGCGATACCCACCACATAAACCGCAAGCTTCAGGGCTTCCACGTACTCCTTATAGAAAAGCGCGGAAATCCCAGCAATCAACGCGAAAACTAGGAGGAAAGCGTAGGCAACGTTCATTCTCAAACTCAGAGTTCGTTTGCCATTACAAACGAGAACAACCACCATGAGAAGAAAAGCCACGGGCATCGCAACGTTCAGGTCAGAATAACGGACCTGAGTAAGGGAAAACGAGTCGACATTCGCCACCACGGCAACGCCAGGAAGCGATCCGAGAACCTCTCCAACCACAGAGCTAATGACAGAGCCTACCGGCAGCGAAACACTAGAGAAGAGAAGTATTATCAGAGAGAAGCAGAATATAAGCCCCGTTCGATTCGCATTCGACGCGTAAGAGGCGTCGGAGGTTCTAGTCTTCATTAAGGCTCTCCCTAACAGTAATCACATTAGTCCCGCCATATTCAAAAGGAACATCAAAAATCGTGCTCTTTACGACGGTGCCATAATGTGGAGAATAAAGCCCCTTCCGAACGACAATATCTCCTTCGGCGCAAAAGGTAACCGAAACACCTCGACTCACAAGGATTGCCTCTTTACGTCCTATGACGGAAACATCAACCTCCGGCGCAAGAACGAATGACCTCGTCGCAGCAACAGCAGGCTCAGAGCCCTCGACGTCATCCTTGACCACAACCCCCTCCAGGCAAACCTCCACAACCCTCTTGTGGGTCACGCCAAGACGGGTGGCCCAGCAATCCGTCGCGCCCCTGAAAACAACTGACCCATCGGCCTCCGCAACATCAAGGCTCGCGCCGCCACGCCTCGTATACCCAAACAACCCTTGGAAATCATTTTGTTCAAGATTCCCGAACCGCAACGTCGAGTGCTGTGCGGTACCGCGAAGGATATTGCGCACCTTGGGATCGCGCGTATAAACACCCGAACCGGGGTCCACAAAAAACGGCACGCCCTTGAAGCAAAGCGTGAAGGAAAGCTTATCGTTATGCGTATGTCCAGGCTCGGACTCATCGACAAAGCCATCGGAAGCGAAGAATCCCAACGACCAGTCTCCATACCTAGCAAGAGCCATACCCGCATCATAAAACGTTCTCGCCCCTCCGCGCCATGAGGGAATACATGCAACACGGCCGGAAGCACCGTAAAACAGCTCTTCTTCGGCGAAGAACGCTTCATCAGGAGCATCCGGACCGATTTCCCTGTTAGCCAGCCTGCTCACGAGGCGTAAGTCATCATAGCGCTCAGGTGAAATACACACTACGCGTCCTGAATCATTGTCACCTATTTGAAGGGAACACCCATCTTCGCCTGTTACGGCATCAAGAAAACGGCCGAGAATCGAAAGACGCTCAAAGAAATCCGCAGGCAGCTTATAGGGCGTTTCAGCAAAGCACTTGCCCGCGAAGAAGAGCATCTCTCCCACCAGCCGTGTATAGCGGGTGCTGCGCTCGAAGCAACAGCCGTCGTCGAGAACCTGTTTCCGCACGCATCTCATCAGCTCGTTGTGGGTGTATTCCCCCCACTTCCGTGCTTTGGGCAGGTTGGGGTAGGCCGCAACGACAGCGGCAAGTCCAAGCAGGTCGGCGATGTAGTGGTTGTTCTCTTGCAATCTAGCTGATGTCTCGAGGTTTGCCCAAATATGCTCACCATGGCAGAAAGCAAGCTCCGCAATCACCGTATGCATTGGGTCGTCCTCGCAAAGCCCGCACCGCAAAAGCTCGTATGAGGAAAGTAGGTTGAATACGCGTATGCCGACTTCCATAGTGCACGTCCACTGAACACCCCTTCCCATAGGATTCATAGAGGCGAAAGACCCAACTTTATCGCGATAGCAAGCAAGAAACTTTACATCACCCGTTTGACGGAATGCCGCCGCAAGGGGGAGAAGGTACTGCATCCTTCCGTATTCCCACGGCACCTTTATGTCGGCAACCCCAGATTCCGGTTTGATGGCATCGTAAGGCCCGTCTGGAAAACGATATCCAGCAATGAAATCAGTGCACCATTCGTCTTCCACGGCAATATCTCTTGGCAGATCGAACCATTCCCCGAAAAGCACGAAGGAGCCACCGATTATCCTCTCGGCAGCTCTCCTTATCTCGATATCGAAGGACTTGAATCCAGCAGAGCCATTATCGACAAAAATGTTCCCGTTAAAACCCTCGGCAAGCTCGTTACCTAAACAAGATGCCTTCTGGCGGATGGCGCTGCTACTACTCTTGTATATCTGCCTCTTAACCTTACGCGTGGTCCTGTTGGCGACCGCAACGGCAAGACGCCGGCATATACGCTGAACCATGTTAGCCTTTCTTGCCTCTCTTATCCGCGACTTCCGCTTCTAGAATCTTCAGCACCTTGTCCATCTGCACTTTCCAGTCGAACCGCTCCTCGGCGAAGGCACGCATTTTACTGCCAGTCTCCGGGTCTGCAGCCATCCTATTTGAAAAAGCGATAACCTTGTCAATGGGTATCGGGTCGTCATTACCAGGAAGCAAGAGAGTGAATTCCTCGTCCCCGCTAAAACCCTTCTCGGGGAATGAATAGATAAACGGTATGCCTCTGGCACAATACTCCCTGGATTTCATCGTTGAACCGAGGGAAATCCCAATCCTGTGCAACCCAAGAGAACCGACAGCAACATCCGCATCATCAAAGAAAGCGTCAAGCTTGCTTCCGGTCGCGGCACCCGCAAACACAACAGAATCTCCTAGCTTCAGCTCGGAAACAAGCTTTTCCAAGGAAGGATTCTCTGCCCCCACACCGACAAGGGTAAGCCGCACAGGTCGATCACCCTTATATTCGGCAAGCCCGTGGATGAGCCTGTCGACACCATGATGAGGGGAAAACTTGGCGACAGCAAGAAGCCTCACGACTTCGCAAGGCGCACAAGCCTTCCTCAATGGAATGGCCCCAAGGTCAATCCCGTTGTCGTAGGTAATGTTCGGTACTCCCCAGATAGTGTCGTCATCAAGGTAAGTGATGGCGTAGTCGAAGTAGCGCGGGGCATGTTTCGCCCTAAGCGACTCCAGCCACGCATAAGTCCTGTGTGCAACATAGCTCAAATACTTGCGCGATTCGAGAAGCCTTTTATGGCGCGCGTCCCTTTCCAGCTCAAAAGGGAAGGTGGGAAACTCTACCGCAAGGACAACCCCATGGCTTCGAAGCTGTTTTGAGAATGAACAGAAAACATTGTCAAGATGGTCAAAACGAATTACCACCGCCTCAACACCGTTCGCAAGAGACCAATCGCTCAGAAAAGCATATTTGCTTCTGCGATCTCCCGCAGTCTTCCGAACATGGCTGGCAACGACTTTTCCACTGCTGGGCCGTTCTATCCTCGTTTCTAAGCCGTAGTCCTTGCTGATAAAGACATCGTGTCCAGCCTCTTCAGAAGCTCTTGCCTGAGACATCACCTTAGCGGAGATGCCGAGAGATGAGTTCGAGTTAAAGTCAATTGCGGAAGTGAAAAGGACGCTCATTCGACATCCTCCTTCGGTGCCTGCTTTAGACATTTCGCAGGCACCCCCCCAGACAGACCCAGAGGGCGCATCCTTGATCATCACAGCATTCGCGCCAATAGTCACATTATCACCAATCACGATTGGCCCAAGCACCTTAGCACCTGCACCGATATAGCAATTATCGCCGATAACAGGTACCTCGTAGTGCCCACTACGCCCACCAATGGTCACGCCTTGTGCAATCACGCAATTCTTCCCAATCTTCGCACGCTTATGTATCACTACGCCGATACCCTTGTAGCCGAAGCTTGTGCCCTCGCCAATTTCACACTGAGCGGGAATAAACGAGTTGTGCACAAGATAGATCCACATCTCGTACAGCTTTGCCAGAGGCTTGAGCTTATGGCAAAAAAGCCAATGCGCCCTTCTCTGCTTGTTCGCCGCATTCATAAAAGAGCTCATCTAAGGGCCCCCTTCCGCCCATTCTCCAAATCCGCGACCAGCTCCTCGAGGTAGTGGTCTACACAAAAGTACTCCGCTGACGCGAGCGCCGCCTCCTTCATCGAAGCAAGAAGCTCGCGATCCCTGTCCAAAGCTTTTATCGCGTCGCACATCGCTTCGACCGTACACTCATCAAGAACGATGCCGTCCTTACCAGACGCGACAAGCTCGGCATTATAGCTGACATTGCTTGCAACGGTCGGCACCGCAGCCATTTTGGTCTCCACCAAAACGCCAGGAACGCCTTCGTTGGGGCACTGTGTCGGAAAAAGATGTACATCGTACTTGCTCAACTCGCCCAAAACATCCCCTGCCACGGAATCAAAGACGCCGTGGTAGTAGACATTGGACAGTTCGTCAACTTTGCCTAAAAAGCGATCCTCGTAGCCGCCCTCAATACGACCATAGAAATGGAAGTCCACCTCAGGCAGCAGCTTTGCTACACCCAAAGCGATTTCCACTCCTTTATCAGGGCTAATCAGCGAGAAGAAAACACTACTCATGCGACCGCTCCCCGAAGACCTAATCTGAGTCGGGGCCTTCGGCATCTCACGGCAGTTCGGGTAGATAGAAACGTTATGAACTCCCATCGCCTCAAACGCACGCTTCATGCTCTCAGTCTCGACGTAAACGCGCCTATATCCATTCAACCTGTTCGCGTAAGTGACGCTCTCAGGCGTCTTACCCCCCATAACAATCAGAATAGAGCGCTCCATTTTTGACCTATTGAATCGATACAGAAGATACGTCAGCCTATAACGCCAATCTGCGCTGACGCCCAGAACAAGTGCACCGTCATGCGAAAATAGACGTCGAATAAGCCTTAATATCACTCTGAGGTTAAGTTTCTTGACAATGGATAAGTCAAGCTTATCTATTGTCAAGTAGTCGCTCAAACGCTTGTAGAGAAGAGCATTCTTGACCGTCACGCCACCGTAAGGGGGCGGGAAACTGCCGATATAAGTAAGACAATGGAGACTCATCGATGCTCAGCCCTTTCGTAAAACATCGGATACGGAATAACTAGTCCATCGGATGCATCCACAATGACTTTACGCGCAGAACCAAGCAATCCGAATTCAGGCGAGTAGTTCACATCAATGCTCTGCTCAGCAATATTGGGCAGTCCAAATGCGAAAATGAAGGAACCCTCTAATCTCTTGCCGCCAAAAGCCTTATCTATGATACGAACACCATTATCCGCAAGACAAATATCCCTAACAATTCTCGGGTTGCGCCCACGCAGCTTCATAGAGCCTCGGGCACTTATGCCGTCTGAAAACTCTATTTTGCAAGTGCTGTATCTAGCAACCCGAAACGGCGCCCAGCACTCATGCTGCTCTACGCCATCAATCATCACGCCACTATGGGCCTGAGTCTTCTTAAACTCGAGTCTCTTGGCATCTTGATATGCATAGGTGCCGCAGTTCACGATCCACGGCTCTCCATCCACAAAGCACTCGAAACTCAATGCGTCGCAATGAACGTGCCCCATGGCATAGGCCGGGCCCGGCTTGCCGGCATCGAAAATCACCTTGACGAAGCCCGCCTTGGTCTGCCGTTCGAGAATGCAGTAGCCCGAATTCTTTAGCACACCATGAAATTCCGGTACAACGCCGAAACGCTCGCGAGCGCAAAGCAACAGCGCGTCGCGACTCTTAGCCACGTTGTCGCCGCAATCGTTGAACAGTGGAGTCCTATTGATCCCGCGCTCCATAGAGTATAGGCAGTCGCACATCTGCCGAAGCTTAAAAGCTTCGGCATGCTCACCAAAGCCCGAGTCGCGCAAGACAATTGCAGCACGCATCAGGTCCTCAAGCACAATCTTCTGATACATCGGGCTCTGCTCGAAGTGCATCCCATCGTCGAGAACCTGCTCGTCAACCTGCGCCTTTAGCATAGGCAGAACAAGCTCGAGCGTCTCGCGGTCGTCGAAATAACACGCGAGGATAGCAAGGGCCTTCAAGTTCTCTAGATAGTGATTGGCCAGGAGGTCCTTCTCCAGGTGCTGGGAAAGATGTACGTACTGCTCAGCCAGCGATGCGTCAATACGCTCACAAAAGGCATTATCAACCCTCAATGTGTCATCAAGCTCAGCTCTAAAAGCAAGCCAGCTAACGATGCGCATCGATATGACGTATGGATCCCAGGCAACGTCTCCGCGCTCCCGCGGGCAGGCATCTATCCAGCTGTCCACGATAGCTTTAGCTTTATCAAGGTATCGCTTATCACCCTCATCAAGGAAAGCCTTCGCAAGAGGAAGCAAGTATTCGTGGTAATGCAGGTTAAAACGCCAGAGCGGGGTCGAGAGCTCTGCGTGCCACGATTCGCACCAATCCATGTGCTCCTCGTGATTTAGGAGTTCCATCCTGTCATCAAGAAGAGCATCCACATCAAAACGCGCTAGAAAAACTGGATCGAAGTCAATCTCCGATAATGTGGGAACGCGGCGAATATCCGCCTTGTCCGCATCGGGGCAAGGCCTGTAACCAACGCGCAAACGCGTACTGCCCCCAAGCTTTCGCCAGATTCTATAGGCAATCTGACTAGGCTTGAGGTGCAGCGCGGTGTCTATATAAAGTCGCAGCTTTGACAATTCTTTAATCTCCCCTATTTACCGAGCACACTCGCAATTCGCTCGCTAGCATGCCCATCCCCATACGGGTTCGAAGCCCGGCTCATCGCCGCATACTCCTCTTCGTCTGAGAGCAGACGGGAAAACTCAAGATAGATAACGTCCTCCTCAGTGCCCACAAGCTTCAACGTGCCCGCAGTAACCCCCTCAGGCCGCTCGGTGGTGTCACGCATCACCAACACCGGCTTGCCCAAGCTAGGAGCCTCCTCCTGGATACCACCCGAATCGGTAAGAATAAGATGACTCGTAGCCAGAAAGTTATGGAAGTCAAGCACTTCCAGAGGATCGATGATATGGAGACGATCGAAGCCGTCCAGCTCCTCGTGAGCCGCCTTGCGTACGAGTGGGTTCATGTGAATAGGATAAATCGCCTTGGTGTCGGGATGCTCCTCCATCACACGTCGGATTGCGCGGAACATACGGTGCATAGGCTCGCCGAGGTTCTCTCGGCGATGCGCCGTGATTAAAATCAGGCGGCTGTCACTGGCCCACTCCAACTCTGGATGGGTATAGTCCTCGCGCACCGTGGTGCGGAGGGCGTCGATGCCGGTGTTGCCGGTCACCCAAATCTTCTCTGCACGCTTGCCCTCATCGATCAGGTTCTGCTTACTCGCCTCGGTAGGCGCGAAATAGTACTCGCTGACGATATCCACAGCCTGACGATTGAACTCCTCGGGCCACGGGCTGTAAATGTCGTGAGTACGCAAGCCCGCCTCCACATGCCCCACGGGAATCTGCAGATAGAAGCAGGCAAGTGCTGCAGCAAAGCTTGTGGTCGTGTCGCCGTGCACGAGCACTACGTCAGGCCCCTCCCGCCTTGAGCTTCAGCAGTACGTCACACGTGACGTCGAACAGCGTCTGCCCCGGCTTCATGATTGCCAAGTCATGGTCTGGTGTCACGTCGAAGACGCGCAGGACCTGATAAAGCATCTCGCGGTGCTGGCCCGTTACGGTCACAACCGTCTGAAACTCGTCGGGACGACTCTTGAGCTCTTTCACGAGCGGACACATCTTGATGGCCTCCGGGCGCGTCCCGAAGACAAGCATCACTTTCTTCAAACCTGCTTCTCCCTGCATCTCTTTAATGACTTACAGCTTATAGACGTTCTCGCCGTCACCGCACACGTTGCGCGGATCGATCAAGATACGACCGCCGAAGGCCTCGGGCTTGCCCTTGATCTGGGAATGACCCACCATTACGATAACCATCTCCAGGCCATCCAGGAACTCCTCCATGGAGTGCACCTGGCCCGGAACCTCGTCGCGCTCGACCCACGGGTCGTACACCTTCACGGCGCCACCGCACAGGTGCTCTTCCATGGACTCGAGCATCTGCAGCGTGGGGCTCTCGCGCACGTCGTCAACGTCCTCCTTGTAGGTCAGGCCGTAGATGCCCACCTTGGAGGCATCCTTGATCCCACGCTCGGCCATAACCTCGTGGGCACGATGCAGCACATACTCAGGCATGCCCGCGTTGGTCTGAAGCGCAAGGCGGATGAAGTTTGCCGTTTCGGGGTAGTCGCCCACCAGGAACCACGGGTCGACGGGAATGCAGTGGCCGCCAACGCCGGGGCCGGGCTGCAGGATGTTCACGCGCGGGTGCTTGTTGGAGATGCGGATGACCTCCGCCACGTCCATGCCGCCGATACGGCAGATCTTAGCGAGCTCGTTGGAGAATGCGATGTTAATTGCGCGGAAGGTGTTCTCGACGACTTTGGTCATCTCGGCGGTACGGATGTCGGTCACACTGATTTCGCCCTGACAGAAGGTTGCGTAAATCTTAGCAACCTCCTCGCCCACCTCGGGGTCGTCCGCGCCAACCGTACGGTTGTCGTGCAGCAGCTCGTAAACCATGTTTCCGGGAATGATGCGCTCCGGAGCGTGCACGAGCTTAACGTCCTCGCGCTCGGCCTCAATGAGCAGCGGGCGCACGAAGCGATCCACCGTGTTGGGCGAAATAGTCGACTCAATTACAAGCACGGCACCCTTCGGGGCGACCTCGAGCACCGTCTTGCAGGCGGCAATCACATAGCAGGGGTCAATCTTCTTGTCCAGCTTGTCGTAGGGCGTCGGCACGCTCACGATGTAAGTATCGCACACTTGATACTCGGTCGTGAATTTAATGCCGACCTTAAGTGCATCGGCGAACAACTCGTCGAGCCCCTCCTCCTTGAAGGTGGTGTGGCCGGCATTCAGGGTTGCCACGAGTTCCTCGTTGTAGTCGGTTCCCACAACCTCCACGCCGTGCGTAGCCATCATAAGTGCGGTGGGCAGTCCGATGTAGCCGAGGCCGATAACGTTAACCATTGATTTTAATCCTTTCATTTGTTTGTTTGGTCTTATATACGGCATTGGATAAAACAGCGATCATCTTATCCGCCATAAGCCTTCTTGAGTACTCCCGATTCATGAAATCAACCGCCGCTTCGCTCATTCTGGCGAGATTGAACGCGCGATCAGCCCTCGAGGCAAAAGCCTCGAGTTCGTTGATGTCTTCCTCCTCGCTTCCACACAGAGCAATACCAGCACCGCTCCTACGAACGAGCTCGGATGCATCACCTTCCGGCCCTACGAATAGAACAGGCACACCTCGGGCAAACGACTGGAATATCTTCGATGGGATGGTTCCCGAGAATTCAGCGCTCTTTTGGAGCGAGACAACGGTCATATGAACCCCCGCATAGCGTGGCTCAAGCTCAGCCATTGGAACGCCATGCTCAAGTTTGAGAAAACCATAGCCTCCGGCAGAAACCAACCGCTCTAGTTCATCACGTGCGGCGCCCTCGCCTATCAGCTCATAGCTTGACGCAAGCCCAAGGTCGACGATGCGCTTCGCGTACTTCACCGTCGCAGGCACGTCCTGGGATAATCCCATAGTCCCAAAGTAACCGAGACGCAAAGGGCCATCCCAAGCGTGCTTGCATGCGACAACATCGGCTCCATTGGGAACAACGACGATGCTGTCGCCCGGAACACCAGCCGTCTCAAGGTCTTTCTTAAACCCATCGGTAAGCGCAACAATGCAATCTGCAGCTTTGCAGAAAGATAACTCCAGCGATTTCATTGCGGCGACTTTTGCGCCCCTGCTACCTGTCGCCAGCATCTGTTTGTAGGTAAGATCGCGGAACTCAACCACAAGGGGCAGACGGCACTTCTTTGCGTAGTGAACGCCGAGCCACGCAGCAAAGACGGTCCCGCATGTGACGAGCACTACATCATAATTACCACCAACAGGCGATTTCTTACCCAGGTTTTTCAGGCCATTAGCGATGAAACTGACGCCGCTCTCTATTCGCTTCGCAAAGCTTGTGTTTGGCTGAATCTTTGACGCGGAACGAAAGACTCTAACACCATCAATCAATTCCTCGACTAGAGGTTTCATCTCATAGCCGTCGAACAAGCGACCAACGGGATAATTCGGCCATCCGGTGAACACAGTTACATCATGGCCCTCACGCACCCAGATACGCGAATGCTCGGTCGCCCTGAATGATGCAGCGATATTCTCAGGTTTATAAAATTGCGAAAAATACAGGATACGCATTTCAGTCTCATCTAATTCGACGCTAACATGGTTAGTTTCTTTGCGCCGACAACACGACGCCTACGGTTTGTGCGCTTCATCTGAAATCGCTCACGACAAAATGCTTCTTATGCCGAACAAAATCGAGCCCACACACCCATTGGGAGTGATTACGCCGCAGCTTCAAAGAGCCCCTTTCGATCAAACGAACGCAAGCGGAAGGTTGCATTACTTGCCCCTCCTCATCGCCTTGAAGGTCTTCACGAACACTCGGGCATCCAAGCCAAGCGACTGATGACGCACATAAAACAACTCGCGGACTTGCCTCTGACCGCTCTGCCAAGTCGAGTTATTTCGATCAGTCACTGCCCACCAACCCGTGATGCCTGGCTTACAGGACAAGACTTCTTCGCGAGCGTCGCCGTATTCGTATGTTTCTGCCAACGTCACGGGACGAGGCCCTATCACTGACAAATCCCCAGATAGTACGTTCAGGAATTGAGGCAGCTCATCGAGCGACGTGCGTCGCAGGATTCGCCCTACGCGGGTAATACGCGGGTCGTCGTCAAGTTTCTGCTCGCGCCTCCAAGTCTCAAGCTGGGCTGAAGACATATACCTCTCAGGATGGTCATGGGCGTCAGAGACCATCGTGCGAAGCTTGAAGATGTAAATCTTCTTACCTCCCTGCCCAATACGCCCCTGCCTAAAAAATGGTTTACCCGGCGTATCGACACAGATCGCAACACATGCAACAGCCACGGGAACAGCTAGCACCAAGCACACCCCCGCGCTAAACACAATGTCAAAAACTCTCTTTGCTACGAGATAGCCAACGCCACCTTTCTTGGGAGCAGCCACATTTGGATCAGGGGCGGGAGCCTTGTACGCCCCGATTGGAGCGCAATGCTCCACACAATTCGAGTTCTTGGCAGACATGCAGCGTCCAATTGCAATGTTGCATTCGCTCGAATCCTTTGCGCTCTCATCATTGCTAATATCGATCAATCTACCCTCGTCTAGTCCAGAAGCACACGCTATAGCACGACCCGGATTGGCCCTGTAAGAGGCGATTACTTTCCTGAAGTCTAGGGCCAAAACCCTCCTGGCCACTAAGCACACACCGCCCCGAAAACGGGTTTTGCAAGAAATTGGGTTTCCATACCGCTGATGCAGTTACAATTGAACCCAGAGATGCGACGCATCCGCAGATCGCTTGCGAAACAGCTCACGACCTGCGAAAACGCCTTTTCTTTGTTCGTGCTAGATTTGGCGGGAAGCGCGAACGCACCCATGGATTTCTCAGAGAACTCCAGGCGCGTTTTCAATATGCGCAAAGGGATATCCGATCGCAGTACATTGATGAACTGGGGAAACTCGTCGAGCGACAGCTTGCGCAGCCACTTGCCCACGCGAGTGATGCGCGGATCCGCGGCGATCTTGAACACTGGGCCGCTTTTCTCGTTAAGCTCCCTGAGCTCGGCGAGCCTGTCCTCGGCATCCACGCACATGCTGCGGAACTTGTACATGTTGAATTCTTTGCCATCCTTACCAACGCGCTTCTGCTTGAAAAAGACGGGGCCCTTGGGATCGTCGATTTTGATGGCGATGGCCACGATTACGAACAACCAGCTAAAAGATACGAGAACAAAGGCGCTGAAGACTATGTCGAACGCTCGCTTTGTGAAGCGGTAACCCAACCGGCTCTTCTGCAGGCGCCGCACGGCCTCAGAAACCTCTGGGTCTTCCCCGTGCTTGCCAGCCGTCATCTTCCCTGCTTTGAAACCTACCCGGAGCACGACCGGTGCCGACGTGGTGCGAGCTACCTGGGCATCATCCACGGCCACCGCACTTGAATCTGACCGAACGGCCTCGCCATCTTGGCTAATAGCCTTCCTAGCGAAACCCAAAGCTATCTCCCTATCAAACGAAGCACCTTGCATTGACGAACTGTTCAAGCTACGCAGGTTCATCTACTAGCTCCTATGCTCCGCCACGCGGTACTCGTTGCAGATTTGGCCGCCATCTTCGCCGTAGAGGACCACTACTTCGATGTAGCCCTCGTCGCGGAGCTTCCGTACAGCACGATCGATAGTGCGTACGCAACATTCCATGTGCTGGGCTAATTCATTTTTGGTAAGGCGTACGCTGCCGTTTTCCATGCATTGGGAAACGATGAAGCCAAGCAAGCGCTCCTGCGCAGGAGTAAGTACGGGCTTCTTCTGCGTTTCAGTTATTTGGTTTTCAACGTTTTTGGACAATTTCCAATCCAACCTTCACAGTTTTAATTCGTCCTAGAATATTCAGATCGATGTAGGCCAGGCGCTTATGCCTGTCCACCTTGGCAACTAGGGCTTCATATCCTTGAAGCGGGCCCTTCAACACCCTAATCTGGTCGCCTTCGATGATTCCCTCGCTCATTTTCATAACGTGGTCTTCATCACCTATGAATGCGCTGATCAGCGTTTTTTCCTCATTAGAAAGTGGGATGAACTTCTTTTTGCCTGTTTCGGTTTCGCCTGAAAGGAGTTTTGTCATAGTTGTTACCTTGTTCAGTTCTTGGCGAAATGAATCGGGTGTTTTGGTATCTACGAATACGTACCCTGGGAAAAGGACTTCCCTTCGGGTTTTCCAAGCCCCGAAATAGCGTTTGCGAATTTCGTATTTGGGAACGAAAACGGTTTTGAACGTTTCGTTACTTGCCTGTTTTTGGATTTTCAGCACTGCGGCATCTTCTTGACCGCCGATCACTTGCACTACATACCACATGGGAACCTCCTTTCGTCGTGTGGGTTGGGAGGGTGCTCCAATGGAGACAGGCATTTTTGGCATGTTTCATTGCTGCTGTTTGCTGAACAAAACATGCTTGATTACTTCAGCTGAGGCTTTATTCCTTTTGCCAAGAGAGCCAGTCCCCCATTGGAGCACCTGCTGGCTTGCCCTTCTTCGCACAAAAACCTGTCTTGTTTGAGCGAATGACGTAAAGAACAGGATCTGGGCATGGCTTCGCCATTGCGTTTTCGCGGGGTGCTTTCTGATGATTTCAAGCTGCTAACGAAACGCGCTTCTAGCGACGATTCCGCGCACTCTTGGGTTTGTTAAGCCAAATGGCTTGAAGGAAGGCTGCTGTATCTACCCTTGACAGCCTTTTTCAAGGCATTTGTTATATGTGGGTGGTCCAATGGGGACTGGCACTTTTGGCGCATTCGCTGCTGCTGCAAGCCAGAAAAAGATGCTTGCCTTTTCCAGCTGATGCTTTTTCCTTCTTGCCAAAAGAGCCAGTCCCCATTGGACCACCTGCTGGAAACGTTACAGGCGGGCATGTTTGCCGCGGGTTCGGAATTTTTGCCTTGCTTGTTGGTAGAAGCCGTAGTGGGCTACATTGTGAGCATCGCTAGCAATGTAGGTGTAGAGGTTTTCTTCGAACAAGCGCTTGGCGGGCTTCTTTTCCGCCCCTGTACGGCCACCCACTATGAAATCGGCTGAAGCTTGCAATTTGCAGCCCATTTCAACCAGGTTGTAGGCAATTTCAACATTCTCTTGAATGGCCTTGTAACGCTCTGGATGGGCAATAATCACATCCAACCCCACGCTTTGCAGCTGGTAAATGGTGCTTTCGTACTCCCTGAAGTGGTATTCCGTAGCCCGTGTGGAAAGCTCCAGCAAAAACTCGTTACTTCCCTGAAAAGCAAGCTTCGGCGCCCATTCAATACCCAAGTCCATCAGCTTTGCATGATTGACTTCAAAACCCATGGTTAATGGAAAACCATTTGCATGCTGCTCCAACAAACGAAAAGCTTCCCACATGGCATCGAAATCGAAGTACGGATCGCGGCAATGGGGCGTGCACACTATGGAAGTAATGCCCACTTGCTTTGCTGCTTCCAGCATTTCAAGCGATTCTTGCAAGTTGCGCGCACCATCGTCTACCCCGGGCAGTATGTGGCAGTGCATGTCGCGCATTTATCTGCCGCCCCTTCGGTTAGCGCCAGCAGAACGGCCTGTAACCCGCGGAGTATTCGAACGGCCAGGCATCTGCGGAGCATTCGCACTATCTTCCGGCTTCGCTCGCTTACCGTCCTGCGTGTAATAGGCGTAGTAATATTCGCTACCCGTACCCTCACAGAAGGTTGCGCATGTGCCAATTACGTTAGCGTCAGCCTTTTTCAGCTGCTCGTAGGCATCTTGTAATTCCACACGTTTAGTAAGGCCTGGCTTAACTATCAATACCGTTCCGTCCACCAACGTGGAAAGAATGGCAGCGTCCACGAACGTGCCTACCGGAGGCGTATCGTAAATCACGTAATCAAAGCGATCTTCCAGTTCACGCGTTAGATACGCATAGCTCTTTGAAGAAATAATGTCCGCCGGGTTCGGGATGTTCGGTTCGGAGTCCAGCAAATACAAATCGTGCACCTTGGTAGGTACTACCGCCTGCTCGATTGTTACAGCATCAGTAAGTACCGAATACACACCTGCTTGGGCGCGAACACCCAAAGCGTTTGCCAAGCTCCGGCGGCGCATATCCGCTTCTACCAAAAGCGTTTTCTTGCCAGAAGTGGCAATGGCTTTTGCCAGCTCTATCGAAGTGATACTTTTGCCTTCATTGGGCACAGAGCTCGTCATAACAATAGTGCGCAGCGGACAGTCGGGTGACATAAAGCGGATGTTCGCAAACAGCGTCTTCGCCGCGTTTTGAACCTCCTGCATGTTGGAGGATGCCTTTCTCTTCTTTGCCATGGGTACCCTCCTTTACTTGATTACGGGAATTCGGCCAATAACCGGAACGGGCAACAGCTCTTCCAGTTCGTCGGCATTGCGTACACGGGTGTTCGTCATGTCCATAAGGACCACTGCCGCAATGGCAATGAACAAGCCAGCCAGGAAACCTACGGCCGTGTACATAATGCGGTTGGGACCGGAAGGAGCGCTGGCTTCAACGGCTTTGTCGATAACGTTGATGCTTTTAATGTCCATAACCTCGCGCGCAACACTATCGGCGGTTTCCGCTAAACCGTTTGCCACAATGGCTGTGGTTTGAGCCGATTTGCCCGTTACCGAAACAGTGATAACGCGCGTGGTGGTTTCGCTGGATACCTTAACGTCGTAGCCCTTCAAGCTATCCATCTGCAGCTTCGATGCCGTATCAGATTCAATACGATCACTTTTGATAAGCGTGGCTACGTCGTTGGTAAGCATCTGGCTTGCCGTAAGGTCGGTGCTGGTAAGCACCGAAGTATTCTCATTGGCGCGTGTAAGCACGTACATAGAAACCGTAGAAGTGTAGGTGTTCGGTAAAAACGCCCAAGAAAACACTGCCGTTGCCAGTGCGCATGCAATGGGGAGTGCAATTACCAACTTCAAATGCTTCTTAAGAAGCGCGAACAATTCTAGGAGCGTCATTATTGAGCCGTTCCTCCTGTGGTGTCAGAGCTTGCGGAAAGAGAACTTTGACCAGCTGCTACCTGGTCTACCGTGCTTGGGTCTTTACCTTGGTTAACAAGGCCCATCATTTCGTCCCATTTGTCTTGCACGGTAATGGTGTAGGAAACACCATCGATGGTCTGCGTAGTGGAAGGCACGGTTGCCGAATAGAACGTTACGCCCGTGCTTTGGAATTGCTGAGCCAAGGAAGCAATGTCTGAAACGGAAAGATCGGTGGTTACACAGCCGGCCAATTCCTGAATGGTGCCCGGCAACTCTGTGGGCTGCTGATCAAGCACCTGCTTAACGATGGCCTGCGCTACCAGCTTTTGATTGTCAGCGCGTTGGAAATCGCCACGGGTATAGCCGTAACGTTCACGAGCGAAGGCCAAAGCCTGGCTGCCGTTCAACAGCTGATAACCAGAGTTCAGCTTTTGACCTGTATTGCTAGCACCAGTTTGATTGTTGGAAACGGGAACATCTACCCAAACGCCGCCCAGGTCGTCTACCAACTGTTCCAACTCATCGAAATGGACTTCGGCATAATGAGAAATGGGCACACCGGCGAACTGAGATACCGCCGTTACGGCACCGGCTGCCCCACCGAAAGCGTAAGCGGCGTTGATCTTCTGAGTGCCGTGGCCTTCAATTTCAACCTTGGTATCGCGCGGGATGGAAACCATGGTAATTTTGCCTTTAGTAGGATCTACGCGCAAAAGAATCATCACGTCGGAACGGGATGTTGCGTCGTTGACGCGAGCATCGGAGCCAAGCACCAGCATATAGAACGCTTGGCTTTTATCCTCTACCGGGTTGGTTTTCAGCATGGCAGCCCTCATGCTGTCTTTGTCTTCCTGGCTTTTGAAACCCATAGCTGAATCAAGGGAATGCAGGTACAGCGCGAATGCACCGCTTACAATGGCGAAGATGGCAACAAGAACGCCCAAAACAGCAAGGGCTCGGTTGCGTGCTTTATGAGATTTGCGCTTCTTACGAATGCGCGTTAATTCACTATTGGAATTTAGGCTTTGGTGGTCCTGAAAGCTGACTGCATAGAAGCGCCCCCCCCGCTAGGTTATTTTGGCTTGAAGCACTGTTCAGCGAATCTTTGTTCTTGTCGTGCAACACGCTTTGTAACCCCCTTGCCACCTAAACGGGAACGAACCTGCTGAAACCAAATGGTTTGGCAGGGCTCATTCATTTCGATTTTGCGGCATGCTCTTACCGCTTAATGTTTTAGCAGAAGCTATATTAGCGCCTTTACCTGGTGTCTTTCAACCAAAATTGGCAGTTTCCATCCATCCGAATTTTCCGAATGCATCCGGAAAACCTAATGGTGTCGGGGGAATTGGCTTTCTTTTCCGGTACAAAGTTGCAACATATTCGCTTTTGAATTGCCCCCCCCCCGAGCAAAATTCGGCATTTTGGGAGGTGGGACATGTGTTGGTGTTGTTCGCTTCGAATGGGGTGTACCCGCCCTTTTGGTTAATGGACGCGTGAAAGCGTTTTCTTTGCTGGGAATTTACGCAGTGATTAATTGCGCAAAAATGTTGTCGCCGAACATTTGTTGCACCACATTCAAAAGGGCAATATGAAAGTCCAGGCATGCGCCAGTAAATCAGCGAGCGGGATTCTGGCGAGTGCAGGAAGCTTGAGTAAACATGCCAGTGGCATGTTTAGTTCCAAACTATGCGCCCGAGCGGGTGCATCCTGCTCGACAAAATCGAGCAGGATTGGCTGGCCTTTTCCCCGTCCCGACCGATTGAAAGCTTCCTGTACCGCTAGAATCCCGCGCAGCGTCATTGCGTTTCGCGAGAACGTACGCTGGCCGTAGGCCAGCGTAACTGCTAGTGACGGAAGTGACGGTGACCAGTGAACACCATGGCAATGCCGTGCTCATCGCACGCTTCAATAACCTCTTTGTCACGGATGGAACCGCCGGGTTGGATAATGGCCTTGACGCCATAGCCTGCCAACGTATCAACGTTATCACGGAACGGGAAGAACGCATCGGATGCGCATACCAGGCCTTCTGCGGGAACACCCATGCGTTCGCACGCCTCATGCGCACGTTCGCAAGCGAGCTTCGCAGAGTCAACACGGTTGGGCTGACCAGGGCCCATGCCAATCCCAGCATGATCCTTCGAAACCAAAATCGCATTAGACTTAACGCCCTTGCAAACCTTCCAGGCAAAGAGCATTTCATGCAATTCGTCTTCAGTGGGCTTCTTCTTAGTAGGCACCGTGAACTCTGCAGGATCCTCATCCACACGGTCTACCTGCTGAGCAAGCATACCGCCATCAACAGAACGGAATTCAATAGCCGCAGGAGCATCTACCCCACCAGTCTCCAAAACGCGCAGGTTCTTCTTCTGCTGAAGCAGCTCAAGAGCAGCTGACTCATACGAAGGAGCAATGAGTACCTCTACGAACTGCTTGTTCTCATTAATATGCTCAACCAATTCGAGGGTGACCTCGGCATTAACAGCGATGATACCGCCAAAAGCGCTCTTCGGGTCACAAGCAAACGCCTTGTCGTAAGCCGTAGCAACATCGGCTGCGGTTGCGGAACCGCAGGGATTCTGATGCTTCAGGATCACAACAGCGGGCTCGTCAAACTCACGAGCGAGCGTCCAACATGCATCGGTGTCGAGGATGTTGTTGTAAGAGAGTTCTTTGCCATTGAGCTGCTTAGCGTTAACCAGAGAATGCGGCGTAGCAAACTCAGGAACGCGGTAGAACGCAGCGCTCTGGTGTGGGTTCTCGCCATAACGAAGACCCTGCTGCTTAACAAGGTCAACGGAAAGAGCCTCAGGGAACAGCTCGTTTACCTCGCCCAACTGGTTGCCGAGCCATGCAGCGATAGCGCCGTCGTAAGCGTTGGTAGTCTGGAACACGCGAAGAGCAAGCTGGGTACGCGTTGCGAGTGTGGTTGCGCCATCGTTTGCACGCATTTCGGCGAGAATGCTTCCGTAGCTTGCAGGATCGGTAACAACGGCAACACTTGCAAAATTCTTTGCAGCAGAACGCAGCATAGAAGGGCCACCGATGTCGATGTTTTCAATGCAGGTACCGAAATCGGCTCCTGACTCTACCGTTTTCTCGAATGCATAAAGGTTTACCACCACCATGTCGATCATCTCGATGCCGTGCTCAGCAGCCTGAGCCATATGCTCGGGGTTGTCGCGCTTAGCAAGAAGACCGCCATGAACCGCCGGGTGAAGCGTCTTCACGCGACCATCCATCATCTCTGGGAATTGGGTTACCTCATCGATGGGGGTAACGGGAATGCCCGCCTCTGCAATAACGCGAGCCGTGCCACCCGTAGAGATGATCTGCGCACCGAACTCTTCGGACAGAGCACGAGCGAATTCCACTACACCCGTCTTGTCCGTTACCGACATAAGAACACGCTTTACCTTAGGATCTGCCACCTGGTACCGCCTTTCCGAATTGTCTGGCTATTGATATTCGTTACGTTCAGCATAGCAGCGCCAGCCAAACGCAAACCTTCGAAAGTGAAAATGCCCGCCCAGCGGGCAGTACTGTTAGTTAGTTTGAAATGTGCACCTTACGCGTTTCAGGGCAAACGCCTACCCGCCCTTCGGCAAGAAGCTGGATCACGTGAGGATACAGCTCATGCTCGGCCGAATGAATACGCTCTTCAAGAGCCTCGATGGGTTCACCTTCACGAACCTCAACAGGCTGCTGAGCGATGATGGGGCCCTTATCGTAATCGGCATTAGCGAAATGAACCGTAACGCCAGTTACCTTCACGCCAAAATTGTATGCATCCTCAATGGCATGCGCGCCTTTGAAAGAAGGAAGCAGAGCGGGATGAAGGTTCACTACCCTATCAGGGAAAACGTCGAGGATTTCCGCGGTAACCATACGCATGTAACCGGCCATAACCACGTATTCAGCACCAGCTTCCTTCAGGGCGTCAGCAATACGCTGGTTAGCCGCCGAAGTGTCGGCATACGCCTCGCGATTCATCACCAAGACGGGAATTCCTGCCTTTTTGGCACGCTCAATGCCAAAGGCGTCAGGACGCGAAGAAACAACCAAGCTGATTTTCGCACTGAGCGTGCCTTCTTCAATATGGTCGATGAGCGATTGGAGGTTAGAGCCGCTACCGCTGATCAAAACGCCGATGTTCAACGGTTCTTGCACTTGAGCAGTCATGCCCTTCCTTTCGTTGCTAGGCAAGGCGTCGAAAAGACCCCTTTATCTGTCGCTACCGCAATGAACGTGCCAATCGACCCCCCCCCGAAGTTGGAAAAGAACCCTTCGACGTGCATCGACCGGCATCAACATAAAGCGCGATTGGTCGCTTGAGCCAATCGCGCATAATGATTACCTACTCTTCAGCAGACGGATCGTCGGCAAAGAGCTTTTCCTGATCAACATAGGCAACCTCGCCCGAGCCAGGAATGATACGGCCTACAACGGTAGGCGTTTCGCCCTCGGCTTCCAGGATGTCCATAACCTGATCAACCTTGGAAGGATCAACAACGAGCACCATACCCAAGCCCATATTGAAGGTCTTCAGGGCTTCGTGCTCATCGAGATGAGCCGCATGGCACACAAACGGGATAACCGGTGGCATGCTCCAAGTTCCCACATGAAGCTCTGCATCCATGTTTTCGGGAAGCGCACGATTCAAGTTCTCGGTAATGCCGCCACCCGTAATGTGGGCCAGGGAACGAACGGCGCCAGGGAGCTGGCGCAAGACGGAGCGAACAGGCTTCACGTAGATGCGAGTGGGCTCAAGCAGCGCGTCGAGCACGCTCTGGCCGCCCAGAGACTCCTGAGGCATACGCAGCTCATAGAGCGTCTTACCGTCGGTAACCACCTTGCGAACCAAAGAATAGCCGTTGGAGTGAATGCCGGAGGAAGCCAGGCCGATAAGCACGTCGCCCTCCTGGACCTTGGCAGGGTCGAGCATTTCAGGACGATCTACCACGCCTACGCAAAAACCGGAAAGGTCATACTCATTGGGATCCATTACACCAGGATGCTCAGCCATTTCGCCACCGATAAGAGCAGCGCCCGACATCTGGCAGCCATCAGCAATGCCGGAAACGATTTCGGCAACCGCTTCGCTCTTAAGTTTTCCGATGGCAATGTAATCGAGGAAGAACAGGGGCTCAGCGCCTGTTGCAAGAATGTCGTTCACGCACATGGCAACCAGGTCGATGCCCACGGTGTCATGCTTGCCAGCGAGCTTAGCCAGCTGAATCTTAGTGCCAACGCCGTCGGTACCGGAAACCAAAATCGGATCGGCCATGTTCTTCGCCACGTTGATGGAGAACAAGCCACCGAAACCGCCGATATCGCCGCGAACCTCATCGCGGTACGTGCGATGAACCGCATCCTTGATGGCGTCTACTGCACGGGCGCCCTCTGCCGTATCAACTCCCGCTTCGGCATAGGTGGTAGCACCCTGAGCCGTCCAGCTGGGCCACTTGGTTTCATCGTTATCCATCGCGTTGACCTTAATGCGATCAGTCATAGCATCTCCTGGAACTCAAATCCCCTGTTCGGGGGCTTACAAACAACGTATTGCCATAATTCGAGGCACTATGGCACGCCTTCGAGCTGGCCGCTAATCGAGCACTGCCTTCCCTTCGGGAAGGAAGCTCTTGGCCTTCATGGTATCAGGAATATCCACAGGGTATTCGCCGGTAAAGCAAGCGTCACAGAAACCAGGGTGTTCGCACTGAATTGCCTCGTGAAGGCCCTCAACCGAAATAAACGCAAGCGAATCACAGCCGATGAAATCGCACATTTCCTGATTGGTCATGTTTGCCGCGATAAGCTGATCCTGCGTGTCGGTATCAATACCGTAGAAGCAAGGCCAACGGGTTTCAGGCGAAACAATACGCAGGTGAACTTCCTTGGCACCTGCGCTTCGCAGCATGTCAACCAGCTTCTTGGAAGTGTTGCCGCGGACGATAGAGTCGTCAATAACCACCAAACGCTGGCCTGAAATTACAGACGGAAGCGGATTCAGCTTCAAGCGAATGCCAAGCTGGCGCATCTCATCGGTAGGCTGAATGAACGTACGGCCGACATAGCGATTTTTAACGATGCCGTTGCAATAAGGGATGCCGCTCTCCAAAGCGTAGCCCATAGCAGAAGGCAAACCAGAATCGGGAACGCCCACAACAAGGTCGGCATCGATCGGAGCCTCGCGCGCAAGGATACGTCCCATCTGACGGCGGGCAACGTATACGCTCTGTCCGTCCATCACGGAGTCGGGACGAGCGAAATACACGTATTCGAAAATGCAGCTAGCGCGCTTCTTGGGCTCAACGCCCATCTCGGAGATCATGCCATCTTTGCCGAAGCGGATAATCTCGCCAGGGGCAACTTCACGCATAAGCTCCGCGCCCACAATATCAAGACCACAGGTTTCGGAAGAAACAACCCATCCACGATTGTTGGGCAACTTACCTACAACCAGAGGACGAATGCCGTTTGGATCGCGGAAAGCGTAAAGATGGTCAGGGCTTGCCAGCAGCATAGCGTAAGCGCCCTTGATCATTTTCATGGCCATACGAATGCCCGCACGAAGGGAATTCGTGGTTTTGGTTACCTCGCCAATGATCTTCGCTGCTGCTTCCGAGTCGGTGCCCGCACGCAGATGAACACCGTAATCAATGATTTTCGCCTTGAGGTAATTGGTGTTCACCAACGTTCCGTTGTGGGCAAGCGCAATAAGCACTTCATCGATTGCCGAGATATGGGGCTGTGCCGCTTCCCACGAATCGACACCGCCGCTCGTGGAGTAGCGAACATGACCAATAGCCAAATCGCCCTTCAACGCAGAAAGGTCGCCTTCGGTAAATGCCTGGGTCACCAAGCCCAGATCCTTGGAAGCCATGATGGTGGCACCATCGCCAACGGCAATGCCGGCAGATTCCTGCCCACGGTGCTGCAACGCCTGCAAACCGAAGCAGGTCATGCGCGCTACATCTTCACCAGGTGCGTAAATGCCAAAAACACCGCACTCTTCTTCCATTCTGTCGGGGCGCTCTCCGGGAAACACCGACATACTCATCTATGCAGCCTCCTCATATTTGCGATCCATGACCGCGTCCTGACTTGACGAAAGACCAGTTGTCCCCGAGGTGCTCGAGCTCAGGTAAGGGTCATTTGCTGCCGTGGTTTCCACCACAGCGGCAAACAGCACCGCACGGCCGTCGTTTTGCGAATATTCGCAGGTAGAAAACAGCACTGACTGCTTGATATCGGTAGCGGTCAGCGTGTCCCCCTTCTGGCTTACCACGCTGCGGTTAAGCTTGTCCTGCACGTATGCCTGGTAACTTGCGTCGTTGGCAAACGACGTCTGAACGATGGCGTCGCTGCCCGTTGTCTTTACCAAAGCAAACGTTTTAAGGCGATAATTGCCCTGTGGGGTTAACACGTAGATATCGCGATGCGAATCAAAGGTATCCTGGTCCTCGAAATCGGCCAAAGAAGCAAACATCGAACCATCGTTCATGTGGTGGCCGTATAGCGCATTGTTCTGATCGGATAAGTCGCTCGCATTGGAGGCATCCAGGAAGATGGTGCCTGCCGAAGCAAGCCATCCGGTAGATCCGTCAAAAGCTTTATGCAAGTATTCCTGATTATCAGACCCTTGAACCACAGGATAATCGATGGGCGTACCAGGTACGTACACCCACGCTACGATGTCGGGGTTGATGGCACGTAAGCCGTCCCAATCAACTTTCAGGTCGGAAAGAGCAAGATTGGAATTGTCGTCCACCTCTGCATATTCTTCCAGGCCACTGTAAGCGTTTTGCTGCGCCCAGTACTGATAGCCGATAGCGCCCAAGGCAGCTAAAGCGCCCACGAACACTACAATGGAAACAATAAACACCACACGCCATATGCCGCCCTTTTTGCTTTGGCTTGCGCGCGCAGCTGAACCGTAGGAATCGCGGCTGTACTGGGAAATGCTCTGGCTGGAAGGAACCTGTTGGGAACAATACGTAGCAGGCAGGGCGCTCTGAGAGCGTTGCGGAGCAACATGGGACCCCCGCGATGGACCGCGTCTGTTTACGCCTTTTGGCATGAACCACCTTCACACATTTGGTTCTGAAACGAACTGCCATCGCAGCATGCAACGCAGCGATGTAACTAAACTATAGTAACAAAAAGAAATCCCTCATACGAAGATTCGTAAGAGGGATTTCAAACGTTCTGCCAACAGGCAGAAAAAGCAAGTGAGCGGGTTAACTATCAGCCCGCAGAAGCAACCCACAACGCACCGCGCTCGCCCGCTCCGTCAACTCTTCGAGCAAGGCTGGGGCAGACCATTAATGCCAAAGCGGCATCCTGGCAGCAATCGCAGCTCTATACCGAGCTAGAACAGCCCCAACCGTTTTTCAATGGCCTCGTTGATGATACGCAGTGCCTTCACGCGGGCGTAATACTTATCGTCGCTTTCCAAGATTATCCAAGGTGCGTTGTGCGTAGAAGTAAGGCGGAACATGTCGTCTACCGCCGCACGATACTGGGGGTACTTGTCGCGGTTGCGCCAATCCTCTGCGGTAATCTTCCAGCGTTTCGCAGGATTGCTTTCACGCGCCTCAAAACGCTGAAGCTGCGTTTCTGGGGAAACGTCCACCCAAAACTTAAGCAGGATGGCGCCCCAATCAACCATGTCGCGCTCGAACTCGTTGATTTCCTCGTATGCGCGGCTCCATTGGTCGGTGCTGGCAAAACCCTCTACGCGCTCAACCAACACACGGCCGTACCAACTGCGATCATAAATACCTACATGCCCCGCCTTCGGCAAGCGCGTCCAATAGCGCCACAGATGAGGGTGCAGCAGTTCGGGCTTCGTAGGTGCCGGACTGGGGAAAATGGTGTACGAACGCGCATCCAACGCCTGCGCCACACGCTTGATGCTGCCACCTTTTCCAGCCGCATCCCAACCTTCATACATGATCATCATGGGTACGCGCCTAATGTACATTTCCAGCTCGATACGACGAAGACGTTCCTGTTCTGCTTTCAGCTGGAGCTTGTATTCGTCGTGAGTTAGAGCAAGCGAATGATCTACCTCATCAAGCGAAGGTATATGTGCGCTAGGGATAAAGCGCGTCATCGTGGGCGCATGAGCGCTCATCGCTGCGGCCTCATGTTCTGCCTGCAAGCGCAGAAGCTGATTTTCCTCGTCGGAGCGTTCGCGCTCATCGTCTGCCACCGAACCAGCAACGGCAGCAGCAGAGTTTTCCTTTGCCTTCGCTTCCGCTTCCAAAGCGGCATTGTTCTTCGGCCTGGAGAGCTCGCGTTCCAAAGCGGTTACCAACGTTTGGGCAACGCTCAGGTTTACCCGGCGATGATCGGAGGCATCAAGCAGGATCCAGGGGGCAGCCTTGAAGTTAGAGCGCTTCAGCATCTCGTCATAAACACGGTAAGACTGGCTATAGTGCTCGAGCTGTTCAAGATCGCTCTGGGTCACGCGCCACTTGGTTGCAGGGTCGCTATACAAACCCACCAAACGCTCGCGTTGGGTCTGCTCGGAGATATGCAAGAAGAATTTGATTACCAGATAGCCATCGTTGCGCAGCTGTGTTTCGAAGTCTTCAATGGAGGGAAGCATGCGTGCCGTATGAGCCTCAACCGCAGCGCGTTCTTTCTTGGAAAGCTTTCCCTTCTTTGGGAGCATGTTGATCACATGCTGCGCCGCCACCGAATACCAACCGCGATCATAGAACGTCATACTCCCACGCTGACCAAGCGCTTTCCAAAACTGCTGCATAACAGGGAAATAGCCAGTGGAGCCGAACTCTTCGCTCAAAACGTTTTCGGCTTCTTCACCTTCGAAATCTTCCGTAACGTATACCGAAGTGTCGCGCGCATCCAAGTGATACAGCAAATCTGAGATTCGACTGCCCTTCCCGGCGCCCTTCCATCCCTCGAACAACACCACCACGCCAAGCTCCTGGCGCTTCGCTTCCTGCTGAAGCACGACCAACTTATTGATCAATTCTTTGAAGCGGACTTTATATTCCTTTTTGGATACCTTCTGAGAACCCAAACGAACCGTATCAAGCATCGCGAAACCCCCTCTATCCTATGCCACGCCAGTCCCCACTGCACCGCTACTTGCCTACACAGCATGCAACGCACCTGGCAAATGACAGAAAAATGTTAAATAACACGTTATAGGCGATGCTACCCCACTTCCCGATGCACGAATATAGTTAAATCAAATGATGTGTTCGAAAGCACCAGATTTAACAACAAGGAGCTATGAAATGTCCCGCTACGGCATTATCGATTTAGGTTCAAACACCATCCGACTCTGCATTTACGAGGTGTCCTGCGCCGCGCATGAGCCCCTGCGGAAGAAGGATATCGACACCCTGCTGAACTACAAGGTGATGGCAGGCCTCGCTTCGCACGTCGAAAAGGGAGCTATGACCGAAGAAGGGGTAAAGCGCGCCATTAAAACCATCAACGCGCACCTGCGCCGCGCTTCGCACTTCAATTGCGACCGCATTGATATTTTCGCAACTGCCGTACTGCGAAACTGCTCCAATTCACATAAGGCAACTGCCGCAATCGAAGAAGGCATTGGGCAGCGCATCTGCATCCTCTCCAACGAAGAAGAGGCGCATCTTGGCTATTTGGGTGCAAAGCTCGACCAAGACCTCGAAGCGGGCACCATGGTCGATATCGGCGGCGGTTCCACCGAGCTCACAAGCATCAAGGGTGGCTTCGATCTTGCGAAAACCAGCATTCCGCAGGGTTCGCTTTCGTCCTTCGCAAACTATGTAGCGGGGCTGATGCCCACTCAGAAGGAAGTCAACGCCATAGCGCAGGCTTTCCGCGAACTTGCAGAAAAGGAAGAAACCGACGTATACCACTGTACCCAGCTTTACGGCATCGGAGGCTCCATCCGATCTGCCGCAAAGCTCTATGGCGATCTGTGCAACAACGGCAACCGCTTCAATTACTTGCTGCCCGAACACATCGATGCCATCCTGAACCGCTACGCAGAAGACCCCAACGCCTTTGCCCATGAGGCTTTGCGCACCCTCCCCGACCGCATCCATACGCTTATTCCCGGCTGCGTCATCATCCGCGAAGCCTTCAAGCTGTGCGGTGGCGAGCGTCTAGACATCTGCAAGTACGGTGTGCGCGAGGGGTATTTGGCTGAACGCGTTCTAGTAAAACCCGTCAGTTTCGCCTAAAAGCACCATCATCACGGAGGAATGTCACAAGATATTGCGATTCGTTGCGCGATAAAAGGGCATCTTACCTGCGAGAAACCGCTATTAACGATTACAATAATTCCTAGATAATACTGGCGCATGCGCCATTAATCTGGGGAAAAGAATAGAGGGGAAATCATGGAAGCGAAACAGAATTCCAGTGTTGGTGTATCTGCTACCACGGAAACACATCCCAAACATAAGAGCCATCACGTTCTGCCCTATATGCAAAACCGTGAGCTTTCTTGGCTCGAATTCAACAAGCGTGTACTCGATCAAGGCGAAGACCATAACGTTCCCTTGCTCGAACGCCTCACCTTCGTGTCCATCTTCTGCAGCAACTTGCAGGAGTTCTTCATGGTACGCGTTGGCAGCCTTACCGATCTTTCTTTGGTAAACAAAGACCTGCGCGACAACAAAACGCAGATGACGCCCAACGAACAGCTCCAGGCAATCTATGAGCGCTGCCATGAGCTGTACCCGGAGGAAGAACGCATCTACAACAAGATCATGGGTCAATTGGCCGAATGCGGCATCCGCCAGCTTCAGCCCGAAGACCTTTCGCCCGAACAGGCGGAGTATCTTCGCAAGCACCTGAAAGAACGCGTTGTTCCCTACCTTTCGCCGCAGATCATCAATTCGCGCCACCCCTTCCCTCACCTGGAAAACGGTGCACTATACGTTCTTGCGCGCCTGGTCAGCGACGAAGAGGGTGGCGCAAAGTCCAAAGCAACTGAGAGCAAGGGCAAAAAGAAGGGCAAGAACATTGGCGCCGACGATGCTACGTTCGGCCTTATTCCGCTGCCCCATCAGGCAAAGCGCGTAATCAAGCTGCCTGGTGAAGGTACTCAGTACATCCTTCTGGAACACGCTATCAAAACCATCGTTGATGAAGTGTTCTCTATGTACACCACCAAGCGCGCAAGCGTTATCTGCGTAACACGCAACGCCGACATCGATCCGAACGACGGCACCGAAGAAGATCTTGATTACGACTACCGCGAGCACATGAAGCGCATGCTGAAGAAGCGCGCACGCCTGGCTCCTGTTCGCTTGGAAACCGATACGCCCCTTTCCTCCGCTACGGAAAAGTTCCTTCTGAAGCGCTTGGATCTGAAGCCCTGCCAGAGCTACGTTACCAGCGTCCCGCTCGATATGAGCTATGCCTGGGGTCTTTCCAGCATGATCGATTCTGAGCTAGCACGCGACATCACCAACGAACCGTTCACGCCGCAATGGCCAGCATGCTTCGACAAAAAGCGACCCATCATGGAACAGGTAGCCGAGCGCGACGCTCTGCTTGCGTACCCTTATGAAAGCATGGATCCGTTTATCAGCCTGCTCCGCGAAGCAGCGAACGATCCTTCGGTGTTCTCGATCAAGATCACGCTGTACCGCCTTGCCAGCCAGTCCCATCTGGCAGAAGCCTTGGTAACTGCTGCAGAAAACGGCAAGGAAGTTACCGCGCTGTTCGAACTGCGCGCCCGCTTCGACGAGTCCAACAACATCGAGTGGTCGCAACGCTTTGAGCAGGCTGGCGCCAACGTAATCTACGGTTTCCACGACTTCAAGGTTCACTCGAAGATCTGCACCATCGCACGCCATACCGAAAACGGCATCCAGTACATTACCCAGCTGGGCACGGGCAACTACAACGAGAAAACCTCGAGGCTCTACACCGACTTCAGCTTCATCACCACCGATGAAGGAATCGGCAAGGATGCCGCAAAGTTCTTCCGCAACATGAGCTTGGAAAACGCTTCCGATGAATATCAGAAGCTTTCGGTTGCTCCGTTGCAAATCAAGCCGATGATTCTTCACAAGATCGATGAGCAGATCGCGCTTGCTAAAAGCGGCAAGCCCAACGGCCTGTCGTTCAAGACCAATTCCATCACCGACAAGGACATCATCGACAAGATTGCCGAAGCCTCCCAGGCTGGCGTTAAAACCACGTTGTTCGTACGCGGCATTTCGTGTCTGGTTCCCGGCGTTGAGGGTTACACCGAAAACGTTGAGGTTGTTTCCATCGTTGGTCGCTTGCTGGAGCACAGCCGCATCTACGGATTCGGTCCGCGCGATAATCGCGAGATCTACCTTTCCAGCGCCGACCTGATGACGCGCAACATGGAAAAGCGTGTGGAAATCGCTTGGCCCATCTACGATCCCGAGCTGAAGGAACGCGTTAACGAGTATCTGGACATCTCGCTTTCCGACACCGCCAAACTGCGCATGTTGAAGAACGACTCGGAATACACCCCGCTCGAATTCTTCTGCAGTGAAAATGCTGACGGCAGCACCGAATCGTTTGATTCTCAGGCTTACCTGATTCAGAAGGCACGCGATGATTATCGCCACGCCAGCGAACTGCGCGAAGAAGAAGAGGCGCGCCGAGCTGAGCTTGCCCGAATCGAGCGCATGAAAGCAGCTGAGGAAGAGGAGCGCAAAGCTCGCGAAGAAGCCAAGGCAAAGGAAGCTGCTGAAGAAGCATGCAGGAAGGCCGCTGAGGAAGCTGCTGAGCTGAAGGCGAAGGCCGAGGCGGAGGCAAAGGCAAAGGCCGAAGCGGAGGCTGAGCTTGCTGCCCTGAAGAAAGCCCAGGAAGAAGCCGAGGCAGCCGCGCTGAAGGCAAAGGCCGAAGCCGAAGCAAAGGCAAGGGCCGAAGCCGAAGCGGAACTCGCCGCCTTGAAAAAGGCACAGCAAGAAGCTGAAGCTCAGCGAATTGCCGCCGAAAAGGCCGCAGAGCAAGCCGAGATCAACATTCCTCGTGGCCTCGAGGAAATTGAGCCTGGTGTTGCAGGGCCCGCTACCAACACCGCCGAGGTGAATGCGCAAAAGGTCGATGCTAGGCCTATCGTGCTTTCCCCTTCCCTGGAAAGGAAAGTCGAAGAAGCAGCAGACAAGGCAGCTATCCAGCTGGTGCCGAAGAAGCCCAGCCTGTGGCAGCGCATTAAATTCCTGTTCACTGGCAGGCTCGACTAGCGGCAAAACCGAAGGACAGCCATAGAAAGATAAACCTCTTTCTATTTATCCGCCAAGACACAAAAGCCTCCTGATTCGTAATTGAATCAGGAGGCTTTGTTTTTAAGGCGTGCTAATCATGCTCAATTACCCTCAAGCAGCCGCGAAAGCCGCATGCCCCTTAGCATTCACGCACGCTTCCCATAAGGGGAGTGGACGATACTATTGGCTGTTGCGCCTTCCGCGATGATTTTTCGCTCCTTGGGAACGCTTACGTTTTCCAGGCTTAGGCATTTGGCGAACGCCAGAAGAACGCACGCCAGGCCTAAACGCTGCTGGCACCTCTTCGGCGCTCCGCTCAGAATTGCGACGTTTGCCATTGCCGCCATTCGAACGCTTTCTATCGGAAGAGCGAACGGCATTCTTGCGCGAAGGCTTTGCCTGCTGCTTCTTGTCCTGGCTACGGCCTGCACCTTGATTGCGCTTGCCGCTACGACCGCGACCAGCAGAAGAGGAACGAGAAGGCCGTTCAGTGCCCTCGGAAGCTTCCTCGGACCTATCCTGGCTTGCTTTGCTGCTTGCCTGAACCTGCTTCGATGCCGCCTTCTTTTCACGAGCCTTGCGACGTTTCTTCTTGGCCTTCTTTCCAGGCACCTTCGAAGCAGGGACTCGATCAGGGTCGATGAATACAGGGTTTTCGCCCAGTTCAAGGCCTTCGGTGTCGTAGAGATCCACCGTTTTGCCCATCAAGGCCTCGATGTCGTTGAACTCATCAAAGTCTTGCTCGGTAACAAACGTGAGCGACCAGCCAACATCGCCGCCGCGGCCCGTACGACCAATACGATGGATATAGTCGACAGGATCTTCAGGCACATCGAAGTTGACGACATAGTTCACATCGGCGATATCGATTCCTCGAGCCAGCACATCGGTTGCGACCAGAACATCAACCTCACCGGCGCTGAACGAGCGAAGAGCGCGCTCACGCTGGTTCTGTGTGCGATCGCCGTGAATAACCGCGCAGGTGATGTTAGCCTTCACCAAACGACGACGGCAAGCATCGGCACGATGCTTGGTGCGAGTAAAGACAATAACGCGCTCGGAGCCCGCCTTTTTCAGCACTTGAGCCAAAAGCGCATTCTTCGCCTCTAGGGAAACAGGAAGTGCATACTGCTCTACGGTGTCTGCCGTTGAGGTTACCGGCGCAACCTCGATACGAGCAGGAGTTTTCACCAAATCGGTGATGGATCCAACCTTGCCCTCGTCGAGAGTTGCAGAGAACAGCAACGTTTGGCGCTGTTCGGGAGTTGCACCCACAATGGTGCGAATGGCAGGCAAAAAGCCCATATCGAGCATGCGATCTGCCTCATCAAGAACAAGAACCTGAACCTGATCGAGTGAACAAGCACCCTGCTCCATCAAATCGATCAAGCGACCAGGAGTGGCAATAAGGATATCGCAGCCTTGCTTCAGAGCATTGCGCTGAGGGCCGTAACCCAAGCCGCCCACAACCGTGGCCGAGGAATGGCCCGTATGCTTGGCAACGGTACGACACACCGATTCTATCTGCTGAGCAAGTTCGCGGGTGGGCGTAACCACCAGAAGGTACGGACCACACCCCAGACTACGACCGCGAACACGACGCTTTTCGCCATGCGCCAGATTATTCATGGTTGGCAAAAGGAATGCTGCCGTTTTGCCCGTACCCGTTTGTGCGGCGGCAAGCACGTCACGGCCTTCGAGTACTTGAGGAATTGCCCCCGCCTGAACGGGGGTTGGAGCAGTATAGCCCAATTCCTCTACCGCTCCCATAATTTCTTGGTTAAGTCCAAGAGCATCAAAGCTCGTACATTCAGCTTCTTGAGTCATATCTTTCTTTTCCTGCGTTGCGTTTGCAGTCATAAATCACATTTCCATTCTTCAGCGCCGCATATGCAGAAAGGCATCGGACGCCATACATAAAAAAATCCTCGCCATGGGCGAGGCTTAACAATCTTATTAAGGATACCTTACGTTACTTGGATCCCAAAATATGACGGGCGGGAGTTTTCATTCTCCCGCCCGTCTACACATATATGCAGCTAATCAGCGTTACGGAAGCAACAACTGAGCAATCTGGACGGCATTGAGCGCCGCACCCTTGCGAATCTGGTCGGCAACGTTCCAAAATGCCAAGCCATTTTCAACGGAAGGATCTTTGCGCAAGCGGCCAACAAACGCACCGTTGGTTCCTGCAAGCAGGCCAGGCATGGGATACAAGCTGTTAGCGGGATCGTCCATTACGGTAATACCCGGAGCAGCCTCGAGTGCAGCGCGAGCCTCTTCCACCGTTACCGGACCCTCGAATTCAACGTTGATGGATTCACCGTGGCAACGAAGGACGGGGACGCGGACACAGGTTGCGGCAACCTGGATATCGTCATCACCCATGATTTTCTTGGTTTCGACAACCATCTTCCACTCTTCCTTGGTGGAATCGTCTTCCAAGAACTTATCGATATGGGGAATGCAGTTGAAGGCGATCTGATGAGCGAAAGCATCGACAGTGAGCTCTTCGCCGTTCAGGAACTGCTGAGTCTGCGCGTACAGCTCCTGCATCGCCTTGGCACCTGCACCCGAAGCAGCCTGGTAGGTAGAAACAACCACGCGCTTGATGGGAGAAATATCATAGAGCGGCTTCAAGGCTGCAACCATCTGGATGGTGGAGCAATTGGGGTTGGCGATAACGCCGCTATGCCAAGCAACGTCCTGGGGGTTAACCTCGGGAACAACCAGCGGCACATCTTCGTCCATACGGAAAGCACTGGAATTGTCGATCATCACAGCACCGGCATCTACGACAGCCTGGCGCATTTCCTTGGAAACGCCTGCACCTGCGCTGAACAGCGCAATGTCGACACCCTGGAAAGATTCGGGAGTCATCTCCTGAACAGTAAGTTCACCTGCGGGAACCTGGCCGCAGCCCTTAAAAGGAAGCTTCTTACCCGCAGAACGCTTTGAGGCAAGTGCACGAATCTCACTTGCGGGAAAATCGAGATCATGAAGAACCTCGAGAAATTCGTTGCCGACAGCGCCCGTGGCGCCCGCTACAGCAACAACCGGATTTGCGGGGATTTCCTTCGTCCAAGTCATTGAAGCTCCTTTGCATCGTGTACTTGGGGAACCATGATACTACTCACCTATAGTTGCACTGTATAAACTTAACATTTGGCGCAAAATGTTGCCTTGAACGGGTTGCGGGGAGCGGATTGCGGTTCAGCTCAAGAAAGGCTAACAATCAAAATGGCGGCGACCCTTATGCAAATTGGGGCTTTCATCTTCCCATTTGGCAAAAACCGCTAATGATAAGGTTATAGTGAATTCATACATTACAATGTATCTGTCCAAAAACTATTATCCCTAAACGAGAGGATCTATAATGTTCTGCCCTCAATGCGGTAAAGAAAATGTTGACGAAGCACAGTTCTGTGTTCAGTGCGGCAATACCCTGAAGCAGGCTGACACAGCCCCTGCTCAACCTCAGCAGCAAACGGCAAGCGCTCCCGTTCCGCCGCCCGCACCTAGCCAGCAGCCTCAACAGCCCCAGCAGCCTGTATATCAGCAGCCCGCAGTACCTGTTCAACCTCAACCCGTTCCCGCTCAGGCAGCAACCTACCCCATGACCAAGCAGGACGAAACCCTCCGTTTGATCAACTTCATTCTGTGCATTCTGAGCTGTATCGCCATTTGCTGGGCGGTTATTCCGCTGGCATGGGCAATTCCCATGACCGTACACAGCTGGGGCATTTACAAGGGCACCAAGCCCAACACCACCGCCTTTGGTGTATGCACCCTGATCTTCGTTAACATCATCGGCGGCATCCTGCTCCTTATCTCCAACAAGGACGACAAGTAAGCAAACATCTAGCCGAAAACCAAACGAGCCCCATCCAAACGGATGGGGCTCGTTTGGTTTTAGTGGGAATATAGGGGGGGGTAAGGCCCTGTTTTCTCACGCAAAAAGGCCTCGCTTGCAGCAAAACGCGCAAGCGAGGCCTTGCCTCTGTGCCCTATGGCTAGGTAGGAAAACGGGGGCTTTCCCTATATTCCCAGTTATCGGCCCTTTGCCATCTTTGCGGCGATTTCCTCAGGGGAAAGCTGGGTTTCCTCGAAGATGGTGTCGGAGTCCAAGCCGAATGCAGTGTGCAGGCAACGCACCGCTGCATCTACCTGACTGCCTTCGACTACGATGGAGATACGAATGGGGCTGGTGGAAATCATCAAAATGTTGATATGGTTTTCAGCCAACGCGCCGAATGCCTTAGCGGCAACGCCAGGAGCGGATTTCATGCCCGTACCCACCAGGGAAACCTTGGCAATGTTTTCGTCCATCAAAGCGGTGGCACCGAACTTCTTAACCAGGGTATCAACAGCTTCCAGAGCCTGTTCTTTCTGGGAGCCGGGGAAGGTGAAGGAAATGTTCGCCTTACCATCGTTTGTGGTGTTCTGGATGATCATGTCAACCGAAACATTGTTGCCCGCAAGGATAGAGAACAGCTGAGCTGCCATGCCAACTTCATCGGGAAGGCCACGCAGTGTGATCTTCATTTCGGATGTATCGTGTGCAATGCCGGAAATTACTGCCTGTTCCATGGAAGGAACAACCTCCTCGATAAGCGTTCCCTCTGCATCAGAGAAAGCAGAGCGGGAATGGATTACAACATGATATTTACGAGCGAATTCCACAGCGCGCGACTGCAGAACACCAGCGCCGCCACTGGAAAGCTCAAGCATATCATCGTATGAGATACGGTTGAGTTTCTTAGCACGAGGGCAAACGCGCGGGTCGGCTGTGTAAATGCCTTCTACATCGGAATAAATCTCGCATACATCGGCACCAATGCCGCAGGCAAGGGCAACTGCCGTAGTGTCAGAACCGCCGCGGCCAAGTGTAGTGATATCGCCATCGGTTGAAATGCCCTGGAAGCCGGCAACAACCACAATTGCACCCGTATCAAGAGCACCGCGGATTCGGTCAGCATTAATGTCTTCGATTTTAGCGCTTGAGAAGACATCGTCGGTAGTAATGCCGGCCTGCCATCCGGTAAAGCTGATTGAGTTGTAGCCCAGTGCCTGAATAGCCATGGCCAAAAGCGACATGCTTACCTGCTCGCCCGTGGAGAGCAACATATCCATTTCGCGTTTGGAGGGATGATCGTTCAATGCAGCGGCAAGACCCACCAGTTCGTCGGTGGTTTTGCCCATTGCGGAAACTACAGCAACAACGTCGTTGCCTTCCTGCTTCATGGCAATAAGACGCTTTGCCACATTTTTGATTCGTTCTGGGGAGGCAACCGAAGTGCCACCAAACTTTGAAACTATAAGTGCCATCGTCTTCTTTCCTCGTATGGGATAACTCTTACATATTACCAAAAGCACCTAGCGGGAAACCCTGTCACAAAAGATTAGAAGCAAACAGGAAACAAAACGGCACGCATGATCGGGAAACGAACCACGGCGCCCGCTAAAGTGCTCAATTCGCTCCGCACGAAGCATTGAAAGCAGACCCTGACCACCACTGCAATCAGGAAGAATAAGGCGAACGATTCAGCGATTGGGCAAAGCTCCAAGACAAACAAACGTTGCGCCCAAAACGCACAAGGCCCTTCGATTCATCCGCGAACCGAAGGGCCTTGCCTAAATGTTCATAAGCCTTGAGTTGAGTGTTAAGCGTACTTCACCATGATCATGCTCATCTTGTTGGCAACCGCTTCACACTGGTCGACGCAATCTTCCATTGCTTCGAACAAGCGCGTCCATACCGAAACGCGCATGGGGTTGTCGCATTCCTTAACGTACAGCTCGCGAATGATGTTCAGGAACAGCGCATCGGCTTCGTCTTCAATATCGTTCACGCGTACCAGCAAGGAATTAAGCTTTTCAGATGCCTTCTTGCAGTTACGGAAGTCAACCATAGCTTCGCTTAACGCTTCACAAGCACGAACGATGAGCTTAGAAAATTTCTTGGCATCTTCATGCATGAAGTGAATATCGAACATATAGAAGTTCTGGATAACCTCTTCGGTCATATCGATGATCTCGTCGAGGCTTTCCGTCATAGCAATGATGTCTTCACGGTCGAGCGGCGTCACGAAATCGGGAAGCAGCGCTTCGAACACGCTATGACATACGCCATCGGCTTCGCGTTCGATAGCATGAGCGCGGGACAGCTCCTTTTCAAGTTCCGCCGCAGACTCGAAGTCATGCACAATTTCCTTTAGTAGCTTCGCTTCTTTAACGCATAAAGCTGCCTGAGCCTCAAATGCATCGTAATAGTCGAACTTCTTCTTCTTTTTTCTACCGATTCCGGCCATGACCCCTCCAAGGTCCGATGCCGCGGATTGCCGCAGCAGTCTCGTCCGCTCTATGCGCATGCACTTACAAAGCGCAGCGCAAGTTTAACAGTAGTAGGCAAACACCCGCCTCTGCTCGTCGCCAATTGTTGTCAAAGAGTTGTGACCCGTCAAAACCAGCGTTTCATCGGGCAGCTGGGAAAGCTTGCGCAACGATGCACGCATCTGCTTAGCATTACCGCCCGGGAAATCAGTTCGGCCGATAGAGGCACAGAACAACGTGTCTCCCGCAATAAGAACATTAGCGCCATCAAGGTACTTGCCCGAATCCGATTCAAGGAACAGGCAGATTCCGCCCGGCGTATGGCCAGGCGTGGCAATAACGCGCCATGCCATATTGCCCAGGCGCAGCTTATCGCCATCTTTCAAGAGATGATCAACCTTGCATGACTTGGTGGGAGGGAACTCCCCTGCTGGCTGGTTCTCGATAACGGGAGCATCAATTGCCGAAGCATACACAGGGGCGTTCGTCATAGCCTTCAAATCGGCAAGGGCGCTGGTGTGATCAGAATGATGGTGCGTCACCACAATGGCATCGAGCTTTTTGTTGCCCAATGCCTTAACGATTGCAGAAGCATTATCGGACGGATCAACCACGAAGGTGGCTGCATCATCAGAAATAATGAAAGTGTTGTTTTCAATGGGGCCCAGCACCAGATACTTGATGTCAACGGCGGCGCCCGTTACACGGAACGTACGTCCGTCTCTTTTCACTGATAGCTTCATTGTCAAAACCTTTCTTAAATAGTTACTTAGAAGACGCTGCGCCAGGCATCATGCGATGGGCATCAAACACGCCATCCACCGCACGAAGCTTTGAAAGGATGCGCTCGATAACCGCCGTATCGGAAACCTGGAACAAGAAACGCATTTCAACCATGCCGTCGCGATGCGTATTCGTATTAACGGAAAGAACGTTGGCACCGTGCTCGGACAGCACCGAGGCAACGTCCATAAGAAGATTCAAGCGATCAAGCGCCTCAACGAAAATTTGCACGTTGAACGAAGTGTCGCCCGAGGGACCGTCTTCCTCCCAGAACACTTCGATGATGCGCTCGGGATGCTGCTTGAGCGCAGCAGCGTTGGGGCAATCGTCGCGATGAACCGAAACACCGCGGCCGCGGGTAACAAAGCCCACGATCTTGTCACCGGGAACAGGGTTGCAGCAACGGGAAAGACGCACCAAAACATCGTCGATGCCACGAACCACCACGCCGTTCGAGGAATGGGTTTCATGCTTCTTCGGACGCTTGACGCTCGTAAGCATAGGCGGCATCTTGCCCGTAGACGAGGCTGATGTTCCCATAAGGGGCTTCGAAGCGTCTTCGGTGCCGTTGTCTACCAGCAGCTTCAGCATGCGGTTAGCCACATGCATCGGCGCTTCCTTACCAGTGCCGATGTTAACCAGCATATCGTCAGCATCTTTGTAGCCCATAGCTTCGGCAACTTCGCGCATTGCGCGCATGCTCTGAGCACTTGAAATACCGAAGCCATGCTTGCGCATTTCACGCATAAGGATGTCGCGACCTTCTTGCATGTCGTCGGAACGACTGATCTTGGCAAAGAAGGAACGGATCTTCGAGCGAGCCGAAGGCGTTTTCACGATGTTCAGCCAGTCGCGAGAAGGCGTAGCGCTTTTCTGGGTGAGGATTTCCACGCGGTCGCCCATCTGCAGCTTATAGGAAAGCGGCACAATGGAACCGTTGACCTTCGCGCCAACACAGTGGTAGCCCACTTCCGTATGAATGGCGAAAGCGAAATCGACCGGAGTTGAACCAAAGCGCAAGCTCATAGCCTTGCCCTTAGGCGTAAAGACATACACCTCTTTCGGATCAAGGTCGGTCTTAAGCGACTTCAGGAATTCGCGCGAGTCTTTGGTTTCGTCTTGCCAGTCGACCATTTCACGCAACCAGGCAATTTGTTTATCGAACGCCGATTCGGCGCCCTTGCCGCCCTTTTCCTTATAGCGCCAGTGCGCGGCAACGCCGTATTCGCTCATGCGGTGCATTTCCTCGGTGCGAATCTGCACTTCGAGAGGCCTACCAGCCGGACCGATAACCGTAGTGTGCAAGCTCTGGTACATGTTGAACTTCGGCATAGCGATGTAGTCTTTGAAGCGCCCAGGCATCGGGTGCCACAAACTGTGAACCGCGCCCAACGCCGAATAGCAGTCTTTCACCGAAGTAGTGATGATGCGCACAGCAATAAGATCGTAGATCTCGGAAAAGCCCTTGCCCTTCTTCGACATCTTTTGATAGATGGAATACAGGTGCTTTGGGCGTCCCATGATCTGAGACCCCACGCCGATCTTGTCCATTTCGCCATGGAGAATGGAAATGACCTTTTCCAAATACTCCTCGCGTTCACGGCGCGTTTCGGCAACCATGCGAGAAACCTGTTTGAACTTAGCGGGCTCCAAATAGAAGAACGCTAGGTCTTCCAATTCCCATTTGATGGAGCTGATGCCTAAGCGATGCGCAATGGGAGCATAGATTTCCAACGTTTCGCGCGCCTTGAAAATACGCCTGTCTTCGCGAAGGGCCGAAAGCGTGCGCATATTGTGCAAGCGGTCGGCGAGTTTGATAACGATAACGCGGATGTCTTTGCTCATGGCAACGAGCATCTTGCGGAACGTTTCAGCCTGCTCGTCGGAAAGCGTTTCCACCTCGATCTTGGTGATCTTGGTTACGCCGTCAACCAATTCGGCAACCGAATCGCCAAACATTTCGGCCACCTGCTGCTTGGTGGCAACAGTGTCTTCCACCGTGTCGTGCAACAGGGCGGCAATAAGCGTCTCCACGTCCATGTGAAGGTCGGCCAAGATAATGGCAACCTCCACGGGATGGATTACGAATGCTTCGCCCGATTTACGTTTCTGACCAGCATGCATTTCCTCGGCAAAGCGGAAGGCCTTTTCCAGCAAAGCCAATTCGTCTTTGTCCAAATAGGTAGAAGCCAAGCCCTCAAGTGCCTTGAAGCGCTCCTTCGGGTCGGAGCCGACTGGCGCTGAAGTAGCCGATTTGATGGTTGGGTCAACAGACGAAGCCACTAATCCAACCGGATGAAGTTCGTTGGCATCTGACATGGCTATCGTTCCTCCTGGGAGTTCGTAGTGGGAAGCAAAGGGCGCCTTATGCGACTCTGCAGTTCTTCCACAGAGCTGGAAAGCACCCAATCCTTGAAGGTCGCGAACGATTCGCGCTCGTCCATGCCTTCGCGATAGCGCACGCTATCGTCCAGCTCGACCTTACCCTTATAGTCTACGACATTGATGCTTCGTTCTTTACCCGAAACCCCTGCGCAACCTTGAGTTTTGATAAGTCCCAATTCCTCGAACACCGAAATGCCACACTCTACTTGTGTAGCGGTAATAACGGCACCCAACAAACGGGAAGAGCTCTTCGCCGCGCCCTCCGCGTCGAGAGTAAAAAAGCCTTGCCCATGTTTGCGCTGAAGGGTGCGAAGCCCTCGATATATTTGTGCCATTCCGTCATGGGTGGGAGCAGCATCATCCAAAATGCCAGCGTTGAGCTGCGCATCTCCCCTACCGAACAACAAATGGATCTGCGCCGGCTGGCCATCGCGACCCGCACGACCCGCCATCTGATTGAACTCAACCTCGCTAAAAGGCAGATGGTACAGCACCACATGACGAACGCCTGGGATGTCAACCCCTTCACCAAAAGCAGAAGTTGCAACCAACACCTGCAAGCCACCTTCACGGAACAACGATTCAACACGCTCGCGCTCGGAGCGAGAAAGACCAGCGTTATAAAAGCCGATCAGCGAGGCGATATGGGGTTCCTGCTTGCGAAGGCTTCGGGTTAGCGCAATGGTTTCCATGCGTGAATTAACGTAGATCAGGGTTTTTTCGCCCTGCGCTACCAGGTTAACCAAATAGCGCTCACGCTTCTTCATATTGCGCTGATCGACCACTGCGAGGTTGGCGCGCTCGTGTTTATCTACCACCACGCATTCGGGCGATATATGGAATGCTTCGCAAATGCACTGTTCCACTTCGCTGTTTGCCGTTGCGGTAGCTGCAAGCACCTGAGGAGACCCTAATGCCGCAATAGATTCGCCCAAGCGAGCATAGAAGGGGCGGAACCCCGCCTTCGAGGTTCCCACATGATGAGCTTCGTCGATTACCGCAAAGTCGATAGACCCGGTAACAGCAAAATCGGCCGCATGGAACGCCAGATATTCAGGCGTGGTGAGCACGATGTCGACTTCATGAGCAGCAAGACCCGCCATAACCGCAGCACGCTCTTCCGGCGTAGAAGCGCCCGTAAGCACTTCAGAGCGGATGCCAAACGAACCGAGCGTTCTGTCCAGATGGAATGACTGGTCGGCAACAAGGGCACGCAGGGGGTACACGAACAAGCTTGCTTTACCATGAGCAAGGGCCTGCTCAACGGCATGGATATGGAAAATGAGCGATTTGCCGCGCCCCGTTCCCATGATGGCTAAAGCAGAATTGCCTGCATCAAGAACGTCCAAGGTGCGCTGCTGCGAATCGTGCAGCTGGGCTTCGCCCAAGAACGCGCCTATCAATGCGGCGCGAAAACCCGCAGGATCGGCCTTGGCGTATTCCTGCCACATAAGACGATCGGATTCCGGAGCGATAAGGCTAGTTGCATCTTCGCCTTTGGTTTCGTCTTCTTCGGCAGCAACCAAACCTGAAACGAATTCCTTGTCTTCGCCCAAGCACGTTTCAAGCGCGCTGCAAGGCGTGAGGGGCTTAAGAGAAGAAATAACTGCCTTGACCGAACGGCGCCCACGCCAGCTGTCTATCTGCAACTCGAACACCGCGTCGAGCGCACATCCGCACCCCAACAGCCCCGAGATGTCAGGACAATGGAACATAATGCTGGAAAGAGAGTTCACCCCGTCGGTAAGCGTGCAGGAAAGATGCGTCTTATCGGCACCCACTGCCCTACCCCCGGAAATAACCACGCCATGCGCCAGAAAATGAGGGCTGGGGTTTTCCTGCCCAAACGGGGCGAGCAAATCGAGCTTTGCGACGTTTTCCAGCGTAAGCTCGGAAAGATCCAAGCTGGCGTCCACTTCAATGCGGGGAATGAAATCTTCGGGCGGGAGCTTGTCCATGTAGGCGCACAAGCGTTCCGAAAACTCGGGAAGCTTAGAAGCGGGCAGCGTAACGCCCACAGCAGCGTGGTGCCCGCCGAAACGCGTAAGGATGTCCTGACACGAGGAAACTGCCTCGAACAGGTTAACGTCACCAACGCTACGGCCAGAACCATGGGCTTCGTCCCCTTCGATGGTGAATAAAATGGAGGGAACGCCATAGCGGTTGGTAAGGCGCGAGGCAACAATGCCCTTGACGCCCTCGTGCCAGCCCTCGCCAGCAACCACCAAGGCACGCTGGCCTTTAAAGACGCGTTCTGCCTGTTCGGAAGCAACTTCAGCAAGCTCCGCTTCGATGGTGCGACGCTGGGTGTTCACGTTTTCCAATTCGGCAGAAAGGTGACACGCTTCAGCGAAATCGTCGCACATCAGCAAATCGAGTGCCAACTGGGCATTGCCCATACGTCCTGCCGCATTCAAGCGAGGAATGATGGTGAAGCTCAAGCTCGAAGAAGAAACGGGGTTATCGGCGAAGCCCGATTCTCCCAAAAGTGCCGCAATACAAGGGCGCGGGTTTTCGTTGATCATACGCACACCGGCGCCTACCATGGCACGATTCTGACTGCGCATAGGCATAAGGTCGGCCACCGTGCCCAACGTTGCCAGATCGATAAGCTCACGCCAGAGGTTGGGTTTGCCAAAACGCGAACCAACTGCCTGCACTACTTTCAACGCCACACCAGCGCCCGCAAGGATGGAGCTGGGATTGTCGTCGCATTTAGGATCGACCACCGGCACGCCCTCGGGAACCAAATCGGCAGGCTCGTGATGGTCGGTGATGATCACATCGATGCCACGCTCTTTGAGGATTTCCACTTCATTCTTGGCGGCAATGCCGTTGTCTACCGTAACCACCAGATTCGGATTGCAGGCAGACGCTCTGTCGATGGCGGCTTTCGAGAGGCCATAGCCTTCTTCGAAACGCAACGGGATGAACGGGGTAACACGCGCGCCGCATTCACGCAAACCACGCGTCATGATGGTGGTTGCCGAAACGCCGTCAAGGTCGAAGTCGCCAAACACCAAAATACGCTCTTCGTTTTTAATGGCAGCCTCGATGCGATTCACCGCTGCGTCCATGTTTTCTATTTCATAAGGATTCGCCCAATCCCTTTCAAGCGAGGGATTCAAAAACTCCTGAGCCTTTTCAACCGTGTCGAACCCACGCGCCACCAACGTGGCGGCAATAAACTGCGGCAGATCCAATTCGGCTGCAAGGCGCGATGCCACAGCCGAATTGGCCGCAGCAAGATTGATGCGCGCACTCATAACAATACCTACTAACTTTTTTCTTTCTCGAAAGGCATTGTATAAGAAAGGCGCGCTACCCATAGAGATAACGCGCCGATGGTTCCAAGGCGTTGACGAAAGGGCGCCTTCACTGAGCGGTTTAGCTAAAGCGGCAACTAAAACACCCACAGCAACCAACAAATCACTGCAGAAACGCAACTGCATCAGCGCTTACCAAACGCTTGCGCCGCCTTCAAAAGTTTTGGTCATAAACGGAAGCTAGAAAGCCGATTCGTAGATAGCACGCGCGTCTTCCAAGGTGATCTTCTTGAATCCCCCGAATGCTTCGCCCTTGTTGGCCTTAAGGGTGACAAGGAAGGCGTCAACGTTTTCGAGCTTCAGACCAAACTCGCCCAGCTTGGTGGGCATGCCCAATTTGGCAAAGAACGCTTGCAGCTCATCGATAGCAGCCGTAACTGCATCTTCCACGGCTTCTTCTGTTTCGTCTACCGGCTCAATGCCAAATACCAAATCGGCAAACGCAAGGAAGCGGCTGGGGTCTTCGCGCCACACGAAACGCATCCACGCGGGCATCATAACGGCCAAACCAGCACCATGGGTAATTGAAGTGTCAAATGCGGAAAGCTGATGTTCCAGGGCATGGCTTTCCCACCCGCCGGCACGGCTCGTAGGCACGGCGTTAAGGCCGCAGCCCGCAAGATCGTTGTGAGCGAGCGTGCCCGACCACATAATGTTGGCACGAGCCTCGTAGTTTTCCGGTTCGGCAATTGCCACCGGAGCCTGGTTGATGAGCGCACGAATAAGGCCCGTAGCAATGTTATCGGTAACCTCGGAAGACCCTGCACCGCTGAAGAATCGCTCGCATATGTGGGCAATCATGTCGGTTACACCCGCTGCCGTCTGATACGCAGGCAAGGTGAATGTAAGTTCAGGGTCTAGGAACGAAACCTTAGGACGGATAAGATCGGAATTCACGCCGAATTTCGCATCGATACTATCATTCGAAATAACACATGAGCTGGAACCCTCCGAACCCGCAGCGGGAATGGTAAGCACGCACATAAGCGGCAATGCTTGCTCAATGGCTGCCTTCTTGGCGAAGAAATCCCACACATCGCCATCGTGGAACACGCCGAACGCAATAGCTTTCGCGCAGTCGATCGTGCTGCCACCGCCAACAGGAAGCACCAGGTCGACATCATTTTCCCGAGCTACGGCAATGCCCTCACGCACAGAGGCCACTTCGGGGTTAGGACGCACACCCGAAAGCTCAACGAATTCGACGCCCGCCTTTACAAGCGATTTTTTTACGCGCGCCAAGGTGCCCGTACGCACCACCGATCCGCCACCATACACAAGCAGGGCCCGCTTATAGCCGAGCTCGGCAACGTGCTGCCCCACCGCATCGGTGACACCACGCCCGAACACGAATCGGGTTGGAGAGTAAAACTCGAAATCGTTCATGGAACGTCCTTTCGTTGCCTTTTTGGAGCTGTCCGGTCAGCAAAAACCGAGCGATAGACAGCAAGAATCCACCCACTACGCCCGTATTATACGGAGCTTATCCAGGATTTGCGCACCCTTGGAAGCTAGCGGCACATACAAGGGAACGAGAGAAAAGCCAACCTTCAGAAGGGGCAAAAGGCCATGCAGGCTAACGGATTCCCATAACGAAAACCTCGAACAGGGAAACAACTACCAGGAAGGCGAAGTTATATGCCTCAAAGCGAGCGATAAACTTGCCGTTGCTACCCAGCCCCGACTTCTGATACTGCCGAAGGGTAATGAGCGTTGCCAAGGAAGAAATGGGCGTACCTACTGCGCCCACGTTGGTGCCAAGGGCAATGCCCGCCCAGTCGTTCGAGAAATGGCTGATCAGAATTGCACTGGGCACATTGCTGATAATCTGGCTGCTGACAAGCGAGGTCACGAATGCGCCGCAAGCATCCAAAACGGTGCTAAAGAAATCGGAAATGGCGGGGATCTGAGCAATGTTCCCGCTAAAAATGAAGAAGCAGACGAATGTCATCACCAAGGCGTAATCGGTCTTTGCGAATACCCTTCTGTCGGTAATGGCAAGAACAACGACGATAACGGTCATGCCCATCAAAAACGGCACCGCACCAACCGTCATTGCTATGCAGAGTGCAAACAAAACAACGTATATTGCAACGCGCGGCTTAGACACCTGAATGCTTTCGGGTTTTCGGTAATGGAACTCCGCCTTCTTCACAAAGCAGCAACAAACAAGAATGAGCGCCACTGACAAAACAAGAGGAGGAGCCATAGCCGCAACGAAATCACCGAAGCTAACCCCGAACACTGTGTACAGATACAAATTGTGGGGCTTGCTGAATGGCAGCAGCATTCCGCCAAAATTGGCGGTAAGGGTGATAGCGATGAAAGCGAACGGGATCTCCGATTCGCGGTTAACCGATTTCAGAAGCACCAAAGCAAGGGGTAAGACAGCAATCAGCGTCATGTCGTTAGACAAAATCATCGAACAGCCGAGCGTAATCAGTACCAAGGCAATTACCAAGGTTCGCGTGCTGGTTACATGCTGCACCAAGGAATGGGCGACGAATTCAAGCAGCCCTGAAGAATCGATGGCGGCAATTACCGCAAGAATGCTGAATAGGCAGGCCAGGGTATGCCAGTTGAAATAATCAAGATACGCAATAGAGGGAGGAACGAAAAGCATCGTTACCAGAGCCGCCACCGCCGAAACCACCAGCAAAGGATTATGGGCAAGCGCCCGCTCCGCAGCGCGTTCCGCCGAGCGAGCTCGCATGCCCTCAAGATGGATGCCGTGATGCTTTACGTCTAAATCTTCAATATGTTCGCTCGGGAGCTTCATGTAGCAATTGTACGCCCAACCAGCCTGTAAAATGAGGGGTCTAATCAGCGGAATTGTCCTATTGATATGGCGTTATGCGGCGAAGTATCACTGACCCGCCCATCAATTCGCACCTTCAGGCCCCCGCCCATCAATCCATCCCTCAGGCCCCTCCCCCTCAAGGACGGCAATAGCTTTTGCGTACTTCTCTGCGCGACGTTGGTCTTTTTCGGTGATGCGCGGAAGCCTGGACAGGTCGCTGTTGTGACGCAAATCGGCAAGTTTCACCGCACGTGCGAGCGGGTTCGGCTTAAGGGAGCGAACATATTCGAGGTACGGCACCGATTCATCGTGGGTAAGCAGCTTTAACGCTTCGATAACTTCGGGCGCAACTCCTCTTTCCCGAAGATCCGCAAACGTAAGCGGGGTATCTTCAACCACATCATGCAACCAAGCAACGGCTTTGGCAGCATCGCCCTGTACGCTAGCTGCAACATGAGCAGGATGTTCGATGTAGGGTTTTCCCGCTTTGTCCACCTGGCCTTTATGAGCCGCAGCTGCAATAGACTGCGCCAATTCGCTTTGAATGTGATCCATAGTTTCCACCTAATAAAAAGTAGCGGGCCAAACCCGCCGCTTAAACAGAACTGCTATTCGGACTTTGCCGGACCGGCGAACGCGCCCGTGCAATGAGGGCAGCGCGTTGCGCCTCCCTTAACTTCCTCCAAACAGAACGGGCAGGCAGGAGCAGGCTTTTCTTCTTTCTTTTCCTTCTTAGCAATCTTATTGCCAAGATCCTGCGCCTTGTTCACCGCCTTTATAAGCAGGAATACGACGAAGGCAACAATAAGAAAGTTTACGCACACGCTGATAAATGCGCCGAAGTCGATTTCGGTGCCAGGCAGACATCAGAAGAACGCATGCGAAACGTTCAAATTTTACCAAAGCAACAGGATATGCTGAATGGATGCGGCTTTAGCGGTTGATAGCCGCGAGATGCAGACGGGCATTCATGCGAGCTCAACGCACCCGAAACAAGCAGCTTCCCGGTTTCCGAGGCTACCTACACGGTCAACGTCACCGATCCGACTCCCGAACCTAGCGACGAAGATCCTTTCGGCGAACCTCAACGCTTTCCCACGCCAAAGCGGCGTGGGAATAACGGGATTACGAAAAGAAGATCGAAAACAGAAGCAGAGCGAGCACGAATGCCGTAACGGATTTGGTGAAGGTGATAAGATCGCCACTCGGCTCGGGATTGAGGTTTTGCCACCCCCAACTTCCCGCAATATGCGATTGGGCATGGTTTACCGTGGCGCCCATCAAGTACTTCGTGAACTGGAAAATGCCGTATATCAACAGGGCAAGAATAATGATGGTAACCATGGCTATCGTTTCCTTCCGTTGTGCGTTAATGCTTCGTTTTGTTAACGACAACGATACGGAATTCACAATTCCCAGGTGTACAAAATAATTCCCTGGGTATTCCGCGGAACAGGGGAAACTGAGCGCAAAAAGAACAAAAGGAAGCCATTTTTCAGGCTTCCTTTTATAGCCACGACATGGGGATGATGGCTTCGGCAGTATAACACGGCAGGCGGTAAATCGGAACGCTGGCCCTTCGATTTAAAGAATCACGCCTACGATGGGCGTGCGGCATTTTGAGGCATTCAACGTTGGCAGATCGGCAACGTGGGCAGGAAGCTGAACGCCAGCTAGCAGTCCGATTCTTTCCTGAGGTTTCCTAGCTGAAGTTTCTTAGCGAAAGCTTATCGACAAATAGAGAATATCGGCGGGACGGCGGCATGCGCCAACCCAAACAGCGACGAGCCCTGGGTCGCAGCTAAGATATCGCCAAACGAGCGCTCCTTGAAGTTTTTGCCATCTGACAAAGATGTCGTGCCGAACGTTGAGGCGCCATCGGGGCATGACGAAATCAAGTGTCCATCATCTGCCAAAAAGACCTCGGCCAGGCTCCGTCATGCAAAGGCACAGCTTGATGCCATGGGATCCGGTGAGAAAACGACTTATCTCGGGTTGCAGAAGATCAACGATGTAGACCGTGCCTGGGCAATTGCTGCAGACATGCAGTCGGAAGGGGGCGCCGTCAATGTTTGGTGCATCGTGCCAGATGGGCAGGTTGTGCGGCCATAAAAATAGCGCCCGCGGCCTCGGTTCCTCACCCAGGTCTAGGCGCTTTTCGACATGAATTATGCCGCATCGGGGCGTGGCGGAACGGCAGACGCGTCAGCCTCAGAGACTGGCGGGCGCAGGCCCCTTAACGGGCCTTTGGGATCATCCCCGCGCATGCGGAGAGCACGCCGTAACTTACATATCTGGTCATCGAGCGTAGTGAACCGCCCTAGTGCTTAACATTTCAAATTACCTGCTTAAAGCCGACAGCATACACTGACAGCTCCTGGACTAAAGTCTCACTTGCGAAGCACGAAGCTGTATCACTGCCAAATGCATTACCTAAAAAGAGGGAATGTCAAATAGGTATCGTAGGTTAATTAACAACAGCTTCAACTACCCCGTATACCCCACTGGGAATTCAGGCGGGAGATTACGCTTGGAAGGCTGCGGGGCAGGCAGTTGCTGTTCTCCCGGTTGGCGTCGATGAGCATGCTTAGATATGCGCTTCTCCATCTTCTTTGAATCATGATGATTGCGGCATGAGTAAAAATTGTCCTCGCCGTTGCCGTTCTCCTTGATCCGCAGCTTCCACTCGCCCTTCCCTGCACTGCCGCTAAGGCCAAGCCATACTGCACCGGGCATGCCGCCGATGGCAGCACCTAAAGCGGCACGTGGCACCCTGCTCTTTGCATTGATCGCCGAATACGCTCCAACCTAGCGTCAACATCCCGCACCGACGTCGTACAGCTGACGCGCCCTGGCTGCAACCCCACCCCAGCGCCAACGCCCCCGCACCCCAGCTGCAACCCCAGCCCGCCGCCACTTTGACCTCCAGCACCCCACCAACAAAAAAAGACCCCGACCGCTTTTGCGATCGAGGTCTTCGTTAGTGCTGATTAAACACATCCTGTGTTCTTGCCAGGCCCTTTTCCAGCAGCGATTCAACTGCTTCGGCGGCACGCTGGCATGCCTGGTCGAAATCGTCCTTTGCATCCTTTTTCGGGGTGCCAAGCACGAAATCTACCACGCTCATCCTTCCAGGAGGGCGGCCGATGCCGGTGCGCACACGCAAAAAATCGCGCGAACCGCACTTTTCGATGATGGACTTCAAGCCGTTATGGCCTGCATGCCCACCGCCCTTCTTCACCTTCACGGTGCCTGGGTCGATATCAAGCTCATCGTGGATAACAATAAGCTCCTCAACCGGGCAATCGTATTCCTTGCACAGCTTCGACGTAGGCCCACCGGAAAGGTTCATGAAGCTCTGGGGCTTCGCCAAAATTATCTTTTCCACGCTGCCATCGGAATGGCGCAGTTTGCCTTCGCCCACCAAAGCACCGCACGTGTTCTTCCAGTAGGTTACACCCCATTCACTGGCCAAAAGGTCTACCACCTCAAAGCCCGCGTTATGGCGCGTATGCGCGTATTCTTCCCCTGGGTTGCCCAGGCCAACTACTACGCGCATGCCTTACAGGGCAAACTCTGGATCGAACAGCGAAGCAACCGACTTGTTGTCGTATACGTTGTTGATGGCACGAGCCAAAAGCGGAGCAACGGAAATAACGTTGATTTTGCCGGTCTGCTTTTCCTGAGGAACAGCAACGGTGTTGCAAACTACCAGCTCGTCGATCTGGGAGTTTTCAATGCGCTCGTAAGCAGGACCGCTGAAAATAGGATGCGTAGCGCATACATATACCTTTTCAGCGCCCTTCTGCTTCAACGTGGCAACAGCAGCGCAAAGGGTACCAGCGGTATCAATCATGTCGTCGTTAACGATGCAGATTTTGCCATTAACGTCGCCGATAAGTGCCGTGATTTCAGCCTTGTTATGACCAGGACGGCCCTTGTGCATGATAGCCAGGTCGGAATGAAGCATGTCGGAAAGCTTCTTTGCAGCCTTAGCGCGGCCAACGTCGGGGCTTACTACGCAGAGCTTTTCGGTGTCGATGTTCTTCTTGCGGAAGTAATCGGCAAAGATGGGCAGCGCGGTCAGGTGATCTACCGGAGTATCAAAGAAGCCCTGGATCTGGCCCTGATGCAGGTCGATGGTAATGGTGCGGTCAATACCAGCAGCAGTCATGATGTTGGCAACCAGCTTAGCCGTAATAGGCTCACGTGCAGCAGCCTTGCGGTCCTGACGAGCATAGCCATAGCAAGGAACAACGGCGTTAACGGTACGAGCAGAAGCGCGCTTTGCCGCGTCGGCCATAATAAGCAGCTCCATTACTGCTTCGTTAACGTTAGGCGTGGAAGTGGACTGTACGATGAATACGTCTGCGCCACGAACACTCTCAAGATAACGTGCGTAAATTTCACCGTTCGAGAACTTCTCGAGCTTCACGTTGCCGAGCGTGGTGCCCAGCGCAGTGGCAATATCCTCAGCCAGCTCGGGACAGGTTGACCCGGCGAATACCGCCATGGTCTTGGTCATGTTGCTCATTAGTTCTTCTTCCTCTCGTTCCAATGCTCAATTTCCGTTTGGCGGGCACGGCCCAAACCAAGGGCCCCCGCAGATACGTCTTTGGTGATAACGGATCCGGCTCCGATAAGGGAGTTTTCCCCCAGCGTTACCGGAGCAACCATCATTACGTCACTGCCAACAAAGCAGTTGTCGCCGATAGTAGTAGGCCATTTCTTTTCGCCATCGTAATTGCAAGTGATACTGCCAGCGCCAATGTTAACGCCTTCACCCATGGTGGTGTCGCCGATGTAGCTCAAGTGCGGCACCTTGCTGCCCTTGCCGATGGTAGATTTCTTGATTTCCACGTGCGTGCCCGCCTTGGAGCCTTCGCACATGTGCGTGCCAGGACGCAGATACGCACGAGGACCGCACGTAACATCAGCGTCAAGAACGGTTTCGATAGCCACGGTTTCTTCGACCTGGCAATTAGCCCCCACCGTAGTGTCGGTAAGGCGGGAATTGGGGCCAACAACGCTGCCGCTGGCAATGGAGGTAGCACCCATAAGGAAGGTCATGGGCAAAATCTCAACATCGGGCTCGATGGTTACGTCAGGGCCGATCCACGTAGTGGCGGGATCCATGATGGCTACACCGTTGTCCATATGCATGCCGTTGATGCGCTGCTGCAGCACCTTGGTGGCTTCCGCAAGCTGGCGGCGGGAATTAACGCCCAGGCATTCGGATGCGTCTTCGGCTTTCAAACCAAGAACGCGCTTGCCCTGGTTGCGGGCAATGCCCAAAACATCGGTAAGATAGTATTCGCCCTGCGCGTTGTCGGTAGAAACTTCTTCCAGCGCAGCAAACAGGGTTTCGATGTCGAAGCAGTAGAAACCGGAGTTGCATTCCGTAACCGCTGCCTGTTCAGGCGTGCAGTCTTTCTGCTCAACGATTTCCTGAACGTCGCCTGCCGCATCGCGGATAATGCGGCCATAGCCCGTGGGGTTTTCCGCTTCCATGGTCAGAACAACCACGGCAGCGTTGGCCTCTTCGCGCGTGCGAACAAGCTCGGCGATGGTTTCAGCGCGTACCAACGGGGAATCACCCGTAAGCACCACCAGAGAACCGGTGCGGCCTTCGAGCGCACCACGAGCGGCAAGAACCGCATGGGCGGTACCCAGCTGCTCTTCCTGAACAACCGTGGTTACGTCGGTAAGGAGAGGCTCTACCTGTTCCCTGCCGTGGCCCACCACGCCGACAACGGAATCGATACCCGCAGCATGCGCGGCATCGACGACCCAACGAACAAGGGGCTTGCCAAAAATCTGGTGAGCCACCTTGGGCTTAGATGATTTCATGCGGGTACCTGCACCCGCAGCAAGAATAAGAGCTGATGCTTCCATGGACGCCTTTCTGCTCAATTGCCTATGCGTCCTCAGTATAGCAAACGAAAACCAACGCTATCGCTGCTCCGCAATAACCAAACCGGAGCAAAGCGCATCAAGCAAAACAATGGCGTAATGCTGAGCCGAACGATCGGCGCCAGCGTCTTCCCATCCCTCTTCAGGCAGGCGAACGGCAATGCGGCGCTGATGGCCTTCCGTTGCCATAAGAGCCTGACCAACGCGGTCGGGAAGGCTTTCTTCGTCCACGAAATCTACCGTGGGAACCGTGGAAGCGGGCTTTTCGTTGCCAACCAAAATTTGCACGAAATACATGCTTTCATCGGGAGCAACCAGCAGCGAATCGGCGCTGGTAACCTTCGATGCCGGAGTAGTGGCAAGCGCCAAGTTCGACATACGAGCGGCAACCGAACGAGTAAATTCCGATGTGCCGAAAAGGCAGATAAGGTTCGATTCGAGCACCTGAGCCGCGCGGGCAAAGCCCAAACGGGGAACGGGACTGAAAGAATCCTTGCCCTTCCAAGAATGCTGCAGGTGCAAAAGCGCGCGAAACGTGAATGCACCGGCAATGCCGTCAGTGGGCAAGCCCATATTCAGTTGGAAACGACGCAGCGCATCTTCCGTATGGACGCCAAAAATACCATCGGCAATACCGCAAGAAAAGCCCAGCGCGGAAAGAGCTTCCTGGAGCGTACGCACATCGGCACCGTGGAAGAACGGGACGCGCAAGAAAAGGTTGCGGTCGCCCAATTCGAACGACGCGTCAACCAATTTGGTCCAAACGGCGTTGTCCACCTCGGCGCGCGGTTCGATGCCGCAATCACGGCACAGCGACAAAACAGCGTTTTCCGTTTCGGCACCAAAGGTGCCCGTTACCTGGTCTTCAGCCAGGTAGCCAGCCTTTACGAGCCTGTGCTGCACATCTTCAACTGCAGCGCCGGAATCGTTTTTCTTAATAGGATCCATATGCTTCACTACTTAAGTCGATCAACGAACCAATCTGCCATCGACGCTAAAAGGTCGCGCATCTTCGATTCGGGCAGGATTTTCGCAAGGCGCTCCTGAGCATTGGCGGTTAGCTTCTCTGCATAAGCGCGCGCATAATCGATGCTGCCAGCCTCACGCATGATGGAAACCGCTTCCTCGAGAATTGCCGGATCCGTTTCCTTAGAGGAAAGAATCTCTACCAAGCGTTCCCGCTTTGTGGTGTTCTGCAGCGCATGAACCACAACAAGCGTGCGCTTGCCTTCAGTAATATCGCTGCGATAGTCTTTTTCTTTCGCTTCCTTGGTGCCAACCAGGTTAAGCAAGTCGTCCTGAATCTGGAACGCAAGGCCAGTATCCAAACCATAAGCACGAAGAGCTTCAACCTGCTCTTCCGTACCGCCGCCAACCATAGCGCCAACAGCCAGAGGAACCGCGCCGGAATAGTGCGCGGTTTTGTGCGTTGCCATAACCAGATAATCTTCCGGAGTGATGTCGTAGCGACCATCACGAGCCCAACCGATATCAAGAGCTTGGCCTTCCACCGTGCTCTGGGCCATGGAAACCAGCTCGATGGCAACGCGCACCTTCATGGAGTCGGAAAGCAACGGGTCGCGCATAACGATGCCGTTTACGATGGACAGGGCCAAGTCGCCCGCGTTGATGGCAAGACCTTCGCCCTGAGTAAGGTGCATGCAAGGCTCGCCACGGCGCAACGATGCCTCATCGGCAATATCGTCGTGAATAAGAGCGGCCGTATGGAAGTGTTCGATAGCGGCAGCGGCGGAAAATGCGCGACGGATATCGCCACCTACCGCAGCACATGCAGCAACGCAGATAAGAGGACGATGACGCTTGCCACCGTTTTGGCTGTACTTCATAAGCGGAGCGTACAGGTACTTGTCCATATCGGGGTGGCTACCCGCAGGAATGAACGTATTGATGATGTCGCCGACTTTGTCCGCATAGCGGCTCAGGTACGATTCGAACAGCGTGGGCGATCCGGTTTGGGCAGATGCATCTTCTGTCTTGCAGTATGCCTCGAAATCCTTGATGTTTTGGACGATCTTGGGATCCTGCATGTAAGGTGCGATGTCTGTCATCTTCAACGCTTTCGTTATAACCGAGCGCCCGCTAAAACGGGGCACTGCTGAATTCAGAACTGGTAGGAGCGGTGGGACTCGAACCCACAAACCCGAAGGTGGCGGATTTTAAGTCCGCTGTGTATGCCAATTCCACCACGCTCCCGTGTTACCCCTAACGGGCAAGCGCTACCATCATAGCAAAAATAATCCGTAACGCACGATTAAGGATTATTCCCATGAAAGCTCTTTGGTGAACAAACCTTGGTCAATAAGCAAGATTTGTTTATTTCCCCTGTTCATAGGCACCAAGGATCAAACCTTGAAGGATGTCCGATTCACTAACTGTGAAGGATTTGCAATCTGCTGCCACAAGCACTTCAAGTAAAATGCCCAAGCCGGCAACAATAACCGAAGCGCGTTCAGGCTGAAGACCCACTACGTGTTTGCGGTCTGCAAGGGGCATGCTGGATAGCTGGCGGTACAGGCAGTCCAAGGTTTCATTTGAAACCGTAACGCCATCAACCAAAGAAGAATCGTACACTTCCATCTTCTTGTCCATGGAAACCACGCTGGTTGCCGTGCCCGCCACCGCAACTATACGGTCGATTGCAATCCCCTTGTTTTTCGCATGTTCGAAAAAAGGCTTGAATTCGTGTTGAACCCAAGTGCGAGCCTGCGCCAATTCAAGTTCAGCCGGAGGATCGGAAACATAGAAGCGCTCCGTCATACGGCGGCATCCAACGTTGAACGAATACGCCAACTTCGGAGCTTCACCGCCAACGCCCAGCACCACCTCGGTGGAGCCGCCACCGATATCGGCAACCAGAAGGTTTTCACCTTCGTACCCGCGCGAAGCGCCACGAAACGAAAGAGCCGCCTCGCGTTCGCCTTCTATAACGGAAAGCTCTACGCCCAAATCGTGCAACTTCCCCACCAAAGCGTCGGAATTCTTCGCATCGCGCGAAGCGCTGGTAGCAACAGCCACGATGGGGATTTCGGGTTGCTGTTCGGTGCGATAGCTATTTACAATTTCGATGTATTCGCCAATTTGTGCAACCACACGCTGAATAGCATCTTCCTGGAGGACGCCCGTTTTATCGACACCAACACCAAGATTGGTTATAACACAACGGCGCTCAAGCTCATGAAGCACGCCATCTTGAACCTCTGCCAATAGCAATCGGCACGTTACCGTGCCGATGTCGAAAGCTGCAATACGTTTTGAATTAGTGGCCATAGCCAAAGATCACATCCAAAAAGCCGGAATACCACGTGTCGGGAGCTGCCACGCTACCAGCGGGAATGGCGTAGACGCGATCGTTTGAGCGCGAAGTGTCGGTTGAAGGGGTTACTCCTTCAACCGACACAACATGTTCTCCCGGACGTATCCATCCCAACTCGGAGCGAGCATAATCCTCAATGCCTTCATCGGTATTGAGGTAATCAACCTGATTTTGCATCTGGGTATTGTATTCCTGAAGCGCATCGTATTCAGCTTGGAGCTGCTGAAGCTGACGTGTTTCGTTGTAGTAATTCTGGCAAGGGAAATAGAGCATGGTTACCGCAAACACAACGGCAATAAGCGAAACGATGCCGCGCGTTGCCCATGCGGAAATAGACCCCGTAAAAGGCACGGCAAACGGTAGCGAAAAACCGCGCTTGCCGTTTTCGCCTTCAGCCATGCTGCGCACCGACTTACGCTGGGTTGAACCCATGCGCATATCGTATACGGCAGCGCGGCTACCTTGCTCTTGCTGCTCAGCACGCGCACGTGCCCTTTCGCGAGCTCCGATAGTGCGATCGAATTCACGATCGGCCTTTGCGGCACGGAAACGCTTGCGGATCTCGCGAGAGAAGCTTTCGTTCTGCTTGCGCTGAGCTGAACGACGCGCTGCTGCGTGTTCTTCGCCTTCCGCAGACGCATCGTCTATGCGACGGGAACGAGCACCACGTGCGGCATCGATGCGAGAAGCAGCATAGCCAGAGGGCGCCTGGGGCTGATAGCTTCTACGAGCCTGAGCGCGAGCTGACGAATAACGACGGTCGCCCGCGGAAACAGACGAAGAATAACCACGACCAGCACGTGGAGCGCTGTGATTGAGATTGAAATCATCGTACCCACGCATAGAGGCGCGCTCCTGAAAAGGGCGCTGCAGCTGGGCATAATTGCCTTCGGCAAAACGAGATGCCGATGCCTCACGGTAAGAACGCGCACTGGAAACACGAGGGGTGTTTGAGCGAGAAGAAGTACGACGAGTCGCGCCTTCTTCGGCGTTTCGATGAGCCTCGTAGGCTCTGCGGGAAGAGGATGAGGGTGAAACGGTACGCGGAAGCGAAGCCTCGCGGGCTTTCACCTCATCGAACGAAAGAATGTTCGCTTGTCGCGTCACGAAAAGAAGACCCCTTGAGCATCGTAGTGTGGTTAAGTAGTGCGTTTAATGCTTTGAAGTTCAATTACTATACCACAGGCACCAGTCCGAAATAGACCCTTGATTAAAAGAAAGAAAGGCTGCACAAAGCAGCCTTTCTTTTTACGGTAACGTTACTAAGTAACACCAGTTGATTGTCAAAAATGGAACTAAATGAGTCCCTTTTCGGATACGGGAATCGCTTATTCCTCTTCGTCGAGGGCAGCAGCGATTTCGTCGGTGATGTCCATGGTGTGATATACGTTCTGAAGGTCTTCGAGCTCTTCCAGGCGGTCTACCAGGCGCATAACCTTCTTTGCATCAGCAACAGTAACTTCGGTAGGCGTGGTGGGCTCCATGATGAATTCGGCGCCCTTAACTTCGATGCCCTGCTCTTCCAGGCCCTTCTTAACCGTCATAAGATCGGTGGGAGCGGTGTATACGATCCACTCTTCGCCAGCGTCTTCGTAATCGGAACCGCCAGCCTCGGCAACAGCCATCATGAATTCGTCTTCGTCGACAGCGTTTTCCTTGTCGGCGACCTTCTTCTGCTCGGACTTGATAACCTTTTCTACCAGGATCTGGCCCTTCTTTTCGAACTGAAAAGCAACAGAACCGGAAGTACCCAGATTGCCGCCATGATGGTTGAAGGCAGCGCGAACATCAGCAGCGGTGCGGTTGCGGTTGTCGGTCAGAGCGTCGCAGTAGATAGCAACACCGCAGGGGCCATAGCCCTCATACACAACCGTTTCGTAGTTAGCAGCGTCTTTACCGGAGCCAAAAGCCTTGTCGATAGCGGTCTTGATTTTGTCCTTAGGCAAGGAATAGCTCTTTGCCTTATCAATAGCGGCTGCCAGGGAAGCGTTGTTTTCAGGGTTCGGGTCGCCGCCTTCCTTCGCCGCAACGGTAATGTTACGGGAAAGCTTGGAGAACAGCGCGGAGCGCTTTGCGTCCTGAGCTGCCTTACGATGCTTGGTGGTTGCCCATTTTGAATGCCCTGACATATATGTACCTTTCCGTGGGTGATATTCCGACCCGATATTTTAGCACAATCACCTAATTAGTGCTTGACAAGCACTTCGGGGTTAAAATCCCCTCAACGTATAATTCAAACAAACCCGCAACAGCAAAGGAACGTCATGCCCCTCATCGAGCTCACCAACTTAGACGATGCCCGTTTACGCGTATTTTCCAGCATGACCGATTCCGAGCTGCGCGACCCCAAGCAACTGGTGGGCCTTCGCCTTGCAACAGGCAGTGAAGTGTCCGACGAGGGTTTATTCATTGCCGAATCGCGCAACGTGATTGATCGGGCTATGGATGCAGGGCTTGCTCCTTTTACTCTGCTAGCCGATAAGCGCTGGGCCCCTGCGTGCGAAGAATTATTTGCTCGCATCGATGCTGCCGCCCCAACCACTCCCCTGTTCGTTGGCACGCACCAACAGGTTTTTGAGCTTACCGGCTACGAACGCACGCGTGGCCCGCTTGCGGCTTTTCACCGACCCGCCCTGCCTGACGTTGCCACCTTGCTTAACAATGCAACGCGCGTTGCCATCTTGGAAGATGTGACGAACTTCACCAATATCGGTGCGATATTCCGTTCGGCCGCCGCGTTGGGAATGGATGCCGTGCTGGTTACCCCTGGGTGCCACGACCCGTTCTACCGTCGCGCCAACCGCGTTTCTATGGGAACCGTGTTCCAGGTACCATGGACGCGCATCGGGACTGAACGCAATTGGGCAGAAGAGGGAGTGCCGCTACTGAACCGGCTCGGATTCACCGTTGCGGCCCTGGCGCTGGAAAACAATTCCGTCACACTTCAGAATGAGCATATCGCAGGCGCCAAAAAGCTGGCACTTGTCCTGGGAACCGAAGGCGATGGTTTGGCGCCTTCCACTATTGCCAATTGCAACTACACCGTGAAGATTCCTATGGCGCATCAGGTTGATTCGCTCAATGTGGCCGCTGCCAGCGCAGTTGCCTTCTGGGAAGTCCGCGGCCAGTATCTCTAAGCAAGAACGGTACCAGGTTCCCCCTAAACATAGCGTGTCAGAATTGTAAGAGCAGGTGCCGTTTTATCATCCAGCAAAAGGCAGAGCCTCGCTTGCGACAAATTACGCAAGCGAGGCTCTGCCTTTTAAACGAGAAAGCGGCACCCGTCTCTCTATTTCCAGCCTTCGACTCCCAATACGGGAATCTGGTACCTGCTTCTATTTTTCCACGTGGTTGCCGCGGTTTACGAATTCAGGCTTCAGCAGCACTACGCCGCCGCGTTCCTCGATTTCTTCGGTGGTCATGCGGGTATTGAGCTCGGCTGCGAATTCGTCAAGGCCGATGCCGCAACGTTCCAGCAAAACCATGAGGTGATACACCACATCGGCTGCTTCATAGCGCAGGTGGTTAACCTGTGCGTCGTCGCCCTCGTTGTATACAACGTCCTTCGCCGCAAGCGTAGCCTCATGAGCCTCTTCGGCAACCTTCTTCAAAAGCGTATCGATATCTCCCGTAAGCAAACGATGCGTGTAGCTTTCATCGCCCGCATTGCGGCGCTCATGGATGGTGTGCGCCAATGATTCCAGCGAAGCACCGATTTGGCTTTGCGGAGGAGTACGGTCATCGGAAAGATACGTTTTGGTGTTGGGCATCGTTTGCTCCCTTTCAACTTTTTGCGAGTATCAGAATAGCACTCTAAATGCAGATACCGCATGGCGCTTTAGTGTACTAAAGAAGCCTTCTCCAAAGAAACAAAAAGGCGCGTCCCACTCAGGGACGCGCCTTTGATGCGATTAGCTTTCGCTCGGATTATTCTTCGCCCGAAGAGGAGTCGGAATCAGCATCCGTGCTGTGGAAGCCAAGGTCGTTGGCACCCAGCAGAGCGTCGAGCTCTTCCAGGTTGCGCTGATAGGAGCGCGGAGGCAGAGCCTCGCCCAGCATGTCCTCGCCTTCAGTGCTGAAGGTTGCGGGCTGGTCGCCGCCGATAAGCACGGTGTCGTCAGGAGAGAACACCATGTCGAGCAGCTGGCTCATGTCATCGCGAGAAGCGTTCAGGTCGTCTTCGATCACATGAGACAAGCCATGCTTTTCGAGACCTTCCTTCAGCTCTTCGATAGCCTTGGTACCAATGCCCTCGATGCGAAGCAGGTCGTCTTCGGTGTGGCCAACCAGGTCAGCCACGGTTTCGATGCCAGCCTCAGAGAACTTGTTGGCCCAACGCTGCGACACGCCCAGGTCGTCGTAGATATACAGACGAGCATCCTCATCGGAAAGGTTGTTGCCACGGTAGCCCGACGTGATGGAAGCAAAGTAGCTTGCATAGTCGGAGCCAGCGCCCAGGTAGCCATCGCCGTCAAGCGACCAATCCTGCGGCTGAGGCAACAGCTCTTCGATCTCGCGAAGCGCCTCAGGAGCGGAATCGGGCAGACGATCGGAGTCAACCTTATCAACAGCCACACCGCGATAGGTAAGGCCCACATCGTGATAACGCTTAAGGCCGGTACCAGCCGGGATAGGCTTACCGATAATAACGTTTTCCTTCAGGCCCTGCAGGGTATCAACCTTGCCCTCGATAGCGGCATCGGTAAGAACCTTGGTGGTTTCCTGGAACGATGCAGCAGACAGGAACGAATCGGTTGCCAGCGAAGCCTTGGTGATGCCGAGCAGCAGAGGCTGACCCACCGGAGGATTCTTGCCTTCCAGAACCAGAGCGTTAGCCGTATCTTCGAATTCGAAGCGGTTAACCTGGCGGCCCGGCAAGTAGTCGGAATCGCCCGGATCGAGAACAGCAACCTTACGCAGCATCTGGCGAGCAATAACCTCGATGTGCTTGTCGTTGATGTCTACGCCCTGGGACACGTACACGTCCTGAACCTGAGCAACGATGTAACGAAGCGTGGTGTTCGGGTCGGTAAGGCGAAGCAGGTCGTGGGGGTTTACAGAACCCTTGGTGAGCTGCTGGCCAACTTCGACCTCGCAACCATCGGTAACGCCCGGCAAAAGCGTTGCGCGAGCAGATACCACGTATTCGCGGATGTTGCCTTCCTGGTCATGAACAGTAAGCGTCTTATTCACCTTGTCGGCAGTTACCTGCAAGGTACCAGCGATTTCAGCAAGTACAGCCTGGCCCTTAGGCTTGCGAGCCTCGAAAAGCTCGGTAACACGGGGCAGACCGTGCGTAATGTCTTCACCTGCAACACCGCCGGCGTGGAACGTACGCATCGTGAGCTGCGTGCCGGGCTCACCGATGGACTGTGCAGCAATAATACCGACAGCGGTACCGATGTTAACCGGACGTGCAGTAGCAAGATCCCAACCGTAGCACTTCTGGCAAACGCCGTGCTCTGCATGACAGGTCATGACCGTGCGGATGTTGATGGTAGAGATACCAGCAGCGTCCATAGCGGCAACCTGATCCATGGAGTTGATGAAGTCGCCCGCAGCAACGATAACATTGCCCTCGGCATCCTGGATGTCTTCCAGAACGCAACGACCAACCAGGTTCTCGTCCAACTCGCCCTTATCGTTGTGAATCGGGTAAGGAACGCCGTCGGAAGTACCGCAGTCAATCTCGCGAACGATAACGTCCTGAGCAACGTCAACCAGACGACGGGTAAGGTAACCGGAGTCTGCGGTACGCAGCGCGGTGTCAGCCATACCCTTTCGAGTGCCGTGCGTGGAAATGAAGTATTCCAGAACGGAAAGGCCCTCACGGAAGTTCGACTTAACAGGAATGTCGATCGTGCCACCCTTGGTGTCTGCCATCAGGCCACGCATACCAGCAAGCTGACGAATCTGCTTGATGTTACCTCGAGCACCAGAGTCGGCCATCATGAAGATCGGGTTGAAGCTGTCAAAGTTGGCAGCCATTGCCTCGCCGACCTCTTCGTTAGCCTCGGTCCAGATGTCAACAACCTGCTTATGACGCTCTTCAGCGCTCATAAGACCCATCTCGTAGTCTTCCTCGATAGCGGCAACCTTGTTGTCGGCATCGGCAAGAATTGCGTCCTTGCTGGGAGGAACCGTTGCGTCGTAAACGGAAACGGTAATACCAGCGATGGTGGCGTAATGGAAGCCGGTGTCCTTCAAGCCGTCGAGGATAGGCTCAACTTCAGAAAGGGTGTAGCGGTTGCAAACATCCTCTACGATGCGGCCGATTTCCTTCTTGTTCATCTGGTAGTTCAGGAACGGATAATCGTCCGGGAACACACCGTTGAAGATAATGCGACCAATAGTGGTTTGCAGACGCGAACCAGCCTTGTGCTCGTCGAACTTGCCGAATGCAGTTGCAACCAAGGTGTCCTTCGGAAGGCGAACCCAGATCTTAGCCTGGAGGTCGACCTCAGCACGAGCATCGTAGGCGTTGCGAGCATCAGCGAAGTCGATGAATGCACGGCCTTCACCAGGGAAGCCATCACGGGCAGCGGTGAGGTAGTACATACCGATGATCATGTCCTGAGTGGGAACGGTTAGCGGACGACCATGTGCAGGCGACTTGATGTTGTTTGCGGAAAGCATCAGTACGCGAGCCTCAGCCTGAGCTTCGGCACCCAACGGTACATGAACAGCCATCTGGTCACCGTCGAAGTCAGCGTTGAATGCCGTACATACCAACGGGTGCAGCTTGATGGCCTTGCCTTCTACCAATACGGGCTCGAACGCCTGAATGCCCAGACGATGCAGCGTAGGTGCGCGGTTCAGCAGTACCGGGTGCTCAACGATAACTTCTTCCAGAACATCCCAAACGTAGCTGGCGCCACGATCTACCGCACGCTTTGCAGCCTTGATGTTAGCGGCGTACTCAAGCTCTACCAGGCGCTTCATTACGAAGGGCTTGAACAGCTCGAGGGCCATCTGCTGAGGCAGACCGCACTGATGTAGTTTCAGGTTAGGACCAACAACGATTACGGAACGGCCGGAGTAGTCAACGCGCTTACCGAGCAGGTTCTGACGGAAACGACCCTGCTTGCCCTTCAGCATGTCGGAGAGAGACTTCAGCGGACGGTTGCCAGGACCCGTTACGGGACGGCCACGACGGCCGTTGTCGAACAGGGAGTCTACTGCTTCCTGAAGCATGCGCTTTTCGTTGTTAACGATGATCTCGGGGGCACCCAAGTCGAGCAGACGCTTCAAGCGGTTATTGCGGTTGATAACGCGACGGTACAGATCGTTCAGGTCGGACGTTGCAAAACGGCCGCCATCGAGCTGAACCATAGGACGCAGATCCGGCGGAATAACCGGGATTACGTCCAGGATCATATCGGAAGGCTTGTTTGCGGAATGCAGGAACGAGTCGACAACCTTCAGGCGCTTAATAGCCTTGGTGCGCTTCTGACCCTTGCCCGTGGCAACGGTTTCAGTAAGCTCTTCGGCAGTAGCAGCAAGGTCGATACTGTCGAGCAGGTCGCGGATGGCCTCTGCGCCCATGCCGCCCTTGAAGTAGTCGGAATAGTTCAGGCGCATCTCGCGATACAGGGCTTCGTCGGATACGAGCTGCTTGGGCTCGATCTTCAGGAAAGCCTCCAGAGCCTCAGAACGCAGGGTCTTGCGCTCGTTGAACTCCTCGTAGATGTCAGCGATTTCCTCTTCGACTTCCTCGGCCGTCATACGCTCGTCTTCGTCGATGTCATCAACAAACTCGTCCTCTTCGGGAACGTAGTCGATGGACAGACGGCGCGTAGCCTCGATGAGACGATCGCGCTCTGCGTCCAATTCTTCCAAGTCTGCGGAAAGTTCGTCGCGCAGCTCTTCTACGTCCTCTTCGCGAGCTTCCTTGTCAACAAACGTGATGATGGAAGATGCAAAGTAGAGAACCTTCTCGAGCTCCTTCGGCGGAATGTCGAGCAGATAGCCCAGACGCGAAGGAGAGCCCTTGAAGTACCAAATATGGCTTACCGGAGCAGCGAGCTCGATGTGGCCCATGCGCTCACGACGAACCTTGGAACGCGTAACCTCAACACCGCAGCGTTCGCAGACGATGCCCTTGAAGCGAATGCGCTTGTACTTACCGCAGGCGCACTCCCAGTCCTTCGTGGGGCCAAAGATCTTTTCGCAGAACAAGCCGTCCTTTTCGGGCTTGAGCGTACGATAGTTGATGGTTTCGGGCTTCTTAACTTCGCCACGAGACCAACCACGGATATCTTCAGCGCTTGCAAGAGAGATGCGGATGGCGTCGAAATTGTTAACGTCAAATTCGCTCATTTAGTTCTCCTCTCCCTTACCGATAAGGTCGTCAGTGTCGTTTTTCTCGCCCATCAGATTGCCAAGCTCGGCAGTGATGGAACCCAACAGGTCGTCGCTGTCCTTTTCGGACTTTTCTTCAACGGGAAGTGCGGCGCCCAAAAGCTCATCCTCATCGGGGTCGTGGGTGACATCGATGGTCTGATGCTGGTGGCCCTCAAGCTCAACGTTGAGGCACAGCGAGCGCATTTCCTTGATGAGAACCTTGAAGGACTCAGGTACCTCAGGAGCAGGAATGCTTTCGCCCTTAACGATAGCCTCGTAAGATTTAACACGGCCGGAGGTATCGTCGGATTTGATGGTCAGGATCTCCTGCAGAACGTTGGAAGCACCGTAGGAGTACAGTGCCCAAACTTCCATCTCGCCGAAGCGCTGGCCGCCGAACTGGGCCTTGCCGCCGAGAGGCTGCTGGGTGATCAAGCTGTAAGGACCGGTCGAGCGAGCATGGATCTTGTCGTCGACCATGTGGCCCAACTTAAGGATGTAGGTCTGACCGCAGGTAATGGGCTCGCGGAAACGCTCGCCGGTACGGCCGTCGTACAGCCAAGCCTTACCAGTACGGGAAAGCTGCGGAACGAATTCGTCACGAGCCATATCGCCGTACTTGGCATGGTTGATGTTGATGAGGTTGCGGTTGGCAGCTTCGATGGCGTTGGAAATCTCTTCCTCAGTTGCACCGTCGAATACCGGTGTTGCAACGTACTGCGGACCAGCAACGGGTTCGGTGGACTCGGGATCGTCAGACCAACCCCACTTAGCAGCCCAACCAAGATGGTTCTCGAGCAGCTGACCAACGTTCATACGGGAAGGAACACCCAAGGGGTTCAGCATAACGTCGATCGGGGTGCCGTCGGCCAAGTAAGGCATATCCTCTACCGGCAGAACGCGGGAGATAACACCCTTGTTACCATGACGACCGGAGAGCTTGTCGCCCTGCTGGATCTTACGCTTCTGAGCAACGAATACGCGAACGAGTTCGTTTACACCAGGAGCAAGTTCGTCGCCGTTTGCGCGGGAAGAACGAACCACGTTGATTACGCGGCCGCCGGAGCCATGAGGGACCTTGAGGGACGTGTCACGAACTTCACGAGCCTTCTCACCGAAGATGGCACGGAGCAGACGCTCTTCAGCGGTGAGCTCGGTTTCGCCCTTCGGGGTAACCTTGCCAACCAGAACGTCGCCAGGGAATACCTCAGCGCCAACGCGGATGATGCCGTCGCTGTCGAGATCGGAAACCATATCATCAGAGATATTGGGGACTTCGCGAGTGATTTCCTCGGGTCCAAGCTTGGTGTCACGAGCATCGATCTCGTACTCGGAGATGTGGATGGACGTAAGCAGGTCTTCAGCAACAACGCGCTCGGACACGATGATAGCGTCCTCGTAGTTGTAGCCTTCCCATGGCATGTAAGCAACCATCAGGTTCTGACCAAGCGAAAGCTCAGCGCCGTCGCAAGAAGGACCATCGGCCAGAACATCGCCTGCATATACCTTGTCGCCCTTGCGAACGATAGGCTTGTGGTTCATGCAGCCAGACTGGTTGGAGCGCTGGAACTTAGGGATGAGGTATTCGTCGTATTCGCCGTCTTCGCGTTCGATGATGATGGTCTGACCGTCAACGTAGTCGACAACGCCAGCGTTCTGGGCTACCAGAACCTCACCAGAGTCAACCGCAATGCGGTGCTCGATACCGGTACCAACCAACGGAGCACTAGGACGAAGCAGAGGCACTGCCTGACGCTGCATGTTGGAGCCCATCAGTGCGCGGTTAGCGTCGTCGTGCTCGAGGAACGGAATCAGCGACGTTGCAACAGAAGTCATCTGACGAGGCGAAACGTCCATATAGTCTACGCGGTCGACGGTAACTTCTTCAGGCTCGCCAAATACGCCCTTGGAGTCGCGGGTACGGCACAGCAGGCGCTCGGAAGGAACGAACGTTCCATTCTCGTCGGTGTGGCCGAATACGCGCGTTTCGGGATCGAACTGCTCGTTAGCCTGGGCGATGGTGTGCTTTTCTTCTTCATCGGCGGTGAGGTAGTCAACGATGTCGGTTACCTTGCCGTCTTCAACGCGACGATACGGAGCCTCGATGAAGCCGTAGTCGTTCACGCGGGCGTACGTTGCCAACGAGCCGATAAGACCGATGTTAGGACCTTCAGGGGTCTCAATCGGGCACATGCGGCTGTAGTGGGAGTTATGAACGTCTCGAACTTCGAAGCCCGCGCGCTCACGAGACAGACCACCAGGGCCCAGTGCGGACAGACGGCGCTTGTGCGTAACGCCTGCAGCAATGTTGGACTGGTCCATGAACTGGGACAGCTGGGAGGAACCGAAGAACTCCTTAATGGCTGCCACGATGGGGCGAATGTTAACCAGGGACTGCGGCGTGATGTCGTCAGGCTCCTGCATGCTCATGCGCTCGCGTACAACACGCTCCATACGGGAAAGGCCAATGCGGAACTGATTCTGGATCAATTCGCCAACCGTGCGGATACGACGGTTGCCGAAGTGGTCGATGTCGTCTACCTGAACGCCTTCGGCGCCATCATGGAGACCCACGATGTAGCGCATGGTTGCGATGATGTCTTCCTGCGTAAGCGTGGAGGCGTCGTTTTCAGGATCGAACTCAAGCTTCTTGTTGATCTTGTAACGGCCAACCTTTGCCAGGTCGTAGCGCTGGGGGTTGAAGAACAGGCCATCAAGCAGCGTACGAGCAGAGTCGATCGTAGGGGGCTCGCCCGGACGGAAACGACGATACAGCTCGATAAGAGACTCTTCCTTGGTAGTGGCAGGGTCGCGGTCGAGGGTGCGGATCACCATCTCGGAATCGCCGAGGATATCGATGATCTCTTCACGCGTTTCAGCGATACCGAGTGCACGCAGAAGAAGCGTAGCAGGCTGCTTACGCTTACGGTCGATGCGTACGGAAAGGATATCGCGCTTGTCGGTTTCGAACTCGAGCCATGCACCGCGAGAAGGGATGATCTTCGCGTTGTAGATGGTCTTGTCGGATGTTTTGTCGCGCTCGGCAGAGAAGTACACGCCAGGGCTGCGGACCAACTGAGATACAACAACACGCTCGGTGCCGTTGATGATGAAGGTGCCGCGGGGCGTCATCAGCGGGAAGTCGCCCATGAAGACGTCCTGCTCTTTGATCTCGCCTGTTTCGCGATTGATGAAGCGGATTTCAGCAAAGAGCGGTGCCTGGTAGGACACGTCACGTTCCTTGCATTCATCTACGCTATACTTGGGCTCACCAAATTCATGCTTGCCGAATTCAACACACATATCTTTGGTGTTGGATTCGATGGGGCTGATGTCTGCGAAAGCATTCGTCAGACCATCATCCATGAACTTCTTGAAGCTTTCCGTTTGGATTGCGATCAGATTCGGCACGTCCATGACGGCTGGAATCTTCGCGAAGCTCCGGCGAGTCCTATAACGGCTGGTGGAATCGGGGTTATTAGACTGAACCACGAGTCATTTCCTCCTTCGTTGCAACCGGTTGTTTTGCAAAAAGACACAATTTAATAAAATACTTCGCGGTACTTGCGCCGTCAAGGAAAATTTTCTTCAAGTGTGTTTTACCTATGAAGTTTTGGAAACTTTTTGCAATTTGCCCATTCTGGCAGCCAAACCGAAAAACAGCCTCCACCGCACCCCGCACTTCCCTATGACGCCACAGCGGGCGCACCCCACAGCGCCGAATCCGCGCCATCCCATGGCGTAGCGCCGCGTTCGCTCCAAGCACCACACCTGCATCACCCCACAGCGCCGCGCCCGCGCTTTTCCACACCATTGCACCCGTGCGCTTCATGATGCCGAGTACGTATTGCCCCACCACGCCGTACCCGTGCCTATTCGCAACACTGCACCTGTGCCGCTCCATGGCGCCGTGCGCGTACCGACCCACGGCGCCGTACCTGCGCCACACCATGCCGCCAAGCCCCACGCCGCTCACAGTACCGCGCCAGGTCCGCCTTACCCCCCCCCTCGGCACTGCTCCAGAGCTGCTGGAAGTCTGGAAACAAAAAAGTGATCAAAATTGCAACTTTTTTGCGATTGGCAATTGCCGTCGATGTCCAAATCACGGATCGAGCCCCGAAAATGAAGCAAAATGACCGCTCAGTGCCTCATTTCCACTTTGCGGGAGACAAGAAAGAGCCGCTAATCGCAAAAAAGTTGCAAAAGCGCCAGGATTTTTGTTTTCGTAAGGCGAATTACCGCAACAGGAGCAGATTCCGTAATCAGACAATCGCCAAACGGGGGGGGCAAATCCCGCGATGAACTAATCACCGCGACGAGACGAACCCCCATGAATGATGCACGCACCTAGCGACGGCAGCCCAGGTTGCGGGGAGGGATATCACAGTAAGAAAGTCAGAGGGCACAGCCCCCGCACCACAATAAAAAAGGATCGCTCGGAAGCGATCCTTTTTTATTAGCAGACTGAACCGAACTTACTGAAAGTCGTAAAGATCCTTGGTGGCAACCTTGAAGTCCTCGTAAACCTCAGCAGCAATAGCGTCATCCATTACGAGCTCGAATGCAGCAGGCTGACCATCTTCGTCAAACTCGGTAACCTCAAGAATGGTTACCTCGCCCGATCCACCAGCTTCCTCCCCATCGCCGACAGCGTAGAAGAAACCGTAGTGACGATCGTTGTGAATGATAAGGCCCAGGAATTCGAGATTGACCTTGTCGCCCGACTCGTCTTCAAAGGTAAAAACGATGCCCTCTTCAACCGGGGGTGCGAAATTGGGTGCGCTTCCTTCTCTCATTATTTCTTCCTCCTGTAACGAATAGGCTCGGAATTGCCGGCCTTCTTGGCTTTCTTCTTAGAACTTTCGTTCTTGTTGGCTTCCTTATCTACCACAGTTTCCTCGACGGAATCAACCGTAGCAACAGGCTGCGCTACCTCCACCGCGCCAGCGGCAAGAAGCGGCGTGGAAGCGAACGAGAAGCGGGTGATGTCGGTGCCGTACTTCTTCACCAGCTTGGCATTCTTAGGCTCGTGAGACTTCCACATCGCAAAGAGCGGTGTCGCAACCGCGATAGAGGAATACGAACCTGCAATCAGACCAACCGACATGGCGAAGGCGAAGTCTTTCAGCGTTTCGCCACCGAATAGCAACATGCCCAGAACGGGAACGAACGAAGTGAGCGTGGTATTGATCGAGCGAATGAATACCTGGTTCAGCGAGTGGTTCGCCATAGACATGAAGGTGCACTTTACATCGGACTCCTTCATGTTGTCGTTGATGCGGTGGAACACCACAACCGTGTCGTACAGCGAGTAACCCAAAATGGTAAGCAGGGCCGCTACCGTGTTAGGCGTAACCTCACGGCCAACCAACGCATAAACGCCAACCACGATAATCAAGTCGTGAAGCAACGCAACAACCGCCATCAGGCCCATCTTGTATTCGAAACGAACCGCGATGTAGGCGATGATCAAAAGCAGCGAAACAACAAATGCGATGAGGGAAGATTGGATCACGCTCTGGCCCCAGTCGGGTCCAACCGTGTTTACCTCATAGCTATCGGTGCTCAAGTTGAGCGTGTCGACCACTTTCGCTGCCGTGGTTGCAGCAGATTCGGCAGACGTAGTGGTGGTGCGAACCAAGAAACCATCGGAGCCATCGGAATTGGTGGTCTGAACAACGGCGTCAGGCTCGCCCGCCTCGGCGAAGGCCGCACGCATATCTTCGATGGAGGTGTCGCCCGTATTGTGGAATGCAATAGACGTACCGCCCACAAACTCGATACCAAACTGAAGACCGCGAACACCTACAACCGCAAACGATAAGACAACAAGTGCAGCCGAAATGCAGAGGAGCACTTTGCGTGCGCCCATGAAGTTGATGTCGCGCTTAATAAAGCGACCCTTCAACTCATCGAGCGTCTTGTGGGCAATAGACTTCTTTTCCTCCATTGCCTCAGCGGAAGGATGGGCAACCGTGCCCGTCTGTTCGCCACGAAGCTCAGCATAAACCGGCGCTGCTTCCTGGCAGTCACGCACGCCCCAGAAACCAGGATGCTCGGTGATAACGTGTGGAGCAAGAAGGCGAATGAGCGGAGCCTTCAGCAACAGCATCATAACGATGTCGCACGCAATGCCCAGCGCCAACGTAAGGCCGAAGCCCTTAACGCTTGCAGAAGCCAAGAAGAATAGGGTGAGGGCCGAAACCAGCGAAACCAGGTCGGCGTCGATAGAGGTTTCGATGCCATGACGAACACCTGTGATGGAGGCCGCACGAACGCTTCTGCCCATTCGGATTTCCTCGCGGAAACGTTCAAGCACCAGAATCGAGGAGTCGGCAGCCATACCGATGGTAAGGACGATACCCGCAATGCCCGCCAGAGAAAGAGAGAACAGGCCGAACGCCGAAAGCGTAGCCAAAAGGCCAAGGTAGAGCACGGCGAACACGGCCATTGCAGCAGCGGTGAGCAAGCCCAAACCGTGATAGAAGAACAGCAGGTACAGCATAACCAAGGCAAGACCCAAAATGGCAACGATCAGACCACTGTTGAGGGCATCCTGACCAAGCGTAGGACCTACCACCTGGCTCTGCTCGTAATGGAAGCTTACCGGCAATGAACCGCTTTCGAGAACCGTCTGGAGAGACTGCGCCTCTTCAATCGTGTAATTACCCGTGATAGAAACCTGGCCACCCGTAATTTCCGACTGAACCGCAGGAGCGGACTGGATTTGACCGTCCAGGATAATGACGATCTGACCATTGGTAGGAGCAAGATCGCGCGTTGCATCGGCAAACGCCTGAGTGCCAGCAGAATCGAGCGAGATGTTGACCGCGTAGTACTGGCTGGTTTCAGATGCTTTGTCTACCGTAACGCGCGTGATGTTTTCGCCCGTGATGAGGGGCGTATAGGTACCCGGATCAACGCTGCGATACGTTGTCTTGCCCGTCTTGAAGGAATTGCCGAAATCGTCGGTAACTGAACTCTGCTGCATGTAGGTGCCGTTCTTGATGGCAGCCTGATCGTCAGCTTCGGTGAAGGAATCAGCGCGAGCAAATTCCAACTTGCCCGTTTTGCCGATGGTAGCAAGGGCTGTTTCGGGATCGGAAAGACCCGGGATCTGAACCAGGATCTGATCGTTGCCCTGAACCTGAACCGTTGCCTCAGATGCGCCCAAGGCATTGACGCGCGATTCGATGATGGCGCGAGACTTCTCCATGTCTTCCTTGGTAACGTCTTCGCCATCGGTGCTCTGCGCAGAAAGGACCACGGAGAGACCGCCCTGGATGTCAAGACCCTGATTGATCTTTTCGTTCGGGGGCGTGAACATGAACACCGAGCCGATTACCAGAATGGTTGCCGCAATAAGAAGCCATACGTTACGGCGGTTCTTGTTGCCACCCGTACGCTTGTTGCGCTCCTTCTGACGCTGGGAATTCTTCTTCTGGGCTTCCTTCGCGCGAGCCTTGCGGCGCTTTTCGCGCTCCTTGGCACGCTGCTTTTCTTCAGCCGTAAGCTTCTTCGCTTCCTTGGAAGATGCCGTGGCTTCTTTTTCCTCGTCCAATTCGTTTTCCTTGGGTTGGTCGACCATAGTAGTCCTTCTGATTATCCTCTGAACAGCGCGCGAGCGCGCATGCGCATATCGGAAACATGATAGCGGCACTCACGTTAACCCGATGTTATTTCTTCAATTTCGTCACTTTACCGCACAAAAGCAGCCGTCGAAAGGGCAAGGCTGATCATTGCGCAATCTTTTGCGAGCGAACTAAAGCAGGCCCTCGGGCACACGTGCCCAAAACGTGAAAAGGGGGCACTCCCCCATTTTCAAACCAGCTGCGTAGCGTTAATAGTCTTTTGCGGCAGGCGAGTTCATCCAATCCTGATAGAACTCCTCATAAGCACCGGCAAGCACCGCTTCTCGAGCGCCGTCCATCAAATGCAGCAAGAAATAAAGATTGTGAATACTCAGCAGCACGCTACCCAGCATTTCATTCTGCTTAACCAGATGGCGAATATAAGAACGGCTATGCGTTTTGCAGGTGGGGCAGCTACATGCAGGGTCAAGCGGACCAAAATCGTGCTTGAACTTGGCATTGCGCATATTCATACGACCCTGAGAAGAAAACGCCGTACCCATGCGTGCCGTGCGCGTAGGCAGCACGCAATCGAACATGTCAACGCCTTCATGCACAGCGCGAACCAATGTAGTGGGATTGCCAACGCCCATAAGGTAACGCGGCTTGTTTTCCGGCAGCGCACGAGCAACGTCGCCCAGCGTTTCGAACATGGTTTCGTGATCTTCGCCCACTGAGTAGCCACCGATGCCGAAGCCCGCAAAATCCTTATGACCCGAAGCCACGCTTTCTCGGCCAATTTGCTTCAGACGAGCAATAGAATCGAGGCGCAGGTCCAAATGCATACCGCCTTGGCAGATTGCAAAGAGGGCTTGGTCTTCGCGCTTATGGGCGGCAAGGCAACGGCGGGCCCAGTTTGCAGACAGATCAACCGCACGCTGAACAAATTCGCGCGTAGCAGGATAAGGTGGGCACTGGTCGAGCTGCATGATGATGTCGGCGCCCAACTTCTGCTGAATGTCCATGTTGTCTTCCGGCGTCCAGCGGATTTTGTCTCCATCATAGATAGAGGTGAACGTTACGCCGTCGTCATCAAGCTTGCGCGTGTCCTCAAGGGAGAAGATCTGGAATCCACCCGAATCGGTAAGCATTGGGCCATCATAGGCGCAGAACTTATGAAGGCCACCTGCCTCGGCAACCAGATCGGCACCGGGGCGCATTGCCAGGTGGTAAGTGTTCGACAGCACAATCTGCGAACCGATCTCCTTCAACGTTTGAGGGCGAATGCCCTTCACCGTAGCGCTGGTTCCAACGGGCATGAACAGAGGGGTTTTAACCGTACCGTGTGCCGTTTCGAACGAACCCGCACGAGCGTGCCCCGATTGAGCCTCGACCGTATATTCAAACAAAGCCATTATTCACACTCCGGAAGTTCGTCGACAAAACGAGCAAAGTCGGCAAGGGTGCCGTGTTTCACCGATTCGATATCGAATCCGTCAGGATCAAGAAGCCAATCGGTTACCAGATAGGCATCCAAGCCCAACTTCATCGCCGCTAAGTCTTCTCTGGTATTGTTTCCCACCATAAGGATGTCCTCGGATGCCAAGCCGATTGCCTCCACGTTTTCCCGGAAATAAGCCGTATGAGGTTTGGTGCTCGTGGAATTGTCGTACGTGGTAATGCGATCGAATGCGCTTGCGGGGACATTCGCCCAAGAAAGGCGCTTTTCAACCGCAATGCGGGGGAACAAGGGCATGGTGGTGAGGTACAACGGATAGCCCTTTTCCTTCAACGTCTTCACCGCATAAGCGGCGTTCGGGTCGACGTTCGTGGCCATAGCGCTGAGGCCGTCAAAGCAGGTTTCGTAATACTCGTCCATCATCTTCTCGTATTCGACCGAGCTGTCGCCCCCCATACGGGAGGTGAACGTTTCCCAGAAGCGCTCAGAATTCAAGCCGCCCTGCTTCGTAAGCATACTTTTCACGCCAGCGCTCAAAGCATCGATGAATTGTTTCGGGTCACGGCCGCGAGCCTGCACGAAAGCGGCGATATCATTGAAATAATTTTTCAGGAATGCATCCATGTCGATAGGCAGGAGCGTCCCGTCGAGATCGAAGAACACGGCTTTATAGCTGCGTTTGGGCATTGTGGGCAATCCTTTCTCAAAGGTGCTCGAAAGTAATCAGGTGCTAGTATAGGTGACGCTGGAAGGAGCGTACGACGAACCTATGAAATTACTACTTCACGCCTGTTGCGGGCCCTGCTCTTTGGAACCGGTTCGGATACTGGCTGAAGCGGGCCATGAGATAACCATCGCCTACCTCAATTCCAATATTGCGCCCGCATCCGAATACGAGCATCGACTTAAAACGTTGCTGGAGTGGGCAAAGAGCCAAAACATCCCCGTGATAGAAGGGCCCTACGAACCCACTACCTGGCAAAACTCCGTCAAGCAAACTTGGGACGGTACGCAAGAGAATCGAGCCGACCGCTGCCGCGCCTGCTACCGCATTCGCCTGGAAGAACTTGCACACTACGCGCACGAGCATGGATTCGAAGGTATTGGCACCACCCTCACCGTAAGCCCCTACCAACATACAGACATCATCAACGAAGAACTTGAGCGCGCTGCTGCACCTTACGAGGGATTGTCGGCGGTGTTCCAAGACTTCCGCGAATTCTATCCACAAGCAACCATACGCAGCCGCGAACTGGGCATGTATCGCCAGAATTATTGCGGTTGCGCTTATTCCGATGCCGAAGCTGCAGCTGAACGTGCCGAGCGTAAAGCCGCACGAAAAGCAGCCAAGGCAAAAGAGAAACGAGAGAAACTAATGAACATGCGTACCGACGATTTCGACTACGACCTGCCCGAAGAGCTTATTGCCCAGGAACCCGCCGCCGAGCGCGATGGCTGCCGCATGCTGGTCATGAAACGCCAGAACGGCGCTCTTCACGATGGGATCTTCCGCGACATCATCAACCATTTGAAGCCAGGCGACCTGATCGTAGCCAACGAAACCCGCGTCATGCCCGCTCGCCTTTTGGGAACCAAGCGCAACACCGGCGGCCAGGCAGAGGTGTTCTTGCTGCGTGAGCGTTTCGACGTTGAGCCCAAACACGACTCTTCGGCCATCTGGGAAGTGTTGGTTCGCCCCGGCAAGCGCCTTAAGCCCGGTACGGGTGCCATGGTCGATTTCTCCGACAAGGAAGGCACGGTGGTGCTTTCCGCCGAGATCATCGACTGGGTTGAAAACGCCGAAAAGGGTGAACGCTTGGCACGCCTCACCACCACCCTGTCCTCGCTCGACGAAGCGTTGCACCGTGCTGGCCATACGCCCCTGCCACCCTACATCAAAAATTACGCGGGCGATGAAGAGCTGTATCAGACAGTATTCTCACGAGAAGAGCGCAGCGCCGCCGCACCCACAGCAGGCCTTCATTTCACGCCCGAGCTCATCGAGCGCATCAAGGCGAAGGGCGTCGATTGGGAAACCGTGCATCTGGAGGTTGGCCTGGACACCTTCCGCATCGTTGACGAGGAGTTCCCGAAAGATCACCAGATTCACACCGAGCGCTACACCGTTCCCGAAAAAACCGTTGAGGCCATCAAGCGCACTAAGGCCAACGGCGGTCGCGTAATCGCCATCGGTACCACCAGCGTTCGCAGCTTAGAGTCGGCATGGGACGCTGAAGCGGGTGAAGTCCTACCGCGCGACAGAGAGGCAACCAGCCTCTTCATCCTTCCTGGTTACGAGTTCCATGTGGTCGACGCAATGGTAACCAACTTCCATGTGCCCCGCTCAACCCTGATGATGCTCGTAAGCGCATTCTCGAGCCGCGACAACATCATGAAGGCCTACCGTCACGCCATTAAGCACAAGTACCGCATGCTTTCCTTCGGCGACGCAATGTTCATTGAATAGCATCGAGGCCCCATCGTTTCTCTAAGCGATGGGGCCTATTAACAACACGGCATCGAACACGGTTCGCCTTCGCATCAAGTGCCGAACACGCCTGGTGCCACTCCGTCAAACGCCCTTGCAGCCCACGCCAAAGGCTCTCGCAAGGCACACGTATCCACTGCGAAAGGAGGCCGTTCGCAAAACGGACCCAAACAATGGAAGATATGAAAATAGCCGTTCTCATCGATGCCGAGAACATCTCAAGCAAATACGCAAGCATCATCCTTCAGGAAGCGTCCAGCATGGGCAACCTGATATACAAGCGCATTTACGGCAATTGGACCACGCCCGCGCTCAACACCTGGAAAAAAGAACTGCTCGACAACGCCATTCAACCGATCCAGCAGTACAGCAACACCGTAGGCAAGAATTCGTCGGATTCCGCCCTCATCATCGACGCAATGGACCTTCTGTATCAAAAGCGACTCGATGCCTTCTGCATTGTTTCATCCGACAGCGACTTCACGCGCCTTGCCTCACGCCTGCGCGAATCGGAGATGTTCGTATTGGGTATGGGAGAGCAGAAAACGCCACGCGCCTTCATTAGCGCTTGCAACAAGTTTGTTTACCTTGACCTTCTGCACAAGGCAAGCGCCAACGCCGCAAAGGGTAAAAAGGCGAAAAACAGCAAAAAGAAACAGGGCGACCAAACTCCCCCTAAGCCCTCGAGGGGCGCAACCGAGGCAGCCGCTCCGAAAGTAGAGGAATCTGCCAAAGCCCAAAATCGCAACAGCGAAGAAAAGCCCTCGCAGCATCAGCCCCAAATTGAGCAGAAAATCGCAGTTAAGCAAGAACGTGATACCCATGTTGAGCACGAACTCGCCGACGAGGACTTCAACGGGCTCGATATCATCACGGTGGAAACCGCTCTGCGCGAAATTGCCGAAGAGTTCAGCGGCGATGACGGCTGGATCCTTTCCTCAAGCTTGGGAGCACGCCTTGCCAGACGCCTGCCCGACTTCGACACACGCAACTTCGGCTTTAAGAAGTTTGTGCCCTTCATCGAATCGCTCAGCTTCTTCGAAAGCAAAAGCGTAAGGGAGTCGGAAAACTCAGGCGTGAAGACCGTCTATTTCCGCCTGATAGAGGAATAGGGCTACCGCGTTGCCTCGTCGGCAGCGCAGACCGCATATTCCAAGGCAGCCACCGCTGGCTCCACCGAATCCAATTCAATACCGCCATAGCTCACCAAAAAACGCCGCACAGGGCCCCGCTCTGTTGCGGCGTTTTTGCTATAGAACAGGGATAGCGGCACGATGCGCACTCCCCTGCCTTGGGCGGCATCAACAAATTCCCGTTCCCAGCGGCTCTCCGCGGCAGGACCGGCGGGTTGGTGGCAGTCGTTCGCGTTTTCAGCGGCAACATCATCGAACCGATAACGCATGGCATGTCCCTGCAGGGCAGAATTGCGCACCTCGGGTGTTTTGATGTCGGTGGATATGCCCATGATGAAATGGATGCCAGCATCCTGTTCTTCAATGCTTACCCTTTCCGAAAAGGAACTGGTTTGAAAAGCGGAGACCAAAGCATCACGCACTGAGCGATAGTGGGTGCGCAACCTGTTCACGTGGCGTTCGTAGTCGCCGCTTTCGATAAAACGCGCCAGGGCCAACTGATCGATAGCGCTGACGGTGCAGGAGTAAAATCCCAGTTCGCGCCTGAAACGGTCCGCCAATGCGGGCGGCAAAACCAAGTAGCCGATACGAAACGCCGGTCCCAAACTTTTCGTAAAGGTGTTGGCGTAAATCACCTTCCCCGTTGCATCAATGCTTTGAAGCGAAGGGATGGGACGCCCCGTAAGGCGAAACTCGCAATCGTAGTCATCTTCAACAAGGTACCGATTGCCCTTAGCAGAAGCCCAGCCCAAAAGCTCGTAGCGTCGGCCGATCGAAGTCACAATGCCCGTAGGAAACTGATGCGACGGCATCAGATGTAAGACATCGGCACCCGATTCGACAACAGACGCCATATCGATACCGTTTTCATCCAAGGGAATATGCGAAAGCTCAACATTATTCGCCTCATAGATCCGAGAGAGACGCAAATACCCTGGGTCTTCAACACCATAATGGAGATTGCGCCCCAGCAACTGAACGAGCCAGTTGTAGAGCACCTGAGAACCAGCCCCCACCACAATGCAGTCGGGATCAACTTCCATGCCTCGAAACCCACGAAGATGATCAGCGATAGCCTTGCGCAAACGAAAAGCACCAGCGAACCCCGTTTCACCCACGAGCATACGTTCCGATTCGCGCGTCAGGGCATCTCTCAACGATTTTGCCCATGCCGCATAGGGGAACATGCCCAAGGGAACCGACGAACCTGTGAAATCAGCGAACACCGCTTCACCATTGAAGCTATTTTCGCCAGAAGGGTTCGCTGATGTCGAAGATTGCCCGCCTGCGTCAATGCGACCCCCGCAGGGCCGACCCGCCGCCGCCAGCGAAGCGTAGGCCTGCGCCAAGCCCTCTTCGGGAAACAGATTCCCATCGGTTGGATGCGCCGTTTCCGGCGAAGATGACCCAACGCCGAAAAAAGACGGCTTGCGGCCAGGAACAACGCCAGAAGGGCTCAAATCGCATGCGAAATAGCCCCTTCGAGGTTCAGCTCTCAAATATCCTTCCGCGATCAACTGCGAATACGCACCTTCCACGGTGATCAGGCTCACGCCCAAATGACGCGCAAAGCTGCGCTTGGAAGGAAGCTTTTCCCCTGGCGCAATAGCGCCAGCTTCGATATCGGCGCGAATGCAGCGATACAGATATTCATACAGGCTCAGTTCGCCCTTATTTGAAAACGAATAGGTAAGCATACGAAGCTCTTTCCCGTTCCAACATCGATGCTGATCTTATTTCATCTGGTTATAGTCTGGTCATATCATTATTACCAGTATTGGGTATACCCGCAATACCACAACGCCTCTACTCTTTCATTCGCTATCAAAAGCGACCCAAACGCGCTAACAAAGCGCATCCGCATCAAACGATTCAAGGAGAACGAACATGGCAGAAGCAAATACCCCCGAAGAGCAGGTTAAACTGAACCGCCAGCTGGCACAGATGCTCAAGGGCGGCGTAATCATGGACGTAACCACGCCCGAACAGGCACGAATCGCCGAAGAGGCAGGCGCCTGCGCAGTTATGGCACTTGAGCGCATCCCTGCCGACATCCGCGCAGCTGGTGGCGTCTCCCGCATGAGCGACCCTAAAATGATCAAGGGCATCCAGGAAGCCGTTTCCATCCCCGTTATGGCTAAATGCCGCATCGGCCATTTCGTCGAAGCTCAGCTGCTTGAAGCTATCGAAATTGACTACATCGACGAATCCGAGGTGCTCTCGCCTGCCGATGATACTTACCACATCGTCAAGACCAAGTTCTCGGTTCCCTTCGTATGCGGCGCACGCGACTTAGGGGAGGCTCTTCGCCGCATCGCTGAGGGCGCAACTATGATCCGCACCAAGGGCGAGCCCGGTACGGGCGACGTTATTCAGGCAGTTCGCCATATGCGAAAGATGAACCAGCAGATTCGTCACGTGGTTTCGCTTCGCGAAGATGAGCTCTTCGAAGAGGCAAAGCAACTTGCCGTTCCCGTGGAGTTGGTTAAGTACGTGCATGAAAATGGCAAGCTGCCCGTTGTCAACTTTGCCGCTGGCGGCGTAGCAACTCCTGCCGATGCTGCCCTCATGATGCAGCTGGGTGCCGAGGGAGTATTCGTTGGCTCCGGCATCTTCAAGTCGGGCAACCCGGCAAAGCGCGCACAGGCCATTGTTAAGGCGGTAACCAATTACACCGATGCCAAGCTCATCGCAGAGCTCTCCGAAGACCTTGGCGAAGCCATGGTGGGCATTAACGCCGACGAGATCGAGCTGATCATGGAAGAGCGCGGTCGCTAATGGCTGTTGCTATCCTGGCTCTTCAAGGGGCCTTCATCGAGCACAAGAAAAAGCTTGAAGCGCTTGGAGCGGAATGCTTCGAAATCCGTCAGGCATCCGACTTGGAGCGCCCTTTCGACCGCATGGTGCTTCCCGGCGGCGAGAGCACCACGCAGGCAAAGCTTTTGCATGAGCTTGGACTGATGGACCCTCTGCGCAAACGCATCGAAGAAGGCATGCCTGTGCTGGCCACCTGCGCCGGGCTTATCCTTTTGGCTGAAACGGTAGACGGAACGGGCGACTTGGATAACCTTAATCCCGCTGCCGCCCAAAACCGCCTACAGGTTAAGGGACTTGGCACCATGCCCATCACCGTGCGCCGCAACGCCTACGGTCGCCAGCTGGGCAGCTTTCATGCCTATGGGTCATTTGGCGAAATGGACAACGTCCCTATGACGTTCATTCGCGCTCCGTTCATCACGGAAGTCCGCAAGGGATGCAATGTCTTGGCAACCTGCAAAGGGAACATCGTAGCCGTGCAGTACGGCAAGCAGCTGGGTATGGCGTTCCATCCCGAACTCGATGACGATAACCGCATCCACGAACTGTTCCTCTCTTTGTAACCTCAAAGATCAACGCAGCTCACAAATGCAAAAGCCTCCCGCTTCGAGCGACTAAAGCTCAAAGCGGGAGGCTTTATTATTACCTGAGAATTTCGAGAATCAGCTAGGCTTGCGCTTTTCAGCTTCGCGCATCGCCTTGTCAATATCCTTTACCATTTCTTCGGCACAAGGGCATCGATCGGGATTGTGGGCACTGCACCCGCCGCACTCGTCACATGCAATATGCCGACCTTGCTTATGGGCGCGCACCCAGCTGGCAATAATTGCGCCAACAACAGCAATCAGGACAACAAGCACCACGAATGTTCCAAGGTTCATACCTCAAACTCCTTTCAAGGCTGCATCGCAAACCTATCAACACAATCAGGAAGCCGCAGATCCGCTCAAACGAGCAGACCTGCGGCAAATAAAGTACCTTCGTTACGGTCTAGGCTTCATCAACCGCACGAACAGCAGCTTTGCCTTGCCACTTGTTCGGACGGAACAGCAGCCACAGGAAGGCGATGAATGTCGCAATCGCAAGAACAGTGAATACGTTGAAGGAAACCTCACCGACAGCCAAGCCGGCAAACTGGTAAATCCAGAGAGATACAACCCATGCGATTCCGCACTGATAGCCGATTGCCGCGAAGAACCACTTGGTGTTGTTCATCTCGCGCTTGATGGCGCCCATTGCCGCGAAGCACGGAGCGCACAGCAGGTTGAACGCCAGGAAGGCATAGCCCGACGCATAGGTGAAGGCTGCCTGAACGTTTGCATACCAACCGGCATCACCGTCGTACAGAATGCCAAAGGTAGATACAACGTTTTCCTTCGCGATAAGGCCCGTGATGGTGGCAGATGCTGCCTGCCAATCGCCGAAGCCCTGAGGTGCGAAGATCCAGCAGATTGCACCACCGATGATGGCCAGGATCGAATCGTTCTGATCCTCAACTGCCTGGAATACGCCATCCACGAAACCGTAGGAAGAAATGAACCAGATCAGGATACATGCTACCAAGATGATAGTACCAGCCTTCTTGATGAACGACCATGCACGCTCCCACATGCTACGCAACACCGCACCAATGGTTGGCAGATGGTACGCAGGAAGCTCCATAACGAATGGGGCAGGATCGCCTGCAAAGAAGCGGGTCTTCTTCAGAATAACACCAGAGCAGAGGATGGCGATTATGCCAAGGAAGTATGCGCTGGGAGCAACCCACCACTCGCCACCGAATACAGCACCTGCAAACAAAGCGATAATCGGGAGTTTTGCACCGCAAGGGATGAACGTCGTGGTCATAACGGTCATGCGACGATCGTTCTGGTTTTCAATGGTTCGGGAGGACATGATGCCGGGCACGCCGCAGCCAGTACCGATAAGAATCGGCACAAACGACTTGCCGGAAAGGCCAAAGCGGCGGAACACGCGGTCGAGGATAAACGCGATACGAGCCATGTAACCGCAAGACTCAAGGAAGGCAAGCAGCAAGAACAGTACCAGCATCTGGGGAACGAAGCCGAGCACCGCGCCAACGCCAGCGACAATGCCATCGAGAATCAGAGCCTTCAGCCAGTCGGCGCATCCGATAGAATCCAGGCCCTGCTCAACAAGAACAGGAATACCGGGAACCCACATGCCGTATTCCGTGGGATCGGGCTCGGAGCCTTCAACCTCTTCTGCGTACGTATCGGCGTCTACCTCCTGGGTTTCGCCGTTTTCATCAACATAGGTTGCGATGATGCCTGCATCAGCGGCTTCGTCAGCGAAGTCTTCAGATTCAGGATCAAGGCCTTCCTCGATCGCTGCTGCCTCAAATGCGGCAATGGCATTCTGGTCGCCCTGGTAGGGGGCAAGAACATCAAGGGCTTCCTGGTAGGCACCAGCATCTACTTCAACCGTTTCGTTTTCGCCCGTTTCGTCGTCATACAACTCATAGGTCGCCGTCAAACCAGCGGCTTCAGCATCTTCGATGAATGTCTCGGAAGCAGGATCGAGATCCTCTTCTTCAGCTGCGGCTTCAAAGGCGTCAACGCTTTCCTGCGCACTCTCGAACTCCTCAGATACCTCGTCGAATTGCTCTTGGCCAGAGCCGAGATACCAGCCATCACCGAATAAGCCATCGTTTGCCCAGTCGGTAGCAATGGTGCCAACGGTAGAAACGGAGATGTAGTACACAAGGAACATAACCACAACGAAGATCGGCAATGCCAGAATGCGGTTGGTAACCACACGGTCGATCTTGTCGGACGTGGTCAGCTGGCTTGCCATATTCTTGCTACGGCAGTGGTCGATGATCGTTGAAATGTAGGAGTAACGGTCATTGATGATGACGCTCTCGGTGTCGTCGTCGCTTTCCTTTTCCACCTTGGCAACAACATCGCTCACATCGGGAGCTCCCTCGAGGGCAGCGGCAATCTTACTGTCTTTTTCAAGAAGCTTGATTGCATAGAAGCGCTTGAGGTTGGTGGGGACGCTGGAAGGAAGTCGACCTTCGATGGTTGAGATTGCTTCTTCCACTACAGCGGAAAACGTAATTGGAGTAGGCGCAGCCGCAGAACCAATGGTCTTAAGGCAGTTCACCACCTCGTCGATGCCCTCGTTCTTCAATGCGGAGATCTCAACCACATTGCAACCGAGTTCTTTTGCCAACTGGTCTGCATGGATTTCGTCACCGCGCTTGCGGACGACGTCCATCATGTTAACGGCAACGACAACCGGTACGCCCATCTCAAGAAGCTGCGTAGTGAGGTACAGATTGCGCTCAAGGTTGCTGCCGTCAACGATGTTCAGGATGGCATCGGGCTTTTCCTGAATAAGGAAATTTCGCGCGACAACTTCTTCCAAGGTATAGGGGGACAAGGAGTAAATACCTGGAAGGTCGGTAATCTCAATAGACTTGTCGGCCTTGAGCTTACCTCCCTTTTTCTCAACGGTAACGCCTGGCCAGTTGCCAACATACTGGTTGGAGCCGGTCAGCGCGTTGAACAGGGTGGTTTTACCACTGTTCGGGTTGCCTGCTAGTGCAACTCTCATTCATTCCTCCATTCGGTGTTAGATTAGGCTAACTACAGGATCAAAAAAAGATCGCGATGCGATCGTGCGAGCGCACTATGCCTATCAGAGGATGCTCATGCTCAACCCTTTGATGGGCATAAATGCGCTTATTCGACTTCAACCATCTGTGCGTCTTCTTTTCTCACAGAAAGCTCGTAGCCGCGAACGGTAACTTCAACCGGATCGCCCAAAGGCGCAACCTTGCGAATGTAAACCGAACAACCTTTGGTGATGCCCATGTCCATGATGCGACGCTTTACTGCGCCTTCGCCATTGAGCTTCACAACGGTCACCGTTTCACCGCTTTTAACTTCTCGAAGAGTTTTCACTATGCCTCCCCTCTTCATCTTTTCGCTTTGCCAGAAATGGCAAACCGCTACACCGTAATGTGCTTTGCAAGCTCGGAAGAAAGCGCAACGCGAGAACCCTTCACGTTCACGATGAGGTTGCCGCCAATACGCGACACAACAACGATCTGCTCGCCGGGAACAAAGCCCAGATTCTCAAGGTGACGATGGATGTCACCCGCGCCATCGTGAAGCTGCCTTACGTGGTAAATGCCATTGTTTCTAACTTCAGACAAAACCATGATGCTTCCTTCCACATGCCCTGCGGGGCGGTTTGCGGCTCTAGTAAACCAGAGCTAACTAACAGACTGATGTTAACCCCGTCATACTCTATCGTCAATGTTTACCAAAGGTTATTTTTTTGAATGCTTGTAGGGTTTTTCGAACAGCCTGGTGGATGGAGCTATTTCACGCAATTTAATTATTTATCCAATGGCAAAAGCATCTTGCAACCAGACATACCGCCGCTCTCGCATATTGCATGCAAATGCAGCGAGAACAGGCATAGAGGAGGCAAGATGCTTAAAGTGCAGGAACTGAAAGGTTAGGCAGATCGGCAATCCCGACAGATTATTGGGGGGCCGAGATGCCCAGGGCATTAGAGTCTATGCCGCTGCGCTCAAATAAGGCATCGAGCGCCTGTTGGCTGACGCTGCTTTCATCAAGATCGACTCCGAATGCTCGAGCTACCGCGTACGCTTGTTCCCGACGCAAAGCCGCGATAGAAGAATCCCCTGCTTCGCTAGAATAGCGAGACGAAAGGAGCAGCGAGCGAGATACGTACTCCATAAGCTGAGGATCAGGCTGCGAGAGCTGCAGCATTGCTGCCATTGATTCTGGCGCCATGCACAAAAGAAGGCCACCGTCCATCTCCGTTGCATCAGAAATTGCCGCATCGAGCATGTCGGCAGCTACGCGAGGGTCGTTTTCACCTCGCGCACGAAGCAAGCTTTCCTTCATGGCAGCAGCAAGCTGCATGAACATGCGCATCAGATAATCTTGGGTTAACACATTATCCCCTCTCTGGGTACCGTATTCCCAGATGCTCGTAAGCACGCTCCGTTGCCTGACGGCCTTTCGGTGTGCGAATGAGCAAGCCTTGTTGAAGCAAATACGGTTCGTAAACATCTTCAAGCGTATCGGGTTCTTCCGAAAGCGCCGAAGCTAGCGTCGAAAGCCCCACAGGCCTGCCCGAGAATTGAACGCAGAGAAGTTCCAGTATCCTGTTGTCCACCGGGTCGAGACCCAAAGAATCCACCTCGAAAAACGCCAACGCCTGAGCCGCACAGTCTTCATCAATAGGTGAAATGCCCTTCACCTGAGCCCAATCGCGTACGCGCTTAAGGAGGCGATTGGCCAAGCGGGGAGTTCCACGGCTACGGCGGGCAATCTCCAGGGCGCCTTCCTCCAGGATACTCACACCCAAGATGAGCGCCGAGCGTCGGACAATAAGGGCCAGCTCTTCCGGCGCATAGTAATTCAGACGGAACGCTATACCAAAGCGATCACGCAGAGGACCTGTTAGCAAACCGGTTCGCGTAGTGGCTCCAATGAGGGTAAACTTCGGCAAATCGAGCCTGATTGAGCGGGCTGCAGGCCCCTTGCCAACAACGATATCAAGCGCAAAATCTTCCAGTGCTGGATACAGCACTTCCTCAACCATGCGATTCAGGCGGTGAATCTCGTCGATAAAAAGAACGTCACCCTCTTCAAGATTGGTAAGGATAGCGGCTAAATCTCCCGTACGCTCAATTGCGGGACCACTTGTTGTTTTGATATGCACGCCAAGCTCATTGGCAACAACGGTAGCCAACGTGGTTTTTCCCAAGCCAGGAGGGCCTGAAAACAGAATATGATCAACCACATCCTTGCGGGCCCGTGCCGCCTCGATGAGGATAGAAAGGCTATCCTTCACTTTCTTTTGTCCCAAATACTCGTCAAGGCACGTTGGCCTCAGGCTACGATCAAGGACCAGGTCGTCTTCGATAAGGGAAACCGAACAAGCGCGCGAGGCGGCATCGCCATCGCGAGATGAACCAGTATCTTTTAAAGCTTCCAAAGGCGCTTCGAACAGTGCGCTTTCTATTTCAAAATCGTCAGACAAAGATGAGTCCACCTTTTATCGATTATTTTCCTAAACGCTTTAAGGCGTATTGCAATAGTATCGTTTCGTTTGCTTCCTCGGGAGCCCCCTTGAGTGCAAGATCGGTTTCTTCCGAAGTAAAACCCATGGAAAGAAGCGCTTCCACTGTACCCTTACGTGCATTTGCCGCTTGCGTTGAAATGCCGGGCAGAGCGATCTGAGCCTCGGAGCCGAACGATTCTTTCAATTCGAGCGCAATGCGCGATGCCATTTTCTTTCCCACGCCGGGAATTTGCTGGATAGCCCCCACGTCTTGCGACACAATAGCGGACACCAACGCCTCTGGCTCGTAGGTAGAAAGGGCAGAAAGCGCAACCTTTGGCCCAACGCTTGAAACGGAAGTGAGCTTTGCAAACAGCTTTTCTTCGTCATGATTCAAAAAGCCGTATAGCACCAACGCATCGTCACGAACTTGCAAGCGCGTTAGAACCTTGACCTCTTCGCCAACATGCCCCAATCGGGAAAGGCTCTTCCCCGACATGGAAACACGGTACCCGATGCCACCCACTTCTATCACGACAGAATCAACGAACAGTGCCGCAATCGTTCCTCGCAAAAACGAAATCACCGCACAGCCCCCCTTTCCCAGGAAACCGAATGAGTGGTGTAGCAAATAGCAGCCGCCAAGGCATCGGCAGCATGATCGGGCGAAGGGATTTTTTCCAAGCCCAGCACCTGCTGAACCATATATTGGACTTGCCCCTTATCGGCAGACCCCGCCCCTACAACAGCCAACTTGATTTGGCTGGGCGAATACTCGGCAAGCGCCATGGATGCCTGACCGCAAGCGGTTAAAGCAGCACCACGAGCCTGACCCGTGGCAAAAGCACTTTGGGCATTCGAGCCAAACCACACCGTTTCAACAGCAACGCATTCTGGCTTGTAACGTAAAACCACTGCGGAAATCTGCGTATAGATTTTCGCCAAACGCTCATGCAAGGGCATCGCGGATTGGGTTGCCACGCAGCCGTACGCTATACAGGAAAGCGATGCTCCTTTTTGATGAACTACCCCCCAGCCTGTATGCGCCAGACCCGGGTCGATTCCCATTATGATGCGAGTTGCCGCCATGCCATCCTCTCAAACAAACATTTGTTCGTATAATAGCATAAAAGAAACGGGGGCATACAGCCCCCGTTCTATTCAGCCACTTATCGCAATCCCTACAGCCCTATGGCTTTAAAATACTCAAGCCATTTGCCAAAAGATTCGTCGCTGATAGCATGCTCCATCTGGCATGCTTCTTCTTCGGCGACCTCGAGACTAAGGTCAACTTTTTCGTGCAGGAAACGGGTGAGCATTTCATGGCGCTCCAATACCGATTTACCGTAGTTATACCCGTCTGCGGTGAGGGTGATATCGCCATAATAAGGCTGATCAAGCATGCCCGAGGCCTTCAGGCTGGCAACAGCCTTCGAAACCGACGCCTTCGAAACGCCAAGCTTTGTGGCAACATCTACCGAACGCACAGACTGCGTATCGGAACCACCCAGCATAACGATGGCCTCAAGATAATCCTCATGAGACATGGAGACTTTTTCCATACTATCCCTCCCCAGCAGAAGCTGACGTTGATGGTAAATGAAATGTTTCGATCCCTTTTGAACAGAACGATCCCGCAATCCGTCTAAAGGGACCACGCGTCTTTCGATGAAATGCGCGTTTCAAATACAGCACGTACTAGTAGCTACATAGTATACTTATGAGACTAATATTACCCCACACGAAAGATGGATTCATGGCTACCAATCGCTATATCGACACGCGCGGACGGTGTGCGGCTCCGGTCACTTTTACCGAAGCTGTGGTTAAGGGACTTGCCGAGGGCGGCGGACTCTTCGTCCCCGAAACGCTCCCCAAGCTGAGTCTGGAAAGCATCCTTTCATTGGCAGAAATTCCCTATGCCAAGCGTGCAGCCTTTATCTATCGCTCGTTTGGCATCGACTTGCCTGACCCCAAGATCGATGAGCTCATGGACGCAACGTACGGCGACCGATTCGATGATGAGGCAATATGCCCTATTACGTCGCTCGACGGAAACACCCATGTTCTCGAGCTATGGCATGGTCCCACCAGCGCCTTTAAGGACATGGCGCTTCAGTGCTTGCCCCATTTCTTTAGTGCAAGCGCATCCCAGCTGCGCGAGCAGGGAAAACTGGAAAACACCTTCCTTATTCTGGTCGCCACTTCGGGCGACACCGGCAAAGCAGCTCTCGAAGGGTTCCGCGACAAGGAGGGAATCCAGATTGCGGTAATGTACCCCGACGGCGGCGTTAGCGACATCCAGTACAAGCAAATGGCAACCCAGGCAGGCTCCAATGTTATGGTCTGGGCAGTAAAGGGCAATTTCGATGACTGCCAAACGGGAGCCAAGAACGTTTTCGGAGACGAAGCATTTGCCGAAAAGCTGATGGCCTCCAACCAGGTTGCCCTCTCTAGCGCCAACTCCATCAACTGGGGTCGCCTGCTTCCTCAGGTGGTTTACTACGTTTCCAGCTACGCTGAACTGGTTGCCCAGGGCAAGCTTGAAGCTGGCAAGCCGCTTGATGTCTGCGTTCCTACTGGCAATTTCGGCAACATCCTCGCTGCATGGTACGCAAAGCAGATCGGCACGCCTTTGGGTACCTTGTTCTGCGCAAGCAATGAAAATCGCGTTCTCACCGATTTCATCAATACCGGCAGCTACGACATTTCCGATCGTGAGTTCGTCCTGACCCCATCTCCTTCGATGGATATCTTGGTTTCGTCGAACGTTGAGCGTCAGCTCTTCGAGCTCACAGGTCGCAACGCCGAAGCCATTGCGACGTGGATGGAAGAGCTTAAGGCAAACAAATCTTTCACGGTCGACGCCGAAACCCTATCCAAGCTTCAGGCGGATTTTAAGTCGGATTCAGTCGATAGCGAAACATGCCTTAACACCATCAAAGAGGTACTCGATAAGCACAACTATCTTATCGACCCCCACACCGCTGTTGCCTACAAGGTTGCAGAACGACTGCATGGCGAAAACCCTGTGCTTATTGCCTCTACCGCGCACTGGGCAAAGTTCGGTGAAAATGTATACCGCGCACTGCATGGCATAGCGCCCGACCAGCCTCTGCCTGAATCTGTGGCTGAGCTTAGCGGATGCGCCCTGAACGATCTTATTGCTAGCGAGGCGAACAGCCATAACATTCCCAAGGGCCTCGCAGAGCTCGACTCGCTGCCTATTCGATTTAAAGATGTCATCGAAGGAAACACCTCTGCGATCGAAGAAGCCGTACTCGATTTCCTGAAATAGACGAACACGTAAACCAGAACAAAAGCCCCCGCCCCACCGTAAGAGCTACGCCTCCTGAACCCAGATGAGTCCAGGTTCAGGAGGCGTAGCTCAGCGGAAGAGACGGGGGCTTTCTCTATCTCGTTTCTATCATTGCGGTTGGGACCGTTTCCCCATTCTTGGAATAAGGGCTTTTGGCAAAGGAGATATTCACTATTACCTCCACCCCTTTCTCGAGACCCACGAGAGACGCCTTTGCGTTGCCCCCTAAACCCTCCTCGCATTCAGTGGGCTCAATTCCACTAATTTCGCTTGACAACGACTTCGATCCGTTTTCACAATTCCGCAAACCAGAAGCACTTTCCTCACCTCCCGAGAGCCTAGAGTCCAACGCAGGACTGGGCTCTGAGTCATATGCCGAAGTCATAAACCGTCCATTTCGACTTAGAGGGACCTCCTCGGGTTTCGTCTCATCGTGCACAAAAGAATGGAGGCAGTTATAGCAAGTGTCCATATCGGAAAAACAGCGGGCACCGCAGACGGGGCACGTCTTCACTTCTAGTCTCTGGGATGCCCGAACTCCCTTAGAGCCACTTTCTAGCCCATTGCTGCATGCGTTCCTATTTGCCAACGGGATCTGCGAGACCTCTCCTTCATTTAAATAGCCCTTCTCCTGCGGCAACTCACCAAAACTCATTTTCTGACGCATAGCTCAATCTCATCTCCTTTTTCAAACCAGCTAACAACCCGATCCTCATCCGAGGACTCGCTCAAATCTTTCTCTAACGCCCTTCGCTCTAAAACTGCATAGGCACCAGGGTGTTTTTTCAATCGCCAGGGCGGCACATTCTTGTACGATTCCAGCACCCTTCCCTCTCTTCCAACAAACGCAACGTCAATCGCGTATCCCATGCCAAACGTGTGAACAGAATGACAGGGGGCAATCAAGAGAATCTCGTCGCTCGATCGACGAGAGAACAAACCCATCAACCTATCCCTAAACTTCGCCGCAAAGCAAAGCCGCTGCGCTCCTTTACCATCAACCATCCGCGCTCCTCGCATTCACAACCACAGAAGTACCTGCTCCTACCGTTTCGTAGCTAACCATCAACCAGCGATACTCTCCTTCTCCTTTAATAAAAGTCGAAATAGCTTCTTGTCCGCTCGGAACAGCCCGCCACCCCTTTTCCTCCAGCAAGGACTCAATTTCGCCAACCGCGGAAACTCTGTTCCCCGAAAGCACGCAACCAGCAATCACCCCATCATCGGAAAGGGAATGCCAATCGCCCCATCCACCAAGAACCTCAGCGTTAAAAGAATCTGGCGCATCCTGGTCAAACCTAGCCAGTACCTTATCGGGATCAAGGCTCAAAATGCCCTCACCGGGATTGATGGCGTCCGCAAGAACAACAGTTGAACCGGTAGACCGCCCGATCGAGGTGCCACCGAAACCGGACCCCAACCACGCAAACAGCCAACCACTTACAACGGCAACAAAAACACCTAAGGCAATCAAGGCAATGGCGTAAAGGGCACGCGGATAGAATGCTTTTCGCATAAAAGGACAGGGCTTCGTCATCACATCAAAACACCAGCCCAGGTTTGTAGGCGGAAACCGATATCTGCTCTCCATGGCTAAGCGGAGGAAAGCTGAACCCAAAGACACCTGAAAGCCGTCCCTTTCCGAAAAGCGTGGGTTCGAAATACATTTGGGCAGAAAAGGTCACCATACTCCCTTCAACGCCTGACGACGAAACTTGAAAACGCAAATTATCGCGAGAAAGTGACTCTTCCAGTTGGCTTTGAATCAGCTCGCAACTCTCGCCTGTTCCCTGCTCGTAAGCTGGAGAAGCGGCGTAGGTGCATACCGCATTCCTGAACACACGATCGAAGGAGGCGCAATCAGAGAAAAATAGGACAGCGTTTATTGCGACAAAAGCAACAGCAATCATTGCTGGAAAGGCAACAACAAACTCAATCGTCATCTGACCTGGGGTCTTACGAAACATCACTCCCATTGCCTCGCCCCTGTCACGCTCGAGGCAATTCCCCTCAAGGAATCGACACCATGCTGCACTGCTTGAGTCAAACCCCCAGTAATCGCCTGAGGCAGAGCCACAGTCACAGGAATCTCAACCACCCCATCGAATAAGACAATGGTGGCAACGGTGAATTCGCCGCCCAAACCGGCAATCGCGTCCATCGCGGCAGACTGAACGCAGGAAAGCGCGCCATCGATCCCGCCATTCCCCTGCGACATCAACGCCGCTTCCTTTGCAGACAAGAGCCTGGCGGAAAATGCCGAATCATCAGCCTTCAAAACATGCTGAGAATTGACCAAAACAGCCTTTCTTGCAGCAAGATCAACAGGAGCAAAACCAAAACCCTCAACGGTATCCTTCAGCGCACCCGAGGCCCAAGAGCCAAGACCGCTAGCCCCCATAAGAGGAATGCCACTCAAAACCGATTCGACGGTTTCCAACAATGCGTCATGCCCTTGCGTATATACGCCAAGAAAACCCGACCACATCCGAAGGGCAATCTTTGCAGCTCCAACCACCGCCGAACCCTCTCCCGAAAGCCCATCGAGAAACGAGGCAACCACGTTTTTCCCCTCGTCAGATGATTCCTTTACCAACGTTGCAGAAGAGAGTGCAACCCGGGCACCGAGACCCCCAACGCCCTCGGAAGAAACAAGAGACGAAGGAAAACGGGTTTGCGCAGTACCCGTATCGGAAACAAGCGATATCACGCCATAATGGCCAGGAGGCGTAATGTCGATTCGCTGGCTGCAAGCCTCGACAAAGGCCTTGCCTACCGAATCAAGCAAACCTCCAGCCATATCTTTCGCCTGCTGGTTTAATGGGTCGAGCTCTTCCCTTGCTTTCTGATACTCATCCGCCGCTTTGGCCACCTCGTTGTAATGGTATTCAAAACCGTTTTGGATCGACGAAGACGCCGCGGCGACCTTTCCCATGCTGCTTGGAACGAATTTGCAATAAGGGCAAGGTGCGTAGGATCCCACAGCATCCATTTCCTGTATTGAACCAACCCCATTCGAGCCCTGAGCAAGACCCGGGCACCCGCTCCAGGCATGCAAAACCGAAAGCCCCTGCGCGTCAATGGTTTTGGGGTATACCGCTTCGGTGTACAAGATCGTCGATCGCATTTCATCAGTGTTCTTGGGCAGGCGAGGAAAGAATGCCTCGAAAGATGACTCTGTCTCATGAACATAGCCCCGCCCAACAGTCTCTTGGGCATAAGCATAGAAGCGTTTTCTTAAAGCAGAGTTCGACAACTCATCCACCGATTGCCCGTTCGGAGCCTCGGTCTGATAACGAAGCCGATAGTACGTCTTCGCACGTTCCAAGGAAGCACCGAAGCTCCAGGTATCGACCGAAGAAAAGAATGGGTTATCGGAGCCCGCCATTCCTGCAAGCTTCGCCGCTCGTTCGTACATGCAATATGCATCAGGGCTGATGGAATCATGCTCGTACCCATGCCGCTTCCACTCATTTGCCCGCTTCGCCGCTTCTTCGGCCTGCGCGGCAACATCCTCCAGGCTATCCCGCGATTGTTCCACTTCACTCAAAGCCTCATCCGAATCGTGAAAAGAGAGCGAATCCCCCGTTTCCACTTCCCACGGAGAGAGAACAACAATTCCCTGATAATGAGCCCCATCGGATAGCGACGAATTCGCCGAATACACTTCTTGAGCCTTTACTGCGGCGATGAAGGGCAAGGCTTGGGCCAATCGCTCAAGTGACTCGTTCGCGGATTCCGAAAAAGAGTCTCGAGCTTTCTTGGTATTTTGAGCCATTTCCAAAAACGTTTTAGAAAAACCCGAAGCGGGGGGAACGCAAGCGCAAACAACACTCAAACCGAGACAACCCGCAGTGGTGAGGGATAGCGACAGGAGCACGGCATCGCAAATACCAGCAACGAGATAAAACTCACCAACGGTATTCTCCGCCGCAAGAGCGGCAGCATCAGCAACCTCCTGCACCCTCGACGAACAGCCGTTGATCTCATAAACACGTGCAGCAGTAAAAATGAGCGAGATCGAAATAAGAAGAGCGAGGACCATTCCTACCGTCGAAAACCCCTCTTCGGCCCAAAATAGAGAGGACGAACGCATTTTTTTCACCGCTCGCTCCTTTCTGCGGTTGACCCATTCTGAGAAACCCACGCATCGGGATCCAGCCCTTGATCATTTCCAACCACCCAAGCGCTCTTGCTATGTGTCGAAACCGACACTTCCTGAACGAAGTTCCCCTCACCATTCACCAAGCCAAGAGAGCGAGCGCCAAAATCGAAAAATGGCAAAGGCTCGGCCTGGTTCCTGATCGTCACCGTAATGATGTCGCTTTCCTCACCACCGTCGAAACAAACCTCCCATGTACACGCTCCTTCATGAACATGAAAGTTCTTCTGCTGCGGAACCGATCCCAATCTTCTGATCACATACCCCTCATAGGCATCGGGCGAGTCGCCCGATGGGCACGTGGAGATAAGACGGCAACCCTCCGAAGCGGCAGATTGCATAACCACGCGGTTATAAAGAAGAATCCCAGGCTGAATCAAAAGCATCATCATGAGAAGAATCACCGGTATCAGGAAGGCGCCCTCAACCGTCGACTGACCAGGGAAGAAACCGTAGGAAGAAGAGAGCCTTCCTCGCAAAACACCAGAGACGGACCCCTCCAAACGCAACGTCAGACGGCGGACGTATAAAGCCGAAGAAGAAAAGATCTCCCATACTTTGCCCATTTCGTCCTTCCTTAGTACAGAAAAATGTCAGCCCAGGCCGCAGTTGCAACATTGTTCAAATGATGAGATGCCGACTGAAGCGCATGCTCAAGCACCAAACCAGATTCGAGCAGATTCGCTACAGCCCCCAAGCCCACAACCATGGCAAGAAACGCCGCAAACACGATGGCGTATTCGACGCTCGATTGTCCTCTAAATCGTCTCATCAAGCGCTCCCTGCACCCAGACCGGACAAGTCTAGAGCCCGTTGATCCCAGAAGAGATCGCATCCCACAACTCTTGGATTTTGGGACGGAATACCGTAATGGCGATAATTGCTATAACAACCAGAACGCCGACCAGAATCGCATATTCTGTGGTCCCCTGACCTGGGAGCGCCGTACGGCTTCGCCTCGTATCCCAAAGAGCACGCACCAATGAAGCATATGATCGAGCTTCGCCTTTCACGCTGTTCAGTGCATTTTCGATACGTGTCATCGTCGATATACGCTTATCCGCCAATACTTCCCTATTCATGTCTTCCTCCTAAATTCCTTCCATCAAATCAAGCATGATCGGACCCATCACCAGCATGAGCATGGCGGGCAAGATCAGCGTCGCCACAGGGAGCATCATTTTCACTGGCGCCTTCGCCACCCTCTCCTCAAGCTTGCCCTTCCTTATCGATCGAGCCTCAACGGCAAGTAAGCTGAGGTTTTCCGCCATCGAAGTGCCGAACCGAATGGACCTGATAACGTTTTCGGCAAATCTGTCGAAGAGCAAAGAATCATACGATCGCGCGATCTGGCGTAATCCTTCGCTTCGATTGATGAGGCTATGGGCCCATTGCCTTTGCGCAGAGCCCGCCACTTCGCTCAGGGAGCCCCCAAACGATTCGCAGTAAAGGAGCAAGGCTTTGTCAAACGACATGCCACTATTCAGGCCAAGCACTATCACTTCAATCATCTGAGAAAACTGCTGCTCAGCAGATAAGGCACGGCAACGAGCCTCTTCTTTGATCGCTCTCGACAGCCTGCCCCAACCCCATATCGCTCCCACAATCGACCCAATAGCCGCAAGAAGCGACGAAAAACAGGCACCGAGCAAGCCGCCCACGAGCAATCCGCCTACCGAGAAATAAATACGTGCGCACGCATAGCCGTCCCCTGTTAGCACCCTATTAATTCCAGCCTTCTCAAATAAACAGGCTTTTTTTGAGAAGCCGTACGAGCCAGCCTTCAGCAACGACGAAGGCAGATTGTACTCATCGACTGAAAATTGAATTGCCTTCTCTATAAGCCATGAACCAAATCCTCCTGATTCAAGAGAAACAGAAGATGCTTGTAGCACCGAATCGGTCCCTAGGGCTTCTTTAGCTCGTTTTTTCCTCCGGACTTCACGATGCCTTTCATAGAAAACAAGGCCAACGATCGCGCCGAAACAATAACCGGCACCTATCGAAACCGCAGATAACCAAGCCGCCATCATGCAACCTCAACCCTCAATAACCGTCGAACGATAGAAACCCCCAACACCTGCATCCCAATTGCAGTCATCAACATGACAATGCCAAGGGGACTTTCGAAAAACGGATCAAGAAACCCTGGGGAAAGAAGAGAGAACACCCCCACCAAGGCAAAGGGCATCGCAGTGACAATTTGCGCAGATAGCTTCGCTTGGGCAGTTTGCGTCCTGAGATTTCTTTTCAATTCCAACTCATCGCAGACCGACTGACGAGCCGCCTCCAATATCCGCTGCATACTGCCGCCGGTTTTATGCTGAATCTCCAACGATGTTGCCAGAAATGCCAATTCCGGCTCAGAATTTTCAGTCCGCATGACAGCCAAAGCTTGATGGACCCCACTACCAGTTTCGAGATTTCCCTCAACCTCCGAGAAAAGCTCGCTAAGCGGCCCCCTGGTATGCTCAGCAACCTCGTGGACCGTTTGAGGCAGCGAATAGCCCGTCTGAAAACAAGCTTTCATTGACTGCAGCGCTTCGGGAATTTGCTCCCGCATCTCTTCCCTTCGCTGCTCGTTCCTCTTATTAATCCAGGCATTGAGCATAAGGAAAACGCAAACCACAGAAGCAAGAGCGCCAATGACAGAAAGCGAAATCACGTAAACAGACAAGAATGCAAAACCAGAGGACGCAAGAAGCACCGTCCCCATGGGAACGAGATCGGTGCGATACCCCAACCTACGAACTTCCCCAACCATACCTTTGACGAACAAGTCAAAGGGGGTGAAGCGCAGCGTAACTTTGGACAACCCCTCTAGAAAGGGAATTCCCTCTGCGAAAATTCGACCGATAGGACTTCTTCCTCCGGTTCTATCAACCGCTCTTTGCGATCGCCACCGATCTAGCCCTCTTTCAAATAACCAGGAAAGCCCCAAGAGCCCAAACGCGAGTGCAAAACAAGAAGCGAGAATTAATAGGATGCTTGACGTTTCCACTTCGCCACCTCTTCCCTCGTCGCTATCTCCAAGAAGGGAAGATCATCAAGCCAACCAGGATAGGCTAGCCATTCCTTCTTCCCCGTTACCACGTCACGCCTGAAATAAGTCTCCACCTGGCAGCTTGATGAATTCTTATCCCAGGCATATCCCGCCAATTCGCATATCCCTCTATCGCCATTGGGGTAACGTGCAATCTGAACCACCAAATCGATCGCATTAGCTATCTGGCTCTCGATTGCCTCAATGGGAAGCTCAGCACCATAGCGAACCATTGTCGTTAAACGCGAAACCGCTTCACTGGGAGAATTCGCATGTAGGGTGGTGAGAGATCCATCGTGCCCGGTGCTCATTGCTTGAAGCATATCCAAGGCCTCCGCGCCCCTACATTCACCAACGACGATACGATCAGGGCGCATGCGCAAGGAGTTTATGACCAGGTCGCGAATCGACACTTCGCCGATCCCTTCAGCATTCTTTTGACGGGCTTCCAAACGCACCACATGAGGATGTTCATCGAACCTAAGCTCGGCAGAATCCTCGATTGTCACGATTCGTTCGTTTGGAGGTATAAGGGCTGATAACGCATTCAATAACGTTGTTTTTCCGCTGCCCGTGCCACCAGAAACCGCGATATTGCACCTTCTCCGCACTGCCCATCTCAATAAACAGTCCACTTCATGATCAAAAGAGCCGAGACTCCTCATCTCGTCAAGAGAAAACGCATGTGCTCGAAATTTCCGAATCGTGACAACCGGACCGTCAAGAGCAAGAGGTGGGATTATCGCATTAACACGATGCCCATGGGGAAGCCTTGCATTAACCATCGGGGAGCTTTCATCAACGCGACGCCCAAGAGGTCCAACAATTTTGTCTATCAGATTAAAAACCTGCGCATCGTCCTCATAGCAATCGCGTGATTGATAAAGTCGACCGTTTCTCTCGTAATACAGCGACTTCGATCCATTTACCATGACCTCGGTAATGCTGTCATCTCCAAGCATCTCTTCAAGAGGCCCCAGTCCAAACACCTCATCGAGATACCTCCCAACCACCTCTTCGACTGAATAACGCCCAGCAAGAAGCCAAGGCTCTCCAGCTATTACCCTTTCACAGGCAAGGCTTATTTCACTGCGAGCCTGACGTGGATTACTGGCAATGAGACGAGCTGCGTCGGCAGGAGGAATAATTTGACCCACCTTCTCCCTCAAGCTGGTCAAGAGCGCATCATCGGCTGAAGCATCTAAGGGGGTTTTCGCCGATGCGCGCTCCATCAGGGTCATGCTGTTCTCCTTTTACGGATTCCAGGGAAAAACGTTCGCTTTTCACTTTCAACAGGAGTCTTTTGCAGCTCTGGGGACCTCAAGCGCTCAGGGACCAGCTGAGGAACAAGCTCCTTCAAACTCTCAATGAATGGATTCTTCGAGGAAGCAAGCTCGAGGGGAAGGCCCGCCCCAAGCAGTTCGCCCACCTCTCTTCCTCCATCTTTCAACTCTCCAACCTGAATCCCGTGAAGAGCGCACGAAACATCCAGCGAGGTCAATAGCGCATGTTTCGAACAGAGGTTAAGAAGGAATCGGAATGGCTGGACCGCAATGCCGCAACGAGCGCAGAGATCAAGGGCGCGCGAACAAGAGCGCACCGACGAGGGCCGCTGATCAAGAATGAATAAAACCTGGTCTGAGGCCTCAGACACCTGGATATGGCAGTCAGACCAAAAAGACCCCGTATTAACAACCACAGCATCAAAACGACTCTTCAGAAGGGAAAGAACCTCTGATGTATAAACGACAAGCGCCTCTGACTCCTCAAGCTTTTCGGGAATGCCGACAACAGCAGGCAATCCCCCTGAAGGTTTCACTTGATTGATTCGCTCAGGCTGACGAACAAGTTCATCGATTCCCACCACATCATCGAGCCCAAGCAGGAATCCCGCATCCCCAAACTGGAGGTCCAAATCAACCAAAACCGTTTTCAAGCCCTTTTCCTGGAATAAGACAGCGAGGCAAGCGGCAACGGTGCTTTTACCCACGCCACCATTTCCACTCAGAACCGAAACAACAAAACCAGACTGAGTTGATTTTTCGGTCGTTGAGACGGCAGCACCCAAGATCTTTGCCGAAGCACTTTCAGGCTTCGGTTCAAACGAATTTCCGTACTCGCCCTGCGATACCTCTTCGAAATCCGAAACAGAAGGTTCAGCTGCCCTCAAAGAAGAAAGCTCTTTATCGCTACTCTCAACAGGAGACGATACCTTTTCCCTTACAGCAGAAAAAGCTTGCTCGTTTTTCTGCTCGAAATACCGCTTAACAAACTCCGCCTTACCACGAATTAAGTTAATACCCGCAGCTTGACATCGCCCAACCTCAGAACCGGTTCCGCCAAAAGAGACCAACTCGATACTCCTACTTGGATCATCGCGTTTAAGGGCAGCAGCAAGATTGATCCCCTCCATGTCATCGCAAGAAACAACCCACACGTTATCTTTTTGGCCAGCCCCCGATAACGCTCGTCGCGCTTCGTGAGCACTACTATACGTTTCGAGCCATTCCTGAGAATCGATATCCTCATCATTCAGCCCTATCAATTCGGGGTATCTCAATGACTCGGTATCGACACAAAGCATTGTTTTCCTGCCCATATTTCTCACCTTTTCCGTTTTTCTCCAAGGAGAATTCCATCTATAAACCGATCACGGTAAGATCGACCAGAGCGAGCCACATCACCTTCCTTCATGCTGGCTAGAATTTGGAGAATCTTCTTGTTTCCCGATTTGGCCCTGCTCGGAAGGTTGTCGATCGACTTCTGACGCCGGCAGGACAAAATAGATATCCATCGATTGCGACGCTGTTACAAATTCCTGAGACTGCTCGACTGGAACAGCCAGAGTAACCCAGCTCACTTTTGCTTTTGTTCCGCTCGAATGTTCAACATTGGTTGCCAGGACCATGATTTGCTTCCCGATACACGCTGTTTGCGATCCGCTTGCGTAAACATCGACAACATCACCTGCCGACAAAGCTCCGCCAACTGCTTGAACATCCTCAGCTGGGACTGATAATGCAACGCAGCCCTGAGGGACATCTATCCCCGAACCGCCAGAATCAAACCTTCGATGAGAGATAGCTTCGCCAGAAATAATCAACGAAGCAGCTTGCACACCCTTAACGTCATCAAAGGATGTCACGCAGCCACTTGGCAAAAGATCGCTCAACCACGTTTTAACCTCAGCGTTGGAAGCATCGACGGTCTCTCCTGGATAAATATCCTTAGTGGCAACGAGAACATCGACCTGTTCTCCTCCATAGCGTTGCATTGCCTCAATCCGAGCTTCATCTGCTTCTCCACGCACTTGAACCGAATAGGCAAATACGCAACCAGCGCAAAGAGCACCACTTATAAGACCAGCTATTAAAGCACCACGTTTCATTTCCCATCCTTTTCCCGATGAGCAAATGTTCTCAGGCGGATCTAACATTGATGAGAAAACCGTGAGAAAGAAAAGCGAAAGCGCCAAAAGGCCTAAAACAAAAAAGCCAGGGGACAAGCCCCTGGCTAAATAACTAAAAGCGAGATTAACTACGGCGCATTCCGCATTGCGAGCAGAAAACGCCTGCCTTGTTGCTTGCGCCACAAGCAGGGCATGACCAAGAAGAGTTCTGATCAAACCCACCTTGTTGCGGTGAAGCCTGAACAACAGGAAGCGGGTTGGTTTTCGAAAAATCTACAGCTTCAGAAGCAGCAACTCGCTGATCTGCATTTGCGCTCTCGGGCGCAACGGAAGAACCCTGGGAATTTACAGAAGCCTGACGATATGGCTCTTGAACAGGCTCACAGTAAACTGGAGCAGACCCCAAAGCGTCATTGCCAACAAGAGCCGAACGAATGTCCTGGGTGTTTCGCCACATCTTCACGATCAACATAAAGAACTCGTAGAAGAGTCGGTTAAACACTTCACCGAGAACAAACAACACTACAACAGTGAGAATCGCAACGAAAACGCTGCCAGCATCATAAGTAAGCATCGAAAGAAGGCTTATAACCGCTGCAGCGCTCCCGAAGGCAATAAAACACATGTTGTAAATAAACAGAACAATGAGGATCTTTTCGGACCAGAATTTCTCAAAACGGAGGAATGGGCCAAAATCATGTTTTGCATTCTTCAGCTGATTTTTATCAAATGAGGAAACATATTTCCTGTACAACAAAACAGTGCAAACAATCGCCGCAACAAATGCGATAAATGTCAGAGAGAGCCAAATCCCCCCTGCAAAACCAAGAAGGCTGAACAAATCAGACCCATAAGAGGAATATCCATACATTAAAAACTCCTAACAGTAATTGAACAAAGAAAAACAGGGTCGCTACCCCACAAACAACCAGTAACAGGAGGGAATAGGCAAATTACGCTGTTGGTGATTGCGGTTTAGCCGAAGGATAAGTCTGCTTAAATTCGGTGTAATACTTGTTGTTGTCTCCGGATCGGTCACGCGAAAGAGGAGCACAGATCTCATCTTCATGCCCAGTGGGATCCGAATACTGAAGGCTGATATCCCAAGACTCAGATATTGCACCAATCCTTTGAGTGCAGTCATAGTAGCAAGTAAGCATCGCAGAATAGCTGGAAGCATAGCGCGAAGTCGATGGAACAGGTAAGTTCTTTAAAGCATTGTAGTCGTCTGCGATTTCCTCAGCCAACGCGTATGCACTGCTAGCGTCAGAAGAACGTATGCTCATATTTTTAGAGACGTAATCAGCATTGAATGTTTTTGCAGCAGAGGAAATTCGCTGATCGTAATCCCCGAGTCGAGAATAGTATGCCGAGAGCGTTGAGTAGAGCTCCCTGTCTGCATCGGTAATTTCGGCAGAGGAATTATTGGAAGTAGACTGGCTGGGGTTGCTAGGCTGGGATTCTTCGGTTGGAGCCGATGAGACAGACGAGGAGTTCTGTTGGCCAGCAAACAAGTTAGACAGCAACACGCCGGCAAGAACCAGAACAGCAATTGCAAGAACAACAATCAGGATAATAAATACAGGTTTCTTCGAATCTGAATTGCGATTCGGAATTACAGGCGCAGAATCGCCAGAGGGCTGACGGTATTGCCTATTTTGAACGTCCTGTGAATTTAAAACCTGCGTATCGTCTGGATACGAAACTGTTCGAGGATCGACAACAGGCATCGGTGAAGTATCTCCAGGACCCGAAGAGTTTGAAAGGTTAGAAGATAAATCAGAAGAGTTTTCAGTGATTGCCGCACCGCATGTAGTGCAGAACTTCTGACCAGGATTAATCGGAGAACCACATGAGGTGCAAAACTTAGGGTATTGAGACATAACGAAAATCCGTTTCGGATCGCTTGATAATGCCTAATCATTATGACATTAAACGAGGAAAACGACTATTCGCCCGATGCAGAAAAGCCGCACCCGAGGGGAGCGGCCCCGGCGGGGGGGCATGAGCCCCAAACAAAAAAAGGGCCCTCAAGGCCCTTGAGAGCGGAAACGCCCTGCATGAGCGGAACGGCCTATCCTCCCACGGACTGCACCGCAGTACTTTCGGCGATGGGGAGCTTAACTGCCGGGTTCGGCATGGGACCGGGTGATCCTCCCCTCCATGGTTCCGCTCATGCAGGGCGTTCGCCCGCACGAGATGCATATCCCGTTTTCAATCCAGGGGCCACCCTGGGGGTTGCATGGCGCTCAGCGAACCTTGTTCTCACTCATATCAGATCGAGAAGATGAATCGAGATGAAGAGCTCGGCCGATTAGTACCGCTCGCCTGAGCCCCTCGCGGGGCTTGCAGCTGCGGCCTATCGAACTTGTGGTCTACAAGTGGCCTTACCGAAGAGAGAACTCATCTCGAGGCCGGCTTCCCGCTTAGATGCTTTCAGCGGTTATCCGTTCCGCACGTAGCTAGGCAGCTGTGCCGTTGGTCGACAACTGCGGCACCAGAGGTGCGTCCATCCCGGTCCTCTCGTACTAGGGACAGATCCTCTCAATTCTCTTGCGCCCACGGAGGATAGGGACCGAACTGTCTCACGACGTTCTGAACCCAGCTCGCGTACCGCTTTAAACGGCGAACAGCCGTACCCTTGGGACCTGCTACAGCCCCAGGATGCGATGAGCCGACATCGAGGTGCCAAACCTTGCCGTCGATGTGGACTCTTGGGCAAGATCAGCCTGTTATCCCCGGAGTACCTTTTATCCGTTGAGCGACGGCCATTCCACGCTGGGCCGCCGGATCACTAGAACCGACTTTCGTCTCTGCTCGACTTGTTGGTCTCGCAGTCAGGCTCGCTTGTACTCTTGTGCTCTGCGGGCGATTGCCAACCGCCCTGAGCGAACCTTCGCACGCCTCCGTTACAGTTTAGGAGGCGACCGCCCCAGTCAAACTACCCACCTGGCACGGTCCGCGCCCCCGATGAGGGCGGCGCGTTAGGCTGCCGATGCGGTGAGGGCAGTATTCCAAGGGCGCCTCCCCGGGAACTGGCGTTCCCGGTTCGCAGGCTCCTGCCTATCCTCTACGCACCGCACCAACAGCCAATGCCAAGCTGCAGTAAAGGTTCACGGGGTCTTTCCGTCCTTCCGCAGGTAATTCGCATCTTCACGAATAATACAATTTCACCGGGTCCATGGTTGAGACAGCGCCCAAGTCGTTACGCCATTCGTGCAGGTCGGAACTTACCCGACAAGGAATTTCGCTACCTTAGGACCGTTATAGTTACGGCCGCCGTTTACTGGGGCTTGGCTTCAGGGCTTCGCTTGCGCTAACTCATCCGCGTAACCTTCCAGCACCGGGCAGGCGTCAGACCCTATACGTCGCCTTGCGGCTTTGCAGAGTCCTGTGTTTTTGGTAAACAGTCGCTTGGGCCGTTTCGCTGCGACCCCCTCCCGCTCCGTCCGCGTGGGACCTCACAGGCGGGGGCACTCCTTCTCCCGAAGTTACGGAGTCAGTATGCCGAGTTCCTTAACCATGGTTCTCCCGATCGCCTTGGTATGCTCTACCCGCCTACCTGTGTCGGTTTTGGTACGGGCACCGCCTCGCTCCTTAGAGGTTTTTCTCGGAAGCATGGGCTCGCCGGCTTCACATGAAGCTTCGTCTAACGTCTCGGCCTTTCTGCAGGGCGGATTTGCCTGCCCTGCGGCCTACGCGCTTTCACGGGGACGTCCAGAACCCCGCCCGGCTACCCTTCTCCGTCACCCCGTCGTAGTAACGCTCCGCGGTGGTACAGGAATGTCCGCCTGTTGTGCATCGGCTACGCCTGTCGGCCTCGCCTTAGCTCCCGACTGACCCTGGGGGGATTAGCCTTGCCCAGGAACCCTTAGGCTTACGGCGGAGGGGTTTCTCGCCCCTCTCTCGTTACTCATGCCAGCATTCTCACTTCCATGCAGTCCACCGACGGTCGCCCGTCGGCTTCGCCCCGGCATGGAAAGCTCCCCTACCACTGATAAAACAGTCCGCTGCTTCGGTACAACGCTTAGCCCCGTGTATTGTCGGCGCATGTCCACTTGACCAGTGAGCTGTTACGCACTCTTTAAATGCATGGCTGCTTCTAAGCCAACATCCTGGTTGTCTAGGCAAACGCACATCCTTTGCCACTCAGCGTTGATTTGGGGACCTTAGCAGGCGGTCTGGGCTGTTTCCCTCTCGAACACACGGCTTAGCCCACATGTTCTGACTCCCGATCTCGGGACCGACGGCATTCGGAGTTTGGTTTCGGTTGGTAGGCGGTGAGGCCCCCGCACGGATCCAGTGCTCTACCACCGTCGGTAAGCGATCGAGGCTAGCCCTAAAGCTATTTCGGGGAGAACGAGATATCTCCGGGTTTGATTGGCCTTTCACCCCTATCCACAGGTCATCCCCTCCGTTTTCAACCGAAGTGGGTTCGGCCCTCCACAGAGTCTTACCTCTGCCTCAGCCTGCCCATGGATAGATCACCCGGCTTCGCGTCTGCGGCTGGCGACTGATCGCCATCTTAAAGGCTCGCTTTCACTGCGGCTCGGTTCACGCCTTAACCTCGCCGCCAACCGCAACTCGCTGGCTCATTCTACAAAAGGCACGCCGTCACAGCGCATGGCTGCTCCGACTGCTTGTAGGCACACGGTTTCAGGTACTGTTTCACTCCCCTCTCGGGGTGCTTTTCACCTTTCCCTCACGGTACTGGTTCGCTATCGGTCATAGGAGAGTGCTTAGCCTTGGAGGGTGGTCCCCCCAGATTCATACCGGGTTTCACGTGTCCGGCATTACTCGGGATCCCTCTCTCGGGCCCGCGGTCCTTCGGGTACGGGGCTCTCACCCTGTATCGCCCGGCTTCCCAGCCGGTTCCCCTGGACCGAGGGTTTCTGACCCGACCCCGCCGCTCCAGCGACGGGACGGAGGGTCCCACTACCCCACGTGCGGCAACGCCTGGAGGCTTACACGCGCACGGGTTTAGGCTCTTGCGCTTTCGCTCGCCGCTACTCGCGCAGTCTCGGTTGATTTCCTTTCCTCCGGGTACTTAGATGTTTCAGTTCCCCGGGTTGCCTCCTCCGAGCCTATTTGATTCAGCTCGGGGTTGCTGGGCTCGACCCCAGCAGGGTTCCCCCATTCGGAGATCCGCGGGTCGAAGGGTGCTTGCCCCTCACCGCGGCTTATCGCAGCTTGCCACGTCCTTCGTCGGCTTCCTATGCCAAGGCATCCACCGTGTGCCCTTAATATCTTCATCTAACAAATCTTGCTAGGTCTACGAGTAAAAAATCTCAATATTCCTGATATTTGGGTATCGATCATACATTCACGATCGTGATATGGATGCGAATCACTTTCTTTCCTGCAGACAAGTCATGTAAATGATGTCTGTGGTCGCTAACTCGAGAATCGAGTTAGATGGTTGTGATTCGATTTTGATTCACTAAAACGCTATGCAACTCTCAAGGTGCCCCGCAGGCGTCCGTCCGCCTGGGACGGCGGGGACCCTCGGAGCCGGGTACTGTGAGTTCTTGAACTGCAGACCGGGGCGGGATGCCCCGTAGGTTGTCTTCCAGGTCGGAGGAGCTCGGCTCGACTCCGATCGGCACTGTACGTGTCTCCCTAGAAAGGAGGTGATCCAGCCGCACCTTCCGGTACGGCTACCTTGTTACGACTTCACCCCCCTCACCCTCCACACCTTCGGCGCCTCCCCCCTCTCGGTTGGGCCGGCGACTTCGGGTGCAGACGACTCGGGTGGTGTGACGGGCGGTGTGTACAAGGCCCGGGAACGTATTCACCGCGGCATGCTGATCCGCGATTACTAGCAACTCCGGCTTCACGCAGGCGAATTGCAGCCTGCGATCCGAACTGGGGCCGGCTTTGAGGGATTCGCTCCGCCTCGCGGCGTCGCAGCCCGTTGTACCGGCCATTGTAGCACGTGTGCAGCCCAGGGCATAAGGGGCATGATGACTT